>Ga0209025_1000022_pt1 | contig 574487 bp, 565 predicted proteins | sample AraplaMF_Col_mLB_FD_184256 | JGI IMG/M metagenome (GOLD analysis project Ga0209025, IMG submission 184256) | Arabidopsis root microbial communities from the University of North Carolina, USA - plate scrape MF_Col_mLB (SPAdes) (version 2) | ecosystem: Host-associated > Plants > Roots >...
CAGAATTCCAAACGCTCGTCCACAACCGACCTCGCCCGCCAAGCCATCGAAACCTCCCGGATTGCAATCCGAAAAGTGTCAGGCATGTCTCCGAACATCTGTCAGGTATGTATCAAGGCTGTACAACAAGCCCGAGGATGACGGTCGAGAGAGAATTGTGATGCCATATCAATAGGTTGGAAATGGCGTGTATTACGGTCCTCATCCGTCAACCTACCTGAACCTCCCCAGAACACCGAAACGCCCGGACAAAGCCGGGCGTTTCGATCTCATATCCTTACTCGGCCGCTTCTGCGTAGGCTTCCAGTGGTGGGCAGGTGCAGATCAGGTTGCGGTCGCCGAAGACGTTGTCGACGCGGTTGACCGGGGACCAGTACTTGTCCACGCGGAAGGCACCGGGAGGGAAGCAGGCCTGTTCGCGCGAATAGGGGCGATCCCATTCGCCGACCAGGTCTTCGACCGTGTGCGGGGCGTTCTTCAGCGGGTTGTTGGCCTTGTCGGAGCGACCTTCCTCGATATCGCGGGCTTCCTGGCGGATCGCCAGCATCGCCTCGCAGAAGCGGTCGAGTTCGGCCTTGGTTTCCGATTCCGTCGGCTCGATCATCAGCGTGCCGGCAACGGGCCAGCTCATGGTCGGGGCATGGAAGCCGCAGTCGATCAGGCGCTTGGCGACGTCGTCGACGGTCACGCCTGCGCTGTCGACCAGCGGACGGGTGTCGATGATGCACTCGTGCGCCACGCGGCCGGCCTCGGACTTGTAGAGCACGTCGTAGGCGCCCTTCAGCCGGGCGGCGATGTAGTTGGCGTTGAGGATCGCCACCTTGGTCGCCTGCGTCAGGCCTTCGCCGCCCATCATCAGGCAGTAGCTCCAGGAGATCGGCAGGATGGATGCCGAGCCGAAGGCTGCCGCCGATACGGCACCCGAACGGCCGTCGGTTTCCGGATGGCCGGGGAGATGCGGGGCGAGGTGCGACTTGACGCCGATCGGACCCATGCCGGGACCGCCGCCGCCATGGGGGATGCAGAAGGTCTTGTGCAGGTTGAGGTGGCTGACGTCGGAGCCGATGTCACCAGGTCGGGACAAACCAACCATGGCGTTCATGTTGGCGCCGTCGAGATAGACCTGGCCACCGTGCTTGTGCACGAGATCGCAGATCTCCTTCACCGTTTCCTCGAACACGCCATGCGTCGAGGGGTAGGTGATCATGCAGCAGGAGAGGTTCTCCGAATACTGCTCGGCCTTGGCGCGGAAGTCATCGAGGTCGATGTCGCCGTTTTCGCGAACCTTGACGACCACGACCTTCATGCCGACCATCTGGGCGGACGCCGGGTTTGTGCCGTGCGCAGACGTCGGGATCAGGCAGACGTCGCGGTGGCCGTTGCCGTTGGCGATGTGGTAGTTGCGGATCGTCAAGAGGCCCGCATATTCGCCCTGCGCGCCGGAGTTCGGCTGCATGGAGAAGGCGTCGTAGCCGGTGACGGCGCAGAGCTTTTCCGTCAGGTCGTCGATCATCTCGCGATAGCCGAGCGCCTGGTCAGCCGGCACGAAGGGATGGATATCCGAAAACTCGGGCCAGGTGATCGGCAGCATTTCCGCCGTGGCGTTGAGTTTCATCGTGCAGGAGCCGAGCGGGATCATCGAGCGGTCGAGCGCCAGGTCGCGGTCCGAGAGGCGACGGATGTAGCGCGTCATCTCGCTTTCGGCGCGGTTCATGTGGAAGATCGGATGCGTCAGGTACTCGCTGGTGCGGGCGAGGCCCTTTGGCAGGCGATAGCTGGGCTCGAAATCCGCCACGGCGAAGTTGCCGCCGAAGGCGCGCCAGACGGCTTCCAGCGTCGCCGGGCGGGTGCGCTCGTCGAGGCTCATGCCGATCTTGGTGGCGCCGACCTTGCGCAGGTTGACGCCTTCGGCGACCGCCGCGCGCAGGATGACGCCCTGCATGTGGCCGACATCGACGGTGATGGTGTCGAAGAAGGTTTCAGGCTCGATGGTGTAGCCGAGCTTTTCCAGGCCCTTGGCCATCAGAACGGCCTTCTGGTGGACCTGCTGGGCGATCGCCTTGATGCCCTTGGGGCCATGGAAGACGGCATACATCGAGGCCATGACGGCGAGCAAAACCTGCGCGGTGCAGATGTTCGACGTCGCCTTTTCGCGGCGGATGTGCTGTTCGCGGGTCTGCAGCGACAGGCGATAGGCGCGGTTGCCGCGGGCATCGACCGAGACGCCGACAAGACGGCCGGGCATGGAGCGCTTGTGGGCGTCCTTCACCGACATGTAAGCCGCGTGCGGGCCGCCGTAGCCGACGGGAACGCCGAAGCGCTGCGAAGAGCCGATGGCGATGTCGGCGCCCATTTCGCCAGGCGACTTCAGAAGCGTCAGCGCCAGGATGTCGGCGGCGACAATGGCGATGGCGCCGGTCTGGTGCAGGCGCGAGATCAGGCCGGTGAAATCATGCACATGGCCGTGCGTGCCCGGATACTGGAAGATGGCGCCGAAGACGTCGACCGGATCGAGATCCGTGAACGGGTTGCCGATGACGACGCTCCAGCCGAGCGGCTCGGCGCGGGTCTTGATCAGCTCGATGGTCTGCGGATGGCAGGCGGCGTCTACGAAGAAGGCCCTGGCCTTCGACTTGGAGACGCGCTCGGCCATCGCCATGCCTTCGGCGGCAGCCGTCGCTTCATCGAGCAGCGAGGCGTTGGCGACGTCGAGGCCGGTGAGGTCGCAGATCATCGTTTGGTAGTTCAGCAGTGCCTCCAGGCGACCCTGGGAGATTTCCGGCTGGTAGGGCGTATAGGCCGTGTACCAGGCCGGGTTTTCCAGGATGTTGCGCTGGATGACCGGCGGCGTGATCGTGCCGTAATAGCCCTGGCCGATCAGCGAGGTCAGGACCTTGTTCTTGTTGGCGGTTTCGCGCAGCTTGTCGAGCGCCTCGCGCTCCGTCATCGGCGCGCCCCAGAGGAGCGGCGCCTTCTGGCGGATGGAGGGCGGCACGGTCGCGTCGATCAGCCCGTCGAGGCTGTTGTAACCGATGACCTTGAGCATATCGGTCATTTCGGCCGGGGAAGGGCCGATGTGACGACGATTGGCGAAGTCGTAGGGCTGGTAGTCGGTAAACTGGAATTCCGTCGGCGTCGTCATTACGCGGTGAGCTCCTTGTAGGCCGCTTCATCGAGCAGGCCGTCGGCATCGGCGGCGTTGGCAAGCTTCAGCTTGAAGAACCAGCCAGACCCTTGAGGGTCTGAATTGACCAGCGACGGATCGGCGACGATGGCCGGGTTCACTTCGGTGATCTCGCCGGCCAGCGGGCAGTAGACATCCGAGGCGGCCTTGACGGATTCGACGGTGGCCGCGTTGTCGTTCTTGCCGAAGGTGGCGCCGACTTCAGGCAGTTCCACGAACACCAGATCGCCGAGCTGCTCGACGGCATAGGTGGTGATGCCGACGGTGGCGACACCGGCTTCGATCTGCAGCCATTCGTGTTCTTCGGTGAATTTCAGCATGGGATGGTCCTCTCTGGGGAATGGGGTGTTTGGTGGAATTGGGTGGTTTGTTTTGGTTGGCGTGGCGGCGTGTGGTGGCTGCTGGCTGAGGTGGTGCCGTGTGGCGCCCCCCTCTGGCCTGCCGGCCATCTCCCCCACAGGTGGGGAGATTGGCTGGGCTCACCCGCTCGCTCCATGCTCACCCTCTGGCGAGACGTCCGCCGCTGGTCGATCTCCCTCCTTGTGGGGGAGATGTCCGGCAGGACAGAGGGGGGTAATCTTCGCGCAACGCCAGCGGCGGCGGCCTGCGAACAGTGCGCCTGAACAGGCAGTGCAACGATATGGATCGCCGCCGCGCTCATGGTCTTATCGCTTGTAAGTCGGCGTGACGAAGGGAAGTGCGGCGACTGTCACCGGCAGGTACTTGCCGCGAACCTCGGCGTAGACGACCGTTCCGACGTCGGCAGAGGCGACCGGCACGTAGCCCATGGCAACAGGGCCTTCGACGCTGGGGCCGAAGCCGCCCGAGGTCACTTCGCCGATCTCGGTCTTGCCTTCCTGATCGGCATAGAGCTTGGCGTGGCCGCGCACCGGCGCCTTGCCGTCGGGCTTCAGGCCGACGCGGCGGCGGGTGGCGCCGTTGTCGAGTTCTAAGAGGATGCGCTCAGCGCCGGGGAAGCCGCCGGCGCGGGCGCCGCCTGATTTGCGGGCCTTCTGGATGGCCCAGACGAGGGCTGCCTCGACGGGGGTTGTGGTGGTGTCGATGTCGTTGCCGTAAAGGCAGAGGCCGGCTTCGAGGCGCAGGCTGTCGCGGGCGCCGAGGCCGATCGGCTCGACGTCGGGATGCTCGAGCAACCGCTTGGTGACATCGACGGCCATGTCCGAGGGGATCGAGATCTCGTAGCCATCCTCGCCGCTGTAGCCGGAGCGCGAGACGAGACAGGAGACGTCGTGCAGGCGGCAGTGGCGCACGTCCATGAACTTCATGGCGGCGACATCGGCCCAGAGTTCGGCCAAAGCCTCGACGGCGCGCGGACCCTGCAGCGCGATCAGCGCGCGGTCCAGCACGGTGATGTCGCAGGTGTCGGAAAGATGCTTCTGAAGGTGCGCGACGTCGGCATCCTTGCAGGCGGCGTTGACGACGACGAAGAGGTGGTCGTCGAGATGGGTGATCATCAGATCGTCGAGGATGCCGCCGTTTTCATCGGTGAAGAAACCGTAGCGCTGGCGTCCTTCGGCCAGCCCGAGGATATCGACGGGAACGAGGCTTTCGAGCGCGAGTGCGACGTCCTCATACTTGCCCGACTTCGCCTTGATGACGACCTGGCCCATGTGGGACACATCGAAGAGACCGGCGGCTGCGCGGGTCTGCAGATGTTCCTTCATGACGCCGGCCGGATATTGCACCGGCATGTCATAGCCCGCGAAGGGCACCATGCGGGCGCCGAGCGACAGATGCAGGTCATGCAGCGGGGTTTTCTTCAGGGCAGCAGTATCGTCCAAGGACGCCTCCGGTGTTTGCGCGTGGGTTCCATGCGCGGGCTCAAATATTCGGGCGCGGTTGCGCCTTGTTTCGAGCCCCCTCTGTCTGTTTGCCTGAGATTGTTATCCCTTCGGCGCACGTTTTTAAGAACGCGTCTCTCCAGAGTTCCGTCTGCCCCTTGCTGGTCCTTTTGCCTGAGAGTTTCCGGGGCGGTTGCTCCTTCGGCACCGGCTGCGACGAGCCGGCTTCTCCCAACAAGGTTGAGCGCAATTATCTGGCGATGGCGGTGCTTGGCAAGGGGGAATGTCGCCAGCGAGCAATTTTTTGTCGCGGGCTTCTTCGCCGGTCGAATTTCGGATCGATCGGGACGGGTGGCCTCAGTCTTCTTCGTAAAGCTTGAGAGCTTGCTGCAGGGCGGCCTGCGGCTGGCGCTGGCCCATGGTCATCAGGTCGAGCGCGACTTCGGTGGAGTTGATGACGGCGGCGGATTCATCGGTGTCCTGGCCGGCATCGGTCCGGCGCTTGATGTCGGCCACCTTGCGAGCATCCTTGGCGGCGGTGCTGGCGGAGACGCGCGGGGGAATGCGCAGCGCTTCAAACGCCGCGGCCGCCGTACTTGCCGAAATGGAACCAACCAGAACTGTCATGTGACAGATTTAGGACGGCGGACCTTCCCGCGCCGCTAAGAACATCGCTAAAATATTACCTTTTGTGCTGGTTCTTGCGCCGGATTTGAGTTTTTACGCTATAGTGCAAATGTAGTGCGCCTCTATATCTGTCTCATTGCCTCGTTACTTCTTGCATTACTCAACAACAGAATAGTGCCGGTCCTTCAAAGGAGGAGTTCAGATGCGCCGCTTTCACTCGCTTGCCTTGGCTGGTGCGCTTGTCGTCACTGCCTTCGTCACTACGGCCTGCACCTCGACGGAGCAAAGCCGCGATGCCCGCATGCCGCTGAACTCGGCTTGCGCCTATGGCTTCGACAATGACCGGCCCTGCAGCTATTGAGGCGGCGGGGTGAACCGTATCCTTAGCCGTCAATTGGCAACGCATCGGGCCTGCGCTACACAGATGCCATGATCCAGGCTCTTCTCGTCGCTGTAGGCGGCGCCATAGGCTCCGTACTTCGCTATTTTGTCGGCCAGTGGTCGTTGCGGCTGATGGGCCCGAACTTTCCGTGGGGGACGCTTGTTGTCAATGTTGTGGGGTGTTTCGTCATCGGCGTCTTCGCGGAGCTGATCGCGCGGCGGTTCAATGCATCGAACGAATTGCGGCTTTTGCTGATCACGGGCTTTCTCGGTGGCTTCACCACATTCTCCGCCTTTTCGCTGGATGCGATCTCGCTGATGGAGCGCGGGGCGATGGTCTCCGCGGCGGTCTATATGGTGGCGAGCGTCGGGCTGTCGATGGCGGCGGTTTTCGCGGGGCTTGCGATCATGCGCGCGTTGATCTGAGAGGGGGATCTGACGTCCTCTGAGATTCAGGTTTCCGTTTTTGCGTAAAATGCTCTAAAGCCAGCGGCAAAGGCCGCGCCTGGTGCCGGCAACTCTTTCCGAAAGTACAGACATGGCTGGCATTGAACATATTACCGTCGAAGCCGACGAGGCGGGCATGCGCCTCGATCGTTGGTTCAAGATCCACTATCCCGGCCTCGGATTCGGTCCGCTGCAGAAGCTGATGCGCTCCGGCCAGGTGCGTGTCGATGGCGGTCGCGTGAAGACCGATGCGCGCGTGCAGCCGGGGCAGGTGGTCCGCGTGCCGCCGCTCGATGTCGACGCCAAGAAGGCTGGGCCAATCGCCAGCCACGATCTGAAGCACGGCGGCGACTACGAATTGTTGCAGCGCATGGTGCTGCATGAGGACGAGAAGGTGATCGTGCTCAACAAGCCGGCCGGCCTTGCCGTGCAGGGCGGTTCCGGCGTGACGCGCAACATCGACAAGATGCTGGAGGCCTGGACGAGCCCGAAGGGCGAGAAGCCGCGGCTGGTGCACCGTCTCGACCGCGACACCTCCGGCGTGCTGGTCATTGCCCGTACGCGCGGTGCCGCGCAGAAGCTGACGGCGGCGTTTCGCGAACGCGACACCAAGAAGACCTACTGGTCGCTGGTCAAGGGCGTGCCGCGCAAGCATGAGGACAAGATCTCGACCTGGCTGGTGAAGGAACAGACGCCTGACGGTGACCGTATGCGGGTCTGCAAGCACGGCGAGGAGGGCGCCGACCACGCGATCTCCTATTACAAGGTGCGCGAGACCGCGGCGCAGAACCTCGCCTGGCTGGAGATGGAGCCTTATACCGGCCGCACCCACCAGCTGCGCGTCCACGCGCTGCATATCGGTCATCCGATCATTGGTGACCCCAAATATTTCGACGACGACCACAACTGGGATTTCCCCGGCGGTATCCAGAAGCGGCTGCATCTGCATGCGCGCAAGATCGACATTCCGCATCCGAATGGCGGGCGCCTGCGGGTGACCGCGCCGCTGCCGCCGCACATGGTCCAGACCTGGAACCTGCTCGGTCTCGATCTGGCTGAGGCTGACCGGGAAGACTTTGAATGAATTCGGGAATGAAACTGGCATTGTTCGATTGCGACGGCACGCTTGTCGATAGCGCCGCGCTGATCCATGAGGTGATGGCGCGCACCTTCGTGCACTTCGGCCATGACCGGCCCGAACTCTCGCAGACCAAGGCGATCATCGGCCTGACGCTCGACATCGCCATCGCCCGCATGCAGGGCAAGCCGCATGTGGACGACGAGGCCGTGGCGATGACGGCGCATTACAAGGCGATCTACGCCGATGTGCGCGCCGAAGCCGGCGTCGACGTGCCGCTGTTTGATGGCATCAGTGAGCTGATCCGCACGCTGGCGGAAAAGGACGAGGTGCTGATCGGCGCTGTCACCGGCAAGTCGCGTCGCGGGCTGGTGCATGTTCTGGAGACGCATGGCTTTTCCCGCGATTTCATCGTGTCGCGCACCGCCGACGATTGCCCGTCGAAGCCGCATCCGGCCATGGTGACGGAATGCTGCAGCGAAACGGGGATGAATCCCGGCGATACCATTGTCATCGGCGACGCGATTTACGATATGCAGATGGCAAAGGCTGCGGGCGCCACGGCGATCGGCGTGTCCTGGGGCTATGCAAGCGTCGAAGACCTTGTCGCGGCCGGCGCCGATACGATCGCCTACCATCCGGCCGATATACTGAAGCATTTTTCCTGAGGTGAGCCATGCGTGATCTGTTGAACGACCTGTCCGAGGGGCTGAGCCATCCCGATCCGATCCGCCGCGCGCAGATCCAGATGAAGAAGCCGCTGCCGAAGCGTTTTTACAAGGACGTGTCGGTGGGCGAGGCCCAAGGCACCGAAGCCGGCTTCGTCGTCGAGCTCGACGGCAAGGCTGTGCGCACGCCGGCCCGCAATCTCTTGGCTGCGCCGACGCGCAAGCTTGCCGAGCTGATGGCGGACGAGTGGAAGGCGCAGGGCGACGAGATCGATCCAGGCTCCATGCCGTTGACCAAGCTGATCAACACGGCGATCGATGGCGTTTCGACCGACACGCAGGCGGTGTTCGAAGACATCCTGCGCTTTTCCGGCACCGACATGCTCTGCTACCGGGCCGAAGGGCCGGAAGAGCTGGTGGCGCGGCAGACGAAGCTCTGGGATCCGGTGCTCGACTGGGCGTCGAATACGCTCGGCGCACGCTTTATCCTCGCCGAGGGCATCGTGCACCAGCAGCAGCCGCAGAGCGCGATTGCGGCGTTTTCGGCGGCGCTTCGCAAGCATGACAATGCGATCGCGCTTGCCGTGCTGCACACGATCACGACGCTGACGGGATCGGCACTTCTGGCGCTGGCTTTTGCCGAAGGCGAGCTCGACGAAAACGAGGTGTGGTCGCTCGCGCATCTCGAAGAAGACTGGACGATCGAGCACTGGGGCAGCGACGAAGAGGCGGAAGAACGCCGGGCGCTGCGTTTCATCGATTTTCTGGCGGCCACGCGTGCTTTTTTGGCACTAAAGGGCTGAAATAGATTGCCATGACCGTCTTTATGGCGAAGATCGCGACTCTTAATGGGGTGGACGCGGTTTTTCGTCATGAATATGTTTCAGTCGGTTATTTCCAAGGTTTTACTGTCTTTTCTCGCGCTCGTTTCGGGTTTGGCGCTGATTTCCTGCGGCTCGCTGATGCCGAAGGAGCCGCCGGGGCCGATCTATGACGTGCGCAGCGCCGTGGTTCTATCCGGACCGAAAGTGCCGCCGGCCGTGCTTGCAGGCGTGGGCGATCGCGTCAACAAGGCGATCAACGCCACCGTTCGCACCGAGGTCTATCCACGCGTCGTGCTCACCATCCGCGTCGTTTCCGTCACCACGGGGCAGGGATACGACAAGAGCCAGAGTTCTGCGAATGTTACCGTCGACGCGGCTTCCGTCGACGACGGCACTGTTATCGCCGTGTCGAAATTCGATGTGCTAAGCCGCTCGAACCTTTCGGACGCATCCGACGAAATTCTTGCTGAAAACATCTCAGCGCGTATCCGGTCGATCTTCACGCTCAGCCCGGGTTCGGAATAATCGCGCCGCAACGGGAGGTCGCCTTGAAGGAAATTCTCGAAGAGCTCGAACGTCGTCGTGACATCGCCCGCAAGGGCGGCGGCGAGGCCAGGATCGAGGCGCAGCACAAGCGCGGCAAGCTGACCGCGCGCGAGCGCATCGACCTCATTCTCGACGAGGGTTCCTTCGAGGAGTTCGGCATGTTCGTCGAACATCGCTCCAGCGATTTTGGCATGGAGAAGAGCCGGATCGCCGGCGATGGCGTGGTGACCGGCTGGGGCACGGTGAACGGCCGCACGGTCTTCGTCTTTGCGAAGGATTTCACCGTCTTCGGTGGCTCGCTGTCTGAGGCGCATGCCGAGAAGATCATCAAGGTCCAGGACATGGCGCTGAAGAACCGGGCGCCGATCATCGGGCTCTACGACGCCGGCGGCGCGCGCATCCAGGAAGGCGTGGCAGCGCTCGGCGGCTATGCAGAGGTGTTCCAGCGCAACGTGCTCGCCTCGGGCGTCATTCCGCAGATCTCGGTGATCATGGGCCCCTGCGCCGGCGGTGATGTCTATTCGCCCGCGATGACCGATTTCATCTTCATGGTGCGCGACACCTCCTACATGTTCGTGACCGGCCCTGACGTCGTCAAGACCGTGACCAACGAGACGGTGACGGCCGAGGAACTCGGCGGCGCCTCGGTGCACACGACGAAATCCTCGATCGCCGACGGCGCCTATGACAACGATGTCGAGGCGCTGTTGAAGGTGCGGCGGCTGATCGACCTGCTGCCGCAGTCGAACACGTCTGCTGTGCCCGAGATCGAATGTTACCAGTCGGTGACGGAGACGGATGCGTCGCTGGATACGCTGGTGCCTGCCAATGCCAACAAGCCCTACGACATCAAGGAACTGATCCTGAAGACGGCTGACGAGGGGGATTTCTTCGAGATCCAGGCGAGCTTCGCCAAGAACATCGTCTGCGGCTTCGGGCGGATCGAGGGCTCGACCGTCGGCTTCGTCGCCAACCAGCCGATGGTGCTGGCCGGCGTACTGGACAGCGATGCCTCACGCAAGGCGGCGCGCTTCGTGCGCTTCTGCGACTGCTTCAATATCCCGATCGTTACCTTTGTCGACGTGCCGGGATTCCTGCCTGGCACGGCGCAGGAATATGGCGGTTTGATCAAGCACGGCGCGAAGCTGCTTTTCGCCTATGCCGAGGCGACCGTGCCGAAGCTCACCGTCATCACCCGCAAAGCGTTCGGCGGGGCTTACGATGTGATGGCGTCGAAGCATCTGCGCGGGGATCTCAACTATGCCTGGCCGACGGCGCAGATCGCCGTGATGGGCGCCAAGGGCGCTGTCGAGATCATCTTCCGCAAGGACATCGCCGATCCAGAAAAGATCGCCGAGCATACCCGGATGTACGAGGAGCGGTTCCTGTCTCCGTTCGTGGCGGCGGAGCGTGGCTATGTCGACGAGGTGATCATGCCGCACTCAACGCGGCGTCGGCTGGCGCGCGGACTGAAGATGCTGCGCAACAAGGACCTCACCAATCCCTGGAAGAAACACGACAATATTCCCCTCTAAGGTGAAGATGTCGTGGAAAAATGATGAAAATCAAGTGGATGTGATGGGAGCATCAGAAATCGTGACTTCTCTGTTTTCAACCAGATCGCTAACGCTCCTCTGTCTTATGACTTAAGGAGAGACTTATGCCCAGTTTCGAACGCCTCAACGCGTACCAGCCCTACGCGCTGGCTGCGCTCCGTATTGTTACCGCCCTGCTTTTCATCGAGCACGGCACGATGAAGCTTTTCGCCTTCCCGATCCCGCAGGGTGCCGGCGGTCCGCTGTCGCCGCTGTTCCTGTTCGCGGCCCTGCTCGAGTTCATCGGCGGCATCGCGATCCTCGTCGGCTTCCTGACCCGTCCGGTTGCCTTCATTCTGGCTGGCCAGATGGCTGTCGCCTACTTCATGGCGCACTTCCCGAGCGGCTTCTTCCCTGCCGTAAACGGTGGCGCCGAAGCAATCCTCTACTGCTTTGTCTTCCTGTTCCTGGTCTTCGCAGGCGCGGGCGCATTCGCGATCGACAAGCGCAACGCGTAATCGGCTCGTTTGCCGAGACGACAATTCGGATGCGTCGGGGACGAGCGCATCGACCGATCGGCCCCTTCGGGGGCCGATCGTGTTTCAGGCGCCTTATCAGCCGAGACGCTCGGCGTGCCACTTCAGGTGATCGTCCATGAAGGTCGAGATGAAGTAGTAGGAGTGGTCGTAGCGCTCGTGCATGCGCAGCGTCAGCTTGATGTCGGTGTCCTTGATCGCCTCTTCGAACAGCCAGGGACGCAGGCCGTTTTCCAGAAAGCCGTCGGCCTTGCCCTGGTCGATCAGGAATTCCGGGAAGCGCGCGCCATCCTTGACCAGGGCGCAGGCATCATACTGGCGCCATGCGGCGCGGTCTGACCCGAGATATTTTTCGAAGGCGGGGGCGGACCAGTCGGCGGTCGAGGGCTCGACGATCGGCGCGAAGGCCGAGCAGCTCTTGAAGCGGCCGGGGTTCTTCAGCGCGATCGTCATGGCGCCGTGGCCGCCCATGGAATGACCGAAGATGCCCTGGCGATCCATGTCCATGCGGAAGTGCGGGCGGATAAAGGCGGGCAGTTCCTCGGTGATGTAAGTATACATCTGGTAGTTTTCGGCCCAGGGCTTTTCGGTGGCGTTCAGATAGAAGCCGGCGCCCTTACCCATCTGCCAGTTGGTCAGTTCGTCCGGGACGTCGTTACCGCGCGGGCTGACATCCGGGCAGACGATAATCAGGCCGAGCTCAGCCGCCATGCGGCGATACTCGCCCTTTTCCATGACGTTGGCGTGGGTGCAGGTGAGGCCCGAGAGATACCAGAGAACCGGGCAGGGCTTTTCGATCGCCTGCGGGGGGACGAAGACCGCGAAGGTCATGTCGCACTTCAGGGCCTCAGACGTATGCGTGAAGACGCCCTGCATGCCGCCGAAGGCGGTCGCCTGGGATAGGATGTTCATTCTATTCTCCTGGTGGTGGCGTGACGGCCTTGGCGCGGCGGCACAGCCGATCGAATGTTTCGAGGAAGCGGGAGCGGTCCTTCGGGCCGAAGGCGGCGTTGTAGCCCTTGCTTTCGCCGGTCTCGCGCAGATGCGCTCCGAGATCGCGCATGGCCGAGGCCATGCCGATATTGGTGTCGTCGAAGACGCGGCCAGTGGGGCCGGTGACGAAGGCGCCCGCCGCGACGCAACGAACCGCGAGCGGCACGTCGGCGGTGACCACCACGTCGCCCGATCCGCAATGTTCGGCGATCCAATTGTCGGCGGCGTCGAAGGCGTTGGAGACGATGACGTTGTGCACCATCGGATCGCGCGAGGGGCGCAGGCCGGAATTGGCGACGAAGGTCACCTCGATGCCGAGCCGTTCGGCAACCTTGAGGACCTCGGGCTTGACCGGGCAGGCGTCTGCGTCAACGTAGATATGGTGCATGGGTGTTTGTCGGTGTCTTCTATTTTAAGTTTTTGCGGAAGCGGGCAAGCAGCACGCTCATGGGTTCCATCGGCTCCGACGGACCACTCTTAAGGCCGACCTCGATCGCCGCCTCGAGTTCGGCAATAAACGAAGGTCGTAAAAGCTTTGCCCCGTCCCAGAAGCGTTCGTCAACGTCGGGAGTGTCGCTTGTATCGATATCGTCATCGGACAGCGCGGCCAATTGCTCCGGACTTGCTTCCTTGTCGAATTGACGTGGCATTTCAATCCCTCACGGAATGCGGTTGACGTTTTTGTGTCGCCCCAGATGTAGCAATTCGGTCCTTTGAAGACCAGCAATGTCATGTCGACACAGGCATGAAATGGTGGCTGCGCGCCGGCCGGCGCGCAGCGGGTTTCACGGTGAGCTTGATCCTCACGCCTCCTTCAGCGTGCCGGCCTTCTTCGCGGCGAAGGTCGCGAGCACATCCATGAGCGTCGGGTTCAGGCAGTCGTAGGGCGCAAGACCGAGTTCACCGAGGCGGCTGCGAACGCCTGACATCACCGAAGGTGGCGTGCCGCTTTCGATGATCGAGGAGACGAAGGCGGCGAAGGTCGGTTCGGGCCAGCCGGGTTCCTGGAAGCGCTCGGGGTGGACGAAGGACAGGCCCTTGAAGGCGTGATCACGCTCCACGGGCCCGTACATGTGCACGCCGCACTCCTTGCAGGCGTGGCGCTGGATCAGCGCATCCTTGTCGACGACGGCGAGCTTATCGCCATTTTCGAGAACGGTGACGTTGTCGGTCGAGGCGACCGCGACCACGGAGAAGGCGGCCCCCTTGGGTTTCCAGCACTTGGTGCAGCCGCAGGCATGGTTGTGGGCGACCGTGCCCTTGACGGAAAGTTTGACCGGGCGGCTGGCGCAGGCGCAGACGAGCGTGCCGCCACCGAAATTCGCCTGGCCCTTCTTGACCCCGCCATCGAGCGCGGGGTGGATCGATACCTGATATGCCATGCTCAGCTTCTCCTCCTCAGCTGCCGACGGCCCCCAAATCAGGACCGATTTGTGAAAAAGCCGCCGGCCATTCCAAAGTCGTGCCGCATTGCGTGGTGGGTGTGTCTTGGCGCTCCCCTAGCCCTGTTGGGTAGGGTCGGATGTCGGATACAAATCTAACAAACCGGCCTGATGAAAACCAGCGAATCCGCATGGCGGGACTCGCTGGTTCGGGTGGTCAGGCCCTTACCATGTCGACGTGGGGGATGCCGTCCTCGAGATATTCCTCGGAGGTCGGCTCGAAGCCGAAGCTGCCGTAGAAGCGGGAGAGGTGGCTTTGGGCGGAGAGGTAGATCGGGGCTTGCGGATAGCGCTCTTCGCAGACGGAAATGGCCTCGCGCATCACGGCGTCGCCGAGGCGTTTGCCGCGATGATCTGGCGAGACGACGACGCGGCCGATCTTGGCGGGCGCGTCTTTGTCCGTAGGCGCGAAGATGCGGGCCGCGGCGATCAGCTCGCCGGCCTGCAGCAGCCGCAAATGCAGGGCGTCCGCATCCTTGCCGTCGAGTTCCGGATAGGGGCAGTTCTGCTCGACGACGAAGACGTCGACGCGCATTTTCAACAGAACGTACAGCTCGACGGCGGAAAGCTCATCGAGCCTCCGCGCGTCGACCGTATAGTTTGGCTGGGCGATCAATAGACCACCACGCCGCGGATCGATTCACCCTTGTGCATGAGGTCGAAGCCCTTGTTGATGTCTTCGAGCGGCATGGTGTGGGTGATCATCGGGTCGATCTGGATCTTGCCTTCCATGTACCAGTCAACGATCTTCGGCACGTCGGTGCGGCCACGCGCGCCGCCGAAGGCGGTGCCCATCCAGTTGCGGCCGGTGACCAGCTGGAACGGACGCGTCGAGATTTCCTGGCCGGCGCCGGCAACGCCGATGATGACCGACTTGCCCCAGCCGCGATGCGAGGATTCGAGCGCCTGGCGCATGACCTTGGTGTTGCCGGTGCAATCGAACGTGTAGTCGGCACCGCCGATCAGGTCGCCATGACGCTTGGTCATGTTGACGAGGTAAGGAACGATGTCGTCGCCGACTTCCTTGGGGTTGACGAAGTGGGTCATGCCGAACTTTTCGCCCCATTCCTTGCGGTCCGGGTTGATGTCGACGCCGATGATCATGTCGGCGCCGGCAAGGCGCAGGCCCTGCAGCACGTTGAGGCCGATGCCGCCGAGGCCGAAGACGATCGCGGTCGAGCCGATCTCGACCTTCGCCGTGTTGATGACGGCACCGATGCCTGTCGTCACGCCGCAGCCGATGTAGCAAACCTTGTCGAAGGGGGCGTCGGGGTTGATCTTGGCGAGCGCGATCTCAGGCAGAACGGTGAAGTTCGCGAAGGTCGAGCAGCCCATGTAGTGGTGGATCTTGTCCTTGCCGATCGAAAAGCGCGAGGTGCCGTCAGGCATGACGCCCTGGCCCTGGGTGGAGCGGATCGAGGTGCAGAGGTTGGTCTTGCGCGAGGTGCAGGAATAGCATTCGCGGCATTCCGGCGTGTAGAGCGGAATGACGTGGTCGCCCTTCTTCAGCGAGGTGACGCCGGGGCCGACATCGACGACGACGCCGGCGCCCTCATGGCCGAGGATGGCCGGAAACAGGCCTTCCGGGTCGGCGCCAGAGAGCGTGAAGTCGTCGGTGTGGCAGATGCCCGTGGCCTTCACCTCGATCAGCACTTCACCGGCCTTGGGGCCTTCGAGCTGCACGGTCATCACTTCGAGTGGTTTTCCTGCCTGTACGGCAACAGCGGCGCGAACGTCCATGGTAGTCTCCAATATGCTGATTTGATCGGGCGGACTTTTGCACGCGTAAGGAGCGCGGCTCAAGGAAAAAGCCGCGCTGCTTCGTAAAATCCTTGTCAGATGAGCGGCTTGCGCCGGTCTTTATACCATCTGCGTCAAAACAGCCGGTCGATCGCGGTGATGACGGCGTAGCCGTGCATGGCGATGGCGGCGTAGAGGCCGAAGGAGACCAGCATGCGCTCGCCGCCGTTCATTTCCTCGAGTTTCTGGCGCGGCTTGAAGGAGCCGCCGCCGATGATGCTGACGACCGTGAAGACCAGGAGGCCGATGCCGAGATAGCGCGCGGGAAGCCCGATTTCGGCGCCGACGCAGAGGATGCAGAGCGTGACCAGAAAGCTCGCGAGGATCTGCGAGCGCTGGGTTCTGAATATCTGCCGCAGCACTTGGCCACCGTCGAAGCGCTGCATGGGTAGGAGATTGAGCAGGTTGAACGCGCCTAGGATCAACAGGAAGACGAGGATCGGCGCGTCGGCGGCGGCAGGGAGGATGCCGTGATCGGCGAAGCTATGGCCAAGCACCAGGATCGGCACCAGGAATGCCGACATGCCCGATCCCATCAGCGCGCATGTCGCGACCTCGAACAGCGACCGGTACGGCCGGCTGCCGATGGCGATACCGCCGAGGAAGGGAATGAAGACCATGCGCACAGAGGTGTGGCCGAACATGCGGTAGGCGGCCATGTGACCGAGTTCGTGGAGGGCGATCACGACCGTGAGGAAGGTCGAGATCATCAGGCCGCGCTGCGTGAGGCCGAGGAAGGGCCAGAGAAGCAGTGTCGACAGGATCGCGAGCGCGACCTGCACGAGCGGGTGCTCGAAATAACCCTGCGGCTGCGAGATACCGGTCTTCAGCCAGCCATCAAGCGCCTTCATTTCGCGGTGGAGCGCCACGTAGCGGAAGATCAGGAAGGCGAGGCCGCGATAGCGATCGGTCTGGTCGACTTCCAGAACCGCGCGGCCGTCTGCCGTGGGCCGGATGATGCGGCGCTCGCGATAATCCTTCCAGAAGGACGCGTCGAGCGTGCTGTCATCGACGATGGATGACTGAAAGCCCTGCGCATTGGAGGCAAGGGCCGCCAGAGGCTCGATCGCGAGCAGGCGGCGAGTGGGGGCGTCGTTTCTATCCTGATAGCGGTAGGTCTGCTCGACAACATTGCCGCCCATTTCCACCTGGCGGCTTGATATCACCTGATGGTGCCAACTGGCGTTGGAGCCCATCGGGTTCATGGCGTTCCAGAGGGTTTCCGGCGCGCAATCGAAGGAGCGGCTGACATGCAGCGTCCGAAGCCCCAGGGGCATTCGCATCAGAAGCCATAGCATGCCGAGATTGATAAACAGCAGCAGCAGGGCGGATTGCATGACACTCATCATTCACTCCATCCGGCATGGCCCGGATGGGTTAATATTAGCGTCGACGCGTTAATAAATGCGGAGCGGAACGTGACGGTGCGGTGTGCCGGAACGGGTCAGGCGAACTCCATGATGACGGCGTCCACAGCCAGGCTTTCGCCCGGCTTGGCGTTGACGACGCCGACAACCAGGTCGCGCTCGGCGCGCAGCACGTTCTCCATCTTCATGGCTTCGACGACGGCAAGCGTCTCGCCGGCTTTCACTTCCTGTCCCTCGGTGACGGCGATCGACACGACCAGGCCAGGCATCGGGCAGAGCAGGAGCTTGGAGGTATCTGGCGGTAGCTTGACCGGCATCAGGCGGTCGAGTTCGGCATGGCGCGGCGTCAACACCTTGGACTTGATCGACAGGCCCTGCCAATCCAGCCTGACGCCGTTGAGGATCGGGCGCAGCTGCGCGGTGACCGGCTGCCGGCCGACCTTGCCGCGCCAGACCGGCTCGCCCGGTCTCCAGTCGGTGACGACGCTCAAAATTTGCCCGGCGATATCCATTTCCATCTCGAAGGGGACGGTCACGAGGCCGTCTAGCAGGCGCACGTCGATATAGTCGTCGCCAAGCCTAACGCACCAGTGATCGCGGAGCGGATCGGTGGCGCTGCGCAGCCGGTCGGCGAAGGTTTCGCGGCGGTTGGCTTCGATCAGCGAGGCGGAGAGAGCGATGGCGGCAAGGGTGCCGCGTTGGCTCTCATCGGGCATCACGGGCGCGAAGCCATCGGGATATTCCTCGGCGATGAAGCCGGTGGACAGCCGGCCCTCGCGCCAGCGCGGGTGCTTCATCAGGGCGGAGAGGAAGGGGACGTTGTGTTCGATTCCATCGACCACGAAGCCATCCAGCGCCTCGCCCATGGCCTCGACGGCTTCAGCGCGGGTCGGCGCCCAAGTGCAGAGCTTGGCGATCATCGGATCGTAGTACATCGAGATTTCGGCGCCTTCGAAGACGCCGGTGTCGTTGCGGACAATAGCGTTGCCGGCCTTGCCTTCCTGCGGTGGGCGGTAGCGCCTCAGGCGGCCGATCGAGGGCAGGAAGTTGCGGTAGGGATCCTCGGCGTAGATGCGGCTTTCGACGGCCCAGCCGTTGAGCTTGATGTCTTCCTGCGTGAAGGGGAGCTTCTCGCCCGCCGCGACGCGAATCATCTGCTCGACCAGATCGATGCCGGTGACGAGTTCGGTCACGGGATGCTCGACCTGCAGGCGGGTGTTCATTTCGAGGAAGTAGAAATTGCGGTCGCGATCGACGATGAACTCGACGGTGCCGGCACTCTGGTAATCCACAGCCCTGGCGAGCGCCACCGACTGCTCGCCCATGGCGGCGCGGGTGGCCTCATCGAGGAAGGGCGAGGGAGCCTCTTCGGCAACCTTCTGGTTGCGGCGCTGGATGGAGCATTCGCGTTCGCCGAGATAGATGACATTGCCGTGGGCGTCGGCCAGCACCTGTATCTCGATATGGCGGGGATCGACGACGTATTTCTCGATGAAGACGCGGTCGTCGCCGAAGGAGCTTCTGGCCTCGGAGCGGGCACGGTCAAAGCCGTCGCGCACTTCCGCCTCGCTCCAGGCGATGCGCATGCCCTTGCCGCCGCCACCGGCGGACGCCTTGATCATTACGGGGTAGCCGATCTCGGCGGCGATCTTTTCGGCGTGCTCGGCATTTTCGATGACGCCGAGATAGCCGGGGACAGTCGAGACATTGGCGGCGCTCGCGAATTTCTTTGATTCGATCTTGTCGCCCATGGCATTGATCGCCTTGGGTTTCGGGCCGATGAAGACGATGCCTTCCTTCTCCAGCGCCTCGCAGAAGGAGGCGCGCTCGGAGAGGAAGCCGTAACCGGGGTGGACGGCCTCAGCGCCGGTCTTTTTGCAGGCGTCGATGATTTTCTCTGCTACCAGATAGCTCTCGGCGGCTGCGGCTGGGCCGATGTGGACGGCTTCATCGGCCATCTCGACATGGAGCGCATCGCGGTCGGCGTCGGAATAGACGGCGACGGTCGCAACCCCCATGCGGCGCGCCGTCTTGATGACGCGGCAAGCGATCTCGCCGCGATTGGCGATCAGAATTTTCGTGAACATGAAGACTCCACCCTTGACCTGCGTTCCGAGTCTTAAGCATAAAGACTGGAACGCACAATCACGGATAGGGCACGGAGAACAGCGAGGCGATCAGGCGACGGCCGCCTCTGTTCCGAGCCTGTCGTCGACGATCCGGAGCCAGCGGGTGCGACGCGGTGCCTCGGCGTAATCGGTGAGGGTGAGCGCCGAGACGATCTGCGACCAGCGCGGATGGTTCGACGCGGGAAGCGTCTCTTCGCCGATTTGCATCAGCACCGCCCAGGTGAGCGCCTGTACCGTTATGGTACCGCCGTCGCTGAGCGCGCGCAGGATGCGCATGATGTAATCCACATCCTGCCTCGTAATTCCCCGGCGATCGATGGCTCGGCTCTTGTGATAGGCGCCGCGATTGTCCGACAGCGCGAGGCGCAGCTGATCGAGCGCAAAGGCGCGCAGCTCGTCCGGCACATAGGCCGAAATCTCGATGACGTGAAGCACAAGCTCCAGCTCGACGGCCGAATGGACGATGCCGTCGGTCGAGACCATGCGCATCAGCCAGGCGACGTTGATTTCGTCGAGAGAGCCTTGCGGATAGTTATATTGGACGATGAAGGCCGCGAGCTGCTCCACGAAATAGCTATTCCATTCGGGGCATTTCTCGGGGCAAGAATTGTTCAGTGCCAGCATGACGACGACGTCGTCGGCGGTCCTGATTCCCTCGGGAAAACTGTGTCTGCGCAGAAGATCGATATCCTCCACGCCAAGTCGATGCTTTCCGGCGATGACACATGCCGGAAAAGCGAGTCGAATTTCGCTCATCTTTTCTCTCCAGGCCTCATCATGAAGCCGAAGATTCTTCTAGCGCCAGCGAATTGATGTTCTCTCAATAGGCGGAGTTAACAAGGTGTTTACGGCTCAGGCCTGTTTGGCGGCCCGCGCCTGCACCCGTTCGCGCCAGATGATGAAGAGGCCGGAAGCGACGATGATCATGATTCCCACCCATTTGGAGAGGTTCGGAAAATCGCCGAACAGGGCGTAGCCCAAGATGGTGGCGGAGATGATCTCGAAATACTGGAACGGCGCCAGAAGCGAGAGCGGCGCCATGCGGAAGGCCCGCACGACGATCATGTGCACGTAGCCGGAGAGCGAGCCGAGAATCAGAAGCAATACGAGGCCGAGTATCGATGTCGGGAGCGAGACATCGAAATCGCTGACGCCCATGCCGTTTCCGACCAAAAGTGCGCCTGACATGAAGAGCGTGCCGCCGATGCCGGCCATGGTCTGCATGGTCAAAGGCGAATCGGCATTGCCGATGGCGCGGTTGAGGAAAAGATAGAGCGAATAAAGGAAGGCGCAGCAGACGGGCAGCAGCGCCTTGAGGCCGAAGACTTCATAGCTCGGCTGGATGACGATCATCGCGCCGCCGAATCCAACCACGATCGCCGTCCAGCGCCGCCAGCCGACCTTGTCGCCGAGGAAAAGCGCCGAAAGGCCGGCGAGCATGAAGGGTTCGACGAAATAGATGGCGAAGACGTCGGCGAGCGGCATGTACTTGACCGCAACGAAAAACAGGAGGCTGGCTGCCCCATGCAGCGCGCCGCGCAGCAAATTCATCCAGGGGCGCTTGGCCGACAGCGCGCCCCAGCCGAACATGATGAAGAGAATCGGCAGCGTGCAGACGAGCTGGAAAAAGAATCGGTAGAAAGTGACCTGTCCAGGCGACATGCCCTCGAACGTCGCCATGTACTTGGCGATCGCATCCATGGCGGGGAGGACGATCATTGCGCCGGCCATCAGCGCCATGCCTTGCAGAGGATTGTGCAGGTCGGTTTTATCGGACATCTTCGAGAAATTTCATTGGGCTGGGATCCAGCCGTTATAGACAATAAAATCTCTCGTTAAGAGATGCCGCGGACGACATATCGCGTCGTCGGGAGCCAGTTGCTCTGGCTGGTCTCACTCCTCAGGAGAGAGATGGTGCGGTCGAGAAGACTCGAACTTCCACGGGTTGCCCCACAGCGACCTCAACGCTGCGCGTCTACCAATTCCGCCACGACCGCATCGTGGTAGGTGCCGGTTTGTGCCGGCGACGCAGCATGTAGCAAAAGGTTTTTCGGGACACAAGGGCCATGTGACAGATTTTTTCAAAGAAGGTGACAGCGTTTGTAAAGGCAGCAATTCGGAGCCATATAGATGCTCGAAAAAGCCCGCGATCACAGGCGCTGCGGGCCGCAAGGAATGGCTATGTTACGAACGGACCTCGATTTTTCCATGTTTCCACAGGCGGGCTCGCGCCCGGTGCGCTGGCGGATCTCCGATGGGCTGGTGCCCTATCAGGAGGCTGTGGATATCATGGAGCAGGAAGTGGCAGCGATTGCCGAGGGTGGCGACGAGATGGTGTGGCTGCTTGAGCATCCGCCGCTCTATACTGCCGGAACCAGCGCAGATGCACGCGATCTCGTGCAGCCTGACCGCTTCCCGGTTCATGCCACCGGGCGCGGTGGGGAGTACACCTATCATGGGCCTGGCCAGCGGGTCGCCTATGTGATGCTCGACCTGAAACGCCGCCGCCAGGATGTTCGCGCCTTCGTGGCGGCGCTGGAGGAGGTGATCATTCGCACGCTGGGTGAGATGAACGTGCGCGGCGAGCGGCGCGAGGATCGCGTCGGCGTCTGGGTCTGTCGCCCCGACAGGCCGCCGCTGCCCGATGGGACGGTGGCGGAAGACAAGATCGCCGCACTCGGCATCCGCTTGCGCAAATGGGTAACGTTTCATGGGCTGTCGCTCAACGTCGAACCCGATCTCGATCATTTCGGGGGAATCGTACCCTGCGGGATTTCGGCCTACGGCGTCACGAGCCTGGTCGATCTCGGCCTGCCGGTGACGATGGATGATGTGGATGTGCTGCTTCGCGAATCGTTCGAATCGGTCTTCGGCGAGACGGTGAACGGCTGAGCGCGGAATCAGGCGGTGCTGATATTGAGAAAGGGCCGGCGTTTCGTCGGCCCTTTCGCTTTTTCGCGTCTACTTGGTGCCGACGTCGCGGCAGGCATCGGTATGCGAGGCGCCGCTGTCGCCGCCTGCGGTGTGCAGGCCGTGACCTTTCGGCGAATAGTCGCATGGGGGGAGTGGCTTGATGCTTGCCGTCGACATCTTGTCGACCGGCGGTGCGACGCGAACGGGAGCGAAACCATCGCTGTCGTTGGTGTAGTCGTCGGAATATTCCGGTGCCTTGTGCTGCGTGTAGTGAACGGGCTTCGGCGGAGCAACTTTGACGGGAGCGAAACCGTCGCTGTCGTTGGTATAGTCGTTGGAATACATCGGCTGGGCAAAGGCGGCGCCGGAAAGGCAGAGGGTAAGCACGGCTGCGGCGGCTGCAAATTGAATGCGCATATCAGATCTCCTCAATCCATTGTTGCACACAATGTGACGTCCATTACCCTCGGCAAGAGCAAGTTCGCGCCTCAATTGAGGCCGGATTGTGAAGAGTATCTGACAGTCGCGCGCACGTTTTTTCACATGAAATCACGGCGCCGCGACTGTGTTTGATCGCTATTTGATTGGCTTGGCGATTCGCTAAACCAGCGAGTGACGTCGCGCCATCTCGGCAATCGGGAGATGATGTTTTCGGCCAAAACAACCCTGTTTTGACAGAAAATGTTAGCCAGCGTTGCGCAGGTCGGCCGTGTCGATCAGTTCGTCCACCAGCGCAGGCGTGAGCTCGCTGAAGGTCTTGATGATGCGCGTCGGCTGCAGGCTTTCGATCGGAACGTCGGAATAGCCGAAGGGCACGGCGATCGAGGGGATGGCGGCATTGCGCGCAACGAGGATGTCGTTTGCGCTGTCGCCGATCATGATCGTACGCTTCGGGTCGCCGCCGGCCTTTTCGATCGTGCCGAGCAGATGGCCGGCATCGGGCTTGCGCACCGCGAATGTGTCGCCGCCGGTGATGGCGTCGAAATAATGGGTGAGCTGCAGCCGCTCCAGCAGGGTGCGTGCAAGGCCCTCCAGCTTGTTGGTGCAGACGGCGAGCTTGTATCCCTTGGCTTTCAACTGATCCATCGCGTCGATCAGTCCGGGATAGGGGACCGTCGCACCCGGCATGTTGTCCGTGTAATGCGTGATGAAGCGCTCGAGCAGATCAGGAAATTTCTCGGGCTCCAGCGGATGCCCCTGCAGCTTGCAGGCTCTTTCGATCATCACCTTGGCGCCGTGGCCGACCAGATGCGTCAGGTCGTCATAGGTGACCGGCGCGAGGTCGAGCGCTGCGATCGTGTAATTGAGGCTGTCGACAAGGTCGACATGGGTGTCGAGGAGGGTTCCGTCGAGATCGAAGACGACAAGGGCAGGGGTCAATGGAGTTTTCGCCTGTTCAGTTGGGATGCATCCGAGTTAAGCGATGAAGGCCGCAAAAGCAACGCTTTGGCCCGGCCTGGCAGGCCTCCCGCATGTGCTTTGGATTTCGAAAGTCTGACGTTATTTTGGCTTTCGTTTGACTGGCGGGCCGTGTAAACAACGCAACCAACGTAACAATGCGTAACGTAACACTGGGAGTAAGCGGCGCATGGACGCCCGCGAAATGAAGATCAAGGCCGCGGCTGCGGCACTCGCCCATGTCGAGCATGGGATGCGTCTCGGGATCGGAACCGGAAGCACGGCCGAGGAATTCGTGCGGTTGCTTGCCGAGAAGGTCGCGGACGGTTTCAAGGTCGAGGGTGTTCCGACATCGGAGCGCACGGCACGGCTTTGCGTCGAGCTCGGCGTTCCCCTGAAATCGCTCGACGAGCTGCCGGAACTCGATCTGACGATCGACGGCGCCGACGAGGTCGATGCCGCGCTCGGGCTGATCAAGGGCGGCGGTGGAGCCTTGCTGCGCGAGAAGATCGTTGCCGCAGCTTCTGCCCGCGTGATCGTTATCGCCGACGAAAGCAAGCTGGTGGAGACGCTGGGCGCCTTTCCGCTGCCGATCGAAGTCAACATGTTCGGCCTCGTTTCGACGCGCATCGCGATCGAAAAGACGGCCGCGAGGCTTGGCCTTTCGGGTGCGTTGTCGCTGCGCCAATCCGGCGACGGCAATTTCACCACGGATGGCGGACACTACATTATCGATGCATCTTTTGGCCGTATTCCTGATGCAGAGGCGCTTTCGACCCAGTTGAATGCGATCCCCGGCGTCGTGGAGCACGGGCTCTTTCTCAATATGGCCGCGCTGGCGATCATCGCCGGTCCGGCGGGCGCGCGCGAGCTGCGGGCAACAAGGTAACAGGAGTTGGAACTCATGAATAAATTTGCAGGTTTTGGCCGTTTTGCTGCTGCGACCGTCATTCTCTCGGGTGTTGTCCTGGGCTCTGCAGCCCACGCGCAGGAAGCGTCGCCGGAACAGCTGAAGGCAGCCCGCGCGGCTATCGACGCAATCGGCGCCACCACCCAGTTCGACAACATCCTGCCGGGTCTTGCCGAGCGCCTGAAGGCCGACCTGATCCAGGATTCGCCGAACTACCAGGACCAGATCACCGCCGAAGTCGACAAGCAGGCGCTGGCGCTTGCACCGCGTCGTGCCGATCTCGAAAAGGAAGCGGCGGTCACCTACGCCAAGGCGTTCACGGTCGAGGAACTTAATGCGATCGCCGCCTTTTACGGCTCGCCGGTTGGCCAGAAGCTCCTGAAGGACGGCCCGATCGCTTCGCGCGAAACCGTCAAGGCCGCCGACATCTGGGCGCAGGGCATCTCCCGCGACCTGCAGAAGTCGACCAGCACCGAGCTTGCCAAGGTTATCAAGCCGGCCCCGGGCGCTGGCACCGATCCTGCAGCTCCGGCCGCAAAGCCTGCTGCCAAGCCGTAAGGCTCGCATCATCGCTCGATACGAAGCCCCGGTTCGCCGGGGCTTTTGTTTTTGGCGATATCGATACTATATCAAGTCTTCCTTCCTTCTGACGATTCCTTCCTTCTGATGTTTTGTGCCGGAGATCCCCATGACAGCCTATGATTACGACCTCTTTGTCATCGGTGGCGGCTCGGGTGGGGTGCGCAGCGCGCGTGTTGCGGCGGCACTCGGCAAGAAGGTGGCGATCGCCGAAGAGTATCGCTACGGCGGCACCTGCGTCATTCGCGGCTGCGTGCCGAAGAAGCTGTTCGTCTATGCCTCGCAATATCACGAGCATTTCGAGGATGCGGCAGGCTTCGGCTGGACCGTGGGCGAAAGCACGTTCGACTGGAAGAAGCTGATCGCGGCCAAGGATGCGGAGATCACCCGGCTCGAGGGGCTCTACAAGAAGGGGCTTTCGGGCGCCAACGCCGAGATCCTCGACACGCGCGCCGAACTCGTCGACCGGCACACCGTGCGACTGGTCAACACCGGCAAGACAGTGACGGCGAAGACGATCGTCATCGCGACCGGCGGGACCCCGAACCTTCACGGCGCGCTGCCCGGCCATGATCTCTGCATCACCTCCAACGAGGCGTTTCATCTGGAGGAGCTGCCGCGCTCGATCGTGATCGTCGGCGGCGGCTATATCGCGGTCGAGTTCGCCAATATCTTCCATGGGCTCGGCGTCGACACGACGCTCGTCTATCGCGGGGCGGAAATACTGTCGCGTTTCGATCATGACCTGCGCCGCGGCCTGCATGAGGCGATGGTGGCCAAGGGCATCAAGATCCAGTGCCACGACATGCTGAAGAGCGTGGCGAAGGGCGAGGACGGGCTGGTCGTCGAGACGCTCAACAACGGAACGATGAATGCCGACGTGGTGATGCTCGCCATCGGCCGCGTGCCGAACACGCATGGGCTCGGGCTCGAGGCGGCCGGCGTCGATACGAATGCGCAGGGCGCCATCGTGGTCGACGATTATTCGCGCACCAATGTCGAGAATATTTACGCTCTGGGTGATGTCACCGACCGGGTACAGCTGACGCCGGTGGCGATCCACGAGGCGATGTGCTTCATCGAGACCGAATACAAGAACAACCCGACGAAACCGGACCACGATACGATCGCCACCGCTGTTTTCTCGCAGCCCGAGATCGGCACGGTGGGGCTGACCGAGGAAGAGGCCGGCAAGCGCTACAGCGACGTCGAGGTCTACCGCGCGCAGTTCCGGCCGATGAAGGCGACGCTGTCGGGACGGACAGAGAAGATGATCATGAAGCTGATCGTCGATGCGGCGAGCCGCAAGGTTATCGGCGCCCATATTCTCGGCCATGACGCCGGCGAGATGGCGCAGCTGCTTGGCATCACGCTGAAGGCCGGCTGCACCAAGGATGATTTCGACCGGACGATGGCGGTGCACCCGACCGCCGCCGAAGAGCTCGTCACCATGTATGCGCCGAGCTACCGTCTGAAGGATGGCGTGCGGGTCTGACGCGCGTCAGCTGGTGATACCTACTAGCTGGTGATGCGGGGCGTGCTGACGATCTTCATGAACAGCGCCTGCATGGCCTCGGCGATGCCGTCGGTGGGGCTGACGGCGAAGTAGAGACCGGGGCTTGCGCATTCCTGCATCTTCGTCGAGATCTTGCCTTCGAAAGGCTTGACCCAATCGTTGTAAAAGCCGTTTTCGGGCAGTGGCAGATAGGGCGTGTAGAGGACGGCGATCTTGATGCCCTTGTCCTTGAGCGCCGTGCAGCTCTTGACGTCGATGGGCTCGATGCAGCGGTTGCCATTGGCGCCGCGCGGGCTGGTGCAGCCTGACGACTTGGCGCTGTCGCCGACGCCATCGGCCACGAAGAACACGATCTTCTGGCGGTCGGCGTCGCTTGTGCCCTTGCCGATGGTGCCCTTGATCTCGTCCTTGATGCCGGAGAGTGCGCTATCAAAGCTCGTCTGCTGGTCGTTGTTGTAGTTCTGGTACGGTATGCTCATCAGCTGAATGGCGCTGGTTGCGGTCGCGACCCTGCCGAGGTCGTTGTTGATCTCGGCGACCTTGAACAGTTTGGCGTCCTGCGCGGTTTTGCCGAATGTGTAGGCGGCGACGCGGAACTGGTTGTCCATGGTCTGCGTGTCTGTCGCCTTCGCCATCAGCGCCTTGACCGCCTGAGCGACGACGTCGATGCGGATCGTTATCTTGTTGTTTCGGGCGATGTTGTAATAGCTGTTCTTGTCCTCGACGCCTGATGTCGAGACGATGTGACAGGCGAATGCGCAGGTGCCGTCGGAGCCAGACTTCGTGGCCTTTAGCATCTTGTCGATATCGCTTTGCGTCGCGCCGACGCCCATCGAAGGCGTGTTGTCGAGCAGCATGTAGAAATCCATGTAGGACGGCGTTTCGTAGCGCGCCGTGGCCGTGCCTGAAATCGGCATGCTGGTCTGGCCGAGGATCTGCATGAATGTGGTCGGCACCCTCGTCTGGAAGGTGACGGATGATGTCAGCGCGCTGCCGGTCTTCACGACATCGACGCTGACGTCGATCGGAAAGTTGGCGGCTTCGCCTGATATCTGTGAGCGGAACAGCTCCTGGGCGTCTGTCTTGCCTGTCGCGATCGGGCCGTCGCCGGTCATGGTCTGGGCCTTCTTCATCGCCGGCGACATTTGCGCGACGGCGCCGACGGCTGCGGCATCGGCTGCGGCCTGTAGCTGCGTGCGCATGCTGAGCGCGTGCGAGAAATCGATCGAGAGGCCGGCAGCGCCGATCAGCGGAACCGCGAGGAGGGCGGTAATCAGGCCGAAATTGCCCGATCGATCCGCCAAGAGGCGATCAAACATACGCATTGGAAATATCCTGAAACGGGAAAAGTCATGGCTGAAAAAGCGGGAGCATCATGCTCGGCTGTCTGAAAACAGGAGCATCCTTAGTGTCAAAGCATAAATTAGATACAAAGCGTCTTGGTATATCGAACGTTAAGCGCGCTCAGGATGTTTGAAAACGCGGCCGCGAATACCTTTATAGGGCGTCATCGCATGGCGCGATGAGGCGGACAAAAGCGCGCCGAACCCCGCTATGCAAGATCAAGCTAAACGGCTATAAGCCGCCAGTATTTTAAAGACGGGATATCCGGCCGGTACCGGATACTGAGACAGGTGAACGAGATGGCACAGAATTGGACTCCGAACAGTTGGCGGCAAAAACCGATCCAGCAGGTTCCGGATTATCCGGATCAGGCAGCAGTTGCGGCGACGGAAGCCCAGCTGGCGTCGTATCCTCCGCTCGTTTTCGCAGGCGAGGCGCGTCGTCTCAAAAAGCATCTTGCCAATGTGGCCGAAGGTAACGGCTTCCTCTTGCAGGGTGGCGATTGCGCCGAGAGCTTCGCGGAACACGGCGCGGACAATATCCGCGACTTCTTCCGCGCCTTCCTGCAGATGGCTGTCGTCCTGACCTATGGCGCGCAGCTTCCTGTCGTCAAGGTTGGCCGTATCGCCGGTCAGTTCGCCAAGCCGCGCTCCTCGGGCATTGAAACGCTCGATGGCGTGTCGCTGCCGAGCTACCGCGGCGATATCATCAACGGCATCGAGTTCACCGAGGAAGCGCGTATTCCGAACCCGGAACGCCAAGCCATGGCTTACCGCCAGTCGGCCGCGACGCTGAACCTGCTGCGCGCCTTTGCGATGGGTGGCTATGCCAACCTCGAGAACGTGCACCAGTGGATGCTCGGCTTCATCAAGGACAGCCCGCAGGGCGAGCGCTATCGCAAGCTGGCGGATCGCATCAGCGAGACGATGGATTTCATGAAGGCGATCGGCATCACCGCCGAGAACCAGCCGAGCCTGCGCGAAACCGATTTCTTCACCAGCCACGAAGCGCTGCTTCTCGGCTACGAAGAAGCGCTGACGCGCGTCGATTCGACCTCGGGCGACTGGTACGCCACGTCTGGCCACATGATCTGGATCGGCGACCGTACGCGCCAGCTCGATCACGCGCATGTGGAATACTGCCGTGGGATCAAGAACCCGATCGGTCTGAAGTGCGGCCCGACGCTGCAGGCGGACGATCTCTTGAACCTGATCGACGTTCTGAACCCGCAGAACGAAGCCGGCCGTCTGACGCTGATCTGCCGCTTCGGCCACGACAAGGTCGCCGAGCATCTGCCGCGCCTCATCCGCGCTGTCGAGAAGGAAGGCCGCAAGGTCGTCTGGTCCTGCGATCCGATGCACGGCAACACGATCACGCTCAACCACTACAAGACGCGGCCCTTCGAGCGGATCCTGTCGGAAGTCGAAAGCTTCTTCCAGATCCATCGCGCGGAAGGCTCGCATCCCGGCGGCATCCACATCGAGATGACCGGCAAGGACGTGACCGAATGTACGGGTGGCGCGCGCGCCGTGACGGCGGAAGACCTGCACGACCGCTACCACACGCATTGCGACCCGCGTCTCAATGCCGATCAGGCGCTCGAGCTCGCCTTCCTGCTCTCCGAGCGGATGAAGAGCGGCCGCGACGAAAAGCGGATGGCCGTCAACGGCTGAGGCTGATCGCCTGATTAGACTGATTGAAGGAGCCCAGCCATCGTGCCGGGCTTTTTCATTGCACCAGCACGGATTGCTGGCACCGCGCGTCGGTGAAGCGCACGTCGGCCTCGCCGATCTTGATCCCCAGCATCAGCAGCGTGTTGTAGAGCACGTCGTCGAGCGGTGTGGTGACGCTCGACAGCGTATCGGCGATCGCCTGCATGACCGCCTTGTTGGTTCCGAGCGTCAGGATCAGCAGCTGGATCTGGATATCGGTGCCGGCGATCAGTGACTGCACGGCTGACGTGAGCGTGTCCCTTGTCGAGACGTTCTTGACCGCCTTGTTGGTGATGTCGTTGGGCTGGAATGTCAGGCGCGTCTTGCTGGTGTTGGTGAGGTTGATATCGGCGAGCGCGTTCACCTTGAGGAGCAGGGCGTCGATGATGGTGGCTGATGTGACGCGCGGCTTGGTGCCGAAATTGGCCATGGCGGTCGGATCGACATCGCCAAGCGCGATCTCGGCGACCCCCGGCACGACATCGACGCCGATGCTGGCGCTTTTCGGGCCGCCGCCGAGGCAGGCGAAACTCGCGAGCTTGGCTTCGGCATAGGCGGCCTCGACATAGAGCGGCACGCGCAGCTTGATGCCGGCGATGGTGCTCAGCCCCGTGACGCCCGCTTCGATGGCAATCCGGATCTGAGCCGTGCGGACGGCCGATCCGGTGGTGCCTATGGCGTTGGAAGCGATGCCCTTGGGGCGCTCGCCGATCGCGATCTTCAGCGTGACGCTCGTCAGCCCCGGGACGGTGCCGGCAAGATTGACACCGACCTGCTTGCCCTGGTTGGCGGCGAAGGCGCTGGCGGAGATGATGTCGAGAGCGCTTGCCTCAAGCAGCAAGTGCGATCCGGAGCCGATCATCCGCTCGCCGACAGAGCCGAGGCTCATGAGGTTCTGCAGCTTGACCTTGATCTGCGTGGTGCCGAGCCCCTTGGAGAGCGAGGTGATCGCCTTGCTGACGGTTGGCGTCAGCCCTTGCGTGGCCGCCAGCGTGTCGAGCAGGCGTGGATAGGAGATGTCGGTTGCCAGCAGGTCGTCATAGGTGCCGGCGGTGAGGTTGAGCTTGGTCGCGAGAAGGTCGAGATAGGACAGAAGGTCGATATTGGCGGCGGCGAGTGCGTCGTAATCTGCCACCTTCAGCGAGACTGTCGTGCCGAGCAAGCCGCCGAGAACGGCATTGAGGATGCCGCCGTTGATGCTCGCCAGACGGGAGCCGACGGAGAAGGCGGCGAGCTTGGAGGCGGATGCGGTTCCCGTTGCGCCGAGTGTCGGAGGTGGGATGATGGAGGCTGCGAAGGTCAACTGCGCCTTCTGCTGAATCGCAACCTTGACGGCATCATAAGGCTGGGTGCCGGCCACGAAGCGCTGTGCCAGCGGCACGGCGGGGTCGGCCAGATAAATCCCTGGCGTGTATTGGACGACGGCATCGTAAGTGTCGAGCTGGGCGGCGTTCAGCAGCTTGGTTCCAGACGATGTTGCGTAAGCCACGCCTGACTTTACCGCGACGTTCAAGCCGTTCTGCTGGTAGTTGGTGACCAGGTTGCTGGCGGCGTTGTTGATGTCGGAGGCGGCGACGATGGCGCCGATATCGCTCAATTGCTGCAGACGTCGCTGCTGCAGCGTCATCGCGCCAAAGTCGATTCCGAGTGCCAGCGTGGAAATGATTAATGGCGCCGAGAGCGCTGCCATGATCGCGATGTTGCCATCCCGGCGGGTGCTGAAACCCGCCAGATATCGCCTTATGCCTGGTTTCATATACCACCCATGCGGATGGTGGCGAAGCGGCGGATCTTGGTGTCCGGAAGCGGGAATGTGTAGAGATTCCAGATCGGTAAGGCGCTGGCGTCATACTCCGTCGTGACCGTGAACTGATTGGCGTTCGTGGGGTCGGTGGCGACAGTGACCTGGAGTTTCTTGCGGTCGATCAGCGGGTCGTTGAGGGTCGAGAGCGCGATGTAGTTGTTGACGAGCTGGGCGCGTTCCTGCTCGGAAAGGCCGGCCACCGCTGTGCGTGCCGCATCCGCCGTCAATTGCTGCAGCGCATGGGCGGCGCTCAGGTAGATGCCATAGGCGATCAGGGTGAGAAGGACGAGCAGGAAAACCGGTGCAACGATTGCGAATTCGATCGCGGCCGCACCCTGCCGGTTGGCGAGAAGACGTCGGGCATTCCTCATGCACTGCACTCCTTGCAATGGTCAACGCCGCAGCGAGGACAACCGAAGGATACATTTGCCCGTATTAATTTTTACTTACCTAATAAACCCCATGCGTGTACCCGCGAGATATTGGAGTGTATGAAAATGGCGCGCTACGCCTGTGGCCGGCTAAATTGTCCGTCGCCTCGATATCAGTCGCCCAGCTTGCGGGTGAGCCTGGCGATATCCTCACGCAGCGCGGCGATCTCGGTCATCACCTGCATGTCGATCTTCTGGTGCAGCGACAGCACTTCCAGCTCGGCCTTCAGGTTGACCTCATAGTCCTTCGCCGCCTCGAAGCGATCGCGCTCGGCCTGGCGGTTTTGGGACATCATGATGATCGGGGCCTGGATGGCGGCGATCATGGAGAGGACGAGATTGAGGAAGATGAAGGGGTAGGGGTCGAAGGCGCGGGTCGAAAGGATGATGGTGTTGATCACGCACCAGACGGCCAGGAAGACCAGGAAGGTGGTGATGAAGGCCCAGGAGCCGCCGACGCGGGCAATGCTATCCGCCATCCGCTCGCCGAAGGACGATTCGGCTTTCAGCGCGGCATTGATATCCGTCGAGATGATCTTGCGGGCATGGGCCTTTTCCAGCACGCGCTTTTCGATGTCGCCGAGTTCGTTGGCGGACTTGTCGAAATGCAGGTGGACGAAACTGGAGAGATTGTTCATGGCGCGACTCCCGATCAACTTATGTTGGCGGGGAGTATTCCGTTCTGCGCCAGGAATGCAATGCGGCAACGTGCATGTCTGCCGTGCTCAGGAGCCCTCGGCTCGTAGCCAGGAATGCTGCGGGAAGAAGCGCTCGACGGTCTGCGCCTTGCCGAACATCACATCGTGCTGGAGATAGCGATAGTCGCGGACCAGCGGATCAATGGTCTTGGCGTCGCGAACCCAATCCGGCGAGGCGGTGTTGTCGCGGGCAATCAGCTGATAGCGGTCGACGATCGGGTACTTCTTCTGCACGCGGCCGAGGAAGCCGGTATAGAACGGGTGCTCGTAGCCCGCGAATTTCAGCACGTGATAGGGCAGCTGCGACGGGCTGATGGTGCCGACGTTCTGCTTGACGCCCTTGCGGTTCGACCAGATGACAAGCGGCGTTTCGTGCTCCTGCTTCATGACACTGACGGAGGCCCGGCGCGTGGCGACCTGGTCGGGCATATAACCGGTATTCGTGTAGACGCTGCCGAGCGGTGGCAGGTGGTCGCCCCAGAGCACGATGATCGTCTCGCGATCGCGCTTGGATGCCCATTCGGTCAGCATCTTGAAGCTGTCGTCTGCCTCCTTGACGCCCTGCGTATAGGTGGCGAGCGTGGCGCGGTCGGCGTCGGTCAGATTGCCGGTGAAGTCGACCGTGTTGTTGGCGTAGCGATTGGCCTCGTAGGGGCCATGTCCCTGCAGGGTGACCGCGAAGAAGAAGAAGGGCCGGTCGAGCCCGTCAGCTTCCTGCATGATCTCCTTCATCAGGCTGTCGTCGGAGGCGAAAATGCCGCGCTTTTCCATGGTCGGCATGGTTTCTTCGGTGCGGAATTCCTCGAAGCCGAAATCCTTGTAGACCTCGTTGCGGTTCCAGAACCAGCCGCTGAACGGATGTAGCGCACGGGCCGCATAGCCTTCGCCGCGGAAGAAGGTGGCAAGCGACGGGATGTCGTTGCGGATATACTGCTGGTAGGGGATGCTGCCATAAGGCAGGAACGCATTGGAGAAGCCGGTCAGCGCCTCGAACTCGACATTCGCGGTCATGCCGCCGAATTCGGGCGAGAAGACGTGGCCTGACTGCGCCGCGCGGATCGTCGGCATCGGGTCTTCGGAGAATTTCAGCGTCTTCAGACGCGTCGGATCCCAGAAGGACTCGCTCATCAGCATGATCACGTCGGGCTTGTCGCTCGGACCGCTGAGATAGCCGTAATTGCGCGAGGGAATGGCGTCAAGCGCCTGCGCATTGAGGCCGGCGGGCGAGGCGACGTCGGCCATCGGGATGTTGAATATGAAGGCGAGGATGAAGCCGTTGCTGCGGTAGTTCTCTTTCTGGTCCCACATCATCGGCACCACCTGAAGGCGGTCGCGGATATAGGAATATTGCGAGTAATCCATCAGCGAGCCGAAGGCGGCGATGACGGGAACAGTTAGGCAGAGATTACGAATACGGTTACGGCGCGCCATCTTCGGCAGGCGTCGCCAGGCGTAGCGCCAAGCAAGCACAAGGCCGGTGACGGAGAGCAGGATGCCGACGGAAACCGCGATAGCCGTCATCGGGCGGTCGCGGACCATGACCGGAAGCAGCTCGAAAATCTGGCGGCCGAACAGCATGTCCGAGGGATAGAGCGGATCGGAAAGGTAGTGCTGCTTCTGATTGGAGACGAGCGCCGGGACGAGGACGAGCGGCAGGACGACCAGTGCAGAGAGGAAACGGCGACCGAGGACGGCATCGACGCACAGCATCACGATGGTAAGCATCACGACCGTGGTCATGCCGGGGCGCGCCGTAGAAGACAGAAATGCGCCGACGTCGGTTGCGCCGCCGCGGGCGATCACCTCGACCGAGAAGGTTGCAAGCAACGCCATCACGGCGGTCAGGGCGACTGCAATTGCGCCGCGCAGAATGGAGGGGCGGGTATCCGCGCCAACGCCGCCATAGAGCGCCGCCTCGCGCATTGCCGCTCCGGACTTGAAAACTTGGGCGATCAATGGCGGAACTCCAGTGTCATCTTAACGTCATCGAACTGTCACATCTTCGTCATGAACGCTAGATGAACCATAGTTGTTTCGCGGGCTTAACGCTTTTTTGATCACAAACTTTTCGGCAGCCGGTTGCCTCATTTCGCGTGGGCTCCGGATGGAGCCTCCCATTGCCGCGCGCGTGCGATCCTTGCGTGCCTTATTTAGCTGTCGTAGGTCATGGATATGTTCGCGTCAGAGGAGAGTTTGCATGCGCAGTTCCGTCGAGATCTACAACGTCAAGACGGGCGAGGCCCGTGTGATTTGGCAGACCGAGAGACTGGTCGAAGCCCCCAATTACGCCCCTGACGGCAGCTATCTCCTGCTCAACGACGAAGGTCTGCTTTATCGCCTGGCGCTCGACGGCTCGGCGAAGGTCGAGCATGTCGATACCGGCTTCGCGACCGCCTGCAACAACGACCACGGGATTTCGCCGGATGGCACCCGCATCGTCATCTCCGACAAGGTCGAGTTCGGCAAGTCGGCGATCTACACGCTGCCGATCGAGGGTGGGGCGCCGCAGCTGGTGACCACCAATCATCCGTCCTACTGGCATGGCTGGTCGCCTGATGGGAAGGAGCTCGCCTATTGCGGCATTCGCGGCGACCTGTTCGACATCTACACGATCGACGTGACCGGCGGCGAAGAGCGGCGGCTGACCAACGGCGAGGGGCGCAATGACGGGCCGGATTATTCGGCCGATGGGCGCTGGATCTATTTCAACTCCAGCCGCACCGGCCTCATGCAGATATGGCGTATCCATCCCGACGGGACCGGCGTGGAGCAGGTGACGCACGACAATTACGGCAACTGGTTCGCGCATCCGTCGCCCAACAACGACAAGGTGGTGCTGATTTCCTACGATCCGGATGTATTCGACCATCCGCGTGACAAGCATGTGCGGATGCGGATGATGGATATGGACGGGGGAAATCTCACGACGCTGTTCGAACTCTTTGGCGGACAGGGATCGATCAATGTTCCCAACTGGTCACCTGGTGGTGACGAGTTCGCCTATGTGCGATATTTCCCGGTCGAGGCTTGAGCGATTGCATCATGCGCGGTTTGTCGGCATAGGTGGCGCGTCGGGTGCCCGCAGGCTTGCGGGAGAATCGGGAATTCGGTGCGAGACCGGAACGTGCCCAACGCTGTAAGGCCGACGTCTGCCGCTTGATGCCACTGGCGCTTTTTGCCGGGAAGGCGTGGCAGACGGATGACGCCAAGTCAGAAGACCGGCCCGACAATCATAGACTGACCGCCTGGACAGCGGCCGGTTGTGTTGTTGGGGATTGACGATGCGACCAGACCAATCTGGCTCTCTTGCGAGAGCCGGTGCCTTTTCGACGAGCGAGCGCGACGCCGTTTACAGAGCCATCGAGACCAGACGCGACGTGCGATCCGAGTTCCTGCCGGATACGGTGCCTGATGATGTGATTGGACGGCTGCTGGCTGCTGCCCATCATGCGCCGTCTGTCGGCTTCATGCAGCCGTGGAATTTCATCGTCGTTCGCGATGAGGCCGTGCGATCGACCGTGTGGGAGGCCTTTGCCAAGGCCAATGCCGAGGCGGCGGAGATGTTTTCCGGCGAGCGGCAGCAGGCCTACCGCGCCTTGAAACTCGAGGGTATTCGCACGGCACCCGTCGGCATCTGCGTGACCTGCGATCCGGATCGCTGCGGCGACGTGGTGCTGGGGCGGACACACAATAGGCGGATGGATTCCTATTCGACCGTCTGCGCGGTGCAGAACCTGTGGCTCGCGGCGCGTGCGGAAGGCGTCGGCGTCGGCTGGGTCAGCATTTTCCACGAGGCCGATTTGAAGCGGGCGCTCGGCGTGCCTGATCGGATCGAGATCGTTGCATGGCTCTGTGTCGGCTATGTCGATCGGCTCTACGAGGAGCCGGAACTCGCAGTGAAGGGTTGGCGGCAGCGATTGCCGCTGGAGGAGCTGGTGTTTACCGATCGCTGGGGCGGGGGCGTGTAGCCCGCGACGCCTGTTACTGCTTCTGAGCCGGCGGTTGCTGCGGCTGGGCGCCCGGCATGGCTTGGTGCTTGAGGTCGATCGATCCCTGATCGCCGGCGAGGAACTGCGGGCCGACCTGGCGCACCTTGCCGGCACTGGGATCGTAGGGGCGGTCGGGGACCTGCGCCTGGGGCGCCGGCTGCTGTGGCGTAGGTTGGGTTTCGGGCTTGGCGGCAGCGGTGTTCGGGGTTTCGATCGTGGTGATCGAGCTCCGAGGCGGCGGGGCGCTCACAGACTGGTTGCGGCGCATCTGTTCGTAATAGGCGGGCAGATTGCAGCTGCAGGATGATTTCTCACCGGGCTTGCGGTTCTTGTAGGCGAATGCATTCGGCATGGCGCTGTAGGGCGCGCCTGTCGAGGCCGAGATCATGTTCTCGGTCTCGCCGCTGGAAACATCGTGATAGTAGAGCTCGGTTTCGATACCAGGGCACATCTGCTGGCAGGTGTTGGCGTCGCGGGCGAAATCGAAGGAGGTTGCGTTCGAGCGGATGGGGAAGAAGCCGCCGTCGCAGCTGCGCACGCAGATCGTGTTCAGATGCGTCAGCGGCTGGCCGCCGGGCGAGAACTCGTAGGAGCGCTGACGCTCGCCGCCGAGCGGGATGAAGGTGTCGCTGCGCATCGCCTGATCGTCGATGCTGGGCGGGGTCGCATATTGCGGCTCTTCATATTGCTGCACGGGCGCATTGCAGTTGTTTTCGTCGAGTGCTGCGAAGAGCTCGTTGCGCAGGCGGGCGTCCGGGCTTTGCGCGCGCAACTCGTCGCGACGCATCTGCAGGTCGGCGATGTTGTCGAGCATCTTCGCTTCGGCTTGCTCAAGCTCGCCGCAATAGCCGGCATTGTCGCCGCCGATGACCACCATGCTGCCGCTGCTGCAGCCGTTGCGGCGCTGGTCGCTGCGCAGCTTGCGAAGCTCGAGGTTCTGTTCGGTGATGGCGCTGGCGAAGCGGCGTATTTCGGGCGACGTGCCGCCGCCGATCGTCTCTGCGATGGTCGCCAGACGAGCGCGCAGCTGACCGCATATCGGCGCCAACTGCGCATAGGCAGGGGCGGAAACTGCAATCAGGAGTGCTGCGGCCAGCGTGAGGCGTTTCAAGGCATCGTCCCGTCAGTGAGCAAATACCAAATGGCGAAGGGCGGACCATGGCCCGCCCTTCGATATACATTGCTTGTCTTAACAAGCTGCCGTTCAAAGCCTAACGCATTTTCAGCGTCCAAGGCAAATCACGCAGCCCAGATCATGCAGGCTGGGATGCTTCCACAACCGCGAGGGCCGCCATGTTGACGACGCCACGCGAGGTGACCGACGGCGCCAGGATGTGTGCGGGCATGGCCGCGCCGAGCAGGATCGGGCCGACATGCAGGCCGTCCGTCATCGACTTGACGACGCCGAGCGTGATGTTGGCCGCATCGAGGTTTGGGAAGACCAGAAGGTTGGCTTCGTCGTGCAGCGTCGTGTTCGGCATGACGCGCTTGCGCAACGTTTCCGAGATCGCGCTCTCGCCATGCATTTCGCCATCGACCTCGAGATCGGGCGCGGTGTCGCGGACGAGCTGCAAGGCGTTGCGCATCTTTGTGGCGCTTTCCGATTCACGCGAGCCGAAGTTCGAATGCGACACGAGGGCTGCGCGCGGCGTGATGCCGAAGCGCTTGATTTCCTCGGCGGCGAGAACCGCGGATTCCGCCACTTCCTCGGCCGTCGGATTGAACGTCACGTAGGTGTCGGTGAAGAAGGTTGCGCCGCGCTGCGAGATCAGCAGGCTGAGTGCCGAGAAATCCCGGACATTCTGGCGTTTGCCGACGATCTGGCGGACATCGCGCAGGTGCTTTTCATAGCGGCCTTCGAGACCGCAGATCAGCGCATCGGCCTCGCCACGCTTCAGCGCCAGCGCGCCGATAACCGTGGTGTTGGTACGAACGATGGTGCGCGCCGCTTCCGGGATGACACCGCGGCGACCGACCAGCGACAGGTAGAGCTCGACATATTCGCGGAAGCGCGGATCGTCCTCAGGATTGATGACGTCGAAATCGGACAGCGGACGGATGCGCAGACCGTAACGCTTCAAGCGCGTTTCGATGACCTGCGGACGGCCGATCAGGATCGGCTTGGCGATGCCTTCCTCGAGCAGGACCTGGGCGGCGCGGAGCACGCGCTCGTCTTCGCCTTCGGAGAAGATGACGCGCTTCTTGTCGGCATTCTTGGCGGCCGCGAAGATCGGCTTCATGACGAAGCCGGAGCGGAAGACGAAGCGGTTCAGCTGGTCGAGATAGGCGTCGAAATCGGCGATCGGGCGCAGCGCCACGCCGCTATCGGCCGCGGCCTTGGCGACGGCGGGCGCGATGCGCAGGATGAGGCGCGGATCAAACGGCGAGGGGATGAGATAGTTGGGCCCGAAGATCGGCGTTTCGTCCGAATAGGCGCGGGCGGCGACATCCGACGGCTCCTCGCGAGCGAGGGCCGCGATGGCACGCACAGCCGCCATCTTCATTTCCTCGTTAATCGTCACAGCGCCGCAATCGAGCGCGCCGCGGAAGATATACGGGAAGCAGAGGACGTTGTTGACCTGGTTCGGGAAATCCGAGCGGCCGGTGCAGATCATCGCATCCGGGCGGGCGGCGCGGGCGAGATCCGGCATGATCTCCGGGTTCGGGTTGGCGAGCGCCATGATGAGCGGCTTCTCGGCCATCTGCGCCAGGAGTTCCGGCTTAAGGACGCCGGCGGCCGAAAGGCCGAGGAACACGTCGGCGCCGCCGATGTTTTCGACCAGCGTACGCGTGTCGCTCTTCTGGGCGTAGACGCTCTTCCATTCGTCCATGAGCTCGACGCGGCCTTCATAGACGAGGCCTTCGAGATCGTGGACCCAGATGTTTTCGCGCTTGGCGCCGAGCGTGACGAGGAGGTTGAGGCAGGCAAGGGCGGCCGCGCCGGCGCCGGAGGCGACGATCTTGACCTCTTCGATCTTCTTGCCGGCCAGTTCCAGGCCGTTCAGGATTGCGGCGGCGACGATGATGGCGGTGCCATGCTGGTCGTCATGGAAAACCGGGATCTTCATCTTCTCGCGCAGCTGGCGTTCGATCTCGAAACATTCCGGGGCCTTGATGTCTTCAAGGTTGATGCCGCCGAAGGTCGGCTCGAGCGCGGCGACGGTGGAGACCATGTGATCGACGGTCGTTGCATCGACCTCGATGTCGAAGACGTCGATGTTGGCGAACTTCTTGAAGAGAACGGCCTTGCCTTCCATGACCGGCTTGGAGGCCAGCGGGCCGATATTGCCGAGGCCGAGGACGGCCGTGCCGTTGGAGATCACGGCAACTAGGTTGGCGCGCGAGGTATAGTCGGCTGCCGTTTCCGGATTGTCGCGGATGGCGAGACAGGGCGCGGCGACGCCGGGCGAATAGGCGAGAGCGAGGTCGCGCTGGTTGCCGAGCGGCTTGATGGCCTGGATCTCGATCTTGCCGGGACGGGGATAACGGTGGAAGAACAAGGCCTGTTCATCGAGGCTGCCGCCTGCCGCTTTGTTGTCCGTCTTCGGTTTGTCGCTGTGATCCATCGTAATGCTCCAGGCTGTCGCACATGCTTTCATTGGAGCGCTTTCAATACATCAATCGAAAGACGGTAACAGCGGGAATTTCGGTTCCGGTTCCCAAAAACAACGCAAATGTGCAACAGCGCCCGCGAGATACCGGGGATTTGCGGCGGAAGGGCCTGTGATCAGAGCCCGACACCCGGGCCGTGTCATCTTCCTGAAACACGAGTCTGGTTTTCAGAGGCACAGATGAAGCATGGGGCACGGGCAGTATGCTTGTGAAGGACAATATGGATACGCGCCACTTCCGTACGCTCTTTATTTCCGACGTCCATCTCGGCTCGAAAGCCGCGAAAGCCGACTTCCTGATCGACTTTCTCAAGTACCACGAAGCCGACACGATCTTCCTGGTGGGAGACATCGTCGATGGCTGGCGCCTGAAGCGCAGCTGGTATTGGCCGCAGGAATGCAACGACGTGATCCAGAAGCTGCTGCGCAAGGCGCGCAAGGGAACGCGTATCGTCTACATCCCCGGCAATCACGACGAATTCCTGCGCGACTTCCCCGGCATGCACTTCGGCGGCATCGAAGTGGCCGAGCGGATGATGCATGAAGCGGCCGACGGCAAGAAGTATCTGGTGCTGCATGGCGACGAGTTCGACGTCGTCGTGCGCAACGCCCGCCTGCTCGCCTATCTCGGCGACTGGGCCTACGATATGGCGATCATGATCAACATCGGGCTCGCCGCCATTCGCCGCAAGCTCGGCATGCCTTACTGGTCGTTCTCGGCCTGGGCGAAGCTTCAGGTCAAGCACGCGGTCAATTTCATCGGCGAGTTCCAAAAGGTCGTGGCTGACGAAGCCCGCAAGAGCGGCGCCGACGGCGTGATCTGCGGCCACATCCACCATGCCGTCATGGAAGACATGGATGGCGTGCGCTACATCAACACCGGCGACTGGGTAGAAAGCTGCACGGCAATCGCCGAGCACGAAGACGGCACGTTCGAGCTGATCGAATGGCGCACCATGGGCGGCGCTGCCGCTCCCGCGCCGCTGGCGCTCGAAGATCACCGCAAGCGCGAGCCGGCACAGCAGGCAGCCTGATACCACCAACTGTTTCGCTGTTGCGAAATGGCATTGTGCAGCTGCTGCCGTTGCCGTTTCGCGACAGTTTTGGCTTATTTTTGAAATCGGTTTGGGACGGCCCTATCTCGCCTTGGTTGTCCTTAATGTGACGTGTTAGGCAACTTGCAGGTTCCTTTCAGGTCACACCGATGATTCCCGCCACGAATGCCTCTTTCACAGAGGTCGCGCCCGCCCATTTTCGGCTGCTGAGCGCTTTGTCTTACTGCGCGCCACTGCTTGTAAACGGTGTCGCGCTGCCGTTCTTTCCCGTCTGGCTGGCGATGCACAAGTTCAGCGACCATGAGATCGGCATCATCCTGGCCGTGCCGATGGTGGTGCGCGTGCTCGTGGCGCCGATTGTGGCGATGTATGCCGACCGGATGAAGGAGCGGGCCGATGTGCTGGTGTTTTCCGGCGGTCTGTCGCTGTTGACGGCGATCGCGCTCTACTGGACCGACACGTTCTGGCCGGTGCTGATCGTCTATACGATCCAAGGCGCCACGTTTTCTCCCTATGTGCCCGTCGTTGAATCGATCGTCATCTCCGGCGTGCGGCGCTGGGGATTCGACTACGGCTCGATGCGGGTCTGGGGCTCTGTCGCCTTTATCGCCTCGACGCTCGTCGGCGGGCGACTGATCGGAAACTGGGGCGGGCAGATGGTTCTGCCCGTGATGATCTTCGGTTTCGTGATGACGATGGTGATGGCGCTCTACTGTCCGCGCATCGGGCCGACGCGGCGGCGCGGGACGCCGGTCGATCTGCAGCAGGCGACCGGCAGTTCGCTGAGGCAGCCGCATCTGTTGATGCTGCTCATCGGCGTCGCCATCCAGCAATCGAGCCACGCGCTGCTGCAGGCCTTTGCGACGATCTATTGGCGTGATCTCGGCTTTTCGGGCACGGAAATCGCGTTGTTGTGGAGTGCTGGCGTAGCGGCCGAGGTGACGGTATTTTTCCAATCGAAGCGGCTCAGCCGACATTTCGATGCCTGGACGCTGATCCGTGTCGGCGCCGCCGTCTGCGTCTGCCGGTGGCTGTTGTTTCCGATGCAGTGGGGCTTCGTCGGCTTCTTCCTGCTGCAGTGCCTGCATGCCTTCAGCTACGCCTTCGTCCACACGGGCGTGCAAAGGCGGATTCTCGCCTCGGTGCAGGCGACGCAGGAATCGTCGGCGCAGGGCGCCTATTTCTTCTACAACGGGATGTTCATGGGGCTGATGACCATCGCGTCGGGCTACATCTACGCAGCATTTGGCATGGCGAGCTACTACGTCATGGCGCTGACGGCGGTTCTGGGGCTAGGCCTCATCATCGTCGCCTATTACCTTCAGCCCCAGAGTGCCGGTTCCGGCGGGAAGACGAGCGAGCCGGCATAACGCAGGCCCGGTTCGCGATCGCGGGCGAGAAGCAGCGGTCCGTCGAGATCGACGAAGGCCACGTCCTGGGCCAGAAGCACGGCGGGCGCCATGGCGAGCGATGTGCCGACCATGCAGCCGAGCATGATCTGAAACTCGAGCCGCTGGGCTTCGCGCTTCATCGCAAGTGCCTCCGTCAGGCCGCCCGTCTTGTCGAGCTTGATGTTGATCGCGTCGTAGCGGTCGCGCAGGCTGGCGAGATCGCCGGTGTGATGGACGCTCTCATCGGCACAGACGATCACAGGGCGGTCGATATCTGCCAGCAGCTCGTCCCTGCCTGCCGGCAGCGGCTGCTCGACCAGCGCCACGCCGCATTCGGCGGCGACCCGCAGATGGTGGGCGAGGCGATCTTCCGGCCAACCTTCGTTGGCGTCGAGAATGATCGCTGCGTCCGGGGCTGCAGCGCGCACGGCGCGGATGCGGCTCTCGTCATCACCGGTGCCGACCTTGACCTTGAGCAGCGCGCGGGCTGCGTTGGCGCGGGCGTGCTCGGCCATGACTTCTGGTTCTCCGAGCGAAATCGTGAAGGCCGTCGTCAGCGAATGCGGGGCGGTGAGGCCGAGCATGGTCGCGACCGAGGTGCCGCTTTGCTTGGCCTCGAGGTCCCACAGGGCGCAATCGACGGCGTTGCGGGCAGCACCCGGCGGCATGGCCTGTTGCAGGTCGGCGCGTGAGAGGCCGGCCTCGATCAGCGGGCGGGCGGCTTCGATCTGGGCGCCGACGCTTTCCATTGTTTCGCCGTAGCGTCGATAGGGGACGCATTCGCCGCGGCCGGAGACGCCGTTCTCGCTCACCGTGCAGACGATCACCTCCGCGCTCGTCTTGGTGCCGCGCGAGATGGTGAAGGTGCCCGCAATCGGAAAAGAGTCCGTCTGAATTTCAAGTGACCGTGGCATAAATGCAATCCTGCAAGCATGGAAATCTGATGCGGCATCGTTATATTGGCACAACGTTGCGGACCTGTGTTCGCGAGTCGGCAATGTCGCCGTAAGCCTTGAGAGACACAAGCATTTTGAAGTCCGAGAACCGTAACGCCGCCTCACTGCACGTGGACGACCAAGCTCATGGTTCGGATACGCTCGTGCATCTCGAAGGCAATTGGCGAAGCGCCAACATACATCTCGTTCTCAAGGATTTCGACAAGCTTTCGGCCCATAAAGGCGGAAACCTGACGCTCGATCTCTCCGGGATCACCGATATCGACACGGCCGGCGTCTGGCTGCTCTGCCGGCTGAAGAAGCAGGTCGAAGATGCGGGCGGCACTGTCCATATCGAGGGCAGCAACCAGCATATCGACGAGCTGCTCGAATCGTTTTCCGAGGAACGTGCGAAGCCCGAGGCCGAAGAGGTTCCGCCGCGCTCGCTGCAGGAGCGGATTTTCGCGCCGATCGGCCGGATGATGTACGATCTGTGGAACAATGTTTCCGCGGCGATGTATATTCTCGGGTCGGCGGTGCGCGGCGCGCAGATGAAATTCGGGCGCGGCAGCGGCGTTTCGCCGGCGTCGATCATCAACCAGATCGACCACATGGGCGTTCGCGCCACGCCGATCATCCTTTTGATGTCGTTCCTGATCGGCGCGATCATCGCGCAGCAAGGCGCATTCCAGCTGCGCTATTTCGGCGCCGAAGTATTCGTCGTCGACCTCGTCGGCATTCTGCAATTGCGCGAAATCGGCGTGCTCTTGACCGCGATCATGATCGCCGGCCGGTCCGGCAGCGCGATCACGGCGGAAATCGGCTCGATGAAGATGCGCGAAGAGGTCGATGCGCTGAAAGTCATGGGCCTCAACCCGATCGGCGTTCTGATCTTCCCGCGCCTGGTGGCGCTCACCGTTGCGCTGCCGCTTCTGACCGTGCTTGCCAATTTCGCCTCGCTGTTCGGCGCGGCCGTCGTTGCCTGGGGTTATTCGGGAATCACCTTCGCCAACTTCATCGCCCGTCTGCACGAGGCGATCACGCTGTCGACGGTGTTGTCGGGGATGATCAAGGCGCCGTTCATGGCTCTGGTTATCGGTATCGTCGCCGCCGTCGAAGGCTTAAAGGTAGGTGGTAGTGCCGAATCGCTCGGCCAGCACGTGACCTCGTCGGTGGTGAAGGCGATCTTCGTGGTCATTCTCATGGACGGGCTATTCGCCATGTTCTATGCAGCTATTAATTTTTAGGGATTTTGCGTGGACGAGCAGCAGACAACGACCAAGGACGGGGCAGGGCGGGATATCGTGCTTTCAGCGCGCGACGTCACTGTTGGCTTCGGGTCGAAGATCGTTCTCGATAATCTCAACCTCAATATCTATAAGGGCGAGATCCTGGGCTTCGTCGGCGCGTCGGGTACCGGCAAGTCGGTGCTGATGCGCACGGTGTTGCGCCTGCTGCCGCGCCGCTCCGGCCAGATCAAGATCCTCGGCCAGGACTTCGACGAACTGAACGAGCCGCAGCGCAACGCGCTCGACATGCGCCTTGGCGTTCTCTTTCAGCAGGGCGCGCTGTTCTCTTCGCTGACGGTGAAGGAGAACATCCAGGTTCCGATGCGCGAGTATCTGGACCTGCCGCCTGCGCTGATGGACGAACTGGCGCATTTGAAGATCCGGCTGGTGGGGCTGGCGGCGGATGCGGCGGACAAATATCCTTCGGAACTCTCGGGCGGGATGATCAAGCGTGCCGCACTGGCGCGCGCGCTGGCGCTCGATCCGGAGCTGGTTTTTCTCGACGAGCCGACCTCGGGTCTCGATCCGATCGGGGCTGCGGAATTCGACGAGCTGATCGCCAAGCTTCGCGATACGCTCGGTCTCACCGTCTACATGGTGACCCACGACCTCGACAGCCTGTTTTCCGTCTGCGACCGCATCGCGGTGCTGGGCAAGAAGAAGGTGATGGTCGAGGGGACGATCGAAGACATGCTGGCCTATGACGACCCCTGGGTTCAGGCTTATTTCAAGGGCAAGCGCGCGCGTTCGATCGTGCCGCAGGATGGCCATGCTTCAGCCGACATCAGGCTGGCGCAAGATAGCCGCGGGAAGTGAGCGGATAAGATGGAAACCAAAGCGAACTACACAATCGTCGGCTTCTTTACGGTTCTGGTCATCGCGGCTGCCTTCGGCTTCGTTTACTGGATGGCCGAGTATGGCCGTGGCGGACCGATGGCCGAACTCATCGTGCGCATTCCGGGCTCGGCGAACGGATTGAGCGTCGGCTCGCCGGTGCGTTTCAACGGTATTCAGGTGGGTTCGGTACAATCGCTGTCGATCGACGCCGATGATCCGCAGTTCTCGCTGGCCTTCACCGAAGTACGCGTCGATGCGCCGATCTATCCGACCACCAAGGCGATCCTCGAGATCCAGGGTCTGACGGGCGCTGCCTATGTCGAGCTTTCCGGTGGCCGCGTCGGGGAAAAGAACATCCTGCAGACAGCGGCGGAGACGGGCAAGCGCGCGGTGATCGTCGCCGACCAGTCGAGCGTTACCAATCTGCTTGCCACCGCCGACAAGATCCTAGACCGCGCCAACGACGCCGTCGGCCAGGTTCAAGGCTTCGTCAAGGATGCCCGTGGACCGCTGACGAAGACGCTGCAGAACGCCGAGACCTTCTCGGATGCGCTGGCCAAGAATTCCGGCAATATCGACAGCTTCCTCCAGAGCGTGGGCCAGCTTTCCGACACCGTGCGCAACGTGTCGGGCCGCGTCGACTCGACGCTGGCTGCGATCGAATCGCTGGTGAAGACGGTTGATGCCAAGAAGATCGATACGATCCTCTCGAACGCGGAGACGGTGAGCCGCAATGTCGCCGATGCCTCGGGCGGCCTGAAGGACGCCATCCAGAAGTTCCAGGAGACGGCCACCACCTACAACGACTTCGGCAAGAAGGCGCAGGCGACGCTCGACAAGGTCGACACGCTGGTGGCGCAGATCGACCCGGCGAAGGTGAGGGGTTCCGTGGATGACATCGCGCAGACTACCAAGGATGCGCGCGCGGCGGTGGCCTCGATCAAGGATGTCGCCAACACGGTGAATTCGCACCAGAAGGACATCGATTCGACGATCCAGAACGTCACCCAGATGGCCAACAAGCTGAACGCCGCTTCGACCCGCGTCGACGGCATCCTGGCGAAACTCGATACGCTGCTTGGAGACGACAGTACGCAGTCGATGTTCACGCAGGCGCGCGAGACGCTGGATTCGTTCAAGAAGGTCGCGGACAATCTGAACAGCCGCATTGGACCGATCGCCGACAATCTGCAGAAATTCTCGAGCGGCGGCCTGCAGAACGTTCAGGCGCTGATCAACGATGCGCGTCTGACGGTGCAGAATTTGAACGATGCGATCAGCAATTTCGACAAGGACCCGCAGCGACTGATCTTCGGCGGGGACACAGTGAAACAATATGATGGCCGGACCAGGCGTTAACAGGGGAAGTCAACATATGGCTGTGTCGGATATGCGTCGTTCGCGTCTTATGAAGACTATGCTCGCTCTGCCGCTTCTTGCTCTGGCATTGTCGGGATGCGGGACGGCGGCCAAGAACGATACCTATGATCTCTCCGCGCCTGTCAGCGGCAGCGGCCCTTCGGCGAAGGGACGTCAGATCCTGGTGCAGCAGCCGACGGCTCTGCAGGCGCTGAACAGCGAGCAGATCGTCATCAAGGTCTCGTCTTCCGAGATCCAGTATCTCGCCAAGGCGCAGTGGAGCGACAAGCTTCCGCGCATGGTTCAGGCCAAGCTCGTCGAGGCCTATGAGAATTCCGGCAAGCTCGGCGGCGTCGGTGTTCCCGGGCAGGGTTTGGCGATCGACTATCAGGTCGTCACCGACATTCGCGCCTTCGAGATCCGCACCGGTGGTGGCAGCCAGGCCGTGGTCGAGATCTCGGCCAAGATCCTCAACGATCGCAACGGATCGGTGCGGGCGCAGAAGGTGTTCTCGCAGACGGTACCGACAGGTGGCGGCTCCAACGAGGCTTTCGTCAAGGCGCTCGACCGCGCATTCGCCGGCGTCACCAGCGAGATCGTCGACTGGACGCTGAAGTCGATCTGATCGATCGGAAGCTGTTTGGGAGAGCGGCATGATCAGGATTCTGGGCGCTGACGATGTGGAAGCGTTCAAACGCATCCGGCTCGAGGCGCTGCGCCTGGAGCCATCCGCCTTTGCCAGCAGCTTCGACGAATGGGCAAACCTTCCCGACGATGAATGGCGGCGGCGATTGCTCGCCGACCCCGTCTTTCTTGCTTTCGACGGTAACGAGCCCGTGGCTATCATGGGGCTGCTGCGACAGCGGGCCGGAAAGATGGCGCATCGCGCCACGATCATCATGGTCTATGTGTGTCGGGAGAAGCGCGGAACGGGGCTGGCGCGCGACCTGCTCGATAATGTCGTGGACTATGCCCGGCAACACGGCATTCGTCAGCTCGAACTGACGGCCAGCGCCGAGAACCCGGCGGCGATCAGCTTTTATCGGAATGCGGGGTTTGCCCAGGCGGGGCTGATACCGGGTGGCGTGCTGGAAGGCGACCGCGAGGTCGATGACGTCATCATGGTCAGGCGGATCGTCGACTGACGTTTTGTTCATCTTCCTCAATACGCGAAAAGGCCGAGCGCTGGGAGCCGCTCGGCCTTTTCGTATTTCAGCTGTCGGGCTGCTCAGAGCCGATCAAAAGACGCTATGCTTGCCATGTAGTCTCTTATCTTCCTCGGTTTCGCGCCGCAGGGCGGTCACGGTCGATGCCACAGATACGATAAACATGATGCTGATAAGGGCAGTAAGCACAGTCAAGATCGTGAACATAAGCAATCCTCCAGGATTTTGCTTTCACGTCCCTTAGTATTGGCTCACAACGGTCGTACGAGCCGACGCATAAGGGCCGTATACTTTGGACGCATCTACCTTCTGATCATAAAGCGCAACAGTTGCTGCAAGCATACCCGTCATCATTACCATCCATACTGCGTTAATCATGGTAATCTTGTTTGGCATATTCATCTTCCTTGTAGCGCCTATTTGCGCAACGCTTCGATTGAAAGAACGCGTCCGTTTGGAATTGGTTCCGCAGGACATTGACAAGTCGTTTACCAACGCCGATCTGAAGCCTCTTTGAATGCCTCGTTCATCTGGCGTTCATCTTCCTAAATCGGTTTATGCGTCTTCTCTAATCGGTTTAAAGGAGACGCGACCCATAACGCGTATGATCTCGTGATGTTCCCTGACGTCGCTGCGTACCCATGCCGCGTCACGCATCTCCAGGACGTAGGCGTAGACAAATTCGAAGGCGAGGGAGAGGGCGACGGAGGTGATGACAAGCAGGATGAGCATCGTGGGTTTCCAGGAGTGAACCGATCCCTGTCGGCATCGGCGGCGTTGATGCATCCTGTTATAGAGATCGCGGCTGAAGCGGCCTTGAATGGGCCGTTCATCCGGCATTCAGTCGTCGGGCGAGCACCGGTTGCACGTGGGTGGAGCTTGGGGCAAATGACTTGCGGCAAGGCCTTATCCGTGACAAAAGGCGTCGAAACAAATGGCCGGGGCCAATGACGACAGCTTTCTATCCGGGGTCTTTCGACCCGATCACGAACGGACATGTTGACGTGCTCGTCCAGGCGCTGAATGTTGCGTCGAAGGTGATCGTCGCGATCGGCATTCATCCCGGCAAGACGCCGCTCTTCTCGTTCGAGGAGAAGGGCGAGCTGATCCGCCAGTCGCTGGCCGAGGTGTTGCCGGAGCGGACGTCGGATATATCGGTCGTGTCCTTCGACAATCTTGTGGTCGATGCTGCCCGTGCGCATGGCGCGACGCTTCTGATCCGGGGCTTGAGAGATGGCACCGATCTCGATTACGAAATGCAGATGGCCGGGATGAACCGGCAGATGGCGCCGGATATCCAGACTGTTTTTCTGCCCGCCGGCACGGCCTCGCGGCCCATAACCGCCACATTGGTCCGTCAAATCGCAGGCATGGGAGGCGATGTCAGTGCATTCGTGCCTGCAGCCGTCTTGAAAGCCCTTCAATCCAAGCGCAAATCCTAGGCATATTCGCCGAAACGGAGCTCACATGAAACTTTTCTATATTGCATTTGCCGGCGTGCTTTATCTCGCTTCGTTCGTTGGCGACGTTTTCGCCGCCGACACGATGACGATCCAGCTGAAGAGCGGCCCCGTCGTGATCGAGCTTGCGCCTGATGTCGCGCCGAAGCATGTCGCCCAGATCGAGGCGCTTGCCAAGAAGGGCGCCTACGACAACGTTGCCTTCCACCGCGTGATCGACGGCTTCATGGCACAGACCGGCGACGTGCAGTACGGCAACATGGAAAAGGGCTTCGACAAGAACCAGGTCGGCACCGGCGGCTCCGACATGCCGAACATTCCGGCCGAGTTCTCCAAGACCCCGTTCGTGCGCGGCACGGTCGGCATGGCGCGCTCGCAGGACCCGAATTCGGCCAACTCGCAGTTCTTCATCATGTTCGCTGACGGCTCCTTCCTGAACGGCCAGTACACGGTCGTCGGCAAGGTGATCTCCGGCATGGAGAACGTCGACAAGATCCAGAAGGGCGAAGGCCAGAACGGCGAAGTCAGCAATCCTGACCGCATGGTCAAGGTCACCATCGCCAAGAAGTAAGTTTCAAGACCAGTAGGAGAATAACAATGGCTGAGATCAAGGATCCGGAAAACACCATCATCCTGGAAACCACCAAGGGTAATGTCGTCATCCAGCTTCTGCCTGAAGTGGCGCCCGAGCACGTGGCCCGCATCAAGGAACTCGCACGCGAGAAGGCTTATGACGGCGTCGTGTTCCACCGCGTGATCAACGACTTCATGGCGCAGACCGGCGACGTGAAGTTCGGCAAGAAGGGCGGCGAGAGCTTCAACCCGGGTCGTGCCGGCATGGGCGGCTCCGAGAAGCCGGACCTGAAGGCTGAGTTCTCGGCCGTCAGCCACATCCGCGGCACCTGCTCGATGGCCCGTTCGCAGAACCCGAACTCCGCCAACTCGCAGTTCTTCATCTGCTTCACGGATGCTCCCTGGCTGAACAAGCAGTATTCCGTCTGGGGCCAGGTCATCGAAGGCATGGACAACGTCGACAAGATCAAGAAGGGCGAACCGGTCGTCGATCCGGATTCGATCGTCTCGATGCGGGTTGCCGCCGACGTCTGATTGTGATGTTTGCTGGAACCCGCCCTTGCGCGAGAGCGCGGGGCGGGTTTCGCTTTGCCTGGACCAGCCTTCCCCGGAACTGCCCTATGCGCGTAGACCTTTTCGATTTCGAGCTTCCCGATGAGCGGATCGCTCTGCGGCCCGCCGAGCCGCGCGACAGCGCGCGCCTGCTTGTCGTCGATCCGAATGGCGAAACGAAGATCTCCGATCACCGTGTTTCCGACCTGCCGTCCTTCCTGAAGGCGGGGGATGCGCTTGTCTTCAACGACACCAAGGTCATTCCGGCGCAGCTCGAAGGCATCCGCTACCGCGAGGGTGTGGGCGGTCAGCAGGTTTCGGCGACGCTGCATATGCGGGTCGGCGCCAATCGCTGGAAGGCCTTTGCCAAGCCCGGCAAGCGCATCAAGGTCGGCGACCGGATCGCCTTCGGCCATGGTGGCGAAAGCTGCCTTCTCGGCTCGCTCGACTGCACCGTGGAAGAGAAGGGCGAGGGCGGCGAGGTGACGCTGGCCTTCGACCTGTCAGGCCCGGCGCTCGACGAAGTCATCCATTCCGTCGGCCATATTCCGCTGCCGCCCTACATCGCCGCCAAGCGCGCCGAGGACGAGCGTGACCGCGCCGACTACCAGACCATCTATGCCCGCGAGGACGGCGCTGTCGCCGCACCCACCGCCGGACTGCATTTCACGCCCGAACTCTTCGCAGCACTCGACAAGGCCGGCATCGAGCGGCATTTCGTGACGCTGCATGTCGGTGCCGGCACCTTCCTGCCTATGAAGGTCGACGATACCGACGACCACAAGATGCATCTCGAGAGCGGTTATGTCAGCGGCGAGACGGCCGCCAAGCTCAATGCCGTGAAGGCGAGGGGCGGGCGGATCGTCTGCGTCGGCACAACCTCGCTGCGTTTGATCGAGAGCGCAGCGCAGGATAGCGGCGAGATGTGCGGCTGGGCGGGCGCCACCGGCATCTTCATCACCCCGGGCTACCGCTTCAAGGCGGTCGATGTGCTGATGACCAACTTCCATCTGCCGCGCTCGACGCTGTTCATGCTGGTCTCGGCCTTTGCCGGCCTCGAGACCATGCATGCGGCCTATGAACATGCCATTTCGACAGGCTACCGCTTCTATTCCTATGGCGATTCCAGCCTTCTTTTCCGGAAAGATTAGATGACCGAGAACTTCCAGTTCACCCTCAAGAAGACCGATGGCGGCGCCCGTCTCGGCGAAGTCTCCATGCCGCGCGGCACGATCCGTACGCCGGCCTTCATGCCCGTCGGCACCGTTGGTACCGTCAAGGCGATGTATCTCGACCAGGTGCGTGAGGGCGGCGCCGATATCATTCTCGGCAATACCTATCACCTGATGCTGCGGCCAACGGCCGAGCGCGTTGCGCGGCTTGGCGGGTTGCACAAGCTGATCCGCTGGGATGGGCCGATCCTCACCGATAGCGGCGGCTTCCAGGTCATGTCGCTGTCAGGACTGCGCAAGCTCGATGAGCAGGGCGTGACCTTCAAGAGCCATGTCGACGGCAGCCTGCACCACATGTCGGCGGAGCGCTCGATCGAGATCCAGGGGCTGCTCGACAGCGATATCCAGATGCAGCTCGACGAGTGCGTTGCGCTTCCGGCCGAGCCGCGCGAGATCGAACGCGCCATGGAGATGTCGCTGCGCTGGGCCGAGCGCTGCAAGGTCGCTTTCGGCAACCAGCCGGGCAAAGCAATGTTCGGCATCGTGCAGGGCGGCGATATTCCGGCACTGCGCGTGCGCTCGGCCGCAGCGCTTGCCGATCTCGACCTCAAGGGCTACGCGGTGGGCGGTCTTGCCGTCGGCGAGCCACAGGCGGTGATGCTGAAGATGCTCGAGGAGACGCTGCCGGTGCTGCCGACCGAAAAACCGCGTTACCTCATGGGCGTCGGCACGCCTGAGGACATGCTGCGCTCGGTGGCGCGCGGGATCGACATGTTCGACTGTGTGATGCCGACCCGGTCTGGCCGTCACGGCCTGGCCTTCACCCGCCGCGGCAAGGTCAACATCCGCAATGCCCGTCATGCCGAGGATATGCGCCCGCTCGACGAGCAGTCGAACTGCCCGGCGACGCGCGATTACTCACGCGCCTACCTGCACCACCTCGTGCGCTCCAACGAGGCGCTGGGCGGCATGCTGCTGTCGTGGAATAACCTCTCCTACTATCAGGAACTGATGCAGGGTATCCGCAAGGCGATTGCCGAAGGTCGCTTCGCCGATTTCATGGCGGAGACGGAAGCTGAGTGGGCTAAGGGCGACATCGATCCGGTCTAAGGCTCAGATGCCTTTGCTCGCCGTATCAGGCAGGATCTGGACGCCGCCGATCTTATAGCTGCCATCCGGCTGACGGATGACCTGATAGATCGCCGTCCAGTCCTTGCCGTCGCGGCCGGAGATCAGCACCTCGTGGTAGATCATCGCGCCGTTGTCGATCGATCGGCTGCGGCCGAAGGCGTAGTTTCCGGGGTGATAGACCGGCTCATAGCTCTTCTTGACCATGGCGAAGAAGACGTTCTTGTCGGGATAGACGGCCTTGATGTCAGGGGCGGCGTAGGAATAGGCCGCTTCCGGATCGTCCTGCAGGAAAGCCTTGATCTGCGCCTCGATCATCGACCGTGTCGTATCCAGCGGGTCTTCCGCGCGCGCCGGCGACAGCGTGAAAATCGCGGTGAGACTGAGGATGAGGACTGCGAAGAAGGCGCGCATCGGCATATCTCCCACTATCCCGTGGCCATAGCCGCCACCCCTTGAATTGTAGGGCTTTCAGCGCGCAAGGAAAGAGGCAATCAGAGCCGGCCGCGCGCGAATATTCGCGACAGGATCAGACCGGCGACGAGCACGCCAGCGGCGATGAAGATGGTGTCGATAGGAGTGCCAATATAGAGCGGCCCGACATTGGCGAAGAGCAGGAAGGCGACGACGAAGTTCGCCCAGCCCCAGACGACATTCAATTCCGCCGAGCTCTCGCCGGCGCCTGACATGCGCACGAATGGCGTGCGGAACGGCCGGCCACAGACGCCGTTGACGAAGTGCGGAATGCCGTTCGTCATGATGGCGGCGGCAAAGAAGTGAACGATAAAGGCGATCCAGGGCATCGGCGTCTCCAAGATGGTCATCCTGGCGGCGCGACGGGACGTCACGCTACGGGATGAACCAGAATTCCGGCAGGAACGCGTTGACCTAAGCTCTTGTTCCGTAAGCGTGATCAGATCGTGTGGTAGCGACGATCGAAATAGATCAGCGCCTGGCCGCCTTCGTTCTCCTTGATGGCGACAACCTCGCAGATCAGGATGTCGTGGGTGCCGCCATCGGAGACCGACTTAACCTTGCAGTCGAGGGAGATCAGCGCGTCGTCAAGCGCCGGCGCGCCTGTTTCAAGGACCGACCAGCTGGCGCCTTCGAACCGTTCCTGCACGGGGGTCTTGCCGCCGAAGCGCCGGCTCAGATCCTCATGGGCGTGCGACAGCGTGTTGACGCAGAGTACGCGGTTGGCGTTCACGGCGGGGTAGGCGGAGGAGCCGCGATTGATGCAGACCAGAAGCGTGGGCGGATCGTCGGTGACGCTGCAGACGGCGGTTGCCGCAAAGCCCGCAAGGCCTGCCGGTCCATCCGATGTGACGACGTTGACGGCGGCGCCGAGGCGGGCCATGGCGTTGCGGTAATCCTGCTTGCGCTGGTCGGGAACAGCACCCGCGATTGTCGCGGGCGCCTCCGGGATTATTTTGGCTGATGCTTGCATATCGGGGTCCTAGCGGATTTCGGATCTCGCGTCACGAAGGAAGCGCAGCATGGTGTCGTTGAAGCTCTCGGCCTCCGTCACGTTGACGGCGTGCGCGCCGAAATCAGTCAGCGCCAGTTCGGCATGCGGCAGTCCCTCGGCGAGGCGCACCGATCGGGTGTAGGGGACGAGGAGGTCGTCGCGGGTGGCCATGACCAGCGTGTGGGCAACGATCTCCGACAGCCGGTCATCGAGATCGAAGGCCCGGAGAGCCGCGATACGGCGCAGGATATTGGTCTTGCCCTGGAAATGGGCGATGGCGTGCCGCTCCTCGGTCTCGAGACGCTCGGCATTGTCGGACATCCAGACCGACGGATAGAGGAAGAGCGGCTGCGCCTTGACGAACATCTCGACGCCCGACCGCTCCAGCAGCTCGATCCTGATATCAAAGCAGCGGCCGGAATGCGGGTCCGCCTTGCTCCAGGCGTTGACGAGGATGAGCTGGCCGATCATGTCGGGGCGGCGGAGCGCGATATCGAGCCCGATGAGGCCACCGAGCGCGTGGCCCATGAAGTCGAAGCGCTCGATGCCGAGCTCCAGCGCGATCTCCAGCACGTCGTCGGCCATGGCGGCGATGCCTCTCGCCTCGGGCACCTCGCCGCCGGTGCGGCCGGTGCCGCGATGATCGTAGGTGATGACGCGGAAATCGGCTGACAGCGCCTCGATCTGCGGCGCCCAGTAACCCGCTACGCCGCCAAGGCCGGATGACAGGATGATGGTCCTCGCACCGGCATGGGTCTGGCCATGTATGTCGTAATGCATGCTCGTCACTTCTTGCCGATATGGGCGACAGTCGCGATCTCGACGAGCGCGTCAGGCTTCACCAGGCCGCACTGAACGCAATAACGGGCCGGCTTGTCGCCGGGGAAATATTCGGCATAAACGGCGTTGACGGCTTGGTAGTTGGCCCAGTCGGTGACGAATATGTGGTTCATGGTCACGTCTTCCATCGTGCCGCCGGCCGTCTCGATCACCGACTTGATGATATCGAGCACATGGCGGGTCTGTGCGCCGGCATCGCCGACATGGACGACGTCGTTGTTCTTGTCGAAGGGCAGGGTGCCGGAGACATAGACGATGCCATCGGCAAGCGTGCCCGGCGAATAGGGGGCGATCGGCTTCTGGGTTCCCTCGGGGACGATGATCGATTTTGGCATGATGTGTCCTCTTCTTTGCTCGTGATCAGGCTTCGGTGGGCGCGGCTTGGCTGATGACGCCGCAGAAATCGTTGACGGTTGAGACCCAGCCGAAGAATTTCTCGACGTTGTAGACGGTCGCCCGCTGGATGAAATCGGGACCGAGGTGATGGGTCGCGTCTTCAAGCATCACGCCGAAATATTCGAGGTGAAAGGCATCGCGCAACGAGCTCTCGACGCAGACATTGGTGGCGATGCCGACAAAGACGAGGTTGCGGATGCCGCGGGCGCGCAGAACGCTGTCCATGTTGGTGTTGAAGAAGCCGCTGTAGCGGGTCTTCGGTACCAGAATGTCGCCCGGTTGCGGCTGCAACTCGTCGACGATCGCGTAGTCCCATGTGCCCTTTGCCAGAAGCTGGCCCTGCAGCTCCGGCCGCTGGCGCATGGTCTTCAGCGCATTCGACTTGTGATAATTGGGCGAGCCCGGACCGCCGGCCTCGACATAATCCTTGTCCCAGCCGTTCTGGAAATAGATGACCTGGACGCCCGCGGCGCGTGCGGCGTCGAGCGTTTTCTTGATGTTGGCGATCGTGCCCTTGGCGCCGGCGATATCGAAGCCGGCGAGATCGACATAGCCGCCCTCGGTCGAATAGGCGTTCTGCATGTCGACGACCACCACGGCGGTTTCGCTCGGCTTCAGCGTGATCGGCTCGGGGCGGGCGGGGAGGGTGACGCTTTGCGTGCGCTCGCGCGGCGCCTCGTATCCAACAGGTGCGACACTCATTCGGCGGCCTCCAGCATTTCGGTGACGTGGCGGCGGCTATTCATCAGCGGCTGTACATATTTGCCGAACTTCTCGACGCCTTCGACGAAATCGTCGAACGTCAGCATGACACCGCCGGTGCCGGGCACCGCAGCCATCTCGTCGAGCATTGCGGCGACCTCCTCATAGGATCCTATCAGCGTGCCCATGTTGATATTGACGGCCGATACGGGGTTCGACATATGGCGAACATTGGTGTCGGAACCGGACTTGGTATCGGCAGCACTCTGCAGGCCGAGCCATTTGATCGCTTCTTCATCGGCGCCTGCCTTGTAATGCTCCCACTTCGCCCAGGCGTCCTCCGACTTTTCCTCGGCAAGCACCATCGTCAGTACGAAGGAGCGCACGTCGCGTCCGGTCTTTGCCGTTGCGTTGAGAAGGCGCTGGTTGGTCGAGGCGAAGGCCGTGGGCGTGTTGACGCCAACGCCGAAGCAGAAGCTGTAATCGGCATAGGCGGCGGAGAATGCCATGCCCTTGTCGGACGAGCCGGCGCAGATCAGCTTCACGTTTTCGGGCACCGGCTTCATCCGGCAATCGTCCATCTGGAAGAACTTGCCCTTGAGATCGGATTGGCCCGTCGTCAGGAGGTCCTTGAGGACGGTCGTATATTCGCCGAGATATTCGTAACGGTCGCCGAAATAGTCGTCGCCCGGCCACAGGCCCATCTGGCTGTATTCCGGCCGCTGCCAGCCGGTCACGAGATTGACGCCGAAACGACCGCCGGAAATGCTGTCGATCGTGGTCGCCATGCGCGCGACGATCGCTGGAGGCATGACCAGTGTCGCTGCGGTGCCGAACAGCTTGATCTTCGACGTGACGGCGGCAAGGCCGGCCATCAGCGTAAAGGATTCCAGATTGTAGTCCCAGAACTCCGTCTTGCCGCCGAAGCCGCGGAGCTTGATCATCGACAAGGCAAAATCGAAGCCGTATTTCTCGGCCTTCAGCGTGATCTCCTTGTTGAGCTCAAAGCTCGGCTTGTACTGCGGCGCGTTCTCCGACAGCAGCCAACCATTGTTTCCGATCGGAATGAAAACACCGATTTCCATATTTGCTCTCCTCTTGAGGCAACGCGGCCAAGGACTTGGTTCGGCATTTTCAATGCAGGTGGCGTGCCAGATTGATAAACGCCAATAAAATCAGAGTGATGCGACATGGTTGATCATGCTTTATTTATCGTTTGGTCAAATTTTTACCGAACGATAAATTTCATGCCGAAAAAGCAGACAATGCTGCTCAAATTTTTAGCCGCACGCGATCGCGCCTTAAAATTTCGCAAGTCTGCGCGGTGCGCCCGTGGCCTACAACCGCGAGACGCGAGCTCACCAAGAAGTAACTTGACTTTTTGAAGCCGGATTTGGATATCGGGCAAATCCTTGAAGCGGCTGGCCTTTGCTAGGACGCACTGTCTTCCACACAGTTGCATTCAGCGCCCAATGGCGCGCCGCAAACTTTTTATGTCAATTGGGGGGCTCGCGGATGAGCACATCGTCGCTGCTGAAACGGTTCGCTGGTTACTACAAACCGCACCGAGGGCTGTTCGTGCTCGATTTCGGCAGCGCGGTGACGGCGGGCCTGCTGGAACTTGCGTTTCCCGTGGCCGTGACGATGTTCATCGACAAGCTGCTGCCGACCGGTCAATTGGGCCTGATCGGACTGGCGGCGCTCGGCTTGCTTGCGATCTATGTCGTCAACGCCGGGCTGCAGGTCATCGTCACCTATTGGGGCCATATGCTTGGCCTGAAAATCGAGACGGAGATGCGGGCGAGGGCATTCGACCATCTGCAGAAACTGTCCTTCTCCTATTTCGACAACCAGAAGACCGGCCATCTTGTGGCGCGGCTGACCAAGGATCTTGAAGAGATCGGCGAGGTCGCCCATCACGGGCCGGAGGATATCTTCATTGCCGTGATGACGCTGGTCGGCGCCTTTATTCTCATGTGGTGGGAACATCCGCCGCTGGCAATCGTGACCGCGCTGATCGTGCCGCTGACGGCCCTTGTGACGACGCGCTACGGCCGCCGGATGACGAAGACCTGGCATTCGCTCTACGGCCGCGTTGCGGATTTCAACGCCCGCATCGAGGAGACGGTCGGCGGCATTCGCGTCGTCCAGGCTTTCGCCAACGAGGACCACGAGCGCCAGCTCTTCGCCGTCAACAATGCCGGCTATCTCTCGACCAAGCTGCAGGCTTACTGGGCGATGGCGGCCTCGACGTCGCTGTCCTATCTCTCGATGCGCTTCGTGCAGGTGGTCGTGATGCTTGTCGGCGCATGGTATGTCACGAGAGGCGAACTCTCGGCCGGCGGCTTTGTTGGCTTCCTGCTTCTCGTCGGCGTCTTCTTCCGGCCGATCGACAAGATCAATTCGGTGATCGAGACCTATCCGAAGGGGATTGCCGGCTTCCAGCGCTATACGGCGTTTCTCGACACCGATCCCGATATCGCCGACCGGCCCGATGCGCGCAACATGCCGCGGCTGACGGGCGACATCCGCTACAACGACGTTCGCTTTGCCTACCAGATCGGAAAGCCGATCCTCGACGGGCTCGACCTGACGATCAAGGCGGGCGAGACGATCGCCTTCGTCGGACCGTCAGGGGCCGGCAAGACGACCGTCTGTTCGCTGCTGCCGCGCTTCTATGACGTTACCAGCGGCGCCATTTCCATCGATGGCGTCGATATCCGCCAGATGACGCTGGCGTCCCTGCGCTCGAGCATCGGTATCGTGCAGCAGGACGTGTTCCTGTTTGCAGGCACCATGCGCGAAAACATCGCCTATGGCAGGCTGGGAGCGACAGAAGCCGACATCCTCGACGCGGCCCGCCGGGCGCGTCTCGACGAGGTGATCGCCGGTCTGCCGGCTGGACTGGATACCATCATCGGCGAGCGCGGCGTCAAGCTCTCCGGCGGTCAGAAGCAGCGACTGGCGATTGCCCGCATCTTCCTCAAGAACCCGCCGATCCTCATTCTCGACGAGGCGACGTCGGCGCTGGACACGGAGACCGAGCGGGCGATCCAGCAATCACTGGCCGAGCTGTCTCAAGGCCGCACGACGCTCGTCATCGCCCACCGGCTTGCGACGATCACCGAGGCGGACCGGATTTGCGTGATCGACAAGGGCAGGGTGGTGGAAGAGGGCAGCCACCGCGACCTCCTGCGGCGCGCAGGCCCCTATCGGCGGCTGCATATGGCGCAACAGACGAGCGCGCCTGATGACGATGGCGCGCCGGACAAGAAGAAGCTGGCGTAGCCTCTAGCGCTGACATCCTCACCTTAGGTGAGGATCTCGATTGTCTCATTTAATCAGATACTTGGCCGGCTATGTTGTTGCAAGGCCAGCCATGCGAGCACGCCATAACGCTACAACAAATAGCTGACGGGCTCGTTGCTAACTGGGTGCGGGAAGACGCCCATCTCGACGCCGAAGACCGACTTCAGCACGTCCGACTGAACGATCTCGCTTGGCTTGCCGCGCGCCGAAATCCTACCGTCGTTCAGCGCCACCAACTCGTCGCAATAACGCGCCGCAAGGTTGATGTCGTGGAGGACGACGACGATCGTCAGGCCACGCTCATGGCTCAGTTCGCGCAGCAACGACAGGACGCCGGCCTGGTGGGCGAGGTCGAGCGCGGAGGTGGGCTCATCGAGCAGCAGGCAGCTGGCGTTCTGCGCCAGCATCATGGCGATCCAGGCGCGCTGACGCTCCCCACCCGACATGTTGGCAACGAGACTATCGGCGAAGCGCTCGAGATCGGTGCGGCGGATCGCATCCTCGACCAGATCGCGATCGGCCTGGGTGAAGCGTCCGAGCGTGCCGTGCCAAGGGAAACGACCGAGCGCGACAAGCTCGCGCACCGTCATGCCATCGGTGGCGGGGGTGAACTGCGGCATGTAGGCGATCTCGCGGGCGAAAGCGCGCCCGCCCCAGCTCGCCGCCGGCTTTCCCTGAAGCGCAACCGCGCCCGACGTCGGATCGACCTGGCGGGCGATGGTCTTCAGGAGCGAGCTCTTACCCGAACCGTTTGGCCCGACCAGCCCATAGACACGGCCCGCCTCAAGCGTCAGATCGACACCGCGCAGAATATGCTTCTTGCTGGCCTCGTAGTGGATCTGCGACAGGGTGAGGAATTCGGCGGGCATGATGGGATCTCCGGCTGCATGTGACGCGAGGCCGGATATCCGGATCGCACGGATGTAACTGCAAAACTTCACTGATGATGTCAACTTATGCGACGACGGGAATAGGGCGGGGTGTGGTATTTCGTTCTCGGGCGCACGTCGCGTCTCAAGCCTTTGCAAGGATTGCCTGAACCACCGCTCGCGCCCGGAGCATTGTGTCCGTTCTTTGAGAGAGGCCCATGAAGACGGTTTCGACCTTCACCAGATAGCGGACCACTTCAGCCGCCGGTACGCCTTGGCGAAGCTGGGTGGTGGCGTTCTGGAGGTAGCTGTCATATTCGTCCTCGAAGCCAGCTACGTCGCCGTCGCGCCATGTGCATCCGTCGGGCATGAGCCCGATGGTATCCCACATCGACCAGCCGATATCCCTCAGTTTCGACAAATCAATTATGGATGACGACACGCGGTTGTCCTTCAGCGCTCATGCAGGTGAGACTGTCGCATCTCTAACTGGCCCAACTGTCGCATTACTAAATAGCCCTTACACACGAACATCGGATAAGATAGATTATGGAACAATCTGATATCTATCAATTGCGTGTCATCTGGTTGGCACGCCCTTCGAGGAGTATGTCGGATCGACATTGCGCTGAATGAAAACCCATTTTTTGCAGAGCCTTATGGCGTATCCCTCATATCCGACAGGAAGATCAATCCGCCTTGTCAGATGCAAAAACGGTACTGGCATCGCTGACGATGGCAACATGGGAATAAGCAGCCTCGCTGGCTGCAGCGCTGTCGCCGCGCATGATTGACGTGACGATGACGTCGTGCTCGTCATAGGACTTGGCAAGGCGTCCCGGGAGCCGGAATTGCGCCCGGCGGAACGGCGCCAGACGTGCACGGGTCTGCGTCACCATTTCGTAGATGTGGTCGTTATGGGCGCCACGATAGAGTCGCGTGTGGAATTCCGTATTGTGCGCGGCGTACTCTTCCTGGGCGTTGGCGTGGACCAGCCTGGCCGATGCGCGGTGTTCGAGCTCAAGCGCATGACGCTCGTCGACCGTCATCCGCTCGGCCGCCAGCCGCGCGCAGATGGCTTCAAGCTCCGACATGGCCTCGAACATGGAGTGAAGATAGGCTTCGGTGACATTGGCGACCACGGCGCTGCGGTTCGGCTCGCGATCGACGAGGCCCATGGCGCCCAGTTCGCGCAAGGCCTCGCGCACCGGAGTTCTCGACACATCGAAACGGACGGCGAGTGAGAGTTCATCCAGCCGTTCGCCGGGATGCATGACGCCGGTAACGATCATATCCGCGATGGCGCGCACCATCTGCTCGACGGTGGTGCCTGTGCGTATGACCTGTCTGCGCCTGATCTGCTTCACTTCAAAACTCTGCATTTCACATTGTATACAGATGGATGGCGAGATCGTAAAAGTCAAATAGTTTTATATTTGCAGTATCTTATGGATTATCTTGCATGTGTCCGTGCAGCGCTTTTTTCTGCTTTATCGGGCGCTTGCGCTGCATTTTCAGACAAGGATGCATTTTTAATCACCTTTGCAGCGAAATCTGCATACAGTTTACGCGCTTCCGCCTCCCCCGTTTGTAAATCCTATTAATAACAGACACTTAAAATCTGGCACGCGCATTGCATACACTTCTCCTGCAACCATTTGTTTGACGCGGCCTTGCCGCAGGGAGAATCGCAATGACCAAGCTCCTTTCCATGAACCGGCGCCATTTCCTCCAGGCCTCCGCCGCTGGTGCACTGGCGATGACGCCGGGCCTACTGTCGGGTCGCGCCATGGCGCAGACTGCGCTGACCGTCGGCTTCATCTATGTCGGCCCGAAGGATGACTACGGCTATAATCAGGCGCACGCCGAAGGTGCCGCAGCCGTCAAGGCAATGCCTGGGATCACCGTCGTCGAAGAGGAAAATGTGCCTGAAACCGTCGATGTCCAGAAGACGATGGAATCGATGATCAATCTCGATGGCGCGACCCTGCTCTTCCCGACCTCGTTCGGCTATTTCGACCCCCACATGCTGGCCATGGCCGCGAAATATCCCGACATCCAGTTCCGCCATTGCGGCGGCCTATGGCAGGAGGGCAAGAACCCCATGAATACCGGCTCCTATTTCGGCTATATCGGCCAGGGCCAGTATCTGAACGGGATCGCGGCTGGCTATGCCTCCAAGAGCAAGAAGATCGGCTTCGTCGCCGCCAAGCCGATCCCGCAGGTGCTGCAGAACATCAACTCCTTCCTGCTCGGCGCCCGCTCGGTCGATCCCGCCATCACCTGCCAGGTGATCTTCACAGGTGAATGGTCGCTGGCCGTCAAGGAAGCGGAAGCCACCAACGCGCTGGTCGACCAGGGCGCCGACGTCATCACCTGCCATGTGGACAGCCCGAAGGTGGTGGTCGAGACCGCGGCCGGTCGCGGCGCTTTCGTCTGCGGCTACCACGCCAACCAGAGCCCGCTGGCGCCCGAGAAGTACCTCACCGGCGCGGAATGGGCCTGGGGCAACGTCTACACCGATTTCGTCAAGAAGGCGCAGGCCGGCGAGAAGCTCGGCAATTTCGTACGCGGCGGTCTGAAGGACGGCTTCGTCAAGATGAGCCCGCTCGGACCTGCCGTTTCGGCTGAAGCCCGCACCAAGTTCGAGGCCGTCCACGCCGAGATCATGAGCGGCAAGTTCTCGGTCTTCAAGGGACCGATGAAGGACAACAAGGGCAACGTCATCGTCGCCGCCGACAAGGCGCTCGCCGAGGACGCGATCGAGCTTGAGAGCATGGACTATCTGGTCGAGGGCGTCGTCGGATCCACGGCTTAAGCCAGAGGGAGAAGCGTCATGACAATCGAGGCGAACACTCCATCCCTATCGCCTGTAATCTCCGATACGCCGGCGCGGTCCTTCCTGGGGCCGTTGCTGGAATGGCTGGCGCGGCGGGCAGAACCCGTCATCATCAGCCTCGGCGCGATCCTGGTCGGTCTGGCGCTTTTCTCGCTCTTCATCATGGCGGTCGGCAAATCGCCGGCCGTGCTTTTCCAGCTGATGTATACCGGCGGCTTCGGCAGCTGGTTTTCAGTGCAGAACAGCCTCAGCCGTTCCGCCCCGCTGCTTCTGACGGCGCTCTGCGTAGCGCTGCCGGCGCGGCTGGGTCTCACCATCATCGGCGGCGAGGGAGCGGTGGTGCTTGGCGGGGTTGCGGCCGCGGCAATCGCCCTTCCCTTCATCGGCACGCTCCCCGCCATCCTGGTGCTGCTTCTGATGGCGGCGGCGGCCATGGTGGTCGGTGGTCTGTGGATCGGCCTTGCGGGCTTCCTGCGGCACTATCGCGGGGTGAACGAGACGATCTCCTCGCTGCTGCTTGCCTATATCGCAATCGCGCTGATGAACCAGTTCGTCGAGGGGCCGCTGCGCGATCCAGCCAGCCTCAACAAGCCCTCCACAGCGCCGCTGCCGGCGGAGTACATGATGGGCAAGATACCGGGCATGGACGTGCACTGGGGTCTGGTGATCGGTATCGTTGCCTGCATTGTCTCCTGGATCCTGATCGAGGTGACGAGCTACGGCTTCGCCGCCCGCATCGCTGGCGGCAATGTGCGCGCCGCGCAGATCCAGGGATTGCCGGTGGGGCGACTGATCGTCGGCTTCACGGCGATTGCCGGCAGCTTCGCCGGGCTTGCCGGCATGATCGAGGTCGCCGCCGTCCAGGGCAGCGCCAATGCCTCGATCGCGGCCGGCTATGGCTATACCGGCATTCTCGTCGCCTTCCTGGCGCGACACAATCCGCTGGCGATCATTCCCGTCGCCATCCTGCTCGGCGGCATCGATGCCTCGGGCGGGTTGATCCAGCGGCGCATGGGCCTGCCGGATGCGACCGTGCTGGTTCTGCAGGGGACGCTGTTCGTCGTCATCCTGCTGTTCGAGACCTTCTACGGCCGCTTCAAGATCTTCAACCCCGACCTTTGGAAGAGGAACCCGTGATGGACGAGACCGGTATCGGCATATGGGGTGTACCACTGGCGATCCTCGCCGGCGCCATCCGCGTCTCCACGCCCTTCATTTTCGTCAGCCTCGGCGAGACGATTACCGAGCGATCCGGGCGCATCAATCTCGGGCTTGAGGGTACGCTGGTATTCGGCGCGATGACGGCCTACGCGGTGGCCGTCATGAGCGGCTCGGCCTGGCTCGGCGTGCTCGCGGCCATGGGAACGGGCGCCGTCTTCGGCCTCGTGCACGGCTGGATCTGCAAGTGGCCGAAGGTCAACGATATCGCGATCGGCATCGCCATGATGCAGTTCGGCCTGGGGATGGCCTTCTTCCTCGGCAAGCCCTTCATCAAGCCGGTAGCGCCACACCTGCCCTCGATCCCGCTCGGCGGCTGGTCGAGCCTGCCGCAGGTACAGGCTGCGTTGAACATCAATGTGCTCTTCGTCATCGGCGCGCTGTTCGCGGTGGCGCTGTGGTGGGCGTTCAAGAATACCCGCGTCGGCCTCATCCTGCGCGTCGTCGGCGACAGCACGGATGCGGCGCGGGCCATGGGCATCGATCCGGATCGCGTTCGCCTGCTCGCCACGGCGGCGGGGGGATCGCTGGCCGCAGTCGGCGGGGCCTATCTCTCGCTCTATTATCCGGGATCGTGGAACGAGGGCATTTCATCCGGCCAGGGCCTGATGGCGGTGGCGCTCGTCATCTTCGCGCGCTGGAACCCGATCGGCTGCTTCCTCGCCGCCCTGCTCTTCGGCGGCGCAGGCGCGCTCGGCCCTGCCCTGCAATCGGTCGGCGTCACGCAGGGCTACTACCTGTTCTACGCAGCCCCCTACGTGCTGACGCTCGCCATCCTCATCGCCACCTCCTCGCCTACCCGCTCGCTTGCGGGTGCGCCGGGGGCCCTGTCACTCACGAAATAAGTCACTCACCAAGTAATTCTGTTTTGAAATAGGGATTTAGCCATGAACGGTCTCGGCGGCCTCAACAAATCCGAACACGGCGTCGGCATCGGCCTTGTGCAGTTGCAACTCCCCGTGACGGTCACCAAGGAAGATCTGGCGCGGCAGACGCAGGTGATCGTCGATCTCGTGGCCAAGGCACGGCGCAACCAGCCGGGCATGGATCTCGTCGTCTTTCCTGAATATGCGCTGCACGGGCTCTCGATGGATATCAACCCCGAGATCATGTGCAGGATGGATGGGCCCGAGGTCGCGGCGTTCAAGAATGCGTGCCTGGACAACCGGATCTGGGGCTGCTTCTCGATCATGGAGTTCAACCCCGGCGGCATGCCCTACAACTCCGGCATCGTCATCGACGATACGGGCGAGCTGAAGCTCTATTACCGCAAGATGCATCCATGGGTGCCGGTCGAACCTTGGGAGCCGGGCAATCTCGGCATTCCCGTCATCGATGGCCCCAAGGGCGCTAAGCTGGCGCTGATCATCTGCCATGACGGCATGTTCCCGGAGATGGCGCGCGAGTGCGCCTACAAGGGCGCCGAGATCATGTTCCGCACGGCGGGCTATACCGCGCCGATCCGCGACAGCTGGAAATTCACCAACCAGTCCAACGCGTTTTGCAACCTCATGGTCACGGCGAGCGTTTGCATGTGCGGCTCTGACGGCACCTTCGACAGCATGGGCGAAGGCATGATCTGCAATTTCGACGGCTCGATCATCGCTCACGGGACGTCCGGCCGCGTCAACGAGATCATCACCGCCGAGGTGCGTCCCGACCTGGTGCGCGAGGCGCGGCTCGGCTGGGGCGTCGAGAACAACATCTACCAGTTTGGCCATCGCGGCTATGTCGCCGTCGCGGGTGGCGCGGGCGACGCGCCTTACAGCTACATGCACGACCTGATCGCGGGCCAGTACAAGCTGCCCTGGGAGGCGGACATCAAGATCACCGACGGCACCTCCTGCGGCTTCGACAAGCCGGCGAGGCGCTATGGCGAAACATTCAAGCTCGCGGGCGAATAGAGGAGACGGACGATGGACATGATGACCGAGGCAAAAGAGCACTACGTCAAGGCCGATCCCTACCCCTGGCCCTATAACGGCGCGTTGAGGCCCGACAACACGGCGCTCATCATCATCGACATGCAGACCGACTTCTGCGGTAAGGGCGGCTATGTCGATCACATGGGCTACGATCTGGCTCTGGTGCAGGCGCCGATCGAGCCGATCAAGGCGGTGCTGACGGCGATGCGCGCCAAGGGCTACCACATCATTCACACCCGCGAAGGCCACCGGCCCGACCTCGCCGACCTGCCGGCCAACAAGCGCTGGCGCTCGCAGCGGATCGGCGCGGGCATCGGCGACGCCGGGCCTTGCGGCCGCATCCTGGTGCGCGGAGAACCAGGCTGGGATATCATTCCGGAACTCTATCCTCTCGACGGCGAAGTGATCATCGACAAGCCGGGCAAGGGCTCCTTCTGCGCCACGGATCTCGAACTGATCCTCAACCAGAAGCGCATCGAGAACATCATCCTCACGGGGATCACCACCGACGTCTGCGTCTCCACCACCATGCGCGAGGCCAATGATCGCGGCTTCGAATGCCTGCTGCTGGAGGATTGCTGCGGCGCCACCGACTACAACAACCACCTCGCCGCCATCCATATGGTAAAGATGCAGGGCGGCGTGTTCGGCTCGGTCTCGAATTCCAAGGCCCTGATCGAGGCGCTCGTCTGATGCCATCGATGCGCGCCCAGGTCTTTCGCGTGCCGGCCGACGGGCCGGATGATGTCTCCGGTGTCGAGGCGCTGTTTGCTGCCGGCCTGAAGCCGGAGAATGTCGTCGCCATCCTCGGCAAGACCGAGGGCAATGGCTGCGTCAACGACTTCACCCGTGGCTATGCGACATCAAGCTTCGAGGCGCTGTTTCACCGCCATGGTGTCGAGGGCGTGTCGATCGTCATGTCCGGCGGTACCGAAGGGGCGCTGTCGCCGCACTGGACGGTGTTTGCCCGCGAGGAGACCGACGCACCAGCGACGCGGGCGCTGGCGATCGGCGCGGCCCGTACGCCTGCCCTGCCCTCGCATGATCTCGGGCGCCGGGCGCAGGTACTGATGGTGGCCGAGGCCGTGAAGGCCGCGATCAAGGATGCCGGGATCGAGGATGTCGCCGACGTGCATTTCGTGCAGATCAAATGTCCGCTGCTCACGACGCAGCGGATCGCCAAGGTGGAAGCGTCAGGCAAGACGGTCGCCACGCGCGACACGCTGAAATCCATGGGGCTTTCGCGCGGTGCCTCTGCGCTTGGGGTCGCGGTGGCGCTTGGCGAGATCGATGCGGACGAGATCACCGATGGCGATATCGGTACGCGGCACGAGCTCTATTCGCGCTGCGCTTCGGCATCCGCCGGAGTGGAGTTGCTGGATCACGAGATCGTCGTGCTCGGCATGAGCTCCAGATGGTCCGGCCCGTTCCAGATCGACCATGCCGTGATGCAGGACGCGATCGATGTGCAGTCGGTGAAGGCGGCCTATGCACGACTGCCCGAGGGCAGATTGGCGGCGGTGCTGGCGAAGGCGGAGCCAGACCCGAGCGGCTCGGTGCGTGGCAAGCGGCACACCATGCTTGGCGATTCAGACATATCCGGCACGCGCCATGCCCGCGCCTTCGTCGGCGGCGTGCTTGGTGGTGTGTTCGGGATGACCGATCTCTACGTCTCGGGTGGCGCCGAGCATCAGGGGCCGCCGGGTGGCGGTCCCGTGGCAATCATCGTCGAAAAGGAGACCTGAAGTGAGCATAGTCCGCGACACGCCTCTTCCGCAGGCCGGCAAGGCCGTCGGCATCCAGACCCTCGACATGACCATGCGCTTCGGCAGCTTCACGGCACTCGACCATGTCTCGGTCGACATCCCGGCCGGCAGCTTTCACGCGCTGCTCGGCGAAAACGGCGCCGGCAAGTCGACGCTGGTGAAATGCATCATGGGTTTCTACCATCAGACCTCCGGCTCGCTCTCGGTGGATGGCCGCGAGGTGGCGGTTGCCTCGCCCAAGGATGCGGCGACCTATGGGCTCGGCATGGTCTACCAGCATTTCACGCTGGTCCCGTCGCTGACGGGCGCCGAGAACCTCGTCATCAGCCGCGCTGAAGTGCCCGCGATCATCAACTGGGCCAAGGAGCGCAAGGACCTCGCGGCCTTCATGGAGCGAATGCCGTTCAAGATCCCGCTCGACAGGCCGGTGAGCGAACTGGCGGCCGGTGAGAAGCAGAAACTGGAGATCGTCAAGCAGCTCTATCTCGGCCGCTCCTTCCTGGTGCTCGACGAGCCGACCTCGGTGCTGACGCCTGCGGAGGCTGACGAAATGCTCGGGCTGGTGCGTGGGATGACCGAGCGTGGCGAGCTGACAGTGCTGATGATCTCGCACAAGTTCCACGAGGTCACGAAGTTCGCGGATGCCGTCTCGATCCTCCGGCGCGGCAAGCTGATGGGATCGGGCAAGGTCGGCGAACTCTCGACGGCTGATATGGCTGCGATGATGATTGGCGATGTGAAGCTTGCGGAACTCGATACACGCGTGCCTGTTTCCTCGGCCGCCAAGCCGGTTCTGAAGGTCGAGAAGGTGAAGGCGCCGGATCGGTCCGGGCTGAAGACGATCGAGATCGACAGCCTGACGGTGCGATCCGGCGAGATCGTCGGCATTGCCGGCATTTCGGGCAATGGCCAGAAGGAGCTGACCGAAATCCTCGCCGGCCAGCGGCCGACCGATGCGGGCACGGTTGAGGTCAATGGCGACGCCTATGGCGCGACGCGGCCGGAAACGCGGCGCAACAATGTGCGCTTCATTCCCGAGGAGCCGCTGCAGAACGCCTGCGCGCCGAAGATGACCGTCAGCGAAAACCTCGCCTTCCGCACCTTCGACCTTAAGGCCGACGGCAAGGATGCGATCTGGCTCAGCAAGGGCAAGATGCGCAAACGCGCCACCGACCTGATCGCCGATTTCAAGGTAAAGACCGCCTCGTCGTCCTCGCCGATCGCGGCACTCTCCGGCGGCAATGTGCAGCGGGCGGTGCTGGCGCGGGAACTCACCGGCGAGGTCGATCTGCTGATCGTTTCCAACCCCTGCTTCGGGCTTGATTTCTCGGCGGTGGCGGAGATCCGGGCGCGGATCATGCGGGCGCGCAATTCCGGTGCGGCCGTTTTGCTGCTGTCCGAGGATCTCGATGAGCTGCTGGAGATGTCCGACCGGATCATGGTGATCTCGGAGGGCAAACTGGTCTACGAGACGCCGGCGCTGGCTGCCGATATCTCCGTGATCGGCGCGCATATGGCGGGGCACCACTGATGGCTGAGATCAAGGCGCAACCGTTTGGTTTTCCCTTCCGAAAACAGGAGATCGCACTCGTCGTCATCGACATGCAGCGCGATTTCGCCGAACCCGGCGGCTTCGGAGCCAGTCTCGGCAACGACGTTGGTCGCATCACCAGGATCGTGCCTGACGTCAAGCGGCTGATCCAGGGCTTTCGCGATGCCGGGCTGCCCGTCATTCACACGATGGAGTGCCACAGGCCGGACCTGTCGGACCTGCCCGTCGCCAAGCGCAACCGGGGCAAACCGAGCCTCCGGATCGGCGATGAAGGGCCGATGGGGCGTATACTAATTGCGGGCGAGCCGGGCACGGCGATCCTGCCGGAACTGGCACCCATCGATGGCGAAGTCGTCATCGAGAAGCCGGGCAAAGGCGCTTTCTACGCAACCGAGCTCGGCGATGTGCTGAAGGAAAAAGGCATCACGCAGTTGGTGTTCGCGGGCGTGACAACAGAGGTCTGTGTGCAGACGACGATGCGCGAGGCCAACGACCGCGGTTACGAATGCCTGCTCTGCGAGCAGGCGACGGAAAGCTACTTTCCGGAATTCAAGAAAGCCGCCATCGCGATGATCCGCGCCCAGGGGGCGATCGTCGGGTGGACGGCCGATATCTATGACATATTGGAGACGATCAGCCATGCCTGAGACAACACGCGAATTGCTGACATCCGGCGGGTGGAAGGATTTGTCGTTCGGACCGTTTCGCGATGCGGTGACAATCCACTGGATCAAGCCCTTCGAGGGCGACCAGCCGGGCGTGGCACTGTTGAAATACGAGGCCGGCGCGTCCGTGCCGCGGCATCGGCATGAGGGGCTGGAGACAATCCTGGTCCTCGATGGCGTCCAGTCGGACGAGGCAGGCGACTATGGCAAGGGGAGTTATGTCGTCAATCCCGTCGGCACCGAGCATTCGGTGTGGAGCGACACGGGCTGCGTGGTGCTGATACAGTGGGACCGGCCGGTGAAAATTCTCGAGGAGGAAGCGGCATGAGTAACGGACCTGTGTTCGACATCGCTTCCCTGCACGCGTTCTACGCCGACGGCGGCACGGTGGCCGAGATCATCGATCAGATGCTCGCGCGGATCGCCGCGGTCGACGATCTCGGTATCTTCCTTCATCTCGCCGACCGCCAGTCGCTGCTGGCCGAGGCCGATACTCTCGGCGTTTTCGATCCGGCGGCAAAGCCGCTCTGGGGCATTCCCTTCGCCGTGAAGGACAATATCGACGTTGCCGGCATGCCGACAACGGCCGCCTGCCCCGATTACGCTTACGGCGCGATCGAGGACGCGACCGTCGTGCGGCTGCTGAAGGAGGCAGGGGCGCTTGTGATCGGCAAGACCAATCTCGATCAGTTCGCAACGGGTCTTGTCGGCGTCCGCTCGCCCTATCCGATCCCGCGCAATGCGATCGATCCGACGCTGGTGCCGGGCGGATCGAGCTCCGGCTCGGCGGTGGCCACCGCGCAGGGGATCGTCAGTTTCGCGCTTGGGACTGATACCGCCGGTTCCGGTCGCATTCCGGCCGGGCTCAACAATATCGTCGGGCTGAAGCCGAGCGTTGGTGCGCTGTCTACCACGGGTGTCATTCCCGCCTGCCGGACGCTCGACTGCGTGTCGATTTTCGCGCTTTCCGTCGATGACGCCTGGCGCGTCTTTAGCGTCGCCGCGCGAGAGGATGGCGAGGACGCCTATTCGCGCACGGTGCCGGCGACGGGCTACGGACATCTGCCTCCGACGCTGACGATCGGCGTGCCCGCGAAGGCGGATCTGCGTTTCTTCGGTGATGCCCTCATGGCGGAATCCTATGAGGACGCGCTCGAGATGCTTCGGGGTCTCGGTCATCGGATCGTCGAAGTCCCGTTCGGCGATTTCTACGATGTCGCCAACCTGCTCTACGAGGGCGCCTGGGTGGCTGAGCGCTATGCGGCGGTGAAGGACTTCTTCGATGCGGGTGAAGCGAGCTTCCACCCGGTGACGCGCAAGATCTACGGTGCGGCCAAGACGCTGACGGCCGCGGATGCCTTCAATGGCTTCTATGCGCTGCAGGCAATGAAGCGGAAGCTCGCGCCCGTGATCGCCTCCGTCGATCTCTTCTGCGTGCCGACAGCTCCGAGCCACTATACGCTTGCCGATCTCGCCGCCCAGCCGATCCGCGAGAATTCGCGGCTGGGAACCTACACCAACTTCGTCAACCTGCTTGATATGTGCGGCATCGCCGTTCCCACTGGCAAACGCTCGGACGGCCTACCTGCGAGCGTCACGCTGCTCGCCCCCTTCGGCCGGGATGGGCTGACGGCGTCGCTCGCCCGCGACATCCACCGCGCCTCCGGCTTGACGCTGGGTGCGACCGGTTGGCCGTTGCCGAGTGCCGGGCAGCCGGATCTAGGGAATGAGCCGGGGATCGACATCGTCGTGGTCGGTGCGCATCTCTCGGGCATGCCGCTCAACGGTCAGCTTCGCGAACTCAACGCAAGCTTCGTGCGCGAGGCGCGGACGACAGATGCTTACCGCCTTTATGCGCTCGCCGGCCAGGTTCCCGCCAAACCGGGGCTGATCCGCGTCGAAGCGGGCACGGGAGGAGCGATCGATGTGGAGGTGTGGCGGTTGACGCCGGATGGCTTCGGCCGCTTCGTTGCCGCTATCCCCTCACCGCTCGGGATCGGCAGCATTTCGCTATCGGATGGGACCGAAGTGAAGGGGTTTCTAGTCGAGGCGGCGGCGATCTCCGGTGCGGCCGATATCACCGGCTATGGCGGCTGGCGCAGCTATGTCGAGGCGGGATCGCAGCAGAAGGTCGGCGGCGCGCGATGATGTCGCGCGTTGGAGCGCGTGGGCCTAGGCCCCGCGCTCCAGGCTTTCCAGCTCGATCTCGAAGCTCATCTGGTCGTAGGCCGGGACGACGTGATCGGGCGTCTCGGCCATGACGGTGTCGTAGTCGAGCGGCGTGTGCATGTGGGTGAGGATGGCGCGTTTCGGCTGCAAGCGGCCGATCCATTCCAGCGATTGCTCCAGCGACAGATGGCTCGGGTGGTAGCGATATTGGAGGGCATCGATGATGAGAACGTCGAGGTCCTGAAGCTTCGGCACGGTTTCCGGCGGGAAGTCGCTGATATCGCTGCAATAAGCGACGTCACCGATGCGGAAGCCGAGCGAGGTGATGTCGCCGTGCTGCTGCACATGCGGGCGCAATGAAATCGCGCCGCCCGCGCCTGTAATATGGACCGGCTTGTCGAGATCGCGGATCACCCTTGCCTCGACGATCGGAGGATAGTTGCTGCCGGGTGGCGTTTCCAGGCAATAGCCGAAGCCCTGGCGGATGCGATCCATGGTCGCTTCGTCGGCATAGATCGGCACGCGCTGCTGCGCGCCGAAATAATAGCCGCGCAGATCGTCCAGGCCGTGAATATGATCGGCGTGCGGATGCGTGTACATCACGGCGTCGATATGTCCGACCTTGGCCGCGATCATCTGCTCGCGAAAATCCGGTCCGGTGTCGATGACCACGGTGGTGACGCCGCCGTTGGCGTCATATTGCTGGATCATGAAGGAGGCGCGGGTGCGCCTGTTCTTCGGATTGTCGGGATTGCAGGCGCCCCAGTCGCCGGTGATGCGCGGAACGCCTGGTGACGATGAGCAGCCGAGAATGGTGAACCGCCGCCTGTAGCCCACCGTGTCAGATCCTCGGCATCTTGGAGAAGCAGCGGAAGGCATTATCAGTCGTGATCGCGGCCATTTCGGCATAGCTGAGGCCCAGCGTCTCGGCCAAGACTTCGGCCGTGTTGACGACATAGGACGGCTCGTTGCGCTTGCCGCGCCAGCGCTTCGGCGCGAGATAAGGCGCGTCGGTCTCGACCAGCAGGCGATCGTGCGGGATGGTTGCAGCGATGTCACGCAGCTCCTGCGACTTCGGGAAGGTCAGGATGCCGGAAAACGAGATGTAGCCGCCGAGCTCGACGCCAACGCGCGCGAGATCTGCACCCGCCGAGAAGCAGTGGAGGATGAAGGGGAAAGCGCCCTTCCCCGTCTCCTCGGTCAGGATCGCGGCCATGTCCTCGTCAGCGCTGCGGCTGTGGATGACCAACGGCAGCTTCGTTTCGCGGGCGGCCTCGATGTGGCGCAGAAAACCGGTCTTCTGGTCCTCGGGCTTCTGCGTGTCGTAGAAGTAGTCGAGACCCGCCTCGCCGATCGCGACCACCTTCTCATGCGCATTCGCCAGACGGATCAGGTCTTCAGCCTGGATGTCCAGCTCTTCGTCGGCACTGTTGGGATGCGTGCCGACGGAGCAGAAGACGGACGGATACTTCTCAGTGATCGCGAGCAACCCGTCTAGCTTTCGAACGCGCGTCGAGATCGTCACCATCTGCTTGACGCCTGAATCGTGGGCGCGCTTGACGATCTCGTCGCGCTCCTCCTCGAAGTCGGCGAAATCCAGGTGGCAATGGGTATCGATCAGCATCTCAGCCTCACGCCTGCGGCGCGACATAGCGCGGGAAGACCGGCGTCGGCGCTTCGAGCGGCGTGCCGGAAACCAGGCGACCGGCTTCACCGAGAGCCGTGAAGTCGCGCTTGTCGGCGGCAGCCCCCACGAGGTCGAGCATCTTTTCGGCAGAGCCCGGAACGAAGGGCTGCAGCAGGATAGCGATCTGGCGCACGACTTCGGCCGTGACGTAAAGCACGGTCTCCATGCGATCAGGATCGGTCTTCTTCAGCGCCCAGGGCTGCTGGCCGGCGAAATAGCGGTCGGTCTCGGACACGACTGCGATGATCGACGTCAGCGCGCGATGGATGAGCTGCTTTTCCATGTCCTCGCGCGTCGAGGCGAGCAGTGCGTCGGCCGCGGCCAGCATCGCCTTGTCCTCGTCCGTCAGCGGACCACAGACCGGGATCTTGCCATCGCAGTTCTTGACGATCATCGACAGCGAGCGGCTTGCGAGGTTGCCGATGCCGTTGGCGAGGTCGGCGTTGATGCGGGTGCCGATTGCTTCTTCGCTGCAGTTGCCGTCATGGCCGAAGGAGATTTCGCGCATCAGGAAGTAGCGGATCGCGTCGAGGCCGAAATGCTCGATCAGCTCGAACGGATCGAGCACGTTGCCGAGCGACTTCGACATCTTCTCGCCGCCCTTGGCCAGCACGAAGCCATGCGCGAAGACGCGCTTGGGCAGCGGCAGCTTGGCCGACATCAGGAAGGCGGGCCAGTAGACGGCGTGGAAACGGATGATGTCCTTGCCGATGATGTGGACGTCGGCCGGCCAATACTTGGCACGCGGGCCGTTCTTGTCCTCGAGGTAGCCGGTGGCGGTGAGATAGTTGGTCAGCGCGTCGACCCAGACGTACATGACGTGTTCCGGATCATTCGGCACCTTGATGCCCCAGTCGAAGGTCGTGCGCGAGATCGACAGATCCTTGAGCCCCGACTTGACGAAGGAGATCACCTCGTTGCGGCGCTCGGCCGGGCCGATGAAATCAGGCTCGGATTCGTAGAGCGCCAAGAGCTTGTCCTGGTATTCAGAGAGCTTGAAGAAGTAGCTCGCCTCTTCCACCCATTCGACGGGCGTACCCTGCGGTCCGTAGCGCACGCCGTCGGCGCGCAGCTCGGTCTCGTTTTCCTGGTAATAGGCCTCGTCGCGCACCGAGTACCAGCCGGCATAGCTGTCCTTGTAGATGTCGCCGGCGTCGGCCATCAGGTTCCAGATATTCTTCGACGTCTCGTGGTGACGATCCTGCGTGGTGCGGATGAAGTCGTCGTTCGAGGCGTCGAGGAGCTTGGCCATCGCCTGGAATTCGCCGGAGTTGCGATCGGCGAGTTCCTGCGCGGTGATGCCCTCGGCGCGGGCCGTCTGCTGCATCTTCTGGCCGTGCTCGTCGGTGCCGGTGAGGAAGAACACGTCCTTGCCGTCGAGGCGCTGGTAGCGCGCCATGGCATCCGTCGCGATCAGCTCGTAGGCGTGGCCGATATGCGGCTTGCCGTTCGGGTAGGAAATCGCGGTGGTGATGTAGAAGGGTGTCTTGTCTGTCATGGCGGCCATTCTCGTGCGGCTTATTCTTTGAAATCTATATGCCGCTCCTTAGCGCATGTGGCGGCGAAGCGAAACAGTAAGTTTGGAAAGCGACGCCTCCAACACATAGCAGTGCAATCTTCGTGACCGCCGCGTGCTTGACTCGTTTTTTTCCACATTCTACCCAAGAGAACCATCGAACAGGGTTCCGCAACGTGACATCAGCCGTCCCCCGCGCCTACCGCTCCCACTTAGGCTTTTTGAATGCAGGCCGGTTTCACGCAGGGCTAGGGCCCGCGATTTGATGTTCTCCCATTTCGATCCGCTTTATTCGCTCTCGGGCTTCTTCGTCGGCGCTCTTGTCGGCATCACCGGTGTCGGCGGCGGCTCTCTGATGACGCCGTTGCTCGTTCTCTTGTTCGGCGTCCACCCAGCGACCGCCGTCGGGACCGACCTGCTCTACGCGGCCGTCACCAAGAGTGCGGGCACCGCCGTTCACGGCATGCATGGGCGCATCAACTGGCGGATCGTCGGCTGTCTTGCCGCCGGCAGCGTGCCGGCAGCACTGATCATGCTGTGGCTGCTGTCGGGCGTCGATCGCAAGAGCATCGAAGTCGCGCATACGATCACGACGGCACTTGGCTGGCTGCTCGTCATGACGGCCTTCATGCTGGTGTTTCGCAAACAGGTACTGGCCTTCGCGCAGCGCTCCATGGGCGAGCGGCGGACGCTGCGGCCGGCTACGCTTGGCATTCTTACGGTCGTGCTCGGGCTGGCGCTCGGTATTCTCGTCACCTTGACGTCGGTCGGCGCGGGCGCGCTGGGCGTGACAATCCTGCTCGTGCTTTATCCCAGGCTCGATGTGCGCGAGATCGTCGGTTCCGACATCGTCCATGCGGTGCCGCTGACGCTGATCGGCGGCATGGGATACTGGATGATCGGCGAGATCGACTGGGTCATGCTTGCGGCGCTGTTGGTGGGCTCGATCCCCGGCATCATCGCGGGCAGCCTTTTGGCGCCGAAGCTGCATGAGCGGACCATCCGCCTTGTGCTGGCAGGGACGCTTGCGATCGTCGCCTACAAGCTTCTGACTTCCTGATCCGAAACTTACCGGATCAAGGTCCGGGCTGCTTGATATCGCCGAGAATGCTCAGGATGGTCTGCTTGCGGTCGAGATTGTAGGCGTCGGAGACCGTCAGGCGCTCGATGATATCGCTGTGCAGGCGCGACAGGCGTTCGGCCTGGGCCACCTGCCCCGCCATTGCCGCGGCCTTCGCCTTGCCCATCAGATCGTCGCCGAGATGGCCTGCAAAGAACTCGAAGATCGTGTCGCTTTCCTTGCCTGACAGCGCATCGGCCAGACGGTGCATGGCCTTGCGCGCCGATGGCCCCTGCAAAGTCAGAACCTCGTTATAGGCGGAGATGATTTCTCCACCGCCGTAGTTCACCAGCTTCAGCGCTTCACCGACGCTGCCATTGGCCGACGCCAGCAGCGACGGGTCATTTGCGTCCACGCCGAGATGCCCCAGAGCCGAGCGCAGCGCGTTGTCACCGAGCGGCGATATCTTGAGCGGCAGGCATCGGGAGCGGATGGTGGGGAGCAGCTTGCCTGGCGCATGCGAGATCAGCAGGAACAGCGCGCGCTTCGGCGGCTCCTCGAGGATCTTCAGGATGGCGTTGGCGGCACTTCGGTTCATGTCGTCGGCCGGGTCGATGATCACGATGCGCCAGTTGCCGGTGCCCGAGGTCTGCGAGAAGAAGCGGCCGGCGCGGCGCACCTCGTCGACGGTGATCGCCGATTTGACCTTGCCTGTCTTCTCGTCCACCGGACGGGCCAGATGCAGCAAGTTGTGCGAGGCGCCCGAGTTGATCTGGCGGCTGACGGAAGAATTCGGATCGGGATCGGCGAGAAAGTCAGGCGCGGTCTCGGGATCCGGATGCGACAGGACGTGATTGGCGAAACGGAAGGCGAGCGTCGCCTTGCCGATCCCCGACGGCCCTTCCATCAGGAGGGCGTGGTGACCCTTGCCGGAACGGTAGGATTGCGCGAGGAAGGCCTCGGCGTCTTCATGACCGAAGAGCTTGGTGTTTTCGGGCGGCCATATGGCGCCGTCGAGAAGGCTCGGGTGCTCATCACTCATCGATGGCACTCATCGCCGGCTCGGCGACCTTCGGGGCGTCTGCGGGCGCCAGCAACTGGCCGACGATCGAGACGATCTCTGCTGCGATCGCTTCCTCGGTCTGCATGGCGTTGACGACGTGGCAGCGCTCGGGCTCGCGCGAAGCTATGTCGAGAAAGGCTTCGCGGCGCTTCTCGTGGGTTTCGATCTCTTCCTTCTCGAAGCGATCGGGCGCGACGTCGCCGGCGGCACCTCGGCGCTTGGCGCGTTCGAGACCGGCTTTTGCCGGCAGGTCGAGCATCAGCGTGCAATCGGGAACGACACCGTTGATCGCGACGCGTTGCAGCGTCTCGATGAAATCGGGCTCCAGATTGCCTGTCACGCCCTGATAGACGCGCGAAGAATCCATGAATCGATCGCAAAGCACGACCTTGCCCTGACCAAGGGCCGGACGGATGATCTCCTCGACATGATCGTTGCGGGCGGCGGCGAAGAGAATCGCTTCCATGCGCGTTCCAAAGGATTCGGCAGCACCCGAGAGCAGCACATGGCGCACGGCCTCCGCACCCGGCGAACCGCCCGGCTCGCGCGTGACCACGACCTCGTGACCCCTCGCGCGCAAGGCATCGGCCAGCCGACGGATCTGGGTGGACTTACCAGCACCCTCACCGCCTTCAAACGTAACGAACAATCCGGTAGCGGATGACAACAATATGTTCCTGCGATCTTGGCCTGCACTCAATCGGCGCCAGCGGCACCTCGTCCGTACATCTAGCCGAAGATGACGGCGAGCGGAACCGCTTCGCGTCGATCTCTCGGCTTTGTCACAAGGTGAAACGCGACTATGGCGATCATGTGGGCTCGGCCGGCTTATCCCAGAGCCAGGAAAACAGCAGCGTTTCGCCGAGCTCCAGCACGGCGTCGACGGCGCGGCTGCTGAGAGTGCCTTCCTCGACCGCGGCTTTGGTGTAGAGCGGTACTTCGCGCAGCAGTCTGCTTCCAGCGAAAAGCCGCAGCGTTCCGACTTCGCGGTCCGCTTCGACCGGGGCCGGTAGCGGCCAGTGATAGACGATGCGGGCGGCAAGCCGGTCGGGATTGTTGACGGGGATGTAGACGCTGATCGGGCTTTTAGCGACAAGCTCGACGCTGCGCGATGCGCCGCCATAGACGCTCGCCGTGCCGATGACCTCGTTTTCCGCGAAGAGTTGGCGTATTTCGAAGGCGCTGAGGCCCCATTCGAGCACGCGCTTGGCTTCCTCGGTGCGCTCCTTGTCGGAGGCGATGCCGCCGAGCGTCATGAACAGGCGACGGCCGTTGCGCTCGGCCGACGCCACGATCGAATATCCCTCGCCTTCGGCAAAGCCTGTCGCCAGACCGTCGACGCCGAGACCGAAGCCGAGCAGCGGGTTGCGGTTGCGCTGGAAGATCTTGTTCCACTCGAAATCGGGTTGGGCGAAGTAGGGATAATAGGCCGGGTAGCCCTCTTGCAGCCGCTCCGCCAGCGCGACCATGTCATAGGCCGTGGTCTTGCTCTTACCGTCGGGAAGCCCGGTGGAGTTGGCGAAGATCGAGTGCTGCATGCCGAGCGTCTTTGCGCGTCGCGTCATGCTCTCGGCGAAAGCCGGCTCGCCGCCGCTCATGCCCTCGGCAAGAATGATGCAGCTGTCATTGGCGCCCTGGATGGCGATCCCTCGCACGAGATCCTCGACCCGCACGTTGGACTTCAGCGCCGCGAACATGGTCGCGGTACGCGACGGCGCGCCGCCGGTGCGCCAGGCAAATTCGGAGACGGGATATTGGGTATCGAGCGTGATCTGCTTGCTCGTCAAGGCATCGAAGACGAGTTCGACGGTCATAAGCTTGGCAAGCGAGGCCGGCGAGAAGGTCTGGTGTTCGTTCTTGGCAAGCAGCACCGTGCCGGTCGACGCTTCGACCATATAGGCTTGCGCGGCCTTGGTGACGAACGACTGATTGGTGTCGGCGGGTGCCGCCGCGGCATCGGTCGCAACGACCTGGGCCAGCGGCAACAGGCAGACACAGAGACGAAGCATATGTTTCAGCATCGAAACCCTCATCGATCCGGCCCCGAGGGACCTCGGAAACATTACTTCAGCGCAGACTTCGCTGCCTTCTGACGCTTGAATGATGCCAAAATGCTGTCTTCGGTCAAGCCGTCATTGCGAACCATGACCGCGTCGAAGGCGAGATCGACCGTCACGGTCTTTACGCCCTCTTCCTGGTAGCCCATGGCCATCGATCCCTGCTGCCAGCCATAGGGGCGCTCATAAGGATAGGGACCGATCTCGGGCAGCACGACCATTTCGCCGAACGACGCCGGCGCGGCATTGTCGAAGGACGGTGCGCGCAGCGGCGTCGGGACCGGAGCGGCGTTATAAGGCGCGCTCGGGGTCGAGCCGGCGTAGGAGGTGATCGACTGCGGCACGGGAACGCGGTCCTCAGCCGGCGGCGTGAAGCCGCCGAAGCTCTGGATCTCGTCGCGCGTGATGCGTTTGCTGTTGGAGGCGACCATGACGCCGGTGGCGATCTGCCCCTCGCCCGGATAGACGCCGGGAATACGGCTGCCCTTCGGCACGTAGGAGGCCATCAGATACGGCATGTCGTGGCCATCCATGCGGGCCTTGCCGACATACTGCACGCGCACATTGCCGGTACCGCTGTGCTGGAGATCGAGCAGATCGGCGGTCTTGTTCGAGAGGTCGATGATGCGACCTTCATGATAAGGGCCGCGGTCGTTGACGCGCACGATGATGGACGAGCCGTTTTCGACGTTCGTCACGCGCGCATAGCTCGGCAGCGGGAATGTCGGATGCGCGGCGGAAATGTGCATCTGGTCGTAGACTTCGCCATTGGCGGTCAGGCGACCATGGAAGGCCGAGCCGTACCAGGAGGCGATGCCGACCTTGTTGTAGGAGAAATCTTCCTTCGGGAAATAGGTCTTACCTTTGACGACATAGGGATTGCCGACGATGTAGCGACCGCCGCCCTTCGGGATATTGTTGCCGGTGGCGACACGCGGGCTCGCCTTGACGCCGTATTCCGACTCGGCAAAATATTCCTTGCCGTGCGTGCGCTTGGCTGTCGTCGTGGGTGCCGTTCCGCAAGCGGTAACCGTCGCACAGATAAGCGACAAACCTACCCACCGCATTGGTGTCGCAAATGCCGCCGCCCCGAAGTCTCGTCTCATATGTCCCACGCCGCTCAAGACCGTTATGGCTCAAAGTCCGCCTATTCAGGCAAAACAAGCCGTACCGCCATCAACCTAACGAGACTTTAATCATGCGACCTTCGCGGCGAATTTGCGAAAGCTTTCGCCGAGATAGAGACAATTCTAATGAATATGGTTAATGGATCGCTAAATTAATGAAGCGATCCAGCACATCCATGGCCTCCCCGACAGCGATCAATGAGCTGTCAGAAGTGAAACGACACACCCAGGTTAACGGCGTTCGTGAAGATGTTGGTCTTCAGATTGTCGCCGCTGTCGATCGGCACGTTCACGCGGGAGTAATTTCCCTTGTACTCGACGAAGGTCGACCAGCGGTCGGTGATGCGAAAATCCACACCGGCCTGGGCCTGGAGCGTCACGCCGCCGAACTCGTAATCGAAGGTCGTACCCTGGGGGCGCGTGACTTCGACATGCGGGACGTTGATGCCGACGCCGGCGCCGATATACGGCGTCCAGCGCTGGCCTTCGATCGGGAAGCGATAGAGCGCGTTGGCCGTCAGAAGGTTCAGGCCATCGGTGAATTCGAAATGCGACCAGCCGGATGTCGCCAGCGTCTTCTCGTCGGCATAGACCTTGGCGTGGGTATAATCGAGGGAGAAGCCGAGGTTCGGATGATTGAAGTTCTCGAGCCACCAGGTGACGCGAGCACCATAATAGGGCGGCGAGCCGAAGGACTTGCCTTCCCAACCGGCATTGAAATGCGTGCCGTCGGAGACATCCACGCCGCTATGCGGTGCCGTCTGGTAGCCACCATAGGCGGAGAACTGCAAATCCTCGGCCTTTGCCGGAGCGTAGAGACAGGCTGCGGTAACGAGTGCGTATGTGGAGAGGCGGAATGCGCGGCGCATGAATGGTCCCCGGGTTGCGATGGTCGGGATATTCGCCGCCGTTTGTAACAGGGCTATTTCAGTAGCACCGCTCGTCTGATTCATTTGCCGCGTAGTGTCTGCAAGACAACAGTGCCTGAGTGGCTACGCTGCCGACGCCTCGTCTCAGGCTCGCGGATACCGGTCGAGGTAATGCGTCAGGATCTTGAGAAACACGTCGATGTCCTCGCTGGTCGTACGGTGATTGACGATCGCGCAGCGCACCACGAGTTCGCCCTGCAGCGTCGTCCAGGAGGGCACCGCCAATCCCTGCTCATGAAGATCAAGCACGAGATCGCGGATGAAGCCATCGTCGGCATCGCGAATGCCGAAGCAGACGATGTTGAGGCCAACCGGCGCCTTTATCTCGAAGCGAGGATCGCGCTTGAGGTTTGCGGCGAGATAGCGGGCGAGTTCGCAGGTGCGCGCGATGGCATTGCCCATCCGCTCCATTCCGAGCGTTTCGATCGTCATCCAGGTCTTCAGCGCTCGGAAGCCTCTCGAAAGATCGGGGCCCAGATCGCAAGGCCATGTCTCGCCAGCGGCAAGCCCCCTGCCCGACCGTTGCAAATATGCGGCCGGTTGGGCGAATGCGCGCTTGTGCGCATCACTGTCGCGAACCAACAGGAAGCCGGCGTCATAGGGCACGTGGCCCCATTTGTGGAAGTCGAGGGCGATCGAGGCAGACCGCTCGATGCCGGAGAAAAGCTGGCGCATTTCCGGCGACAGCATGGCCAGAGCGCCGATGGCCCCATCGACGTGGAACCAGATGTTTTCCGCTTCGGCGAGCTTCGATATATCCAGAAGAGGATCGATCGCACCTGTGTTCACCGTGCCTGCCGTGCCGACCACGAGAAACGGGAGCAAGCCCTCCGCACGGTCTTGCGCGATCGCTCCGGCCAGCGCCTCGACGCTCATGCGGCCGGCGTCGTCGACCGCGATAGATCTCAGGTTCGCGGAGCCTATCCCTGACAGCTCCATGGCCTGCGCGATGCAGACATGCGCTTGCGAGGATGTGTAGGCGACCAATTGTCGGTCGGCCTTGCGCAATCCGTCCCGTCGCACGGTTTCGCCCAAGGCCTCGGTGCGGGCGATGGTCAATGCCAGGAAATTGGCCATCGACGAACCGGTGACGAAAAGGCCGCTTGCCGATGAGGGATAGCCAAGCACTTGCGCCATCCATAGGGCGACCTGCTTTTCGACCTCGATACCCACATGATCGCGGCCACCGCAATTCATGTTCAAGCCGGCGGCGACCATCTCCGCCACCATGCCAACGGGTGTGCCAGCGCCATGGACCCAGCCCATGAACAGCGGATGCAGATTGCCGGTGGCGTGGGGAAAGACATGCGCGCGGATATCATCGAGCACATCGTCAAGCGCACGGGGATCATCCGGCAACGCGCGGGCGAACCTTGACCGCGTATCCGACGGCATCTGCTGCCAGACCGGCTTTTGTCTGACATTGGCAATATGATCGATGGTGTCGTCGAGCATGCGGTGGGCTGCTTCGCGAAACGCTTGCCAGTCCGTGGGGTCGAGGCTCGTCGACTTCTTCAGATCCGGACCTTCCGGCATGTCCGTTTTCGCAATCCGTGACATCAGAGCCCTCGATCAGCCCTGGAGACGGCGGCCCATTTATCGAACACGATGTCGAGATCGTCGGCGATCGGCCGCATTGCCTTCTCCATTGTGTCACCGCCGGCCAGTCTGTCGGACACCGCGTTGATATCGATCGCCGAGGCCGCGACCCTGAGGATCGTGCGGGCGCCCAGATTGACTGCCTGCCCGATATGGCAGACCGGTCCAATGTCGTTCTCGCGGAGCGCCAGATGGAGCCTTTGCGCCTGCGCAAGCGACGCGAAGCGATTGTCTTCGGCAGTGATGGTCAAGGGGAAGATGGCGCGATCAACGATATGATCGCCTTCGTCGTCCGGATGGATCAATAAGCCTTCCATATGCTCGGCGCGGGCGCGCACAAGGTCTGCGAAGGCCTGCTTGATGCGACGCTGGACGGCGGTGTCGATTGCGGCCAGGGGCTTCAGTTGCTCAAGCGCAGCTGTCCACCTGAGGCCCAGGCCGAGATTGAAGTGCGATCCGAATTGCTGATCATTGCCGCCGCGCAGACGCGCTGGCCAATCATGAAGGGCCGTGTAATCGGAAAGCCCCGACGCAAACGCGCGCTTCGTAGCGAGTTCCTCGACGAGCGCCGGCGGTATGGCGAGCGCACCCGCGAAGGGCGGTCCGGCTAGGAACTTCGAGCCGGTGACCGCGACGAGAAAGCCGTCGGCGATATCCCGGGCGAGCGCGGCGGCGCTGCAGCGAAACTGGCAGGCATCGACGAGAACGCGAACACGTCCGGGCGCGCGCGCAGAGATATACCGAGCAGCCTGTCGCGAGACGCCGGTCAGGCCCGTCTTGGAGGTATCCAGAACATGGACAAGGACATCCCTGTCGCGCTTCAGCGCGTCCTCGGCAAGCGATATGACATCGGCGTCGACATCATCGGGGTTTCGCGCCTGGCCCGTCGCGTTGCGGATCGCCACCGCCTGAACTTCGATGCGATCGGCGGTAATACCGGCGAGCATCTCGCCCGCTCTCACGGCGTGGCCCAGCGCCGTCACATCCGCGAAATGGCGGCCTGAGGCAGCGCGCGGTACGCCGCTGCCGGTTTCCTCAGGCGCGATCAGGATGTTGGTGATCGGGCGTGGCGACAGCGCAAGCATCAGGCCGAGCGCGAGAAGTTCCACGTCGGTTCCGGATGCGGCAAGCACAATGCCGCTCTCGTCGCATCCGATGTTGCGGCCGATACGGCCGCGCATCTCGGCGAACCATTCGTCGACGGCGATCGCAGCGGCGCCATCGACGCCGAACAGCCGCTTCAGCTGATGGCCGGCAGCGATGAAGCCCTGCGGCGAGACGTTGCTCGCAGTTGTGGACGCGAAGGAAATCTCGTCCTTGGCCGCAGTGGTGCGGGTTCCGTATCGATTACGGCCGCTTGCTGCATCAGGCCAGATACGGCTATCGCCGCCTCCCGCGAACAGAAGCGACAGCGTGTGGTCGATACTGGCCGCGTCCAGCTTGTGCCGGTAATCAGGAACGAGTTCGGCCATCGTCCTGATAGCGAACATGTCGTCTCCGGATCTGGTGGCCCTCGAAGCTGCGATCACAGCACTTCCACAAGCGACACGACGCCTGCCTGATTGGAGCCGTGTGCCTGTTGGCCTCGCAGAGGCTTACCGTCCCGCGTGCGGCTGGCCAGCGCATCTTCGAATGCGGCAAACAGGGTTGCCATCGACTGCTTCTTGTAGGGGAAGACGGTCGCGGAATCCATCGAATGGACGATCATCGCGACGTCTGCTTCAAACAGCAGCAGGCGACCGTCCGACAGCTCGGCGCAATCGATGGCGAAGTAGTCCAGGCCGAGGCGGCGATGGAGTGCTGCAAACGCATCGGCATGCCGTACGGCGAAATCGGTGTCGAAATCCGCCATCCAAGACGCTTCCTCAAGCCGCCGCTCCGCATGCTCCGCCATGCCGGCGTTGAGGTAGTGCACCATCCAGTGGTCGGAGATCGCCAGATGGCTCGCATAGGGCTTGCCATCGATGACCGCGATACGCTGCTTGCGAAACTTGCCGTCGTCGTCGCTGTAGTCGACGAAGGGAGCAATGTAGAACTCGGCTTCCGGGCGGCTGGTGAGATAGGCGGCAATCGCATCGGTCGAGCCGATCTTTTCCATTCCATGCCCGGCGTGGGTGCCGATCGGGCGAAGGATGATCGGGAAGGATGTCAATCCGTCCATCGCCGCGATCGGGAGCAGGCCCGCTGCCAGATCGACGAGTGTCTGGCGAGCGATCCGCGTTGTCACCGGAGCGAGAATGGTGGGCTCGTTGCGGAAGGCACTAGCCACGCCCTCGCGTGACAGATCGATGACCCGGCGCGGCGCATTGTTCACGATCGGGCCGGTCCAGCTTGTCAGCAGATGCTCGAGGTTTTCCAGCACGGCCAGATTTTCGGGCGACTCGCCGACGGCGACGAAGGCCACGTCATGCTCGGGCACATCGTCCAGGTGCGGCGTCAGCTCATCGACGTAGTGGAGAAAGATATTCGCATCTGAGCTCTCAAGCAGGAATTCGATCGGCGTATTGGCCATGAAATCGCCGCGGGTGGCGATCACGAGGACGCGAAGGCCCGACCCGCTGCCGTTGCGAATATGGTATTTGCGGCTCATCTCCAGCGCGCCCTTCTGGGTGATGGCGGCTTCTTGGCTCTTGCCGAGGGTTTGCAGGATGATCGCGAGGTCCATGAAGGCGCCCGCATCGGAGACGTCGGCGGATACCCGCGCCATCAGCGCATCCCAATAGGGCGAAATGTCCTTGCCCTCATAGACCGTGCGAACGATCGCCGCCTTGCCCGCTATCGCGTGCAGGTCTTCAAATTCGTGCATCTGGGCGGCGGCAGTTTTCACGGGCATCAACTCCATTGAACCGGCCTGATCGACTGCGGCGTGACTCGCCGCGCTATCACCGGTTTGCAAATATTCGAGCTCACTTGTGTGCCCGGTTGCTTGCGTGGGCCTTGCTGTTTTGAGCGGACCACGTCTCGGCGCCATACGCCACGACCACCGGTCGCTTGTGGGCGCACACGTGCCGACGCCATCACGATTGTCTTGGAAATTCAGGCTGATGTCAGGGTTGTGCAGCACTTACGGGCCGGCGGCGGGACGAGGTTGGCCAGGCCGCCGCGATGTGCAAGCAACCTCGAGAAGTATCGGCATGACAGAGAAAAGCGACGTGCGTAAATCCCTGCCGGCGCGTCCACGCATCGGCAGCGTGACCCTGTCCGCCATCGTCGGCCTTTATCTCGTCTTGTTCACCAATTTCACTTTCTGGAAGAAGGTGCACGCCTATCTCGGCTTCGAGCCGGGTGCCGTTGTCGCGCTCTATATCGCGATCGCCATGCTGTTCATCGGCGCGATCACGCTGCTCTCCGCGAAATATGTGATCAAGCCGGTGCTGATCTTCCTGATCATCGCGGCGGCGATGGCGGCGTGGTTCACGGATTCCTTCGGTGTCATCCTCGACAGCGACATGATCCGCAACGCGATGCAGACGACGCCGGCGGAGGCGCAACATCTGATCACGCCCGGTCTACTGCTGCACGCGTTGTTGTATGGCGTTATCCCTATCGCGCTGGTCCTATGGGTGCGCGTGGTTCATCGCCCGATCCTGCAAAAGCTCATGTGGAACAGCCTGACCGTCATAGCCTGTTTAGCGGTCTTTGCCATTGCGGCCCTCACCTATTCGAAAACCTATACGGCGGCCATTCGGCAGCATCGCGATATGTTGAAGAGCCTCAACCCCATCGTCCCGATCGTCAGCACCGCGAAGTACTTCGTCCAGACGGGAGAAGAGGCCAGGCTGGTGGTCGCACCGATTGGACTGGATGCGAAGGTCGCGACGCCCGCGGGCACCACCGACAAACCGCGCGTGACGATCATCATCGCCGGAGAAACCGCGCGCGCGATGAACTTCTCGCTCGGCGGCTATCATCGCGACACCAATCCGGAACTTGAGAAGCAGGACATTATCTATTTCCCGAATGCCACGAGTTGCGGCACGGCGACTGCAACGTCGATCCCCTGCATGTTTTCCCAGTTCACTCGGGACAACTTCGATCATGCCAAAGGCCTCGCCAACGAGGGGCTGATGGATGTGCTCGCCCATGCCGGGATCGACACGGCATGGCTCGACAACAACACGGGCAGCAAGGGCGTCGCCGATCGGATCACCTATATCGACCTCGCGAAGTCCACCGATGCTCGCTACTGCAGCGGCGGCGAATGCCAGGATGGGATCTTTCTCGACAAGTTCGACGAATGGCTGGCCAATGTGAAGAAGGACAGCGTTCTGGTGCTTCACCAGATGGGAAGCCACGGGCCGGCCTATTATCTGCGATATCCGGCGGCGTTTCGGAAGTTCACGCCCGAATGCCAGACGGCCGAGCTTGGCAATTGCAAGGATGCCGACATCGTCAACGCCTACGACAACACCATTCTCTACACAGATCACTTCCTGTCCGGCATCATCGACAAGCTGAAGGCCCGCAGCGACAAGATTGCGGCCGGGATGATCTACATGTCCGACCACGGCGAATCGCTCGGCGAAAACGGTCTCTACCTCCACGGGACGCCCTACATCTTCGCACCGGAGGAACAGACGCATGTGCCGTTCCTCGTGTGGCTCGACCCGGACTTCCGGAAATCGATGGGCGTGGACATGGCATGCGTGGCGCGGCAGCGTGCACAGCCGACCTCTCACGACAACCTCTTTCACAGCGTTCTCGGAATGATGAACGTCACCACGAGCGCCTACGACCCGAAACTCGACGTGTTCGCCGGCTGCATGCCTCGCAAAGGGGCTTGATCAGTCAAAGCGCCGTTCAGTTGGCGCGCTGCGCGCGGGTCACCGCCAGCATCCGGCGGTCGAGATCCGGGAGGCCGAACGGCTTGACCAGATAATCCGTGGCACCGCAGTTGAATCCTTCTATCTGGTCGGACACCTGGTCGTGCGCGGTCAGAATGATGATCGGCACATTGTTGCTGCGGCCGCGCAACCGGCGAAGCAGCGACAGGCCATTTCCATCGGGAAGGCGCAGATCGAGCAGGACGAGGCCATACTCGCCGCTATCGGCAGCGCGCGTCGCATCCGCGAGCGTCAGGCACCATTCGACCGAATGTCCGTGGGCGCAGACGTGGTCACAGACGGCATCGCCGAGCACAGCGTTATCTTCGACCAGCAGGACATTCATAGCGGCTCGCCCTTCGACGCCTAACCAGCGCCGCCGTTGACCGGATCGCTCTCGAGCTGAGCGTCGCGGACCGGTAGAGCCTGCTCAGCCTTATCGAGCCCGTGGCGCTTTTCGAAATTGCTCCAGCTTCGATCCATCGCATAGGCGGATGACAGATGCGGGATGCCGACATGACCGAAGGCGAAAGACAGCTGACGCTCGGCGACGTCTTCCGTGACGTTGGCGATCTGCTGGCTGTAGAGCACCGAGGCAAGTCCTGTCCGGTCGGCGCCGGAGAGACAATGGATCAGGATAGGCTTCGGCGCGTCGCGCATGATGGCAACAAGTCGGTCAGCCTTTTCGGCGGTCAGGATTTTTGAAGCCGACATCGGGAAATCGACATGTTCGACGCCCAGCCGCTCCGATACCGCGACCTCCTCCGACCACCACTTCGCGTATCCGGAATTGCCGCGCAGGTTGATGACGGTCTTGATGCCGTTGTCACGGATATAGCGCTCAAGCTGGGATGGCGACGGCTGGGCGGAGCGATAAAGTTGCCCGGCTATGACAGTATGAAAATTTCCGGTCAATTGGAGATAGCCGGCGTATCCACCGAGGGTCAGGCCAGCGAAAAGAACAAGGCCGCCGGCAACCTTAGCCGCACGTGGAATGCGAAGTCGTTTCAGTGCGCGCAAAAGTATCTCCAAGAAACAATCGAGAGATACACTCTATGCTGGGTGCTGCTGACACTAGCCTGAAGCGAGAATGACAATATTGCGACAGCGGACTCTACTCACGCCTGCCTCCGGCAACGCTCGACGATCAGCGGACGATAGCCGGCTACATTACTTCTGCAAAAAAGAGGAGGCCGAAGCGATCGCCCCGGCCTCCTCTGTTTCATATCTGCTATCAATTCACGCCTGCAGACACGTTCGCGCTGGCGACGTGTGCAGCGGCCTTGCGGCAGCCGGAGAAGACATCCAGCGCCGGATCGTAGACCTTGGTCGAGACGTCCATCAGACCGAGCACGCTATGGAAGACATTGTCGTGCGAGGTCGGCTTGTTGGCGTTTGCCGCCAGGCACGCTGTGTCATAGCCGGCCGAAGCCTGCAGATCATCGGACAACCAGACCACGAAGGGCACATGGGTTTGCTGTATGGGAGCCACGACGTAGGGTGTGCCGTGCAGATAAAGACCGTTCTCGCCAAGGGATTCGCCGTGGTCGGAAAAGTAGACGACGGACGCCGCCATCTTGTCCGCACGCTGCTTCATCTTGTCGATCACCGCCGACACGATGTGATCCGTATAAAGGATGGTGTTGTCGTAGGCGTTGCGGATTTCTTCCGGCGAGCAGCTTCCAAAATCGTTGGCGCGGCAATCCGGCTGGAAGCGACGGTATTCTTCCGGGTAGCGAGCGTAATATGCCGGGCCGTGGCTGCCGAGCTGGTGCAGCACAAGCACGCTGTCGCCTTTCACTTGGTCCAGCCACGCATCCATCTTGTCGAGCAGGATCGCATCCAGGCATTCGCCGTCCTTGCAGAAACGGGGATCGGCGGTGTCGGGAAGGAACTGATACGGTACCCGGTCGGTGACATGGTAGCTGCCGGTGTCGTTGTCGAGCCAGGATACGGACACGTTGGCATGGCCGAGCACATCGAGAACGTTCTCCGTCTCGAGAGCCTTGCGATGCGTATAGGCCGTTCTCGGATAGACCGAGAACAGGCATGGGATTGAGATGGCTGTCGCGGTTCCGCAGCTGCTGGTGTTCGGGAAATAGACGACGTTCTGCTTGGCCAACTCCGGATTGGTGTCGCGCTCATAACCGCCGAGCGAGAAGTCCTGCGCCCGCGCCGTTTCGCCGGCGACGACAATCAGCACGCGCGGCTTGGTGGTACCGGCGGTGTTGACGCGATGGGCGTCCGTGCCCAGCGGCTGTGCGACGATGTTTGCGTCCTGGCCGGAGGAGATCGCGAAGCGAAGGGCACTGGTGATCGGAACGAAGGGATTGAGCGTGTCGAGCAGATCCTTGTGAGCGCGCCCGACGCCGGCGAAGGTGCGATAGTCACCGATCCCAATCGCTGCAAAGACTGCAGCGCATGCCAGAATGACCGCCGTGTTGTGTGCGAGCTTCTTCAGGATCGGCCGGTGACGAATACGAACCCAGAGGATCAGCAGCGATGGAACGATGCCGGTGAGCAGGATGTGCAAGGCAAAGCGAGGGGTAACCAGGTGCCCGGCTTCGGCGCCGGTCGATACCGCGGCATTGCGGATCATCTCCTTGTCGACGATCACACCGAAGGAATCTGTGAACCAGGAAGCGGCCGATGCCGCGATCACGAAGAAGATCAGGAAGGGCTTGGTGATGTATTTCGCGGAAAAGAACGTGACAACACCCATGCTCGCCGCAGCGATGCCGATCACGAAGATCGTGAAACCGAAACGATCCGCGGCAAAATATCCAAATGCTTTCGACCAGAAGGTGCGGTTTGTGACGATCAGCAGATAGGCGGTCGTCAACAGGCAGAGCGTCACGCTTCCGATTTCAGGTCGAAAGAAGCGCGACGCGCCTCGGGATTTACTGTCGTTCAATTCGGTGTCTCCGCAATACATGCCGCGGGACCCCATCGGAAAACGATGGCCAAATCCCGCCTATCGTTGACGGGATGCCTGCCTTTTCTGACACAAGCCTGAAAGCGCGTCTCAGCCCACAGCTATTCGCGCCTCAGCCTTTGATGCCATAATGTGTTTCCAGACGGTCCCAGCTGACGTCCATCGCATAGACGGATGAAATGTGCGGGATGGCGACGTGGCCGTAGCGAACGGAAAGCTGGCGCTCGGCGACATCCTCTCTGACGCCGGCGATCTGCTGGCTATAGATCACCGATACCAAGCCGGTGCGGTCGGCGCCGCTCTGGCAATGGATAAGGATCGGCTTGGGCGCGGCCTTCATGATCGCAACGAGCTCATCGGCGCGCTCCGGCGTAAGTACGGTTCCAGACGACATGGCAAAGTCGATATGTTCGACGCCAAGCTGTTGCGCCGTCTCGATCTCCGCATTGTACCACTGCGCATTCACGTTCTCGCCGCGCAGATTGATGATCGTCTTGATACCGTGGTCGCGAACATGCTTCTCCAGCTGCGCCGGGGACAGCTGCGCTGACCGGTACAGCTGGTCCCTGACCACGCGATGGAAGTTTCCGCTCAGCTGCAGATAACCGATATAGCCGCCAAACAGCGCGCCGGCGAGCAGCACACCAGCGGCAACGGATCGCAACATCTTTCCACGATTGGCAAAAAAACTCTTCACTGCAAACCTCAATGATCGAAGTACGCAGGGAGTTTGATCGCTGAGGCTGACGGCCACCTGAAGAGCCGCGCACAGCGGACGTTTGTCCGGTGTGGGCTCAGTCGGCTTAGTTCTATAATTTGCCGAAAATGGCGGATGGGGTGGGATTCGAACCCACGGTACGGTTCCCCGCACGACGGTTTTCAAGACCGTTGCCTTAAACCACTCGGCCACCCATCCAGCGCACCAATCTGATGGCCCGGCAGCAAAAGCGCGCAGCTTGGGTGTCACCAAATCAGGTTTCGAAGGCTTTAAGCTGCTTCGCCGGCACCGTCAACCAGCCCCGCCGTGTCTTCGCGCCGTGTTCTCGCATAATGAAGCGGGAGCACGAGCTAAGACGTCGGATGAGCGAAGGAAAAAGGCGATCAGTGCGCGGTGGTTTTGCGGTTTGCCAGCAGAAGAATGTAATCATCGGCGGCATCGGCAATCGCCATGGCCACCTCGGCCGCCGCCCAGCCGTTCTTCTGCGCTTCACGGATAATCTGGTGGAGCGCCGGTTCCACGTCGGCGCGGCAATCGAGCAAACGCTGGTCGTGGTTGGTGTCACTGCGAGCTGACTGAAGATTGATCATCTCTGTTACCCCTCATGTCCAAGGCTGTACCATGACATAGATTGCAGGTTGAGCAAGAGATTGCTGATCAAAACCTAAATTTTGCCGACGGATGAGGTTTTTCAACGACACTCGCCTAAAGCGATCAGCCATACAACCCTACCGAAAGCGACATCACAGGGGTGATAAATATGTTCTATAGTTGGCGATATATCATTGAAAATGATGAAACATACTTCGAGGTCGCCAAAACAAACCAATAACAGCAATCCCGCCATCAAAGTTCGGGTTAGTATTATTTGACGCAAATCAGATCATATAGACACCAGATTTCCGCATTTATATTCAAAGATATTTTGACTTTATGTATTTTCCTAATTTCTTCTAAAGGTTGATTTTACCTAAACCATAAAGCGATGCCAGAACAACGCTCCAACCAAAATGGATCATCATACGGGCGACCTGCGCCTGTCAAGCCGTGCGCCACTCCCAATCACTCCACAATGTGTCGAGTAATTGGATAAAAATCCCCCGCTAGTTGCATTTCACATTTCCGTGATTTCCCACCTCACGCCGGACGTATGGGTAACACGATCGGCCAACCAAAGCACAGTTTTCACAAGTGTCTTCTTTGGTGAGCTCGGCGCCCCAAGAAGCGAATGCAAAAAGGGCCGAGCTCCACAGCCCGGCCCTTTCCATCTCGATCGAGAAATTCTATCGGCGGCTCATCAGGCCAAACAGGTATGCCACGCCGGCGGTGACCGCGATCGCGAGGATCGGCTCTGCACGAACCTTGTCGCGGACGCGTTCGGTCAAAACTGAGGCCTCATCAGCAACGGCGGTCTTTGCACCCTGCCCCAGCGCAACGACGCTTTCGGACAGTCGCGCCAGATCTTCCCGCAATGCGGCGACCTGCGCGGACAGATCATCCGTTGCAATCTCCGCCTTGACGCGCGCGGCTGTGGACTGTGCGGAGGCGGTTTTCATGTCGGCCATTATTTGCTCCTGTTTCTTCGGAATGCTGCTCAACGAAATAGCGCCGTCAAAGGTTCCGCGAGAGAGCATCTTTTGTCTTCGATCGGCGTCGCGAAACACGGCTGGTATAGCGCAGATGTTTTCGCGCGATAACCCTTCAATTCCTCATGCGTTTGCTCTAAGGAACGTCCAATGCTTTGCCCGCGAACGGGCGAATATAATGCGAGGTTTGCGTTTCGATGTTCGATCTTCTGCGTAGAGCTGCCCAGACCTGGGCCGCCAAGCTCCTGATGCTGCTCCTGGTCGCCTCTTTCGGCATTTGGGGTGTGTCACACTCCCTGCTGACCGGTAGCAACAGCACGACCGTGGTGACGGTCGGCGACCAGCAGGTCGACGTCAACGAGTTCCGCCTCGCCTATCAGCGCCAGGTCTCGAACCTCAGCCAGCAGTTCGGCATGCGCCTGACACCCGATCAGGCCCGCGCCTTCGGCGTGGAACAGCAGGTGATTTCGCAGCTGGTGGCCGGCGCGTCACTGGACCAGCTCGCCGCCGACATGGGGCTCGGCCTCTCCGAGGATCGCCTCGCCCAGCTGATCGGTGACGATCCGGCATTCAAGGCCGTCAACGGCCAGTTCGACCGCTCGCTGTTTACCTCGCGCCTGCGCAACGCCGGCATCCGCGAGGACGACTATATCAAGGAGCGCAGCAAGGTCGCGGTTCGCAGCCAGATCGTCGATGCGATCTCGAACGGCTTCACGCCGCCGAAGACGTTGGTCGATTCGCTGAAGCTCTACCGCCAGGAAAGCCGCGGCATCGACTACCTGCTGCTGACGAACGCCAATATCGAGCCGATCAAGGCGCCGGCTGACGATGTTCTCGCCAAGTGGTTCGAAGGCGCCAAGGCGCGTTATCGTGCGCCCGAGTATCGCAAGTTCACCTATCTGAAACTGCAGCCGGCCGACATCGCAGACGCCGGAACGGTGACCGACGATCAGATCCGTGAGGACTTCGAAAAGCGCAAGGACGCCTATCGTACGCCGGAAAGCCGCACGATCGAGCAGCTGACCTTCCAGAACAAGGACCTCGCCAACGCGGCAGCCAATGCGCTCAAGACCGGTACGACCTTCGACCAGCTGGTGACCGACCAGGGCAAGACCGCCAACGACGTGATGCTCGGTGAATTCACCAAGGACAAGGTTCCCGATCAGTCCGTTGCCGACGCGGCCTTCGCGGTTTCCCGCAACGGCGGCACCTCGCCTGTCGTCGAGGGCAGCTTCGGCCCGGTTATCCTGCGCATCACCAACATCAAGCCCGAGAGCGCGAAGAGTTTCGACGAGGTCAAGGAAGACCTGCGCAAGCAGCTTGCCGTCGCCAATGCGTCGCAGCAGATGATCACCGTTCACGATCAGATCGAAGACCTGCGCAGCGCCGGCTCGACGCTCGACCAGATCGCCACGCAGCTGAAGCTCAAGGCCGTGACCATCGACGCCGTCGATGCAACGGGCCTCGACAAGGCCGGCAATGAGGTCAAGGACATTCCCGAGAAGCAGCAGGTGCTGGGCGCGGTGTTCCGTGCAGAAGCTGGTGCTGATATCCCGTCGCTCTCGATCGGTACGGATGGCTATCTGTGGTTTGCTCTCGGCGACGTCACGCCCGAGCGCGACCGTCCGCTTGCCGAGGTTCACGACAAGGCCGTCGCCGACTGGACCGCCGAGCAGCAGAAGACGGAGCTCGCCAAGAAGGCGGACGAGCTGAAGCAGCAGGCCCAGAAGGGTACCTCGCTCGCTGACATCGCCGCACCGCTCGGCATTCAGCTCGAGAGCAAGAGCGGCATCACCCGCGGCATGGACGACGTGGTTCTCGGCACCGGTGGCGTCAACGCCTCCTTCTCCGGCCCGATCGACACCATCGCGACCGCTATCGGCGCCGATCCGACGACGCAGATCCTGATGAAGGTCACCGAGGTGAACACCGAGCCGACCGGCGACGTGCTCGCCAATCAGGACCAGCAGATCAACGCGATCGCAAACGCCGCCGGCGACGACATCCTGGACCAGATGGTCTCCCTGCTGCAGACGCAGTATGGCGTGTCGATCAACCAGCAGCTCGCCGAACAGGCAGCCTCGCGCTAAGGGGAACATGAACGCATGACCGATCTGAAGCCCCTCCTGGCGAAGGCCGCAAGCCGCGAACCTCTGACACGCGAGGAGGCCCGCGAGGCCTTCGACATCCTGATGTCCGGCCAGGCCACGCCTTCGCAGATCGGCGGCTTTCTGATGGCGCTGCGCGTTCGCGGCGAGACCGTCGACGAGATCGTCGGCGCCGTCACGACCATGCGCTCGAAGATGCTGACGGTGGAAGCGCCGGCCGATGCCATCGACATCGTCGGCACAGGGGGTGATGCCAGCGGCACCTACAACATCTCGACGCTGGCGGCCCTGATCGTCGCCGGCGCCGGTGTACCGGTCGCCAAGCACGGCAACCGGGCCTTGAGCTCCAAGTCCGGCGCTGCCGACAGCCTCGCGGCGCTGGGCGTCAAGCTGGACGTGACGCCTGATGTCATCTCGCGCTGCATTCGCGAAGCCGGCGTCGGTTTTATGTTCGCGCAGCAGCACCACTCGGCCATGCGCCATGTCGGCCCGTCGCGCGTCGAGCTCGGCACGCGCACGATCTTCAACGTGCTCGGCCCGCTCTCCAATCCGGCCGGCGTCCGCCGCCAGCTGCTCGGCGTCTACTCGCCGCAGCTCGTCATGCCAATCGCCGAAGTCATGCGCGATCTCGGTTCCGAGAGCGTCTGGGTCGTGCACGGCAACGGCCTCGACGAAATCACCACCACGGGCAAGACCAGCGTCGCAGCGCTTGAGAACGGCAAGATAAAAAGCTTCGAGCTGTCGCCTAGCGACTTCGGCGTCGATACGGTCGAACTCCAAGCAATCAAGGGCGGCGACGGCGTCGTCAATGCGGCTGCGCTGCGCGATGTGCTGAGCGGCGCGAAGAACGCCTATCGCGACATCGCGCTCGCCAATGCCGCCGCATCGCTCGTGATCGCCGGCAAGGCCGAAACGTTGCATGACGGTATGCGGCTTGCCGCCCAGTCGCTCGACAGCGGCGCCACCGCGGGTGCGCTCGACAAACTTGTCGCCGTATCCAACGACCTCGACTAGGATACCGACATGACCGACATTCTGCAGAAGATCGAACTCTACAAGCGCGAAGAAATCGCGGCGGCGAAGGCCAAGGTTTCGCTCGCCGATCTGAAGGCGATGCAGCAGGACCAGACCGTGCCGCGTGGTTTCCACAAGGCGCTGGTTTCCAAGCGTGATGCGGGCCAGTTCGGTCTGATCGCCGAGATCAAGAAGGCAAGCCCGTCCAAGGGACTGATCCGTCCTGATTTCGATCCGCCGGCTCTGGCAGAGGCTTACGAACTTGGCGGTGCCGCCTGTCTGTCCGTGCTCACGGATACGCCGAGCTTTCAGGGCGCGCCCGAGTTCCTGATGGCAGCGCGGGCGGCCTGCAAGCTGCCGGCTCTGCGCAAGGATTTCATGTTCGAGACCTATCAGGTGCAGGAAGCCCGTGCATGGGGCGCGGATTGCATTCTCTTGATCATGGCCTCGCTTTCCGACAGCGATGCGGAACGGCTACAGGACGAGGCCTTCGGGCTCGGCATGGATGTGCTCGTCGAAGTACACGACGCTGAAGAGATGGAGCGCGCGCTGAAGCTCTCGTCGCCGCTGGTCGGAATCAACAACCGCAACCTGAGGACCTTCGAGGTCAGCCTGACCGTCAGCGAAGAGCTGTCGGCGATGGTGCCGGATGACCGGCTGCTGGTCGGCGAAAGCGGCATCTTCACGCATGAGGATTGCAAGCGGCTGCAGGCTTTCGGCATCAACACCTTCCTCGTCGGCGAGAGCCTGATGCGCAAGGACGATGTGACGGCGGCCACGCAGGCGCTGCTGTTCGGCCAGGCCTCGCTGGCGGCCGAATAAGATGAGTGGCGAAAAGGCCGGCCTGACCCATATCGACGCGGCCGGTGAAGCGCATATGGTCGATGTCGGTGACAAGGCCGATACCACCCGCATCGCGACCGCCGAAGGCCATGTGAAGATGGCACCGGCGACGCTTCAGCTGATCCTCGAGGGCAACGCCAAGAAGGGCGACGTGATTGGCACGGCGCGGCTGGCCGGCATCATGGCCGCCAAGCAGACCAGCAATCTCATCCCGCTCTGCCATCCGCTGATGCTGACGAAGGTTTCCGTCGAGATTGCCGAGGATAGCGCCCTGCCCGGCCTGCGCGTCACGGCGACCGCCAAGCTCACCGGCAAGACCGGCGTCGAGATGGAAGCACTGACGGCCGTCTCGGTCGCGTGCCTCACGATCTACGACATGGCCAAGGCCGCCGACAAGGCGATGGAGATCAGCGGCATCCGACTGCTTGAGAAATCGGGCGGGAAGTCGGGCGATTTCAGGCATCCGGAGCACTTCAAATGAGCATGCTGCCCGTCGCCGAAGCGCAGGAACGCCTGCTGTCGCGGGCAAAGCCCATCATGGCGCTCGAAACCGTCTCCCTCGCCGAGGCCGAAGGACGCGTTCTCGCGACCGACGTCACCGCGCGCCTGACACAGCCGCCCTTCAATTCATCGGCGATGGACGGCTATGCGCTGCGCGGCGAGGACGCACTTGAGCCCGGCAGCGAGCTACTGATAATCGGGACGTCGTCTGCCGGACACGCCTTTAACGGCGCGATCGGCGCCGGCGAGACCGTGCGGATCTTCACCGGCGCGCCCGTTCCCGAGGGCGCCGACAGCGTATTGCTGCAGGAAGACGCCGAGAAGACCGAAGGCGGCATCCGCACCACCTTTCCGGTGCGGCCCGGCCAGCATGTGCGTCCGCGCGGACAGGACTTTCGTGAAGGCGAGCCGGTGCTGATGGCAGGCACGGTGATCGATTTCTCGCGCCTGACCGTTGCCGCCGGCATGAACCACGCGACGCTCGACGTTCGGCGCAAGCCTCTGGTCGCGCTGCTTGCCACAGGCGACGAACTGGTGACGCCAGGACAACAGCCCGGCCCCTCGCAGATCATTGCTTCCAGTACATTCGGGATTGCGGCACTGGCGCGCAAGGCCGGCGCCGAGGTGCTTGATCTCGGTATCGTTCCCGATGACAAGGCGGCGATCACAGCTGCCGTCGAGAGAGCACGGAAAGCCAAGGTCGACGTGATCGTCACACTGGGCGGCGCGTCCGTTGGGGACCATGATCTGGTGCAGGCAACGCTGCTTGCCGCGGGCATGGAGCTCGATTTCTGGCGTATCGCCATGCGGCCGGGCAAGCCGCTGATGGTGGGCAGTTTCGGCGACACGCATGTGCTCGGTCTTCCAGGCAATCCGGTTTCCAGCCTCGTCTGCGGCCTGCTGTTTCTCGAACCACTGATCCGCAAGCTCGCGTCGCTGCCTCCGGTCAAGCGGAGTGCTACGGCCGAAGCTGCCGTGAGTATGAAGGCGAACGACCAGCGGCAGGATTACGTCAGGGCAAGAGCGGTGCGTTCGCCAACGGGCGTTTTGCGGGTAGAGCCCTTCGGCAAGCAGGATTCGTCGATGATGAAGATCTTCGCGCAAGCCGACTGCCTGATCATACGGCCGCCGCACATGCCCGAGCTTGCGGCCGGAGAAGCGTGCGAGGTGATGCTGATTCGCCCGGAGCTGCTCGGCTAAACGCTCGACCGGGCGCACCTGCCGACTGATTGCTGTTATTATGGTGACTTGTGCGGATAGCGTGCGTGTTCCACACTCGGCGCATCTACACAGCCGGGATGCACGATCATGACCACCCAGCCGGTTCGCGATACCAAGGCCATGCTCAGTGGCATGACGCCAAGCCTTGACGCTGCGGACTATGTGTTCTGCACGACCGAAGACGAGCAGCTCGCGATGCAGGCTGCACCAATCTCGCTTGGCTGGTTTCGCGAGGCCGAAGGTGTGTCCGTGATACTGGCGCTCGGCGACGCTCAGCGGCTGGGATTCGACAACACTCTCCCGATGCGACGGATCACGCTCACCGTGTTCTCATCGCTTGAGGGCGTCGGGCTGACGGCCGCCGTTGCAACCGCGCTCGCCAATCACAACATCTCCTGCAACATGGTCGCCGCCTATCATCACGACCATGTATTCGTCCCAACGGCCGACGCCGAAGAGGCCATGCGGGTGCTGCTGGACCTGCAGGCTGCGGCGGGCTGACGTTGGAGCGCCTGGAATTGGCTAGCGGTCCGGGACCGTGGCCAAGCTGAACACGCCGGCGCGCACCTCGACCCCATCGCTACCAAGACCGAAATCCGGAACGGAGTACTCGGCAATGCAGTGCAGCCTCTCCGTTGGCAGCGGCACGCGATAAGGATCGCCGATCAGGACGTCGATGCCGGCGACACGGCAGGTTTCCAGAAACGCCATCGCGCGTTTTGCCAGCACTTCGTCATAGAAGAGATCTCCGGCCAGAACGATATCTACAGCAGGCGGCGGACCGTCGAGGAGGTCGGCATGCAAGAGATCAAGCTCGACGCCGTTGACGCTCGCGTTAAGGCGGGCGGCGGCGATGGCGTTTTCGTCGATGTCGGCGGCGACCACGGATGTTGCTTCGGCCTTGGCGGCGACGATCGCGACGAGGCCGGACCCGGTGCCGAGGTCGAGCACGCGGCGGCCGTGCACGAGGTACGGGTTCTCGGCGATATGGCGTGCGAGCACCGCACCACCGCCCCAGCCATAGGCCCAGTAAGGCGCCGGCGCGTCGAGATCCGTGCCGCCGAGCCGTGACAGCCGGCTTCCAGAATGCGCGGTGTAGAGCTGGATATGTTCGAGACCCGGCACGGGCAGAAGCCGAAGATTCCTGGCGATGAAGGCGCTGGCGTCGAAGGAAGACGTGCGCTTTTGTGGTTGAGCACCATCGTCAGTGGAAACGGATGTCATGCGCTCGGTCTTATCATGCATGGCGTCACCCGGTCCGGATCAGCAAGCGCGAGCTTCATGTTTCGCGATTGCTTGATATGAGAAACGGCGAGGCATGGCTGCCAGGTCGCGTGGTGCCCTGAAAATCAGGATCACCTGAACGACTGGCGGCGCATGCGATCCTCGCCGTCACGCTTTGGGCCTCAGCCCTTCTTCTTGGAGAACTTAGGCTTCGGGCCGTTACCGTCGAACTTGGGCTTGCCTTCGTATTTCGGCTTACCTTCGAACTTCGGCTTGCCGGGCTTGCTCCACGGCTTGCTGTCGCGCTCGCCAGATGGGGCGGCATCGCTGCGCGGTCCCTTCTTGAAGCCGCCGTCGCGCGGGCGGTCGTCATAGCTCTTCTTGGCGGCGTAAGGCTTGGGGCCGGACTTGTTGAAATCCGACTTGCCGTAATCCTGGCGACCGAATTCCGGCGTGCCGGGCAGACGGCTGACGCGGATGCCGCGTTCCATCGTCTTGTTCGGACCGGTGGCGGCAAGAAACGCATCGGCGCTGCCGGCGGCGATCTCGACGAAGGTCTCTTCGGGCTGCATCTTGATGGCGCCGATATCGCGCTTGGTCAGGTTGCCGTTGCGGCAGATCATAGGGATCAGCCAGCGCGGCTCGGCGTTCTGCTTGCGGCCGACCGACAGCGAGAACCAGACGCTGGGGCCGAAATCGTCGCGCGGGCCACGCGGGCTGGTGTCGCGTGGGCCATCGGCGTTGTCGCGCGGCTTGCGCGGACCGGCCTGCAGGCTGATCTCCATCAGATCCTCCGGCGCCGACTGCTTGGCGCGGTAGAGGTTGACGAAGGCGTTTGCGAGCTTCTCGGCGCCATGCGCTTCCAGCAGGCGCTTGACGATGTCCTGCTCTTCCTCGCGGGGAGCCTCTTCGAAGATCGGATCGGCGAGCAGACGTTCCTCGTCGCGGGCGATGACTTCCTCGGCCGACGGCGGCAGTGCCCATGTGGCGGCGATGCCGGCGTTATCGAGCAGACGCTCGGCCTTGCGGTGGGCGTTGAGCGGCACGATCATGGCACTGACGCCCTTGCGACCGGCGCGGCCGGTACGGCCCGAACGGTGCAGCAGGGTTTCCGGATTGGTCGGAAGGTCGGCGTGGATGACGAGATCGAGGCCAGGCAGGTCGATACCGCGGGCCGCAACGTCGGTCGCGATGCAGACGCGGGCGCGGCCATCGCGCATGGCCTGCAGCGCATGGCTGCGCTCGTTCTGCGTCAGTTCGCCCGAGAGCGCGACCACGTCGAAATTGCGGTTATGGAAGCGGGCGGTCAGATGGTTGACGGCCGCACGGGTCGAGCAGAAGACGATGGCGTTGGTCGCCTCGTAATAGCGCAACACGTTGATGATCGCGTTCTCGCGGTCGCTCGGGGCGACGGCCAGTGCGCGGTATTCGATATCGACGTGCTGTTTTTCTTCCGTCGTGGTGGCGATGCGCACGGCGTTCTTCTGATAGCTCTTGGCGAGCTTGGCGATAGCAGCCGGCACGGTTGCCGAGAACATCAGCGTGCGGCGGTCATCCGGGGACGCATCGAGAATGAATTCGAGGTCTTCGCGGAAGCCGAGGTCGAGCATCTCGTCGGCTTCGTCGAGCACGACGGCCTTCAGATCGGACATGTCGAGCGCGCGGCGGCGGATGTGGTCGCAGAGACGGCCGGGCGTGCCGACGACGATATGGGCGCCACGCTCGAGCGCGCGGCGCTCGCTGCGGATATCCATGCCGCCGACGCAGCTGACGATGACGGCGCCGGTCAGCTCATAGAGCCATTCCAGCTCGCGCTTGACCTGAAGCGCCAGCTCGCGGGTCGGCGCGATGACGAGCGCCAGCGGCGTGGCAGCAGGCTCGAAGCGATCGTCGTCGCCAAGCAGCGTCGGCGCCATAGCGAGGCCGAAGGCAACCGTCTTGCCAGAACCAGTCTGCGCCGACACCAGCGCGTCGGATGCGGCAAGCGCCGGATCGAGCATGGATTGCTGAACGGGGGTGAGCTCGGAATAACCGCGCTTCGCCAACGCCTTGCCGATCGCCGGAACGACGCCGCTTATCTCTGTCATTTTGTCTGTCTTTCGGAATAATCGGGCGCACGGTGCGCCGTCCGGAACTTGCCGGTTGAAAAGTTGGGCTGTTCCTACTGCGTCACACGACAAATGTCAAAGCGGATGTCCGCGCCACAGGAAGACATCGATGCTTTCGGCGCGACCCCTGATCCTGGCTGAGACCGGTCCTTCAATATGCCCCTGATGGTTGGGCGCTGCCCCCGCGCCCGCCGCGCTCATCAAGGCGGCGCTGAGTGCCAGCTCGAAACCGCGAGTTGCCGCGACTTCCATGAGGCGGCTTGCAACGTTGACGGTGTCGCCGGTCGCGGTGATTTGCTGACGTGCGCCGGTGCCGAGACGCGAGGCAACGACGGGGCCGCAATGGGCGCCGACCTTGAAGCTGATCTTGCGGCCGGAAAGCCCGGGATCTGCTGAAAGCCAGGCTCTCAGGCGATTGCCAAGCCCGACGGCACAGGCCGCCGCCCGCAACGCGTCATCGTCCGCAGGTCGCGGCAGCCCGAAGAGGATCATCGCGCCATCGCCCATGAAACTGGTGATCGCGCCGCCATGGGCGCGCGCCTCGCCATCGACGAGCTCGAAGAAGCCGCTCAGGACCTCCTGCACGCGCGCGGCACCGATCGCCTCGCTCAATCCGGTGAAGCCCGACAGGTCGACGAACACCGCCGCGGCTTCCTGACGCACCGGGCGTGAGAGGAAGGATGGATCGCGCGCCAGCCATTCGCCGAGGCCCGGCGCCTCGATTCGCTGCAGCAGATCGCTCTGCGCGGCGAAATGCGTGGCGCGGCGGCGGTCGAGCCAAAGCTCCATCGCGCCGAATAGCAGCACCGGCGGCAAGGTCGCGGCGATCGGCAAGGCGGCGCTGAACCAATAGCCATGCGAGAAGGCGACGACGTTGAATGTCAGCCACGCCAGCACCGCGGCCGCGATGGCGCTATAGGCGACCGCACTGCGGCGCCAGCCGAGCAGGCTGATGATCAGCACCGGCAGAGTGACGCCGAGCAGCGCATCGAACGAGCGCACATTGCCGTCGCGCACGATATTGTCGCCAGCAATCAGCCGGGTGATGGCCGTGGACATGACCTCGACACCGGGAAGCACCGGATCGAACGGTGTCGGAAAGACGTCGCCGCCGCCTGTTACCGTCGAACCGATCACGATCACCCTGCCCTCGATCATCTTGGCGTCGATCTTGCCGGCAAGCGCATCTGCTGCGCTGAAGGTGGGGATCGTTCCGCGCGGTCCGTAGAAAGTCAGCGGCAGGCGCTGGCCGATGTCGGTCGGAAGTCGCAGTTCGCCGAGAGCAAGGGCGGCCGGCGTGAACGCCGGATTGACGCCGAGCGCCACCGATGCCACCCGCAGCGGAAACGAGGCATCGACGCGCTGCGCGCCGCGAGAGATCAGCGGAATATAGCGCGGCGTTCCGCCCTGATCGGTCGACACGTTGACGACGCCGATCGCGGCGGAATCGGCGAAACGGGCGATCGGCAGCATCATCCTATCTGCCACCGGAATGGTCGCAAGCGGATCCTCGGCACTCGATGTCACCGATTGAAGACTTGACGGAAAGACGCCGGCCGCTGCGATGACAGTCGGCACGCCCTTCAGCGCATCGGCGAGCGCCTGGTCACCGTCCTCGGGTCCGGGATCGACGAGCAGCAGATCAAGCGCGATGACCTTCGGCTTCAGCGCGCCGATGGTCTCGACCAAGCGCGCGAGCGTTGCCCTGCTCAACGGATAGCCATTGGCGCTCGCCGTCTGGTCGTCGATCGCAACGATGGTGACGACCGAGGGCGCGCTGCTTGGCCCGATAAGATGGCTCCTGAGGTCCGCCAGCGATGCTTCCATCCGGTCGAGAAAGCCGGCATTGCCCTGCATGTGGAGATAGCCGAGCGCGCCGCCCCAGAGGGCGGCCGCGATTAGGGATATGGTGATCAGAAGCCGTCTGGCCTGCATGGGCGACTACTGGCCCAACCGCGCAAGAAGCGCATCAGCGCGTGCCTGCGGCCAACGCCGAACTGTCAGCGCGCCACTGGTGCGCGACACGTCCACGCCCTCGCCCGGCGCCAGTACGACCCTCGGCCCCGCCGATGGCCTGCCCACAGCCACACGCCCACGCACGACGAAGACCGATGTCGTGCCGTTCTTGACGTCAACGGCCCAACGCGTGCCGCGCACGGCGGCGATCGCCTGAGGTGTGACTACCTGGAAGCCGCCGCTGCGCCTGGCGCTATCGACATCGACGAGCACGGCCTTATTGCGCAGCGACACCGAATCTGGACGACCGTCGCCATTGCTGTCGACAAGCTGGAACCGCGCGCCACCTTCGGCGGTGACGGTCACGCCATCGGCGCAGCGCATGATCTGGCGCGCCGTGCCGGCGACGCGTTCAAGCGTGCAGCCGGCGGACTGCGCCGATGCCTGCCCTGCCCAAAGCCCCGCCCAAAGCAACGTCGTCGCGGCAATGGCGGTGGCCAGACAAGGGCGACCGTACGATACTGTCTCCATGATATCCCCCTGTAGCAATTTCCGCCCCACGACCGAATAGCGCACTCTAACCCCGCCTCGCCCGGCACCGCAATGCGCTTGGCGGCAGTTACACAGGCGATCAGACCATCCCGCGTTCCATCAAAGCGCCTCCGGCGATGGTCCGATATAGCGGGCACGGGGGCGGATCATGGTTCCACTGGTCACCTGTTCGATGGCATGCGCGAGCCATCCGGCGGTCCGGGAAAGCGCGAAAATCACAAGCGGCGCGTCGTCGGGAAGGTCGAAGTGCCCGGCCATCGCAGCGAGCGCGAAATCGATATTCGCGGGCTCGCCCAACAGCTCTACGCCGAGAGCGGCAATCTCGGCGTAGAGCTTCGGCATCTCGAACGAACGCATGATCGCCGCCGCGCGAGGATCACCGTCTGGATAGAGCTTATGACCAAAGGCCCGCACCACGCCTTCGGTCGCCAACATCATCCTGATCGCCTCTCGCGCGCCGATTTCCTGCGACAACTCCATCAGCCGCACGGCGCCTTGCCAGGCACCGCCATGGCGAGGGCCGGTCAGCGTCGAAAGGCCGGACAGCGTGGCTGCGGCCAGTGAAGCGCCCGACGAGGCGGTGACGCGTGCCGCGAATGCGGAGACGTTGAGTTCGTGTTCGGCGGCAAGTACCAGTGCCCGCCTGATGGGCTCCGCGGCCTCCGGCCGATCCCAGCTCTGCGCAAGACGCTCGTGCAGCGGCAGGTCGGGCATCTGGCTTGGAGCAAGTGCGGCTGCCACCGTGGCAAGCACCTGCCCCGCTTCCGACTTCAGCGCGGCGGGCGCGCGGCCCAAAGCCGGCAGATCCGCCGCCGCTCTCCTCGCCAGCAAGACGAAAGCGCCTGATATCCTTGATGGCTCGCCTGCGGGCAACTCGATCGGCGGGCATATGGCCGACGGGCTCTCCCACAACAGGGCCGCGACCTGCTCGAACGTCGCCTGTTCGGACAAGGTGACCGCCTCGCGACCGCGATAGTAAAGCCGGCCATCCGCGATCGTCGAAATCGCTGTCGGCAGGACCGGCTCGCCCCAGTCGATCGTCTCGGCGGCAATCGCCTCCGCCTTTCGCCTGCCGGCATTGCGCTTGGCCAGACGCGCAACATCCCCGGAGTGATAGAGGCTCCGGCGGCTATCGGCTTCATCGGGCTTCGCACGGATGCGACCGCGGCTGACATTGGCATAGAGCGTCTGCGGTTTCGTCCCGAGCTGTTCCAACGCTTCCTCAGCCGTCAGCCACATTATACCGGCCTCTTACATTGATCTTATTCATCAAGATTGACGTCAATCTATCTAGGCCCGATCTTTCTTGGCGTAAAGGAGAAACGCAATGAAGAACGGCTTGGAAGATGTGGTTGCAGCGGAGACCCAACTATCCGATGTGGACGGTGAACGCGGGCGCCTGGTGATACGAGGCGTCTCGCTGGACGATCTCGTTCCCGGCGAGACATATGAGGGTGTCGCAGCATTGTTGCTCGACGGACTGATGGAACGTCCGATCAGCGCGACCATACTGCGTTCGCTGCTTGGGGCCGCGAGGGTCGAACTCTATTCGCATATCACGCATCTGGACGAAGGGCTTCTGGCGCTCCCGCCCGTCGATGCCATGCGCGCGATGATCGCGCGCCTTGCCGACGGTCAGGATTTCGATACGGCTCTGCATCTGATGGCAGCGCCAGCCGTGTTCCTGCCCGCCATCCTCAGGCTGCAGGCCGGCCAGCTGCCGGTGGTGCCGGATGCGTCCCTGTCGCAGTCCGCGGACATATTGCAGATGATGACCGACAGGATGCCGAGCACGGAGCAGGCGGCGGCGCTGGACGCCTATCTGGTGACGATCTCGGATCATGGATTGAACGCTTCGACCTTCGCCTCGCGCGTCGTCGCCTCCACCCAGGCGGACCTGACATCCTCGGTACTGGCCGCCATCGGCGCCCTGAAAGGACCGCTTCATGGCGGCGCGCCCGGCCCTGTGCTTGATATGCTGGATGCGATCGGAACCGAAGCCAACGCCCATGCATGGCTGACGGCAGCACTTGATCGCGGAGAACGGCTGATGGGGTTCGGGCACCGGATCTATCGCGTTCGCGATCCGAGAGCCGACGCGCTGAAGAATGCGCTCTCGCCTCTGGTCCGCTCCGGCCAGGTCGATCGTGAATGGATGGCGCTCGCAGCATCAGTCGAGCGAGTGGCCCTTGCCATCCTCAGGGAGCGGAAGCCGGACCGGCCGCTCGACGTCAATGTGGAATTCTACACGGCGTTGCTTCTCGAATCGCTTGGTTTTGAGCGGCAGGCCTTTACCGGCGTCTTCGCGATCGGGCGCACTGTGGGCTGGATCGCGCATGCTCGGGAGCAGGCACTCAACGGCCGATTGATCCGCCCCCGCTCGATCTATACCGGCCCTCTACCAAAGGTCGCATAATCCGAAAAACTCAACACTAATAGAGATTTAGCGAATATTTACTCAAATCCCATAGATTTGCCCGGCGTGCGATTTGGCACGCTTGGCATATCGGGGTTTGTCCATGGTCGGATTTCTATCAAGCATCGGCTCCTCCAGCAGCGCCGTGCTGGACGCGTTGAACAAGTCGCAGGCAATCATCGAATTCGACCTCACCGGAAAGATTCTGACGGCCAACGAGAATTTCTGCAAGGCGATCGGCTATGAGCTCAGCGAGATCGTCGGCAAGCATCACCGGATGTTCGTCGATCCGGCCGAGGCGAACTCTAGGGATTATGCGGATTTCTGGGCCCGTCTCGGCGAAGGCAAGTTCGACCAGCGCCAGTATCGACGCATCGCCAAGGGCGGCCGCGAGATCTGGATCGAGGCGACCTACAATCCGATCTATCGCGGCAACAAGCCATACAAGGTGATGAAGTTCGCGACGGACATCACCGCCGCCAAGAAGCAGGCGGCCGAGGACAAGGGCAAGCTCGAAGCACTGTCGCGCGCGCAGGCGGTGATCGAGTTCACGCCTGAGGGCAACATCATCACGGCCAACGAGAATTTCCTGGCGACGCTCGGCTATTCCTTGTCCGAGATCGTCGGCAAGCATCACTCGATGTTCTGCGAAGCGGATTACAGCCGTTCCGCCGAGTACAAGGCCTTCTGGGCGAAACTGGCAGCCGGCGAGTTCGCGGCCGATCAGTTCAAGCGGATCGCCAAGGGCGGGCGCGAGATCTATATCCAGGCGTCCTACAATCCGATCCTCGATGCGTCGGGCCGCGTCTTCAAGGTCGTGAAGTTCGCAACCGATGTCACCGAGCGGATGAAGGTCGTCAATGATCTCGGCGCCGGCCTCGCCCGTCTTTCCGAATGCAATATCCGCCAGACCATCGACGAGCCCTTCGTCGGCGAATTCGAGACCTTACGCCGCGACTTCAACACCTCGATCGGCGCATTCCAGGCGACGCTCGTAAAGGTGCTGCAGCAGACCAACGCGCTGAACGGCAACAGCCAGGAAATGCGCGACGCCGCCGAGCAGCTCTCTGCGCGGACGAAGGAACAGGCGGTCTCGCTCGAGGAGACGTCTGCCGCGCTTGAAACGGTAACGGCGACGGTCAAGTCCTCGACCGAAAACACGCAGGCGACACGCCAGTTGGTGCAAAGCGCCCGCGCCTCGGCCTCGACCTCCGCTGCCGTGGTGCGCGAGACGATCACCGCCATGCAGCGGATCGCCTCGGCTTCGAAGGAAATCGGCCAGATCATCGGCGTCATCGACGAGATCGCTTTCCAGACGAACCTTCTGGCGCTCAACGCGGGTGTCGAGGCGGCGCGTGCCGGCGAAGCCGGCAAGGGATTTGCCGTCGTTGCCCAGGAAGTGCGCGAACTGGCGCAGCGTTCGGCCAAGGCCGCCAAGGAGATCAAGGGTTTGATCGAGAATTCCGGCAAGGAAGTCAACGAAGGCGTTCGCCTCGTCGACGCGACCGGCACGGCGCTCAACGAGATCGAGACCTTCGTCGAATCGATCGACACCAACATGACCGCACTCGCGACCGCCGCGGCCGAGCAATCGACCGGCCTTTCGGAGATCAACAATGCCGTCTCGCAGATCGACCGGATGACGCAGCAGAACGCCGGCATGGTGGAGCGCACGACGGGCATCAGCTCGGAGCTCGCATCGGGTGCGGCGCTGCTGGCTGAGCTGGTCAACCACTTCAAGCTCAACCGACGCGGCATGATCCGGGATCAGGGGCCGGAAGCCGCTGCTCCGGTGCGGGGACAGCGCGCGGCCTGAGGCGACGGATCGCAAATTTGGAAATGAAAAAGCCGCCGCATCGTTGGATGTCGGCGGCTTTTGTTGTTTCGGGAATATCCCGGCGGTGGCTCCGCAACGAAATCACCTTGCCTCATTATTTGTGATCGAGGTCGGCAAGTGCGTCGTCCATGAAGGGGCTGAGATCGGAGTCGGTCTCATCCGCCTGCGCTATCAGGAGTGATTGGCGACGGCACTCCTCGACAAATCCGGGCTGCCGTGTGTCAGGCACCCAAATCCGGATGGGGCGCATGCCGGCGACCTTAGGCGCTTCACGCCCCTTGCGCACTACAGACACAATCGTCGGCTCCTGAGTTCGTTGGGCTTGGGTTCACCCTACGACTGAGCGTTAACTTCGTCCACTCCGCACTCATTTCCGTGCGTGTCACCGAACCTTAGCCACCCCAAGTCCTTGACCAAAAGCAAAAAGGCCGCTCTCGAAAGCGGCCTTCTCTATCGTCTTGCGACTATGTCTTAAACCAACCGGCTCTGCTCGGTCGCCGCTTCGATGAAGCTCTTGAACAGCGGGTGCGGTTCGAGCGGGCGGGATTTCAGTTCCGGGTGGTACTGGACGCCGATGAACCACGGATGATCCGGGTATTCGACCGTTTCCGGCAGCACGCCGTCCGGCGACATGCCGGAGAAGACGAGGCCGCAGTTTTCCAGACGGTCCTTGTAGTCGATGTTGACTTCGTAGCGGTGGCGGTGGCGCTCGGAGATGTCGGTCGAGCCGTAGATCTCGGCGATCTTGGTGTCCTTCTTGAGCGCGGCCTTGTAGGCGCCGAGGCGCATCGTGCCGCCGAGGTCGCCGGCAGCGTTGCGCTTCTGCAGCTCATTGCCCTTGACCCATTCGGTCATCAGGCCGACGACAGGCTCGTCGGTCTTGCCGAACTCGGTCGACGAGGCCTTCTCGATGCCGGCCAGATGACGGGCCGCTTCCACGACTGCCATCTGCATGCCGAAGCAGATGCCAAAATAGGGAACGTTGCGCTCGCGGGCGAACTGGGCGGCGAGGATCTTGCCTTCCGAGCCACGCTCGCCGAAGCCGCCGGGCACGAGGATGCCATGGACCTTTTCGAGATAGGGCGCCGGATCTTCCTTTTCGAAGACTTCCGATTCGATCCACTCGAGATTGACCTTCACGCGGTTGGCGATGCCGCCATGGTGCAGCGCTTCGATCAGCGACTTGTAGGCGTCCTTGAGACCGGTGTACTTGCCGACGATCGCGATCGTGACCTCGCCCTCAGGCGTGCGGATCCGATTGCAGACCTCTTCCCAGGAATCAAGGCGCGGCTTGGGCGCAGGCTCGATGCCGAAGGCGGCCAGGACTTCGTTGTCGAGGCCTTCCTTGTGGTAGGCGATCGGCACGTCGTAGATGTTGGCGACGTCGAGAGCCTGAATGACGGCGCTCTCGCGAACGTTACAGAACAGCGAGAGCTTGCGGCGCTCGGCTTCCGGAATTTCGCGATCGGCGCGAACGAGCAGAATGTCGGGGTGAATACCGAGCGCCTGCAGTTCCTTGACGGAGTGCTGGGTCGGCTTGGTCTTCAGCTCGCCGGCTGCCGGGATATAGGGCATCAGCGTCAGGTGGACATAGACGGCGGTGCCGCGCGGCAGGTCGTTGCCGAGCTGGCGGATGGCTTCCATGAAGGGCATCGCTTCGATATCGCCGACGGTGCCGCCGATTTCGCAGATGACGAAGTCGTACTCGTCATTGCCTTCGATCACGAAGTCCTTGATCTCGTTGGTGACGTGCGGGATGACCTGAACGGTCGCGCCGAGATAGTCGCCGCGGCGTTCCTTGTCGATGATGTTCTTGTAGATACGGCCGGTGGTGATGTTGTCGGTCTTGGTAGCCGAGCGGCCGGTGAAGCGCTCGTAGTGGCCAAGATCGAGATCGGTTTCCGCGCCATCGTCGGTGACGAAGACTTCGCCGTGCTGGGTCGGGCTCATAGTGCCCGGATCCACGTTCAAATAGGGGTCGAGTTTGCGCAGCCGCACCCGGTAACCACGGGCCTGCAGCAACGCTCCGAGAGCGGCGGCCGCAATTCCTTTACCGAGAGAGGAAACCACGCCGCCAGTGATGAATACGTATCGCGCCATGGGAGCTACCGCTTACCTTTTCAAAAACGATTCCACCAGCCCTAAAATTCATGTCCTGAATTTTAGGGCTCTAATTTAACAGCATTCTTCCCGCGCTTGCCGCGCGATCGCTGTCGGTGACTTCAAGACAAAAGAAAACCGGCAGACCCTGGGGCCTGCCGGCGGTTTATGCGTCGTTCGGCTTACTGCCCGCTGGGAGCAGTCGCCGGTGCCGGAGCGGCAGGCGTCGTGGCCTGCGGTGCTGCCGGAGCAGTTTCAGTCGCTGCCGGAGCCGGCGTGGTCGCGGCGGGAGCCGGTGCGGTGGCTGCAGGAGCAGCCGGAGCGGTCGCGGCAGGAGCAGCAGGTGCGTCACCGCCGGTCGGAACGCCGTTGCCGGCAGGAGCCGCAGGTGTAGCCGGAGCGGCGGCGCCGTTCTGCTGCTGGCCGCCGAGCGAATCGAGAATGCCGTTGCCCTGCCCGCTCGTTGCCGGAATGCGGTTCAGGATATCCGTCGGACGGCTTTCGTAGCGATTCAATACGCCGAGGCCGAGCGAGGTGATGAAGAAGAGTGCTGCGAGGATCGCGGTCGTGCGGGTCAGCGCATTGGCCGTGCCGCGTGCAGACATGAAGCCCGAACCGCCGCCGATACCGAGGCCACCGCCTTCGGAGCGCTGGATGAGCACAACGCCGACAAGCGCCAGCACGATCATGAGATGAATGACAATCAATACGGTCTGCATGGGTCCAGTCCTGCCGGCGCGAAGCGGGCATAAAGTAAAATTCTGGCGCTCTTTACATGAGGTGATCCGCTATTCCAAGCCCTTTGGCCCGGAATATACACGCATCTCAAGAGAGCAACGCCTCATATGCGCCGTAGATGGCGAGGAAATCGGTTGCTTTCAAGCTCGCGCCGCCGATCAGCGCGCCGTCGACATTGGCGACGCCCATCAATTCCTTGGCGTTGCCCGGCTTGACCGAGCCGCCATAGAGGATGCGGAACTTGCGGCCATTGTCGCCGAAGCGGGCGACAAGCTCGGCACGCATGAAAGCATGCGCCTTCTCGACATCCTCGACCGTCGGCGTGACACCGGTGCCGATCGCCCAGACGGGCTCGTAGGCAATCACGGTGGTTTCAGGCGTGGCGTTCTCCGGCACGGAGGCCGATAGCTGACGCTTGATGATATCGAGTGCCTGGCCGGCCTGGCGCTCGGCAGCAGTCTCACCGATGCAGACGATCGCCGTCAGGTCGGCGGCAGCGGCGGCTTCGGCCTTGGCGCGCACCAGATGGTCCGTCTCGGCATGATCGGTGCGGCGTTCGGAATGGCCGACGATGACATAGGTGCCGAAGCAATCGGCGATCATTTCAGCCGAGAGATCGCCGGTATGGGCGCCTTCGGGATTCTGGTGGCAATCCTGCGCGCCGATCGCAAGCGGGCTGTCGGTGCAGAGCGCGGTCGCTACGTAAAGCAACGTCGCCGGCGGGCAAATCAGCGCTTCCACCTTGTTGGAAAGAGGACCCTGGACACCCGAGGCGATCGCCTTGATCTGATCCAGCGAGGCACGCGTGCCGTTCATTTTCCAGTTTCCCGCCACAAGCGGTCGCACGTCAGGTGTCATGCCGGCCTTCCCCATTTCTCCGTCAGCACGGGCCTTAGCAAAAGCATGCGGCAATGAAAAGGTTTGGGACGCTTACGTAAGGGAAATCGCGGCGTTTTGCGGCGCAAATGCTTAAAATTTGTCAGCCGTGTTGCCTAAACTATCACTAGCCCCCTCAATTCTAGGAGGCCAATATCCAGTTCAGCGTCTGGCGCCAATCGATCATGCGGATCGGCGTCCCGTGATTGCCCGTCTGGTACAGCGTGAAATGCGTCGGGTAGCGCGATTTGATCAGCGTTTCGAACAGCGCCTGCTGGTCGGCAGCGGCGTAGGTCGGGTCGCGGCTGCCGTGGGCGAACCAGAGCGGCAGCTTGGCCTTGTAGAAGGCGCTCTTCATAAAATCGGGATCGGCAACCCCACTCATGATGACCATACCCTTGAGGCGCTTGACCGTCTCGGCGTCGCGCGTCGCGCCCCAGCAGATCTGGCTGCCCATGGAGGCGCAGGTGAGGATGATCGGCCGGCCCGGCGCCTGGGCGCTGGCGTAGCGGATGAGGCCCGCGACAGCGGTCACGCCGTCGCTGTCGAAGGTCTTGACCGAAGGTGCGTAATAGACGCCACCATTGCCGGCGACGAGGTTTTTCAGCCGGTTGAAGTTGCCGCCGAAGGTGTAATCGTTGACGCCGAGGCGGCGGTCGCCGTCGCGACCGTGGATGAAGATGACCGTAAAGGCGGCACCGGCGCTCGGCCCTACCCTCGCGACGTCCAGCTTGACGCCATCGAGCGACAGCGTCTCGTTGTTCTGCAGCTTGCGGATGCCGAGCGAGACGTATTTCTGCTGCGTGCGTTTTTCCGGGATCTGGTCGCGGCCGTTGATATCGCGCATCTCATCGTAGTCGATGACATCGAAGGCGCCGCCATTGCCGGTCTGAAGCGTCGTCTGGCTGGAAAACAGGTCGTCCTTGAAGGGTGGCAAGGTGTCGGCAGCACCAAGATCAGCCGCTGCGACCATGAAAAAGGCCGCAATTGCTGTGATAGTTATGCAATGACTTGTGGACATTCGCATGCGCAAGGTTCCCTGAGGCGTCTGGCCGCTTGCCATTCGGCGACCCAGGACGCAAATCATTTCTTAATGAAAGTCCGCCCGATGAGGTGGCGTCGCGTATCGAGGTGCTTTCTGGCAGAGTCTGCCTGATTCGCAAACGTGACATGAATTGCGGTGATTTTGGGTCAGGCTCAAGCGCAAGCGGCCACCCCACGACAAGATGAAGATCTGAACGGCTCCATGGACGATAGCAACGACCTCTTTTCCGGAATGCCCCTGACCAAGAAGCAGGAGGATGCGCCCAAGCCGGCCGCGGCAGCCCCCGCGCCCGTCGCCGCTCCGGCTGCGCCGAGCGCTGCCGCCAATGCCGCGCCACGGCAGGCACCGCCGGCGAATTCCACGTCGGAAGACTACGGCGCGTCGTCGATCCGCGTTCTCGAGGGTCTTGAACCGGTACGTATGCGTCCCGGCATGTATATCGGCGGCACCGACGAGAAGGCGCTGCACCACCTCTTTGCCGAAGTCATCGATAACTCGATGGACGAAGCGGTGGCCGGCCACGCCAATTTTATCGAAGTGCATCTCGACGCTATGGGCTTTCTGACCGTCAGCGATAACGGCCGTGGTATTCCGGTCGAGAACCACCCGCAGGTTCCCGGCAAGTCGACGCTCGAAGTCATCATGACCAAGCTGCATGCCGGCGGTAAGTTCGACGGCAAGGCCTACGAGACATCGGGCGGTCTGCACGGCGTCGGCGTATCGGTCGTCAACGCGCTCTCGGACGTTCTCGAAGTCGAGGTCGCGCGCAATCGCAAGCTCTACCGCCAGCGCTTTTCGCGCGGCATCCCGCAGGGCGGCCTCGAGGAACTCGGTGACGTTCACAACCGCCGCGGCACGCGCGTCCGTTTCCATCCCGACCCGCAGATTTTCGGCGATCACGCCAAGTTCGATGCCGGCCGCGTGTTCCGCATGGCGCGCTCCAAGGCCTACCTGTTCGGCGGCGTCGAGATCCGCTGGAGCTGCGACCCTGGTGTCGTGCAGGAAGGCGGCGAAATCCCCGACAAGGCGGTCTTCCACTTCCCCGGCGGCCTGAAGGACTATCTGCAGGCGACGATGGGCAAGGAGTTCACCGTCACCCGCGAGATCTTCGCCGGCAAGACGGAGAAGACCAGCGGCCACGGCTCGCTCGAATGGGCGATCACCTGGTACGGCGGCGATCCACAGGTTCACTCCTATTGCAACACCATTCCGACCCCCGAAGGCGGCACCCATGAGGCCGGCCTACGTATCGCGCTGACCAAGGGCTTGAAGGCCTATGGCGAACTGACGCAGAACAAGCGCGCCGCGCAGATCACCACCGACGACGTGATGATCTCGGCCGTCGGCATGCTCTCGGTGTTCATCCGCGAACCGGAATTCGTCGGCCAGACGAAGGACAAGCTTGCGACCGTCGAAGCCCAGCGCATCGTCGAAAACGCGCTGCGCGACCCCTTCGACCATTATCTCGCCGACAATCCGAACGAGACGGCCAAGCTGCTCGACTGGGTGATCGAGCGCGCAGAAGAGCGCCTCCGCCGCCGCAAGGAAAAGGAAGTCAACCGCAAGACCGCCGTGCGCAAGCTGCGTCTGCCCGGCAAGCTTGCCGATTGCTCTCAGAACACCGCCCAGGGCGCTGAGCTCTTCATCGTCGAAGGGGATTCGGCCGGTGGCTCCGCCAAGCAGGCGCGCAACCGCGCCAACCAGGCGATCCTGCCGCTGCGCGGCAAGATCCTCAACGTCGCCAGCGCCGGTCGCGAAAAGCTTGGCGCCAACCAGCAGCTCTCCGATCTCGTCCAGGCGCTCGGCTGCGGCACGCGCTCGAAATACCGCGAGGAAGATCTTCGCTACGAACGCATCATCGTCATGACCGATGCCGACGTCGATGGCGCGCATATCGCATCGCTGCTCATCACCTTCTTCTATCAGGAAATGCCGGAGCTGGTGCGCGGCGGCCACCTGTTCCTCGCCGTCCCGCCGCTCTACAAGATCACGCAGGGCGCGAAGTCGGCCTACGCGCGTGACGACCGCCACCGCGCCGAATTGATGGAGACGGAGTTCAAGGGCAAGACCAAGGTGGAAATCAGCCGCTTCAAGGGTCTCGGCGAAATGCTGCCGGCGCAGCTCAAGGAAACCACCATGGATCCGAGCAAGCGCACCATGTTGCGCGTGCTGATCGACGAGGTGGATTTCGAGGGCACGCGCACGGCGGTCGACGATCTCATGGGTACGAAACCGGAAGCCCGCTTCCGCTTCATCCAGGATCGCGCCGCATTCGCAGAAAACCTCGACATCTGACGCCGAGGTTTAGGATCAGGCTCAGTCGAGCCTGATCTCGATCACCGTCTTCACCGAATTGGCGAGGAAGCAGAGTTCGTGCGCCTGATGGTGCATGTGCTCTTCGAGTTCACGGCTTGGAACTTCACCGGTGTAGCCGACCTTCGGCCGCAACTCGACGCGGCTGACCATGATGCGGCCATCGACTTTCTCCATGACGCCGACCGCATCATCGACATAGCTGTCGATGCCAATGCGCTTTTTCGACGCAATCCAGAGATAGAACAGCATGTGGCAGCTGGAGAGCGCGGCGACATAGGCCTCCTCCGGATCGACATTCTCTGCGACCGCATAGGGCAAAGGCACATTGTGCGGCGATGCGGAAGCCGGGACCGTAATGCCGCCGTCGAAGGTCCAGTTGTGGCCACGGCTATAGCGTCCGTCGATAAAGCTACCCTCGCCCAGCTTCCACGCCACCTGTGCCGAAAACGTCGTCATTCCTTTTCTCCTTCGCGGGTAAGCCTTGCGGTCGTCAATTGCAGATGTTGCGAAAGCGCCTGGCGCGCCAGATCGGCGTCTCGCGTGGCGCATGCCTCGATGATCGCCTGATGCTCCCCATAAAGGGTCGGGCGGGCCTCGGAGCCCTTCGGTTGCTGCGCATAGGCCCGGCGGGATTCACGGCGGAATGTATCGATCATTTCGAGCAATCTCGCATTGCCGCAGCGGCCGTAGAGTGTGCGGTGAAATGCAAGGTCGAGTTCCTCGAGCTGTGGCGGGTCTTCTTCATCGAGCAGATCCTCGTTCAGCCGTCGAGCCTTGCGCAGATCGCTTTCGGTCAGCGCCTCGATCGACGCCAGCAGGGCGGTCGTCTCCAAAGACAAACGGATCTCGGCAAGCTCACGCGCCTGCTCCTCGTCGAGACCCGACACGGCAAGACTGCGATCCGGGCGGCGCACCAGAAGACCGGATTCCAGAAGCCTGTCCAGAGCCTGCCTGATGGGCTGGCGGCTGACGCCGAAGCGTTCCGCCAGCTGTTCCTGTTTGAGCACCGTGCCGGCGCAGAGACGTCCAGCTTCGATATCGCGCCGAAGCGTTGCGATGATTCCATTTGTATCCATGGATCCAAAGTAGTCGAGGCGTATCATTGCTGCAAGAGCTTGTTGTGGGATTGGGTCAGCCGACGGAAATCCGCTGAAGCTTCGCGGGCGTGTGGCAGCCGATATTGCGGGATCACATTTCCGTCAGATCACGGTAGTTCGTTCCAATATCGGTCGAAACAGGCGCGATCTCAGCGAAAATCGCCGATCGCGCAGACCGGGCGTGATCCATGACAAGGATGTCGAAGGGTTTCTGTCGTAATGATTGCGTGATGTAAGGTTATGAAGCCTGCGGATCAGGCCGATGGACCGGCGGCGGGGGCGTCATCGGGCTTAAATCGGTGATGGCGCTTGCGTGCAAAGGACGCATGGCCCATATCCTTACGTGAAATAAGGGGGAAAAGGACGACGTGAGCCTTCCGAACAACAATATGCAGCGCGAGTCGCGGTGGATCGGTCCATCCTCTCCCGCACGTACGCCGCTCATCCCTTCGATCTCCGCGGCGCGATGGCTTCTGATCCTTGTCGTGGCCGCCGGCGTCTATTTCTTCTATGGCTTCGTCGTGCCGGTGTTGGCCGCGCTTGTCATCGGATTTGCAAGCTGGCCGCTTTATCGCCGGCTGCTGCAAAGGGTCGGCGGCAACACGACGGTCGCTGCGACCATCGCGATCATACTCATCGTCACCTTCCTCATTACGCCCATCGTGCTTGCCGTCACCTACACCACGGGCGAAGTGCGCGAATGGGTTGGCTGGCTTATCCATGTGAACCGCTTTGGCGAACCGACGCCGCAGTGGATTTCGGCCTTTCCGTTTGTCGGGCCCTACCTCGATGAGCTCTGGGTCAAGTATATCGGCAGCCCCGGCAGCATGGGTGAACTGATCCAGGCAGTGAGCGGCGCGCATATCGGCAATATCTACCGTGCAGTGCTCGCCGCTGGCGGTGGCGCCTTCCATCTGCTGTTGACGTTGCTCTTCATGCTGATCGCGCTGTTCTTCGTCTATCGCGACGGCGCGGACTTCTCCCGCCAGATCGACATGCTCGGGGAACGCATCCTGCCAAACCGCTGGGAGCGGATCTCGCGCGTGGTGCCTGCCACGATCAGCTCGACCGTGATGGGCATGACGTTGATCGCCATCGGCGAAGGCATCGTGCTCGGCGTCGCCTATTGGGTGGCGGGCGTGCCCTCGCCCGTGACGCTCGGCGTCATCACCGGCATCATGGCGCTGATCCCCGGCGGCGCGCCGCTGTCGTTCACACTGGTGTCGCTGTACCTGCTTGCCAGCGGCTCGCCCGTTGCCGGCGTCAGCCTGTTCGTCTGGGGTACCGTCGAACTCTTCATCGTCGACAAGACACTGCGCCCCAAGCTCGTGGGCGGCCCGATCAAGCTGCCGTTCCTGCCAACCTTCTTCGGTCTGATCGGCGGCGTGAAGACCATGGGCTTCCTCGGGCTCTTCATCGGCCCGGTGCTGATGGCGCTTCTGGTGGCGATCTGGCGCGAATGGATGCACGAGGTTCGCACGGCCGAAAAGCCTGATCTCGGTCCGCAAGTGCTGATCGACGAGCAAGCTCCGCCACCGCCCCGCGTCGCTGAAGGCTGATAGGGGAACACTACCTTTCCTGATTGTAATCTTGCTCCGCATGGATGCCGGAAAGCGGCCTTCATTTGGTTGAAATTGCTGCGTCTAAGGGGAGCGGTTCAATATCGAAAGCGCCCCTATGCAAGCTGTCCTCATCGCCATGCCGATTCCGAGCGGCAGTTGAAGCACTATTCGAGCATCAGCTACCCGACGGTCATCGCCGTCTGCGAGCCTCCGCATCCGCGCTGCCGCCCGAGCCTAAGGTGGTCGCCGCAACGCCAGCGCCTGCCGTCACCGAGGAAAAGCCGCAGACCGGGGTTTCCGGTCTCGCGTCCAGAATGGCGGCAGAGGTACGCACGCACCTTCCCTCTGGCCATTCGATGAAATCCGCGCTCGCAACGCCCGTGCACTTCGTAACAGGAAGCTATTCCTGGGTCGTCAGGCGCTTGAGCAATTAAATCAGGCGGCGGCGAGCGCCGTCATGTAGGCGTATCCACGCGCCGACTGTCGCTGCTCGGCAACATGCAGCTTCTCGACCATCTCCAGCAGTTCCTGCACCGCGCCATGCGTGGTGTTGCGGCTGCGAAAGCTCTGTAGCAACCGGCCGCAGACATTGGCCAGCATCGTGCCTGATGTGGATTTCGACGCCTCGCGCCACAGCAAGGTGGCTTCGACGAAGATCACGCTGATATCGCGGGCGAGGCCCGCAGATTCGTAAAGCGCGCGCACGGCGTGCATCCGGCCGGTCGCCAAGATCGAACGCACCCGCCGCTCGTCGCAGCCAGTGAGATTGACGATGGCACCGGCGAAGAACTCGATCTTGCCGGAGCACAGCGTATGCATCAGGAAGGATGGCGTCAGGCGTCCGCTGACGCGCAGATGCTCCACTAGGTCGGCAACCTCGCGCGGCGTGATCTCGCCGGCGATGGCGACGATTGCGGTTTCCGTCGCCTCGCGGGCCACGCGCTGCAGCCGACCGGTTCCGATCGCAGCCTGCGCCAGCGGCAGATTGATGAGAGCGTCGCTGACATGCTGCGTCAGGAGCTGACGGGCATCAGCCGGAAGGTCCGGGCGATCGAGCAGGAGGTTGCGGACTTCGCAGTCGTCGCCCAGTCGTTCGGCAATGCGCTTCAGCGCCTGCGGAGCAATAGCGGCGCCTTCGTTTTCGAGCAGGCACAGCACGTCTTCCGCGCCGCCGATTTCGGCAAGCGCGGCTGCGACCGCGCGCGAGATGCTGGAGCGGGCGGCGATCAGCATGCGGGTAACGGCGCTGCCGCGTGCTGCGAGATCAACCAGATCTGCGTCCGACAGAAGCGGCGAGAAGGTGATGGCGTGGCAGGCGATCTCGGCCTGGTCACCAGCCAGAGACAGGACGATGGCGCGGGGCGCATCCGGCGACCATGCAATGGCTTCGGCCATAGCAAGACGAACCTTCGGCGACGGGTCGTCGAGCAGGAAGGTCATGGCCATTTCGGCGGCCTTGCGCTCTTCCAGAGCCATTTCAGACTGCAGGTAGGCCCGGCCGAGCGCGCTCGCCGCCCTCGCCCGGTCTCCAACCTTGGCAGTCTCAACCCAACGAAGAAATGCCTCTACGATCACCGCGAACCCCAATCCTCAAGTGCGATTCTCTCGCACCCCAAGTGTTGAGGATGACGGTAGCGGCAAAAAGTTTATGATTGGTTCACCATATACTTTAACCGTTCAGCAGGACTGACGCACGCTTCAGGCCTTGGGTCGGAAGAGCTCGAACACGTCGCTGCTCTCGCTGTAGTCCATGTAGCCCAAGCGCGCGACCGGTTTCGCCAGACCCATGTCGATACGGCCATCGCGCAGGATCGCCTCGTCGATGTGGATGCCGACGACCTGGCCGAAGATCATGACATTTTCCGACGGCTCGCCGCTCAGCGACTTCGGCTCGATGATCTCGGTGACCTTGCATTCCAGAACCGCGAATGCTTCGGCCACATAGGGAGCATCGACGAGTTCACCCTTCTTCGGCGTCAACCCCGACAAAGCGAACTCGTCGACGTCGTAGGCGACGGCGGCCGAGGACGTGTTCATCTTGTCGATCAGATTGCGGCTCACGAAGTTGCAGGTGAACTCGCCGGTTTCGCTGGCGTTCCGGTAACTGTCTTTGCGGCCGCTCGATGAAAACATCACAAGCTTCGGACGATCCGACACGGCGTTGAAGAACGAGTATGGCGCGAGGTTGAGCGTGCCATCCCTGCCCTTGCTGCCGATCCAGCCGATCGGCCTTGGCGACACGATCGCCTTGAAGGGATCGTGCGCAAGGCCGTGCCGGTTCTGATCCGTCGTGTAGAACATCAGCCTTCCCCGCCGACCCAGGTGACAGTATCGGAAAGCTCGGGACGCGGGCGCTCGACGGGCGGGAACGTCGTCGAGCCCATGTGGATGAAGCCGGCGACCTTTTCGCCTTCCTCGACGCCCAGCAGCGGATAGGCGCGCTCGTCATAGGCGAACCACTCGGTCAGCCAGTTGGCGACCCAGCCATGGGCGTTGGCGGCGAAGATGATGTTGAGGCAGACGGCGCCCGCCGACATCAGCTGTTCCCATTCCGGGATCTTGATGTGCGGGCCGGCCTTGCTGATGACCGCGACGACGACGGGCGCGCGGGTGAAGCGGCTGCGCTCGACCTTGATCATCTCCTCGGAGAGATCGGGGTTCTTTTCCAAGGCAAGCTTCAGAAGCTCCTCGCCGATGCGGGCGCGTTCCTCGCCGCGATAGACGATGAAACGCCAGGGGGCGAGCTTGCCGTGATCCGGCACGCGCGAGGCAAGGCGCAGGATTTCCTCGATCTCGGGCTTTTCGGGACCGGGCTCGGACATCTGGAAGGCGGGGATGGAACGGCGGACGCCGAGGTAGTCGATCAGCTTGATATCGGATCTCATAGGCAAGAAACTCTCATTTTCATCGCGGTATCGGGGATGGGTCTTGAATTTGCCATCCGGTTGGTCTTGAAGTGGCCTCTGTCATTTCAGTTGTCAATTGGTTCGCAAAACACATGCTCGGCATTTTGCCATACGCACGCTGGAGTGTTGCCGTAGCCCTCCTTGCCTTGATCCCCGCCGGCGCCGGCGCGCAGGATGCCTTCAAGGAGTTCAAGCAGCTCGACACCACGACGAAGATGCCCAAGCTGAACGCCTTTATCGCGCCCGGCACGACGCCCCAGGGCGCGAAGCTGCATTCCGTCGCGCTCGAGGCGAAGCTCACGGCATCAGGCGACGCCGTCAAGGACGGGCTCTCCTGGTATGTGTTCAGCCCGGTCGCGGGCAGCGATGGCAAGCTGCCGCTGATCGCCAGCTCCCAGGGTGGTTCGGCCGATTTCCAGCTGGCGCCGGGCGACTATTTCGTCAACGTGTCCTTCGGCCGCGCTGGCGTGACGCGCAAGCTCTCGGTTCCCGAGGACGGCGCGCTTGAAAAGCAGACCATGGTTCTCGAGGCCGGTGGACTGCTGCTCAATGCCGTCTCGGGATCGGACGTGAAAATCCGGCCCGATCAGCTGAGCTTCTCGATCTATTCCGCCGATGTTCGCGATGACGGCGAGCGTGGTCTGGTGATGGCCGACGTGCCGCCGAACACGGTCGTGCGGCTCAACGCCGGCACCTATCACGTCGTTTCCGATTACGGCGAGACCAACGCATCGGTGCGTGCCGACATCCAGGTGGAAGCGGGGAAGCTCACCGAGGCGACGATCCAGCACAAGGCGGCGCAGATCACCTTCAAGCTGGTCTCCGACAAGGGCGGCGAAGCGATCGCCGATACGGCCTGGTCGATCCTGACGGCGGCGGGCGACAGCGTCGGCGAAAGCGTTAGTGCGTTTCCGACCATGGTGCTTGCCGAAGGCGAGTATTCGGCCGTGGCGCGCAACAAGGACAAGATCTACCAGCGCGAGTTCAAGGTCGAGGCCGGCAAGAACACCGATGTCGAAGTCCTGATGAAGGACGTGCAGCCGGACCAGGGACCGGCCGCAACGACATTGCAGCAGCTGCCGCCGGAGCAGCAGAACCCGACGGAGCAATCGCACGCCGCGCAGCCGCTACCCTCGTTCGAGCAGCTGCAGAGCGGTGCCGCGGCAGGCGGCGTCGATTCCGACTGACGCGTCATACATCGCTATCAACGCAAAACGCCCGGTCATTGCTGACCGGGCGTTTTCGTTTTTCAGTCCAGGATCACGAAGGCCTCAGGCGGCCTTCGCCTTCCTGGCGGCTGCCTTGCGCAGCACATCCGGCGGCGTCGCTTCGTGCGTCAGGGCAGCGATGGCGTCGTCAAGCGACATCGAGCTCTGCTCCTGGCTGCCGAGACGGCGGATGTTGACCGTGCGCTCTTCGGCTTCCTTCTTGCCGCAGACGATGATGACAGGCACCTTGGTGACCGAGTGTTCGCGGACCTTGTAGTTGATCTTCTCGTTGCGGAAGTCGGTCTCTACGTGGAGGCCTGCCTCGCGCAGCGCCTCGGCCACTTCTTCGCCGTAGGAGTCGGCTTCCGACGTGATCGTCGCGACGACGATCTGAAGCGGCGACATCCACAGCGGCAGATGGCCGGCGAAGTTCTCGATCAGGATACCGAGGAAGCGCTCCATCGAGCCGCAAATGGCGCGATGGATCATCACCGGCTGCGTCTTTTCGGAGTTGCTGTCGATATAGAAGGCGCCGAAGCGTTCCGGCAGGTTGAAGTCGACCTGCGTGGTGCCGCACTGCCATTCACGGCCGATGGCGTCCTTCAGCGTGTATTCGAACTTCGGACCATAGAACGCGCCCTCGCCCGGCAGAATGCCGGTCTTGATGCGGCCTTCGGACTGCTCCTCGATCGTCTTCAGCACTTCGGTCATGACGGCCTCGGCGCGATCCCAGAGAGCGTCGGAGCCGACGCGCTTTTCAGGACGGGTCGAGAGCTTGACGACGATTTCCTTGAAGCCGAAGTCTTCATAGACCGACAGGATGAGATCGTTGATGCGCAGGCATTCAGCCGCCATCTGCTCTTCCGTGCAGAAGACGTGCGCGTCGTCCTGGGTGAAGCCGCGAACGCGCATCAGGCCGTGCAGCGCGCCGGAGGCTTCGTAACGGTGCACCGTGCCGAACTCGGCAAGACGGATCGGCAGCTCGCGATAGGACTTCAGGCCATGCTTGAAGATCTGCACGTGACCCGGGCAGTTCATCGGCTTCAGCGCGAAGACGCGGTTGTCGGCTTCCTTGTCTTCCGGGTGCGTGAAGGCATAGGCCGACTTCACCGCGAACATGTTCTCCTGGTACCAGCCCCAGTGACCGGAGGTTTCCCAGAGCGAGGCATCGAGAACCTGCGGGGCGTTGACCTCTTCATAGGTGCCGGCAAGGCGGCGACGCATGTAGGAGGTGAGCGCCTGGAACATCCGCCAGCCCTTGCCGTGCCAGAAGACGACACCAGGGCCTTCTTCCTGGAAATGGAACAGGTCCATTTCGCGGCCAAGCTTGCGGTGGTCGCGCTTTTCGGCTTCCGCCAGCATGTGCAGGTAGTTGTCGAGATCCGCCTGCTCGGCCCAGGCCGTGCCGTAGATGCGCGAGAGCATCGCGTTGTTGCTGTCGCCACGCCAATAGGCGCCGGCAACCTTCATCAGCTTGAAGGCCGTACCGATCTGGCCGGTGGAGGCCATGTGCGGGCCGCGGCAGAGGTCGAACCATTCGCCCTGATTGTAGATCTTCAGATCCTGTCCTTCAGGGATCGCGTCGACGAGCTCGACCTTGTAGCTTTCGCCCTTGGCGGCGAAGACTTCCTTGGCCTTTTCGCGCGACCAGATCTGCTTGGTGAAGGCAGCGTTGCGCGAAATGATTTCCTTCATCTTCTTTTCGATCTTCGGCAGATCGTCAGGCGTGAAGGGCTCGTTCTTGGCGAAGTCGTAATAGAAGCCGTTCTCGATCACCGGGCCGATCGTGACCTGCGTGCCGGGCCAGAGCTCCTGCACGGCTTCGGCCATGACGTGGGCCGCGTCGTGGCGGATGAGCTCGAGCGCGCGGGGATCGGTGCGGGTGATGATCTCGATCGCGCCGTCGACGACGGGATCGGAAAGGTCGCGCACGGTGCCGTCGATCGCGATGGCGACGGCCTTCTTGGCAAGCGACTTGGAAATGGATTCAGCGACATCCTTGCCGGTTGCGCCAGCGTCGTAGCTGCGCACGGAACCATCGGGGAATGTCAGGGAAACGGATTGGGACATTTTAGACTTCTCCTTGTCCAGTCCCGCCAACGAATGCGGGTGGTTGCAATGACGCGTTTCAGATCACGAATACGCCGCCGCCTGATACCGGGATTTGCCGTCGCAGTAAAGGAAAAGAGGGTTTAGCCCAGCATTTCGGCAAGGCCGCGAACGGTGTTCCAGTTGCGCACGGTGCCGATGCCAATGCGCTTGGTCGTGAGGGCCGAGAGCAGTTTCCATTCGCTGGGCTTGCCGGCAAAATCGATCCAGAGGTCGCCGCCAATGACGGCAAGGCGTTGGTTCGGCTGGGCGTAAGGCTGCAGCCGCTCGATGACGGTGCGGTCGAGAGGTTTTCGCATGACGCGCAGGATCACCTGGCTGCCATTACCGTCAGGGAACGGGTTGGCGGCGGCGATCTTGCGCCAATCCTCGGCCGTTCTGACGAGGATATCGACCGATTTTCCGAAGCGCGCGCGGAACGCCTGCTCCACCCGAGCCTCCATGTCTCCACTCGGTGATGACGGCGCTTCGAAGACGATGTTGCCTGTTGAAACCAGCGTGCGTGGATTGCGATAGCCGAGCGACGTGGCCATGTCGCGCAGGTCAGACATGATCACCCTGCGGCCCGGCGCCAGAACGATGCTATGGAGGAGTGCGACGTAAACCGTCACGTCGGCTTGCGGCCGAACGCGAGATAGCGCCACGGCGTCCACCAATGGAAACGGTCACCCAGCACCTCCGGCACACTGTCGAGACCGCTGGTGCCGCCTGGGCCGCAGCGGCCGACGCGAAACAGCGTCATCCAGCCGCCGCTCCACAGGCCATGGCGGGCGATGGCCTCATAGCCGTACTCGGAACATGTCGGGATGTGGCGGCAGGAATTGCCGATGAAGCCGGATAGGGTCAGCTGGTAGAGCCGGATCAGACCCATGCCGAACAGGCGGTCCGGTGTCTTGCGGAAAGGGCCGGTGTAATTGCGCGAGTGATGAACCGGTTTTCTCTTAGGGGACGCGGCGGCGCCGCCTTCGTCCTCGTCGTCATCATGGTTCAGCGAGCAGAACTGGCACATGGCGATCCGCTCAGGCTTCCACGGTCTCGGCGCGCTTGGCCTCGACCTGCCCGATCGCATCGACCACGGCGTCGAAGGTCAGCATGGTGGAGGCGTGGCGGGCCTTGTACTCGCGCACCGGCCGCAGATAGCGCATGTCCTCGAAGCGGCCCGATGGCCCTTCGCCGTCTTCCTTCAGCATGGCAAGCATGTCGGCGCGCGCCTGGCGCAACTCCTGCGCCGTCGCGCCGACCACATGGCGGGCCATGATCGACGACGAGGCCTGGCCGAGCGCGCAGGCCTTGACGTCGTGGGCGAAGGCCGAGACTGTGTCGCCGTCCATCTTCAGCCAGATCCTGACCTTCGAGCCACAGAGCTTGGAGTGTGCCTGGGCGCTGGCGTCGGGATCGTCGATAGCGCCAATCAGCGGAATATTGCCGGCAAATTCGAGAATTTTACTGTTGTAGATGTCGTCCATCGGGTATTCCGCTCCATATTTCATGCGGATAGGCGGCTGATTGTTTATTGTAGCACAAACAAAAACACACCGTGTCGCGCTGGAAGACTTACATAGCGATGCCGTTTTCCTATATGTATGTCGTTCGAAGGCCATAAAAATGCAATGGCCTCGGGTAAGTTTGAATGGGAAACCGTGCCGGATGGGCCGCAGAATTTAGCCCTGAAAGCCCCGGAGCCTGCCAAAGGTGCACTATTCCCGAGTGGGATTGCCAGTGGCTAGTCCGAAATACGGTCCGCATTGCGGATCAGGAGACAGTTGCAGATGGACGCCATCGTAAAGAACTTTCCGCAGACCACGCCAGACGCCAATCGCCCAAGCCAGAAGGAAGCCGAAGACGCGGTGCGCACGCTGCTCCGCTGGGCCGGCGACGACCCTTCGCGCGAAGGGTTGCTGGATACGCCGGCGCGTGTCGCGAAAGCCTATCGCGAGCTTTTCGCCGGCTATGAGATGGATGCCGAAGAGGTGCTTGGCCGGACCTTCGAAGAGGTCGCCGGCTATGACGACATGGTGCTGGTGAAGGACATTCCGTTCTTCTCGCACTGTGAGCACCACATGGTTCCGATCATCGGCAAGGCGCATGTGGCCTATATGCCCGACGGTAAGGTTCTCGGCCTTTCGAAGATCGCGCGCGTCGTCGAAATCTATGGCCGCCGCCTGCAAACGCAGGAAACCATGACCGCCCAGATCGCCCGCTCGATCGACGAAACGCTCGCTCCCCGCGGCGTCGCCGTGATGATCGAGGCCGAACATATGTGCATGGCAATGCGCGGTGTTCAGAAACAGGGCTCGACCACATTGACGACAACCTTCACCGGCACATTTAAAACTGAGCCGGCTGATCAAGCCCGGTTTATTTCCATGGTGCGGAGCCGCTGACCGGCTTCATTTCAGAAAGCCGCGATGATGCCATTTGCCTTCAATGCGCCGTCCGAAGACAAGTCCGAGCTCGAGGATGCCGGTGATTTCACGCCGCGGTTCGATGACCGCGGCCTGATCACCGCTATCGTGACGGACGCCAATGACGGCGAACTGCTCATGGTGGCGCATATGAACGCCAAGGCATTGGCGCTGACCATCCAGACCGGCCAGGCCCACTATTTCAGCCGCTCGCGCGGCAAGCTCTGGCTGAAGGGCGAAACCTCGGGCAACATCCAGACGGTGAAGGAAATCCGCACCGACTGCGACCAGGATGCAATTTGGCTAAAGGTCGAAGTTGCCGGTCACGATGCGACCTGCCACACTGGTCGCCGTTCCTGCTTCTATCGGACGGTGAGCCTGGAAGACGGCAAGCCGATGCTCGAGATCGCCGACGACGAGCGCCAGTTCGATCCTCACGAAGTCTACGGAAAGGAGCCGTAACAACGGCACACCGTCTCTTTTGGGGTCAGGAGGGGCGGCCATATACCAATTCGAAAGGGTGGCGGCGCACTAATATTTGCCTGCGCGTCGTGCCAGGGGGAGGTTTGCCATGGTGAGCTGGAGTTTGATCCGTCAAGGCTCCGAAGCCGTCGGTTCCGACGCTGGCATCGCCTCGCCCTCCGACATCAAGCTCCCCGCCCCCACACCGAAGAAGCCGAAGCTGGCGCTTGCCCTTGGCGGCGGTGCTGCGCGCGGCTGGGCGCATATCGGTGTACTGCGTGCACTTGACGAAGCGGGCATCGAGATCGGCATGATTGCCGGCACATCGATCGGCGCGCTGGTCGGCGGTTGCTATCTGGCGGGCAAACTCGACGAGCTCGAGGGTTTCGCCCGGTCGCTGACCATGCGCCGGATCGCCAGCCTACTTGATCTTACCATCGGCGGCAGCGGCCTGTTCGGCGGCATGCGGCTCACCAAGCGCATGCAGGAACATCTGGAAGGGCTGAATGTCGAGGATCTCGACCGCCCGTTCGTCGCTGTGTCGGCCGAAGTCAATAGCGGCCACGAGGTCTGGATCGCCAACGGCTCGCTGATCACGGCACTGAGGGCGTCTTATGCCCTGCCCGGCATTTTCGAGCCGGTTCGCAGCAATCACCGAACGCTGGTCGATGGCGCACTGGTCAATCCCGTTCCGGTCTCGGTCTGTCGCGCCTATGAGCAGCCGCTGGTCGTCGCCGTCAACCTCAACTACGACATCTATGGCCGCTCCGCGGTGGTGCGCCATAGCGCCAGCCTGACGCCGTCCGAGGTGCAGAAGCAGGAGCACGCGCCTTATGCCAAGCTCGGCATGACCGGTGTGATGGTGCAGGCGTTCAATATCATCCAGGACCGCATCGCACGCGCACGTCTCGCCGGCGATCCGCCAGATATCTCGCTTCAACCGAGATTGAGCGACATCGGTCTTTCGGAGTTTCATCGCGCCGGCGAAGCGATCGAGCGCGGCTATCAGGAAGCCACGGCGCGGCTTCCCGAGTTGAGGCGCATGCAGGAGTTGTTCGCCGGCTCCAGCTGAGCAAGCCGGCGCGCCTTCATTCAGCCTGCGATATAGGCCTTAATGTCCTCGGCCTCGCGTTCGACCTCGGCGATACGGGTCTTCACCACGTCACCGATCGAGATGATGCCGGCGAGCTTTCCAGCGGTTTCGACCGGCACATGGCGGAAGCGCCGGCTGGTCATCAGTTCCATCAGCTCGTTGACCGTCGTTGCCTCGTTGCAGCGATAGACCTTCGCCGTCATGACCGATGCCACGGAGCTATCAAGACAGGCGGGGCCGGACTTGGCGATGGCGTGAACCACGTCGCGCTCGGTAAAGATCCCGGCGATCTTGTTTTCCATGCCGACGATGACGATGGCGCCGATCTTCTTCTTGCTCAGAATCGCGGCTGCTTCGGAAACGGTCGTGTTCGGGCCGGCGGTGACGACGTCCCTGCCCTTGGCATCCAGTATGGCTTTGACTGTATTGGACATTTGAACCTCCTATGTCGAAAGTGAGACACTTCAGCTGATCACAGGCATCCGCGACGGTCTCTCCTCCCAACGCGGATCAGTTCGAATGGTGCACTTCAACGCTCAGGATTGCAATATATCCGCATCCTCTGAAATAGAGGGAAGTTCGGGCGGCGGACGGTCGAAGAGCGAAAACAGCACGAAGCCGAAGAGAAAGCCACCGATATGGGCGTCCCAGGCGATCGGCGCGCCGGTGTCACCGATCAGTGGAATGCCGACGGCGATCAGGATGTTGCCGACGAACCAGAAGAGCATGAACATGACGACGGTTCGGCTGCGGAAGGTTTCCGCGATCGAGAGGCGCGGATTGAGATGGGCGGGAAGCGCGACGCGGCGCTCCGACGGGAACGCAAAGCGGCAGGCAGCACCCATCAGGGCCGAAACGACGCCGGATGCGCCGATCAGCACGGTCGCTTGCCCCCAATTCAGCACGGCGTGAAGCGCGGCCGAGGCGACGGCGGCGAGCACCCAAAAGACCGTGTAGCGAACCCAGCCAATGCGGCGGGCGACGGGGGCGCCGAACGCCATCAGCCAGAGCCCGTTGAACAGGATATGCTCGATATTGCCGTGCAGCAGCGAATAGGTGAGCGGCGTCCAGAACAATTGCGGGCCCTGCTCCGCCAAGGGCGTGATGTAGCGTAGCGGGATGAAGCCGAAATCGAAGAACAGCATGTCGACGCCGCTTTCGGTCAGGAAAATCGCCTGCACGGCATAGATCGCCGCCAGGAGACCGATCGTTGCGACAATGACGCCTGGAAGATTAAAAATGGGCGTACGCGGCGGCTTGGCGGCGGGCTCGGTCGGCTGGTGCGGCTCGTTCGTATCGTCCATTGCATTCCTCGTTCACTTCGCGTGCACTGGCTTACAGGACGACAGGTCAAAAAAAAAGCCGTCCGGCAATCTACCGAACGGCTTGCTGAGCGTCCCCCGAGAATGACCTCGCGCCCGAGCAATTTATGCTGAACTTCCAATACCGGAAGCAATGAAAAGATACTGGCACGACGGGCCGTCACAGACAATCGAAACCCTTCCTTAACCTTAACTGCCCGGATCTGGCATGAAATCCGCATGGCATAGGGCAAGGTGGCCATGATGGCCGCCGTTTGAACCGAAATGAAACAGATCGGCAGTCCCATGCGCCTCAACACCACCATCCAGATCTTCGACTACTGGAACAAGCTACGCGGCAGCGAGATCGCTCCCCTGCGGACGCAGGTGGAGCCACGCGATATCAGGCAGCTTCTCTCCAGCCTCTTCATGCTAGAGACGTCAGGCGCCGGCCGTGTCACCTTCCGTCTCGCCGGTACGCGCATCTGCGATCTCTTCGGCCACGACCTCGGCGGCAGCTGTTTGTCGGAGCTCTGGGCACACGGGCACGAGGACATCGAGAAAACCGCCGTCGGCGTCATGGAGCACGGCATCCCGGCGCTCTTGAACGCCACCGGATACAGCACCGCCGGCCATCGCGCGGCCTTCGAGATCATTCTTCTGCCGCTGCGCAATGCCGAGGGAGAATGCGACAAGCTGCTTGGCGCAATCGCACCGGCCACGACCGCGAGCTGGCTGGAAGTCGTTCCGCTGCAGTTCCTGGCGCTCGACCGCAGCCGTTTGCTGCATGAGCAGCTCGACCCGGCGGAGAGCACGCAAAGCGGCGCGAACGAGCCCCGTGCAGCGACCAGCGGCAGCCGGTCGATCGCCGATACGGTGCGTCGTCTGATGTCCAGCCTGATGGATGAACCCGTGAAACAGGATGCACCATTTCGGCACTACCGCTGAGCGGTAAATCACCCTCGCCTGAACAACCTTCTGTTAATGGATTGCGAGTAAAGCTTGGCGCCAAGCTATTTTTAAAAGAAGCCCTTTGATGCACGCTTTCCAGCAAGCTCAGACGCAAAAAACTGCGCCTCGCCTTGAACAAGGTGCATTCCAGCGCGTGCCCATCAATATGCAGGGCCGCCTGATGCTGGCAAATTACGAGGAATTCGAGTGCCTGGTCATCGATATGTCGCCCGGCGACATGTATGTGACCTGCCAGGGCCGCCCGCGCGTCAACGAACGCGTCGTCGCCTATATCGATCACCTCGGTCGCGTTGAAGGCTATGTCCAGACGATCGACAGCCGCGGCTTCAACATGTCCATCCACGCCACCGAGCGCAAGCGCGAGAAGCTTGCCGCGCAGCTGACGTGGCTCGCCAACAAGCACGAACTCGGCCTGCCGGAAGATCGTCGCCACGATCGTCTGATGCCACGCGAGACGCAGACGGAAATCACGCTCGAGGATGGCACCCAGTATATGTGCCGGATCATGGACTTGTCGCTGTCGGGTGCTGCCGTCGACGTCGAGGTTCGCCCGGCGATCGGCACAGCGCTTCGCCTCGGCAACATGCGCGGCCGCGTGGTGCGTCACTTCGTCGAAGGTGTCGCGATCGAGTTCCTGTCGCTGCAGTCGCGCGATACGCTGCGCGAATTTCTCTGATCATCGTCATCCCGGCTTCACAAAGCTGATGGATTGAAGCGCCTCTTTAGGAGGCGCGCCCGATGTCGATTCTTTATCCCGAGATTGAAGCTTACGATCACGGTTTCCTCGATGTCGGGGACGGCCATCTGATCCATTGGGAAAGCTACGGCAATCCGCATGGACGGCCGGCGCTCTATCTGCATGGCGGGCCGGGCTCCGGCGCATCGCCCTCGGCGGCACGCTATTTCGACCCATCCGCCTATCGCATCATCCTGTTCGACCAGAGAAATTGCGGCCGCAGCCTTCCCAATGCCGCCGACATGGAGACGGATCTCTCAACCAACACAACCTGGCACCTGATCGATGACATCGAGAAACTTCGTTGTCACCTAAAGGTGACGGATTGGGTCCTGTTCGGGACCTCATGGGGATCCACGCTTGCACTCGCCTATGCGCAGACCCATCCGGCCCGCGTCGCGGCCATGGTTATTGCCGGCGTGACGACAACGCGCCGATCGGAAATCGAATGGTTGACGCAGGGCATGGCCGCACTGTTTCCCGCGGAATGGCACCAACTCAACGCATCTCTTCCCGGTGACATGAGAGTCAAGGGCGTTCTTGAGAGTTATCGAGAATTGCTCAATGGGCCCGATCTCGACGCGCGCCTCAAGGCGGCGCGGGACTGGCACGATTGGGAGGCGGCCTCCATCCTGCTTGCCAACCCCGAGGGCTATCCGCGACGCTGGCGCAATCCGGAGTATTTGCTCACCCGTGCGCGGATCATAACCCACTATTTCAGCCATGCGGCGTGGCTCGAGGAAGGTGCGCTGTTGCGGGACGCCGGAAAGCTTGCCTCGATCCCCGGCATTCTTGTTCAGGGACGGCTCGACCTGGAGGCGCCATTGACCACGGCATGGGAATTGGCGCGGGCGTGGCCGGGAAGCGAGCTCATCATCGTCGAAAACGCCGCCCATGCGCCCGATCACGACGGCATGGCGCGCGCAATTATCGCCTCGACAGACAGATTTCGCGAAATTTCTCAAAAATAATTTTCGACGCATCACCTTAAAAAGCGGCCCAAAACGCGTCATTTGCGGGCGAATCCGGCGTTCCAACGGCCGAAAGAGCACCGATTCCCTCCAAGGCTCACGATGAACGCAATATTACCGAAATGGCGACCTGACCGCCCGCGTTAATCTTTTGCCTCGAAACGAGCCATCCGTTGGCGGCGGGGCTTTTTGAGAAAGATAAAATTTGAAACAGTCTTGGTAAAGATTCTCTTCGAATTCCGGTAAAATTCGATGTTGATTTTAGTCGAATTCGACGCGCTTTTGAATCAACTAAGCCTTTAATTTTGCTTCTGAATTTTGCGTCGAGTAAAAACACATCTGGCAATGTCTCCTCACAAACGGGGACATACAAATGACGATAACAAACTTCATCAAGGGCGGCCTCGCCGCTGCTGCGATGCTCATGTCGATGGCAGGCGTCGGACAGGCCGGCTACCAGAGCATGACCGTTCTCGGCAACACCAGCCCGCCGATCGGCGCCTACCAGTTCTGCAAGGAAATTCCTGAGGACTGCAAGAACGCAGCCGGCGACCAGGGCACGATGGTGCTGACCGAAGACAGCTGGAAGACGATCCTGAAGATCAACTACCAGGTCAACTCGGAGATCACGCCGATGACCGACATGGAGATCTACGGCGTCGAAGAACGCTGGGCCTATCCGAAGACCGCAGGCGACTGCGAAGACTATGCGCTTCTGAAGCGCAAGATGCTGATCGAAGCTGGCTTCTCGCCATCGAACCTCCTGATGACCGTCGTGCTGCAGCCGAATGGCGATGGCCATGCCGTGCTGACCGTTCGCACCGATCGCGGCGACTTCATTCTCGACAACATGCGCAACAAGGTCATGCTCTGGGCCGATACCGAGTACACCTACCTGAAGCGCCAGTCGTCCAGCGATCCGACCCGCTGGGTCAAGCTTCAGGACGGCCGCGCCGTGGCTGTCGGCAGCGTCAAGTAATTCCATCCGCCGGAGCAATCCGGTGGGCAAGCAAGGCGCCTGGTCCCGTCCCCGCATGCACGTCCAGACCGGCGTCTCAAGAGCCGCTCCTGCTGTCCCAGGAGCGGCTCGCTTTTTATGGGCCATCGGCATGTGCTCGACGCTTTCGCTTAACGATTAATTAACCACGCAAGTCCGATCATCTCCTCATAGATCAGCGACACCGGCGGCTCACGTTTTTCCTGCGACGGTCAGATATTCGAAAGCCGTCATGCGCCAGGCCATTCAGAGCTCCACAGAGGTCGAGGAATCCCCTCTCCTGTCGACTGGCTTTCTCATCCGCACAACTATTGTCATCGCGCTTCTGGCGGTGCTTACCGTTGCTATCAGCGTTGGCGGCCGATGGTTTGGCGCGCGCGTCTCGCTCGCCGGAAATACCGACAGCACGGCGCCGGTGACGCTGACGATCGGCCAGGACACGCTGCGGCTCCAGGAAAACACGATTCGCTTTCCCAGCCAGCGGCACAGCGGCACCACCGAGCGCGCCGACCTCTATCTCGCTTGGCCGCAAATGCAGGGTTATTCGAGCGAAAACCGCGATCGCTTCGACGATATCGCAAAGTCCCCGGACCTGATTTTCCTGCAGGTCACGCAGGCGACCATGTCGCGCGACATGTCGGGCCGATTCGAGCCGATCTACTCGCATCTGATCGACCCGACCCCGCAGCCGTTCGCCAACGGCATGACGCTTCACAAGCTTCGGGCCGATACCGGCTATGGCGATGAAGTGCTGCTGACGGCGCCGCGCAAGGGTGGTCCCGATTACGTCGTGCGATGCCTGCTGCCGGCGAGCCCCGAGCAGACGACCAGCGGCGACTGCCAGCGCGATATCAAGGTCGGGCGCGATTTAAGTGTGCTCTACCGCTTCTCCAGCCGTCATTTGGTGGAGTGGGAACATATTGATGCCGCTATTGCCCAATTTGTGGAAACGCGCCTCGTGAACCGTTCCGCGACATCCAGGTAGAATGGTCCGAAACGGTGAAACAAACGATTAATCATAAACGGATTGGTAACCCCGAAGAGCTACCTTCAATGAGGTTGATCGTGCGGGCGAAGCGCGGTCCCGATTCTTCTAAACTGCAAGCCAAGCAAAGAGTGAAATAGTGTCAAGGTCAGCTTCTTCCGCTTCCCCGTCCCGCTCCAGCAATTTCCTGATCAAGGCGATCGTTGCGCTGTCCATGGCAGTCGGTTTGCTCGGTCTGGATACGGTCAATTCCGACGCGGAAGCTGCCAATTCGAAGTATGCCGGCATCGTCGTCGACGCCAATACCGGCAATGTCCTCTACAGCGAAAACGCCGATCGCTTGCAGTATCCGGCTTCGCTGACCAAGATGATGACGCTCTATCTGACGTTCGAAGCGCTCGAACAGGGCCGCATCCGTCTCGATAGCGCCGTTCCCTTCTCTGCTCACGCATCCGGCCAGGCCCCGACCAAGCTCGGCGTTCGCCCGGGCGCCACGATTTCGGTCGAGCAGGCCATTCTCGGCCTCGTGACACTTTCCGCCAACGACGCCTCGACCGCGCTTGGCGAACTGCTCGGCGGTTCGGAAGACCGCTTCGCGCAGATCATGACTGCGAAAGCGCATGCGCTCGGCATGACGCGCACCACCTACCGCAATGCCAACGGCCTGCCGAACACCGCGCAGATGACCACGGCACGCGACCAAGCCCGTCTCGGCATCGCGCTGCGCCAGCATTTCCCGCAGTATTACGGCTATTTCTCCACGCAGAGCTTCAAGTTCGGCAACCGCATCATCCGCAGCCATAACCGCCTCGTCGGTTCGGTGCGCGGCGTTGACGGCATCAAGACCGGCTACACCCGCGCTGCCGGCTTCAATCTCGTCAGCTCGGTTCAGGTCGATGGCAAGTCGATCGTCGGCGTCGTTCTCGGTGGTGCTTCCACGCCTGCCCGCGACACCCAGATGCGCAACCTGATTGCGTCCTACCTGCCCAAGGCTTCGACCCGCGGCGGATCCGCACTGGTTGCCCAGGCACCGAAGATTTCGTCCGAAACCGTCATTCCGGTGACCGTTGCCAAGCAGGAAGTCGCGGAACTGCCGCCGACGCATCCGCTGCCGGTCAGCCGCACCGAGGTTGCCTCGGCGCAGGTCGCTTATGCCGGCACGCCGTCGTCCAAGTCAGACAATCCGCTTCTGCAGGAAATGCCGCAGCCGACGAAGGTGAAGACGCAGCCGATCAAGCAGGCCGCTGCCGCTCCGGTTCCCACGCCGACCACCGCCTACGTTCCGCCGGAGCAGGGTGATACCTCGGTCGACAACGTCACGACCGCATCGACCAAGCAGGCGCAGCCGGAAGGCTGGGTCGTGCAGATCGGCGTCTCGGCCAGCCGCGAAGCAGCCATGGACCTGCTCGACGGCGCCAAGAACAAGGGCGGCAAGGCACTGCGTTCCGCGAAGCCCTTCGCCGTCGCCTATGCCGGCAGCTATCGCGCACGTTTCGGTGGCTTCGACGACCAGAAGCAAGCTGTCAACGCCTGCAACTCGCTGAAGCGTGCCGGCGTGAAGTGCTGGGCCTCCGCCCAGTGATGAAGACGACCGCCGCCTACTCAAGTTCAGGCGGCGGCCCGGAATTCGGCCTTGATCGGTGTTCGCGACAGGGCCGGCCTTCCTAGACCTGATTTGTATTGCGTACGGGGATAATTATGGCGATCAACGAGAATGTTCCGGAATTTCCGGCCGAAGGTCGGTTGACTGGCAAGAATCCGCGCTCGGTTCTGCATCCGCTTCACGAAGCGGCAATGCGACTTGCCGAGATTGGCATGCCGCGGCCTAAGGCTAAGACGGCCAAGACCAAGGATCTGATCAATCTGCTCTTGTCGCATGGCGCACGTGCCTGGCGCTACTCGCAGCCCGAAGCAAGTATCCATCTTCACGTCACCAACCCGGAAGGCCGGGCGCCGGTGACGATGCGGCTCCGCTGAGCCGAAACGAACAGGCCTTTCTCTGACGTGATGCGTTCGTCAGAGAAGGCCGAGTTCGGAGAGTTCGCGGCGCAGGTCTGCGGGCATCTCGGCAACGCCTTCGCCGAGCGTATCGAGATCGCGCGGGCGATCCTCTTCCGGATAATAACGCCACCCCTGAAAGGCACGCTTCGGCTGTACCGCCGTTTCGATGACCTCGGGACCGAGTACCAGATGGCAGCGGCCAATGCCCTCGCCATCGGTAAAGCTCTGGATATCCAGCAGCTTTTGCCGCGCCTGAACCTGGCCCTTGATCACCCAATACAGCGAACCACCGTCGAGCAGCTCTTCAACGCGCTTCGGGACCATTCGGGTCGTATGGACGGAGTGTGGTTCCATGCCGGCGGCGATCGCCCTCAAGGAACGTTCGGCCACCCATTCGCGCAGATCGTCGATCGAGTCGGCGCCGACGCAGAGTTTGATAAGATGCAATGCCATGTCGCCGTTCAAATCCTTTTGCGCGGCAGCGTCAAGCGGCTTGAACGCACCGGCGGCCCATAGCCGCCGGTTTTCCAATCACAGTGTGATACGCCGTCCAGACAGCGATAGGCGGCCCGGCCTATCAACACTCCACGACGTTGACCGCGAGGCCGCCGGTCGAGGTTTCCTTGTATTTCTCGCTCATGTCGTAGCCGGTCTGGCGCATGGTCTCGATGCAGGCGTCGAGCGGCACGAAGTGGCGGCCATCACCCTTGATCGCGAGCGATGCGGCTGTCACGGCCTTCACGGCGCCCAGCGCGTTGCGCTCGATGCAGGGAACCTGCACGAGACCGGCAACGGGATCGCAGCTCATGCCGAGATGGTGTTCCAGTGCGATCTCGGCTGCGTTCTCGATCTGCTCCGGCGTGCCGCCCATGACGGCCGCGAGACCGGCTGCGGCCATGGCAGCCGCCGAGCCGACTTCGCCCTGACAGCCGACTTCGGCGCCCGAGATCGAGGCGTTGTGCTTGATGATGCCGCCGACGGCTGCTGCCGTCAGCAGGTAGTCGCGGATGCCGTTCTGATCCCAATCATCGTGGAAGTGCTCGTAGTAGCGGATCGTCGCCGGGATGACGCCGGCCGCGCCATTGGTCGGCGCGGTGACCACGCGGCCGCCAGCCGCGTTCTCCTCATTGACGGCCATGGCGTAGACGCTCAGCCAGTCGTTGGCGAGCAGCGGATTGATGCGGTTGCTGCGCCACTCTTCCTGCAGCTTGTCGTGGATGGAGCGAGCGCGGCGGCGGACATTGAGGCCACCGGGCATGATGCCGTCGACCTTGAGGCCGCGTTCGATGCAGGAGCGCATCGCTTCCCAGATCCGGTCGAGGCCTTCGTCGAGTTCCTCGCGGCTGCGCTGGCTTTCCTCGTTGGCGCGCTTCATCTGCGCGATCGAGACGCCTGATCGCGCCGCCATGTCGAGCATCTGCTTGGCGGTGGAGAAGGGATACGGCACCTTGACGCCATCCGACGGCATCTTCTTCTTGGCACGCATGGTCTCCAGTTCCGTGTCGGTGACGACGAAGCCGCCGCCGACGGAATAGTAGATGCGGCGCACGAGCATCCGGCCGTCCTTGTCGAAGGCGGAGAAGGACATGCCGTTGGCATGGCCCGGAAGCGGCTGCTTCTTGTCGAACACCAGATCGGTCTTCGGCTGGAACTGATAGGCGGGATGCCCTGGCGGGGTGATGCGGCCGGAGCGCTCGACCTTGTCGATGATGCCGTCCATCTGGTCTGGATCGACGCTATCTGGCTGCTCGCCCATCAGGCCGAGGATGACGGCCCTGCCCGTCCCGTGGCCGATACCGGTGTGGGCGAGCGAGCCGTGCAGGCTGACCTTGATCGCCGCGACATTGGCACCCGACGACGGGCGCGGCCATTCATCCGACAGAATCAGATCGAGAAAGCGGTTCGCCGCTGTCATCGGCCCCATCGTGTGGGAACTGGAAGGGCCGACGCCGATCTTGAATACGTCGAAAACAGAAAGGAACATGTGTGCGTCCTGTTGAGATTTTACTAATTCAGGCTACGCCAGCGCAGCCTGCGATCCGTTCGGTTCCCCGACATAGCATTTCACGCGTGCGACATCATCCTATGAAAGGTTCCATGTCCGCCCGTTGTTGCGGTCAGCGCTTCTATCTATAGAGTGGGCGCGTGGAGAGGGACTGAATCAATATAATGATGACGACACCAGATTACATCGCCCTGTGCTTCTTCGCGCTCATGTGGTTCGGTTATGCGCGTCTGTTGCGCAGCGCCAGCCTCTTCGGCCGCACCAGTCTCACGCATGCCATGATCGAGCGGCGGCGTGAATGGATCTACAATTCCCTGCGCCGCGACCTGAAGATGATCGATACGCAGATCATGGCCGGCCTGCAGAACGGCACGGCCTTCTTCGCCTCCACCTCGATCTTCGCCGTCGGCAGCTGCTTCGCGCTGCTTGGCGCGACGGAGAAGGTCGATGCGGTGTTCGCAGATCTGCCGCTGGTGCTGCATAGCGGGCATGCGGTGTTCGAGATGAAGGTCGGCGGCCTGGCGGCACTGTTCGGCTATGCCTTCTTCAAGTTCGGCTGGTCCTATCGCCTCTTCAACTACTGCACGATCCTGTTCGGCGGCATCCCGATGATGCGCGACACCGAAAACGACGTTCTGGCGGCGGAACGGGCGGCCGAGCGCGTCATCCGCATGAACATCATCGCCGGCGGCCACTTTAACGAGGGGCTCAGGGCGATCTTCCTGTCGATCGGCTATCTCGGCTGGTTCATCAACCCTTACGTCTTCATGGCGACGACCACGATCGTCATCGTCGTCCTGACGCGGCGGCAGTTCTTCTCGGAGGCGCGGCTGGCGATCATGGATCGCGAGCCGTCATCAAATCTCCACCTTTCTCCTATTCCCCGCAGCAATCCGTCGGCCGACGGAAACGACTCATCTGGGGGATTGTGAATGACTGTTCCGGCGACGGAGACCGCAGCGGCGCCAAAGCCGCCGCGCATCGGCCTGCTCGACACGCTGCGTGGCGCGGCGCTGGTCGCGATGGCAACCTATCATTTCACCTGGGACATGGAATTCGTCGGCTATCTCACGCCGGGCACCGCCGAGACCGGCTGGCTGAAGCTCTATGCCCGCGCCATCGCCTCAACCTTCCTGTTCATCGTCGGCGTCAGCCTGGTGCTTGCCAATACGCCGGAGACGCGCTGGACTTCGTTCTGGAAGCGGTTCGCGATGATCGCCGCCGCGTCGGTGGCCATCTCCGTGGCTACTTATTTCTTCATGCCGGGAGAATGGATCTTCTTCGGGATCCTGCACTGCATCGCCGTGCTGAGCGTGGTCGGCGTGCTGCTGTTGCGGCTGCCCCTGCCCGCGATCGTCGCCGTCACCGTGTTGGCCGTCGCCGGCTGGATCGCCGATACGTGGGTATCGCCGGGTATCCTGCGCTCGCCGTTCTTCGATCCGCGTTATCTGGCCTGGATCGGCTTTGCGGAAATGCCGCAGCGCTCCAACGATTATGTTCCGCTGTTTCCGTGGATGGTGCCGTTTCTGCTCGGGCTGACGAGTGCTGCCATCGCACTCAGAACGGGGCTTCCGGCCAAGCTCGCCGGTCTAGGGACTGGATCAAGCCTGCTCGCCAAGCTAGGCCGACACAGCCTCGCCTTCTATCTGATCCACCAGCCGGTGCTGATCTCGATCGCGTTCGCGCTCGCTTACATCGTGCCGCCGGCCAAGCCCGATCCCGTGCAGACCTACCTGCAGCAATGCAACACGTCCTGCAGCCTGCAGGAAGGCGAAGCGCTGTGCCGCAGCTTCTGCCAGTGCACGCTCGATAAACTTCAGGAGCAGAAGCTGTTCACGCCGTTTCAATCCGGCGAGGTCAAGGCCGATGATGGTCGCATCCTCAGCCTTGCCAGCGAATGCAGCGCAGCGCCCCAATAAGGGGCGCCTGGGCTGATCACGTACCTACGCCGATTTCTGCGAGGCGGCCGAGGCAGGATTCTTCGATATTGTCGAGTTCGGCCAGAGTGTCGTCGATATCCTTGCGCTTCTGGCGCAGGTCCTCGCGCTTCTCGTCGACGCGCTTCATCAACAGCTTCAGCTGTCCGAGCTCGCCCGGCGGCTCCTTGTAGACCTGAATGATCTCGCGAATTTCGGCGATGGTGAAGCCGATGCGGCGACCGCGCAGGATCTCCTGGATCAGACGCCGATCGGTCGGGCGAAACAGCCGCGTGCGGCCACGACGCTCCGGATGAATGAGGCCTTCGTCTTCATAAAAGCGAAGCGTGCGCGTCGAAACTCCGAATTCGCGCGTCAACTCCGTGATGCTGTAATATTTGCTAACCGGCATGGATCCCTCGATATTCAGGAACCCATAATATTGACTTTTACGTAATAGTCAATTTGTGCAACCCGGTTGCGAGTTGCCTATATGCCAAACCACCAGGTGGCGATCCCCAGAAAAGCGAAGAAGCCGGTGCAATCGGTGACCGTGGTCACGAAAACCGACGAGGCGATGGCGGGATCGGCGCCGACCTTATCGAGCAACAACGGCAAAAGAATGCCGGCGACGGCGGCTGCGAAGAGATTGATGATCATCGCCGAGCCGATGACGAAGCCAAGCTGGTAGTCATGAAACCAAGTGGCCGCGATGGTGCCCATGATCACCGAGAACATGGCGCCATTGGCAAGGCCGACCGCCACTTCCCTTCGGATGACGCGGCCGGCATTGTATATATCGAGATCGCCGGTCGCGAGAGCGCGCACGGTCACGGTCATCGTCTGCGTACCGGCATTGCCGCCCATGGAGGCGACGATCGGCATCAGCACGGCGAGCGCGATCATCTTTTCGATCGAGCCATCGAACAGGCCGATGACGCTGGCCGATAGAAGTGCTGTGCCGAGATTGATCACCAGCCACAGGAAGCGGGACTTCACCGTCGAGAAGACGTTGTCCGACAGCTCTTCATCGCCGACACCGCCGAGGCGCTTGATGTCTTCATCGGCCTCTTCGTGGATGACGTCGACGACGTCGTCGATGGTGAGCACACCGACCAACCGGTCGTTCTCATCAACGACGGCGGCGGAGAGAAGGTCGTATTGCTCGAAGAGCTGCGCCGCCTCTTCCTGGTCCATTTCGGCCGGGATCGGGTGGTTGGTCTCGCGCATGATCGTTTCGATCTTGTTCTGCCGCTTGGTGCGCAGGATCTTGTCGAGATCGATGGCGCCGAGCAGCTTGAACGTCGGGTCGATGACGAAGATCTGCGAGAAGGAATCCGGCAGGTTCTCCTCGTCGCGCATGTAGTCGATCGTCTGGCCGACCGTCCAAAACGGCGGCACGGCGACGAACTCCGTCTGCATGCGGCGGCCGGCGGAGCTCTCGGGATAATCAAGCGCCCGGCGCAGGCGAACGCGCTCGGTGAACGGCAGCTGCGCCAGGATCTCGTCGCGGTCTTCCTGGTCGAGATCTTCCAGAATGTAGACGGCGTCGTCCGAATCGAGCTCGCCGATCGCGGCTGCGATCTGCTCGTTCGGCATCTGGTCGACGATCTCGCGGCGGATCGCCTCGTCGACCTCCGTCAGCGCCGTCATGTCGAACTGGTCGCCGAGCAGGCGAACGAGCGCCAGGCGCTGATCGGGCTGGATCGATTCCAGCAGATCGCCCAATTCCGATTCGTGGAGGCGCGCGACGTGCTGTCTGAGGAAGATCGTATCGCGATCGGCGATGGCCGCACCGACAAGAGCCAGGAAGTCGCTGCGGACGTTTCCGTTCTCGTCGTAGAGGTCGGCTTCGCTGTCCTCCGGACGCGTGCGGACGAGCTCTTCTGCGTCGTTCGTCATCTTTGCCGCCCTCGCATCTCTTTCGAAGTTTAGAACGCTTCGATACGCCGGAATTCAACCCGTGCTAGCCGAAAGACATGGGAACGTCCAGCGTTAAACCGTTCATACGGATGACAATTCGCCAGTCGGAAGATAGTTTCGGCGCATCTGAAATCAGGAGAGGTTTTCGTGACCGTCCGCGCCATTCTACGCTTCCCTCACCCCGGCCTGAAAACGCCTTGCGCACCGGTGACAGCCTTCGACGACACCCTGCGCACGCTTGTCGCCGATCTGCTCGACACGATGCGTGCGGCCCCAGGCGTTGGGATCACCGCTGCGCATATCGGCGTGTTCGAGCGCGTGACCGTCATTGAGCTTAGCCGCGAGGATGGGGTGCGGGTTTACGTCAATCCCGAGATCATCAGCGCATCCCAGGACACCAGCCGCAATACCGAGGGCAGCGTCTCGATGCCTGGATCGACCGACGAGGTGATCCGTCCGAACGCGATCCGGTTTCGCTATCAGGATGTCGATGGACACACGCACGAGGAGGACGCGGAGGGCTTTCTTGCCATCTGCATCCAGCATGAGATCGACCAGCTCGGCGGGATTTTCTGGCTGCAGCGACTGTCGAAGCTGAAGCGCGACCGATTGGTGAAGAAGTGGGAGAAGGACGGCGGCTGAGCCGGCTGAATTACATCTCGACCGGTGCCGGCAGCGGCTTACGTGCTGGCTCAGGCGCGGCGATCTGCGAGGCCAGTTCTTCCGGCGTCACGAGACCACCCGAGATCAGAAGCTTCGCGGCGTCTTCCGGCGACATGTCGAGCAGCACGATCTTCTCGCGTGGCACGAAAATCAGGAAACCAGCCGTCGGCACCGGGGTCGGCGGCAGGAAGACGCTGACCATGTCGTGGCCCATGGCGTTGAACTTCGAGGCAATCTCGCCCTTCGCATCCGTCGCGATGAAGACCATCGCCCAGAGGCCCTGGCTCGGATACTCGATCAGCCCGACCTTCTTGAAGGAGTTGCTGCGCTCCTTCAGCACCGTCTCGAAGATCTGCTTGACGCTCTTGTAGATGACACGCACCAGCGGCACGCGGCGCACGAGCGACTCGCTGAACATCACGATCTGCTGGCCGATCAGGTTCTTGCCGAGAAAGCCGATGATGGTGATGATGATCAGGCCAATCAGCAGGCCGGAGCCCGGAACGGCGAAATTCAGGTAGTTGTCGGGGTCGTAGCGCGCCGGAAGATAGGGCTTCACCCAGCTATCGGCCCAGCGCACCACTGACCATGTCAGCCACAGCGTGATGGCGATCGGCGCGCAGATGATAATGCCCGCCAGAAAGTTATTTCTGATGCGCGATGCGACCGACAATCGGGGCAGTTTTTCCGTCATCGTATGCCGACGAACTCCGTTGAGTTTAGCTGCGATCGGAAATCAGTGCCCCCGTGCTTTCCGTGCCAAAAACTGCCAGAATTCGCCGCCCCGCACAAGCCTCGGTCGGCCGGACTCACTCGACCGTGACCGACTTGGCAAGATTGCGCGGTTGATCCACATCGGTGCCCATAAAGACCGCCGTGTGATAGGCCAGAAGCTGGATCGGCAGCGAGAAGATCATCGGCGCGATGATCTCGTCGACGTTGGGAAGAACGATCGTCGCCATGGTCGGCAGCTTGGAGTGGGCGACACCCGCTTCATCGGTGATGAAGATGATACGACCGCCGCGGGCTGCCACTTCCTGCATGTTCGACACGGTCTTTTCGAAGAAGCGGTCGTAGGGCGCGATGACGATGACGGGCATGTTTTCATCGATCAGCGCGATCGGGCCGTGCTTCAACTCGCCGGCCGCATATCCTTCGGCGTGGATATAGGAGATTTCCTTGAGCTTCAGCGCGCCTTCCATGGCGAGCGGATAGCTGGTGCCGCGGCCGAGATAGAGCACGTCCTTGCACTTCGACAGCTCGCGCGACAGGGTTTCCATCTGCGGCTGGATGGCGTTGAGCACGCGACTCATGATGCGCGGCATCTCGGCGAGATGGCGCACCAACTCCTTTTCCTGATCCGGGCCGATCGTGCCCCTCGCCTTGCCGGCGCCCAATGCCAGCGATGCCAGGACGGCGAGCTGGCAGGTGAAGGCCTTGGTGGAGGCGACGCCGATTTCAGGGCCTGCCATGATCGGGAAGATCGCATCCGATTCACGGGCGATCGTCGATTCCTTGACATTGACGACGGCGCCGATTTTCAGGCCGTTGTCCTTGCAGTAACGCAGCGAAGCCAGCGTATCGGCGGTCTCGCCCGACTGCGAGATGAAGAGTGCTGCCTGCGTCGGCGACAGCGGCATTTCGCGGTAGCGGAACTCGGAGGCGACGTCGATCTCGACTGGCAGACGCGCATAGCGCTCGAACCAGTATTTGCCGACGAGACCGGCGAGATAGGCGGTGCCGCAGGCGGAGATGGCGAGACCGGTCACCGACTTGAAATCGATCGCCGCCGCGTTGGCGCTGATCGTGTTGCTGGCAAAATCCACATACTGGCTGAGCGCGTGGGAGATGACCTCCGGCTGCTCGTAGATTTCCTTTTCCATGAAGTGGCGGTGGTTACCCTTGTCGACCACGTAAGCCGTCGTCTGCGAGATCTGGCGCGGGCGCGAGACTTCGTTGCCGTCGAAATCGAGGATGGTCGCGCCGTCCTTGGTCAGAACCGCCCAGTCGCCGTCGACGAGATAGGTGATCTCGCTGGTAAAGGGCGACAGCGCGATGGCGTCGGAGCCCAGGAACATCTCGCCCTTGCCGTAGCCGACAGCGAGCGGCGGACCGGAGCGGGCCGCCATGATCGTGTCGGGGTCCTTCTGCAGCATGACTGCCAGCGCATAGGCGCCGGTGACGCGGTTCAGCATCTTCATCATCGCTGCGCGCGGCTCGAGGCCCTCACCGAGATACTTGGCGACCAGATGGGCCACGACTTCGGTGTCGGTCTGCGTTTCGAAGACGGCGCCTTCGGCGGTCAGTTCGTCGCGCAGTTCGGAGAAGTTCTCGATGATGCCGTTGTGAACGACGGCAACGCCCTTGACGAAATGCGGGTGGGCGTTGGTCTCATTGGGGACGCCATGCGTTGCCCAGCGGGTGTGGGCGATGCCAGTCGTGCCGGGCAGCGGCTCGGCATCGAGGCGCTTTTCGAGATTGAAGAGTTTGCCTTCGGCGCGGCGGCGGTCCATGGCGCCATCGTGGATGGTGGCAACGCCGGCCGAATCATAACCGCGATATTCAAGCCGCTTCAGCGCATCGACCAGACGCACCGCCACAGGGCTGTTACCAACGATACCAACAATACCACACATAAAGAAATCCCCAGAGCCAGCAATCAATTGCAGGCAGTCGTAACAATTTTCACTTTTTACTCAATCGGCCCGGCGGTCACTTTCGGTGACCGCGCGTTACGAAGACAATCAGCCCTTCGCCTTCTTGGCGGCCTTCTTCGCAAGCGCCAGTTCGCGCAGGATCTTGGCGCGGCCGGGCTTGATCTCCTGGCGCGCGCGTCCGAAGGCAAGCGCGTCGGCCGGAACGTCATTGGTGATGACGCTGCCTGAGGCGATGTAGGCGTTGTCGCCGATGCTGACGGGTGCCACGAGCGAGGAGTTCGATCCGACGAAAGCGTTTGCGCCGATGATCGTTTCGCTCTTGTTGACGCCGTCGTAATTGCAGGTGATCGTGCCCGCGCCGATATTGGCGCCGGCGCCAATGCGGGCGTCGCCGATATAGGTCAGATGGTTGACCTTGGCGCCCTCGCCGACCTTGCCGTTCTTCAGCTCGCAAAAATTGCCGACTTTCGATCCCTCGGCGAGATCCGCACCCGGCCGCAGGCGGGCAAACGGACCGACCGTGGCACCGGCGCTGACATGCGCGCCCTCGATATGCGAGAAGGCATGGATGATGGCGCCGCCATCAATCACCACGCCGGGGCCGAAGACGACGTTCGGTTCGATCAACGCATCCTGGCCGATGACGGTGTCAAAGGATAGGAAGACGGTTTCGGGAGCGATCATGGTGACGCCCGAGATCATCAACTCGTGGCGACGGCGCTCCTGCCACAGCCGCTCGATGACGGCGAGCTCGGCGCGGTTGTTGGTGCCGGTCATTTCGACCTCGGGGGCATCGACCGCAGTGACGCGACCGCCCTGCGAGCGGGCGATCTCGACGAGATCGGTCAGATAATACTCGCCCTTGGCATTATTGTTGCCGATCAGAGCCAGAAGCTCCAGCGCCTTGCGACCGTTGATGGCCATCAGACCGCTGTTGCACCAGGTGACGGCGCGCTCGGCGTCGGTCGCGTCCTTCTCTTCGCGGATGGCGATCAGCTCCCCGTCCTTGACCAGCAGACGGCCGTAGCCGGTCGGCTTTTCGGTGTGGAAGCCGATGACGACGATATCGCTGCCATCTGCCAGCGCCTGGCGTGCGGCCTTCAGCGGCGCTTCCGTCTGCAAGGGAACGTCGCCGTAGGTGACGATGACGTCGTCATAGCCGCGCGCAATGGCTTCGCGTGCTGCAAGCACCGCATGGCCGGTGCCGAGGCGTTCCTTCTGGAGATAGGCCTCGATCTCGACACCGCCGACAGCAGCAGCCTTGGCGACCTCATCCGCATCGCGGCCGACCACGAGTGCCACGGCGCCGATATCGGTCTTCGCCACGGCTTCGACGACATGGGCGATCATCGGGCGGTTGGCCACCGGGTGGAGAACCTTCGACTTCGACGATTTCATGCGCGTGCTGTCACCCGCGGCGAGAATGACGGCAAGACAAGTGCGTTCCATGGTCTGCTCCCAAGAATCCGTTACAGGCGCGTTGCCGCCTCATAGCAGCAACTCGATAACGGAACAAAGATCAAAAAAGGATTAGGCCGATACCCTGGTCATTCCGGCATAGGCGTCATGCACATGATCGCGGCCCTCGACGATGACCGCCTCCATCGCTGAACGCGCCGCCGGCACATCGCCCGCCGCGATCGCCTTGACGATGCGCATGTGTGTTTCGGCGATGTTCGAGAAGCCGTTCTGTGAGGGCGGCGTGCTGATGCGGAACATGCCGACGAGTGCGGCCTCTATCAGGCTTCCGAGCGTATGCATGAAAGGATTGTGCGCGGCGTCAGCGACGGCGAGGTGGAATTCGAGATCGGCCATCGCGAGGCTCTCGGTCGTATGATCGGGCGCCGCCATCTCCTTGGCGAGATCGGTCAAAAGCGCGATCTCCTCAGGTGTTGCCCGCTCGGCCGCCAGACCAGCCGCGAAGGGTTCGACGGCCAGCCGGATATCGTAAAGCTGCAGCAGGAACTCCTCGGTCACGTCGTCATCGAAGTGCCAGGCGATCACCTCGCTGTCGAACATGTTCCACTGGCTCTTTTCGGTGACCCGGGTGCCGACGCGCGCCTTGGCGACGATCATGCCCTTGGCGGCCAGCGTCTTCATCGTTTCGCGAAGAACTGTGCGGGACACCTTGAAGCGCTGCGCAAGCTCGATATCGCCGGGGAGAATGCTCCCGACAGGATAGGTGCCGGCGACGATGGAGCGGCCGAGTTCGTCCACCACCTGTGCGTGGCTGGTGCGAGATCGGCGTTGTGTCTTCCCGGTGTCCAGAATTCTATTGCGCAAGCCACGACCCCCGTCAGGCATACCTCTTGTTCAAACTCGAGAGGAACAGGATGGCCTTCTGCATCAGGATGAATGCAAAAAGCAGCAGGCCGATCAGTATCTTCGTCCACCAACTGGAGAGTGTTCCATCGAAGGTGATGTAGGTCTGAATCAACCCTTGTATCAGGAGCCCGATAAAGGTCCCCGCTACAAATCCCGCTCCACCCGTCAGCAAAGTGCCCCCAATGACAACCGCCGCGATGGCATCGAGCTCGACACCGACGGCCGCCAACGAGTAGCCGGCGGACGTATAAAGGGAAAAAACGATTCCGGACAGGCCGGCAAGGAAGCCGGAAAGCGCATAAATCTGAATTGTGGTGCGACCAACCGGCACACCCATCAACTGCGCCGTGTGCGCCCCGCCGCCAAGCGCGTAAACGTTGGTGCCGAAGCGGGTGCGGTGGGCGATGAAGATGCCGACGGCGAAGACCAGGAGCATCACGGCGCCGATCAAAGTGAGTCGGCCGCCGCCCGGCAGCTTGTAATAGAGGCCTGACAGCGTGTTGTAATAATCGTGGCCGATCGGGATGCTGTCGATGGAGAGCACGAAGGCCATGCCCCGCGCGAGGAACATGCCAGCAAGCGTAACGATGAAGGCCGGCATCTGCAGATAATGGATCACGGCGCCCATCGCCGCCCCGAAAGCGGTGGTGATGACAAGCACCAGCGCGAAGGCGACCAGCGGATGGATGCCGGTGTTCTGCAGAATGACGGCGAGAAACACGCCGGTGAAGGCGATGACCGAGCCGATCGAGAGGTCGATACCACCCGAGATGATCACGAAGGTCATGCCGACGGCGGCAATGCCGAGGAAGGCGTTGTCGGTCAAGAGGTTGCCGACCACGCGCGTCGACAGCATGCTCGGATACTGCATGGCGCAGACAGCATAGGAGAGGATGAAGATCACGATTGTCGCGAGAAGCGGCAGGTATTTCGAATTCATTTCTGCAGTTCCCCTCTCGGGCCGGAGCGACGCCCCATAAAGACGGCTGCCGATTGCACGGCCGGCGACTGGATCACCAGGATGACCAGAACAATCAACGCCTTGATGATCAGGTTGAACTCCGGCGGGAAGCCCGAGAGCAGGATGCCGGTGTTGACTGCCTGGATGATCATCGCGCCGATCAGCGAGCCGACGATGCTGAAGCGACCGCCGAGCAGCGAGTTGCCGCCGACGACGACCGCGAGGATCGCGTCGAGCTCGAGCCAGAGCCCGGCATTGTTGGCGTCGGCACCCTTGATGTCGGCGGCGACGATGATGCCGGCGATCGCGGCGCACAGCCCGCTCAGCATGTAGACAGCCATCAGGAGCACCGGCGTGCGGACGCCGGACAGCGTGCTTGCGCGGCGATTGATGCCGGTTGCCTCGACGAGCATGCCGAGCGCGGTGCGGCGAACGAGCAGCGTGACGAGAACGCCGACCACCAGCCAGATGACAACGGGCATCGGCATGAAGGCGAAGGAGCCGCTGCCGAAGAAGATCAGACCGTCATCGTTGAAGGTCATGATCACGCCCTCGGTGATCAGCTGCGCGATGCCGCGACCGGCAACCATCAGCACCAGCGTGGCGATGATCGGCTGGATGTTGAGCACCGCCACGAGGAAGCCGTTCCAGACACCGCATGCCAGACCGATCAGCAGCGTCAGCACCAGCGTCCAGGCGAGCGAGTTGCCTGAGACGATCGACGACGCTGCGACGGCGCCGCAGATGGCGATGACCGCGCCGACGGAGAGGTCGATGCCCTTGGTGGCGATCACGAGCGTCATGCCGATCGCCAGAAGCGCGACCGGCGCGCCGCGGTTCAAGACGTCGATCAAGCTGCCGTAGAGCCGGCCGTTTTGAATAGTGACATTAAAAAACTGCGGGAACATAATGAAGTTCAACAGCAATATGACTGCTAGCGCGATCAATTGCGGTGCCAGGCGGATGAGCAGCGCCTTCTGTGACGACGTCATGCGTCCTCCGTCTTTTTCTGCACGGCGGCGATTGCCTGGACGATGCGCGACGTGCTGACGTTTTCACCCGTCAACTCCGCCACATGCTCGCGGTCCCGCAATACCAAAATACGTGAACTATAGGCGATAAGCTCTTCTAATTCCGACGAAATAACGATCAGAGACATGCCCCTTTCGCAGAGCTCCTCGATCAGCTTTATGATCTCGGCATGGGCGCCGACATCGATGCCGCGGGTCGGCTCGTCGAGGATCAGGAAGTCGGGATTGGTGGCCAGCCAGCGGGCGAGGATCGCCTTCTGCTGATTGCCGCCTGACAGCAGACGGATCGGCTTTTCGCGGTCGGTGGTGCGGATGTCGAGCGCCTTGATGTACTGGTCGGCAAGCGTGTTCTGCTCGCCGCGAGACAGCGGCCGCGCCCATCCTCGGCGCGCCTGCAGCGCCAGCGCGATGTTTTCGCGGATCGAGAGATCGCCGATGATGCCATCGGTCTTGCGATCCTCCGGGCAGAAGCCGAAACCGGCGCGGATCGCCGCTCGCGGGTTGGAAAGCGCCACCGGCTTGCCGTCGATCTTGGCGGTGCCGCTATCGGCATTCTCGATACCAAAGAGAAGCTCGGCCGTTTCCGTGCGCCCGGAGCCGAGAAGACCGGCGACGCCGACGACCTCGCCGACGCGCACGTTCAGGTCAAACGGCTTCACCTTGCCGCGCTTGCCGTATCCCTCGAAACTGTATTTGACGGGACCGGCCGCCACGCTGCGTTCCTTCACGGCGGCTTCGGCATGTGCCAACTCGTGGCCAAGCATCATCGAGATCAGGCCCTGGCGCGGCAGCTCGGCCTTCTCGCGTGTGCCGACCAGCTTGCCGTTGCGCAGCACCGTGATGCGGTCGCTGATGTCGTAGACCTGCTCAAGGAAGTGAGTAATAAAAACAATGCCTAGCCCGCGTTTCTTCAGGTCACGCATGATGCCGAAGAGCATCGCCACTTCCTGCGCGTCGAGGCTTGCCGTCGGTTCGTCGAGGATCAGCACCTTGCCGGAGAGATCGACGGCGCGAGCGATGGCCACGACCTGCTGGACGGCGACGGAGAAGCGATCGAGCTGCGCGGTGACGTCTATCTCCATGCCATATTGTCGCAGCAACTCGCGCGCCTGGCGGTTCATGGCGGAAACGTCGATCATGCCGAAGCGCTTCGGCTGACGCCCGAGAAACAGGTTTTCTGCAACGCTCAAATTGGAAAGGAGATTGACCTCCTGATACACGGTTCCGATGCCAAGCCGCTGCGCAGCAAGGGTATCAGCCGGATCGATCTCGGCGCCATCAAGCGTGAGGCTGCCTTCGTCGCGGCGATAAGCACCGGTAATGCACTTGATCAGCGTCGATTTTCCGGCGCCGTTTTCACCCAGCAGCGCGTGCACTTCGCCCTTGCGAAGGGTGAAATCGACCTTGTCGAGAGCGACGGCTCCGGGGAAGAATTTCGATATGCCTGATGCGGCAAGGACGTTCTCGAAATTGTGAATCATCAAGTGGGCTTTTCCTGATATTGACCGACATGGCCTGATAGCAACCCGACATGATGTCTGGCAGCGTTCGCGGCAGTTCCGCACCGGTCCATGATGGACCGGTGCGGTTCATGTGTCAGATCAGTAGCCGAGGCCCTTCTTGGACTCGTAGACCTTCTTCGGATCGTCAGCCTGGGTGTAGAGCTTCGATTCGGTCTGGATCCACTTGGCCGGAGCCTTCTTGTCCTTGAGGTAGGCGTCGAGCGCGTCGAATGCCGGGCCTGCCATGTTCGGCGTCAACTCGACGGTCGCGTTGGCTTCGCCGGCTTCCATTGCCTTGAAGATATCAGGAACGGAGTCGATCGAGACGACGAGGATGTCCTTGCCCGGCTTCAGGCCGGCTTCCTTGATCGCCTGGATACCGCCGACAGCCATGTCGTCGTTATGGGCGTAGAGGGCGCAGATGTCCTTGCCGCCGTTCTCAGCCTTCAGGAAGCTTTCCATGACTTCCTTACCCTTGGTGCGGGTAAAGTCGCCGGTCTGGCTGCGAACGATCTTGAAGTTCGACTTGCCGGCAATGGCTTCCTCGAAGCCCTTCTTGCGAGCGATGGCCGGCGAGGAGCCGGTGGTGCCCTGGAGCTCGACGATGTTGCACTTCTTGTCGGCAACGGTCTTCACGAGCCAGTCACCGGCAACCTTGCCTTCGTGAACCTGGTCGGAGGTCACGGCCGTCAGGTAGAGATCCTCAGGCGCCTTGATCGTACGGTCGAGCAGGATGACCGGGATGTTGGCTTCCTTGGCTTCCTTCAAAACCGCATCCCAGCCGGTTTCAACAACCGGGGCGAGCAGGATGGCGTTGACGCCCTGGGCGATGAAGGAGCGGATTGCCTTGATCTGGTTTTCCTGCTTCTGCTGGGCATCGGCGAACTTCAGGTCGATGCCGCGCTTCTTGGCCTCTTCCTTGGTGACGGTCGTCTCAGCAGCGCGCCAGCCCGATTCCGAGCCGATCTGCGAGAAGCCGACAACCAGTTCGGCGGCCTGTGCAGAGCCGAACATGCAGGCAGCAAAAACCGTGGCACTCATGAGTGCTGTCTTGAATTTCATGATTTCCTCCAAAAGCCGCCTCCCGCGGCACGCACTAGGAAAATCATATAGTATTACTTTTGTAAATGCACTTTCTGGTATGCAACGCAGCAAAAAAGGGCGCCCGAAACGAGCGCCCTTTCGCATGTGCTAACAGTGAGAAATGCTCACTTCGGCAGCTTGTCATCCACGCCTTCGACGTAGAAGTTCATGCCGAGCAGCGTGGCATCATCAGCCTTCTCGCCAGCCTTCAGCCACGGCGTGCCGTCCTGCTTGTTGATCGGGCCGGTGAAAGGGTGAATCTCGCCCGACTTGATCTTGGCTTCGGTATCCTGCGCCATCTTCTTCACGTCGTCAGGCATGTTGGTGTAGTCGGCCATCTTGAGGATGCCGTCCTTCAGGCCGTCCCAGCTCTGCTCGGACTTCCAGGTGCCGTCGAGCAGCGCGTGAACGCGCTTGGAGTAGTAGTTACCCCAGGTGTCGACGATGGCCGTCAGCTGCGCCTTCGGGCCGGCAGCGATCATGTCGGAAGCCTGGCCGAATGCGTGGATGCCGCGCTCTTCGGCAACCTGCATCGGGGCCGTCGTGTCGGTGTGCTGCGTCAGCACGTCGACGCCCTGGTCAACCATGGCCTTGGCGGCGTCGGCTTCCTTGCCCGGGTCGAACCAGGTGTTCACCCAGATGACCTTGAGCTTGAAATCAGGATCGATCGACTTCGCGCCCTGCTCGAAGGAGTTGATGCCCATGACCACTTCCGGAATCGGGAAGGAGGCGATGTAGGCAGCGCCGTGGTTCTTCGAGGTCTTGGCGGCGATCTGGCCGAGAATGTAGCGACCTTCGTAGAAGCGCGAGTTGTAGGTCGCAAGGTTCGGGCCGGACTTGTAGCCGGTGCCGTGCTCGAACTTCACATCCGGGAACTTGGCGGCAACCTTGACGGTGGCGTCCATGAAGCCGAAAGAGGTGGTGAAGATCAGCTTGCAGCCGGAGCGGGCGAGACGCTCGATGGCGCGCTCTGCATCCGGGCCTTCGGGAACGTTTTCGAGGTACGGCGTGTCGATCTTGTCGCCGAATTCCTTCTGGATCTGCTGGCGGCCGAGGTCGTGCGCCTGCGAGTAGCCGCCGTCGGTATGCGAGCCGACGTAGACGAAGCAGACCTTGGTCTTGTCGGCGGCCTGTGCGGACGAGCCGACGCTCAAAATGGCAGCTGCCGAAGCGGCAAATGCGAATGCTAGTCTTTTCATGATAACCCCTGTGGTTTGGAATCTCTGAGTTCGTTTGTTCTTGTTCTATCGTTCCGGGACGAATGGTTTTCCCAGAGACGCCGGCGTGTTGATCAGCGTCGTGCGCCGATTATGAGAAATGATGACGAGAACCACAATAGTGGCCGCGTAAGGCAGCATCGACAGGAACTGCGCCGGAATACCGATGCCGAAAGCCTGGGCATGCAGCTGCAGGATCGTGACCGCGCCGAAGAGATAACCGCCGGCGAAGACCCGCCACGGACGCCATGAAGCGAAGACCACCAGTGCCAGCGTGATCCAGCCGCGGCCTGATGACATGTTCTCCACCCATTGCGGCGTATAGACCAGCGACAGCTGCGCGCCGGCGAGCCCCGCGCAGGCGCCCCCGAACATCACCGCGAGATACCGGGTGCGGATGACGCTGATGCCGAGCGCATGCGCTGAGCCGTGACTGTCGCCGATGGCGCGTAGCTTGAGGCCGGCGCGGCTGCGGAACAGGAACCAGCTGACGCCGAAGAGCAGCGCCAGCGACAGGTAGAAGGTCAGATCCTGCTTGAACAGCACCGAGCCGACGAAGGGAAGGTCGGAGAGGTAGGGCACGACGATCGGCGCAAGCCGGACGCCGGGAACACTGACATAGCCCTCGCCAAGCATGCCCGACAGGCCAAGGCCGAGGATGGTGAGCGCAAGACCTGTTGCCACCTGGTTCGCAACCAGCGTCAGCGTCAGGAAGGCGAAGAGTAGCGAGAAGATAGCGCCCATCGCGATGCCGGCGAGAAGGCCGATATAGGGCGAGCCAGACATCTGCGCCCCGGCGAAGGCCGCGACGGCACCCATGATCATCATTCCCTCGACGCCGAGGTTCAGCACGCCCGAGCGTTCTGTCACCAGTTCGCCGAGTGCGGCGATGACGAGCGGCGTCGAGGCGGTGATGACTGTCAGAAGGATGGCTTCGAAAATGCTCATGCGACGCCTCCCCGGACACGCGACCAGACGATGCGGATCTTGTAGGCGATCAGCGTGTCGCAGGACAGGACGAAGAACAACAGCAGCCCCTGGAAAACGCGGGTAACCTTATCGGAGACGCCGATCGACAGCTGCGCGGCCTCGCCACCCAGATAGGTCAGCGCCAGCACCAGGCCGGAAGCAATGATGCCGAGCGGGTTGAGGCGTCCGAGGAAGGCGACGATGATCGCGGTGAAGCCGTAGCCCGGTGAGATCGCCGGCTGCAGGTGGCCGATCGAGCCCGAGACTTCCGAGATGCCGGCGAGACCGGCCAGCGCGCCGGAGAACAGGAAGCTGAACCAGATCATCTTCTTCGATGAGAAACCGGCGAAGCGCCCTGCCCGTTCCGACTGGCCGAGGACGACGATCTCGAAGCCCTTCAGCGTGTATTTCAGCATGAACCAGACGAGGATCGCGGCGATGATCGCGAAGATGAAGGCCCAGTGGGCGCGGCCGGACTCTTCCCAGATCGCCGGCAGCACCGCTTCGGGCGGAAAGGAGACGCTCTCAGGGAAATTGAAGCCGGCGGGATTGCGCCAAGCGCCGCGGATCAGCCAATCGAGAAAGAGCTGGGCAATATAGACCAGCATCAGGCTGGTCAGGATTTCATTGGTGTTGAAATGCGCCTTGAGCAGCGCCGGGATGCCGGCGAACAGCGCTCCGCCGAGCGCACCCATAATCAGCATCAGTGGCAACACGAGGGGCGAGTGCCATTCGGTGAACAGGATGGGCAGGATCGAGCCGGTGATCGCGCCCATGGTGAACTGGCCCTCGGCGCCGATGTTCCAGTTGTTCGAGCGATAACAGACGGCGAGGCCGACGGCGATCATGATCAAAGGTGCGGCCTTGATCGCCAGTTCGTGCAGCGACCAGACTTCGAGCAGTGGCTCCAGGAAGAAGGCGTCGAGCGCCTCGATCGGATCCTTGCCCAAGATCTCGAACATGATCGCGCCGGCAACCAGCGTCAAAATCAGCGCCAGCAGCGGCGAGACGAGGCCGTAGAGCTTCGACGCCTGCGGGCGCTTTTCGAGTTCAATGCGCATGCGTGGTCTCCGGCGCGGTCTTGCTTTCATGCAGGCCGCCCATCAGCAGGCCGATCTTCTCGCGCGTCAGCTCGCCCGCAGGGAATGGCGACGACAGGCGTCCCTCGGAAATGACGGCGATCTCGGTTGCGACCTCGAAGATTTCGTCCAGATCCTGGCTAATGACGACGACAGCCGAACCGTTGCGGGCGAGGTCGACGAGCGCCTGGCGGATGCGGCTTGCCGCGCCCGCGTCCACGCCCCAGGTCGGCTGATTGACGACGAGGACGGCCGGCTGGCGGTCGAGCTCGCGGCCGACGATGAATTTCTGCAGGTTTCCACCCGAGAGCGAGCCGGCTGCCGGATCCTCGCCGCTCTTGCGCACGTCCATTTCCTCGGAAATGCGCTTCGTCGCGTTCTTCACGGCGCTACGGCGGATGATCTTGAGGAAACCGCCTGAAAGGAAGGCCTTGCGGTCGGATTTGCTGCGGGCAAGCACGAGGTTGTCGGAGAGCTTCATCGCCGACACGGCGGCGTGGCCGTGGCGCTCCTCGGGCACGAAGCCGGCTCCGAGCAGGCGGCGGGCGGTGATCCCTTGGTTTCCGACAGGCTTGTTGCGGATGACGACCGCTTCCGGCTTTGACACCGGATATTCGCCCGAGAGCGCATCGAACAACTCGCCCTGCCCGTTTCCGGCAACGCCTGCGATCGCAAGGATCTGGCCGGAACAGACGGTCATCGACACGTCCTTCAGCGGCATGGCGAAGGGGGTGCGCGGGGCGACGGAGAGGCCTGAGACGGCAAGCTGGACCGGACCCTTGGCGCCGCGATCGGGGTGCGTGACGGATGCGACGTCGTTGCCGACCATCATGCGCGCAAGCGAGGCCGGCGTTTCATCTGCCGGCACGCAGGCGCCGGTCACCTTGCCGTGGCGTAGCACCGTGGCGCGGTCGCAGATGCGCTGCACCTCTTCCAGGCGGTGGCTGATATAGAGCACCGAGCGGCCCTCGGCCTTGAGTTTGAACAATGTCTCGAACAGCTTGTCCGCTTCCTGCGGCGTCAGCACCGAGGTCGGCTCGTCGAGAATGATCAGCTTCGGGTTTTGCAACAGCACGCGGACGATCTCGATGCGCTGGCGCTCGCCGACGGAGAGATCGGCCACATGGGCGTGTGGGTCGAGCGGAAGGCCATAGGCCTGCGACAGCGCCCTCGCCTCCTCGGCAATCTTGCCGATCGGGATGCTGTCATCGAGAGAGAGCGCGATGTTTTCGGCAACGGTGAGCGCTTCGAACAGCGAGAAATGCTGGAACACCATGCCGATGCCAAGCTTGCGCGCAGCACCGGGCGAGTTGATCGCGACCGGACGGCCTTCCCAGACGATCTCGCCCTCGCTCGGCTCCAAGACGCCGAACAGCATCTTCACCAGCGTGGATTTTCCCGCGCCGTTTTCGCCGAGCAATGCATGGATTTCGCCGGGAGCGATATCGAGGTCTATGTGGTTACAGGCAGCAAAGCTGCCGAATAGCTTTGTCAGCTTCTGGACCGACAATAACGCGCCTGATGCCGGCACAGTCGATGACGACACTTTCCCCTCATTTCCCACTGCCGACCTGCCCCTTCAGGATCATTCTGGGATCAGCAGCGTCGTTCCGGTCGTTTTTCTAGCTTCCAGTTCCGTGTGGGCTCGCCCAACCTCGCGCAACGGATAGGTCTGATTGACATTGATACGCACTTTGTTGCTCAAAACAACATCAAATAATGCGTTTGCACAATCAGTTAGCTCATCGCGGGTGGCGATGTAGGTGAAAAGCGTCGGACGGGTCGCAAAGAGCGAGCCCTTCTGCGCCAGCAACGCCAGGGTGAAATCCTCTATTGGGCCGGATGACTGGCCAAAGGACACGAACATGCCCAAGCGCTTGAGGCAGTCGAGCGATTGCGGGAAGGTGTCGCGACCGATGGAATCGTAGACGACATCGACGCCCTTGCCGCCTGTGATCTCCGAGACGCGCGCGACGAAATCCTCGCTGTTGTAGTTGATGACGCGGTCGTAGCCATGTTCGCGTGCCAGTTCAGCCTTGGCGTCCGATCCGACCGTGCCGATGACAGTCGCGCCGAGCGCCTTGGCCCACTGGCCGGCGATCAGGCCGACACCGCCGGCGGCGGCGTGGAAGAGCAGCGTGGTGTCAGGGCCGACCTTGAAGGTGCGGTTCAGCAGATACTGCGCCGTCATGCCCTTCAGCATCATCGCCGCGGCTGTATCGAGCCCTATGCCATCGGGCACGGTTACCAGATGCCTGGTCTCGATGTTGCGCTCGATGCTGTAGGCGCCGTCGGAGCCAGCATAGGCGACGCGGTCGCCGACCTTGAAATCCGAGACGCCGGGGCCGACCGCAGTCACCGTGCCGGCGGCTTCCTTGCCCGGAACGAAGGGCATATACGGCGCCTTGTAGAGGCCGGTGCGGAAATAGACGTCGATGAAATTCAGGCCGATCGCGGCGTGCCGTATCTGCACTTCGCCGGCGCCGGGCGGCGGCAGGTCGATATCGACATAATCGAGAACTTCGGGACCGCCGGTCCCGTTCAGCACGACGGCCTGTGTCTTCGTCATTCCAATTCTCCTATGCCAATTCTCCTATGCACGACGTCCAAGCGCCGGCAGGAACTGCAGCACCGCACCGATGCAATAGAGATAGATACCGCTCAGAACGAAAAGAACGAGCGCCCATTGCGGCACGACGAAATGCATCAGCAGCGCATAGATGCCGAGTGCCGACCACAGGAAGAAGATGCCGAGATTGAACGGACGCAGGCGCTGGACGCGGACCGGATGCAGGAAGTTGATCGGCAGGAAGGTCAGGATCACCGAGACAGTGACGACGGCGAGCGCGGTCGTGGCGCTGGCATCCATGACGAACAGCGTGAAGACGATCATGTTCCAGACAACGGGGAATCCTGAGAAGAAATACTCTTCGGTCTTCATGCCCATGTCGGCATAATAGATGGCGCTCGACACGACGATCATGCCGGCGGCCACGAACGACCAGGGCTCGCCGATCATGCCGCTCTGATAGAGCGCGAATGCCGGCAGTAGCACGTAGGTGACGTAATCGATGATATTGTCGAGCGTATCGCCCGACCAGTTCGGCAGGACTTCCTTGACCTTGACCTTGCGCGCGATCGGTCCATCGATACCATCGACCAGAAGCGCCAGCCCCAGCCACCAGAACATGTCGACGAAACGATGCTCGGCGGCGGCCACGACGCCGAGGAAAGCAAGAAAGGAACCGGAGGCCGTCAAAATATGGACGGAAAATGCGCGCATTTCCGCGTAGGGTACGCGCTTGTAATTGAAAATCTTCATGTTTCCCCGAGTTGCCATAAGCAATCCGCACCCCCGAGGCGCGATTTCGGCCTAATATGCATCCTTTGTCGGGCTTCGCCAGAGCAAAAGCGAATGATGCACATCGGGTTTCCCAAACCTGACGATAACATGCATATTTCATGCAACTCGCCACAGAGGGAATGGAATACCTTTAATCCGCCGCCTATTTGTAATATCTCGCTCGCATCGAATTGATGATCGACGAACTACGGGATCCGATACCGCAATGAACGCCCCTGCAAAGACCGAAGAATTCGCAGCCCCAATCCCTGCCGGCGTATTCGCCGAAACCGTTCTCAGCGTCACGCACTATACGGACAACCTGTTCCGCTTCACGATGACGCGTCCTGAAGGTTTCCGCTTCCGCTCTGGCGAATTCGCGATGATCGGCCTCATGGTAGACGGCAAACCGATCTTCCGCGCCTACTCGATCGCCAGCCCCGCCTGGGCCGAAGAACTCGAATTCTTCTCCATCAAGGTTCCCGATGGTCCGCTCACCTCGCATCTGCAGGCCATCAAGCCCGGCGACCAGGTGCTGATGCGCAAGAAGCCGACGGGCACGCTGGTGCTCGACGCGCTGACGCCCGGCCGTCGTCTCTACATGTTTTCGACCGGCACCGGCATCGCGCCATTCGCCAGCCTGATCCGCGATCCGGAGACCTACGAAAAGTTCGACCAGGTCATCCTCACCCACACCACGCGCAACATAGCCGAGCTGAAATACGGCTTCGACCTGGTTCACGAAATCCAGAACGACGAGCTTCTGCAAGAAGTGGTCGGTGACAAGCTGCTGCACTACGCAACGGTAACGCGCGAGGACTTCGAGTATCGCGGTCGCATCACCGACCTGATCTCCTCAGGCAAGCTGTTCACCGATCTCGGCGTTCCCAAGCTCGATCCCGAGATCGACCGCGGTATGATCTGCGGCTCTTCGGCGATGCTGAAGGACACCAAGGAACTGCTTGAGAAGGCTGGCCTCGAGGAAGGCGCCAACAGCAAGCCGGCGCAGTTCGTCATCGAACGCGCCTTCGTCGGCTGATTGCCTCTCTCAAATGCCTATAACAGCGGCTCCGGAAACGGGGCCGTTTTCATTTCTGGCCGAGATAATCGATCAGCGTCGTCATCGCCTTGCGTGCTTCAGTCGCCTTGCCCTGCTGGATCGCGCGGATCACGGCAACGTGCAGCGAAATCGAGCGATCCATCCGCTCGGGGCTTGCCTTCGAATACCAGAGGCGACGCGAATGGGTCTGCACCGGGCCGAGCGCCGAAGTGATGAAGGCATTGGGACAAGACTCTTCGAGAATTTCGTCGAATGCCTTGTCGGCCGCGAAGAATCCCGCGAGATCGCCGCTGACGGCGCAATCGTTCATGGCACGCGCGCATTCCACCAGTTGGTTGCGCTGCCCGTCGGTCGCCTGTTCGGCAACGAGTGCGGCTGCGATCGGCTCGAGCTCGCGGCGAACCTGCATGACATGGGCGTGGTCGGTCGGCTTGATCTCGGCGATCTGCAGGCCGACGCGCGGCTTCACCACGATCAATCCCTGCCATGCCAGCTTCTGGATCGCCTCGCGCACTGGCGTGCGGCCGTGTCCGGAGAGATCGATCAGCTGCTTTTCATTGACGAGCGCACCAGGCGTCAACGCCAAGGTCACGATGGCATGTTCCAGCGCCAGATAGGCAAGATGGCTCTGTGAGGAGTTCGGCATCGCGGATCCGTGATTCGACCTGATATATCATAAGCCCCGCGTTAACGGATTCAATGGCAGGTTGCCATGATATATTAGGCGGCAGCGAGAGCCGTTATTTTACAGCGGCTTACTCGTGCCGCAGCGCATCGATCGGATTGAGCTGGGCGGCCCGCCTTGCCGGGAAATAGCCGAAGATCATGCCGATCGCGGCGGAAAAGGCGAAGGCGACGATGATCATCGTCGGGCTTACCACGAACGGCACCTTGAGTAGCGATACGGCGCCGAAGCCGAGGCCCAGCCCCAGCAGAATGCCGCTCATGCCACCGAATATCGACAGCGCCACCGCCTCGACAAGGAACTGCATCAACACCTGTCGCTCCAGCGCGCCAATCGCCAGACGGATACCGATTTCACGTGTGCGCTCGGTAACCGAGACCAGCATGATGTTCATGATGCCTATGCCGCCCACGAGCAGACTGATCGCGGCCACCGCGCCAAGCAGGCTGGTGAGCAGTGTCGTCGTTCCCGTCATCGCGGCTGCTATCTGGGTCATGTCGTTGACGTTGAAATCGTCTTCGCGGCCGGGAATGATCTTGCGGCGTTCGCGCAGCAGGTTTTCCGTGTCCGACTGGACCTTCGATGTGGCAACGCCATCGCGCGCCGAGATGAGGATCATCGAGACATTGGCGTTGGCCTTGCCGCCGATGCGGCGCTGGTAGACCTTGATCGGCACGATGACGACATCGTCCTGGTCGGTGCCCATGCCGGATTGCCCGCGTTTGGCCAGAACGCCGATGACGCCGCAGGAGACCTTGCCGACGCGCACCTGCTGGCCGATCGGATCGGCGGACCCGAAGAGCTGCGAACGGACGGTCTCGCCGAGAATGCAGCGAGCACGGCCGCGCTCTTCGGCTGCCTCGAAGGTGCGGCCGGAGGCGATGTCCCAGTCCTGTGCGGTGAAATAGTCGTTGGTCGTGCCCATCACCGTCGTCGAGTGGCTCTGCCCGCCATAGATGACCGTCGCGGTCGTCTGGTTGAGCGGCGCCACGGCCCGCAGCCCGCTGACCTGCTCGCTGATGGCATCCACGTCAGCCACGGTGAAGCGGCGTGCCTCGGAGCTTGCGCGGCCGGGGCCGAACTGGCCGGGGCGGGCAAACAGCATGTTGGTGCCGAGACGCGACAACTCGGAGGTAACCTGCGCGGTGGTGCCGTTGCCGATCGTGACCAGCGCGATGACGGCGGCGACGCCGATGACGACGCCAAGCACGGTCAGGAACGACCGCAGCATGTTGCGGCTGATGGCGCGCAGCGCGAGCTTGACCGTCTCAAGAAACATGATGACCCGCCCTTCCCTGATGCACCGTTTCCGCTTCCAGCTTTCCATCGACAAAGCGCAGCAGCCGCTGCGCATAGGCAGCGATGTCAGGCTCGTGCGTGACCATGACGATGGTGATTCCCTGCTCGCGGTTCAACCGCGTCATCAGGTCCATGATTTCGATGCTGGTCTTGGTGTCGAGATTGCCCGTCGGTTCATCGGCAAGAAGCAGCGATGGCTGGGTGACGATGGCGCGCGCGATGGCGACGCGCTGCTGCTGGCCGCCGGAAAGCTCCTGCGTCTTGTGATTCTCACGGCCGCCAAGGCCAACGAGGCCAAGCGCTTCCTTCGCCAGCCGGTGCCGCTCCGCGGCCGGCATGCCGCGATAGATCAGCGGCAGCTCGACATTTTCAACCGCCGACGTGCGCGGCAGGAGGTTGAAGCCCTGGAAGACGAAGCCCAGCATGTGACGGCGCAGCATCGTCAACTGCGCGCGGTCGAAACCGGTGGTCGAGATGCCCTGGAACAGATAGTCGCCGGCGCTTGGGACATCGAGGCAGCCGAGGATGTTCATGGCCGTGGACTTGCCGGAGCCCGATGGCCCCATGATCGCGACGAATTCGTGCTCGCGGATGGCGAGATCGACATGATCGAGCGCACGGATCGAGGCCTCACCCCGACCGTAGATCTTCGACACCTTGCTGAACTCGATGAGAGGCGGCATTGTCATGGCGCGCCGCTATCTCGACCGCTCGGTCGAATCGGTGATGATCGCTTCGTTTTCCTTGAGATCGCCTGACGTCACCTGGGTGAACTGGCCGTCGGAGGAGCCAACCTGGATGACAACGGGCGATGGCTTGCCGGATTTCAGCACCCAGACCCGACGCTTGGCGCCGGTCAAGGTCTCGCCGCCGCCCTGATTGCCGCCGCGAGGACCCATGCGTGGCGGAGCGAACATGCCGAACAGGCCGCGGTTGCGCCTGGTTTCCGTGGCCGGCGGCGCGTAGCGCAGTGCGGCGTTCGGCACCATGAGCGTGCTCTTGACCGCTTCGACAGTGACGTCGGCGGTCGCCGTCATGCCCGGGCGCAGCAACAGATCGGCATTGTCGACGGAGAGGATGGCCTTGTAGGTGACGACGTTGTTGGTCGTTTCCGAGGCAAAGCGGATCTGCTTGATCTCGGCCGGGAACGTGCGATCCGGATAGGCATCAACCGTGAAGGTCGCTTTCTGACCAACCGCGATCTGGCCGACATCGGCCTCGTCGACATCGACCTGCAACTCCATCTGCTTGAGGTCGCCGCCGATGACGAAGAGAACCGGCGCCGAGAGCGACGCCGCGACCGTCGCGCCCGGATCGACGGAGCGCGTGAGGATGACGCCATCGATCGGCGAGACGATCTTCGACTTGGTGAGGTTGACCTGGGCGAGCTGCAGATCGGCTTCCGCCGAGAGCACCGCGGCCTCATTGATTTCCTTCGTGGCGACGGCCGAATCGTACTTGTAGCGCGCGTCCTCGAGACTCTGTTGGGTTGTCACGTTGCTTTGGACGAGGTTGCGGTAGCGATCGTAGGAGCTCTTGGCCGACTCCAGATCCGCCGTCGCCTTGACGACGTTCGCCTTCGCCGAATCGAGCTTCGCCTGCGTGCTCTTGACGTCGGCCTCGACCTTGATCGTGTCGAGCACTGCCAGCACGTCGCCCGCCTTCACCTCGCTGTTATAATCGACATTGACATCGCGCACGGTACCGGAGAGTTCACTCGATATATCGACCTGCTCCGTCGGCTGCACCGAGCCGGTGGCGGTCACAAGCACGGTCAGGTCGCCGTTCTTGACCGGCTGCGTGGTGTAGCTCACCTCACTGCCGCCCTGGCGCGAATATAGATAGAACCCGCCCCCAAGCGCCGCTATCACGACCAGCGACACCAACGAACGCTTCCACCAGCGGCCCTTCTGCTTCTGCTGAGAAGCGGTAAGGACAGCGGCGAGATCGGCGGTTGCCGTGCTCTTGGGTTTCGTGCTCTGAGGTTTATTGGGCGTTGTGATATCGTTCATGCGAGCAGCCTCGGTCAAATACAGCCAATACGACTGTCAGCTTCGGGAATAACGATCTGAAGCTGAACGCAGGATTAGCAAGCTGACCGCATTGGCACGCAGCAACGTCAAATGGAAATGAAATCTTGGTAATGAAACTCGAGTTTGTCGCGGGGCGTACGCCGCACATCACTTTACGCGAGCGTTGATTGCACGCGTGATTCTGCCCCCGGCGCGAATGGCGCCTGTCAGGCGCCAAGTGATTCCAGCGACACTGGCGGACGGCGCTTGGCAGCCATCAGCAGATCGAGTTCGGTCGCGGATGGGCCGAATTTCTCAAACAGGCGAACGGCTTCATCCTGGCCTAGCCGGTATTTGCGCGAGAACTCCGTGAGACTATAGGCACGGCCACGCAGCACCTTGCGGCTATTGGTGTGTTCGATCACGTTGGTCATGGTCATCTCCTTGTATAAGTGAGATTTAGGGCCAAGGATCGATTTGTTAAGCCGCGAATGTGATTGAACCGATTGATTTTCTTAAATATTTTTCGGGAACTTTATTACTGCTCGTGCATTTGATGCGCTCATTCGACCTGGGGCATCGACAATAGGCGACAGTCTCAATCGCCACGTCCCACATATCATCGCCAATCCGCAAGCCGCAGGCCTTCCCGCTGCATTGCCCCGCCCGCTTCGTGATCTCGCGCAAGAAATGTGCCTAATGCACAGGAAAGGTGGATTTTTCAGTTGACCGCAATGGGTCGTCTGCATATGTTCCGCGCACTTCCAGCCGGGGGCCCTAAAGGGATGCTTCGGAGCACGGGAGAGCGTAGCTCAGCTGGTAGAGCAACTGACTTTTAATCAGTAGGTCATGGGTTCGAGCCCCATCGCTCTCACCATTAAATCAATTAGTTAGCAGATTACCATCGAACTTTTGGGACAGATCGAAAGTCCCAAAAGCACCATCTGGCCGTCAGCCGGGATTATATTTTCCGGTTCCCCGGCCGCCCGCGGAACATTTGATGCCCGCTGCCAGTTCTAGCGATGGAAAACATCGGAGAACATCATGTCAGACCGTGAAAAAGATATCCGCGACCGCGCCCATGCCATCTGGGAGCGCGAAGGCAGACCTGAGGGACGGCACGAGGAACACTGGTCGCAGGCCGAGCATGAGATCAATCATGGCGGCGACCAGATCGAGGGTGATGATGTGCCGAACCTCGAGGCGCTCAGGGAGGCGGCAAGACAGCATACCGATGCCTTCATCGTGAAGACGGATCTGGAAGATGCCGACGAGCGGGAAGCGACGCCGGGGATGCGCGAGCAGCCATAGCGCGACAGCTATGCGTGAACGGCAATGAAATGCAACCAGCTGCCGATCCATGCGTTGTGTCACAGGTTCCACGAAAAGGATTGTGACATGACTTCCTCCATCACCACGAAGATCGCGGCTGCTCTTTGCGTCATGCTGGCCTTAAGCTCGTGCGGCAATACGATCCGCGGCATGGGCAAGGATGCGGCCAACACCGTTGACGCGACGCAGAATGCGGGCAACCGGGTTGGCAACGCCGCCGCCAAGTAAGGCGTCTCGTTGCGGCTCGGTTATCACCATCACTCCGAAGAGCAGCTTCTCGGCCGGGGCATCTCGATTGCCTCGGCGGCTATCTTTACCGGCAAGCTGATCACCCCTACTCTGCCACCGCATTCGCCAAACGAGCTACGCTCGCCCACAGTATAGGTGAGCGCGAGCATGAGGGTATGGTCATGACCGTTCGTCCGCCGCAGTCGCTGAGGCAGCCTTTCTCGGTGGAAGGCGGCTTCAACGTTCTTGAATACGAATTGAGAGCGGAGCGCGCCAGTTCGCTCGGTCGTAGCGGGTTGAAGGCCGAGGCCGCGTTGTCCGACCTCGAAGGCTGGGATGGTACGCGCCACGGTCAGGATGAACGCGATGCGCGCCTCCGCAAGGCAGTAGATGCTGTCTGGGATTTGTTCGTGCAGCGTGAAATCTGCGGTCTGCGCAACACCCGCGACGTTATCCAACGCTACGACATTCCTGATGAGGTACTGGTGCGGCTGGGATCGACGCAGAAGTAACGATTACCTGCTGTTCTCAGGCAGAGCCTCGCCGCTTGCCTTCCTCCGACATCAATACCGGGGCCATGACGGTCCTGTTGCGGCCTTGCGCCTTCGCTTCCAGCAATGCCGCATCGGCGCGTGTCAGCAAGGTCGGGACGGCAGCGCCTTCCGACAGCGAGCCAACGCCGATCGATACCGAGATCGGCCCGAGAATGCGGCCGCGATGCGACAGCGCCAAACCGCAAATATTGGAGCGGAGGCGCTCGGCGATGTCGAATCCTTCGGCATCGCTGATATCAGGCAGCAGGACCGTGAATTCCTCGCCGCCGAAGCGATAGGCGCGGCCAGCGTCGCCGATAGTGTCGAGAATGGTCTGCGCGACGTAGCGCATGACCTCGTCGCCGGCGTCATGGCCGAACTCGTCGTTGAAGCGCTTGAAGTGATCGATATCGACCATCATGCAGCTGAGCCGCGCCAGCTCGCGATCACGTGCGTGATTGTTCATGTCCTCGTCGAGCGAGCGCCTGTTATAGAGCCCCGTCAGCGCGTCGCGAATGGAGAGGTTGGTGAGCTTGTCGCGAAGCTGCAGGTTGGCGGCAGCGAGGCCGATGTTCTCGGCGATCAGCTCCAGATAGAGCCGCGATGCCTCGGCCTCCATATGGCCCTGCGGCCGCTCCTCGAAATAGAGCAGTCCGACGACATCGCCCTGCGCCGTCAGCGGAACGCATAGTCCCATCGTATCGGATTCGTCGAGATGCTGGCAGCTGATGTCGCCGTGCTCGTGCGAGCTTACATGCGGCCGGCCGCGCCTGAGGCCCCAGCAGGCCGTCGCCGGAAATACAGGCTCGGAGCGCTGCGGCTCATGCCATGAGGAAATGCGCGACAATGTCGAGCGGCTTTCGTTCATGATGTAGAGGTTGCCGGCGAGATCCGGGAATATCTGCGGGGAGAAGAGGGCCACGACTTCGGCCAGCTCCTGCTGCGCCTGACAGGCCTGCAGGCGGTGCATCATCTGCAGGATCAGGTCCTTGGTCTGCTGGTCGCGACGGCGCTCGGCGTCCAGACGATCGCGTTCCAGACCGTTTTCGCGAAAGATATGGATGGCCTCGTTCATCTCGCCGATTTCGTCGCGGCGGCGATCGAGCGGCACGTCGACCGCATAATCCTGCTTGGCCAGACGCCTGACGATGCCGGTCATGCGCATCAACGGCATGGCGACGCGGCGCTTGAGGATGAAATAGAGCACGCTCAGAAAGAGAGCCGCGGTCACCGCCAACAGCGTCTTTGCGATGAAGCCCCACCAGTCGCTGCGCAGCTGCGTGTCGTGCATGACCGACTGCGTGCGGACGTTCGCGAGATCGCGGAAGCGCGTGACGGCGCCGAGCAATGCACTCTGAAGTCGGTCATGTTCCGGGCCGAACAGGGTCTGGCGGGCGCCGGCCTGATCGCCGTTGCGATACGCGGCGATCGCCTCTTGTTCGATCTTGTCGAGGACATCGGCGTTTTTCTCGACGTCCTCGAGCGCCTGCAATTCGATGGGCGTGGCGCCCAAATCGCGGACGCCTTTGATCGCGCGTTCGCGCCGGCGCTCCTCGCCTTCCTTGCCCTGAAATGCATCGAGATGCCTGATGTCGTCGCGCATGACATAGAGGCGCGCTTCATCGGTGCGCTCTTCAGCGCCCAGCGCCAGTCCATCGGCTAGGTCATCTAGGGCCAGATGCTCCTCGACCGCGATCCGTTCGCGGGTGGCACTTGTGGCAGACAGGATGAAGGCAGAGCCCGAGAGGACGGTCAGGACAACCGTCACTCCATAGGCCCAGTTGGTGATGACGCTGATCCGCATGATCAGTATATTAGGGCATTCGAATTGCCAGACAATTAACACGGGTAATACAGGTTGTATTGGACTATCCGAACGCCTGAAACGCGAGACGCAAAAAGGTGATTGGCGGCGGGCCACCGGCTGCGCTAGGACTGCGCTCGAATGCCCTGCGCCGGAGAACCGCGTGTCGATTGCCGATATTTCCCTGTTGAGTGCCTTGCTTGCCGGCGCCCTGTCATTTCTCTCGCCCTGCGTACTGCCGCTGGTGCCGCCCTATCTCTGTTATATGGCCGGCATTTCCGTCGAGCAGTTCCGGGGTGGCGGGGCGGTGACGGTTGCGCCGGATGTGCGCCGCGGCGTGCTGTTTTCGGCGCTGTTCTTCACACTCGGCTTTGCCACCGTCTTCGTGGCGCTCGGGGCCGGCGCATCGAGCATCGGCATGGCGCTGCGCCAGCATCTCGATCTTCTCTCCAAGATCGGCGGGCTGATCATCATCGTCATGGGCCTGAACTTCCTCGGCGTCTTCCGCATCGGTGTTCTGGCGCGGGAGGCGCGCTTTCAGGGGAGCGGCAAACCGGCGACGCTGACAGGCGCCTATGCGATGGGGCTTGCCTTCGCCTTCGGCTGGACACCGTGCATCGGCCCGGTGCTCGGCGCCATCCTCGGCGTCGCCGCCTCGCGTGAAACGGTCGGCTCGGGCGCCGGCCTGCTTGCCGTCTATTCGCTGGGGCTTGCCATCCCCTTCTGGATCGCCGCCGGTTTTTCCGGTGCCTTCATGGGCTTCCTCACGCGCTTCCGCCGCCATCTCGGCACGGTGGAGAAAGTCATGGGCGTGTTCCTGATACTCACGGGCCTCGCCTTCATCTTCGGTTTCGTCAGCGATGCAGCGATCTGGTTTCAGCAGACCTTTCCAATCCTGATGAAAATCGGGTGATTCGCGCCGATCCCGTGTGACGCGCACGTGAAAGCCCCCGATCCCAGGTCCACGATCGGGGGCTTATTTGCAGTCAGCGTTCTTATCAGAACGCGCGCTGCAGACGGAAGAAGCCAGTCGTCACGTCATCGCCGCGATCAGGATCGAGATAGTTGACCGTCGCCTTGGCGTAGAGATTGTCGGCGATCTGATAATCGACGGTCACGCCAACCTTCCATGCATCGCCAAGGCCGTTAAACGTGTCGGGTACGCCGACCTTGTTCGCGCCGTAGTAATTGCCGAAGTACTGAAAGGCCGGAGTGATCTTGAGCTTGTCGGTCGCATCGATCGCGTATTGTGCGGCGACAACCCATTCGGCCTTGCTGTAGTAGGAGTTCGGGCCGGAGGAGTAGACCCCAGCCAAGCCGAGCGTCCCCGGCCCGAGCTTCACGTTGGCGATCGCGCGAATGGCGCCGTCGTTGTTGTCCGTATCAAAGCCGCCCGTGACCTGGTAGCTGAAGATGCCGGCTTTTCCGCCGACCGCGAAAGCCACGCCGATGTTATTGCTGTTTTCGCCGCGCTGATAGACACCGTCTTCCAGTTCATCGACGCTCAAGCCGGCATAGAAGCTCGACGTCTCATACTGATAGCGCAGCGAGTTGTGGAGCGTGACGGCCGAGCCGATTTCGTCGGTCTCCCCTGAAAGGCCGTCATCCCACCAGGAATAGAAGAGACCGGCACGAATCCCGGCGACGTCGATATAGGCGGAGTCGAGGATCGCCGACTGGGACGAGGCGTTGTCGGCGTTCGTCTGCAGAACGATCACGCCCGTCAAAGGACCGTATTCTGTGTCGCTCTTGGCAGTGAACTGAACCTGACCGCGCGTAAACGCATCCCAATCGCTTCTATTGGCAACGGTCGAGCCATTGCCAACAGTTTCACTGCGGTTCGGGCCTGCGCCTACCTGGAAGCGGATATAGCCGCTGATCTTCAGGCAGGTCTCTGTTCCTGGAATATAGAAATAGCCCGAACCATAGGCGTCGCAAACGCGAACATATTCTACAGGCTCGGGCTCTGCGGCGACAATCGCGTCGGCCGCATACACGCCAGAAGAAGCTGCAAGTGCAGCCGTGGAGCCGATGAGAAGGCTCTTGATACTCATAGTATGGATATCCCCAAATAGGACGACTTCCCGGTTCGATGTCAGACCGACATCACCCTCGAACTTGGTCGTCGAATGAAAAATCGAAGCGGATGCTTCACATATATAATCTATAATTTTAATATACTATAAAATCGATAGAGTTCTAAATTGTCGGCGAAGGGGAGCAAAATCTGCTATTTTTGAGCGGGTCGCGTCACAAAACGACTGCAACATGGAATGGACGGCTCTAGAATCTAATTATAATTCTAGTGACAGGTTCATCAAATGGCTCACTTTTCCCATTCGGATGAGAAGACGACAAAGGCTCTCTTGAGGACGTCGTTTTCGGCCTGAAGCTTCTCTATCTTCTTGCGAAGACTGAGAACCTCCGCCTCGAGCTGCGCGTGCGTCAGGTTTTTCGCCGGGCGTTCGACTTGCTCCTCAGCCTCACCCCCGTCTCTGGAGGCTACATCTCGGCTGTCGGCGTCATGCTTCTTGACCCACAGCCGCAGGGACTGCTCGCCGATATTGAACTCATCCGCCACTTCCCGATAGATCGTGCGGTCCATCGGGTTTTTCAGCCTGCGCTCATCGACTGCGGCTATGGCGTTCGAGCGCACGTCTTCCGCATACCGTCTCGCCGAAAACAAACCCTGGCTCTTTTCTTGCGACGAAGAGGACATCAGCACCTTCTGGTCGGGCAGACGTTGCCACCCTACTCCATCTCAGGCTTGCGAAGTGCAGCAAACCAACTAGAATTATTATTATAATTTTTGGGAGTCGTGTAAAGTGCGGCCCGCCCCCTTCCTCAAAGGAGATGCTCGCTTTGGAGCAAGCAACCTTACCCCTCGTCTCAACCGACTGGCTTGCAAATCATATCGACGACAGCCGCGTCGTCGTTCTCGAACCGACGATCTTCATGGAGCGCGGGACACCGAACGCACCTGCTTCGCGTTTTCGCAGTGGCGTCGATGAATTCGAGCATGAGGGACGTATCCCCGGCGCTCGGTACGCCGATCTCTTCCTTCGCTTCTCCGATCCGCAAGCCGCGCTGCCGTTCACGCGGCCGACGCGGGAACAATTCAGCGCCGCCTGCGGCTCGCTTGGCATCCGAACGGACAACACAGTGGTCATCTACGATCGACTGGCCGGTCAATGGGCATCGAGGCTCTGGTGGATATTCAAGAGCTTCGGCCATGAGAACGTCGCAGTTCTCAACGGCGGATTCAAGAAATACAAGAAGGAAGGACTGCCGGTCGAAACGGGGCCAACTGTGGCGTTCGACAAGGTGCATTACGCGCCGACTGGCTCTGAGGACTTTGTCGCCTTCCAGGAAGACGTGAAGGAAATCGTCGCTGGTGAACGAACGGCATCGCTCGTCTGCCTGCTCAAGCCTGATGATTATTCGGGCGCCGTTTCGGTGAGAAGCCGCGCCGGCCATATTCCAACCAGCGTCAATCTTCCCTTCACCGACCTTCTCAACGAGGCGGACAACACGTTGCGAGACGCGGAGGAATTGAGAGCCGCGTTCTCCAGCGTCGTCCCGTTGGACGGGCGTCTCATCGTCACCTACTGCGGCGGCGGCATCGCCTCGACGCTCGGCGCCTTGGCGTTGGCGGCCATCGGCTACACCAACACACTCGAATACGATGGCTCCCTCATAGAGTGGATCAGCGATCCCGATGCGCCCATGGAACTCGGCTAGCACTCGAGCTGCGGCGCCAGCCGCAAAACGCACCTCCCCCGACCTCACCTGACGCCTCGCGCCGTGCGGCAGCCGGTCACCTATCGCAAATGAGAAGCGCTAGATCGATTCAGCATCTAAGGCTGCGTCTGGCCTGACTGCATTCGGCAACGCAGCACGCTGCCCTGTTTTGGACGTGTCGCGCGACCAAATACGGAAAAATTTCCACGACAAAGCCGTTCGAACGAAAAAATCGACCTTTTATAATTATAATTATAATCTATAAAAACCATAGATTATAAAAATTATCAGCAGATCGATGATGAACGTAATGATGCCAATACCAGCCCAACGTCCGCAGAAACCGGCGGCAAGGCGCGCGATAGAGCTGCGCCAGGTGAGCAAGGCATATGGCTCGGCGTCCGGACGATGCGTTCAGGCTCTCCAGCCGCTCGATCTCGACATCGACGCCGGCTCATTCGTCGCGATCGTCGGCCGCTCCGGATGCGGGAAATCGACGCTTCTGCGGATGGCGGCAGGATTGGAGACGCCGAGCTCGGGCACTCTTTCGATCAACGGCTCGGACGGGGTGAAAAGCGTTCGCTATGTGTTTCAAAGCTACGGAGAATCCCTGCTGCCGTGGCTCAGCGTCGCAAAGAACATAGATTTCGGACTGCGGCATGCGTTCACGCCGGCAAGCTCGCAGCGCACCGGAAATTCACGCGACAGAGCAAGCCAGATCGATCGTCTTCTGAACGAAGTGGGTCTTCCCGGTACCGCCGCTCTTTATCCTTCGGAACTGTCGGGTGGAATGCAGCAGCGCCTCGCCATCGCGCGCGCTCTCGCTTCCGGGCCAGAAATCCTGCTGCTCGACGAACCATTCAGTGCGATCGATGCGCTAAGCCGCGCGAGCATGCAGGATCTGATGCTTCGGATCTGGCAAGAGCGTCGCATCACTATCGTCTTTGTCACGCACGACATCGACGAAGCGCTCTACCTCGCCGACCGGGTTGTCGTCATGGGCGAAGGCGGGATCGGGATAGCACGCGACCTCACCGTACCAATCCCCCGCCCGCGCGATCAGGTCGCGACCAGGGAAACGCCGGAATTCCTTCGCCTGCGCCGAGAGATACTCGAACTTGTGCTGGGTGGTGCGAGATGACGCTGCTCGGAACACGCGACGAATTCACCGACGACCGAACGATCGAGAGGCTGGGCAGGCAGCAGAGCTCAAGCAAAGCGGCCGCGCCACGCCTGGTGCGACACTTCCTGCGCAGCCGCGGATTTGGATGGTCCGTCCTGGCTTGCCTCATTGCGGCGTGGCAGATTTCGGCTTGGGTCGACTACAATCCGACCGTTTCCTCGCCAGCCCTGATCGGCGAAACGCTCGCCGTCGAGCTATGGGGCGGCGATCTGCTGAAGGCGATGCTCGACACGCTTCGCCTGCTTTGCATCGGGTTCGTGATTGCCGCTCCCATCGGTGTCGGTCTGGGCTTCCTCATGGGCCGCGTTCGTCTCGTGTGGGCATTGCTGGAGCCTGTCATTGAGATCGCCCGGGCCAAGCCGACGACCGCAATCATACCCGTGCTCATTCTCTTTTTCGGCGTGGGCGATCTGATGAAAATCCTCGTCTTCCTGCTGTCGGCCGTGTTTCCGCTGCTCATGACTGCTTATGCCGGCGCAAGGAGCCTCTCGCGAACGCTGAAGGAGACGGCGCAGACGTTCCAACTGGGATGGTGGGCCACCCAATGGGAAGTCGCCCTGCCCGCTGCGGCTCCCTACATTCTCGTCGGCATCAGGCAGGCGCTCGGCACCTCGCTGATGATGTCAGTCGTCGTCGGCATGGTCGCAGGCAATGACGGCATCGGCTACTACATCCTCGAAGCACAGCAGGCCTTCAACATACGCAAGCTGCTCGCTGCCACCGTTCTCGTGGCGCTCGTCGGATACACCATCAACGCAATCTTCCTGTTCCTGGAAAGCTACCTCGCGCGTCGTCGCGGGTCGCTTCGGGACGCCAACTAGAGTTCATGACATGTTTGAAATCGGCATTTTCAGTTTCGGCGACACCTACCCTCACCCCCTGACAGGTGCACGCCAGTCCGCGCATGAAAGCCTTCGCGACCTTATCGACCGCATCGAACTCGCAGATCGGCTGGGTCTAGACTTCTACGGTGTCGGCGAACATCATCGCCCGGATTTCTCCGTCAGCGCGTGCTCAACGGTTCTTGCCGCCGCAGCCAGCCGCACCAAGACGATCAAGCTTGGCACGGCGACGATCGTTTTGACCACCGACGATCCCGTGAGGCTTTATGAGCAGTTCGCCACACTCGACCAGATCTCCGCGGGTCGCGCGGAGATCGGACTGGGAAGCGGCGTTTTCCTCGAATCCTACGACCTCTTCGGCGTCGACTATGAAGATCGGAAATGGATCTATGACGAGAAGATCGAACTCATCGCGGCGATCGATGCATCTGAAAAGATAACATTCGGGGGCAAGAGCCGGCCCCCACTCGAGGACCTCATCGTCTGGCCGCGCGCATATGGCGAGCACCTCAGCATCTGGCAGACAACGGGCTTGACCGAGCAGAGCTTCGAAAGAGCCGCGCGGCTTGGACTATCGGTTCAGACCGGCGCGCCGGCCACAGAATTCGACCGACTGGCCGGCCTCGTCGCGACCTATCGCAACAAGGGTGCCGAACGCGGATGGAAACCAGAGCGCCTGAAAGTGGCGCTCAGCGCTCACGCCTATATCGGCGACGATCGACGAAAGGCGCTCGATACGTTCTTCCCGCACTACCAGGCCTACGTTTCCAACATGCGCCTCAACCGTGGAAAGCCGGCGCCGACGCGCGAGCAGTTCGAAGAGACGGCAGCGGATCTGAACTCGAACATTATCGTTGGGGACGCCGAACACGTGATTGCCAAGCTCGCGCACCAGAGAGCGCGCATCGGCCACGACCGGCACATCTTCCAGATCGATTGGCGCGCTGTCCCGCAGGCCGATCAGGTTCGCGCGATTGAAATCCTGGCGAACGAGGTTGCGCCCGCCCTGCGCAAGCAGACGACAGCGACCGAAGCCGCCGCATAAACTTTCCCGCCCTTCATTTGAGAGAAGATCATAATGAGCATTTATCGCCGCCAGGTTCTCGCGATCTCCGTATCGGTCGTCGCCACGCTCGCCTCAAGCTCTGTTTTCGCGGAAGAGCTGAAGACCATTCGCATCGCGCTAACGCCGCAGACCTACAATATCCCGATCGCCGAGAAGGAAGGCTTTCTCGCGAAGCACGGCCTGAAGGTCGAACTGGTTCCACTTGCGACAGGCACGGAAACGATAGCCGCGGTCAAAGGGGGAAGCGCGGACATTGCCTATGCCGACACCTTCGCGGGCGTGAACGCCATCCATAACGGCTTCGACATCAAGCTCGTCGCCGGCGCGAACCATCCGAGCCCGGCTGTGAATTTCCTGGTCAAGGAAGACAGCGACATCAAGACCATCGCGGACCTCAAGGGACGCACGCTCGGTCTCGGTGGCGTGCCCTTCTTCCGGGTCTTTGCATACAAGTTCCTGAACGGCAACGGGCTAACCGCGAAGGACGTAAAATTCAGCGTTATCAAGCAGGTGAGCGCGCTTCCTGAAGCATTGCAGAATGGCGCGGTGGACGCGATCCAGACACTGGGCTTCCAGGTCGCCTATCTCAACGACGGTGTCGGAACTGGATATCACTTCCGGTCGATCATCGACCCGGATAGCGCCAAGTACCAGAACCCGGCAGCGCTGCAAGCAGGCTGGTGGACGACGACCGAGTGGGCAGCCAAGAATGAGGATACCGCCAAAGCCTTCGCCAACGCCTACAAGGAATTCGCTGCCTGGTACAACGGCCAGGACGAGGCCAGGCGCGTCGAGCTCGCCAAGGAATTCGACAAGCTCGATTTTAACGAACTGTCCGCCGGCGATCCGCAGAAGCTGAAGAACCTCGCGTTTCTGACGACAGCCAAGTATGTCGCCGGCCCGGTGGACGTTGCCGCTACGCAGGAATGGATCGACTCGGGCGTTGCCGCGGCACCAGATCAGGTCGCTGCTGGTGTCTCCATCGCCGACCACCTGCTGCCGACCGCAAAGTAAATCACATGCATCAAGCCAGCACGCAGCCGGCCCGACCGGCTGCGCCTGCGGGGCTTTGAAGGAATTCAAGATGACCAAAGACAAGCGCCAACTGAAGATCGGATACTCGATCTGGCCAACCGGACACCATAGGACCGCCTGGAGGCTGCCGGAGGCGAGCAATACCGGAACCGTCGATCCCGAGTTCATGGCGGACACCATCCAGACCGCCGAGCGCGGCCTCTTCGACTACTACTTCATCGGCAACGCCGTGAAGAGCGATCCGGAATCGGCGCGCGCCAATGGAAACGAGGTTTTCAAGATCGAGGGCTATGCTCTCGGCGGCTACGCCGCTACCCTGACCAAGAAGATCGGCATCGTCGTCACCATCAACATCACCTATTCGGACCCCTACAACACGGCGCGCGCCATCGTCTCGCTGGACCATCTCAGCCGCGGACGAACGGGCTTGAACGTCGTCACCGGCGTCGCCGGCACCGATGCTTCCAAGAACTTCTCACGCGAAGAGCATCCGCTGGCGGCCGAGAAATACGCCCATGCAGACGAATTCCTCCAGGTCTTCAATGCGCTGACGAACAGCTGGGAGCCTGACTGGCTTGTCGACGACCGGGAACGCGGCATCTTCCTCGACCCTGCGAAGGGCCATCGCATCGATCACGAGGGCAGGTTCTTCTCCGTGCGCGGCCCCTTGAACATCCCCCCACCGCCGCAGGGCAGAATTCCCGTTATTCACGCCGGGACAAGCGACGAATCCTTCGAGCTTGGCGCCAAATATGCTGACATCCGCTTCAGTCCCTATCGCGGTCGCGATTGGAACAAGGCCTATTACAACGAAATCAAGGGTCGCCTGCCGAAGTACGGTCGCACCGAGGCGGATCAGTTCATCCTGCCGGGGTTCACGTTCTTCGTCGACGAGACCACTCGCGCGGCGAAGGCCAAGTATCGGGAAGTTCAGAACTTCACGCTGAACGAATACGCGCCGAAAGCCGTCGTCGGTTTCCTTGGCTTGGAACTCGGCGCTCCTGCGCCGACGGATAAGGTGCTGAGCGTCGTCGACTACGACAGGCTGAAGCGCGAGGCCGCGCAACGCACGCCGAACTTCAACGGGCAGCCCGGACAGGCGGCCGACAAGCTCTGGGCGCTCGAACTCGCGCTGGACGCCTATGGCGACTGGGAGAACGTCACGTTCCGCGACCTGCATAACTACATCGCTAACTTCCCAGGCAATCAGGCCCCGGTGGTCGGCAGCGGTCGCGATGTCGCGGAATGGATTCACGAGCGCTTCGAAAACCGCGAGTTCGACGGCGTGAAGGTGTTTCCGCCCTACTCGCCGCAGCCGCTTGCCGCCTTCGTCGATCTGGTGGTGCCGGAGCTGCAGCGCAGGGGAATATTCCGCACACAGTACGAGACCTCCACGCTCCTCGGCCATCTCGGCCTCGAGAAGAACTGAAAGGGACCCCTATGACAGGCCGCCCAGACGCCTTCGCCACCAACATCATTTCCGCCGCGGACGCGCTTTCGGAGAAATCCTCCGGACGCCATGTGGTCTTCCTCGACGTTCGCTTCAGTCCCAAGCAGCAGGACTTTCGGAGCGATTACGACAACGAGCACATTTCCGGCGCACATCATGTCGATCTCAAGACACAGCTGCAAGGCAAGGGTGGTGGGGTGAACGGCTCGCGCCCCCTGCCCGAGATTGCAGATCTTCAGCGCAATGTGACCCAGTGGGGCATTCGGCCGGAAACGCTTGTCGTGGCCTATAGCGACCGCACGCCTGCCGCGGCAGCACGCGCCTGGTTTGTGCTCAAGTGGGCCGGTTTGCCCGATGTACGATATCTGGATGGTGGTCTTGCCGCTTGGAAAGCCGCCGGCGGGAAAACCGATGGTGAACCGCCGCCGGAGGTCCCCGGCACCTTCACGATCGCCCAGGCGGGTGGGCTACCTACGCTTTCGGCAGACGAGGTCGCTGGATACATCAAGGCGGGCGGACCTGTGTTCGACGCGCGTGGTGGCGCCGAATACGCCGGCGACGGATCCCCGCGCAGCGGTCACATCCCCGGCGCGCGGAGCCTGCCGTCGTCCACGCTTCTCGATGCTGGCGGTCTTGTGTTGAAGCCGAACGAGGTTCGCGCGGTTCTTGACGCCCGCGGCGCCGACAGTGCGGATTATATCGGCGTCTATTGCGGCGGTGGCGTCGGCGGAGCGCTGGAGACGTTGGCGCTTCGATCCGCAGGTATAGACGCACGGCTATTCGTCGGATCGTTCTCGGCATGGTCCGCAGACCCCGACCGAGCTGTCGCGCACGGAAGCGATTGATCCACGCCGCGCCTTTCGTGGTGCACCCCCTTTAGGAGTTTCCATGTCTTCGAAAGAAGCCGGCGCCGTTCGTCGATCGAGCGGCAGGGCGAAGCATGCCCGAATGTTTGCTACCTTTTTCTCGGTTGCCGTGGTTGCCGGCGCATTCTGCTATGCGCTGCGCGGACCGCAGGCGGTTGTCAACAGCATCAGCGATGCGTGGTCGGAGCTGATCGCGCTGGCCGTTGAACTGGTCCTGGGGCTGGTGATCGCGTCCGCAGTCGGCATCCTTGTTCCAAAGAACAAGGTCTCCCGGTGGCTCGGCGAGAATTCCGGGTTTCGAGGCCTTGGCATAGCGACAGCGCTCGGGATGGTGACACCAGGCGGTCCCTATGCCTCGTTTCCGCTCGTGCTCAGCCTTTCAAAAGCCGGCGCGGACACGGGAGCGTTGATCGCGTTTCTCACGGCGTGGGCCGCCAGCAGCGTGAGCCGCCTGCTGATCTGGGAGATCCCCATGCTCGGGCTGGACTTCGCGGTGCTGCGCTTTGTCGTCAGCATTCCACTTCCTTTCGTCGCCGGTTTTCTCGCGAGAGAGATCGCGGCTCGCTACCGCGCTTCGGGAGAGCAATCCCATGCTGGATAGTGGAACCATCATCCTGATCGGCGTCGCGTCGCTTCTCATTGGGTTGATCGCACTTCGGCATCCCGACAGGCTCGGCGAACTGGTGGCAAATGTTCGCAATCAGGCGGGAAGCATTCTCATCAGCCTGCCGTTGGGAGCCCTGGCAGTCGCGACGATCGCGCTGATGACGGGCATGACCGGCCTCGCCTCCGCAGAACAGGCGAAGCCGCAGAACTTCCTTCAGACGCATCCTGTCGAGTTTCCGAATGGCACGCTGGCTTATAACGGCGTGACCTATTCGACCGAGGTGGGATATCGCCCGCTGCGGCTCGATATCTATCGCAATCCGAAGACAACGGCCCCGGCACCCGTCATTTTATTCATTCACGGCGGTGCGTGGGAAGGTGGCAACCGCCAGGCTCAAGGGAAGTTCGCCGACTTCCCGTCGGTTCTGGCAGACCTCGCGGCGAAGGGTTATGTCGTGGCATCAGCGGAACATCGCCTCAGCGGCGAGGCACCCTTTCCGGCCCCTTATGACGACGTTCAGGCTGCAATTCGTTTCCTGAAAGACAACGCCACATCGTATGGAATCAATCCGGAAAAGTTCGGCATTTGGGGAAGTTCGTCCGGCGGACAGCTCGCGGCACTTGCCGCCGTCGCCTGCAACTCGAATACGCTTACTCGCGTCAGAGACAAGACGCCCACTACGTCCACCTGCGTGAACACCGCAGCCATCTGGAACGGCGTGTTTGATTTCAAGGCGATGGAACCAGCCCCTACGCCCGCTCAGAACGGCCACCCTCGCTCACGCCTGCTGGAATGCAATCCGGGCTATTGCACCAACACCGTTCTGGAGACGGCCAGCCCGATTTCCTATGTGGATGCCCACGCACCGTCCTTCTTCCTGGCTCACAGCCGCGACGATAAGGTCGTTCCCTTCGCGCAATCGACTGAATTCGAAAAGAAGCTAAAGGAGAATGGCGTGGCCGTATCCACGTACTATGTGGAAGGCCTGCAGCACGGTTTCGTCTCGGATGATCCGAAAGTGACGAAGGAAGCGGGCGAAGAGCTTTTGAAGCGAACGGTGGAATACTTCGACCACACCCTCAAATGACCGCGCGATCGGTTTCCTGTCTGGGCATGGCGCTAACCTCGTCCTGCTCGGACAGCTACCCACCGGGTGTTCGGGCAAACCCAATACCGACCAACCACTTCCGTTGAAGCAAGAATGAAGCAGTTCCTGAAATCCACACATTGCCGTCTCTGTGCAGCAAGCATCCTACTCTTCATTTTGGCGGCGGCGGCCGTTTCCAGCCCGTTTCAAATACCGGACTTCGTCTCGGCCGTTCTCATCGCCCTCGGCGTGGTGCTTCTCATATACAATTTCGGGCGTTTCGACGCCCGGCCAAGGGCCCACGGCACACACCTCACGTCCTGCAGGGCGCCACACCCATCAGTTGGGCGTCACACTCGCACCAGCAGGAGTGGGCGTAAGTCACGCCTTTGATCGCGATGAAGTCAGGCTTTCTTCCGACGTAGATGTTCCTTGATCGCATCCGGGATGGCGCGCAGGCCGCGTCCGGGCTCGACACCCTCGCGCATCACCATGCTGCGGAACGGAGGCACGGCGGCCAGGATATGCAGGCCGGCTGCGCGCAGCACCTGCATCGGCAGGAAATCGGAAAGAAGCGAACGGTTCAGCACATCGACGCTCGCCGTGCGGGTCATGATATCGACGCGGCGCTTGCGGTCGAACTGGCTGCCGGCGTCCTTTGATATCGGCAGTTCCGGTCGGTCACAGAGAATATCGGTCAGCGCCATGACATCGCGCAAGCTGAGGTTCAGCCCCTGCGCGCCGATGGGCGGGAAGACGTGGGCGGCCTCGCCGATCAGCGCTACCCGGCCCTTGCCTGAGCGATGCGCCATCATGCCCGACAGCGGCCAGATCTGCACACCCTCCTCGACCGTCACCTTGCCGAGCAGCGATTGCATGCGTTCCTCGACGACGTTGCCAAGCTCGGCCAGCGAAAGCTCGCTGCGCGTCTCAGCATCCGACGGGCTCTGTACCCAGACGAGGCTGGAGCGATTGCCGGGAAGTGGCACTTGCGTAAAGGGGCCGTTTTCAGTGTGGAACTCGGTGGAGATGTTTTCGTGCGGCAGGGAATGCTCGAAATTCAGCACCATGGCCGATTGCGGATAGGACCATTTCTTGACGTCGATACCAACGGTTTCGCGCAGCTTCGACTTGCGGCCATCGGCGCCGATCGCGAAGTCCGCGGTAAGCGTTTCGCCGTTGTCGAGCGAGATGGAGACGGCGTCTTCCGTGACATCGATCACATCCGCGAAGGCCGTGAAGCGCGTGATGTTACCCTCGGAGGCCGCGGCCGCTTCCAGCACTTCCATCAATGCCTTGTTGGGAAAGTTGTAGCCGAAGGCTTCGAGCCCGACTTCGGCGGCGCGGAAGGTCGCGGTCGGCGCGCGCAGCAACCGGTTTGTGCCGTCGATGATGCGCATGGTCGACAGCGGCGCGGACGACGGACGCAGGCGCTCCCAGAGCGTCAGCCGGTCGATGAAGCGGATCGACTGATCCATCAGCGCCGTGGTCCGGCGATCTTCCCTTGGTGCCGGCGGCGCAACGAGTGCAACGTTGCGTCCGCCGCGTCCAAGGGCGATTGCGGCGATCATTCCGGCCAGTCCGCCGCCGATCACCGCGATTTCGAAAGTCTTCATTGCACCGTTCCGCAAATTCTGAAACGGCGAGCCGGCCTTATGCCGCCGGCTTCGCCTGACGGCGCCAACTATAGCTCTTGCCCGGCTCCGCGTCACGCGCAGTCGGCTGATAATAATGCGGAATCTCCGGCAGGCGCTTTTCGGTGAGACGCTTTATCGCAGTCTCGTTGGTTACAGCGAAGCTATCGATGCCGCAACGCAGCATATGCGGCACCTGGTCGATCAGCACATCGCCGACGGCGCGCAGCTCGTTGGTGTAGCCGAGACGCTCGCGCAGCAGCGAGGCATGGCTGAAGGCGCGGCCGTCGTTGAAGGCCGGAAACGCCACGGCCACCAGCTCCAGACGATAGAGATAGGGCTCCAGCTTGCGCACGTCGTCAGCCGGCTTGATCAGCACGCCGAAGCCGACTTCATTGCTCTCGTCTGCCTTTGTCACCAGTTCCTCGAGGCTCAGCAGAGGCTTCTGCCCCTCGCCCGCCTTCACTTCTTCGGTCTCGATGACCCACGGGTCGTTGTCGACGAAGCCGGTTTCTCTCCAGATCCTGGTCATCACGCAGCCTCCGCCTTGGAATCACCGTAGAGCGCATCCTTGAAGGGCTGCGGTCCGACGCGGCGATAGGCATCGAGGAAGATTTCGGACGGATCGTTGCGCAGGCCGAGATAGGTATCGACGATCTTTTCGATCGCATCCGTTACCTTCTCCGGCTCAAAGCCACGGCCGATGATTTCGCCGATCGAGGTGTGCTCGTCGCCGGAACCGCCGAGCGTGATCTGATAGAGCTCCGCACCCTTCTTCTCGACGCCCAAGAGGCCGATATGGCCGACATGGTGGTGGCCGCAGGCGTTGATGCAGCCGGAGATCTTGATCTTCAGCTCGCCGATCTCGGCCTGGCGCTCGGGGTTGCCGAAACGCCTGGAGATTTCCTGCGCTACAGGGATGGAGCGCGCATTGGCGAGCGCGCAGTAGTCCAAGCCGGGACAGGCAATGATGTCGGTGATCAGGCCGGCATTGGCTTCGGCAAGACCGATGGCGACGAGGCCGCGATAGACGCTTTCGAGATCGGCCAGCGCGACATGCGGCAGGATGAGGTTCTGCTCATGGCTGACGCGGATTTCGTCGAAGGCATATTCCTCGGCGATATCGGCCACCGCGTCCATCTGGCTGTCGGAGGCGTCGCCCGGAATGCCGCCGATCGGCTTCAGCGAGATCGTCACCATGCCGTAGTCCGGGTTCTTGTGCGGCTGGACGTTCTGGTGGACCCAGCGCGAGAACGCCGGATCGGCCTTCTTCCAGCGCGCGAGGTTTTCCCAGCCTTCGGCACGCTGCGGCAGAGCCGGCGGTGCGAAGTAAGCCGTGATGGCGGCGACATCGGCCTCCGGGAGCTTCAGCTCGGTGTCCTTCAGTGCCGCGAACTCGACCTCGACCTGACGGGCCAGCTCTTCGGCGCCCGTTTCATGGACGAGGATCTTGATGCGGGCCTTGTACTTGTTGTCGCGGCGGCCGTGCAGGTTATATACGCGCATGACGGCGGTGGTGTAGGACAGCAAGTCCTCTTCCGGCAGGAAGTCCTTGATCAGCTTGGCGATCATCGGCGTACGGCCCTGGCCGCCACCGACATAAACGGCAAAGCCGATCTCGCCCTTGTCGTTCTTCTTCAGGTGCAGGCCGATGTCGTGGACCTGGATCGCGGCGCGGTCGCGCTCAGCACCCGTGACGGCGATCTTGAACTTGCGCGGCAGGAAGGAGAATTCCGGATGGACGGAAGACCACTGGCGCAGGATTTCAGCATAGGGACGCGGATCGGCGACTTCATCGGCGGCGGCACCAGCGAAGTGGTCGGCGGTGACGTTTCTGATGCAGTTGCCCGAGGTCTGGATCGCGTGCATCTCGACGGTGGCAAGCTCGGCCAGCACGTCGGGCATATCCGACAGCTTCGGCCAGTTGAACTGCAGGTTCTGGCGCGTGGTGAAGTGGCCGTAGCCACGGTCGTAGGTGCGCGCGACATGGGCCAGCATGCGCATCTGCTTGGAGTTCAGCGTACCGTAGGGAATGGCAATACGCAGCATGTAGGCGTGCAGCTGAAGATAGACGCCGTTCATCAGGCGCAGCGGCTTGAACGCATCCTCGGCGAGCTCGCCGGACAGACGGCGCTCAACCTGATCGCGGAACTGCGCGACGCGCTCGGCGACAAAGGCGTGGTCAAATTCGTCGTAACGGTACATCGTATTCCTCAGACTGCAATGAATGCGGGATCGGCGGGCTTGTAGCCCGGCGCGTATTCCATGGTCGGACCCTGTGCACGAATGCGCTCGCGAAGGCGCAGCGGCCAGAGAACACCATCGGTCTCCTGCACGTCAACCACGGCGACATCGACCACCAGATTGTCGGCATAGGACTTCTTGCCGATCGCCTCCAGCGCGGCAACGGCCTCGGCATGGCGCGCGACCAGCGCATCCTGCAGCGACGTCACCCATGTGCCGTTGGCATCGAGCCAGACGGCGATGCCGTCGGTCAGCCTGTTGGCGGTCAGAACCTTGTCTCCCATAGTCAGCTCCTTAGCAGTTCATCGGACCGGGCGCGTGCACGCACCAGCGGTTCGGACAGTTCGAAATTGGCGCCGGCAACGGCGTCGCCGATGATGACCATGACAGGTCCGGTGAGTTCATCACGGTTCTGCAGATCGGGCAGATCGCGCAGCGTACCGTGCAGCAGCCGGCGATCGGCGCGGCTGGCGTTCTCGATAACGGCGACCGTCGTTTCCGGCGCGATGCCGGCGCGCATCAGGCGCTCAGCGACCGATGCGGCGACCGTGCGCCCCATGTAGACGGCGATCGTGGCACCGGAAACGGCAAGGCTCGCCCAATCGGGAAGCACATCGCCGGTCAGATCGTGGCCCGTCGTGAAGACCAGCGACGAGGCGACGCCGCGCAGCGTCAGCGGCAGCTCGAAATCGGCGGCGGCTGCGAAAGCAGATGTGATTCCGGGCACGACTTCATAAGCGATACCGGCGGCACGCAATGCGGCCATTTCTTCGCCGGCGCGGCCATAGACCAGCGGATCGCCCGACTTCAGACGGACGACGCGCTTGCCCTCGCGGCCGAGATAGACGAGCAGATCGTTGATCTCTTCCTGCGACTTGGAATGACAGCCCTTGCGCTTGCCGACAGACAGGCGCTCGGCATCGCGTCGGCCCATATCGACGATTTCCTGCGGCACCAATGCGTCATAGACGATGACATCGGCTTCCATCATCACGCGCTGGGCGCGCAGCGTCAGGAGGTCGGCTGCACCCGGGCCGGCGCCGACCAGCCAGATACGCCCCTCGGCCTTGTCGGCGGAAAGCAACAGCTCGTCGGCAAGGCGTTGTGCCTGCGGCATGTTCTCGTTGGAAACAGCATCCGCCACCGCGCCGGAGAAGAAACGGCGCCAGAAGAGACGGCGCGTGGCGCCTTTCTCAAGCGCATGCTCGACGCGACCGCGATAGCTGACCGCCAGTTCCGCGAGGCGGCCGAGCGACGGCGCCAGCAGCTGGTCGACCTGGGCGCGGATCATCTGCGCGAGAACGGGCCCTGCCCCTTCCGTGCCGATCGCAACCGCGACGGGCGCGCGATTGACGAGCGCCGGAGTGTAGAAATCGCAGTAGTCGGGCTGATCGACGGCATTGGCCGGGATCTTGACGGCGCGCGCGGCGTCGACGATGGCGCCATCGGCGGCGGCATGGCCTGTGGCCGCAAAGACTAGCGTTGCGCCATCGACCTGCCCGGGCGCGAAGGCCGAGCGCACGGTCTCGATGCGGTTGGCGATCAGATGCGCGTGGTAATCGGCCTCGGGGCGATCCGTGTAGGCGACGATCCGGGCCTTGGTGTTCGACAGCAGGCGCACCTTGGCGAAGGCTTCATCACCATTGCCGAAGACAGCCGCAATCTTGCCTTCGACACGAACGAAGGCAGGAAAAACCGACAGTTGCTCACTCTTGGAAGGCATCATCAATCCATTTCGAAGTTGCCGGAATATGCACCACCGGACCAGCCAAATGAAGAAACATAAATTCCAAACCCGCTACGACCGCGTATTGTTTTACCCGGCATGTCAATGATTTGAGCAAAACTCACCGATGCAGCGCGCGTGGCACGATGAATCACGCTGCAACGCGGCACAAAGCCTGTGACAAATTCGGGCGCGGCCAAGAATCCTCGTTTGCCTCGCGCGGCACCGGCGATACAGTGCCGGCAACAAGGAGAACACCATGTCCGACACCACCATTGCCGCCCGACTGCTCGATGTCATGGAGCACGATATTCTGCCGATGACCGAACGTGGCGTCGGCCTCGGCAACAAGGTCTTCGGCGCCGCGATCCTGCGCAAATCGGACCTTTCGCTCGTGGTCGCCGAGACCAACAACGAGCTGGAAAACCCGCTCTGGCATGGCGAAGTGCACACGCTGAAGCGGTTCTACGAGCTGGGCGAAAAGCCGGCCACCAAGGACCTGATCTTCCTCTCGACGCACGAACCCTGCACGATGTGCATGTCGGCGATCACCTGGGCCGGCTTCGACAATTTCTACTATTTCTTCAGCCACGAGGATTCCCGCGACGCCTTCGCAATCCCGCACGACCTGAAAATCCTCAAGGAAGTCTTCGGGCTCGAGCCCGGCGGCTACCGTCGCAGCAACGCCTTCTGGAATAGTTTCGCGATCGCCGATCTGGTCGAGACCGAGGGCGACGCCAGAAAGGCCGAATTGAAGGCGCAGACGGCGCGGATCAAGCAGCGCTACGACGCGCTTTCCGAAAGCTACCAGTCGTCCAAGGGCGACAACGACATTCCGTTGAACTGACACGATCGGCCAGAACACGATGGAAGCCTCCAAAGACATTTCCCGCCTGATCGAGATCATGGCAGCCCTTCGCAATCCCGAGACCGGTTGCCCCTGGGACATCGTCCAGACCTTCGAGACGATCAAGCCCTACACGATCGAGGAGGCCTATGAGGTTTCCGACGCGATCGAGCGCAACGACATGGACGATCTCTGCGACGAATTGGGCGATCTGCTTCTGCAGGTCGTGTTCCATGCCCGCATGGCCGAGGAGGCCGGCGAGTTCTCGTTCGGCGATGTGGTCGAGGCGATTACGCGCAAAATGATCCGCCGCCATCCGCATGTTTTCGCCCGCTCCGAGGCGGATACGCCCGACGCGGTGAAGAAGCAGTGGGACGACATCAAGCAGGCGGAAAAGCGCGAGCGCGCCGAACGCCGGGCTGCGCGCGGGATTTCGGAGGACTTCAAGGCAGGCTTCCTCGGCTCCGTGCAGCGCAGCTTTCCGGCGCTGACGGAAGCGCTGAAGCTGCAGGAACGCGCCGCCAAGGTCGGCTTCGACTGGTCAGCGCCTGAGCCCATTCTCGACAAGATCGAGGAAGAGATCGGGGAACTGAGGGAAGCGCTGGCCTCTGGCGACCACGCCAAGGTCAGCGACGAACTCGGCGACCTGATCTTCGCCGTGGTCAATATCGGCCGGCATGTGAAGGCGGATCCGGAGCAATCCCTTCGCGGAACAAACACGAAGTTCCGGCGCCGTTTCAACCATATAGAAACGTCTCTTGAAGCGGAAGGTGAAACGCTGGAGGCCGCGACGCTGGAGCGGATGGAAGAGCTATGGCAGGCGGCCAAGGCCATCGAGCGACAGCTGGGCTGACTGGGCGCGCCATGAAGCTTGAAACGCTCGACATCGCGATTGCCGGCGCCGGCGTTGGTGGCCTCTCGCTCGCAGCACTGCTTGCGAGCCGCGGCGCCCGCGTCACGATCTATGACCAGATGAGTGCGCCGCAGCCCGTTGGCTCCGGCTTCGTGCTGCAGCCGACAGGGGCCGCGGTTCTCTCGCGCATGGGCTTGCTTGCCCAAGTCGAGGCGCGCGGCGCCCGCATCAGCCGCATGCATGGGCGCCTGTCCGGCAATGGCCGAACCGTGCTCGACGTCGGCTATCGCCCGGGCGCCTACGGCATCGCCATCCAGCGCGTCGCCCTCTTCGATCTGCTGCTTGAAGCCGCGATCAGTGCCGGGGTGCGGTTCGAGACATCGTCGCGGGTAACCGAGATCGAGGCTGGCAGCGCGCCGCGCCTGGTCCTCGACGGCGGCATACGCACGGCGACCGCCAATCTCGCCATCGACGCCATGGGCGCCAACTCGCCGGTCGCGGCGAAGGCCGCCACCGAACTCGGCTATGGGGCACTCTGGGCGACGGTGCCCTGGCCGCAGTATGGCGTCTTCCGCAAGGACGAACTGGAGCAACGCTACAAGAGAGCAAGCCAGATGGCCGGCGTACTGCCTGTCGGCACCGCGCGCGATGGCGCGGCTCCGATGGCTACGTTCTTCTGGAGCATCCGCAACAAGGATTTCGAGGCATGGCGGGCTGCCGGGCGCGACGCCTGGATCGACGCGGTCCGATCCTTCTGGCCGGAAGCGGAAGCACTGGCCGCCGTGGCCGAGCCGGTGCACGCGCGCTATCGGCATCTGACCCGAACGCCTGTTGCGGGCAAGCACGTCCTGAAGATCGGCGACGCCTGGCATGCGACGAGCCCGCAGCTTGGCCAGGGAGCCAACATGGCGCTGCTCGACGCAGCATCGCTGGCTTCGGCACTCTGCCACGAGGCGACGGTCGGCGAAGCCATCGACCGCCATCTGAAGCAGCGGCAGATCCATATCCGCTTCTATCAGCTGCTCAGCCGTATCTTGACGCCGTTTTATCAATCAGACAGTTCAGTGCTGCCTTTCACCCGCGACATCCTTATCGGCCCGGCGACCAAGCTGCCGCTGGTGCGCAGCCTGATCACCACGCTGGTCACGGGTGAGCTGCTCGATCCGGTTGGACGGATCAAGCTTGATCAGCTCGTGCCAGAGGAGAAAGTCGCGGTGCAGGATGAGAGCGCGCTGGTCTAGCCGAGCGCCAAATGGACAATGGGGGCGCCGGATCAGCGCTCCCAGTCTTCCTTCGGCCTCGCCGTATTGCCCAGCCGGCGCTCGAGTTCGGTCGCTTCCGTTTCAGAAAGCCTGAGATCGAGCGTGACCGATCCGTCCTCATTGTCTTCGCGACTGTCGACGATCGCGTGATCGTAAAGCCATGGCAGCAAGGCAAGCTTGTCAACCGGGAGCATGACGGTGGTTTCCGTCAGCACGCCGGATAGTCTGCGGCTGATCTCTTCCATCAGCGCATCGACGCCTTCGCCCGTCACGGCGGAAACCGCCACGACATTGCGGGCACCCTCGGCCTTCTGGACGATCGCTTCGTGGTTTTCCGGCTCAAGGCGGTCGATCTTGTTCCAGACCTCGATGATGCGCTTTTCACCCTCGGCCTCGTCGATGCCGAGATCCTTCAGGATGCGGAGCACGTCGGCGCTTTGCGCCTGGTTATCCTCATCGGCCATATCGCGGACGTGCAGGACGAGGTCTGCTTCCAGCACCTCTTCCAGCGTTGCGCGAAAGGCGGCGACGAGATGGGTCGGCAGGTCGGAGATGAAGCCGACGGTGTCCGACAGGATCACGGTGCGGCCGTGCGGCAACTTCATGCGGCGCAGCGTCGGATCGAGCGTCGCAAACAGCATGTCTTCGGCGAGAACGCCAGCGCCGGTGATGCGGTTGAACAGCGTCGACTTGCCGGCGTTGGTGTAGCCCACCAGCGCCACGATCGGATGCGGCACCTTGCGGCGCTTGGCGCGATGCAGCTGGCGGGTGCGGACCACCTGCTCCAGCTCGCGCTCGAGCTTGATGATGCGGTCCTGCAGCATGCGGCGGTCGGCTTCGATCTGGGTTTCACCCGGACCACCCATGAAGCCACCACCACCGCGCTGGCGCTCAAGGTGGGTCCAGCTGCGAACCAGCCGGCCCTTCTGATAGTTGAGATGGGCGAGATCGACCTGCAGCGTGCCTTCCTTCGTGGAGGCGCGGCGGCCGAAGATTTCGAGAATGAGGCCCGTGCGGTCGATGACCTTGGCGTTCCATTCCTTCTCGAGATTGCGCTGCTGGACCGGCGTCAGCGGATGATCGACGATGACGAGGCCGGAATCGGTCTCATCAAGGCTGTCCTTGATCTCCTGAATCTTGCCGGTGCCCATCAGTGTCGCCGGACGCGGCTCGCTGACGGTTACGATAGTGCCCTTGACCACATCGAGATCGATCGCCTGCGCCAGGCCCGTCGCCTCTTCGAGGCGGCTTTCCGGCGTGCGGGTCGTGGTGATGGTGTCGGCACTGCCGCGGCTGCCGCGTGCCTGCTTGAGCACGGGAACGACGACGGTCGCGCGCATGTCATCCCGGTGCTTCACAGCTTCCGGGATGATCGAATCATTCTTGGTATCACGTGTCGAGATGACGTCTGTCCTGTCAGGAAGCGGATTCTTCGCTTTCGAACATCTGCATCGGCTGGCCGGGCATGATGGTCGAGATCGCGTGCTTATACACGAGTTGCGAATGGCCGTCACGGCGCAGCAGAACGCAGAAGTTGTCGAACGACGTAACAACGCCGGTCAGCTTCACACCGTTAATCAGAAATATAGTCAGGGAAATCTTTTGCTTGCGAACAGTATTGAGAAATAAGTCCTGCAGGTTTTGAGAACGTTCCGCCATCGCGCCGATTCTTTCTTTATTGCCGGCCTTCACGTGCCGGTAAAATACTTCTTATTTTTCCATCAGGCAGCCGACAACCCTCATCCCTGCTGCCTGGAAAGCCTTTGGTATCAAATCGCAATCTTTTCCGCAACGACGAAAAAGGCCTGTCTAATTTTATGCGGCGGCAGATCACCTGGGGCCCCTGCCGCTACCCTGCCCGCCGCTCGAAAAGACACGCCGGCTACCGATCAAACCTCTGATCAGACACCCAGCGACTTCAACTTGCGGTGCAGCGCCGAGCGCTCCATGCCGACAAACTCGGCGGTGCGCGAGATATTGCCGCCGAATCGATTGATCTGGGCAATCAGATAATCCTTCTCGAACATCTCGCGCGCTTCGCGCAAGGGAAGCGTCATGATGTGATAGTCGTTCTTCGCAGATACTTTCGGAAGCATGTCGCCGAGATCGGTCGGCAGCATCTCGGCGGTGATCGGCGCATCCGGCCCATCGGACCGGGCGAGAATCATCAGGCGCTCGATGTTGTTGCGCAGCTGGCGGATATTGCCTGGCCAGTCGTGGGCCTGCAGAACCGCCATCGCGTCGTCGCCGATGCGGCGCGGACGAATGCCCGCCTGTTCGGAAATCTGGCGCATCAGCTGATCGACGAGGAACGGGATGTCCTCGCGGCGTTCGGCCAGCGACGGCACCTTGACCGGCACCACGGCTAGGCGATGATAGAGATCCTCGCGGAACCAGCCCTCGGCAATCCGGCTTTCGAGATTATAGGCCGTGGACGAGACGATGCGCACATCGACCTTCACCCGCTTGGAGCCACCGACGCGCTCGAACTGCTGATCGACCAGCACGCGCAGGATTTTGTTCTGCGTCTCGCGCGGCATTTCTCCGACCTCGTCGAGATAGAGAATGCCGCGATGCGCTTCCTCGAGCGCGCCGATCTTGCGCGCCTGGCCGGGCGAGCCCTCAGTCCCGAAGAGCGCCACTTCCATGCGGTCGGGCGTGATGTTGGCGGCGTTGATCGCCACGAACGGCCCACTCGCGCGCGACGACTTCTTGTGGATCATCCGCGCGACCAGTTCCTTGCCGGAGCCGGAGGAGCCGAGGATCATGATGCGGCTGTTGGTCGGCGATACCTTCTCGATCGTCTGGCGGAGCTGCGAGACGGCAACGGAAGTGCCGATCAGCTCGACCGGATCGCCGGCTTTGCGCTTCAATTCGGAGACTTCGCGCTTGAGTTTGGAATTTTCCAGCGCGCGCTCGGCGATCAGGATCAGGCGGTCGGCCTTGAAGGGCTTCTCGATGAAATCGAAGGCGCCGCGCTTGATGGCGGAGACGGCGGTCTCGACGTTGCCGTGGCCGGAGATCATGACGACGGGAATGTCGGGATGGCGCGTCTTGACCTCATCCAGCAGCGCCAGACCGTCGAGCTTGCTGCCCTGCATCCAGATGTCGAGGAAGATCAGCCGCGGCGCACGGTCCGAAATCGCAGCCAGAGCGCTGTCGCTGTCGTGCGCGGTGCGGGTCTCGTGGCCCTCGTCGGAGAGAATGCCGGAGACGATCTCGCGGATGTCGTGTTCGTCGTCGACGACCAGAATATCAGAGGCCATATGCATTTTCCTTGTCACTTGCGGCCGAGGCGGCGGGCGATTGCTCCAGGCGTGGCAGATGCACGCGGATCATGGCCCCTCTTCCCTGGTCAAAATCAGCGGGTGCGTCATGCAGTTCGAGCTGCCCGCCATGTTCTTCAATAATCTTCTTCACGATGGCGAGGCCGAGACCGGTCCCCTTTTCGCGCATCGTCATATACGGTTCCAAGATGCTGTGCCGGTTCTCGACAGGCAGACCGCGTCCGTTGTCGATGATATCGACGGTGAAGCGGTCACGTGGCTGATCCAGCGACGCGCGTACCAGCACCTTGCGCTCCTCGCGCTCGTTGGCCGGTACGGCCTCGATCGCTTCCACCGCGTTCTTGATGAGATTGCCGAAGGCCTGGCCCAGCATGCGGCTGTCGAACTGCCCTTCGAGCGGCGCATCGCCGAATTCCTGCAGGAAGGCGACGTGGCTGTTGCCCATCTCGCGCAGGAAGACCGCGTCGTGCAGTATCTTGCGCAGGTCGCTCGGCTCCTTGATCGGCTTCGGCATGCGCGCGAAAGAGGAGAACTCGTCGACCATGCGGCCAATATCGCCGACCTGGCGGATGATCGTCTCGGTGCACTGATCGAAGACGCCGCGGTCATCCTGGTTGATCTGCTTGCCATAGCGGCGCTGGATGCGCTCGGCCGACAGCTGGATCGGGGTGAGCGGGTTCTTGATTTCGTGGGCGATACGGCGCGCGACGTCGCCCCAGGCGGTGGAGCGCTGAGCAATCACGAGGTCGGTGATGTCATCGAGCGTGATGACGTAGGATTCGCTAAGATCGCGCACTTCCTCGCGCGTTACCTGGACGCTCAGCGTACGCACGGTGCCGGCGCGCACCAGCGCAATCTGCTTGCGGAAATCGCCGCGATAGCGCGACGCCGCCTCGGTCAGAACCTGGTCGACCTCAGGCGCGATTTCGGAGAGCTGCTTGCCGAGCATGTCGCCGGCATCAAGCGCCATCAACGTTTCGGCCGAGCTGTTGACGATGGTGACCCGCCGATCGCTCTCAACCCCGATGACGGCGGCGGTCACACCCGAAAGAACCGCTTCGATGAAGCGGCGGCGGTCGTCCACCTCGTCCTTGGCTTCGAGGATCTCGTCGCGTTGCGTGCGGATTTCGGAGATCATCTTGTTGAAGGTGCGCGACAGGTTGGCGACGTCGCCATCCACGGCATGCACGGGAACGACGATGTCCATGTTGCCGGTTGCGACGCTGTCGGCTGCGGTGATCAGCAGCCGGATCGGGCGGACAATACGGTCGGCGACGGCGATGGCCGTCCAGATGGCGGCGAGGAGCACGATCAGTGCGAAGCCGACATAGAGGATGGCGAAGGCGATCTGCAGCGAGAAACGCCCCGCCTCCATCGACCTGTATTCGGTGGCGTTCTCCTCCATCATCCGCATCGCGGTCATGACCTTGGGGTCGACCGCGCGCACCGTATAGAGGAATGCGCCGTCAATGGATTCGAGCCTGATGATGGCGCCGACAAGGTTCGTCACACCCGGCGGAATGAGCGTCGGCTGGCCGGCCGAAGCCTTATTGAGCGCGTCCTGCGGGATCGCCGGCAGCGGTTTCTCGGTCTTGATATCGGCCTGCGTGATCACAGTGCCATCCGCCTGCACCAGGAAGGCACCGAGCAGGCCGCGTCCCCTCGCCTGGCGCGTCATCAACTCGGCAAAGCCGGTGCGATCGAGATTGAACAGCTGGCGATTGCGCTCCAGGTCGTTGGCCATCGAGACCGTCTGGCCCTGCAGATAGCTCGCATTCTCCATCATGTAGGCCTGCCCGATGTTTCGGGAGGAGCTGACGATCGACTGCGTTCTGAGCGCAAACCAGCGGTCGAGACCGGCGTTCAGCGTGATACTGGCAAAGAGGGCCACGAGAATGGCGGGCGTGATCGCCACGATCGAGAAGAGCACGACGATGCGGATATGCAGACGTGCCGCAGCGCGACCACGCTTGCGCGCCTTCAAGAGCCGCGAAACCTCGCGACCGATCAGGGCCATCAGGCCGAGCACGAAGAAGGAATTGACGACGACTGACGTGATGACCACCGGCGATGTCGGGGCGATCGGCGTCAGGCCGAGCAGCACGAAGAGCGTCATCGTGGCGCAGAGGAGCGCGCCCCCGGCAAGCACGAGACCGGGCAGAGCAAACAGCGCGCGGCGATCCGTTACCGTGGTAACTGCTTCGCCCTCCGCCGCCGGCGGCAACGCATCCTGCTTCATTCGTTTAACTCTCCACGCGGCGAAACGCATTTCGCCGCCGTCCATGGGTCAGGGTGAAAGACCGCGCTCGATCTCCCGCTCGTCCATCGTCGAGCCGGATCTTCGGACGCAGAACTGACCGCAGGAACACAAACCCCTTGCGTGACTTATTGGCAACGCAATGTGGCGAAAATGCAACGCATCACGTCACATTGTCAAGCGTTGCAGGGCGTCAAGCGGTGCGGGAGCTTCTGTAGACGGATACGCCGAGTTCGCGGATCTTCTTGCGCAACGTGTTGCGGTTGAGACCGAGCAGATCGGCGGCCTTGATCTGGTTGCCTCGCGTGGCCGTCAGCGCGGCCAGGATGAGAGGATACTCCATCTCGGTCAAAACGCGGTCATAAAGGCCCGGAGGCGGCAGATTATCGCCAAACGTGGCGAAATAGGACCGCATGTTTTCTTCGACAGCCTGAGCAATGGTCATGTTGCCGTTGCGGATCGGCCCCTTCTCGATCGGGCTATCCGGTACGTCGGAGCGCAGCTCGGATTCGATGATTTCGCGGGTAATCACATCCTGTGGATAAAGTGCCATCAGGCGGCGGATGAGGTTCTCCAGCTCGCGCACGTTGCCCGGCCAAGCGTAGGCCTTCATCAGATCAAGCGCTTCCTGATCGAAACGCTTGGTGCCGAGACCTTCCTTCTCCGCCTGCTGAACGAAGTGGCGGACGAGATCGGGGATATCTTCAGCGCGGTCGCGCAGCGGCGGCAGGCGCAGCGGCACGACGTTGAGGCGGTAGTACAGATCCTCGCGGAAGAGGCCCTGGTTGATCGCCTGCTTCAGATCCTTGTTGGTGGCTGCCACGATGCGCACATCGGTGCGGATCGGCGTACGGCCGCCGACGGTGGTGTATTCGCCCTGCTGCAGCACGCGCAGCAGCCGCGTCTGCGCATCCATCGGCATGTCGCCGATTTCATCGAGGAACAGCGTGCCGCCCTCGGCCTGCTCGAAACGGCCGGTCGAGCGGGTCTGCGCGCCGGTGAAGGCGCCCTTTTCATGACCGAAGAGCTCGGATTCGATCAGGTCGCGCGGGATCGCGGCCATGTTGATCGCGACGAAGGGACCGTTGCGGCGCTTGCCATAGTCGTGCAGCGCGCGGGCGACGAGCTCCTTGCCGGTGCCGGATTCGCCGGTGATCATCAGCGTCAGGTCGGTCAGCATCAGACGCGCCAGGACGCGATAGATTTCCTGCATGGCGGCCGAGCGGCCAACCAGCGGCATGCCGTCCTGCACGTCGTCTTCGACCTTGGCGGGCTTCCGCTTCGGTTCCGACAGCGCGCGGCCGATGATGCCGATCAGCTCGGTCAGATCGAAGGGCTTGGGCAGATAGTCGTAGGCGCCCTTTTCCGAGGCCTTGATCGCCGTCATGAAGGTGTTCTGCGCGCTCATGACCAGCACGGGAAGATCCGGACGGGCTTTCTTGATGCGCGGAAGCAGATCGAAGGCATTCTCGTCGGGCATGACGACGTCGGTGACCACGAGGTCGCCCTCGCCGGCTGAAACCCAGCGCCACAGGGTGGCGGCGTTCGAGGTGATACGCACGTCATATCCGGCGCGGCTCAAGGCCTGATTAAGCACCGTACGAATTGCCGCATCATCATCCGCGACGAGGATCGTTGCTGTCATCGAGAAGGTCCTGTGGGGGTTATGGTTGCGTCCTCAAACGATGCGTCCTTGGAGGCAGGCATGAGCACGCGGAATGTGGTTTTGTTGGTCTGACTGTCGCATTCGATAATGCCGCCATGATCACCGATGATCTTGGCCACCAGCGCAAGACCGAGGCCGCTGCCGTTGGTCTTGGTGGTGATGAAGGGGTCGAACAGATGCGGCAGAAGATCGGACGGAACGCCCGGGCCGTTGTCCTGCACGCAGAACTCCAGCGGCAGCGAAATCTTCTCGCGCGTTCCCGCGACCGAAAGGCGGATGCCGGGACGATAGGCGGTCGTCAGCACGACCTCGCCATCCGGCCGGTCGCCGATCGCCTCGGCGGCGTTCTTGACGAGATTGAGGAAGACCTGCACCAGCTGGTCGCGGTTGGCATAGACCGACGGCAGCGAGGGGTCGTAGTTCTCGGTGATCTTGATGTGACGCGCAAAGCCTGCCTTGGCGACCGCCTTCACATGATCGAGCACGGAATGGATGTTCACGGGCACGCGATCGACCGGGCGCTCGTCGGAGAAGACCTCCATGCGGTCGACCAGCGAGACGATGCGGTCAGTCTCGTCGCAGATCAGCCGGGTCAGCGCGCGGTCATCGTCGGTTGCCGAATGCTCAAGCAGCTGGGCGGCACCGCGAATGCCCGAGAGCGGGTTCTTGATTTCGTGCGCCAGCATCGAGGCCAGACCTGTGACCGAACGGGCGGCAGCGCGGTGCGTCAGCTGCCGGTCGATCTTGTCGGCCATCGAGCGTTCCTGGAAGACGATGACGACGGAGCCCGGCTCGCTCGTCACCGGCGCGACGTAGATGTCGACGAGCTTGTCCTGGCCGAGCCTTGGTGAGCTCAGATCGACGCGATACTCGTTGATCGGCGCGCGGCGTTCGCGCACCTGGTCGATCAGCGCCAGAAGCGGGCTGCCGAAGGGAATGAAGGTCGAGATCTTGTAGCGCGCCAGATGAGAGGCGCTCGCCCCGAAGAAGGCTTCCGCCTCCCAGTTGGCAAAGGCGACCAACCCGGCATCATCGACCATGATGACTGGGTTCTGGATGGCGTTGAGAACGGCCATGGCGACGGCACTGCCGGCATGGGCAGATGATAGCGACGCGTCGTTTGTCATGCAGCCTCCCGGGCATCTGTATTGTCTGCCGCCGCGACCAGGGCATCGTGGAATCGTTGCGAGACCTCGCGAGGATCGCGCGCGGTCATGATCGCCGCCTTATCGTTTGCCGACACCGACGGTGCGAAGCGTTCCATATACCAGCCGAGATGCTTGCGAGCATGACGAACGCCGACCGCTTCGCCATAAAAATCGAGCATCATGCGATAATGCTCGACGGCGATATCAGCGATCTCCCACGGCTGAGGCGCATCGGCGCCGGCGAGCACGCCGGCATGCCACGGGCGCCCCTGGCAGCCACGGCCGATCATCACGGCATCGGCGCCGGAGCGGCGCAGGATTTCATGGGCGTCCTCGACCGTTTCGACGTCGCCATTGGCGACCAGCGGGATGGTGAGGACATCGCGCACAGCGCGAATCGCGTCCCAATCGGCGCGTCCTTCGTAAAACTGCATGCGCGTACGGCCGTGGATCGTGACCAGTTGAACGCCGGCCTCCTGGGCGCGTTTTGCGATTTCGGGGGCGTTGATAGAATTCTCGTCCCAGCCAAGGCGCATCTTCAGCGTCACGGGAACATCGACGGCCTTGACCGTTGCCTCGATGAGGCCGAGCGCATGATCCGGATCGCGCATCAGCGCCGAGCCGGAATAGCCGCCGATCACCTTCTTGGCGGGGCAGCCCATGTTGATATCGATGATATCGGCACCGTGCGCGGCGGCGATCTTCGCGCCTTCCGCCATCCAGTGCGCTTCACGACCGGCAAGCTGAACCATGTGCGGATTGAAGCCGGCCGTCTTCAGCCGCGCCCAGGATTGCTCGGTGTCGTTGACGAGTTCGCGGCTCGCCACCATCTCGGTCACCACCAGCCCCGCGCCATGGCGCCAGGCCAATTGACGGAACGGCATATCGGTGACGCCGGACATGGGCGCCAACACGATACGGTTGCGCACCGCAACGGTTCCGATGCACAAAGGAGATGCGAGGTGTATGTCAGACAACTGATTATCTTTCAGGCACGCTAAGCAGGTGCACTATTTTTAGACAGATTTAAAAGACTTGCCAAGGGGGAAGTGCCCGGTTTGATATTTTTCGGGCAAATGCTGGAATTCGGTGCGCCAAGCCGTTAGAGCACCTCCAGAAATTCTGCTTTTTGGGGATTTATGCCGCAAATGCATCAAAAGCAACCGATATCGATCGGAATTATCGTGGTGGCCGCAGGCCGGGGCGAGCGCGCCGGCGCATCCGTCGAAGGCCCAAAGCAATATCGCCGGATCGGTGGCCGGCCCGTCATTGCCCACACGCTCGAACTTTTCGCGACATGGCCTCAGGCGACCGAGATCGTCGCCGTGATTCACGCCGATGACGAGGCGTTGTTTACGAAGGCAACCGCTGGTGTCACCTCCGAGCTGCCGATCGCGACAGTCCATGGCGGCGCGACGCGCCAGCAATCAGTGCTCGCAGGGCTTCGGCATCTGAAGGACAAGGGGATCACCCACGTCCTGATCCACGACGCCGTAAGACCCTTCTTCGATCACGATCTGCTCGACCGCGTCGCGGCCACGCTGGCTGAAGGCGCGCCTGCCGTGCTGCCGGCCATGCCGGTTGCCGATACGCTGAAGCGCGCCGATCAATCCGGCATCGTGGTCGAAACAGTGCCCCGCGCGCAGCTCTATGCCGCGCAGACGCCGCAATCCTTCGATTTCGGCATCATCCTTGCCGCGCATGAGAACGCGGCGGCCGCCGATCGCAACGATTTTACCGACGACGCGGCGATCGCCGAATGGGCCGGCCATCCCGTTACGATCGTCGAGGGCATGGCCGACAATGTAAAACTGACAGTGAGGCGCGATATCGCAATGGCCGACCAGAGACTTTCCAGCACACGCCTTCCCGATGTGCGCACCGGCAACGGCTACGACGTGCACCAGCTCGAGGCGGGCGACGGCGTGACGCTCTGCGGCGTGTTCATTCCGCACGACCAGAAGCTCAAGGGCCACTCAGACGCCGACGTCGCGCTGCATGCGCTGACGGACGCGCTGCTTGCCACCTGCGGCGCCGGCGATATCGGCGACCACTTCCCGCCGTCGGACCCGCAATGGAAAGGTGCGCCGTCGCGCATCTTCATCGAGCATGCGGCCAAGATCGTGCGCGAGCGCGGCGGCACCATCATGAACGCCGACGTGACGCTGATTGCGGAAGCGCCGAAGGTCGGCCCACACCGCGACACGATGCGCGCCATGCTTTCGGAATTTCTCGGCATCTCGATCGACCGCTGCTCGGTCAAGGCGACGACCAACGAGACGATCGGCTTCGTCGGTCGCCGCGAAGGGATCGCCGCCATCGCCACCGCCACCGTCGTCTATCAGGAGATCAGCCAATGAGCCTCTTTCCCGCTGATATCCTGTCTGAGGCCGAAGCCATTATCAGGACATTCGGGGCGGCGGGATTGATGGTGTCGACGGCGGAATCGTGTACCGGCGGGCTGATCGCCGGCGCGCTCACGGAAATTGCGGGCTCGTCCGCAGTCGTCGACCGCGGCTTCGTCACCTACACGAACACCGCGAAGATGGAGATGCTGGGCGTTCAGGAAGCGACGCTTGCGCGCTTCGGCGCGGTATCGGAAGAAACGGCGCGGCAGATGGTGCATGGCGCCCTCTTCCGCTCGCGGGCATCGATCGCCGTCGCGGTCACGGGTATTGCCGGGCCAGGCGGTGGATCGGCGGAAAAGCCTGTCGGCCTGGTGCACCTCGCCGCCAAGTCACGGCACGGTGACCTCATCCACAACAGGATGCTTTATGGCGATATCGGTCGCGGCGAGGTTCGTCTCGCCACCGTCAGGACGGCGCTGGCGATGATCCGGCAGCTCGGGCCGCAGTAAGCCGGATCAGCTGTAGATCTTGCCGGCGCGCGTTTCGAAGGCTTCGGTGAACATCCGGAAGGCGCGGTCGAACATCGAGCCCATCAAAGCGCCGAGGATGCGGCTCTTGAACTCGTAATCGATGAAGAAATGGACGGTCGAGCCCGACGCCGTGTCTTCGAAGCGCCAGCGATTGTCGAGGTACTTGAAGGGACCGTCGATGTATTTGACGTCTATGACGCGCTCGGCCTTGTTCAGCAGCACCTGCGTCGTGAAGGTCTCGCGGATCGCCTTGTAGCCGACCGTCATGTCGGCGATGAGCAGAACCTTGCCATCGCGCTCCTTGCGACTGCGGATCGCAAGCCCTTCGCACAGCGGCAGGAATTGCGGGTATTTCTCGACATCGGCAACGAGATCGAACATCTGGTCTGCGGAATGCGGGACGGGGCGGTGCGTTTCGAACTGAGGCATGACCGGCAGTTAAGCGGGCGCGCCAAGAAGATCAAGAAGGCGGCGCATTTCACGGTGCGATTTCAACTGAAGGACGGGCACATCGGGCTTGTATCGCTCGATGCCAGCGAGAATGAGTGGCGCCCACCGTCGCTCGAAGTTCCAGATGTAGGTCAGGAACTCGCCATCCAGCCTTTCCGGGCAACCCGGCGCCATCTCCGGCCGCGCCTTGCCCCGCCAACGAAGCCACCTTGTGGTGACACCGAGCAGACACCGCCAGCGCGGCAAGCGCACCCAGAGCACCATATCGGTGCGCGGCATCCTGAGATCGAAGGTCGAAGCGCCGGTGCCGTCCATCAGCCACCGCTCCTCGGCGACCGCGGCGGCGATCATCGCGCGCTCCTCGGCCTTCGGCCGTTTCACCCAACCGGGCAGCCAATAGAAGTCGCGATCCATCGAGATATGCCGCAGCTCAAGCTGCGCTCCAAGCCGCCTCGACAGCGTGGTCTTGCCGCCGCCGGAGCAGCCGATCACGAGAATGCGGTCGGCGTGGCTGACGAGGTCCGCGGCACTGGTGATATCGGTGACGAAATTCGGCATGTCTTTCCCTCCCGCAAGCAAAGACCGAGTCAAGCCTTCATCCTAGCCGATGGCTTCCAGACGCTGAAGCAGTTGTCCCATCTGCGCCCTGCTCCTCAATTCGACGAGTGGTACATCAGTGCCATGCAGACGTATGCCTTCCATGAATTCGGGCACGTCGTCCCTCTCGAAATTCCAGACATAGGAGATGAACTCCCGGTCCGGCCACTGTTCCTGGCACCCAGGCGCCATGTCGGGCCGCGTTCTGCCGCGATAGACGATGCCGCGCTTGAAGATGCTCCAAAGGCAGAGCCAGCGCGACACCCTCACCCACAGGATGACATCGGCGCGCGGCAGCCTGAGATCGAGCGTTCTCGGATTATTGCCGTCGATGATCCAGCGGTCCTCGTTCACGATCCTGGCGATGATCTCCCGCTGTTCAGGCCTCGGCCTCGATACCCATCCTGGAAGCCAGAATACCTCGCGGTCCATGGAAACGTAGCGGACACCAAGGATGCGCGCGATCTTCTGCGCCAGCGTGCTCTTGCCGCCACCTGATGAGCCGAAGATGACGATCCGGTCGGCGCGCTTCAGGAATTCGGCCGCCTCACCGAGATCAGTGACCTTCAGCCGATGCTTCGGTTGTTGCAACACGATGGCCTCTTGTCTGATTGCGGGGATATCAGGCCGCCTCGATGGGGGTGATCCCGTTGAGGTCGCCGGCGGTCCGACGCGCGACCGCAAGGTCATAGGTGCGCTGCAGATTGAGCCAGAATTCCGGGCTGTTGTTGAAATAGCGGGACAGACGCAACGCCGTGTCTGCTGTAATGCCGTTTTCGCCGCGCAGCACCCTTTCGATCCGCGTGCGCGGAATTCCCATGTCCTCCGCCGCCTTGTAGGCGGAGATGCCGTATTCCTTCAGGAAATCCTCTTTGAGAATTTCACCGGGATGGATGGGGTCGACAGGAATGATCTGCATCCGCACCTCCTAATGGTAGTCGCAGAATTCGACATCATCTGCATTGCCGTCTTTCCAGACGAAGCATATGCGCCACTGATCGTTGACACGGATGGAATGCTGGCCGGCCCGGCTGCCCTTCAGGGCTTCGAGACGATTGCTTGGCGGAACCCGCAAATCATCAAGGCTTATCGCAGCGTCGAGTGCCATCAACTTCCGTCGCGCCCGCTCAACGACATCCGCCGGGAAATGGCGGGCATCGCGTCGCAGGAAAAGGCCTTCAGTCTGCTTGTTGCGAAAGCCAACGATCATCCGATATCCGTATCGGAAAACGATACGGATATCAATCCATCGTCGGCAGCCTGATTACTCCGCAGCCACCAGCAGCTTCTTCTCACGCGCGGCGCGCAGGCGGGCGAAGTCGTCGCCGGCGTGGTGCGAGGAGCGGGTCAGCGGGCTGGAGGCGACCATCAGGAAGCCCTTGGTGTAGGCGACCGTCTCGTAGGACTTGAATTCCTCGGGCGTGACGTAGCTCATGACCGCGTGGTGCTTGCGGGTCGGCTGCAGGTACTGGCCGATCGTCAGGAAGTCGACGTCGGCGACGCGCAGGTCGTCCATCAGCTGCAGCACTTCGTTGCGCTCCTCGCCGAGGCCGACCATGATGCCTGACTTGGTGAACATGGTCGGGTCCAGTTCCTTCACCCGCTGCAGCAGGCGTACGGAGTGGAAGTAGCGGGCACCGGGGCGGACGGTCAGATAGTTGCCCGGCACGGTTTCCATGTTGTGGTTGAAGACGTCGGGCTTGGCGGCGACGACGCGCTCCAAGGCGCCTGGCTTCTTCAGGAAGTCGGGCGTCAGGATTTCGATCGTGGTCGTCGGCGACGCGGCGCGGATCGCCCAGATCACCTTCTCGAAGTGCTCGGCGCCGCCGTCTTCCAGATCGTCGCGGTCAACCGAGGTGATGACCACGTGGCTGAGGCCCATCTCCTTGACGGCCTTCGCAACGCTCTCGGGCTCGGCCATGTCGAGCGCGTTCGGCTTGCCGGTCGCGACGTTGCAGAAGGAACAGGCGCGCGTACAGATCTCGCCCATGATCATGAAGGTCGCGTGCTTCTTGTCCCAGCACTCGCCAATGTTCGGGCAGCCGGCTTCCTCGCAGACGGTGACGAGCTTGTGCTCCTTCACGATCGAGCGGGTTTCGGCGTAGCCCTTGGAGGTCGGCGCCTTGACGCGGATCCAGTCCGGCTTGCGCATGACTTCCGTGTCCGGGCGATGCGCCTTTTCCGGGTGCCGCACGCGCTTTTCAGCGTTTGGATTGATCCTGTCGAGAATAGTTACCATCAATAACCTGCCTTCAAACCGCCGAAACGGCCTCTTTCGTCAGCGTCTGACGAGTTTTGCCAGAAATAGCAAGATACAAGAGCCGATGAAACCCGTCACAAGGTAACCCTGCCAACCGCTGGCGACATAGATGCCGGCGCGGTTGAAGATCGCGCTGGCGATGACGGCACCGACGATGCCGATGACGATGTTCATCAAAACGCCGAAGCGTATGCCCATCAAAATGCCCGCGAGCCAGCCCGCGAAGCCGCCGACGATGATCGCCGTAATCCAGCCCACACCTTCCATGCAGTCCTATCCCCTCAAGCTATCGCCCTTGCGATCAACACCACGATGATGGCGCCGACCGTGGCGTGAATAATCTGCACCACGATGGCGCTGTCTATGCCCAGGTTGATCCCCAGCGCGTTGAAGAGAAAGCCTCCGACGAACGCGCCGATGATGCCGCTGAGCAGGCACCGTATCAATCCGCCTCCGCCAACGATCAGGCTGGCGAGGAAGCCCGCGACCAGACCGATCAGGAGGAAGATGACGAGTGCCTGCGTACCCATAGACATGATGATTTCCTTTCGCTTTTTCCAGTCCGCAATTGAACGTGGTTCAATCCGTCATAGAGAGCGGCGAAGAAAATTATCAAGCGTTGAGGACGCGACCGTAAGCATCCAGAACCGCTTCCTTCATGGTTTCGGAAACCGTCGGATGCGGGAAGATGGTGTGCATCAGTTCTTCTTCGGTCGTTTCCAGGTTCATGGCGACCACGAAGCCCTGGATGAGTTCGGTGACTTCGGCGCCGACCATGTGCGCGCCGAGCAGTTCGCCGGTCTTCTTGTCGAAGATCACCTTGCAGAGACCCTGGTCTTCGCCGAGCGCGATCGCCTTGCCGTTGGCGGCAAAGGAGAAGCGGCCGACGCGGATGTCACGGCCGGCTTCCTTGGCCTTGGCTTCGGTCAGACCAACAGAGGCGACCTGCGGGTGGCAGTAGGTGCAGCCAGGGACCTTACCCTTGTCGGTGGCGTGAACATTCGGCAGGCCGGCGATCTTTTCGACGCAGACGACGCCTTCGTGCTCGGCCTTGTGGGCAAGCATCGGCGGGCCGGCGACGTCGCCGATGGCGTAGATGCCGGCGATGTTGGTCTTGCCGTAGCCGTCGATGACGACGCAGCCGCGGTCGGTCTTGACGCCGACAGCTTCGAGGCCGAGGTTTTCGATGTTGCCCTGGACGCCAACGGCCGAGATCATGCGGTCGGCGGTGATCTGCTGGACCTTGCCGTCAGCCGTCTCGACATGGGCGGTCAGGCTATCGGCGGCCTTTTCGACCTTGGTGATCTTGGCGCTGGTGAGGATCTTCATGCCGCGCTTCTCGAGCTGCTTGCGCGCGATCGCGGTGACTTCGACGTCCTCGACCGGCATGATCGTCGGCATGACTTCGACGACGGTGACGTCGACGCCCATCGAGCGGTAGAAGCTCGCGAACTCGATGCCGATGGCGCCGGAGCCCATGACGATCAGCGACTTCGGCAGGGCTGCCGGCTTCATCGCCTCGAAGTAGGTCCAGATCAGCTTGCCATCCGGCTCGATGCCGGGCAGCGCGCGCGGACGGGCGCCTGTCGCGACGATGATGTGCTTGGCGGTGTAGGTGCCCTCGCCCTTGACGTTCTTCGGAACCGGGTTCTGCGGCTCGACGACAGGCTTGGAGGACTTGCCGACGACGATCTCGCCCGGCTTGGTGATCTTGGCTTCGCCCCAGATCACATCGACCTTGTTCTTCTTCATCAGGAAGCCGACGCCACCATTGAGACGCGCGGAGACACCGCGCGAGCGGGCGACAACGGCTTTCACGTCGGCGCTCATCTTGCCTTCGAGAACGAGGCCGTAGTCCTTGGCGTGGTTGGCGTGGTCGAGCACTTCGGCCGAGCGCAGCAGCGCCTTGGTCGGGATGCAGCCCCAGTTCAGGCAGATGCCGCCCAGGTGCTCGCGCTCGACGATCGCTGTCTTGAGACCGAGCTGGCTGGCGCGCACAGCGGCCACATAGCCGCCGGGACCGGAGCCGATGATGATGACGTCGTAATTCTCAGCCATGTTTTCCTGCCTTTGTTATCGGGCGTCGCGGGTGAGAAGCACCCACTCGTGTTTCCTGCTGCTTTCGAAAAGAGACATCGCCTTCTGGCGCGCCACTTCCGAAAATCCATTCTTCTTGTAAAGCGACAAAGCCGCTTCATTGTCACTTGCGGTGATCAGGCTGACCGGCAGCATCCCTGCCCTGTCGATCTGACCTTTAAGTATTTCCCGGCCAATCCCGATGCCGCGCAGATGGCTATAGACGCCGAGCGTTGCAATGAACCAGCTGCCAACAACCATCTTCTGCAGATCGATCACCGGCTGCAAAGCCACGCGGTCGACCTCCATATTCTTTACGTCCTCGCCCAGCGCGTAACCGATCGCCGCGCCCGCCGTCTCGCCGTAGGCTTCGGCCAGCACCGCGTGGCGCCATGTGCCGTAGCCTTCGTCCTGACGCATCTTCAGCCGGCCAAGCTCCATCGGCGTATCGCTTCCGGTGCCGCCGAGCTCACCCAGCCAGAGCCAGGACGCGAAGCCATGCGAGGCAATGTCCGAGAGGATCGCCAGTTCGGCCGCGTCATCCCGTGTGGCGGGACGCAGCGTCACGAAAGACGCCACCGTCAAAGCCCCAACATCATCCGCACGGTCGATTCCATGCCGCGCCCGAGAGCGCGGGTATTTTCGGCGTCGAGATGGATGCCGTCGAGCGGCGTCGTCTTGGCGACCGAATTGCCGTCGAAGAAACCGCAGCCGAGCTCGTCTGCGAGATCCCGATAGAGCGTAGCCAACATCGCCGATTCCTCGATACCGCCGATGAAGGAGGCCGCGAAGGGCACGTTGGCCGTTTCGCAGATCCTCGGTGGCGCGACGATCAGGATATCCGGCACGTCGAAATCGAACGGCCAGGCGTGGTTGCGGACCAGCCGCACCAGCCGGGCGATGCCCTGGCAGGCGGCGAAGGCCGATCCTGCCACGACATTCTTCATGTCGTTGGTGCCGAGGAGCAGAATGACGAGATCGAGCGGCGCATGCGTCTGAAGGATGGTCGGCAGGACGCGGGCGCCGTTGCGGTCGCAATCAGCGAGATGGTCGTCGAAGGCGGTGGTACGACCGTTCAATCCCTCGGCGATAACCCGGACCTCGTTGCCGAGTGCAGCCTGAAGCGCACTCGGCCAACGATCCTTGTACTCATGACGACCAACGGAAGCGGCGTCATAACCCCAGGTCAGGCTATCACCATAGCAAAGAACGGTCTTCGTCATTTCCGCCTCCGCCGTTTGATCAGACAAGCATGCCCATCGGGTTTTCGATGTAGCCCTTGAACGCCTGCAGCAGCTCCGCGCCCAATGCGCCATCGACGCAGCGATGGTCGGTCGACAGCGTAACCGTCATCACTGTTGCAACAGCCAGCTGGCCGTTCTTGACGACGGGGCGCTGCTCGCCCGCGCCGACCGCGAGGATCGTTGCGTGCGGCGGGTTGATGACGGCTGCGAAGTGCTTGACGCCCATCATGCCCATGTTGGAGACCGACGAAGTGCCGCCCTGATATTCCTCAGGCTTCAGCTTGCGGTCCTTGGCACGCTTGCCGAGGTCGCGCATCTCGTTGGAGATCGCCGACAAGGTCTTTTCCTCGGCCTTGCGGATGATCGGGGTGATCAGGCCGCCCGGGATCGAGACAGCAACACCGACATCGGCGTGCTTGTGCTTGACCATGTTGGCTTCGGTCCAGGAGACGTTGGCATCCGGAACGTCGCGCAGAGCAAGCGCCATGGCCTTGATGACCATGTCGTTGACCGACAGCTTGTAGGCCGGCGCGCCCTCCTTGCGGGGAGCGGCGTCGTTGAGCTGGGCGCGCAGCGCCAGCAGCGCATCGAGCTCGCAATCGACGGTGACGTAGAAGTGCGGCACGGTCTGCTTGGATTCAACCAGACGCTTGGCGATGACCTTGCGCATGCCGTCATGCGGCACGAGTTCGTAGGAACCCGGCTCGAACAGCTTGAGAACGGTCTCGTCGGATGCGCCCTTCGGTGCTGCGGCCGGAGTCGATGCGGCAGCCTGCGGAGCAGCGGCAGATGCAGCCTTTGCACCACCACCAGCGACGGCGGCCTCGACGTCGCTCTTGACGACGCGGCCATGCGGGCCGGAGCCTGCGACAGCTGCGAGATCGATACCGGCTTCTTTCGCCAGGCGACGCGCGAGCGGCGAGGAGAAGGTGCGGTTGCCGCCCGTGGAAGCAGCGGCAGGCGCCGCTGCCGGTGTCGGGGCAGCCGCTGGAGCCGGAGCGGCCTCGGTCTTCGCCTCGGCCTTCGGCGCTTCGGCAGCCTTCGGTGCCGGAGCAGCCGAACCCGCGCCGCTTGCGGCGGCGGCGACGTCTTCGCCATCGGCGGCCAGAACGGCGATCAAGGCATTGACCTTGACGCCTTCAGTGCCGGCGGGAACGACGAGCTTGGCGACGACACCTTCGTCGACCGCTTCGACTTCCATCGTCGCCTTGTCGGTTTCGATCTCGGCGATGACATCGCCAGACTTAACCGTATCGCCTTCCTTGACCAGCCACTTGGCGAGGTTGCCCTCTTCCATGGTCGGAGACAGGGCAGGCATCGTGATGTTGATAGGCATCGAAATACCCTTCCCTTGTTACTTGTAGCAGACGGCTTTCACGGCCTGGACGACTTCGTCGACGCTTGGCAGCGCAAGCTTTTCGAGGTTGGCGGCGTAAGGCATCGGAACGTCCTTGCCGGCGATCGTGAGAACCGGCGCATCGAGGTAATCGAAAGCCTGCTGCATGACGCGGGTGGCGATTTCGGTACCGACCGAGTTCTGCGGGTAGCCTTCCTCGACGGTAACGAGACGGCCGGTCTTCTTGACCGATTCGATCACGGTCGGCAGGTCCATCGGACGCAGCGTGCGCAGGTCGATCAGTTCGACGTCGATGCCGATCTTTTCGAGTTCAGCGACGGCCTTGGTGGCATAGGTCATGCCGATACCGAAGGAGACGATCGTGACGTCCTTGCCCTGACGGTGGATGCGGGCCTTGCCGATCGGGAGAACGAAATCGTCCATCTTCGGCACGTCGAAGTGCTGACCGTAGAGGATTTCGTTTTCAAGGAAGACGACCGGGTTCGGATCGCGGATCGCGGCCTTGAGCAGGCCCTTGGCGTCGGATGCCGTGTAGGGCATGACGACCTTGAGGCCCGGGATCTGGCTGTACCAGGCCGAGTAGTCCTGGCTGTGCTGGGCGCCGACGCGGGCAGCGGCACCGTTCGGGCCACGGAACACGATCGGAGCACCCATCTGGCCGCCGGACATGTAGAGCGTCTTGGCAGCGGAGTTGATGATCTGGTCGATCGCCTGCATGGCGAAGTTGAAGGTCATGAACTCGACGATCGGCTTCAGGCCGGACATCGCGGCACCGACGCCAACGCCGGCAAAGCCGTGCTCGGTGATCGGGGTGTCGATGACGCGGCGGGCGCCAAATTCCTGCAGCAGGCCCTGGGTCACCTTGTAGGCGCCCTGGTATTCGGCCACTTCCTCGCCCATGACGAAGACATTGTCGTCGGCGCGCATTTCCTCGGCCATGGCGTCGCGAAGCGCTTCGCGCACGGTCATGGAGACCATTTCGGTGCCGGCGGGGATTTCAGGATCGTTCGGAACCTGAGCCTTGGGCTCGGCCGGAACGGGAGCTGCGGCAGCGGCGGGCGCTTCAGCAGCCTTTGGTGCTTCGGCGGCGGCCGGTGCGGCGGCAGCAGGTGCAGCCGAGATGTCGGATGCGGATTCGCCGTCCTGCAGGAGAATAGCGATCTTGGCGTTTACCTTGACGCCTTCGGTGCCGGCGGCAACGAGCAGCTTGCCGATGACACCTTCGTCGACGGCTTCGACTTCCATCGTCGCCTTGTCGGTTTCGATTTCGGCAATGATGTCGCCGGAGGTGACCTTGTCACCTTCCTGCTTCAGCCACTTGGACAGCGTGCCTTCTTCCATCGTCGGAGAGAGGGCGGGCATGAGAATATCGATTGGCATGGGTCTACCCTCCCCGATTACAGCAGAATGTCGGTGTAGAGCTCGGATGCATCCGGCTCCGGTGCGGCCTGGGCGAAGTCGGCGCTATCTGCGACGATGTCGCGAACGTCCTTGTCGACCGCCTTGAGATCGTCCTCTGAGGCCCAGCCCTTTTCAATGAGGCGTGCCTTGACCTGTTCGATCGGATCCTGCTCGGAGCGCATCTTCTGCACTTCTTCCTTGGAGCGATACTTGGCCGGGTCGGACATGGAGTGACCGCGATAGCGATAGGTCAGCATTTCGAGAATGATCGGACCCTTGCCGGACCGGCAATGCTCGAGCGCCTCGTCGGCCGCAGCCTTGACGGCGCGAACATCCATGCCGTCGACCTGGACGCCGGGGATGCCGAAGCCGGAACCGCGCAGCGAGTAGTTCGACTGTGCCGTGGCACGGGCCGTGGACGTGCCCATGGCGTAACGGTTGTTCTCGATGATGTAGATGATCGGGAGCTTCCAGAGAGCAGCCATGTTGAAGCTCTCGTAGACCTGGCCCTGGTTGGCGGCGCCGTCGCCGAAATAGGCGATCGAGACGCTGTCATTGCCGCGGTAGCGATTGGCGAAGGCGAGACCGGTGCCAAGCGACACCTGGGCGCCGACGATGCCGTGACCGCCGTAAAAATGCTTCTCCTTGGAGAACATGTGCATCGAGCCGCCCTTGCCACGGGAGTAGCCGTCGATGCGGCCGGTCAGCTCGGCCATGACGCCGCGTGCGGTCATGCCGGTTGCCAGCATGTGACCGTGGTCGCGGTAAGCGGTGATGACCTGGTCACCTTCCTTCTGCGCCATCTGCATGCCGACGACGACAGCTTCCTGGCCGATATAGAGGTGACAGAAACCGCCGATGAAGCCCATGCCGTAAAGCTGGCCCGCCTTCTCTTCGAAACGGCGGATGAGCAGCATTTCGCGATAGGCCTTGAGCTCTTCGTCACGATCGAAATCGGCCACCGGGCCACCATTCGATGCCTTGGCTGCAGGCTTTGCGCTTGTCTTACGGCTGGAAACGGTCGCGTTTTTTCGCGGAGCCATTCAACCCTCCCTATGGGTTTATCGGTTCTTGGGTGGTGCGCACCATAGGGAAGAAATTTCGCCACAGCAATGCCATAAATGCATGGCTCATATTCTGGCACAAGCTGTTGATAAATATCAATTTATTTCGATTAACCTGAATCCGGTTAATTCGAATAATGATTGAATATGACGATCTCGTCGGCGCGGGAGAAGTTCAGCTGAAGGCGAGCCTTCTCATCCAGCATGTCCTTGTCCATGGAACCATCACTTAGGAGCGCCACCTGCTTTTCAAGGTGTTCGCGCTTATTTTTAAGCACGGCCAGCTCTCTTTCGCGCGTGATGCGCTGACGCTCGAACACTTCGGTCGCGCGCAGGCCGTAGTCGCCATGGATGCAATGGTAGCCGAAGTAGGAGAGAAACGCGACCGTCATCGCCGGGATGACGAAACGGCCGATCTTTTTCTTCTTATGATGCTTGGTCCACATACACGCATTCTCGAAACGCATTACCCTTGACCAAGAGACTACCGGGTAGAGATTAACCGTCCGTTGACTATGAACGCGGCGCAACAAAAAACCCGCGCCGTCATGAACTGCCCCCGAAAGTTGGCAATCCAACTTCGGGGATCAGTTCACGAGAGCGCGGGTTCCAAATGCTTGAAATAAGACGACTTAGCCGCGGATGATCGAACGGCCGGCGTACTGGGCCTGCGGGCCGAGGCCTTCTTCGATGCGGATCAGCTGGTTGTACTTGGCAAGACGATCCGAACGCGACAGCGAGCCGGTCTTGATCTGGCTGCAGTTCGTGGCAACGGCGAGATCGGCGATCGTCGAGTCTTCGGTTTCGCCCGAACGGTGCGACATGACAGCGGTGTAGGCTGCCTTGTGCGCGGTGTTGACCGCGTCGAGCGTTTCCGTCAGCGAACCGATCTGGTTGACCTTGACGAGGATCGAGTTGGCGACGCCCATCTTGATACCATCGCGCAGGCGAGCCGAGTTGGTGACGAAAAGATCGTCGCCGACCAGCTGAACCTTCTTGCCGGCCAGATCCGTCAGAGCCTTCCAGCCATCCCAGTCGTCTTCAGCCATGCCGTCTTCGATCGAGATGATCGGGTACTGAGCGGCGAGCTGCGCCAGGTATTCAGCCATTGCGCCCGGCTCCAGCGTGCGGCCTTCGCCTTCGAGAACGTACTTGCCGTCCTTGAAGAATTCGGTCGAGGCGCAGTCGAGGCCGAGGTGGATGTCTTCGCCAGGCTTGTAGCCGGCTTTCTCGATCGACTTCATGATGAAATCGAGGGCTTCCGGAGCGCTCTTCAGACCCGGTGCGAAACCGCCTTCGTCGCCAACGTTGGTGTTGTGACCCTGGGCCGCGAGTTCCTTGCGGAGCGTGTGGAAGACTTCCGAGCCCATGCGAACGGCTTCGCGGATGGAATCAGCGCCAACCGGCAGGATCATGAACTCCTGGAAGTCGATCGGGTTGTCGGCATGCGCGCCACCGTTGATGATGTTCATCATCGGAACCGGCAGGAGGTGCGCGGAAGCGCCACCAACGTAGCGGTAGAGCGGCAGGCCGGCAGCTTCAGCGGCAGCCTTGGCAACGGCCAGCGAAACGCCGAGGATGGCGTTGGCGCCGAGGCGCGACTTGTTCGGCGTGCCGTCCAGTTCGATCATGATGTTGTCGATCTGGATTTGGTTTTCAGCGTCGATGCCGCCGATGGCGTCGAAGATTTCCGTGTTGGCGGCTTCGACGGCCTTTTCGACACCCTTGCCGAGATAACGCTTGCCACCATCGCGGAGTTCGACGGCTTCGTGCGCTCCGGTCGATGCGCCCGACGGAACGGCGGCGCGGCCCATGCTGCCATCTTCGAGATAGACATCGACTTCGACGGTGGGATTACCACGGCTGTCGAGAATCTCGCGGGCGATAATATCGGTAATAGCGGTCATCGGCTCTTCTCTGCTTGAGGGTGGATAAATCGTTTGAAATTCGTCTTTAATCGAAGATGCGCAAATTACAATGCCAGTTTGGGGCCGTTTTGCGCATGCTTCGCCGCATTATTCGTGGTTGGCCTAATACACGAACGTGTCAGTCGTTTGAACGTCAGCCCTTGGCGATGGCGTCGAAGGCCAGCAGCTTCTCGAGCAGGCGCGGCATATCCTTGAGATAGACCATGTTCGGGCCATCCGACGGCGCATTGTCGGGATCTTCGTGCGTCTCGACGAACACACCGGCGACACCGACGGCGACAGCCGCACGCGCGAGCGTTTCCACGAATTCGCGCTGGCCGCCACTGGAGCCGCCCTGCCCGCCCGGCTGCTGCACCGAATGGGTCGCGTCGAAAACAACAGGCGCACCCATGGCTTCCATGATCGGCAGCGAGCGCATGTCCGAGACCAGCGTGTTGTAGCCGAAGGAAGCGCCGCGTTCGCACAGCATGATGTTCGGGTTGCCGCTGGCATTCAGCTTGGCAAGCACGTTCTTCATGTCCCAAGGCGCCAGGAACTGGCCCTTCTTGACGTTGATGGCGCGGCCGGTCTTGGCGGCGGCGACCAGCAGGTCCGTCTGCCGGCTAAGGAAGGCCGGGATCTGCAGCACATCGACGACAGTGGCGACTTCGGCGCACTGCTCCTCGGTGTGGATGTCGGTCAAGACAGGAAAACCGTATTCCTTCTTGAGATCGGCGAACACCTCAAGCGCCGTTTCAAGCCCGATGCCGCGCTGGGCCGACAGCGACGTGCGGTTGGCCTTATCGAAGGAGGACTTGTAGACAAGGCCGATGCCGAGCTTGTCGCAGAGCTCCTTCAGCGTGCCGGCGATCATGAAGGCATGGTCGCGGCTTTCCATCTGGCAGGGGCCGGCGATCAGCGACAGCTTGCCGGCGTTGGAAAACACCACACGGCCGGCGCCTTCGCCAACGGCCACTTCGGAATTGGTTTCAGTCATTGTTTCTCCTCGAAGGCGAAGAGCGCGCCCTGGCCGGGTGCGGCCTTCACCAGAATTCGATTGTTCTTGCGTGTATAGGTGATCCCGTTAGCAGCCAAATGCGCCTCTGTCACGGCGAGATCAGCAACGGAAAAGACAATCGCCGCGCCGCGCAGGCCGCGATCGGCCTTGGGCTCGGAGAGATCGTAGTAAGCGTTCAAGCCATCCGGCGACAGGATATTGATACGGGCGTTGCCGGCATCGAGGCTGACACCGAATGCCTCCTCGCGGGTCGCCTGCGCATCCGACGCCAACTGCAACAGCGGCGCGAAGGCCCTGGGATCGGAGGAAGAGAGCACGATCGACAGAATGCCCAAGACGCCGTTCGCATGCGTTTCCAACGCCTTGCGGTCGCTGGGCAGTGGGTTGACGCGCTGGCAGGCGAAGAGGAAGAAATCGGGCGCGCGCAGATCGGCCGCGAAAGCCAGGCGGAAAGCGGCGGTCGCCTCGGAACCATCCGGCATCTTCATCTGCCGGGCGAATTGCAGCATCTCGCCGCCGCTCATGCCATCGGCAGTAAAGCGGGCGTGATCGCTATCGGCATCCGGCGTGCCGAAGACGATAGCCGACAAGCCGTCGTCGCCGCAGCGGAAGCGAAAGGCGCGGTCGCGAGCGGTGAAAACGTTGCCGTCGCCGATGGCAGCCTCATAGGTCTCCAGACTGGCGACGCCGAGCGGCTCGAGGTAGGTCTTGTCGGCAAAGAAGACGCAGGCATTCTCGGTGCCGAATGGATGCCGCGCATCGGCGGCGACGGTGAAACCGAGCTTGCCCAGGCGCTCGCGCGCCATCTCGATATTGACGACCGGCAGCACCACGTGGTCCAGAGGATGGGGGTCACGCATCAGCAAATCCTCCCGAAATCGGCAGAGATGTGCGCTGGCTTTCGCCACAATGCAAGAGGCGAGCGCGGTTAAATCGAATGAAGTGCAAAATCGCGACGATTCCGAGCCAAGTTTTACGAAAATTTAGGCACTTGCGGAACACATATGGAACATATAGTGTCCGTTCTGGCTTTGTTTCACGACTCTGGGGTTCATTTCGATGCTGACACGCAAGCAACAAGAACTGCTTCTGTTCATTCATGAGCGGATGAAAGAGTCGGGCGTTCCGCCATCCTTTGACGAAATGAAGGATGCACTCGATCTCGCATCAAAATCCGGCATTCACCGGCTGATCACGGCGCTGGAAGAGCGCGGCTTCATTCGCCGGCTGCCAAACCGGGCGCGCGCGCTCGAGGTCATCAAGTTGCCGGAAGCCTATAATCCGAGCCTGCAGCCGCGACGCGGCTTTTCGCCGAGCGTCATCGAGGGCAGCCTCGGAAAGCCGCAGCCGGTGGCAGCAGCCCCTGCCCCGAAGGCAGCGCCGAGCGCCGACAACGGTAACTCGGCGTCCGTTCCCGTCATGGGCCGGATCGCCGCCGGTGTGCCGATCTCGGCGATCCAGAACAACACCCACGACATCACCGTCCCCGCCGATATGCTCGGCGCCGGCGAGCACTATGCGCTCGAGGTCAAGGGCGACTCGATGATCGAAGCCGGCATTTTCGACGGCGACACCGTCATCATCCGCAACGGCAATACCGCCAACCCCGGCGATATCGTCGTGGCGCTTGTCGACGATGAAGAGGCAACGCTGAAGCGCTTCCGCCGCAAGGGCGCCTCGATCGCGCTTGAGGCCGCCAACCCGGCTTACGAAACGCGCATTTTCGGGCCTGACCGCGTCAAGGTTCAGGGCAAGCTAGTCGGGCTTATTCGCCGATATCACTGAGTGGTGACGAGTTATCGCTGAAGCTGTCGTTGCGCCAGTCATAGGCGCGATGGCGCATCCAGGGACGGCTGAGGCTTGCATAGGCTGTTTTGACGACCGGTGCCCCCTGCTCGTCGATGCGGATTTCGACGGCTCCCGATCGCCTGAGGGTCTCGCCGGTCAACAGCATGGCGCCGGAGCGGCATGTCGCTTGGCGAAGCCGGACGGGCGTGATGACGATATCGGCCACGTCGCAGGCGGGGCCGAGATAGGCGGCGTTTTCGAGCGTCGCGATGAGGTAGCCGCTGTCGAGTGCCGTTACGCACCAGGCCGTCTTGAGGCACTGGAAGCGATTGTCGTTTGTGGAGGCCGCTGCAGCGCGCATCATGGCGCGGGATTCGCGTTGTTGTTTCGGCGTCAGCCTTGGTCGTGGCTCACCTCTTCTCGGAATGGACAAGGCCTCGCCGTCGAGCATATCGGGCGGCTTGTGGTCTTCGATCGCGAGTGCGCGCTGCCATTGCCCGAAGATGAAGTCGGGCGGTCGCTCGCGGTTGCTGGCGAGGCTGTCGCTCTTGACCGATGCCACGAGGCTTCCGTCCTCGGAGACGACAAGCTCTGGCGTGGGGGCGGCCGGGAGCAGGACAACGACGAGGGTTGCGATCGCGGCAACCGTAGCGCCGATCCATCGCAGGCGTGTGCGCATCAGCCCCCATATAAGAAAGCCGAGCACGGCGATCGCGAAGTACCACTCGGGGATCCGCCCGATATCGACACTGCCGCCCCAGCCGGACACCATCTTGGCGATGTCGATCACCAGATCGAGCCCGAAGCCGGCGACGCTCCACAGCGGCGCATCCAGGCCAAATGGCGTTGCCAACATCGCGAGCATTCCGAAGGGCATGACGATGAAGGAGATGACCGGCATGGCGAGCAGGTTAGCCGGAAGGCCATAGCCGCTCAGCCGGTGAAAATGCTCGATCGAAAACAGCGCTGTCGAGAAACCGCCGATCATCGAGGTCAGCGCGATGCCGCCGAAGAAGCGGAACGTGACCATGACCGGCTTAATTGCGGGGTGCGTGAGAAAGACGCTCTCGCGGTGCCTCCTCCTGGTCCAGACGGCAAAGCCTGCGACCAGCGCCAGCGTCGCGGCGTAGGACATCTGGAAGCTTGGGCCCAGCACCTCCGATGGGGACATCAGGATGATCAGCAGCGCCGAGAGCGCAATGTTGCGCAGGCTGATTGAGGGGCGATCGAACAGCACTGCCACCAGCATGATCGCCATCATGATGAAGGCGCGCTCGGCGGAGACGGCGAAGCCCGAGATCATGTAATAGGCCGTCAGCGCCACAAGAGCGCTGCCGGCGGCGAGCTTCTTGGTCGGATAGGCCTGCGCGAAACCGGGGAAGAGGCCGAAGAACAGGCGCAGCCCGACAAAGCAGATACCGGCCGACAGCGCCATGTTGAGGCCCGAGATCGCGACGATGTGTGCGAGGCCAGATTGGCGCAGCGCCTCGGTCGTCTCGTTGGAGATGGCACGTCTCTCGTCGGTGACCAGCGAGGCGGCGAAGGCGCCGGTATCGCCGGGCAGGATGCTGCGGATGCGGTCGCCTATGCTGCTGCGCATACCGTAGAGCCATTCCATGGCTCGATCGGCGGCGGAGAGACTGGCACCGCCCGCCTGCGATGGGACGGGCTGCGGGATGCCGTAGAAGAAGCCGTTGGCACCGATGCCGTCGAAATAGGCAGAGAAGGCGAAATCGTTGAGTTCGGGCAATGCCGGTCCGGCCGGCGGCGTCAGGCGCACGCGACCGGTCAACCAGCCACCGACCCGGACGGGCTCGCCGGCACGCGCGACGAGCGAGACCTGCTGCGGCGGACGCTTGAGGCTCGGCTCGTCCGTGCGCGTTACCCTGACGATATAGCGCCAGCGCCCATTGTCATCTCCCTCGCGCCGTTCCACGCGGCCGGTCACAGTCGTCGTCACCGCTGTATCGAGAACGACGGTATCAGCGCGCCAGGTCTCGAGCTGCGCCGCGAACATGCCGAGGACGACGAGCAGGCCTGATATCGCCACACGGCGTGTTGCGACGCGCGCCGAGCCCGCCAAGACAAAGACGAGACCGAAGAGGATAGCCCAGGCGAGAAGCCGCACGGGCTGGATATCGACAGCAAGGCGGAACCAGGCGATGGCGCCAGCGCCAAGGAAGATGGGCGACGCCAGGAAAAAGCGGCCGTGATCGAATTCCGTGCCGAATGCCTGCCGGGCGGCTGCGGTCTGGCGGTGGATCTGGCGGCTTGCGCGACTCAGAAAACCTGACGTCGACTGCGTCAATGGCGCGCGCGTCATTATGGCACGGGCATTTTGCCCTGTTACGGCCGGCAAATTGGCAATTTGCGCCGCTTCGGGTGGCATCAAAACGACGTGACTGGCATTCAACCCCGGCATGCAACGACACCCGAAAGCCACCCTGAACTGCAATCAGAATGAGGCCAGCGGAACCGAAACGCAACTATAATCGTTTGAATTCAAACGGGAAATAAAACCATCAAAAATGTCAGGTTTATCATTGACTTCCGCTATGCGGAGACGACATCGCTGGAGTGCTTAAAAGTTGATACTGCGATGCACAAAATGGCATCACGGTAACTTGGCATTAGGCGCGCGATCATATAGCTATCGCAGACGACGCTTAACCCTATGGCGCTTTTAAGGCGCCAACCGCCAGTTTGGAGGATCAGAATGACGGATCAAAGCGCAACACTGAAACTCGGTGAGAAAACAGTCGACCTTCCGGTCAAGAGCGGCACGATCGGCCCTGATGTCATCGATATCGGCGCCCTCTACAAGAACACGGCTTCCTTCACGTACGATCCTGGTTTCACCTCGACCGCATCCTGTGAATCGAAAATCACCTATATCGATGGCGACGAGGGCGTTCTGCTCCATCGCGGTTACCCGATCGAGCAGTTGGCCGAACAGGGCGACTTTCTAGAAGTCTGCTACCTGCTTCTCTACGGCGAACTGCCGACGTCTGCGCAGAAGAAGGACTTCGACCATCGCGTGACGCACCACACAATGGTGCACGAGCAGATGAGCCGCTTCTTCACTGGCTTCCGCCGTGACGCGCATCCGATGGCCGTCATGTGTGGCTGCGTCGGCGCTCTGTCGGCCTTCTACCACGACAGCACCGACATCACCGATCCGCACCAGCGCATGGTCGCTTCGCTGCGCATGATCGCCAAGATGCCGACGATCGCCGCCATGGCCTACAAGTACCACATCGGCCAGCCCTTCGTTTACCCGAAGAACGACCTCGACTATGCGTCAAACTTCCTGCGCATGTGCTTTGCCGTTCCTTGCGAGGAATATGTGGTCAATCCGGTGCTTGCCCGCGCCATGGACCGCATCTTCATCCTGCACGCCGACCACGAGCAGAACGCTTCGACGTCCACCGTCCGTCTCGCCGGCTCCTCGGGTGCAAACCCGTTCGCCTGCATCGCGGCCGGCATTGCCTGCCTCTGGGGCCCGGCTCACGGCGGCGCCAACGAAGCAGCGCTCAACATGCTGCAGGAAATCGGCACGGTTGACCGGATCCCCGAGTACATCGCCCGCGCCAAGGACAAGAACGATCCGTTCCGCCTGATGGGCTTTGGCCACCGCGTCTACAAGAACTACGACCCGCGCGCCAAGATCATGCAGAAGACGACGCATGAAGTGCTCGGCGAGCTCGGCATCAAGGACGATCCGTTGCTCGACGTCGCCATGGAACTCGAGCGCATCGCGCTGACCGATCCATACTTCATCGAAAAGAAGCTCTATCCGAACATCGACTTCTATTCGGGTATCACGCTCAAGGCTCTCGGCTTCCCCACGACCATGTTCACCGTTCTGTTCGCCCTTGCCCGCACCGTCGGCTGGATCGCGCAGTGGAACGAAATGATCGAAGATCCGCAGCAGCGTATCGGCCGTCCGCGCCAGCTCTACATCGGCGAAGCGCAGCGCGACTACGTTCCGGTTTCCAAGCGTTAATCTCGACGCATCGAAGCTCAAAAAGAAACCCGGTCAGTTCTGACCGGGTTTTTTGTTTTTCAGGACATCAAGCACGATTTCCGCGGCGTGGACGCCGGGCGGCTTTTCGGTCTGCATCCGCTCCCAGACGAGATCGTAACCTTCTATCATCGAGCGTCGCGGCAATGTGTCGGATGACAGCTTCTCGACCCAGCGCGTGAAACTCGCGCCGCGCACGACCTCGTTGATATATTCGGGCACAACAGCGTAGTCCGCGACGAGATTCGGGATCGCCGCCGTCCATATCTTGATCTTGCCGGTCATCAGCTTGATGATCCAATCGACCTTATAAGCCGAGACCGTGGGCACACCCGCAAGCCCCAGCTCCAGGATGACAGTGCCGGATGCGGCCATGGCGGCGTCGGCCTCGGCAAAGGCTTTCCACTTGTCGTCCTTGCCTGTCACCACGTCGGGCTTGACCGGCCAGTCCTTGATGATTTCGCGGACCATGGCCTCGCGGCGCGGCGCCGTCGGCAGCACAAAGCGCATGCCTTCGTTGCGGGCGGAGAGCTCGGCCACCGCGTCGCCGAAATAGGGCAAGAGCTTCGTGATCTCGGATCCGCGCGAGCCCGGCAAGAGCATGATCGTCTTCGGCTCGTTTGCCGGGCGCGGCTTGCTTGCCGCCCTCGCCTTGCGGGTCGCAAGAACATCGACATCAGCAGTCAGGCGATGGCCGACATAGCTTGTCGGCGGACCGCCCAGCTTGCGCATCACCTCGGGCTCAAAGGGCAGCACAGCCAGCACATGGTCGATATAGGGCAGCATGCGCTGCGCGCGGTATTCCTTCCACGCCCAGACGCTCGGACAGACGTAGTTGACGACAGGCAGGTCAGGCAGCGCCGTGCGCACGCGCTTGGCGACACGGTGGGTGAAATCGGGGCTGTCGACAATGACGAGCACATCGGGCTTGGCGGCGATGACGGCGGCCGCGGTCTGGCGGATGCGTTTGATCAGCGTCGGCAGCTTGGCGAGAACCTGGGTGATACCCATGATCGACAGCTCGGAGAAATCAAACAGCGATGTCAGGCCCTGCGCCTGCAACCCTTCGCCGCCGACACCGATGAGTTCCACCGGGCCCGCATATTGCTGCTTCAGCGCGGTGATCAGATCGGCCGCCAAAAGATCACCGGAGACTTCACCCGCGATGATCGCGACCTTCAATGCACGCACGCTCATTCAAGCCCCCAGGATGGCAATCCACGATCCAGACCGCAGACGAAGATACCGGCTTCCTTTGCCGCCGATATGACTGCCGGGCGATCCAGGATCAGCGCGCGCCCAGCCTCGATCGCCACACCCGCCAGGCCGGCCTTGCTGGCATTCTCGATGGTCGAGATGCCGATCGACGGAAGATCGGCGCGCAGGTCCTGCTGCGGCTTGCAGAGCTTGACCAGAACACCACGCCGGCGCGCGGAAATGCGGCCGGCGGCGCGCAGATCGGCCACCCGCTGCAACATGCTGTCCGTGCCCTCGACACCCTCGAGCGCCACGATGCGACCACCAACCGAGACGGCGCCCTGCCCGACATCCAGCCGGCCGAGCGCGTCGGCTGCCGAACCCGCCTTGGCGATATCCTTGACGTCTTCGGATGATGGAGCGACAGCGCCGAGTGGACCGACGGCGGCCAGAAGATCCGGTGCGATTTCCTGTACACCGATGACGCGACGGCCATTCTTTTCGATCAGCCCGATCACCATGCGCAGCACGGTGTCATCGCCGCCAGACAGCAGGGTGCGGATGGTCGAGGGAATGCTTGCGAGCGTCTTCAGCGTCGGGCGAACCTCGCGCCATTCCGGGCGCCGGCGGACCGCGCCGGACATGACGACACGGTCGATGCTATGGCTATCCAGCATGCCGTCGATGGCGGCGAAATCGCCGACGCCGACAATGGCGTGCTCGAAACCTTCCCATGAGCGGTCAGTCTCGTTCTTCAGCGCGATGATCAGCGGGTTTTCACCGGCGCTCTTTGCAGCCTCGGCGACATAGGACGGCAGAAAGCCGCTGCCAGCGATGATCGCCAGGCGGCCTTTTGCCGTGTCACTTGTTGGAGACAAGGTTTATCCCTTCTGTCCCCGCGTCGGAGAAGAGAGCGCGCGGTCGCTTTCGGCGGCAATGAAATCGAGGATCTGGACGACCTGCTCGCAATCGGCGAATTCCTCGCGGATGGCGGCGGCGTTGTCGCGCAGATTGCCTTCGGTCTCGAAGATCGCCTTGTAGGCACGGCGCACGATATGGATGGTCGCACGATCAATGCCTGCGCGCGTCATGCCGACGACGTTGAGGCCGCCGAGAAGACCGGGATTGCCGTTCAGCATGCCATACGGAATGACGTCGTAGCTCACGGCCGACAGACCGCCGACGAAAGCATGACGGCCAACGCGGGTGAACTGATGCACGGCGCAACCGCCGCCGAGGATCACGCGGTCCTCGATCACGACATGACCGGCCAGCATCACGTTGTTCGACATGATGACGTGGTTGCCGACGCGGCAATCATGGGCGATGTGCGAATTGGCGAGAAACAGATTGTTGTTGCCAACGATTGTCTTGCCGCCGAAATCGGCGGTACCGGTGTTGATCGTCACACCTTCGCGCATCGTGCAATTGTCGCCGACCGTCAGCGTCGTCTCTTCGCCGCCATGATGGACGCTCTGCGGATCGCCGCCGATGACAGCCATCGGGAAAATCCGGCATCCCTTGCCGAGCGTGGTGATGCCGCTGACGATGGAATGGGCAAGCATTTCGGTGTTGTCGCCGAGCACGACCCGCGGACCGACGTGGCAAAACGGACCGATCTTGACGTTCTCGCCGATCACGGCGCCGTCTTCGACGACTGCCATCGGGTGAATGCTGGCACTGGCTGCGATCGTGCTCATGCGTGATCCTTGCGCACGATCATCGCGCCAATATCGGCTTCGGCGACCAGCGCTCCATCGACCTTCGCATCACAGTGGAACTTCCAGATGTTGCCACGCTGCTTCTGCTTGACGACATGGTACTCCACCCGGTCGCCAGGAACCACAGGCTTGCGGAAACGGGCGTTGTCGATGGTCATGAAGTAGACCAGATTGCCGCTTTCGCCCTCTTTCTTCGCACAGATCGCGCCGGCCGTCTGGGCCATGCCTTCGACCAGCAGGACGCCTGGCATGATCGGCTGCTCCGGGAAGTGCCCGGTGAAATGCGGTTCGTTAGCCGTCACGTTCTTGATGCCGATCGCTGAATCATCGCCGTCGATGTCGATGATCTTGTCGACCAGCAGGAACGGATAGCGATGCGGCAGCAACTTCATGATTTCGATGATGTCAGCCGAGGAAAGCGACTTCTTGACTTCTTCAGCCATTCTTTTCTCCCGTTTTCTTGGGGCCCGTCGTCCGCATCATGACTGCCGCGACTTCGCGCAAAAAGTCATGCGCCGGCCGTGCAGGTATGCCGCCGTAGCGCTCCCCGGCGGGGATGTCGGACACTACGCCGCTCATGGCAGCGATCTGGGCACCGTCGTTAATTGTTATATGGCCTCGAATGCCGGAATGACCACCGATCTGCACGCCATCGCCGATAATGGCGCTTCCGGCGATGCCGACCTGCGAGACAACAGCGCAGTAACGGCCAATGCGAACATTGTGGCCAATCTGGACGAGGTTGTCGATCTTTGTCCCCTCGCCGATAACAGTGTCATCCATCGTGCCGCGATCGATCGTCGTGTTGGCGCCGACCTCGACGTCATCCTGCAGGATGACGCGGCCGATCTGCACGATCTTGATCATGCCACGAGGACCCGGCGCGTATCCGAAGCCGTCCTGGCCGATACGAGCGCCGTTGTGGATGATCACGCGATTGCCCACCAGCGAGCACAGGATGCTGGCGCCGCTGGCGATCGTGCAATCACGACCGATCTTGACGCCTGGCCCGATGACGGCGCCGGCGCCGATGCGCGTGCCCTCACCGATCTCCGCATGAGCGCCGATGACGGCGAACGGCTCGATCTCGACATTTGCTTCAAGTCTGGCCGTCGGATCGACGGACGCACGGTCGGAAACATCCGCGCTCGCAGAGCGCAAACGCTGAGGCGTCAGGGCGCTCGGATAGAGCATCCCACCAGCCATCGCGAACGCGGCATGGGCGTTTTTCGACACGAGAACAGGCACATGCGCCGGCACGATCGACTGCAATGCCGAACTCACCAGCACAGCGGACGCCTCGCACGTGACGAGTTCGTCCTTGCTCTTCTTGGAAATGACGTAACAGAGATCGCCCGCCTTCGCCCGGCTTACGGGCGAAACGGAACGGATCACGATGTCGGCATGTTTGGGGTCAGCAAGCTCCGCCCCAAGAAATTGCGCTAGCTCCGAGAGCTTCACACCGTCATGGGGCGGAAAGAAATAGGTTTGCTCCATCGGCAAATCTCCAGAACGGAATTCGATTTTACGGTTCCGGACTGCCGATATCAGAATTGGTTGTTGATGCCAAACTTGAAGTGCTGAACCTTGTCGTAGTCTTCCTTCAGGACCGGGATCGCGTAGTCGACGCGCAGAGCGCCGAACGGCGAGTTCCAGACGATACCGACACCGACCGAAGCGCGCAGCGAAGCATCTTCGCCGTTCACGAATTCGCCAGCACCGGCACTGACCTTGTTGCCGAAGAGCGTACCAGCATCAGCGAACACGGCGCCACGCAGACCGAAGTCACGCGGGAAAGCCGGGAGCGGGAACGATGCTTCGGCCGAAACCGTGAAGTAGGTGGTGCCGCCGAGCGGATCATCCGGACCACCGCCGATGCGCGGGCCGATACCCTTGTTCTCGAAGCCGCGGATGTCGCCGTTCGTCAGCGTGAACTGATCGAAGACATGCAGATCCTTGCCGAAGCCGACGACGTAACCGGCAGAACCGGCAACCGAGCCGATGATGTCGGCGTCGTCAGCAAGCGTGTGGAAATAGCGCGCCTTGCCGTAGATCTTGTAGAACTGCGAGTCACCGCCGAGGCCGGCGATTTCGTGCGTCAGGCTGGCGTAGATACCTTCACGCGGCAGAACCATGTCGTCGAGCGTGTTGTAGGTCAGCGTCTGCGAAACAGACGACTTTACCCACGGGCTGTTGTTGACGAGGTCCTGGTATGGCGTGGACAGATCAGCGAGCGATCCCGACGGATCGTACTTCATCTGCTTGTAGTTGTAGCGGAACGTCGTCGCCAGATCTTCGGTGATCGGCGCAGTCGCGCGCAGAACGACGTTGTTTTCTTCGTAGTCGTAGTTGTCGTTGCTCGACGTCTCGCTGTGGTTGATGTCGAAGCCGACAGCCAGACGATAACCGAGGAAGTAAGGCTCGGTGAAGTTCAGGCCGTAGGTACGCGAACCTTCCTGACCACCACCGGCAGACACCTTGATGTACTGGCCGCGTCCGAGGAAGTTCTTTTCTTCGATCGAGGCTTCGAGCAGCAGGCCGTCGCCGCCGGCAGCGTAACCCGCGCCGATACCGAATGAACCGGTTGCCTGGTCCTGGACGTCGACGACAACGACGACGCGGTCCGGCGAACTGCCGGGCTGGGTCGAGATGTTGACGGTCGAGAAGTAGCCGAGAGCCTCAAGGCGACGCTTGGCCTTGGTGATCATCTGCTGATTGAAGGCGTCGCCTTCGCTCATGTCGAACTCGCGACGGATGACATAGTCGCGCGTGCGGCTGTTGCCGCGGATTTCGATACGCTCGACGTAGGCCTTTTCGCCCTGGTCGACGAGGTATTCGACGCCGATGGTGTTGTTGTTGAGGTCGCGGTTGCCACGAGGCGTGACGCGGGCGAACGGATAGCCGGCCGAAGCCACCTGATCCGAAATCGCTTCCATCGACTTCTGAACTTCCTTGGCGTTGTAGACCTGGCCTTCATGGGTGCGAACGAGACCCTGAAGCTGCGCGCCATCGACACCCTGAACGGTGGACTGAACGGAGATTGCGCCGAAATCGTAGCGCGGGCCTTCTTCGATGTTGAAGGTCAGCGTGTACTTGTTGGTCGTCTCGTCAAACGCCGCGTCGGAAGACACGATGCGGAAGTCGGCGTAACCACGGTTGTAATAGAACTGGCGGAGCGCTTCTTCGTCTGCATGCAGCTTGTCAGCGCTGTAGACGTCCTTGCGGGTCAGGAAGGACAGGAAGTTGCTTCGCTTGGTGGCGATGACCGATGCGAGACGGCCAGAGCTATAGGCGTTGTTGCCGACGAAGTTGATCGAATCGATCTTCGTGCGGTCGCCCTCATTGATGACGAATGCGAGGTTGACGCGACCCTGACCGAGCGGAACGACCTGCGTCGTTACGTCGACTTCATTGCGGCCGGTCGCCGCGTAGGCATCCTTGATGGCCTGAATGTCGGCCTGGATCTGCGTTTCGTTGTAGGCGCCGGAGGACTGCGTCTTGACCACTGCCGAGAGCTTGTCGTCCTTGATCTTGCGGTTGCCGTTGAACACGACCTGGTTGATCAGCTGAGCTTCCTCAACATTGACCACCAGCGTGCTGCCGGAAACGGAAATCTTGACGTCGGAGAAGTAGCCCGTGTCGTAGAGCTGCTTTACGGAGTCGTCGATGTCGGTATTGGAGAAGCTCTTGCCGGGCTGGATCGTGAGGTTGGACCGCACAGCTTCGGCACCGACGCGGTTTGCACCACGAACGTCAACACGCTGAATGACTGCAGCCTCGGCAGCAGAAGCCGAGATGAACACTGTCGCACCCGCTCCCGACGCAACGATACCTGCAGACAGCGCAACCGCCGATACTGCGTTCAAAAATCTTGAACCAGCCTTCATTTCACCCATTACCTTTTTTCTCGTCCCCATCACCAGGCGTCCCCCGATTCCGGTCACGTGTGTCGTTTTACCCGCTTTTGATATACAAGCAAGGGAGCTAGTTAATTTCTGTTTACTTCATTTCAAAGCGTGACGCTTTCGCCACTACAGCTTTGAAACATCGTAAATAAATCGTAATTTTCCCTCGTCCCGCAATCAGCCGATCAGAGCACTAATATCGTTCCACGTGGCAAAAACCATCAGGCTCAGTACCATGGCCAGTCCGATGCGAAACGCAACTTCCTGTGCCGACGATCCCAACGGCTTTCCCCTCACTGCTTCAATCGCATAGAACATCAGATGGCCGCCATCAAGTACCGGAACCGGCATCAGGTTGAGTAATCCGATAGAAACAGACAATACAGCAGCCAGCTGAAGCAAAGCTGCAACGCCCAGCGTCGCCATCTGGCCGGATGCCTGCGCGACACGGATCGGGCCACCGAGCTGGTCAGGCTTCATGTAGCCGGAGACCAGATTGCCGATATATTTGAAGGTACCGGTGACGATATGCCAGGTCTGCAGCGTTCCCTCATGCAGCGCTTCAAGCGGCGTGTACGTCTGCTGGCGGAAGTGTCCGACGTCCTGATTGGTGACAATGCCGATCAGGCCGATCTCGATCTTGTTACCGAACTGGTCGGTCATCTCGGTGCGTTCAGGCACCATCGGCACATCGATCTTCTCGCCGTTGCGTTCGATCGTGACGACGATTTTCTGCATCGGGCGGATGCTGACGTAGCGGCGCACATCGTCGAAAGTCTGCACCTTCGAGCCGTCGATCGCGATCAGGAGGTCGCCCGGCACGACGCCGGCCGTGGCAGCAACGCTACCCGGCTTGACCTCAGCCACGACGGGATCGGCGACCGAGCGGCCGTAGATCGAAAACAGGACGGTGAAGATGGCGATTGCCAGGATGAAATTGGCGATCGGGCCGGCGGCGACGGTTGCCGCGCGCTTCCAGAGCTTGGCGCCGGCAAAGGACCGCGCACGCTCTTCGTCCGACATCTGCGCGAGCTTGCCCTCATCCGGCTTGCTCGACGCATCCTCGTCACCGAAAAACCGGACATAGCCGCCAAGCGGGATCAGCGAGAGCTTCCAGCGCGTTCCATGCTTGTCGGTGAAGCCTAGCAGTTCGGGACCAAACCCGACCGAAAACGCCAGAATGCGGATGCCGCTCCAGCGACCGACGAGGTAATGCCCCATCTCGTGCACGAACACCAAAAGAGAAAGCACGAGCACGAAAGGAACGATATATCCCGTCAGAAACCCAAAAATTTCGGTCAAGCCTGCCATAAAATCCTTCCGTCAGCCTCTATCGACATTATCCGCCGAACAAGGCTGCGCCCAGCGACGCCATTTCTCCGCCCTTTATCAGCGAAAAAAGCCCGGCAAGCAAGAACGCCGCAAAACAGGCGAAAATGAGCCCGTCAACCCGGTCCATGACCCCGCCATGCCCCGGAATGAGATGGCTCGAATCCTTTACGCCGAAGCGGCGCTTGATGAAGGATTCGAAGAGGTCGCCAGACTGGCTGCAGACGGACAGCACGAGGGCCACGAAGGCCGCTAATGCAATGCCATCGGGAAATGCCGCGTAGGCCACCAGCACACCGGCAATGACCGCGCAGACGGCGCCACCGATCGCACCCGACCATGTCTTGCCGGGCGAGATCCTTGGCGCCAGCTTCGGCCCACCGATGGCGCGGCCGATGAAGTAGGCCAGAATGTCGGTTGCCCAGACGACGGCGAAGACGAAGAGCATCGCGTGCAGGCCGGCTGCATCGCTGCCGCGAATATTCGCGAGCGCAATCCCCGTCAGCCCGGCATAGACAATCCCCGCCGGGAACCAGCGCGACACGCCACGGGTGACGACAAAGCCGACAGCGATGGCGAAGAACAACACGAGAAGGATCAGCGAGTAGCCGACAGTACCGGATACAACAGCAACGGCGATCGCCGCCTGCCCGATCCAGCCGATCGCATTGGCAACCGGCTGCTCGGTGGCAAGGCGGGTGATCGTCGACCACTCATGATAGATCAAAAGCCCGATCAGGGCCGACAGCAGGCTGAAAGCGAGCCCGCCATACCACGTCGCGGCAAGCACGATGACGGCGAGGATGATGCCCGAGATGATACGAAGCTGCAGTTCGCGTTGCATCAGGTTCCCACCGCCGCCGCGGTTTCGGCGACCAGACCACCAAAGCGGCGGTTGCGGGAAGCGAAGGTCTCGAGCGCCGCGTAAAGCGTCTCGCGGCTGAAATCCGGCCAGTAATCGGGAATGAAGATGAATTCCGAATAGGCGGCCTGCCAAAGCAGGAAGTTCGACAGGCGCTCTTCGCCGCTGGTGCGGATGATGAGGTCCGGATCGGGAATGCCTGCCGTGTCCAGCCGGGCATTGATGAGCGCCGGCGTAATATCCTGCGAGCGCAGCCGCCCCTGCTCGACATCGCGTGCAAGGCTTGCCATGGCGCGGGCGATCTCATCGCGCGAGCCGTAGTTGAAGGCGATAATCAGCGTGAGCGCCGTGTTGGCTTTGGTGGTCTCTTCGGCGTCGATCAGCAGATCGAGAATGTCGTTCTGCAGGCTGTGGCGATCGCCGATGATCTTCACGCGCACGTTCTGCTTGTGCAGTTCGGCGAGGTCGCGGCGGATGAATGCCTTCAGCAGGCCCAAAAGGTCCGACACCTCGGTTTCCGGACGGCGCCAGTTCTCCGACGAGAAGGCGAAAAGGGTGAGATACTTGACCCCGATGTCGCCCGCTGCGCGCACGGTCTCACGCACGGCGTCAACGCCCTTGCGATGCCCCATGGTGCGCGGCAACCCCCGCTGCTTTGCCCATCGACCGTTGCCATCCATGATGATGGCAACGTGTTCTGGCACAGTCACAAATGTTCTTTCCAACATTTCCCGTCCGGTTTTTAAGGTCCAAGGCGCAGGCGCTTTGCGCCTTAGACCTGCATGATTTCCTTTTCCTTCTCGCCAAGCAAGCGGTCGACCTCAGAAATCGTGTCGTCTGTCATCTTCTGCACACGATCCGACTGCGAGCGGCTCAGGTCTTGCCCTATGACACCGTCCTTTTCGGCTTTCTTAAGGCCGTCCATGCCGTCACGGCGAACATGGCGAATCGCAACCTTGCTTTTCTCGGCATAGTCGTGTGCGACCTTGACGAGCGACTTGCGGCGCTCTTCGTTGAGTTCGGGCAGCGGAATGCGCAGATTCTGGCCGTCGACGATCGGGTTGAGGCCGAGATTGGCTTCGCGGATCGCACGATCGACAGCGCCGACCATAGACTTGTCCCAGACCGAAATGCCGAGCATGCGCGGCTCCGGTACTGTCACGTTCGCGACTTGGTTGAGCGGCACGCGCGAACCATAGGCTTCGACCGTGACCGGGTCGAGAATGTTCGCCGATGCGCGACCGGTGCGCAGCGATGCGATATCGCTCTTGAACGCGTTGATCGCGCCATCCATGCGGCGCTTGATATCGTTGATGTCGATGCCTTCACTCATAGCAGTGCTCCCGTCTCGGTAGAAGCTGCGGCGCGCTTTGGGCGCCGCCACTCTGTCAGTTGTCGGTAACGATGGTCTTCAGACCGCCGCCCCGGAGGATTTCAGCAAAACCGCCCTTCTCGTGGATCGAGAAGACGATGATCGGAATGGAATTTTCGCGTGCCAGCGCGACCGCCGCAACGTCCATGACGGCGAGGCCCTTGTCGAGCACTTCCTTGTGCGTCAGCTGGTCGAAGCGCGTGGCATCGGGCACCTTCTTCGGGTCGGCGGAGTAGATGCCGTCGACCTGGGTACCCTTGAAGATCGCCTCGGCGCCCATTTCGGCGGCGCGCAGGGCTGCGGCCGAGTCGGTCGTGAAGAACGGGTTACCTGTACCACCGGCGAAGATCACCACACGGCCCAGCGAAAGATGATAAAGCGTCGCGCGCTGCGAGAAGCTCTCGCAGATCTCCGGCATGGCGATCGCCGACAGCACCACCGTGTCGATGTTGAGCTTGCGCAACGAGGTCGCCAGCGCCAGCGCGTTGATGACGGTCGCGAGCATGCCCATGTGGTCGCCCGTGACGCGGTCACCGCCCTTGGAAGCGACGGCCACGCCGCGGAAGATGTTGCCGCCGCCGACGACCACGCCGACTTCCACACCCATCTGCCGCGCTTCGGCTATGTCGGCCGCAATGCGGTCGGCCACCGCTACATCGATTCCAAATCCCTGGCTGCCCATGAGGGCTTCGCCGGAAGCCTTGAGTAGAACACGTTTGTAGACAGGCTCTGACGACATCTTGGCTCCTCGTATATTACCGCTGAGTGCCGGATACACGAAGGGCACCGCGTTGTCACGCGATGCCCTTCTGTTTTCACATATATAGGACGATCAGCTCTTGGCGACAGCAGCCACTTCAGCAGCGAAATCGCTCTCTTCCTTCTCGACGCCTTCGCCGAGCAGGAGGCGCGCCATGCCGACGACTTCGATCTTGGCGCCAGCTTCCTTGGCAGCGGCTTCAACAGCAGCACCGACCGTCAGGTCGGGGTTGATGACGAAAGCCTGCGAGAGAAGAGCAACTTCTTCGAAGAACTTGCGCATGCGGCCGTCGACCATCTTTTCGATGATGGCTTCCGGCTTGCCGGATTCGCGAGCCTGCTCGATGAAGACGTTGCGTTCGCGTTCTGCAACGGTAGCGTCGACTTCTTCAGCGCGGATCGCGAGCGGGTTGGTCGCAGCAATGTGCATGGCAACCTGGCGACCGATCGAGGTCAGGACAGCCTTGTCGCCTTCCGACTTCAGGGCAACCAGAACGCCGAGCTTGCCGATGCCGTCACCGGCAGCGTTGTGGATGTAGGTCGCAACAACGCCATGCTCGACTTCGAGCTTGGCAGAGCGACGCAGCGTCATGTTTTCGCCGATGGTGGCGATCGCGTCCTTGATGGTGTCGGCGACCGGCTTGCCGGATGCCGGGTAGGTCGCAGCCGAGATGGCTTCAACCGAACCGTCGGTCGTCAGGGCAACGTTGGCGATGCCACGAACCAGATCCTGGAAGGCGTCGTTACGGGCAACGAAGTCGGTTTCCGAGTTGAGCTCGACGACAACAGCCTTGTGGCCGGCGCCGGCGATGGCAACGAGGCCTTCAGCAGCAGCGCGACCAGCCTTCTTGTCGGCCTTCGAGATGCCCTTTGCGCGGAGCCAGTCGATCGATGCTTCGATGTCGCCGTTGTTTTCCACCAGCGCCTTCTTGCAGTCCATCATGCCTGCGCCGGACTTCTCGCGCAGTTCCTTCACCAGTGCAGCCGTAATCTCGGTCATAAGCTTCCTCTTGTCGGTTCAAACGGTGGCCCGCTAAAGCGGTGCGGCACCGGATTGAGGCACGAAATGTACCTGTATGTATGACAGCGTGATGAATGACGCGTCATAACGAAACTCAAATGGCGAGAGACTTTTTCCCCTCGCCTGAAATGGTCAAGGCCGCCCAACTTCATGAAAGTCGCGAGCGGCCTTTTCCCAATCTCTGGAAAGCATGGCGGACCATTTGATCCGCCTGCTTCTTTTATCAGGCTTCGGCTTCGCCTTCGAGCGCCGGCTCAGCCGGAGCTTCGATCGATGCACCGAGGTCACGGCCCGACGAGCTCTGCTGACGAGCGATACCGTCGATGGCAGCGCGCGAGATCAGGTCGCAGTAAAGAGCGATGGCGCGCGAAGCGTCGTCGTTGCCGGGGATCGGATAGTCGATCAGATCCGGGTCGCAGTTCGAGTCGATGATCGCGACAACCGGGATGCCGAGGCGCTTGGCTTCGTCGATCGCGATCTTTTCCTTGTTGGTGTCGATGATGAACATCAGGTCCGGCGTGCCGCCCATGTCCTTGATACCACCGAGAGCCTTGTCGAGCTTTTCGCGCTCGCGCTCGAGGTTCAGGCGCTCTTTCTTGTTGTAGCCGGACTGTTCCGAAGACAGGATCTCGTCGAGCTTGCGCAGACGCTGGATCGAGTTCGAAATCGTCTTCCAGTTGGTCATCATGCCGCCGAGCCAACGCGAGTTGACGTAGTACTGAGCGGAACGCTTGGCCGAGTCAGCGATGAGCTCGGAAGCCTGGCGCTTGGTGCCAACGAACAGAACGCGGCCGCCACGGGCTACGGTGTCGGAAACAGCCTGCAGAGCGCGCGACAGAAGCGGAACCGTCTGTGCGAGGTCGATGATGTGGATGTTGTTACGATCGCCGAAAATGTACGGCTTCATCTTCGGGTTCCAGCGGTGAGTCTGGTGGCCGAAGTGGACGCCTGCTTCAAGCAGCTGGCGCATAGAAAAATCGGGCAATGCCATGCCTTGTTATCCTTTTCCGGTTGAACCTCCGCAAGGCGAACAGCACTCTCTTCGAGAATGCCACCGGGCGGAACGATCCGGATTTCTCCCGGACAATCCCATGCCTTACGTGTGGAATGCGGGGGCCATACCCTCCCCGCCCCGGAAAATCAAGCCTTATCGGTAAAATAACCGCTATGCCCGGCCTTTAGGCACATTCCCGACGCCTGGTTGGATCAGTCGGCGTCGCAGGGCCAGCTTGTCGGCGTCGCCATGCCCTGGGGCAGCTTGGTCTTCGAATCGCCGCAGGCTAGTGCCACCTGCGCCTCGTCGAGGCCGGTTGCCTGGGACAGATCCAGTCCGCTTATTCTCGTCAGGAACAGGAAGGCGCGATCGAAAGAGAGCGGGCCGGTAAAGGTGGCGCCGCTGAGGTCAGCGCGCGACAGGTTGGTGAGCGAGAAATTCGCGCCCGTTACATCCGCGCCCTTGAAGTTCACGCGGCTGAGTTCGGCCTTTTCGAAATTGACGCCCTTCAGCGTTGCGCCGCTGAAATTGGCTCGCTGCAACTCCGCGCCCGAGAAATTGGCACCCTCGGCCTTTACGCCCTCGAAGCCGGAGCGATAGGCCTCGACCTTGGAGAAGTTGGCCTTGGTCAGGTCGGAGCCGGTGAACCAGGTGCGCACCAGGGTCGCCTTCTCCAGGTTGGCGGAGGCGAGATTGCTGTGGCTGAGATTGGTCAGCGTGAAATCGGCATCGGCGAGGTTTCCCTTCTGGAAATCGCCGTCCTGCAGCATCAGGTTCTTCTTGGTGCAGCCACCCCAATCGATGCCCGCCGAAGCGGTCGAACCGCAATCGGCCGCGGAGATCGAACTGGAAAACGCCGCCGCCCCAATGGCGGCAGCCAAGGCCATCAAGGCCACGATCGATACTCTAAAGCCTGGCAATATACGCACTCCGCTTGCCGTCAACGCTCACTGTCGAGCGATGTCTAGCACAGAGCGAGTCGCTTTGCATACCGTGTCACGCTAATACGTCCAAATCTTTCAACGCGTGCAATTACTTACAGGCGACGTTTTCGCATCGAGAAGCTCGAGTTTCGACAGCTTGCCGGTGAGCACGAAGTCACCGTAATCCATCGTCAGATCGCGCGTGATGCCATTCTCATAGAGCTTGAACGACATGCGATAGACCGGAAGAGCGTCGGTCTTGGTGTTTTCGTTGAAGTAGGAGATGGTGACCGGCCAGAAGCTCGTCTTGGAAAAGGCGCCTGCGTTGCCGGCATCGGCCTCGACGCTGACAGGTGTCACGGCCTTGCCGACAACCGTTGTCGTGGCCAGCGCCTTGTCGCCATCGTCGGAGCCATCGAAGACGCGGGCTTCGAACAGGCGGGTGCCGGCCTTGGCGTTCTTGATGACATCCATCATGTGCTCGGTGGGGAAGCGGCTGGCGGCCAGCTGCAGCTCCTTGCTTGACGGCTGCTTCAGATCGACCTTGGTTCCGTCGGCCTGATCCTGAGCCGCGCCGTTCACTTCCTTGTCGAGCTGGTCGTCGGTAAACGACTTGGTGTCGAAGGTGAACTTGCGGTCCTTCAGGTTCTCGAACGTATTGGTCTGCTGATCGCTGACGCGCACGGCATCGCCGGTATCGATCTGCGTCACGAAGCGGAACTTCGTGGTGTAGCCGGTGCAATAATCGCCGTCGAACTCGTAGACCATGCGGCCGGACATGCCCGAAATGCCGGAGCGCTCCGACGCATCCTTCAGTTCCAGATCGTAGATCGCCCGATGCGCGATCAGGCCCGTGGCCATCACTGCGCCGGCTGCGGGTGTCGCCGCATGAGCGGTTGCCGAAACGCCTGCAAGCAACAGCGCGGCAAGACTCGATCGGACCATTGATAATCTCCTGTTGGACTCACCAACGATGTTATAAGAACGCATCCGGCTAAATCGAGGCTCGATCGTGTCACAAAATTGATTCAAGCCCAGATGCATAGTTTTAGAACTATTCACAACAAAAGCGGAGAGAAAAATGTCCGATCAGATCGCAGCACGGCTCAAAGAGATGGGGATATCCCTGCCCCAGGCTGCCGCGCCCGCCGCCAACTACGTTTCCTATGTCATCTCGGGCAACGTACTTCACATCTCCGGCCAGTTGCCGATCGAAGACGGCAAGATCGCGGTTACCGGCCACCTCGGCCGCAATGTCGACGTCGCCACGGGCCAGCGCGCCGCTGAACTGTGCGTCATCAACATCCTGGCGCAGGCAAGTGCTGCCCTCGGCGGCGATCTCGGCCGCATCAAGCGCGTCATCAAGCTGAACGGCTTCGTGGCCTCCGTGCCTGAATTCGTCGAACAGCACCTCGTCATCAACGGCGCATCGAACCTGATCGCCAATGTGCTAGGCGATGCCGGCAAGCATGCCCGTGCCGCCGTCGGCATGGCAGCGCTGCCGATGAATGCCGCCGTCGAAATCGATGCCATCATGGAAATCGCGTAATGACCTCTGCAGCATGGCTTAAGGAACGTCCCGTCGCCCACCGCGGCTATCACGACCAGAACAAGGTCGTGTGGGAGAACACGCTTTCCGCCTTCTCGCGCGCGGTCGAGGCCGGCTTTGCGATCGAGTGCGACCTGCACTACGCCTCGGATGGCGTTCCTGTCGTCTTTCACGATGAGAATCTCGAGCGCCTCTGCAACCTCAAGGGCGATGTGCGCGAGCGCACCTCGAAGGAACTCGGCATGCTCTCGGTCGGCGGAACGGCCGACAAGATCCCGACGCTGCGCCAACTTCTCGAACTTGTGAAGGGAAAAGTGCCGCTCGTGATCGAGCTCAAGGGCCGCGAAACCGACGATGAAGGCTTCGTCGAAGCGGTGCTGGAAGAGCTTGAGGGCTATGAAGGCCAAGTGGCGCTGATGAGCTTCGACCATTGGCTATTGAAGGAACTGAAGGCGCTGAACGCTCCCTACCCGATCGGGCTCACGGCCGGCGGAAACAAGCCGGAAGAGTTCCAAGCCCATGAAAAGGCTATGAAACACGGTCTCGACTTCATTTCCTATTTCTATGCCGACCTGCCCAACCCCTTCATCACGGCAGAGCGCGAAAAGGGCATCGTCGTCATCACCTGGACGGTTCGTGACGAGAAGGCGCGTAAGCATACCTTCGAAAACGCCGACCAGATGACCTTCGAGGGCTTCGACCCGCGCGCGTCCGTTTGACGCTCGCTTTTTCAACAAGCCCTCGCTTTTTCATCAGGATATGCGCAGACTGGCAATGCCCCCAAATCATTGAAACGGTCTCGCATTCGCTCCATGACTGATGAACTTTCAATCCGCATAGAGCGGTCTTTCACCGCGATTTCCCCGGAGAGCTGGTCCAAGCTCGCCGGGGCTTCCCGATCAAGCACATCGATCGCCTACAATCCCTTCGTCTCACATGCCTTCCTGTCGTCGCTCGAGGAATCGGGGTCGGCAACGGCGGAGACGGGTTGGCTCGGGCACCACATGCTGCTCGAGACGGAAGACGGACGCCTTGTCGGCGCCTTGCCCGGCTATCTGAAGAACCACAGCCGCGGTGAATATGTCTTCGACCATGGCTGGGCCGACGCCTTCGAGCGCGCCGGCGGACGCTATTATCCGAAGCTGCAATGCTCCATCCCCTTTACGCCCGCCACCGGCCCGCGCCTTCTGGTCGCCGAGGATTATCCGCGTCTCGCCGTACAGGACGCGATGGCGGAAAGCCTGAAGGAAGTCGTGCGTCGCCTCGGCGTCTCCTCCGCGCACATCACCTTCGTGCCCGACGACGAGATGGCGGTGCTGGAGAGCGAGGAGTATCTGCACCGCACCGACCAGCAATTCCACTTCATCAATGAAGGCTATGCCAATCACGATGAATTCCTGGAGACGCTCGCCTCGCGCAAACGCAAGGCGCTGCGCAAGGAACGCCGGGCGGCGCTCGAAAATGGCATCAGCATCGACTGGCTGACTGGAAGCGACCTCACCGAGGATATCTGGGACCAGTTCTTCGCCTTCTATATGGATACCGGCAGCCGCAAATGGGGACGGCCCTATCTGACGCGGGAGTTCTATTCGCTGATCGGCGAGCGCATGCCCGAGGATATCCTGCTTGTCATGGCCAGGCACAATGGCCGCTACGTCGCCGGCGCCATCAATTTCATCGGCTCCGAAACGCTTTACGGCCGGCACTGGGGCTGCATCGAGGATCATCCCTTCCTGCATTTCGAGGTCTGCTATCACCAGGCGATCGATTTCGCGCTCGCCAAGGGGCTGAAGCGGGTGGAAGCAGGCGCGCAGGGAGAGCATAAGCTCGCCCGAGGTTACCTGCCGGTGACAACGCATTCAGCTCACTATGTCGCCCATGCCGGCCTTCGCCAGGCGATCGGCGATTATCTCGCCCGCGAGCGCGACGACGTCGAGCACATGAACGAGATTTTGAGCGAGCACAGCCCGTTCCGTCGCGGCGAGCGGCTACAGGAGGATTGACGCCCTCGCCTCAGCCGCGCTACGCGAAGACGACACCATCAGGAGAGATAAGATGACGAGCGCGGCTTACGACACCAACAACATCTTCGCCAAGATCCTGCGTGGCGAGATCCCCTCGGTCAAGGTCTACGAAGACGAACATACGCTGGCCTTCATGGATGTGATGCCGCAGGCGCCGGGCCACGTGCTCGTCGTGCCGAAGGCCGCCTCGCGCAACCTCCTCGACGCCGATCCGGCCGCACTCGCCAAGACCATCCCCGTCGTCCAGACGATCGCCAACGCGGTGAAGGAAGCCTTCGATGCCGACGGCGTCTTCGTCTGCCAGTTCAACGAGCCGGCCGCCGGCCAGACGGTCTTCCACCTGCACTTCCACGTCATCCCACGCCACGAAGGCATCGCGCTGAAGCCGCATTCCGGCCAGATGGAAGATGGCGCCGTGCTGGCTGCGAATGCGGAGAAGATCAAAGCGGAGCTTCGATAGACAACGCCGAGCTTTGATTGATGAGGCCGACTGGGCTGAACGAACCTACATCAGGAGGACACCGATGATACGTCATACCGTGGCATTTCGGCTGAAGCACGCGGAAGGATCCGCCGAGGAAAAGGCGTTTCTTGACGCAGCACTCGTGCTCACCACGATCCCAAGTGTGAGAAACTTCGAGCAGTTACGGCAGACCAGCCGCAAGAACAGCTTCGCTTTCGGCTTTTCGATGGAGTTCGAGAATCAGGCCGGATACGACGCTTACAACGAGCATCCCGTACACACGGCCTTTGTCCGCGACCATTGGGTGCCTGAAGTCGAAGAGTTTCTCGAGATCGACTACGCACCGCTCTGACCAGCCTTCGCGTGTCGAAGGCACAGCCTCCGAGACATGAAAAAGGCGGCCCGGGAGCCGCCTTTTTTATTTGCCTTACTTCTTCGGTACCCTCGGCACCGCGCCTTTCTTCGGCGCGCTCTTGACCTCGGGCTCGGCAACCGCTGCCTTCGACTTCTTGACCGTGGCCTTCTTGGCCTTGGCCTTCGTCTTCAGCTCGCCGTCATCCTCGTCGTCCACCTCGGGGTGCACGACTTCGGCTTCCGGCTTCGGCTTGATCGGCGCGGTGTCCGATACGGCTTCCAGGATGATGCCCGGCTTGCCGTCTTCCTTCGGTCCGACGGTGACGTTGACGACGCCGCCCTTCTTCAGCTTGCCGAAGAGGATCTCGTTGGCCAGCGGCTTCTTGATGACGTCCTGGATGACGCGCGCCAGCGGGCGGGCGCCCATCTTTTCGTCGTAGCCCTTCTCGGCCAGCCACGAAATCGCATCCTCGTGCAGGTCGAAGGTGACGTTCCGCTCGGAAAGCTGGGCTTCGAGCTGCATGATGAACTTCTGCACGACCTTGTGGATGACCACTGTCGGCAGCGGCGCGAACGGGATGACCGCGTCGAGACGGTTGCGGAATTCCGGCGTGAAGATGCGGTTCAGCGCTTCCTCGTCCTCGCCCGTCCGCTTGGACGAACCGAAGCCGAAGGCGGCCTTTGCCATTTCCGACGCGCCCGCATTGGTCGTCATGATCAGGATGACGTTGCGGAAGTCGATCTTCTTGCCGTTGTGGTCGGTCAGCGTGCCATGGTCCATCACCTGCAACAGGATGTTGTAGATGTCGGGATGAGCCTTTTCGATTTCGTCGAGCAGAACCACGCAATGCGGATGCTGGTCGACGCCATCGGTCAAGAGACCGCCCTGGTCGAAGCCGACATAGCCGGGAGGTGCGCCGAGCAGACGCGAGACCGTGTGCCGCTCCATGTACTCGGACATGTCGAAGCGCAGAAGCTCGACGCCGAGCGACGAGGCCAGCTGCTTTGCCACTTCCGTCTTGCCGACGCCGGTCGGGCCGGAGAAGACGTAAGAGCCGATCGGCTTGTTCGGTTCGCGCAGGCCGGCGCGGGCCAGCTTGATCGAGGTCGAGAGCGCTTCGATGGCGAGATCCTGGCCGTAGACGACCGAGCGCAGTTCCTGCTCGAGATTGGCGAGAACGGCTTCGTCGTCCTTCGACACGCTCTTCGGCGGGATGCGGGCCATCGTGGCGATCGTCGCCTCGATTTCCTTCTCGGTGATCAGCTTGCGGCGCTTGGACGGCGGCAGCAGCATCTGGGCCGCACCGGTTTCGTCGATCACGTCGATCGCCTTGTCCGGCAGCTTGCGGTCAGAGATGTAGCGGGCCGACAGCTCGACCGCCGTCTTGATGGCGTCGTTCGAGTAGCGCAGGTGGTGATATTCTTCGAAGTAAGGCTTCAGCCCCTTCATGATCGCGATGGCGTCGTCGATGGACGGCTCAGCCACGTCGATCTTCTGGAAGCGACGCACCAGAGCGCGGTCCTTCTCGAAGAACTGGCGATATTCCTTGTAGGTGGTCGAACCGATGCAGCGGATCGCGCCCGAAGACAGAGCCGGCTTCAAGAGGTTCGATGCATCCATCGCGCCGCCAGAGGTGGCGCCGGCGCCGATCACCGTATGGATTTCGTCGATGAACAGAACGGCACCAGGATACTCTTCGAGTTCCTTGACGACCTGCTTCAGGCGTTCCTCGAAGTCACCGCGATAGCGCGTACCGGCGAGCAGCGTGCCCATGTCGAGCGAGAAGATCGTCGCATCGGCCAGCGCTTCCGGAACCTTGCCTTCCATGATCCGCTTGGCCAGACCTTCGGCAATCGCCGTCTTGCCGACGCCGGGATCGCCGACGTAGAGCGGATTGTTCTTCGAACGGCGGCACAGGATCTGGATGGTGCGGTTGACCTCGGCGTGGCGGCCGATCAGCGGATCGATCTTGCCGGTCTTGGCCTTCTCGTTGAGATTGACGCAATAAGCCTTCAGGGCGTCCTGCTGCTTCTTGGCGCCGCCTTCTTCCTCGGTGCCGCGAGCGGCATTGGGCTTGCTCTCGGCTTCGCCTTCCTCGGCGCCACGCGGCGTGCGGTTCTCCGAAGAGCCGGCGCGCTTGCCGATGCCATGCGAGATGTAGTTGACCGCGTCGTAGCGGGTCATTTCCTGCTCCTGCAGGAAGTATGCAGCATGGCTTTCGCGCTCGGCGAAGATGGCGACGAGCACGTTGGCGCCGGTCACTTCCTCGCGGCCGGACGACTGCACATGGATCACGGCACGCTGAATGACACGCTGGAAGCCGGAGGTCGGCTTCGAGTCTTCATCGTATCCGGTGATCAGGTTGGAAAGTTCATTGTCGACGTATTCGACGAGCGTCTTCTTCAGCGCGACGAGGTCGACGTTGCAGGCACCCATGACGGCTGCCGCATCGGCGTCGTCGATCAGGGCGAGCAGCAGATGCTCGAGCGTCGCATATTCGTGATGCCGCTCGTTGGCAAAGGTCAGTGCCTGATGGAGCGCCTTCTCAAGACTAGGCGAAAATGTTGGCACGTTCAGATCCTCACTTCTTTTCCATGACGCATTGCAGCGGATGCTGGTGCTGTCGGGCGAAGTCCATCACCTGGCTCACCTTGGTTTCCGCCACCTCGTATGTAAATGTTCCGCATTCGCCAACGCCGTGGTTGTGGACATGCAGCATGATGCGGGTGGCACTTTCACGGTCCTTCTGAAAAAACCGCTCCAGGATGTGGATGACGAATTCCATGGGCGTGTAGTCGTCGTTCAGAATAAGCACGCGGTACAGGTTAGGCTTCTTGGTCTTCGGTTTGGTGCGCGTTATGACCGAGGTGCCGCGATTTCCGTTATCCCCGTTCCTTTCGCTATCATCCTGCATCCGGACGGGCGTTGCGATCATTTTCATTCGTTCCTCGATCAACCCGGCGGAGCATGGGAGATGTGCTTTACCCGCCGAATGTCTGACTACTAACTTAGTTCATAATAGAGCGATTTTAAGCCCCTTGCTTCACACTGCAATCACAATTCGCCCGCGTCAGGCGCAAAGACACAAAAATAGCGCGCAGATTTGAGACTGCCTGACGGCAAAACAAAAAGACCGGCTGCAGATGCGTAGCCGGTCTTTGTATTTCAAGAGGTAAGAGACGTGTGCGCTAAGCTTAGGCCGCCGTCTGCGTCGCAACCGGCGCCGGCTTCATTGCCTTGGCGGCGGCCGCGACCGGCGCCTCATAGGGCTTGTAGGCGCTCTTGGCGATGTCGGAGTACATTTCCGTCAGCTTCGTCGCTTCGGCGACAAAGTTTTCATAGGCGGACTTCACATAGCTGGTCTGCAACTCGAAGACTGCTTCGAAGCTGCGGGCGCCCGAAAGCGTCTCGAAATGCGTGACAGCGTCCTGAAAAGACTTCTTGGAATATTCGGTGGTTTCCGTCGCGATCGCCTGCAGGCCCTTGGCGGTTTCCGAGTAGCTTTTCAGCACCGCGTCCATGGCTTCCTTGCTCTTGCGATTCGTGTCCTCAAAATTCAGCATGACTATCCTCCTGGTCCTGCGTGCGCGGGCCTCCTTGCCCTGCCTCAGCCACAAAGGTTAGCTGCACCGCACACGAAGTCAAGCGACTTTGTGCAATGCAAAACAATCATTGGTTGCGGTAGCAATTGTAATTCTGGCCCGATTTCCGAGCGACGTACGTCTTTAATTGATTTCGCTAAAATATATCAGGCGGCCGCAACCGTAAGCTTTGAATAAAAACTCGGTTGCGAGCCGCGAATACTTCTCGACGACTATCAGTCGAGCAGATCGGCCGGAACCTTGCCGCCATTCTCCGACAGCTTCTTCAGAAGCGCCTTGTGCAGGAACATGTTCATCGTCGCCGAGTCGTTCTTGTCGCCGGTATAGCCGAGCTCGGTCGCCAGCTCCTTGCGCTCGGTCAGGCTCGCATCCATGCCGACTGCCTTCATCAAATCGACGATCGAACGGCGCCAATCGAGCTTCTGGCCATTCTTCTTGACGGCGGCGTCGAGCACCATGGCGATATCGACCGAGGTCGATGGCGCGGAGGTGGCTGGCGATGTGGGTGCAGGGGTCGGAGACGGGCTTGGGGCCGCGGAGGGCGATATCGGTGCCTGCGCAGGCTCGATCTTAGGTGCAGCGGCCGGCGTTGCCTCGGCGGCGTGTGCCTCACCCCAGATTGCGTGTTTGATCTTGTCGAAAATACCCATGTCCGGTTTCCCCTTGATGGCGCTCGAGCACATGCTCAAGCCCAAGATGGGGCGCAAGACCCGGTGGTCCAGAGCGGGACCAGCAATTTCGGCCAGGCCGCGATGCCGCGGCCCAGGCACAATCGGTGCGAGAAGGACCTCGCGACCGGATCAGAGATCGACGTCGAGGATCGCCATCGAGAAGTTGTACGAGCGGTCGCCGTCCTCGTCATCGATGTAGACGACGCCCAGAAATTCCTCGCCCATGTAGACTTCAGCGGAATCGTTCTTGCGCGGACGTGCCTTGACGATCATTTCCGGGTTGAACGTGCGTTTGAAATAGGCGTCGAGTTTCTTGATTTCTTCGGGCTTCACACTGCATCTCCTGAGCGGTCTCAATGGCCGCTTTTTGCATGGGAAAGTTGGGCCTGTAAAGGCGCGGAGCCGGTAGTGACACCGCTTTCCCCGCCGTTCTTCAGGCCATGTTGTCGCTATAAGCGACACGAAAGCGCCTAGATGTCGGCGCCCATCACCTGATCCATGATCACCTGGTCCATGAGCCTGGATGGTTCCGAACAGCCGGCCGTGCCGACCACCTTGGCGGGTACGCCCGCGACCGTCGTCTTCGGCGGCACCGCCTTCAGCACGACGGAGCCGGCGGCGATGCGCGAGCAATGACCGATCTCGATATTGCCGAGGATCTTGGCACCCGCGCCGATCAGCACGCCACTAGCGATCTTCGGATGGCGATCGGCCCCCTCCTTGCCGGTGCCACCGAGCGTGACGCCGTGCAGGATCGAGACGTTGTCGCCGATGACGGCGGTCTCGCCGACGACGAGGCCCGTCGCGTGATCGAGGAAGATGCCACGACCGATACGGGCGGCCGGGTTGATATCGGTCTGGAAGACGCTCGACGAGCGGCTCTGCAGGTAGAGCGCCAGATCACGACGGCCGCGATTGAGCAGCCAGTGCGCGAGACGATGCGTCTGCAGCGCGTGGAAACCCTTGAAATAGAGCAGCGCTTCCATGAAGCGCAGGCATGCCGGATCGCGGTCGTAGACGGCCTGGATATCAACGCGCAGGATGGCACCCCATTCCGGCCAGTCGGCCAGCATCTGGTCGAAGGTCTGGCGCAGCAGGATCGCCTGCATATCGGGATGATCAAGGCGCTCGCAGATGCGGTAGATCACGCATTCCTCGAGCGAGCGATGGTTGAGCACGGTGGAATACAGAAATGCCGCCAGCACCGGATCGGCTTCGGCGGCAAGACGCGCTTCCTCGCGCAGGCTATCCCAGATCGGGTCCATCGCCTTGAGCGAACCTTGGGTCTCAAGAGGACGAATGTCTGACTTCGCGACCATCGAGGTCTCCTTGTCTTCCGGACGGCATTCCACCCGGGCATTGTATTCCGGCCGGATCGCGCGATCCGGCTACGCCACTGGCGCCTGAGTGTCACCCTATATAGGGCAAAATCCGGCTGATATAAATGGGTCGACGGAAACAGCTTTTCGCTATTTCCGCATTTTGGTGAACGATCGTCCTTGCGCGCCCGCCCCTGATGTCACCGGGCGGAGAGTTCAGCGTAGAAGTCCAGCACGGCCGCCTTGAACACCTTGTCGCCGACGGCAAGCATGTGGTCGCGGCCGGGGATGTCGAGCGCGCGGGCATCGGGCATCAGCGCCGCCAGCTCCTGTGGAGAGCCGGCAATATCGTCCTTGGTTCCGACGGCGACCAGCGTCGGCGCCTCGATCTTTGCCATGTCGCTTCGTTCGACCAGATCGCGCGAGCCCCTGATGCAGGCGGCGAGCGCCTGGCGGTCGCTCTTCGTCTGCTCGGCGAAGGCGCGGAACATCCGGCCGCGGGCATGGGTGACGCCATCAATCGACGGCGCGAGAAGCGCGTCTGCGATCGGGTCCCAATCGCCGACACCATCGGTCATGCCGATGCCGAGGCCGCCGAGCACCAGCGAACGGACGCGATCGGGCCTGCTGAGCGTCGCGAAGACCGAGATGCGCGCGCCCATCGAATAGCCGATCAGGTTGGCTTCCGGGATGCCGAGATGATCGAGCAACGCGATGGAATCAGCGGCCATGATCCACGGGCGATAGGCTTCGGAATCATGCGGCTTGTCGCTTGCGCCGTGGCCTCTATTGTCCATCGCGATCACCCGGTATCCGGCCTCGCCCAGCGTTTTCAGCCAGCCCGGGTAGACCCAGTTGACGCTAGCGGTCGAGGCGAAGCCGTGGATGAGCAGCACCGGCGGCCCCTCGGGATTTCCCTCGTCGAAATAGGAAAGGTTGAGGCCGTCGTGCACGAAGGTCGAAAAGGCAGGCGTATTCAAGTTCATCGGGGCAGTCCTGTTTTGCCGGGACCATATTTTATCGGGCCGCTGACGGGAACCCCTGCCCCAATCAAAAAACACGGCCCAAAAGCGCCTCCAAAAACTATCGGGCGCGCCTCTCCTTTGGCTCGACACATTTCCGGCGACGCACTATAAGGTGCGCACGTTTTCAAAGGCATTCGGAGATCCCTCATGGCCGGTCACAATATCCCTCACTTCCAGAACGACGGCGGACACCGTGTCATCGAAGTCGGCGTGAAGGAATTCATGTGCACCGGCGCCTCCGTTCCCTACGACCACCCGCATATCTTCATCGACATGGGCGACGAGAACGAGAAGGTCTGTTCCTACTGCTCGACCCTCTACCGCTTCAACGGCACACTGAAGGCCACCCAGACGAACCCGGCCGGTTGCGTCTTCCACTTCCAGGTCGCCTAAGTCACACGTCGCTTAATTCACCGAAACACAGATTGGATCGACCATGTCGGTCGAACATGCCGCTATTATCGGAGCGGGCGTCGCTGGTCTGACGGCGGCGCTGGCACTCGCCAGGCATGGCATTCGCTCCGAGATCTTCGAGCAGGCGCCGGAGCTGACCGAGGTGGGCGCCGGGCTGCAGATATCGCCCAATGCGTCGCGCATCCTCGACAAGCTCGGTGTTCTCGACCTGCTGACGCCGATCTGGCTCGAGCCGAACAGTATTCGCCTGATCTCCGGCACGTCCTTGCATGAACTGGCGGCCGTGCCATCGGGCCCCGCCGCGCGCGCTCGCTGGGAAGCGCCCTACGGGGTGCTGCATCGCACCAGCCTGCAAGGCGCGCTGCTTGCCGCCGTCAAAGACAATCCGCACTGCACGCTGCATCTCGGCTCGCGCATCGAAAGCGGCGATATCGCCTCCATTACCCACGCGGGCGGTGTGATCATCGGCGCCGATGGCGTCTGGTCGAAGACGCGCAATCTTGTCGCCGACAGCCCCTCCTCACGGTTTTCCGGCAACATCGCCTATCGCTTCACCGTCTCGGCGGCGGATGCGCGGGGTATCCTCAACCGCGAGAGCGTCTCGGCCTTTCTCGGACCATCGGCGCATCTGGTCGCCTATCCGCTGCGCGAGACCGACAGCTTCAACATGGTGGCGATCACCACGGGCCATGCAGCCACGCGCGAGTGGCTGGCGCAGCCGACGCAGGCGCAGCGCCAACAGCTGCTCGCCCGCTTCTCGCGCTGGAACCCGGCGCTGCTGTCGCTGTTTGAAAAATCCGGCGAGATGACCTTCTGGCCGCTTTACGAGGCAACGCGCGGCAAGTGGCAGAACGGCCGCGATACGGTGCTGATCGGGGATGCGGCGCATGCGATGATGCCATTTGCAGCGCAGGGTGCCGCGATGGCGATCGAGGACGCCTATGAACTGGCGTCGTTTCTGGCCAAGCGTCCCGTTTCAGAAGCGCTGCCGCTCTTCGAAGCGCATCGCGTCCCGCGCGTGAACCGGCTGCGCCAGCGCGGCGCGTTCAACCAGTTCGTCTATCACGCCCGCGGTCCATTCCGGATCGGGCGTGATATCGTTCTCTCTCTGAAGCCGCCGCAAAGTCTCGCGGCGGATCTTGACTGGATCTACGCTTACCGCGCGATCGACTGACAGCGTCGCTGATCAGACAGCCTTGGCGGCGGCGAAGCCGCGCTCGATGTCGAGCTTGATATCGGCAACATCCTCGAGACCGATCTGCAGGCGGATCACCGGACCCTCGGTCGGCGCCTTGGTGACGCGGCGGTCGTTCAGGTTGACGTGGACCGCCAGGCTTTCGAAACCACCCCAGGACCAGCCGAGACCGAAAATCTTCAGCGCATCGAGGAAGGCATGCGCCTTTGGCTTGAAGGCGCCCGGGTCATCGGCCTTCAGCACGAAGGAGAAGATGCCGCTGGCGCCCTTGAAGTCGCGCTTCCAGAGTTCATGACCCGGGAAGCTTGGCAGCGCCGGATGCAGCACCGCGGCCACGTCTTCGTGGCCTTCCAGCCATTTGGCGACGGTGAGCGCGCTTTCGTAGTGACGCTCGAGGCGCACGCCCATGGTGCGCAGGCCGCGCAGGATCTGGTAGGCATCGTCAGGCGCACCGCAGATGCCGAGCGTGATGTTGGCCTCGTGCAGTTGCTCCCAATGCTTGGCATTGGCCGAAACCGTGCCCATCAGGATATCGGAGTGGCCGGACGGATATTTCGTCGCCGCGTGGATCGAGATATCGACGCCGAAGTCGAGCGGCCGGAAATAGACCGGCGTTGCCCAGGTATTGTCCATCGTCACCACCGCGCCATGCTTGTGAGCGATCGCGGCGATAGCCGGGATATCCTGCATCTCGAAGGTGTTGGAGCCCGGCGCTTCCGTGTGCACCAGCTTGGTGTTCGGCTTGATCAGCGTCTCTATGCCGACACCGATCGCCGGATCGTAGTATTCGACGGAAACGCCGAGGCGCTTCAGCATCGTGTCGCAGAAATGGCGGGTCGGGCCATAGACCGAATCGACCACCAGCGCATGATCGCCCGACGACAGGAAAGCCAGGAACGGCACGGTGACGGCGGCGAGACCCGACGGAACCAGGATCGTTCCGGCCGATCCCTCGAGCGCGTCGATCGCCTCGCAAAGAGCATCGGTGGTCGGCGTTCCGCGTGTTCCGTAGGTGTATTTCTGCGCCCGCTGATCCATCGCCTTGGCATTGGGAAACAGCACCGTGGACGCGTGCACGACGGGCGGATTGACGAAGCCATGATAGTCGGAAGGGTCATTGCCGATATGCGAAAGGCGGGTATTGATGCCGGCGTTTTGAAGCAGGCCGTCTCTATCTGTCATGTCTAATTAAGCCTTTGGAATGAACGCTCTTTGCGGAAGTCTTGGACCTCTCCAAAGGCGGGGTCAACCCCGCTCACGTAACGTAAAGTCGACGAACAGAACCGGTCGGTACGGCAATTATCCAGATATATCAGTGAGTTTACGCGATTTTTTTCGCCAAACACTGCCTTTTGGGTAATCAATTGCTCATTTTGTGAGCCGCGCTTAGCAAATTGCCGAAATATCACGCAATCTTGTGGCGCGAGACTTGACCGTGGTGACATTTCCGACTGTGATAGACCCACTCGCGCCGGGAGGGTGTCGGGTCGCTTGGGGGGTCTGCATGCTTCTGCGGATGCTCCCACAATAAACAAAAGATAACGGAAAAAGGTTGGGAAAAATGAAGATTAAGCTTCTGTCGGTCGCCATTGGCGCAGCAGTCTTCGCACTTGGCGCTTCGGCAGCTTCGGCGACGACGCTCGGGGACGTAAAAGCAAAAGGGTTCGTTCAGTGCGGCGTCAACACCGGCCTGACCGGTTTCGCGGCACCTGACGCTTCCGGCAACTGGGCCGGTTTCGACGTCGATTTCTGCAAGGCCGTTGCATCCGCCGTCTTCGGCGATCCGACCAAGGTGAAGTACACGCCGACCAACGCCAAGGAGCGCTTCACGGCGCTGCAGTCCGGCGAAATCGACGTTCTGTCGCGTAACACGACTTGGACCATCAACCGCGACACCGCTCTCGGCTTCAACTTCCGCCCGATCACCTATTACGACGGTCAGGGCTTCATGGTTCGCAAGAGCCTGAACGTGAAGTCGGCTCTCGAACTCTCGGGCGCGGCCATCTGCGTACAGTCCGGCACGACGACCGAGCTCAACCTCGCCGACTACTTCAAGGCCAACAACCTGCAGTACAATCCGGTGGTTTTCGAAAAGCTCGAGGAAGTCAACGCGGCCTATGATTCGGGCCGTTGCGACGTCTACACCACCGACCAGTCCGGCCTCTACTCGCTGCGTCTGACGCTGAAGAACCCCGACGAGCACATGATCCTGCCTGAGATCATCTCCAAGGAGCCGCTCGGCCCGGCCGTTCGCCAGGGCGACGACCAGTGGTTCGACATCGTTTCCTGGACGGCTTACGCGCTGATCAATGCCGAGGAATTCGGCATCACTCAGGCCAACGTCGACGAGATGAAGAACTCGCCGAACCCGGATATCAAGCGCTTCCTCGGCTCCGAGGCTGACACCAAGATCGGCACCGATCTCGGTCTCACCAACGACTGGGCTGCAAACGTCATCAAGGGCGTCGGCAACTACGGCGAAATCTTCGAGCGCAATATCGGCCAGGGCAGCCCGCTGAAGATCGCTCGTGGCCTGAACGCGCTGTGGAACAAGGGCGGCATCCAGTACGCACCTCCGGTCCGCTAATCGGCCCCATATGAAAGCCCGGAAAGGCGGCCAAGCCGCCTTTCCGTCTTCCAAAAAAGAAAAGCCCTAAAAGGGGCACACAGGGGAAAGGCTCGGCATGGCGCAGCAAGAGGCGGCTCACACCACACCCATATCCGAAAGCGGCTGGAACTACCGGTCCGTACTCAACGACCCGAAATATCGGGGCATCTTCTTCCAGGTCATCACCGTCGTCGCACTCGTCGGCCTCGTCTGGTGGATCGCGCACAACACCGCGGCCAACCTCGCACGCAGCAACACGGCCTCGGGCTTCGGCTTCCTGCGCGGCCGCGCCGGCTTCGAAATCGGCCAGTCGCTGATCTCCTACACCAGCGATTCGACCTACGGACGCGCTCTTGTCGTCGGCATCCTCAACACCATGCTGGTGGCCATCACCGGCATCATCACGGCGACCATCATCGGCTTCATCGTCGGCATCGGGCGCCTGTCGCACAACTGGCTGATCGCCAAGCTCTGCCAGATCTACGTCGAGGTGTTCCGCAACATCCCGCCGCTGCTCGTCATCTTCTTCTGGTATTCCGGCGTTCTCGCCGTTCTGCCGCAGCCGCGTGAATCGCTGCACCTGCCGTTCAGCATGTTCCTCAACAATCGCGGCCTGGCCTTCCCTCGCCCGATCTTCGAGAGCGGCATGCTCGCGGTGCTCGCCGCCTTCGTGATCGCGATCATCGCCGTCATCTTCATGGCGCGCTGGGCGCACAAGCGGCAGGCGGCCACCGGCAAGCCGTTCCACACCATATGGGTGTCGATCGGGCTCATCGTCGGATTGCCCGTCGTGGCCTTCCTCGCATCGGGACTGCCGATGTCCTTCGACATTCCCGTTGCCGGCAAGTTCAACCTCACCGGCGGCTCGGTCGTCGGGCCTGAGTTCATGTCGCTGTTCCTGGCGCTGTCCTTCTACACCGCCTCCTTCATCGCCGAGATCGTTCGCGGCGGTATCCGGGGTGTGCCGAAGGGCCAGTCGGAAGCGGCCGGCGCGCTCGGTCTGCATCCCTCCAGCGTCACGCGCCTCGTCGTCGTGCCGCAGGCCATGCGCATCATCATTCCGCCGCTGACGAGCCAGTATCTCAACCTCACCAAGAACTCGTCGCTGGCGATCGCCATCGGCTTCTCCGACCTCGTCGCGGTCGGCGGCACCATCATGAACCAGAGTGGCCAGGCGATCGAGATCGTCTGCATCTGGGGTATCATCTACCTCGGACTGAGCATTCTGACCTCGCTATTCATGAACTGGTTCAACGCCAAGATGGCCCTGGTGGAGAGATAAGACGATGTCCGTATCGAAGAACTCCTTCGTCCGAACCACCATGCTGTCGCCCGAACCCGCCCCGGCGGGAGAAAAGGGCGTCACTGCCTGGGTCCGCAAGAACCTTCTGGCGACGCCGAAAGACGTCGTGCTGACGGTGCTTGCGCTAGCGCTCATCCTCTGGGCGGTGCCGCACATCGTCAACTGGCTGTTCATCGAGGCCGTCTGGTCCGGTCCCGACCGCACCTTCTGCGCAACGACAGTCCAGGGCGGCGTTCAGCCCGAGGGCTGGAGCGGCGCCTGCTGGGCCTTCGTGCAGGCCAAGTACGACCAGTTCATCTTCGGCCGCTATCCGATCAGCGACCGCTGGCGCCCGACCATCGTCGGCATCCTGTTCGTGGCACTCTTGGTGCCGATGCTGATCCCGTCGGTGCCGCGCAAGGGTCTGAACGCGATCCTGCTGTTCCTCGTCCTGCCGGTCGTTTCCTTCTGGCTGCTTTACGGCGGCTTCGGTCTCGAGGTCGTGGAAACGTCGCTCTGGGGCGGCCTGATGGTGACGCTGATCCTGTCCTTCGTCAGCATCGCGGTCTCCTTCCCCTGCGGCATCCTGCTCGCGCTCGGTCGGCGATCGAAGATGCCCGTCATCCGCATGGTCTGCGTGGCCTTCATCGAAATCGTCCGCGGCGTGCCGCTGATCACCGTCCTCTTCATGGCAAGCGTCATGCTGCCGCTGTTCCTGCCGACCGGCTGGACCATCGACAAGCTGCTGCGCGCACTGATCGGGGTGTCGATCTTCACCTCGGCCTACATGGCCGAAGTCATCCGCGGCGGCCTGCAGGCCATTCCGAAGGGCCAGTTCGAGGGCGCGGATTCGCTCGGCCTCGGCTACTGGCAGAAGACCCGGCTGGTGATCATGCCGCAGGCGATCAAGCTGGTTATCCCCAGCATCGTCAACACCTTCATCGGCACCTTCAAGGATACGTCGCTGGTGTCGATCATCGGCATGTTCGACCTGTTGAACATCGTGCGCCTGAACTTCTCTGACGCCAACTGGGCCAGTGCGGTGACGCCTTTGACCGGCCTGATCTTCGCGGGCTTCGTTTTCTGGCTTTTCTGCTTCGGCATGTCACGCTATTCAAACTTCATGGAACGCCACCTCGACACTGGCCACAAACGATAAGAGCAAGGGGAAAAATCATGGCTGAAGCCCAACCCAAAAAGATGACCGTGTCGGCAACCGATGTTGCCATTGAGATCATCGGCATGAACAAGTGGTACGGTGATTTCCACGTGCTGCGCGACATCAACCTGAAGGTCATGCGCGGCGAGCGCATCGTCATTGCCGGCCCTTCGGGCTCCGGCAAGTCGACGATGATCCGCTGCATCAACCGTCTGGAAGAACACCAGAAGGGCGAGATCATCGTCGATGGCACGGAACTCACCAACGACCTGAAGAAGATCGACGAAGTGCGCCGCGAAGTCGGCATGGTCTTCCAGCACTTCAACCTCTTCCCGCACCTGACGATCCTGGAAAACTGCACGCTGGCGCCGATCTGGGTGCGCAAGATGCCGAAGAAGCAGGCCGAAGAGATCGCCATGCACTTCCTCAAGCGCGTCAAGATCCCCGAGCAGGCCAACAAGTATCCGGGCCAGCTCTCCGGCGGTCAGCAGCAGCGCGTGGCAATCGCCCGCTCGCTGTGCATGAACCCGAAGATCATGCTGTTCGACGAGCCGACATCGGCGCTCGACCCTGAAATGATCAAGGAAGTGCTCGACACCATGGTCGGTCTTGCCGAAGAAGGCATGACGATGCTGTGCGTCACCCACGAAATGGGCTTCGCCCGCCAGGTCGCCAACCGCGTCATCTTCATGGACCAGGGCCAGATCGTCGAACAGAACTCGCCCGCCGAGTTCTTCGACAATCCGCAGCACGAGCGCACCAAGCTCTTCCTCAGCCAGATCCTGCACTAGGACTGCGGTAACAACGCTTAATGAAAAACCCGCCGGGCGAAGGCCGCGGCGGGTTTTCTGTTTCTAGCGTTTCTGATGGTGCCTTACACCAACATAAAATGCCGAAATCAGCCCTTCAGCTTGGCATTGCAGAGGCTGTAGAAGCCACCGCCCTTCTGGATCCACTTCAGGCCGTTCAGCGTGTTGGCGTCCTTGTTGGTGTGGTAGGAATCGACGCAAGTGTGCATGCGGCCCTTGCCGGGAGTTTCCTTGGCGTATTTGGGAGAAATCGCCGTCGGGAAGGTCACGCCCTTGGGAGCGTCCATGGTCGGCTTTTCAGGCTCGGCGCCGGTCGCCATCGTAACGTCAGGCTCGGCGGTCGCATCCGGGCCGCACTGCGCCTTGCGGAAGTCGTTCCACTTGATGTCCTTGGCGGAACCATCCGCCTGCGCCGACTTGTACTTGGCGCTGCACTCTTTCATCGAGAGCGCCGAGGACGGCGTGGCGAAGGCGAGCGCGCCGAGCAGGGAAACAGAGGCAAGAATTGTCAGATGCTTGATCATGGTCATTCCTCCAAAGCCTTATATGCAGGCTAAGCCACTCTTATCCCGGCGCATTTTGTTGTCAACGCGGCTTTTTCGATGGTTGCGCGAATATTGCGTGACACCAATACGCGCAGCTCGCAGCGGCCACGCTTTAGGCTCCACACTGCCATCGCCCCCTACTCCGCCGTCCTTTCACGCGACCGTGAGCGGGTGTATAGTCGCGCCGCTGGTTCTTCCCTGCATTTTTATGGAGGATGACATGCGCCAACCCGACATGCAAAAAGTGGATGCCCTCGTCGGCCGGCTGGTCGGCGATATCGGCGCCGCCGTATCCGGCTCCCTGGTGGTGCTCGGCGACGACGTCGGACTGTTCAAGGCGATGAGCGACGGCGAGCCCGTGACCGCCGCCGAGCTTGCGGAAAAGACGGCGGTCAAGGAGCGCTATCTGCGCGAATGGCTGTCGGCGCTCGCCGCCGCCGACTATTTGACCTATGACGAAAAGACCGACCGCTTCCGGCTGACGCCGGAGCAGGCGCTTGTCTTCGCCGACGAGGACAGCCCCGCCTTCTTCACCGGCGCGTTCCAGCTGGTGCAGGCGATGTGGACGGACGAGCCGAAGGTGGCCGACGCCTTCCGCACCGGCAAGGGGCTCGGCTGGCACGAGCACAGCAACTGCCTGTTTCGCGGCACCGAGCGCTTCTTCCGCACCGGCTACAACAACAGCCTTGTCACCGAGTGGATACCGGCGCTCGATGGCGTCGAGAAAAAGCTGAAGGCCGGCGCCAAGGTGGCCGATGTCGGCTGCGGCCATGGCAGCTCGACCATCCTGATGGCGCAGGCCTATCCCGCCTCGCGCTTCGTCGGCTACGACTACCACATGCCGTCGATCGAACGCGCACGGATGGCGGCCAAGGAGGCCGGCGTATCCGACCGCGTCAGCTTCGAGCAGGCCTCGGCCGCGAGCTTCCCGGCAGGAAGCTACGACCTTGTCGCCATGTTCGATTGCCTGCACGACATGGGCGATCCCGTCGGCGCGGGAAAGCATGTGAAGGAAACGCTTGCGCCCGGCGGCACCTGGATGATCGTCGAGCCCTTCGCGCATGATCACCTCAAGGACAATCTCAACCCTGTCGGCCGCGTCTACTACGGCGCCTCGACGATGATCTGCACGCCCGCCTCGATGTCGCAGGAGGTCGGACTGGCGCTCGGGGCGCAGGCCGGTGAAACGCGATTGCGCAAGGTGGCGCTCGACGCCGGCTTCAAGCATTTCCACCGCGCCACCGAAACGCCGTTCAACATGGTGTTCGAGGTTCGCGCTTGAAAAGAGGCCGACATCCACGGCCCGGACAGGATCGACGTATCGCCAAACGCTGAAAATAGCCGTTAACTATCAACCAGATAGGGAAAAGATCAGCGCATCGCCATTTTTATGCGTTTTGCCGCTTGCGGGAATCCAAGTGCCTGATTATAAGGGCGCCACCACGAAGGAAGCGCCCTTCGTCTATCGGTTAGGACACCAGATTTTCATTCTGGGAAGAGGGGTTCGACTCCCCTAGGGCGTGCCACTTCTCTCTTCGTTATCATTGATAACAAACGACTTTTCCTAAAAATCTCTGTCAGTGACAAAGCGAACGAACCGTTCGGCTCGATCCGTTATTCGCCATCAGGCATCGCCGTCTCGTGTCAGGCGCGCACCCTGCGGACGCGCGCCCTCTCCCACCCTCAATCGCGATATTGCGGCTCCTCGGCGTCGAGCATGCGCTTGATCGCCTCCAGATGCAGCCGTGCCGATTCCGGATCTCCCTCGCGCATCTGGCGGTAGGCGGCCTCGGCGATATCGGGGGCGACGGGCAGGACCTCGCGGCCGGTGGAGAGCGCCAGCGTCTGCACCTGGCAGGCGCGCTCGAGATAGTAAAGATCGTCCCAGGCTTCGGCGATATTGGGCGCCAGCACCATGACGCCGTGATGCTTCATGAAGACGATGTCGGCGTCGCCGATCGCATGGGCGATGCGATCCCCCTCGCGCTCGTCCAGCGCCAGGCCGTTGTAATCGCGGTCGTAAGCAGTGCGGCCGTAGAATTTCAGCGCCGTCTGGCCGGCGAAGATCAACGGCTCGCCCTCGGTCATCGACAGCGCCGTCGCGTAGGGCATGTGGGTGTGGAACGCGACGCGGGCGCGCGGAACGCGGGCGTGGATGCGGGCATGAATATAGAAGGCGGTCGCCTCCGGCTCGCCTTCGCCCGAGACGACATTGCCGTGAAAATCGCAGATAAGAAGCTTCGAGGCCGTCAGCTCGCGGAAGGCATAGCCATAGGGATTGACGATGAAGAGGTCGTCATAGCCGGGGACCAGCGCCGAGAAATGGTTGCAGATCCCCTCCTCGAGCCCATGGCGCGCCGCCATGCGGAAGCAGGCCGCCAGATCGGCGCGGGCCTGCCAGACCTCCTCGGTATCGAGCTCCGGCTGGTTGGCGCCGGAAACGCCGGTGGCCGCGGAGGACTTGTTCAGGGAATGCGCCATGTCGATGCTCCATTGCGATTGAATGTCAGGCAGTAGAAATATGCGGGCGGAAACTCAGGCAAGCGGCAGACGTCGCCTGATGATCGCGGCATGGTAGCGTGCTCCGGGCAGAAGGCCAGCGTCGTTGAAATCGAAATCGGGATTATGCAGCGGCGCCGAGCTTTCGCCGTTGCCCATGAAGACGAAGCAGCCCGGCATGTGTTCCAGGAAGCGCGCGAAATCCTCCGATGCCGTCATCGGTTCGGCGGCCGTTTTGACGTCGTCGGCATGCAGGACAGTGCGGGCGGCGGCCATGGCCTCCTCCACCAAGGTGGCATCGTTGATGAGCGGCACGAATTCGCGCGTGTAGCGCGTCTCGGCGGCCACGTTGTGGGCCATCGCCGTACCCTCGGCGATCACGCGCATCTGCCGTTCGATCTCTGCGCTCACCTCCGGGCGGAAGCTGCGGGCATCGCCGAGAATGCGGGCGAGCCCCGGCAGGGCGTTGCGGGTGCCGTCGGTGATGAGTTCGGTGACGGAGACCACGGCGATATCGGCGGGGCTCAGCCGGCGCGAGACGATCGTCTGCAGGTTGGTCACCAGCGCGCAGGCGGCGACCAGCACCTCGTTGCCCGATTGCGGCCGAGCGGCGTGGCCGCCCAGCCCGGTGAGGACGATCTCGAAATTATCCTCCGCGGACATGATCGGCCCTGCCCTGGTCTCGAAATGCCCGACCGGCAGGCCCGGCATGTTGTGCAGGCCGTAGATCTCGTCGAAGGGGAAACGCTGCATCAGTCCGTCGTCGAGCATGGCGAGCGCGCCCTTGCCCCATTCCTCTGCCGGCTGGAACAGGAAGCGCACGGTCCCGTCGAAACCTCCCTCCTTTGCCAACAGTTTGGCGGCGCCGAGCAGCATGGCGGTGTGTCCGTCATGACCGCAGGCGTGCATCGTGCCTGGTGTCCGCGAGCGGTAGTCCGCCTGTCCCCGCTCGGTGATACGCAGTGCATCCATGTCGGCGCGGAGCGCGACCGCGCGATTACCGGTGCCGCGTTTGAGCGTGCCAACAACGCCGGTTCCGCCGATCCCTTCCGCGACCTCAAGGCCGAACGAACGCAGCTTATCCGCCACGAAGGCCGCGGTCCTGGTCTCTTCGAAGCCGAACTCCGGATGCGCGTGCAGATCGCGTCGCCATACGGTCATCTCGTCGTCCAGCGCTTTCAGGTCGGTCATGTCATCGTCTCCCGATCATGCAGAGAGGTCGCGGACGACATCAAGCAGGATGTCGGCGCCGGCGACAAGGTCATCTGCATCGGTATGTTCTCTCGGATTGTGGCTGATGCCGTCGCGGCTCGGAACGAAGATCATCGCCGAGGGTGCGATGCGGGCAATCATCTGCGCGTCATGGCCGGCACCTGATGTCATTCGGCGCGACGACAGACCGCGTCGGCCGGCTGCCTGCTCTATCATCGCCACGATAGCTGGATCGAAGGTCACCGGCTGGAAACGCGCCAGCCGCTCGACGGAAACGCCGAAACCATCGCGCAATGCCAGCGCATCGAGAAAGGCGGCAAGGGCCGCCTCCTCCTCGCGCAGACGCTGCTCGTCGGGACTGCGGAGATCGACGGTGAAGCTTGCCAGCGACGGGATCACGTTGATGGCGTTGGGCTCGAAGGCCATGCAGCCGATGGTGGCGACCACGGGAATGTTGGAGGTCGTGGCGCGCTGGCGCAGGAAAACCATCACCTCGGCGGCGGCCTGGCCGGCATCGACGCGCATCGACATCGGCGTCGTGCCGGCATGGTTGGCGACACCTGATATCGTCACCCGCTGCCAGGAGATGCCCTGCAGGGTCTCGACCGCGCCGATCCGCACCCCCTCTCGCTCCAGCACCGGCCCCTGCTCGATATGCAGCTCGACATAGGCTTTCGGCCTGAGAAAGCCGGGCTCGAGATCGCCGGCATAGCCGATGCGCGAAAGCTCCTCGCCCAGCACCGATCCGTCCGTTCCGACGCTTGCAAGCGCCGCCTCGACCGAGAGGCCGCCGGCATGAACCAGCGAGCCCATCATATCGGGCGCGTAGCGCACGCCCTCCTCGTTGGTGAAGGCGGCCACCGCGATCGGCCGTGATGGTACGAAGCCGTTTCGTTTCAGCGTTTCGATCACCTCCAGCCCGGCGATCACGCCGTAGCAGCCGTCATAAATGCCGGCGTTGATCACGGTATCGATATGCGAGCCAAGCAGCACCGGCGCTTCGCCAGCGATAGGCTCTTCCGTCCAGATCCCGAAGATGTTGCCGATGCGGTCTATTTTGACATCAAGCCCGGCGCCTTCCAGCCAGGAGACCAGCAGATCGCGGCCGGCGCGGTCCGCATCCGATCCGGCGAGCCGCGTCAGTCGGCCATCCTCCCGCCCGACCTCACCCAGTTCGCGAATGCGCCCGAGCATGCGCTCGCGATCGATGGAAGCAAGGCTCATGCGGATGTCTCCATGCGGTGACCGACCTTATCCGGTGCTATCCCGACCAGCTCCTCGTAGCGTTGCGGATCGGTGGCGCCCTCGGTGTTGATGACGAAGACGCGCGCCGTCTCATCGAGCCCGAGCGCCTCCTTGGCCTCCGGATCGGAGAGCGCCGCGATCAGTCCGGCCAAGCCAGCGCCGCCGCTTTCACCCGAAACGATGGCCGGATCGCCGGCGGCGGGGCGCGCCAGCCGGTTCATCACCGCGATCGCGTCCGCATCCTCCACAGTCATGAAACCATCGGCAAGCCGGCTAAGGATGCGCCAGGCGATCGGCGACGGCTCGTAGCATTCGAGCATCGCCATGACCGTCGGCTCCGCATGAGCGACGGCAACAGGCCGCCCCGCTCTTGCCGCCTCGAACATGCAGGCGGCGCGGGCCGGATCGACGACGGTGAAGACAGGCCTGTTCTCACCAAGCTCGAGCGCCAGATGCGCGGCCACGGCTGCCGCGATGCCGCCGACGCCGCATTGAACGAAGACATGGGTCGGCACTTCCGGAAGCTGCTGCAGCGCCTCGCGCACCAGCGCCGTGTAGCCCTGCATCACAAGGCCGGGGATGCGCTCGTAGCCCGGCCATGCGGTATCGGAGACGATCGTCCAGCCGTTTTCTGTGGCGACGCGGGCGGCTTCCGCCACCGAATCGTCATATGTGCCCTCGACGCGGACCATCTCGGCGCCATAGCGGGCGATGGCGGCGACGCGCTCGGCGCTGACGCCTGAGTGAACCGAGATGACTGAGCGGGCGCCGACCAACTGAGCCCCCTGCGCCACCGAGCGGCCGTGGTTTCCGTCCGTTGCGCAGGCAAATGTCATGGTGGCGGCCACGGCTCTCACCTCGGGCGTCTGCAATTCGGCCATATCGACCGCGCGGCCCAATCGCGTCGACGCCTCGTCGAGCACGAGGCGGGCAACAGCATAGGCGCCGCCGAGCGCCTTGAAGCTCCCAAGCCCGAGCCTGTGGCCTTCGTCCTTGACGTGGATGGAGGCGACACCGAGCGCCTGCGACAAGCCCGGCAAGGCAAGCAATGGCGTCGGCCTATGGCCGTCGCGGTGGCTGAGATAGTTTTGCGCATGGGCAGCGCCCTCGGGGCCGAGCATGTCGGCATCGGTTGCGGATAGCGGCTTGCCGAAATCGATGTGCGTGTTCTTCAAAAACATGTCGATCCCTCCTGTCCATAAAGATATATTGCAGGAGGCGCGAAAAAAGCGCTGCAAAACGGCCCCTGTTTTGCAATTTTGTTTCGTGGAGCCGCCATGTCTGCCGATGGTCTTGACCAATTCGACATCGCCATTCTGAAGATCCTTCAAGAGGACAACACGACGCCGCAGCGGGTGATCGGCGAAGCGGTCAACCTGTCAGCGCCGGCCGTGCAGCGGCGCATCAAGCGGATGGAGCAGAGTGGCGTCATCCGGCAGAACGCGGCGCTGCTCGATCCCGCCAAGGTCGGCCAGCCGATCACCATCTTCGTCGAGGTGGAGGTGGACAATGAGCGCGCCGATCTGATCGATGCGCTGAAGCAAAGCTTCGCCGGGGCGCCCGAGGTGCAGCAGTGCTATTACGTGACCGGAGAGGCCGATTTCGTGCTTGTCGTGCTGGTGCCAGACATGGCTCATTACGAGCGGCTGACGCGGCGGCTGTTCTTCGACAGCGGCAATGTGAAGAAATTCAAGACCTTCATCGCCATGGACAACGTCAAATCGACGCTGACTGTGCCGCTCTGACGGGAATGGCTCAGCGCGCGATGGCGCCATCCATCACCCGCAGCTGCACGCGGCGCGAGCCCTGGTAGTGATTGTCGCCGAGCGAGCCCGCCACATGCAGGTTGGCGCCGCGCGAGTTCAGGAGCAGGTTTCCGAGCTGCGTATCGGCGGCGCGGAAGGCGATGCCGTCGAGGCGGGCGCCGTCCATGGCTTCCAGCGTGACCTTCACATGCTTTTCGCCGACGATCCTCGAATCGCGAACGCGATGGGCGGGGATGGCGAAGATCGGCTGCGAATGGCCAGAGCCGTAAGGGCCCGCCGTTTCCAGGCGGTCGATCAGATCGATCGTCGCGCCGCTGGCGCCGATTGCGCCGTCGATCTTCAGCGTCTCGTTGGCCACCAGTGCCGCCACCGTCTTTTCGGCACGTTCTGAGAAGAAGCCACGCAGGCGGCCGAGCTTGTCGCGCTCGACAGTGAGGCCAGCCGCCATCGCATGGCCGCCGCCCTTGACCAGCAGCCCCTCGTCGACCGCCGCGCGCACCATCTTGCCCATGTCGAAGCCGTTGATGGAGCGGCCGGAGCCGGTTCCCTTGCCATTGGGATCGAAGGCGATGGCGAAGGCCGGGCGCTTGAACTTTTCCTTTAGCCGCGCCGCAATCAGGCCGACGATCCCTGGATGCCATTTTTCATGCGCGGTGACGATAACCGAGGCACCGCTGCCGTCGCCATATTCGGCGTATGCCTCGGCTTCGGCCTCCTGCAGCATGTTGGCTTCCATCACCTGGCGGTCGCGGTTAAGCTCGTCCAGGCGCTCGGCGATGGCTTCCGCTTCGCCGGTATCGTCAAGCGTCAATAGCCGGCTACCGAGTGCGGCGTCACTGATCCGTCCGCCGGCATTGATGCGGGGGCCGATGAGGAAGCCGAAGTGATAGGGCGTCACCGGCCCGGCCAGGCCCGCCTTGCGAAACAGCGCCGAGAGACCGGCATTGCCCTGATGGCGGGCGGCAATCAGGCCCTTGACGACATAGGCGCGGTTCAGGCCCTTCAGCGGAACGACGTCGCAGACCGTGGCGAGCGCCACGATGTCGAGCCATTGCAGGAGATCGATGCTGCGCGCCTTCGGATGGCCGGCCTCGCGCAGCAGCCGCAGCGTGGCGACCAGCACGAGGAAGACGACGCCGGCGGCACAGAGATGCCCCTGCCCCGACAGATCGTCCTCGCGGTTCGGGTTGACGAGCGCGTGGCACGGCGGCAGGTCATGTGTCACCTGGTGGTGATCGATGACGACGACGTCGACATGGCGCTTTGCCGCCGCCGCCAGCGCCTCGTGGCTTGTCGAACCGCAGTCGACGGTGACGATCAATCGGGCGCCGTTGTCGATCAGCTGGTCCATGGCCGCCGGGTTCGGGCCATAGCCTTCGAAGACGCGGTCTGGAATGTAGATTTCGGATGTCACGCCGAAATGGCTGAGGAAACGGTACATCAGCGCCGAGGAGGATGCGCCGTCGACGTCGTAATCGCCGAAGATCGCGACCTGCTGGCGCGTGTTGATGGCATCGGCGATGCGCTTGGCCGCCTTTTCGCAATCGGTCAGCTTGTAGGGATCGGGCATCAGCGAGCGCAGCGTCGGATCGAGGAACTCGACGGCCTCGTCGACGGTGACGCCGCGGCCGGCGAGCACCCGGGCGATCAGATCCGGCAGGCCGTGCATCTGCGACATGGCGAGCGCCCGGTTCTGCCCGGCCTGGTCCAGCCGCGAGATCCAGCGATTGTCGAGAACGGATTTCTCGACACCCAGAAAGGCGCGCTGTACCGGATCGGCCGGGATATCCATCATGTCACTCCACTGCCACTACAAGGCCGTTCTACAGAGCCGTGACGGCAAACGAAAGACGGCGGAGCGCACCCGCGCCCCGCCGCCCACAGAATAGATCACCATGCGGTGACGCCGCTTAGTCTTCCTTCGGACGCTCGATGCGGATCACCTGCGGTTCGCCGACCAGATAGCCCTCGGTCTTGATCGCCTCGACGGCCTTGCGCACCGAATCCTCGGTCGTCGCATGGGTGACGAGGATGATCGTCTGGTGGTGCGATGGCGAAAGGTGCTGCTTGGAGCGCTGCACGATGGATTCGAGCGAGATGTGGTTCTCTGCCATGCGGGTGGCGACGCTGGCGAAGACGCCGGTGCGGTCGAGAACCGTCAGGCGGATGAAATAGCCGCCCTCGTGGCTCTGGATCTGCGCCTTGCGATAGGGCTCGAGCGACTTGGCCGGGTGGCCGAGCACCGGCACCTGCTGGGCGCCCGGGCGGCTCTTGGCGATGTCGGCGATGTCGCCGAGTACCGACGAGGCCGTGGCATTGCCGCCGGCGCCGGGGCCGACCATCAGCAGTTCGCCGAGGATGTCGGATTCAATCGCAACCGCGTTGGTGACGCCGTCGACCTGGGCGATGACGCTATCGACAGGCACCATGGTCGGGTGAACGCGCTGCTCGATGCCGGTATCGGTGCGCTGGGCAACGCCGAGCAACTTGATGCGATAGCCGAGATCGGCGGCCGCATGGATGTCGTCGATCGAGATGTTGGTGATGCCCTCGAGATAGATGTCGTCGACGGCGATCTGGTTGCCGTAGGCGAGCGTCGTCAGGATGGAGAGCTTGTGGGCGGTGTCGTTGCCCTCGATGTCGAAGGCCGGATCGGCTTCGGCATAGCCGAGGCGCTGGGCTTCCTTCAGGCAATCGGCGAACGACAGGCCTTCCTTCTCCATCTTGGTCAGGATGTAGTTGCAGGTGCCATTCATGATGCCGTAGACGCGCGAGATCGTGTTGCCGGTCAGCGATTCACGCAGCGCCTTGATGACCGGGATGCCGCCGGCGACGGCCGCTTCGAAGTTGAGCAGCGCGCCCTTCTCCTCGGCGATCTTTGCAAGCTCGACGCCGTGATAGGCAAGCAGTGCCTTGTTGGCTGTCACCACGTGGAGACCGCGCTGCAACGCGGCGCGGACGGCGATATTGGCCGGCCCCTCGGCGCCACCGACGAGTTCGACGAACACGTCGATATCGCCTTTGGTCGCCAGTTCCTCGGGCGTGTCGAACCACTCGATGCCGCCGACGTCGATGCCGCGGTCCTTGGTCTTGTCGCGGGCGGAAACGCCGGTAATCAGGATCGGCCGGCCGCACGTCGCGGCAAGCACGTCGCTGCGCTGCTGAATGATACGAACGAGAGAGGCACCAACGGTACCCAAGCCCGCAACGCCGATTTTAAGGGCATCTGCCATGGATCGATCCTGAAATATGTCATGAATGGCAGCCGCCGGAGCGGCTGCCGAAAGAACTGATTGTATCAGCGGTGAGCGTTCAACGAGACGACGTTGTGCATCGTCTCATCGGCGGTGGACATGAACTTCTTGATGTTGCGCGCCGCCTGACGGATACGGTGCTCGTTTTCGACGAGCGCCAGACGCACGTAATCGTCGCCCATTTCACCGAAACCGATCCCCGGCGCCACGGCAACATCAGCCTTCTCGACGAGGAGCTTCGAGAACTCAAGCGAGCCGAGATGGCGGAACTTTTCCGGGATCTTCGCCCAGGCGAACATGGTCGCTGCCGGCGGCGGCACTTCGAAGCCGGCCTTGCCGAAGCTGTCGACCATGACGTCGCGGCGGCGCTTGTAGACGCCGCGGACTTCGGCGATATCCGAGCCGTCACCGTTCAGCGCGTGCGTGGCGGCAACCTGGATCGGCGTGAAGGCGCCGTAGTCGAGGTAGGACTTCACGCGCGTCAGCGCCGCGATCAGGCGCTCGTTGCCGACGGCAAAGCCCATGCGCCAGCCGGGCATGGAGAAGGTCTTCGACATCGAGGTGAACTCGACGCAGACATCCATGGCGCCGGGCACCTGCAGTACCGATGGCGGCGGGTTGTTGTCGTCGAAGTAGATTTCCGAATAGGCAAGGTCGGAGAGCACGATGATGTCGTGCTTCTTCGCGAATGCGATGACGTCCTTGTAGAAATCCAGCGTCGCGACATAGGCCGTCGGGTTCGACGGATAGTTGACGATCAGCGCCAGCGGCTTCGGGATCGAGTGCTTCACGGCGCGTTCCAGCGGCGGGAAGAAGCTGTCGTCCGGCTCGACCGGCAAAGAGCGGATCACGCCGCCCGCCATCAGGAAGCCGAAGGCATGGATCGGATAGGTAGGGTTCGGGCAGAGAATGACGTCGCCGGGTGCCGTGATTGCCTGCGCCATGTTGGCGAAGCCTTCCTTGGAGCCGAGGGTTGCGACCACCTGCGTATCCGGGTTGAGCTTCACGCCGAAACGGCGGGCGTAATAGGCGGCCTGGGCGCGGCGCAGGCCGGGAATGCCCTTGGACGAAGAGTAGCGATGCGTGCGCGGGTCCTGGACCACTTCGCAAAGCTTGTCGACGATTGCCTTGGGGGTCGGCAGGTCAGGGTTTCCCATGCCGAGATCGATGATATCGGCTCCGCCCGCTCGCGCGCTTGCTTTCAAACGGTTGACCTGTTCGAAAACATAAGGCGGCAAACGCCGGACTTTGTGAAACTCTTCCATCTCTTTCCCCACGGAAACGCGGCCACCATGACCGCAAATCGAAGTTCGTCCTAACTTCCGGCTGCTTGCGACACGAACTTCAGAATCGCGAGCGCCGTATTCATCAGACGTCCAGCGCACGGCGATTCTTTGACGGACCGCCTCGGGGCTGACGCTTTATCAGGAAAATTTCATCTTCCGCACCTGACGGAAGGCTTTGCTTGCAAACGCCAGAGAAGGCAAGGCCTTATTTGGTGATTTCGGACAGCGTTTCCGGGCCGTGATCTTCGGCGAGCTTGCGGTATTCCGCAACGCGGCGCTGGTATTCGGCTTCCGAGATGGTGCCCGCCTTGCGCCGGTTGCTCAGCGCCGTCAGCTTCTGCTGCAGGCTGGAGGCTTCCTCGTCGTTCATCTGAACGTTGGCGGCGGTCAGCGGCGCGCCGAAGCCAGGATAGCCATCGCGATAGTGCGACAGACCGCTCTCGGTCGGCGCCTCGCCCTTGGTGGCGTTCATGACCACGGCCGTCGGGGCCGCTCGCCTGGCGGCGATCTCGGCCTTTTCTTCCGGCGTTCGCATGCATCCGGCAAGCGCCATGGCCGCGGCGGCGCCGATAAGGGCGATGCGGGTGACGTTTGCGATGGTACGAATGCCTGTGTTGGTCATGCCAGAGGTTCCAAATCCTTAAGCTGCTTCGACTTGTTAAATTCGCAGCCTGCACAAAGCAATAGCATGAAGGCATGTCTGCGGAACTTGTTTTCTTGATCCGAGCGGATACAACTTGATTTGGATTAAGATGCTGCCGCCGGAGGAACCGCGTGACCGACAGCAACCAGGACAAGGGCGAGAAGGGCCAAGGCCCGGGCTTCGAGGCAAAGGATTTCGATCCTTATATGCTGAAGGACCCGGAAACGATGGCGCTGAACTTCGCCCGCGCCCTGGAAAACCTGGGAAAAGCGGCATCCGCCTGGCTTGGCCCGCGCGAAAGCGGCGAGATCCGCGAAAACACCGCCGACCCCGTCACCGACATGGTCAAGACGCTCTCCAAGGTCAGCGAATACTGGATTTCCGACCCGCGCCGCGCCTTCGACGCGCAGACCAAGCTGATGACCAGCTTTTTCGGCGTCTGGATGCGCTCGATGCAGCGCATGCAGGGCGAATCGCTCGAGCCGGAACCCGATCGCAAGGACAAGCGCTTCGCCGACCAGGACTGGGAGAAAAACCCCTTCTTCGAATTCCTGAAGCAGGCCTATTTCATTACCGCGGACTGGGCAGAAAAACTCGTGACCGAGACCGAGGGGCTGGACGAGCACACGCGGCAGAAGGCCAACTTCTACGTCAGGCAGATCACGGCGGCGATCTCGCCCACCAATTTCGTCGCCACCAATCCGCAGCTCTATCGCGAGACGATCGCGAGCAGCGGTGAAAATCTGGTGCGGGGCATGAAGATGCTGGCCGAGGACATCGTGGCCGGTCATGGCGACCTGAAGCTTCGGCAGACCGACATGACCAAGTTCGCCGTCGGCCGCGACATGGCGCTGACGCCGGGCAAGGTGATCGCCCAGAACGAGATCTGCCAGATCATCCAGTACGAGCCGACGACCGAGACGGTGCTGAAGCGCCCTCTCCTCATCTGCCCGCCCTGGATCAACAAGTTCTACATCCTTGATCTCAATCCGCAGAAAAGCTTCATCAAGTGGTGCGTCGACCAGGGGCAGACGGTGTTCGTCATCTCCTGGGTCAATCCGGATGCGCGCCATGCGGCCAAGGACTGGGCGGCCTATGCGCGCGAAGGGATCGATTTCGCGCTGGCGACCATCGAGAAGGCGACCGGGGAGAAGGACGTCAATGCCATCGGTTATTGCGTCGGCGGCACGCTGCTGGCCGCGACGCTGGCGCTGCATGCCAAGGAGAAGAACAAGCGCATACGCTCCGCGACGCTGTTCACCACCCAGGTCGATTTCACCCATGCCGGCGACCTCAAGGTGTTCGTCGACGAGGAACAACTGACGCGGCTTGAGAACTACATGAACGTGACCGGCTATCTCGACGGTTCGAAGATGGCGACCGCTTTCAACATGCTGCGCGCCTCCGAGCTCATCTGGCCCTACTTCGTCAACAATTACCTCAAGGGCCAGGAGCCGATGGCCTTCGACCTCCTGTTCTGGAACGCCGACTCGACGCGGATGGCGGCGGCCAACCACGCCTTCTATCTGCGCAACTGCTATCTGAAGAACGCGCTCACCAAGGGCGAGATGGTGCTGGACGGCCAGGCCGTGTCGCTGAAGAGCGTCAAAATCCCGATCTACAATCTCGCCACCCGCGAGGACCATATCGCGCCGGCGAAATCCGTATTCCTTGGCAGCCAGTTCTTCGGCGGCAAGGTCGATTTCGTGCTCGCCGGCTCCGGCCACATCGCCGGCGTGGTGAACCCGCCGGACAAGAAGAAATACCAGTATTGGACCGGCGGTGCGGCCAGGGGCGAATACGAGGATTGGCTCGTCGGCGCCGAGGAAGCGGCCGGCTCCTGGTGGCCGCACTGGCAGGCCTGGATCGAGGCCAAGGACGGCAAGCGGGTAGCCGCCCGCAAGCCGGGCGGCGATGCGCTCAACGCGCTCGAGGAAGCGCCGGGCAGCTACGTGCTGGAGAAGGCGTAGGCACAGTCACGGCGTCTTGTTCGTGCCAATAAAATCCGCGATCGTCGGCACAATTTCGGGTGCCAGGGGCAGCTTCGGATTCCGGTAGGTGGCGAACCGCACACCTGGCACATCCTGTTTCAGCATATGCGTCATACCCGACAGTTCGACCACGCTCGCTTGCGGCATCACCGATGCGAGTAGCTTCGAATCGACCAACGTCACCTGAACGTCGCGGTCACCTCGGAGGATAAGAACCGGTAGTGTCACCTTCCGTGCAATCTCCGCCGGATCATAACCGAGCAGATCAACCAGATGGCGCTCCCCCACCGGGTTGATGATCGGCGACTTGATCATCTGCAGCAGCGCGGCCTCGAACATTTTCGGATCGTCTGCCTTGCGCTTTCTTAGGTCGGAGAGGATGCGGTCTGTTTCGGCAAGGCTGGGTGCGTCTAGCGGGTCGGTCATCGACTTCTCAATCATCAGCTCCCTAATCGGACGTCCGGGCGTCGCGAGCAGCAGCAACCCGCAAGGCTTCACTTCCCCGTTGGCCGCGAGCAGCGCGACCAGGCCGCCCTCGTTGTGGCCGGCGATCCAGACGCAGCGCGTGCCGGCGCGCTTAGCCAGCGCCTGCTGCCACAGTCCGAGATCGGCGGCCTGACTGGCGATCGACACATCCTCGGGAATGGCAATGGCATTCCTGCTGCCGAAAGAGCCGCGCTTGTCGATCCGGAGTGTGCTGAAGCCGGCGTGCGCAAGCCCCTCGGCGAGCATCCGATAACTATCGCTTTCGAGCGCCGCTCCACTATTGCCGTCGCGGTCAATCTGACCGGCGCCAGGAACGATGACGATCGCGGCCTTCGCGTCCGCGACAATGATGGCCTCGCCTTCGAGGTTTCCGTAAGGACCCGGCACCACCATCAACTCGGCCGTAGCGGGCGAATTGGATGCAAGAATGAGGATTGATATCAGCGATGAGAGGAAAAAATTGCGCATGCAATGCTTGTATTCACACGGACAAACCACCGCAAGACGAAATCGCCCCTGCCGTTCACTCAAACACAATCACACTCGCCGGCGATGGCGGCAGCGGGCTGATTGATATGTCGCGGAAGCCCGCCATCGATGCCATCTCGCGCAGGTTGGACGCCGTATAGGCGTCGCCTTTCGGTGTCGTCGCCAGCATTTCGAAGGCGAAGGCGGCGGGGAAGTCGGGCGAGACGCGGTCCTCGTTGGGGACGAACTCGACGGCGATCAGCTTGCCCTTGGCGCTGAGGCTTGGACGTGCCTTCTTCAGCAGTTCCGCGCAGCCAGCGATATCGAAGTGATGCAGGAAGTTCGGCAGCATGATGAGATCGTAGTCGCTGCCCCAATCGACATCGAAGGCGCTGCCGGCGATGAAGCTGAAACGATCGGCCACACCAGCCGCCGTCGCATTCTCCCGCGTCAGTTCCAGCACCGGCTTCCAATCGAGCGCGACGATCCGCGCCTGCGGAATGGCCCTGGCGAGCTCGATGCCGAAATAGCCGGGGCCGGCTGCGATATCGAGCACCTTTGACGGTGGCTGCGGCCATGCCGCGACGTCGGCGGCAAGCGTCCTGCCCGCCCCGCCGGTAAAGGCACCCATGGCGCGGGCAAAGCGCACCCAGACGGGATTGTCCGGCGAGAGGTTTGCCAATCCTTCGGCGCCGCCATTGCGCACGCAGGCGGCGGGGTCGGTCAAAAAGAGGGAGAGCATCTGCGGTGCCGCGATGAAATCGATCGCCGAACCCATATAGGCGGGCGAATGGCGATCGAGGAACACGGCGCTCGAGGGTGTCAGCGCGTAAACGTCTCCGCTCTTGTTGAGGAAGCCGGCGACGACGAGATAGTCGCATAAAATGCGGACCCCGCGCTCGGCGCATCGCATCTCGGATGCCGCCGCCTTGGCCGTCTGGCCCGTTCCGATCACGGTGAAGAGGTCAAGTTCGATCGCCGCCTTGATGGCGGCCGTCTTGCGGACGGCGAACATCGCATCGACAAGCAGGGCCGGCGAAATCTCGTTAACGGAAGCGGTTTGTGCCGAAGACATTGGCGTTTCCCCTCGGAAGCCTTCGATGCCTTTTCATAGCACATCCGCAATATCTTTTCCCGCTAATATTTATGTCAAAACGGCGACATAGGTCACATTGCCGGACGAACGCCGAGGCACATTAGAAAAAATCGAACAAGATCAATATGGTTAGCGGACAAGGTGAGGAATTTCGAAACAGGCGACGCCGCCGTAAAGGGTTTGGTTACCATAATTCGGCATCATCTGAGCCAACCGGAAATCACGCACAGGCCGCATTTTGGCCCTGTTGCTCCATTACCGGCCCCGGCGAAGAAGTATCCATCTATCTGTACCGCCGGCCTTAGTAACGAGTTGTGAAAGACGAGTGTTATGGCGTTTGCGGTCGATGTGTTTGCCAATACCAGGCCAGTAGGTACGTCCATTTCTCGTTTCAGTCGCTCATTCCGCCTTATGTCCGGGGCGGGTCTCATCGGTGCTAGTTTTGCTGCCTCGGCATGGGTCGTGACGTCGATCGCGACGATGCACGCCGTTGCTCCCGCACCCTACAAGAACGCTATCGGCGATATCGCGCTCGTGCAGCACACCGCCGCGGCCGCTCCCAAAGAGCGCAATATCCATGTCAGCAAGTTCTCGCGCCTGCAGCCGCTGACGGCGGAGAACCGGTCGTCGAAGCGCGATCGGCTGCTGACGCCTGACGTTCTCAGGGCTGCCTTCGTCGGCACCTCCGGCCCTGTCATCGCCGACGCCATGCCGGCGCGCACTGTTATTGCATCCGCGCAGCCGTCGAAGGTCAAGGACGACGCCGTCGCCGCAACCCCTCAGGTCGCCAGCGCCAGCTCGTCCGATCGCATCGTCATTCCGTCCAAGGCTGAGATCGCCGCACTCGAAGGCCCTGCCCTTCTCGCGCTCGCCGCCATGCCGAAGGCTGCTTCGGATGAACAGTCGACCCGCGTTGCCGTCAACGCGCCCGCTTCCATTCCCGCGAAGCCGGCAGCCGTCGAAGTGGCAAGCGTCGATGTCGAAAGCGACGCCAGCAAGGGCGACGACGCCGGCAACGCCTTCGGCCTCGTTCTCAACGACAACAATTCCGTACCGCTGCCGATGGCCCGTCCCGACGGCATGACCAAGCGCGCGCCGGCAAACGACCGCGCCAGCCGCCCTGCCGAGCCGGTGCTCGCCTATGCACGGCCTGATATCGGTGATGACGAAGGCGAAATCCCCGTCGTGCCGAAGCGCCAGGCAAGCCCTGTCGCCCGCGCCGGCGTCGCCGTCTATGACATCTCCGCAAGCATGGTCTACCTGCCGAACGGCGAACGTCTCGAAGCCCATTCCGGCCTCGGCAAGATGCGCGACAATCCGAAATATGTTCGCGAGAAGATGCGCGGCCCGACGCCGCCGCATACCTACCAGCTGACCATGCGCGAAAGCCTGTTCCACGGCGTCGAGGCGATCCGCCTCAACCCGCTCGGCGGCGCCGGCAACATCTACAACCGCGTCGGCCTGCTCGCTCACACCTACATGCTCGGCGCACGCGGCGACTCCAACGGCTGCGTTTCCTTCAAGGACTACAAGCGCTTCCTCGCCGCCTTCAAGCGCGGCGATATCCGCCAGCTCGTGGTTGTCGAAAGCATGCCCGACAAGCCGCGCTCCACCTTCGCCTCGCTGTTCTCGTCGCGGTCATAAGACCGCGACGCCTGCTCTCACAACATAACTCAGCGACCGCCGGCAGCCTCGATGATCATCTGGCTGATCTCGTCGGGATGCGAGATCAGCGACAGGTGGCTGGACTTGAGCTCGATCGTCTTGGCGCCCATGCGCTTGGCCATGAAGCGTTCCAGATCCGGGTTGATCGTCCTATCCTCCGTCGACACCGCATACCAACTCGGCTTCGAGCGCCACGCCGCCTGCGTGGTCTTGCCCGTCAGCAAGGCCTTGTGGAACGGCTGCTGCACGGCGTAGAGCACCTTGGCCTTCGCCTCCGGCAGATCGCCGGCGAAATCGCGCAGGAACGCCTCCTCGCTCAGACGTCCTTCATCGCCATCGAACACAATCCCGGCCGAGGCAGGCGGGGTCGGATAGGTTTTTGCCAGCGCCGTATAGTCCTCACCGGCATCTGGCGCGCGGGCGGCCACATAGACGAGTGCCGAAACCTTGGGATGCACGCCGGCCTCGGTGACCAGCATGCCGGAGAAGGAGTGGCCGACGAGGACGGTCGGGCCATCCTGGCGATCGAGCACCTTCTCGACCGAGGCGACGGCCTCCGGCAGCGTGGTCAGCGGGTTCTGCACGGCGGTGGCGTTGAAGCCGGCGGCCTGCAGGCGCGCGATCACCTCCGTCCAGCAGGAACCGTCGGCGAACAGCCCGTGGGCCAGAACGATGTTGCGCGCCTTGGCGGGCTGCGGCATCGCGGCCATGCCGCGTGTGGAAATGAGGGAAGCGGCAGCGCCGGCGAGAAGCGCTGTCGAGAAAGTCCGTCTGTTGATCATCATGGTCTTTACCTTCGGCTTTGATCCATCCGACCCCGCGACAGGCTGTGATCCCGCGCATGATCGGCACCGGTCGATCTGCATCGGCCTGCTGGTTCTCTTCCGGGCACCGTCGCGACACCACTGATGGTGCCGCCGTGCCTTGGCCAAGACCTGCAGCCAAGACACGATCGCCGGCTGGCGCAGGTGAGGATGTCCCTCGTTCAGGCATGCCGTTATGCCTGATTGTCCTGACGCGACCCGTATACGCCGGTGTCGGCGGTTTTGTTACAGGTCGGGTGCGCGGCAGGACGACTAGAAGCGCTCAGATTTCCTTCAGGCTCGGCGCATTGTCTAGCCGGCCGATCAGCGTGGCGCTCGCCTCGTTGAGACCGATGACCTCGACGACAACGCCGTGGGCCTTGAAGCGCTGCACCACGCGGTCCAGCGCCGCCACGGCGGTGATGTCCCAGAAATGCGCGTGGGTGAGATCGATCGTCACCGCCATGCCCTCGGCATCGGCGATATCGAAGGCGTCGATGAAGGCGTCGGCGGAGGCGAAGAAGACCTGGCCGGTGACGTGGTAGGCGATGCGCTCGCCGGCCTCGTCCGTGTCCTTGCGGACCGACAGCAGCTTGGCGACCTTGAAGGTGAAGAAGACGCCGCTCAGCAGCACGCCGACGGTGACGCCGAGCGCCAGGTTGGCGGTGAAGACGGTGACGACGACGGTGGCCAGCATGACGATGCTCGATGTCTTCGGATGCACCACCATGGTCTTGACCGACGACCAGTCGAAGGTGTCGATCGACACCATGACCATGATCGCGACCAAGGCCGCGACGGGTACCTGCGAGACCCATGGCTTCAGCAGAACCATGAGGATCAACAGCAGCGCGCCGGCAAACAGCGTCGAGAGACGGCCGCGGCCGCCGTACTTCACGTTGCTCACCGTCTGGCCGATCATGCCGCAGCCGGCGATGCCGCCGAACAGGCTGGCGGCGGCGTTGGCGATGCCGAGGCCGGCGCATTCGCGGTTCTTGTTGCTCGTCGTGTCGGTGAGATCGTCGACGACGCTCGCCGTCATCATCGATTCCAGCAGGCCGACCATGGCGATGGCCAGTGCCGGGCCGGCGATGATCTCAAGCGTCTCCAGGTTCAGCGGCACCTGCGGCCAGGCGAAGATCGGCAGCGAATCCGGCAGCTTGCCGAGATCGGCTACGGTCAACACCGGCAGATGCAGGCCGACGGAGGCAAGGGTGAGTAGCAGGATGCAGATCAGCGGCGACGGGATGGCGGTGGTGATGCGCGGCGCGATGTAGATCACCGCGAGACCGGCGGCCAGCATGGCATAGGCGATCCAGTCGCCACCGATGATATGCGGCAATTGTGCGCCGAAGATCAGGATCGCCAGCGCGTTGACGAAGCCGGTGCGGACCGATTTCGACACGAAGCGCATCAGCACGCCGAGGCGCAGCAGGCCGAACACCACCTGGATGATGCCCGCAAGCAGGCCGGCGGCGAAGAGGTAGGGCAGCCCATGGGCATGCACCAAGGGTGCCGCGACCAGCGCCACGGAGCCGGCGGCGGCGGAGATCATCGCCGGGCGGCCGCCGGTGAAGGCGATGACGATGCCGATGACGAAGGAGGCGAAGAGGCCGACCTGCGGATCGACGCCGGCGACGAAGGAGAAGGCGATGACCTCTGGGATCAGCGCGAATGTGGCGACGGCGCCGGCAAGCATTTCGCGGGTCGGATTGGAAAACCAATCCCGGCGGAAGGAGGATACGTGCATGTTGGTGATATCTCGCAAAGCGTGGCCCAACGCGCCCGGGTGGGCGGTCGAAATATGGCGTGCAGGTTTTGCGTTGTCTGGCGGATCGGCGGCCAGAAGAGCCACCCGGAGTTTCACCGGGTCCGTGGTGAGTGGGTCCGTTATAGCCTGCCTTTTTGCCGCGATGCAATATCATCAGGCCATTTGATGACCACAGGCATCCAGCGTCGAACGCCGCAAAATCCGTTTCCCTTTTGTACTCTTTGCCTCTTCCATTTCGCGCTGACTCTCTCCATATTCCGGCCATGGCCAAATCTCCGAAAAAGTCCCCCGCCCCCGATGGTTTCGAGGAAGCTCCCCAATCCGCGTTCGAAGGCGCGCCCCTGGAGGGTTCCGTCGCCGATTGGGTGAAGCAGCTGGAGGCCGATGCCGAGGCATCCGGTGTCGAGACGCAGCGGCAGATCGCCTCGAAGGCCGGCAAGCACCGCAAGAAGGTGGAGATCGCGGCGTCCAAATCCGCACGTGGCACGTCCATGGGCGGCTCAACCGATCCGAAGACGCGCGCCGCGGCCGGCCTCAATCCGGTCTCCGGCCTCGACGTTTCGCTTGAGGACGCCGCCGCGCTGAAGGCCGGCACAGCCGTGACCGCCACGGTGGAGGCGCTTTCGGCGCTGATCGAGAGCGGCAACCCGCTGTTCAAGGACGGCAAGATGTGGACGCCGCATCGCCCGGCCCGGCCGCCGAAATCCGAAGGCGGCATCGAGATCCGCATGAACTCCGAATATTCACCGGCTGGTGACCAGCCGACGGCGATCAAGGACCTCGTCGAGGGTCTCGACAATGGCGACCGCAGCCAGGTGCTGCTTGGCGTCACCGGCTCCGGCAAGACCTTCACCATGGCCAAGGTGATCGAGGCCACGCAGCGCCCGGCCGTCATCCTGGCGCCGAACAAGACGCTGGCCGCCCAGCTCTACAGCGAATTCAAGAACTTCTTCCCCGACAATGCGGTGGAATATTTCGTTTCCTATTACGATTACTACCAGCCGGAAGCCTATGTGCCGCGCTCGGATACCTTCATCGAGAAGGAAAGTTCGATCAACGAGCAGATCGACCGCATGCGCCACTCCGCCACCCGCTCGCTGCTTGAGCGCGACGATTGCATCATCGTCGCCTCGGTCTCCTGCATCTATGGTATCGGCTCGGTCGAGACCTATACCGCCATGACCTTCCAGATGGAGGTCGGCGATCGTCTGGACCAGCGCCAGCTGCTGGCCGACCTCGTGGCGCAGCAATACAAGCGGCAGGACATCAATTTCGTCCGCGGCTCGTTCCGCGTTCGCGGCGATACGATCGAAATCTTCCCGGCCCACTTGGAAGACGCGGCCTGGCGCATCTCGATGTTCGGCGACGAGATCGACGCCATCACCGAGTTCGACCCGCTCACCGGCCAGAAGACCGGCGACCTGAAGAGCGTGAAGATCTACGCCAACAGCCACTATGTCACCCCGCGCCCGACGCTGAACGGCGCCATCAAGTCGATCAAGGAAGAGCTGCGCCTGCGCCTCGCCGAGCTCGAAAAGGCCGGCCGCCTGCTGGAAGCCCAGCGCCTGGAACAGCGCACCCGCTACGATGTCGAGATGCTGGAGGCCACAGGCTCCTGCGCCGGCATCGAGAACTATTCGCGCTATCTCACCGGACGCAGCCCCGGCGAGCCGCCGCCGACCCTGTTCGAATATATTCCCGACAACGCCCTGCTCTTCATCGACGAAAGCCACGTCACCATTCCGCAGATCGGCGGCATGTACCGGGGCGACTTCCGCCGCAAGGCGACGCTTGCCGAATACGGCTTCCGCCTGCCCTCGTGCATGGACAACCGCCCGCTGCGCTTCGAGGAATGGGACGCGATGCGTCCCGACACCGTCGCCGTCTCGGCCACCCCTGGCGGCTGGGAACTCGACCAGTCCGGCGGCGTCTTCGCCGAGCAGGTGATCCGCCCGACCGGCCTGATCGACCCGCCGGTCGAGGTCCGCTCTGCCCGCAGCCAGGTCGACGACGTGCTCGGCGAGATCCGCGAGACCGCCGCGAAAGGTTATCGCACGCTCTGCACCGTGCTCACCAAGCGCATGGCCGAGGACCTCACCGAATATCTGCATGAACAGGGCGTGCGCGTCCGCTACATGCACTCGGACATCGACACGCTGGAGCGCATCGAGATCATCCGCGATCTTCGTCTGGGTGCTTTCGACGTGCTCGTCGGCATCAACCTGCTGCGCGAAGGCCTCGACATTCCCGAATGCGGCTTCGTCGCCATTCTCGACGCCGACAAGGAAGGGTTTCTGCGCTCGGAGACGTCGCTGGTACAGACCATCGGCCGCGCGGCGCGTAACGTCGACGGCAAGGTCATCCTCTATGCCGACAACATCACCGGCTCGATGCAGCGCGCCATGGACGAGACCGCCCGCCGCCGCGAAAAGCAGGTGGCGTACAACACCGAACACGGCATCACCCCGGAATCGGTGAAGGCGAAGATCTCCGACATCCTCGACAGCGTCTACGAACGCGATCACGTCCGCGCCGATATCTCCGGTGTATCAGGCAAGGGCTTCGCCGACGGCGGCAACCTCGTGGGCGGCAACCTGCAGACCCATCTCAACGCGCTGGAAAAACAGATGCGCGACGCCGCCGCCGACCTCGACTTCGAAAAGGCCGCGCGCCTCCGCGACGAAATCAAACGCCTCAAGGCCGCCGAACTCGCCGTCATGGACGACCCGATGGCGCGCGAGGAGTCCAAGGCCATGGAAGGCATCAAGCGGAACGCCAAGGCCACCCGCGAGTCCCTTCTCCCCAGCGGGGAGAAGGTGCCCGGCAGGGCGGATGAGGGGGCCACGCCCTTGACCTCCCTCTTCCAGAAACCCACCCTCGACGACATGGGCCCAGGCACCGACACCGCCATCCCGTCCCGCACCTTCCGCCGCAACGACCTCGACGAAATGACCGTCGGCCGCACCGAAAAGCCCGTGTCAGGCAAGCTCCCGGAAAAGCCCGACGCCGCCAAGAGCACCAAGCGCTTCTCCCCCCTGCTCGAAGGCCAACCCGACCGCGACGACCCACGCCCCCTGGTACGCGGCAAGACGGGCGTCGGCAGCTATGAGGATGCGGGGGATGTGAAGAGGCAGAAGCGGACGAAGGGCAAGACGGGGCGGCCGGGGCGGTAGGTGGCGCCAGCTTGACGCCACCGACCAAACTCCCATAATCGCCTGAACCGGAGGTTCTCCATGAACGCGATTACCGTCCATCTCCCCGAGGAAACCGCCGCCCGCCTCGACCGCCTGGCCGACAAGCTATCCAAGCCGGCGGATAGCGTCGCCGCCGATGCGATCGAGGATTTTCTCGCCCGCGAGGAATGGCAGTTGGCTGAAATCGAGGCCGGTCTCGCGGAAGCCGACCGGGGAGAATTTGCGGGCGACGATGAGGTGAACGCGGTTTTCGCCAAGTATGGCGTAACGGATTGGTCAGTAAAATCCCCCGATGCACGGCAAAACGGACGTCGTAAGTTATGACGATGCCGGGGATGCAAAGAGCGACAAGCGGGGCAAGGCAGGACGGAGGCGAGCGTCTTTCCCGTCAGTCCCTTATGCGCCAGTAGTTTGTTCCGCTTGCAGATATTGCTTCAATTGCGTGCCGCTCATTTGGCGGAGAATTCGCACTCAGCAAGGTAAAAATGTCACCAAGAATAGTCCTGCTGGTTCCAACGTATCCGTGAGCAAAGTCGCCCAAATTCAGATTGTTCACAAGGATTGTATCCATTCCTTGAAGAACGAAGGTCGGTGGCGTGATTCCTATTCGAGGGAAACTATGAAGCCAGCCGGATATCTTTAAGGCCTTATCCCGATCAGAAATATATGATGTAGTCCTGGTAGAGTGTTTTACCGCGTAGATCCCAACGTGCGGCATTATCGCGGAATCGACGTCCGCCGCCGCCAATATTACCTGGTTCAGATACTTTTCCACCGGCACCTGCTTAGCGGCAAGCACTTCGATGGCGCCGAGTACGCACCTGCATCCCATACTATGGGCGATAATATTTGCACTCCCTTGTGTGGAATGCCTGACGAACTGCTCAATGAACTCAGCTAGTGCGTACTTGCTTGCTTCAGCAGCGGCTTCGTCTGCACTATAGCTCAGCAGATTTCCTTTAGAAGGCCAACTGAATAGACCTATGCCTTGTCCAAGACCAAGGTCGTATCCTATCTGTGCCGATCGGATGACGGCTTGTTCGAAGCTGTTGTTAAAGCCGTGGACGAATATGGTCGGGCGTTCTTTGATTTTCATCCGAAGTGAAGTGTCGCGAAGCAACGACCAAAAGAGTTCGCCGTTGAGCGGAATCAAGGTCTCTATTTTTAGGCGATCGTCTTTTCTGTTAACGAGCCTCTTCCATAACGGTGAACCTAGCGATCCTATTTGGTGCCCTTCCGGAACGTCGACTTCGCAAACACCGTAGCTTAGATTTGGGTCTAGATTGCCATTAAACCCCGTCAAGACACCTCTGGTATAGACCGGAATCCTATTTGTTCCGAAGAATACATCGTACTTATTCTTTCTGGTCTTTGGTTTTTCCTCTTTAACTTCTTTTAGGAAGTGCGGCTTGGCGCTGCTTTTGGAAGAATCTGCACGCTCAGCGAGTTCCGACCGATAGGACTCTCGATCGGGAAAAACTCGAACCGAGTGTATAGCCGCTACGTTCTGCTGTTTGGTGTCAAGTTTACTTCCAATGAACAAGGCGCTGGATATATGTGCGCTCTCAAACGCGACGCCGGTTACGATTGAATTGTCGAAAATTGCGCCCGAAAATAATGAGCGAGCGATATTTGCACCGGCTAGATTGGCACGAGTGAACTTCGCCTTTTCGAAATTAGACTTAGACATGTCTGCCTCAGTCAAGTTCGCACCAGAAAAGGCCGCGTTGCAAAAATTCAGGCCAGACAAATCCGCTCCGGCCAAGTTAGCGTTGGATAGATCAATGCGTTCAAAGAAACGCGATGTCTTCGGCGCGTCGCGAAAGTCCGGCGGCAACAAATCGAAAAATCTTATCCCCGACAGATCCGGCGCGAACGTCACTTTCTTGCGGCGTCTGTTCCATTGCTCAACACCTTCACTGAGCCAATTCACATGCCAACGGTCAGCCATAATTCCCCGAAGTAATCAGTATAAATAGAGAAACAATCCTCACTTCGGTAGTGCAAGTCAAGCATCGGCTACAACCTTTGGTGATTTTGCACAACCGCCATCGTGACCGAAGGAGCAGGCAATCAGCTGCATCAGATGTAGCTACACGAAAGACTGCTCAGCGACGTCTAAATTGATTGATCGCGCTCGTAGCTTCAGTAGAAATTTTCTGTCGAAAATTTCCCCCACCCTCCCCACCCATGCCATCATCCCCTCACCCCACCACGGATACACCGGCAGGCGTGCCGGCGAGGTGGGGTCGGCGCTGGGTGTTTGAGGAGGACGCAAGCTCTCTCATCCGGGGTTCGCAGAAAATGGTCTCCCTCCGGTGACGGCGGGTTCCGTCGCAAGACGGGTCCGAGTCGAGCCCGGACGTGCCTGTGAGGCACACATGGTCTCGTCGCGAAGTTGGGCGAGAAGGCAGAGAGACCGGAGTTGCGTTCATAAACCGCCGAACGGGGTGCTGGAAGGCACCATATTTTTTACTCTATCGAGGTGTTTTCCAGCACCCCGTCCGAACTGCCGCCTTCGGGCTGGCGCCAGCAGTGCAGGATCAAGCCACGGGTGAAACCAGCCGCGTGACGGCCTTGCCGCGCGCCGGAACCGAAGAGGACCGCAATGCCGCAGCACGCCCATGATAATCCCGGCAAGGACCTCAAGGACCGCCTCGGTCTCGAGTTGATCGTTGCGCTGGCGGCGAGGACATCGGAGATGCTGTCCATGCCGGTCTTAACCTGCCCGATCAACCGCTGCCGCCGCGCTCGCGCCTGCCAGCGCATCGCCGTCAAGGGAAGCAAGCTCGCCTGCGTCCATACGCTGCCCTCGGAATACACACCCTGCTTCACCGACTATCTCGGCTGGGCCGGGATGGCCTGCGCCGATGCTCGCGATGGAGAGCACGGCGCGATGTTCCGGCTCCTTGACCTCCTGCCGCCGGACCTGCGCGGCCATACGGTGTCGGTCGTCCGTGATTGCCTTGCCGGCGACGCCCGGGCGCTCGCCTGCCTTGATGAGACACTTGCCCTTATCGCCGAGAAAGCGCCACCGGTCTTCGAGCACCCGCAGGAGGAAGCGCAGGCCACACCCTGATGCGATCGCGATCGCGATCGTGATCGCCACCGCCCCCGCCCCCGGCGCCCCGCCCGCCGACATCGCGTTAAACTTGCGTCAACGCCCGCGTGGCATATCTCGCATCGAGACACGGTAGGAGACTTTTATGGCATTCGTCGGCTTCAAGAACACCCACAATCACACGATCTACGTCAATCCGGCCCAGGTGCTCTATGTCTCGACCTATGAGGAAGACGTCACGATCATCGCTTACGCCGCCGCCGATGCCGCCGGCAAGCCTGCCGTCTCCTATGTGCGCGGGAGTGCCGACATGGTGCAGCACAAGCTCAGCGCCGGCGCGGCCCGCTGATCGCACTCGCGTCTACCGGGAATTTCGCTCGCGTTTAGCGGGCAGTCGCCCAACAGTTGGGCATTCGCACGGATTGAGGATGTGAACGTGCCGTTCCGGTACGCATTCCCGGAATGGGTCAGCGATACCGGCTCGCCGTTACCAATCGTCAAGTGTTTGAATCTTTGGCCATTCCCGCTTTGGAGCGGCTGGTGTCAGAATAATGTCGCTTGCATTTTGCTCCGTTTACTGGCACCAATTGTGTACTCGGGCATTTGCATGCCGGTGACTGGACTGATGTGGCTGAGCCCTTCTTTGAGGGGCGGCGTGGGGGGACCTTCACGCGCGTAGACGTTCTTTCCCCGTTCGTGAACTACTCGACTGACCCTTCGCGTTCTGAGTTAAGATGAGGGAGCGCGAAAGTGAAAGCCGTCCGTTTCCTCTCGGGGGGATGGATACCAGACAGACTACAGGGAAAAGGACCTATCCCAATGGCCACCAAAGGCGTCGTAAAATTCTTCAACCAGGACAAGGGTTTTGGTTTCATCACTCCTGATGGCGGTGCGAAGGACGTATTCGTTCACATCTCCGCTCTCCAGGCTTCCGGCATCCAGTCGCTCCGCGAAGGCCAGCAGGTTACCTTCGACACCGAGCCGGATCGCATGGGCAAGGGCCCGAAGGCCGTCAACATCTCGGCCAACTAATACTGGTTTCTGCCTCGGCAGGACTGCGAAACGGCGCTCCGCAAGGGCGCCGTTTTCGTTTTCCGGCTTGCTGGCGCCGGGTGGCTCGATCGGGTGCCAATGGGATGGCAGCGTGCAATGAAGGCGTGATAGCTTAAATGCGCCTCCCCCATTGATCGCAATGGACGAACCCGGCATAGCTGCATTATGAATGACGACAATTTCCGCTAAGGCCCCCGCAATGGTAAACTATATCGAAGCCTCCTCCGCGCCATCCAAGAATACCGGCGCCATCAGGCTCTACGGCGCCGATGCCTTCGCGGGCATGCGCAAGGCGTGCCAGGTCACCGCCCGGTGTCTCGATGCGCTTGACGATATCGTCAAGCCGGGTGTGACGACCGATGCGATCGATCGCTTCGTCTTCGATTTCGGGCTTGAGAATGGCGCTGTTCCGGCGACGCTCAATTACCGTGGCTATACGAAATCCACCTGCACCTCGATCAACCATGTCGTGTGCCACGGCATTCCGGATGCCAAGCCGCTGCGCGAGGGCGACATCGTCAATATCGACGTCACCTATGTGGTCGATGGCTGGCATGGCGATTCCAGCCGCATGTATACCGTCGGCACCGTCAAGCGCGCCGCCGAGCGGCTGCTTGAGGTGACCTATGAATCGCTGATGCGCGGGATCGCCGCCGTGCGCCCCGGTGCGCGCACCGGCGCCATCGGCGAGGCGATCCAGACCTATGCCGAGGCCGAGCGGTGCTCCGTGGTGCGCGATTTCTGCGGCCATGGGGTCGGCGCGCTGTTTCACGACAGCCCGAATATCCTGCATTACGGCCGCGCCAGCGAGGGGCCGGAGCTGCGCGAGGGCATGATCTTCACGATCGAGCCGATGATCAACCTCGGCCGGCCGCATGTGAAGGTCTTGGCTGATGGCTGGACCGCCGTTACCCGCGACCGGTCGCTGTCTGCGCAATACGAGCACACGGTCGGCGTCACCGCCGATGGCTGCGAGATCTTCACGCTGTCGCCCGGCGGGCTCGACCGCCCGGGCCTGCCACCCCTCACAAAATGAGCAGTTGATGGCAAAAGGACCGGTTTCCCATTCCGAAGACCTGGAGCTGCCTTTCGCGGCGGATGAGGACGATGGCATGGACGAGCGGTCCTTTTTCGCCGAGCAGGCCGGCAAGCCCGCAGCGCTCCGGCCCTCGCCTGCCAAGGAAGAGCATTACCACGGCCACCGCGAGCGGCTGCGCCAGCGCTTCCGCGATCATGGCGATACAGCGCTTGCCGATTACGAGATGCTGGAGCTGATGCTGTTCCGGCTGATCCCGCGCCGCGATACCAAGCCGATCGCCAAGGCGCTGCTGGAGCGCTTCGGCTCGCTCGCCGCCGTCTTCGGCGCACCGATCGCGCTGCTGCAGGAGGTGAAGGGTGTCGGCGAGGCTGTGGCGCTGGACCTGAAGCTGATCTCGACCATCGCCCACCGGACGCTGAAGAGCGAGCTGCGCGGCAAGCAGGTGCTGTCGTCCTGGTCGTCTGTCATCGAATACTGCCACGCCGCCATGGCGCACGAAACGCGCGAGCAGTTCCGCATCCTGTTCCTCGACAAGCGCAACGCGCTGATCGCCGACGAAGTCCAGGGGCATGGCACCGTCGACCATACGCCGGTTTATCCGCGCGAAGTGGTGCGCCGCGCGCTGGAGCTTTCAGCCACCGCGATCATTCTGGTCCACAACCACCCGTCCGGCGACCCCACGCCATCGCGTGCCGATATCGACATGACCAAGATGATCATCGATACGGCCAAGCCGCTCGGCATCACCGTGCACGACCACATCATCATCGGCAAGGACGGCCATGCCAGCCTCAAGGGCTTGCGGCTGATCTGAATCGCCCGCCGGGAATTTCCCCGCACGGGTCTGGTCCGCTATTCTGCGGCGACCTGTTATTTCTCATCGTCGATGGCCGCCTCTATGGCGAACCATCCTGCAGCACCGACACCGCCGCCCTTATTTCGTCTCGCTCATTCCTAATATTCGGCCGTAAATCAATCTGCAACATTGACCGGATACCTGTGAACGCGCCATTTTGCGTCGCAATATGATTCCAGCTTTTCAACCGGGGCCTGCTTCCATGTTTCAATACGATCTCGTTGTTGTGGGGAGCGGCCCGGCCGGTCGCCGTGGTGCTATTCAGGCCGCCAAGCTCGGCAAGAAGGTGCTCGTCATCGAGCAGGGCAAGCGCGTCGGCGGCGTCTCCGTTCATACAGGCACCATCCCCTCGAAGACCTTGCGCGAGACGGCGCTCAATCTCTCCGGCTGGCGCGAGCGCGGCTTCTACGGCAAGGCCTACCGGGTCAAGCAGGAGATCAGCGCCGAGGACCTGCGTCGCCGCCTGCTGATCACGCTCGACCATGAAGTCGAAGTGCTGGAGCACCAGTTCGCGCGCAACCGCGTGCAGCACCTGCGCGGCAAGGCGAGCTTCATCGATGCCTCGACGCTCGAAATCGTCAAGGACGACGGCGAAGTCATGCGCGTCTCGGCCGCCAGCATTCTGCTTGCCGTCGGCACCAAGCCGTTCCGCCCGGATTATATCCCCTTCGACAACAGAACGGTTCTCGACAGCGACGAGCTGCTCGATATCGAGGAACTGCCGCGCTCCATGGTCGTGATCGGTGCCGGCGTCATCGGTATCGAATATGCCACCATCTTCAGCGCGCTCGATACCGCCGTCACGCTGATCGATCCGAAGTCGACGATGCTCGACTTCATCGACAAGGAAATCGTCGAGGATTTCACTTACCAGCTGCGCGACCGCAACATGAAGATCATGCTCGGCACCAAGGCTGAGAAGGTCACCAAGCTCGATGACGGCAAGGTCGAGCTCATTCTCGACAATGGTCGCCGCCTGGTGACAGACATGGTTCTGTTCGCGGCAGGCCGCATGGGCGCCACCGATGCGCTGAACCTGAAGGCGGCGGGCCTCGAGGCCGACAGCCGTGGCCGCCTCAAGGTCAATCCCGAGACGTTCGAGACATCCGTGCCCGGCATTTACGCGGCGGGCGACGTGGTCGGCTTCCCAAGCCTCGCTTCCACCTCGATGGAACAGGGCCGCATCGCGGCGCGCGTCGCCGTCGGCGCCGTGGCCAAGGAGCCGCCGAAATACTTCCCCTACGGGATCTATGCCGTGCCGGAGATTTCCACCTGCGGCTTGACGGAAGAAGAGATGAAGGAACGCGGCATTCCCTATGAATGCGGCATCGCCCGTTTCCGCGAGACCTCGCGCGGCCATATCATGGGCCTCGATACCGGTCTCCTGAAGCTGATCTTCTCGCTCAAGACGCGCCGCCTGCTCGGCGTCCACATCGTCGGCGAAGGCGCGACCGAGCTGGTTCACATCGGCCAGGCCGTGCTCAATCTCAAGGGAACGGTCGAGTATTTCGTCGAGAACACGTTCAACTACCCGACTCTCGCCGAAGCCTACAAGATCGCCGGCCTCGATGCCTGGAACCGGATGGGCGATATCAAGTCCGAATTGTGATCGCGCGATTTTGCGTGTCGGGGCGGTGGTCGCGACACGCATATTACAGTTTAAACAATAGCTTAGACTTTCCGGATCCGCCCGATCGTGGGCGCGTCGGCGTCGCAAAAGCGTCTCTTGTATAATCCGCAGTCTCTGGTAGCGTCGCTGGTGGGGGTTCTCTCTTACCAGTGAGTGAACGTGCGCGAACAGTCCGAGACGTCTGACCGGAATTTTCAACTCATCCTCATCAAGCCGTCGCACTATGACGACGATGGCTATGTCATTCGCTGGTGGCGGGCGATGATCCCGTCCAATTCGCTGGCGGCGCTCTATGGAATTGCCGCCGATTGCGCCGAGCGGCGGGTGCTCGGACCCGGTGTCGGCATCGACATCACCGTTATCGACGAGACCAATACGCGGGTGAACACCTCAGCATTGCTGCGGCAGCTGAAAGCCAACGGCAATTTCGGCATGGTGGCGCTGGTCGGCGTGCAATCGAACCAGTATCCGCGTGCGCTCGACATCGCCCGGCCTTTCCGCGATGCCGGCATTCCTGTTGCGATGGGTGGCTTTCATGTGTCCGGCTGTCTGTCGATGCTCGACGGCCACGCCGTGGGCCTCGACGAATGCCGGGAGATGGGCATCTCGATGTTCGCCGGCGAAGTCGAGGGGCGGCTGGACAAGGTGCTGCAGGACGCGGCATCCGGTGCTCTGGCGCCGCTCTACAATTTCATGAACGATCTTCCGAGCATCGAGGGTGCGGCGGTTCCGTTCCTGCCGAAGGTCAATGTCGCGCAGACGCTTGGATTGAGCACCAGTTTCGATGCCGGGCGCGGCTGTCCTTACCAGTGTTCCTTCTGCACCATCATCAACGTACAGGGCCGCAAGTCACGCTTCCGCACAGCCGATGATGTCGAGAAGCTGGTGCGGATGAACTGGACGCAGGGCATCCACAAGTTCTTCATCACCGACGACAACTTCGCCCGTAACAAGGATTGGGAGGCGATCTTCGACCGGCTGATCCAACTGCGTGAAAAGGATGGCATTCCGCTCGGCTTGATGATCCAGGTCGATACGCTGTGCCACAAGATCCCCAACTTCATCGAGAAATCGAAGCGCGCCGGCGTCACCCGCGTGTTCATCGGGCTGGAGAACGTCAACCCCGACAATCTGACGGCGGCGAAGAAGAACCAGAACAAGATCACCGAATACCGCAAGATGCTGCTCGCCTGGAAGGCGCAGGGTATCATGACGCTGGCCGGCTATATTCTCGGCTTCCCGGCCGATACGCCGGAATCGATCCGTCGCGATATCGCGATCATCCAGCACGAGCTGCCGCTCGATGTGATCGAGTTCTTCGTGCTGACACCGCTGCCCGGCTCGGAAGATCACCAGACGCTGTTCCGCAAGGGCGTGGCGATGGATCCGGATCTCAACATCTATGATGTCGAGCATGTCTGCACCGACCATCCGAAGATGAGCAAGCAGGAGTGGGAGAGCATCTATCAGGAGGCTTGGTCGCTCTACTATTCGCCTGATCATATGAAGACGCTGCTGCGCCGGGCGGTGGCGACGGGCGTGCCGCTGGCGCGGCTGGTGAAGGTGCTGGTGTCGTTCGCCACCACCGTGCCGCTCGAAAACGTGCATCCGCTGCAGAGCGGGCTGTTGCGCTTGAAACATCCCTCGGAGCGCCGGCCGGTTTTGCCACGCGAGAGCGCCCTGGTCTTCTGGCCGCGCTTCATCGGCGAGACGATCACCAAGCATCTGAAGCTCGGAGGTACGATCGCGCGACTGGCGGTCACCGCCTTCATGATTTCACGCGACAAGAATGCCAAGACCTATATGGACCAGGCATTGACACCTGTCGGTGACCACGAGGATGAGACGCTGGAGCTCTTCACCAAGACGGCGGGCGGTCAGGCGGCGGTCTCGCATATCAAGAAGGTCAACGAGCTCACGCATGCGCATCGGGCGGGCTGAAATCGGTGTTGTTGCCTGACCTCAAATTTTGAGCACAAAAAACCCCGCTTGAAGCGGGGTTTTTCGTTGGATCGATTGGCCGGAGATTACTCGGCGCCTTCCTCGGAAGCCTTCTTCTTCGGAGCGGCCTTCTTCTTCGGAGCAGCTTCTTCGCCTTCAGCGGCTTCAGCCTTGGCAGCAGCCTTCTTCTTCGGAGCGGCCTTCTTGGCTTCCTTCTCGGAGCCTTCGCCTTCTTCGTCGGCGAGCAGCTCTTCCTTGGTGACCTTCTTGTCGGTGACGTCGAGTTCGGTCAGCAGATGGTCGATGACCTTCTCTTCGAAGATCGGCGCGCGGATCGAAGCGGCCGCACCCGGCTGGCTGCGGAAGAATTCGAGGATCTGCTTTTCCTGGCCCGGATACTGACGCAGCTGCTCGTAGATGGCGCGCTGCATTTCGTCTTCGCTCACTTCGACGCCGGCCTTTTCGCCGATTTCGGAGAGAACGAGGCCGAGACGGACGCGGCGCTCAGCGAGCTTCTTGTACTCTTCGCGAGCCTGCTCTTCCGTCGTGTCTTCGTCTTCGAAGGTCTTGCCGGACTGTGCGAGGTCGTTGGCGACCTGGTTCCAGATGCCGTTGTACTCGGCGTCGACGAGCGAAGCCGGGGTCTCGAACTTGTACATTTCGTCGAGCTGGTCGAGGATCTGACGCTTGACCTTCTGGCGGGTCATCGAGCCGTACTGCGATTCGATCTGGCCGCGAACGATTTCCTTCAGGCGGTCAGCCGATTCCAGACCGAGCTTCTGAGCCAGTTCGTCGTTGATTTCGACGTCGGCAGGAGCAGCAACATCCTTGACGGTAACGTCGAAGGTGGCTTCAGCGCCAGCGAGGTTCTTGGCCGGGTAGTCAGCCGGGAACGTGACGTTGATGGTCTTTTCGTCGCCAGCCTTGGTGCCGACGAGCTGTTCTTCGAAGCCCGGGATGAAACGGCCCGAGCCGAGAACGAGTTCGGCGCCCTGGTCGGTGCCGCCTTCGAAGGCAACGCCGTCGACCTTGCCGACGTAGTCCATGGTGATGCGGTCGCCGTCTGCGGCCTTGCCCTTCTTGGTCTCGTAGGAACGGGCGCTTTCAGCGACCTTGAGAACCTGCTCGTTGACTTCCTCGTCGGAGATATCAACGACTTCGCGGGTGATCTTGACGCCCTTGACGGACTTCAGTTCGATCGGGGGCAGAACTTCGTAGGAGAGCGTGAACTCGAAATCCTTCTGAGCCGACAGGATCAGTTCTGCTTCGTCCTTGTCTTCCGTCATCGCGATTTCAGGCTGCGTGGCGGACTTTTCGCCGCGCTCGGCGAGAATGGAGGTCGGCTGTTCGCGGACGATCTCGTTGACGAGGTCGGCCATGATAGACTTGCCGTAAACCTTCTTGAGGTGAGCGGCCGGAACCTTGCCCGGACGGAAGCCGTTGATCCGGACCTTGTCCTTCACGTCGGCAAGACGCTCGTTCATCTTGGTTTCCATGTCCTTGGCCGGGATTACGACCTTGATTTCGCGCTTCAGCCCTTCAGCGAGCGTTTCGATAACCTGCATGTCTTCCTACCTTCAATTCGTGGCGGCCGTGCCCAGACGCCGTTCGTTTCGATGAGCACGACGCCGGAAAGTGCCGGGCGTGGCTTGTTCTCAATTCTTCTTCGTTCTGCGTGAGCGGAACGGCGCTTGGCTCCGGGCAATCGAGGGGCACCGTTTTCGGTCCCTCGCCTGCAAGCCAGCTTTGGTGCGGGTAGAGAGACTTGAACTCCCACGCCTTGCGGCACCAGAACCTAAATCTGGCGTGTCTACCAATTTCACCATACCCGCGTTCTCAAAAACCGCATGCATATGCCTGCACATGAGGCCTTCCGGAGCGCGGCGTCTCTATATCACCCGATTTGGAGGAGGCAAAGGAAAAATGAAGGTCAAATGACAGCGATTTTTCCCGCCACCGCGCGGACTTGCGGCTGCAACCGGTCAAACTCAGTAAAGCGGCTCCTCATAGGCCGGCTTGCCGTCCACCAGCAGGCTTTTGATCTGCGCCATGCCATTGGCGCCAACGCTTGCAGCAATCGACACCTGCCCATCACGGCGCGCCTCTTCCAGCGCATGTCCAGCACCTTCTGGAACGTAATAGCGCTCGATGCCGTATTCGACACGGATGGTTTCGGCCTGCGATGTCTCGCCGTAACTATAGAAGGGCTGGGTGTGGAGCACGGCCGTACCGTCGGCTGGCGGGAGCTTGTCGAAGGATGATTCGGCGATCTGCCAGAAACCGCCCTCGCCCGGCTTGATGCGCACCCAGAGGCTGCGCTCGGCCGCCTCCTTCGGCATGGCGCCTGATATCGAGGAGACGGGTACGGAGGAGATGTCGTAGTTCAGCACCACGTAATCGCCGCGCAGGAAGTCGCGCGGATCGACGGGCGCGGTCTTCAACAGAACCTGCGTTCCGTTGCGCAGGACGGATGCGCGGCTCTGGACGATATAGCCGAGCACGGCCGTCTGCAGCAGCGCCACGGTGACGGCGGCGGTGACGCAACGGCGCTTCGAGTAGCCCTTGAAGGAGAATATGCTCATTGGACCGCCTCCCTGGCCTTGCCGGCAAATCGTCGTTCGAGACGGATGACGATCCATGCAACGGCGGCGACGAAGAGGCCGGAGCAGAGGAAGAGCCCCGAGGTGCCGAGGATGGAACCGACTGTCACCGAGCCGAGATAGAGAATTTCGACGGCGAAGACCGTGTAGGCCAGATAGCGGACGGCACCGTTGTCACGCCCCTGCAAGGCGATCGCCAGCACGGAGGCGGCGAGCGTGACGACGCCGAGCGGGAGAACCCATTTGCTGGCATCGAGCTCAACATGCAGCAGGAAAAGGCCGATGACGGCTAGCAGGAAGGAATAGAAGGCGGGTGCTGCACCGGCGCCCTTGATCAGCGAGGACAGGCGCGCAACGGGCAGGCTGACCAGCACGAAGACCGCCATGCCGCCGATGACATAGATCAGCGCCAGCCACAGGTCGGAATTCAGCGTGTAGAGCCAGGCGAGCCAGCCAAGCAGCAGCAGATAGGCCAGATGGCGCACGCGGCCGGCGCCGGTATAGCGCACCAAGGCGACGACGACCGCCGCCATGACGGGCGCTGCCCATGAATCGAGCGTCATCAGGCGCATGTCGGAGCCGCTGAGATAAAGGCCGAAGCTGCCCCAGGCGAGGAAGCCCGCCACGCCCGACACCACGCCTGAGCGGAACAGCACGGCCGAGACCACGGCCATGGCGAACCAGAGATACATGACCGTCTGCTCATCGCCCGACAGATGATACATCTGCCCGACCAGCGAGATGGCGCCGCCGAAGGTGAGCGTCCCTATGACGAGCAGCGCGTTGGCGGCGGCGATCTGGCCACGGACCAAGGCCGCGCCGGCGCCGAGATGGACGGACCAGATAAGCGCGAGGATGAAGAACATCCTGACGAGACGCGGTATCGCCTCCCAGTTGGAGGCAACCACCAGTAGGATCGCGGCGCCGAGCAGGATGGCGGCGAGGATCATCAGCACATTGCCGAGACTGAAGCTTGCCGGACGCCCGTCATATTCCTTGAGCAGCGCATCGGCGGTCTGCTCGGTGAGCAACCCCTTGCCGACCCACTGCGACAAATCCCTCTCCAGACGTCCGCGATACATGCCCTACCCCGCAAATCGCGCGCAAACAGCCCTCCGGCGCGCCTCATTTTCAACCTTATAGACGCGGTTTGGTGATTGAGGAAACGGCTCCTTGTTATTTCCTTCACAGACCCTTTCGGCACAGACATTCGGAGCTGCCGTTAATCGCCCGGCAAGACTTTGCGCATAGGCTTCGTCTTGCCATGCATATTGCGCATGGAGACGGCCAAGATACTGCATCGCACTCTTCACTCAAAACCATTGAGCATGCGCGCAGCCGGGATGTACCCGGACCGGATTACCGGACGCCTTCGGATATGATTTCCGCCGACATGATCGGGATTTGGATCTATCCTCTCTTCCAAACACCCCGATCGACCTGCAACATCCTCCTCCCAGTTGCCGGTCATACGTATGGACGCCCATCGGATTGCGCATCCGGTGGGCGTCTTCGTTTTATCATCCGCAGGGCGGCTCATCCGCGCCGACGCCGCTGGATTGCTCATTTTGCCTATTGATTGACCAGAACGTGGCCAAATCGTGCCATTTACAGCTTGAGAAATGCAGCGGCTGCATATGTGCGTTGAATTCTTGTCTCTGTTAGCTCTTCGCAGTGCAATATATATTCAGCTCATCAAATAGAGGTCAGCGCCGATAGGCGGCAGCTGGCAGACGCAAGCCCTCGGAAAGGGGACCGACATGAACATTTCTCGCTCTTTCAACAACTGGCGCAAGTATCGTCAGACCGTTACCGAACTCGGCCGCATGACCAACCGCGAATTGCACGACCTCGGCATCGACCGCGCCGACATCCAGCGCGTTGCTCGCGACGCCGTTCGCTAATATCTCCGCTGATCTCAGGGCGGTTCGCTTCCTCCCAAGCCAATCCCCTCACCAAGACGCCCGCTGCCACCAGGCAACGGGCGTTTTCTTTTGTCTTAACACCTCATTAACGCCTGAGTTGCGCCAAAGCCCCGTATTCCGCCTGCTCAAAAAGTGACGCTTGCGCTTTATCTGTGCATCGTACTGCACAATTGCATGGCAGGAGCCTAATAAATGCACTGCACAATATGACCGGGATCACCTATATCAGCGTCAACCACTGAGACGGCAATCGCGCCGCTCACTGAACTGATCTTGAGGAACTACCCCATGAACCCGATCCGCATTGCAAAGAGCTGGATTAGCTACCGCCGTACCCTTAGCGAACTCGGCAGCCTCTCCAACCAGGCCCTCGCCGACATCGGCGTAAGCCGCTACCAGATCCACAACATCGCTTCGCGCGCTTTCCGCTAATAGCGGAACGCCTGAAGTACCCAAAACGGCGCCTTTAGGGCGCCGTTTTCGCGTTTTAAGTTATTGATTTTATTGTGTACTGTTTATTTTGATACAGCCCCGTTATAACTTTTTTTGATCCAGAATGGTCGATTTGGTCGATATTGCACGGTAGCAACCGAGTATCATGTTGCGTCGGAGACCATTCAAGTCCGTCTGGGGAATGTTATGACACACGACTTCTTCGATACCGACGCTGGCAAATTCATCAGCCGAGCCAAGTGCTTTCTTGAAGCGGCCAGCGTTCTCGACGAGAAGATGCAAGATGGCCAAAGCGGTATGCTGTTCACCCCTACCCTGCACTTGGTGGGTCATGGCCTTGAGCTACTGCTCAAAGGCTGCCTCCTCCACAATGGAGTGTCTAAGTCTCGTGCTGTAGCCTTCTCTCACCGAATTAACGATATGTGGCTAGATAACCTTGTGGCGCCGGTGAGAGAGGCAACTATCCACAACGCCCGCATCACACACCAATACGCAATCTCGAGCGGGTTGTTCCCAGACGCCAGAAGTATCGCCGATCCTGTTGAGAAGTTCGAGGAATTCAGGGCTGCGTTGGGCGACTTACATGCTGAGCCGAAGCATTTTCCCATACGCTACCCGACCGAAGAGGATCGATTAGGTCCGCGGACGCCGCTCCTCGTAGGCACACTATGGCGTACAGCTGATGACTACGTGAAGCGGCCCAATGAATTTCTTATCAGGTAGGGAACGATCGATCCGCTTGCCAGTTATCTCGATGCAAGGTTTGAAATCCACCTTGCCACGGATGCATCGCCCTATGCGATCCGTCAGAAGCCCGGCGTCGGATTAGTCCGCACCGGGCTTTTCCTTTGTGGGCGCTCCGGTCGCGCCTCCTAAATATCACGATTGCCTAAAATACAACTGCCGAATAAAGTGTGCCGCGCACTCGGCCAAAATGCGGGCCGGCGCGCGCAATAGCTCATTACAGCATTCACGGGCGTGGCTTGCCCATAGCCGAGCTGCACCCCCGATCCCCCAGTGCATCCAAGTGCTCCGATCAACTTTCCCAAGGACAACGTGATGGCTGACCCAAACGCTAAAACTCGTGCCTGCCCGATCTGCAAGGAAGAGATCAAAGTCGCCGCTACTCGCTGCATTCACTGCCATTCCGAAATCCCTCCAGGCGCCGATGGACGCGCCAGGCCGCCAATGATCATGGGCCGGCGCATTCGTGCGAAGGCGCATACCGCTCCAAAGGCCACATTCAACGCGGGCCCATCTTCAGCCTGCAACGATCTCGAGATCGATGACGCCGGCGTCTGGGAGTACATCGGCGAGGATGAGGACTACTGCTATTACTGGGGCCCTTCCTAAGACCTAGCGGCGATTGGATCATCGCAGTTCATTGTTCACCTACATCTCCAACGCCCGCAACTTCTCCACCGCGAAATCCACGAAGGCCCGTGTCTTGGCCGAGACGTGGCGGCCCTCGGCATGAACGACGTGGATCGGCAGCGGCGGTTCTTCGTAATCTTCGAGCGTCAGACGCAGCTGGCCCGCGGCGACGTGACGGCTGACCTGGTAGGACAGCGGGCGGGAGAGTCCACAGCCGGTGACCGACGCGGCGATCGCGGCGTCGACCGTGTTGCAGTAGAGGCGCGGATGGAGCGTTGCGGCGGCGCCGTCGGGGGCGAAATGCCAGTCGAGGGGTGCCGACGAGCCGGTGTTGACGATCGTGGCGTGGTTGGCGAGATCGGCGGGTTTCTTCGGTTCGCCGTGGCGTTCGAAATAGGACGGTGCGCCGCAGACGACGCGGCGGACGCTTCCCACCTTGATCGCCGTCTGGTCGGAATCCTGCAGGCGGCCGATGCGGATCGCGACGTCGATCCCCTCCTCCACCAGGCTGACGATCCTGTCGAAGAGCAGAACACGGCCGGTCACGCCCTTATGGATATCGAGAAACTCGGTCATGACAGGCATGATATGCAGCTGCCCGAACTGCACGGGCGCGGTGATGGTCAGCATGCCTGATGGCGTCGCGTGCGAGCCGCCGGCGGAGGCCTCGGCTTCGTCGATCTCGGCCAGAATGCGTTTGCAGTCATCGGCATAGCGGCGGCCGGCCTCGGTCAGGTTCACCGATCGTGTCGACCGCACGAAGAGGCGCGCGCCGGTGGTATCCTCGAGAAAGGCCACCGCGCGGGTGACTGCGGGCGGGCTCATGTGCAGCTGTCGCGCCGCTTCCGCGAAGCTTGCCGTCTCGGAAACCCGCACAAGGACTTTCATGCATTGAAGCCGATCCATATCGAAGCCTTTTATTCCGCACAGAGAAACAGTCCCTTTCCTATAATCTAAATTCCATACGAAATCAGGAACAATTATTCTCTCCGCCAACATCAACGGAGACCAATTCCATGAAGCTCTATTCGCACCCGCTTTCCGGCCATGCGCACCGCGCCTGCCTGTTCATCTCGCTTGCCGGGATCGACGCCGAGATTGTCGACATCGATCTCGCCGGTGGCGAGCACAAGAAGCCCGCCTTCCTGGCGCTCAACCCGTTCGGGCAGATTCCCGTTCTCGATGATAACGGGCTGGTGCTTGCGGATTCGAATGCGATCCTGGTCTACCTCGCCAAGAAGCATGCGGCGGATTGGCTGCCTGAGGATGCCGTGGGCGCCGCTTCCGTTCAGCGCTGGCTTTCGGTGGCTGCCGGCGAGATCGCCTATGGCCCTGCCGCCGCGCGGCTGGTGACGGTGTTCGGCGCGAGCTTCGACACCGAAGAGGTGATCGGACGCGCGCACCGCATTCTGGCGCTGATCGACGCGGAACTGGCCGGCAAGGCATGGATCGCGGCGGATCGGCCGACGATCGCCGACGTCGCGCTCTACAGCTACATCGCCCGTGCGCCGGAGGGGAATGTCGATCGCTTCCGCTACGGCAATGTCAGCGCCTGGTTGAAGCGCATGGAAGCGCTGCCCGGCTTCCGGCCATTCCAGAAGACGGCGATCGGCATTCCCGACGCGGCCTGAGACAGGCCACGCGGCGGCGCCGATCCTGAAGACCCACGAAGGAGAATGTCATGCTTGCATTGAAGCAGACCGAAAAGCCTTCCCCGTGGCATGACGGGGAGATTGCCCTGCAGGAAAAGGCCGGCGTTGCCGCGCGCATGAAGGATGTGGGCGCGCGCGTGCTGCGCGACCACCTGATAGACCAGCATCGCCAGTTCTACCCGCAGCTGCCCTTCATCGTGCTCGGCACGGTGGACGCCAATGGCGACGCCTGGGCGACGCTGCGGGCGAACTATCCTGGGTTCCTCGACAGTCCGGATGTGCATACGCTGAGCGTCAAGCTTGCGCGCGAGCCGGGCGATCCGGCCGATCGGGGGATGGAGGACGGCGATGCGATCGGCATGCTCGGGATCGAGCTGCAGACGCGCCGACGAAACCGGCTGAACGGCACGATCGCACGCAGCACAGCGGAGCGCTTCGATGTCGCGGTCGGGCAATCCTATGGGAACTGCCCGCAATACATCCAGCTGCGCGATTTCGGCTTCAGCCGCGAGCCTGAACTCTCCTCGGCCGTGCCGGCCGTTGTTTCGGAGGCGCTGGATACCCGGGCGATGGCGCTGATCACGAAGTCGGATACGTTCTTCGTGGCGTCCTATGCCGATCGTGACGATGGCGAGCGGCAGGTGGATGTTTCGCACCGGGGCGGCAAGCCGGGCTTCGTGCGAATCGGCGAGGATGGTGTTCTGACGATCCCCGACTTCGCCGGCAATCTGTTCTTCAATACGCTCGGCAATATTCTCATCAATGGCCGCGCCGGTCTTGTCTTCGTCGATTTCGACAGCGGCGACCTGCTGCAACTGTCTGGTGATGCCGAAGTCGTTCTGGATTCGCCGGAGATCGCCGCTTTCCAGGGTGCGGAGCGTCTGTGGCGCTTCCGTCCGCGTCGTGTCGTCTACCGGGCGGATGCGCTGCCGCTTCGGTGGAATTCGCGTGCCGACGGGCAATCGCCGAACGCGCTGATGACCGGCGATTGGAAGTCGGCGGCCGGTCGCATCAGCGCCGCCGAGATGGCGAGCCGCTGGCGGCCGCTAAGGGTGGCACGGATTGTCGATGAGAGTGCCGGCATCCGCTCGTTCCACCTGGAGCCCGTCGATGGCGGCGGGCTGATCGCGCATGCGGCCGGGCAATATCTGCCGATACGCGTGACTGTTCCCGGCGAGGATCGGCCGCTGATTAGGACCTATACGCTGTCGGTGGCACCGTCCGATAACCGGTACCGCATCAGCGTGAAGCGGGAGGGTGTCGTCTCGCGCCATCTGCATGACCACATTGTCGTCGGCGATATCATCGAGGCGCGCGCCCCGGGGGGTTCGTTCGGCATCGATGCGGCGGAGCCGCGACCGGCGGTGATGCTGGCGGCCGGCATCGGCATCACGCCGCTGCTCGCCATGCTCAGGCATGTCGTCTACGAGGGGTTTCGCAAGCGCGGAATGCGGCCGGTGTGGCTGTTCTATGCCGCGCACAGCAAGGCCGAGCGCGCCTTTGACGATGAGATCGGCGCACTTGTCGCAGCATCCGGCGGGGCTGTCAGGCTGGTCCGGCTGCTTGGGGATGTCTCCGGAGCGGTCGAGGGGCGAGACTATGAGGCGCAGGGGCGGATCGACATGGCGTTGTTGCGCGCCGTGCTGCCGTTCAACGATTACGACTTCTACCTCTGCGGCCCGCCGAGCTTCATGCAGTCGGTCTATGACGGGCTGCGTGGGCTGAATGTCGCGGATAACAGGATCCATGCCGAGGCGTTTGGCGTGGCATCGGTTGCGCGATCGGGTGGCGTTTCGGCTGAGCCTGCCTCCGTGCAGGCTCGGGCGGCGGCGGATGTGCCGGTGCCGGTCTATTTCACGCGATCGGCCAAAGAGGCGCGATGGGAGCCTGAGCGCGGCACATTGCTCGAGCTTGCCGAGGCGCGCGGGTTGCAGCCGGAGTTCAGCTGCCGGCTCGGCAATTGCGGCAGCTGCCGGACCAAGGTGCTGTCGGGCGCGGTCGCCTATGTGAGCGAGCCGACTGCCGAGGTTGGCGAGGACGAGGCGTTGATCTGCTGCGCGGTTCCGGCCAAGGGCGAGACGCGGCTGGAGCTTGATCTCTAGAGAATGGTGGGAGCGACCGAGGTACGGCAGGTGCCGCTCAAATATCCGGTTTCCTGCCAATATCCAGTTTGCTGTCATGGCGCGGCGTGATAATCAGCCGCGCATGACCCAGACCTCTTCCCATTCTCCCATCCACGTCGTCGGCGGCGGGCTCGCGGGCTCCGAAGCCGCGTGGCAGATCGCAAACGCCGGCGTTCCCGTCATCCTGCACGAGATGCGCGGCGTGCGCGGCACCGATGCCCACAAGACGGACCATCTGGCTGAACTCGTCTGTTCCAACTCGTTCCGCTCCGACGACGCGACCGCCAATGCCGTCGGCGTCATCCATGCGGAAATGCGCATGGCTGGATCGCTGATCATGGCCTGCGCCGACAAGCACCAGGTGCCGGCCGGCGGCGCGTTGGCTGTCGATCGCGACGGGTTCTCGGAAGCCGTCACCCGGGCGGTGCACGATCATCCGCTGATCACCGTCGTTCGCGAGGAGATCACCGGTCTTCCGCCGAAGGAGTGGGATCTGGCGATCGTCGCCACCGGCCCGCTGACGGCGCCGTCGCTTGCCAGCGCCATCCAGGCCGAGACGGGCGCCGATGCGCTCGCCTTCTTCGATGCCATCGCGCCGATCGTCTACCGCGAGAGCATCGACATGGATATCTGCTGGTATCAGTCGCGCTACGACAAGGTCGGCCCTGGCGGCACCGGCAAGGATTACATCAACTGCCCGATGGACGAAGCACAGTACAATGCCTTCGTCGATGCGCTGATTGCCGGCGACACGGTCGGTTTCAAGGAATGGGAAGGCACGCCCTATTTCGACGGCTGCCTGCCGATCGAGATCATGGCCGAGCGCGGACGCGAGACGCTGCGCCATGGGCCGATGAAGCCGATGGGGCTCACCAACGCGCATAATCCGACGGTCAAGGCCTATGCTGTCGTGCAGCTGCGCCAGGACAACGCGCTCGGCACGCTCTACAACATGGTCGGCTTCCAGACGAAGCTGAAATACGGCGCGCAAACCGAGATCCTCAAGATGATCCCGGGATTGCAGAATGCCGAGTTCGCCCGTCTCGGCGGCCTGCACCGCAACACCTACATCAACTCGCCGACGCTGCTCGACGGTTCGCTGACGCTGAAGTCGCGGCCAGGCCTGCGCTTCGCGGGCCAGATCACCGGCTGCGAAGGTTATGTCGAAAGCGCCAGCGTCGGCCTGCTCGCGGGCCGGTTCGCGGCTGCCGAGCGCAAGGGCGAAACGGTATCGCTGCCGCCGGCAACGACCGCGCTCGGCTCGCTGCTCGGCCATATCACCGGCGGGCATATCAGCAACGACGAGGAACCGGGCAAGCGTTCCTTCCAGCCGATGAACATCAATTTCGGGCTTTTCCCGGAACTCGAGCCGGGCTCGATCGTAAAGCCCGAGGGCGTGAAGCGCTTTCGCGGCAAGGACAAGACGATCATGAAGCGGCAGCTGATCGCCAAGCGGGCGCTTGCCGATTGCGCGACGTGGCTCGGCGAGACAGTACCGGTGGCGAAGACGGCCTGATCAGGCGGCTTTGTTCATAAGCCAAGACAGGTCAGTGGGTGACGGGCCCGTTGGCCTTCTTCCAGGCGTCGATGCCGCCTTCGATGTGGCAGGCAGATGCGATGCCGGCGTCGTGCGCGGCCTGGACCGCCATGGCGGAGCGTTCGCCGAAGGCACAGTAGAAGACCAGGCGCTTGGTGGTGGATACGCCCAGTTCATGCAGAACGCCGCCGGCGCTGATGCTTTCAGCAAGCGCCGGATAGGGAAAATGCAGCGATGACGGGATGACGCCATGACGCTGGCGCTCGCTATCCTCGCGAAGGTCGATCAGCGCCACATCGGGCCTGCCCATCAGGTCGAAGACCTGCCGCACGCTCAATGACCAGCCGTGGCTGTCGACGTCGTGATGATCCATGCCGATCTTCATGTTGGCCGGCACCGCCACGTCCATCATCTTCGGATTGGCAAGCTTCAGATTGTTCATCAGATCGGCATATTCGTCGGCCGAGCGCACCTGCAGGCGCGGGTTGAAGGCCTTCTCCTCGCCGATCGTCGAGACCGTGTCGCCCTTGTAGTCGTGGGCGGGGTAGACGAGCGTCGTATCGGGCAGCTTCAGCAGGCGGCCGAAGATGGATTCGAATTGGGCGCGCGGGTCGCCATTCTGGAAATCGGTGCGGCCGGTACCGCGGATCAGCAGCGTGTCGCCGGTGAAGACACGGTCTGGAAGGACGAAGCTGTAGCTATCGTCGGTATGGCCGGGCGTGTAGATGACATCCAGAGACAAGCCCTCGATGGTCAGCCTGTCGTTGTCGGAGAGGCGCATCGAGACGACATCGGCCTTGGTCTGCTCGCCCATCACGGTCGTGCAATGGGTCTTGTCGCGCAAGGCGCCAAGACCGGTGATGTGATCGGCGTGCAGATGCGTGTCCACGGCCTTGACCAGCTTCAGGTCGAGTTCGTGGATGAGTTGCAGGTAGCGATCGACCTTTTCAAGCACAGGATCGATGATCAACGCCTCCCCGCCCCGCCTGCTTGCCATCAGGTAGGAGTAAGTGCTGGATGCGGGGTCGAAAAGCTGGCGGAAGATCATGGACGTCTCCTGTGCTCAGCCCTTCGGCTGCGGCACGATGCGGATGTAGGGCTTGGGCGAGACCCAGCCGTCGGGATACTGCTTCTTGGCGTCTTCGTCGGAGACCGAACCGGCGATGATGACGTCGCCGCCGTTCTGCCAGTTGGCCGGCGTTGCGACCTTGTGCTTGGCGGTCAGCTGCAGAGAGTCGATGACGCGGATGACTTCGTCGAAGTTGCGGCCGGTCGTCATCGGGTAGACGAGGATAAGCTTGATCTTCTTGTCGGGACCGATGACGAAGACGTTGCGAACCGTCTGGTTGTCGGCCGCGGTGCGGACGGTCGGATCACCCGACACGGCTGCCGGCAGCATGTGGTAGAGCTTGGACACGTTGAAATCGACGTCGGCGATCATCGGGTAGTTGGGGCGCGTGCCTTGCGTTTCCTCGATGTCGTTCATCCAGCCGTCGTGACGATCCAGCGGGTCGACGGAGAGGCCGATGATCTTGACGCCGCGACGGTCGAACTCCGGCTTGATCTTCGCCATGTAGCCGAGCTCGGTGGTGCAGACCGGCGTGAAATCCTTGGGATGCGAAAACAGGACCGCCCAGGAGCTGCCGATCCAATCGTGAAAATTGATCGTGCCTTCGGTCGTCTGCGCTTCGAAATCGGGAGCAATGTCGTTGATCGCAAGCATACTTACCTCCAATAAGTTGTAGGAAAATTCATGGGGCCTCGCGGTGAGCGCGAAACATGCTCCACTTTGAGGACTAAGGCAATATGACACGAAAGAGGTAGCGCGGTCGGAAAATCGTCAAAAGCCCGGCGCATGGCCGGGCATTGCTCGACTGAAAATTGGAGGCGGTTTACCGGTGGTTCGCGGCGGTCGGGTCGGCCAGCGGCAGTTCGCGATCGGGTTCGGCGACGTAGTTGCCGAGCAGCCAGAGAGCGACTTCGGAGGCTTCCTTCGGCGAGGCGAATTCGAAGGTGCCGTTCTGGTGGGGCGTATCGAGGAAATCAACCGTCAGGCCCTTGCCGCTGTCGGAGCTTTGAACGCGCACCCTGCCCGGCTGGATGACCTGGCAGGAGTAATGGCGCTGCATGCTGCGCATGAAGCCGGCCTTGTTGTCGTGCAGGCGGACGAAGACCACCTGGCCGTTGGCCGTCGCCTGCAGCGAGCGGATCGCTTCCGTCGGGAAGGCGCGGTTGAACTCGATGATGGCAAGGCCGGTATCGTGCAGGCCCTGCTCCTCATGCTTCGCCGACATGCGCACGGCGATGAAGGCCACGATGACGAGCATCACGAAAAGAGTGGCCCAGATCATTATGCTCACGTCACACTCCATTCAAAGCAAGCGATGATGACAGCTATAACGCACGAGGCTTGCGCGAGTTTGAACGAGCCTCAGATTTTCTTGCGCATCAGCGCCACGGTCATGCCGATTTGGCGGCGCCATTGCGGCTGCTGCGCGGAGCGATCGAACAGCCCTGCTCCCAGCTTCTGCGCCTTCGACAGCACCGGCGCAGCCAGTGCTGCGGGCAGGAAGGCCGGGAAGACCGCCTGCGGGATAGCGACCTTGCGCGCCCTCGCGAGATGGTCGCGACCAAGGCCGGCGAAGGCCTCGATGGCGGCCGAGATGCGCGCCTTGTCTTCGCCAGCCAGGAAGGTGTCGCGGTCAAGCCCGGTCGCGGTAAGGATCTCGAGCGGGATATAGATCTGGCCGCGGTGGCGATGGAGCGGCATCAAGAGCAGCAATCCCGCGATCGCCTGAGCGACGCCGGCATGGCCTGCGGCTTCGGCCGACTGTGCCGCCTCTTCGGGCGACAGGATCAGGCTTGCGAGCTGGATCAGCGCCGAGGCCGTCTCGCCCGCATAGCCTTCCAGCGCGCCGCGCGATTCCATCGGATCGTCGTAGAGATCGAAGACGCGGGCGTCGATCATATTCGACAGCGTCTGGCGCGGCAGGCGGTGGGTCTCGACCGCTGACAACAGGGCCGCAGCCACCGGGTTGGCCTCGGTGGAGCCGTGCGCGGTTCCCTCCAGAAGATCGCGCCAGTATTGCATGCGCACTTCGCCGGGAAGCGGCTCGTGCACGAGATCGCGGATGCGGGCGAGTTCGGCGTTGAAGGCATAGAGCGCCGCCAGTGCGCCGCGCTTGTCTTCGGGAGACAGGAGGCAGGCAAGATAGCGATCACGATCGCTGTCGCGCAGCATCGCCAGGCAGATGTCCTGGTTCGTCGAGGATTGATCGGCCATGCGTCAGACCGCGATCAGCGCCGCTGCGACGGCGCGGGATTCCATCAGCATGATGTTGAAGGTGCGCACCGCCGCACCCGTGCTCATCGAATCCGAGGAAATGCCGGCGCCCTTCAGCGCGGCTTTAAGCTCCGCCGGGATCGGGCGCATGTCTACACCGGTGCCGAGCAGCAGGAATTCGATCTCGGACGCCTCGTTCAGGACACGCTGCAGGTTTTCGATCGACAGCGGCATGGCCGCGTCCATGTTCCAGCCGTGGATGCCCGACGGCAGGCAGAGGATGGAGCCGCGATGCGACATGTCGGCGAAGCGGAAACCGCCGTTCCCGTAGGTATCGATCGGAGCGCGACCGGGAAAATGCGCTTCGCGTATTTCAATGCCTCTTGCCATATTCTCACACTGCCGGCTTGCCGGGCTGGGCGGCCGGTTCCGGTACTTTCTTGTCGTTATCGTTATCGAGCGCATCCGGGCGGAGCTTGAAGACGATCAGCACCGGTGCAGCAATGTAGATGGAGGAAAACGTGCCGATGGCAACGCCAGCCAACATGATGAAGGCGAAGGAGCGGATGACCTCGCCGCCGAAGATTGCCAGCGCGAGCAGGGCCAGCATGGTGGTGGCGGCGGTCAGCACGGTGCGCGACAGCGTCTGGTTGATCGACGCATCGATCAGGATCGGCAACGGCATCTTGCGGTAGCGCTTCAGGTTTTCGCGCATGCGGTCGTAGACCACGACGGTATCGTTGAGCGAATAGCCGATGATCGTCAGTAGGGCGGCGACGCTGGTCAGGTTGAACTCGATGCCGGTAAGCACGAACAACCCAAGGATCAAGATGATGTCGTGCAGCGTGGCGACGATGGCGCCGACGGCGAACTGCCACTCGAAGCGCATCCAGATGTAGACGAGGATGACGATGAGCGACGCGAGCACGCCGAGCGAGGCGGCGCGGGTGAGTTCGCCAGAGATGGCGGGGCCGACCACTTCGACGCGGCGGAAATCATAGTCGTTGGCGAGTTCGTCGCGCACCAGCGTGACCGCCGACTGTTCGGCATTCTCGCCGCCGCCCTGCGCTTCCAGCTGTATCAGCGCGCCGGCGGGATCGGCAAGCCTGCGGGCAAGGATGTCGCCGATCGGCAGATCGCCGAGGCGGGCGCGGATATCCTCGAGGTCGGCAGGACCCTGCTTGGCCTTGACCTCGATGATCGAGCCACCGGCGAAGTCGATGCCGAGATGCATTCCGACCGCCGCGAAGCCCAGCATGGCCGCGACGCAGAGAGCGGCCGAGGCGGTGAAGACATAGCGGCGGATGCCCATGAAGCGGATGTTGGCGCGATCGAAGATGCCGGTGTGGACATCCTTCGGCAGATGCCGGGGATGACGGCGATGCAGCCAGGTGACGACGATCCAGCGGGTGAGCGTGACCGCCGTAAAAATGGTGGTCAGGATGCCGGCGGCGAGCGTGACGGCAAAGCCGCGCACCGCGTCGTTGCCGAGGAAATAGAGGATGACGGCGGCGATGAAGATGGTGACGTTGGCATCGAGGATCGTCATGATCGCACGGGAGAAGCCGTAGTCGATCGCCTCGAAGAACGGCCGGCCGGTTTTTGCCTCGTCGCGGATGCGCTCGTAGATCAGGACATTGGCATCAACCGCCATGCCCATGATGAGCACGATGCCGGCAATGCCCGGTAGGGTAAGCGTGGCGCCGATGAGGCTCATCACCGCGAGGATGAGGATGAGGTTCAGGAGCAGCGACAAAGCGGCGATCAGGCCGAGGCCGCGATAGAAGCCGAACATGAGGCCGATGACCAGGATGGCAGCGACGATGCCGGCGACGAGCCCTGCCCGCGCCGATTCCGCGCCGAGCGCCGGACTGACCGTGCGCTCCTCGACCGTTGTCAGCGTGGCCGGAAGCGCGCCGGCGCGCAGCATGAGGGCCAGGTCGCTGGCGCCTTGTTCGGTGTAGCTGACCGGGATCTCACCCTTGCCGTCGAGGATCGGCGCGCCGATCGGAAGCGATGCCATGACCTGGTCGTCGAAGATGATCGCAAGATGGCCGCCGCCGTGCTGCTGCGTCTTCTCCGCCAGGCGCTTGGTGCCTTCGGCGTCGAGCGCATAGCGGATCGCCACCGTGTCTGCCTGCGCATCCGCGAAGGATTGGACATCGACGACATTGGCGCTGCTGATGAAATCGGTACGGTCCACGAGATAGGGGATCGGCGGATCATCCAGCGAATAGAGAACCTCGGAGCTCGCCGGCCAGCGGCCGTTGACCGCGTCCTGGCCCGACATGGTTTCGTCGAGCATGCGCACGGACAGCTTGGCGGGCTCGTTGAGGATGTTCTTCAGACGCTCGGCATCGATGACGCCGAAGACCTGGACATCGAGACGATCGGTGCCCTCGGGCTTGATCGCGAAATCGGGATTGCCGAGGCCGGCGATACGGCGGCTGACGATGTCGACGGACTGGGCCTGCGCCTCTGAAATGGCGGCGTTGATGGCGGCATCCGCGATTTCGATCGTGAGGTCGCCGCTATCAGCCTGCTTGAGCGTGACACCCTGCGTCGAGGTCAGATTTTTCAGCGCGGCGACGGCAGCGTCGACCTGCGCGGGGTCGGTGATCTTGACGGTGATCGTCTGGTCGTTGCCCGTAAGCCCGGTGTAACGGATATTGGCCTGACGCAAGGAGCGGCTGATCTCGCCGACGGTGGCGACCAGCTTCTGGCGCGCGACATCGGCGCGGTCGACCTCGAAGACGACATGCGTGCCGCCGCGGAGATCGGAGCCCAGCACGACACGGTGCTTGGACAGCCAGGAAGACAGCAGGCCGGACTGGCCGACCGGCAGAAAATTGGGGGCCGCGATCAACACGGCCACCAGCACCACAAACCAGATCAGAAGGGTCTTCCAGCGGGAAAAATGAAGCATTTTCTCTCGACTATGTCAGATCCGGGTGATCCGGTTCGTGGGATATGCGTGATGATTATGCGGCATCTGCCTTTACGGGCTCGCCCTTGACGCGGATCTCGGTGACGCCGGTGCGGACAACGCGAACGCGCACGCCATCAGCAATTTCGACTTCGATTTCTTTTTCGTCAATCACCTTGGTGACCTTGCCGACGAGACCGCCAGACGTGACGACCTGATCGCCACGACGGATTGCCTTCAGGGCTTCGTCACGCTTCTTCGCCTGGGCGCGCTGCGGACGGATGAGCAGGAAATACCAGACGACCATCAACGGCACGAACAGGATGATCATTTCGAAGCCGGAACCGAACGGCGACGCCGCACTGTCGGTGGCCTGGGCGAATGCCGGGGTGATGAACATGCTAATCTCCTCAAACTTTTCCGGAGGCGGAATGTCGCCTTTTTTCTCGGTGGCCGGACTATAATTATGGTCTTTGCGATTGCAACTGAAACAGCCGAAAACCGTACCGATTCCGCTGCCTAATAACCTTTCCGCGTATAAAAGGCCATGCTACCCGACTACGAAAAGCAATTGCCACACAGCCGCATACGCCCCAAGGAGAAAAGGCCATGGCCGAAGACGTCAACAGCATCATTCTCGGCGAACTGCGCCGCCTTGCCGATGCCGTGGAACGGCTGGCGGGACCGCCGCCAGCCATCAACGACTGGAACGCGGCCGACTGTTTCGTCTGGGCCCCTGCCCGCCAGCATCTGCAGCCTGTTGCGCGCCCCAACCGCGTGGCGCTGGCGCTGATCCGCGGCGTCGATCGCGTGCGCGATATCCTGCATGAAAACACGGTGCGCTTCGCCGAGGGCTATGCAGCCAACAACGTGCTTCTGTGGGGCGCGCGGGGCATGGGCAAGTCGTCGCTGGTGAAGGCCGTTCACGAAGATGTCAGACGCGAAAGCGGCGTTTCGCTGAAGCTGGTCGAGGTGCACCGCGAGGATATCGCCAGTCTGCCCACACTGCTCGACCTCCTGAAGGACACACCGCACCGCGTCATCGTCTTCTGCGACGACCTTTCCTTCGACCACGACGACACGGCCTACAAGTCGCTGAAGGCAGCGCTCGATGGCGGGGTCGAGGGACGGCCGGAAAATGTGCTGTTCTATGCGACCTCCAACCGTCGCCACCTGCTGCCGCGCCACATGATGGAAAACGAGCAGTCGACGGCGATCAACCCGTCGGAGGCTGTCGAGGAGAAGGTGTCGCTGTCGGACCGCTTCGGGCTGTGGCTCGGCTTCCACAAGTGCAGCCAGGAAGACTATCTGACGATGATCGACTGCTACGCCGCCCACTTCAAGCTGCCGCTCGACCGCGAGACGCTGCATGCCGAAGCGCTGGAATGGGCAACGACGCGCGGCGCCCGCTCGGGCCGCGTCGCCTGGCAGTATGTCCAGGACCTCGCGGGCCGGAAGCGGATCGCGCTCGACAGAGCCTGATGACTGCTTTCAAGATTACCTGAAACGACAAAAGCCCGGCGTCCGCCGGGCTTTTGCATTGTCCTCGATACACAATACCTATTCGAGGAAACTCTCGACCTACTCGAGGCCCAACCTACTCAAGGAAAGTCATCGGGTTCACCGGCGTTGCGTCCTTGCGGACTTCGAAGTGAACCTGCGGCTGCTTGACGTTGCCGCTCATGCCTGACACCGCGACCGTCTGGCCGCGCTGGATCTTCTGGCCGCGCGTCACGCTCAGCGTGTCGGCATTGCCGTAGACGGTGACGGTGCCGTCGTCGTGGCGAACGAGGACGGTGTTGCCGAGTTCCTTGAGGCCGTTGCCGGCGTAGATGACGACGCCGTTTTCAGCGGCCTTGATGGCCGTGCCCTGCGGAACCGAGATGTCGATACCGTCATTGCGGCTGCCGTTGACGTTGGCGCCATAGGCGGCGATCACGGCACCACGGACCGGCCAGCGATACTTGCCGATACCGGTGGCTTCAGGTGCTGCCGAGGCCACTTCCTTCTTGGCGGCGTCGCTGACGCTTTCGGTCGCGACCGGCGCCTTGTAGGTGGCGGGCTGGGCCGCAGCCGTTTCCGGCGCGGATGCCGGCTGTACGGCGGGCTTGGGCTCCGCCTTCGGCTGGATCGAGGCCGTCTTCATGGTGTCGGCGCCGCCGCTGCCGTTCGGGATGTTCAGTTCCTGACCGATGCGGATCGAGCCGGCCGTGAGGTTGTTGGCGGCCTTGATGTCGTCGATGCTGTTGCCGGTCGCCTTGGCGATCTTGGCAAGCGAGTCACCGGACTTGACGACGTAGGTGCCGCCCGCGCCCTTCGGGCCGGCGCCGACGGGAGCCTTGCCGGACTGGTCGGCACTCGCCATCGACTTGTCACGCGAGGCGTTCGAGCCATTCGGAATGACCGCGAGGTTCTGTTCCTGGCCACGAGCCGGCTGCGGCGCCTGACCACCCTTGGCAAGATCGTTCGACTGCGCGGCGGCCTTGGCGGCGTTGCCGCCGTTGAAGGTCGGGATCAGGATGGTCTGGCCGGGCCTTGCAGCGGCAGCACTCTTCAGGCCATTGGCGCGTAGGATTTCCTTTTCCGGAACGCCATAGCGGTTGGCGAGGATCGCGACGCTTTCGCCGGGACGCATGGTGACCGAGGGAGCGTTGGTCGAGGACCAGCCGGAGACCTTCGGGGTCGAGCCCGTGACGATGTTGTCGGCGTTGCGCTTCGGCGGAACGATGACCTGGCTGGAATGCTGCGGCGCGTTCGCGGCCGGGAACGGCTGAGCGAGAGCGACCTGCTTTTCGCGAGCAGCCGATACGGGCGCCTGCGACACCGCGCCGGGAGCGGCAAGCTCGGAACGCTGAACGGAAACCGGAGCCGATGCCATGCGAGCGCTAGAGCCGTAGGTCGACTGCTGGCTCGGATAGGGCTGATTCATCGACTGATTGTTGTTGGCATAATTGGGCTGCATCGCGCCGCCCTGCATGTCCGCCTGCGGCACTGGGTCAGCCTGAAGGCCGCTCATGCTCCGACGAGGAATGGAATTTGTCGTCATCTGGTCCTGACCGGACGAAGAAAACAGACCGCCGAAACGTGTCACATCGGAACTGCAACCTGATGCAGCACTCGCCAGGAGAGCCACGATCAAGGCATTACCGGCAGACTTCCCGAACTTAGGCGAAACGCTGAAACGCATGACACTCGACCCACTGAATAACGCAACCATTTGTGGGTATGATTAAAGCGCGTTAGCATTACCAACCGGTTAAGGCAGGAACATCAGCTTGCGTTTTTTGACAAATCGCTAACCATAGCGACGACGCGATCAGAGCTGCGAGGCGACGCGCGGAACAATCGGCAGGTATGGGGAGTTGAACAACTCCTCTCGCTCGAAGCGGCTGCCGGTCTTGGTCAGGCGCACAAGGCGACACTCGGTCTCGGAGATGATCAGCGGCGCGATCATCGAACCGCCGGAAACCAGCTGGTCAGCATAGAAGCGCGGCATGCTCTCGAAGGCGGCGGTGACAAGGATACGGTCGAAGGTGCCCTCGCCCTGCAGGCCGGCACTGCCATCAGCCTGGCGCACGATGATATTGCGGATGCCGAGCGTCTCGAAACGCTTCTGGGCGTTCGAGGTCAGCGTCTTGTAGCGGTCGATGGTGAGCACGCGCTCGGCCATGCGGGCGATCACAGCGGTCATGAAACCGCTGCCAGTGCCGACTTCCAGCACACGCTGGCCGGGCTTCACTCTCAGGTGATGCAGGACGCGGACGGCGAAATCGACACCCTCGAGGAAGGAACCGCATTCAATCGGAATGGTACGGCTGGAATAGGCCTGCTCGGTAAACTGCGGCGGCACGAAGAGCGAGCGCGGCGCCTGCTCGACCGCAGTCAGCAGATCAAGATCGGACACGCCTTCGGCCCGCAGCCTCAAAACGAGTGCCGCAAACTCTTCCTTCTCCACCAGACGTGCCGCCAATGCGATTTACTCCGTACCCGAAAGCGCCCGCGCCACGCGGTCCTGTACGGAATAATCGGTCAGATCCAGTTTCAAAGGCGTTACCGAAATCTTTCTATTCTTGAGCGCGTTGACATCGGTGCCGTCAACGAAGGCGCCGGCGCGCTCGCCGAACTTCAGCCAGTAATAGGGAAAGCCACGACCATCGGAGCGGGCGTCGACCTCCAGATTGAAGGCGAGCTTGCCCTGCGCGGTCACTTCCGTGCCCTCGACTTCGTCAGGCGCGCAGTTCGGGAAGTTGAGACTGAGGAAAGTGCCCTCGGGGAGATCGACCGACATCAGCTTCTGCAAAAGCGCCGGGGCATGCGTCTCGCAGACTTCCCAGGGGAGGATGCGCTGGTCGCCTTCGCGAATGTAAGCCTGGCTCAACGCAAAGGAGCGCACGCCCTGCATGGTGCCTTCGATGGCGCCGGCGATCGTGCCCGAATAGGTGACGTCGTCAGCGACGTTCGAACCGGCATTAACGCCGGAGAGAACGAGATCGGGCTTGATCTCCATCACCTGCTTGATGCCCATGATGACGCAATCGGTCGGCGTGCCGCGCAACGCGAAGTGCTTGTCGGAGATCTTGCGCAAGCGCAGCGGCTCCGACAGGCTCAGCGAATGCGCGAGGCCGCTCTGATCGGTCTCGGGCGCGACGATCCAGACGTCGTCGGAGAGTGTGCGCGCAATCCGCTCCAGCGCCGCAAGGCCTTCCGCGTGAATGCCGTCGTCGTTGGTAAGCAGAATGCGCATGGTCTCAAGCCGCCTTTTCGATCTTCGTCAGGCCGCCCATGTAGGGTACCAGCACGTCGGGGATGGTCACCGAGCCATCCTCGTTCAGATAGTTTTCCAGAACCGCGATCAGGCAGCGGCCGACGGCGGTGCCGGAGCCGTTCAGCGTGTGAACGAAGCGATTGGTCTTGTCTTCCTTGCCGCGATAGCGCGTGTTCATGCGCCGCGCCTGGAAATCGCCGCAGACCGAGCAGGACGAGATTTCGCGGTAGGTGTTCTGGCCGGGCAGCCAGACCTCGAGATCGTAGGTCTTGCGCGAGCCGAAGCCCATGTCACCGGTGCAAAGCGTCAGCGTGCGGAAATGCAGGCCGAGGCGCTTCAATACTTCCTCGGCGCAGGCCGTCATGCGTTCATGCTCGGCGATCGAGCTTTCGGCGTCGGTGATCGAAACCAGCTCGCACTTCCAGAACTGGTGCTGGCGCAGCATGCCGCGGGTGTCGCGGCCGGCAGAGCCCGCCTCCGAGCGGAAGGACGGGGTGAGCGCGGTGAAGCGCAGCGGCAGCTTGTCATGCTCAAGGATTTCCTCGCGCACGAGGTTGGTGAGCGTGACTTCCGCCGTCGGGATCATGTAGCGGCCGTCGGTCGTCTTGAAGAGGTCTTCTTCGAACTTCGGCAGGTTGCCGGTGCCGAACAGCGCTTCGGCGCGCACCATCAGCGGCGAGCTCACTTCGGTGTAGCCGTGCTCGCTGGTGTGCAGGTCGATCATGAACTGGCCGAGCGCCCGCTCCAGCCTTGCCAGCGGGCCGGTCAAGACGGTGAAGCGCGAGCCGGAGAGCTTGGCGGCGGTTTCGAAATCCATGTAGCCGAGGGCTTCGCCGATTTCGTAGTGTTCCTTCGGCGTATGGTTCCAACGCGGCTTTTCGCCGGTCACGCGGGTAACGACGTTGTCAGCCTCGTCCTTGCCGACGGGGACGTCGTCATGTGGGACGTTCGGGATGCGCGAGAGGGCGTCGTTCAGCTCTTCGGAGAAGGCGCGATCGTCTTCTTCGGCCGCCGGCAGCAGGACCTTGAGGTCGGCGACCTCGGCCTTCAGCTTCTCGGCCAGCTCGGTGTTCTTCTGCGCCATGGCAGCACCGATCTCCTTGGAGGCGGCGTTGCGGCGGGACAGCATGTCCTGGACCTTCTGAACGGCCGTGCGGCGCTTTTCGTCCAGCGCGATCAGGCTTTCGGACAGGGGCTCGGCACCACGCTTGGCAAGTGCCGCGTCGAGGGCTTCGGGATTCTCACGGATCCATTTGATATCGAGCATCGTCGTTCCAGGTCGTTACAAAAAGGATGACCCGGCCAAAGCCTGACCGGGCCTCGACCGGATATTGGAAAGCGCTCATCGAGGAATTGCGGTGACGCTAGACGTTGTCCGTCTTGGCAACGTCCTGGGACCCTTCAGCCTCGGTGGCCGCATCGCGAGCACGCTGGCGTTCCACGAGTCGCGCCGCGTAGATGGCAATCTCGTAGAGAATGATGGTCGGCAGCGCAAGGCCGATCTGGGACATCGGATCGGGCGGGGTCAGCACCGCCGCGACGATGAAGGCCATGACGATCGCGAACTTGCGCTTTTCGCGCAGCCAGTCCGAGGTCAGCAGGCCGACGCGGGCGAGCAGCGTGGTGATGACGGGAAGCTGGAAAACCAGGCCGAAGGAGAAGACCAGCGTCATGATGAGGCTGAGGTATTCAGAGACCTTCGGCAGGAGCGAGATGGCGACGTCGCCCTCGCCCGGCGCCTGCTGCATGGTCAGGAAGAACCACATGACCATCGGCGTGAAGAAGAAATAGACGAGTGCGGCGCCCATCAGGAACAGGATCGGAGAGGCGATCAGGAACGGCAGGAAGGCCGAGCGCTCGTTCTTGTAGAGGCCGGGGGCCACGAACTTGTATATCTGCGCGGCGATGATCGGGAATGCGATCACGAGACCGCCAAACATGGCCACCTTCACCTGCGTGAAGAAGAACTCTTGCGGCGCCGTGTAGATCAGCTGCGCCTTGGAGACATCGAGATGCGCCCACTGGACCGCCCATTTGTAGGGGAAGACCAGCGCATTGAAGAGATGCTTGGCGAAAATGAAGCAGACGATGAAGGCAGCGAAGAAGGCGCCGATCGACCACATGAGCCGCGTGCGCAGCTCCATCAGATGCTCGATCAACGGCTGCGGCTTGTCTTCGATATCACCGCTCATGCTTCATCTTTCTTTTTCTTCGCCGCCGGCTTCTTCGGCGCGGCCGTGGCGACAGCTGCCGGCTTGGCAGCGGCCGTCTTCTTTGCGGGAGCAGCCTTGGCTGGTGCAGCGCTTGCCGGAGCCGGCGCCGCCTTGACGGCTGCGGGCTTGGCAGCAGCACGCTTCGGCTTTTCGGCCGGGGTCACCGCGACGGCGGCAACAGCGTCCGCCTTGTCGGCGGCCTTGGCGCGGGGCTTGCGGGCGGGCTTTGCCGCGGCAGCCTCAGGTACGGCGGCCGATGCCGCAGGTACCGGCGTCGGAGCCGGCATGACTGCAGGCGTCTCGGTCGGTGCGACTTCAGGCGCCGGCATAAGACCAAGCGGCGCTTCCGTCTTGGTGTCGACCGACGTCGCGCGCTGAAGATCGGCCTTGATCTCGTTGCCCATCTGGCGAAGCGGGTTCATGGCCTCGCGCAGCGTGTTGACGGGATTGAGCTTCTGCGCGTCGCTCAGCGTCTGGCGCACGTCGTCCATATCGGCTTCGCGCAGCGCCTCGTCGAACTGGGCACGGAATTCGCCGGCGACCTTGCGGGCGCGCTGCGTCATCTTGCCGAAAGCACGAAGCATCGGGGGCAGATCCTTGGGACCCACCACGACAATCAATACGACCGCGATGACAAGCAGCTCGGTCCAGCCAATATCGAACATTCAAGGCTCCTGAACGGGAAACGCGGGGGCGGCGCTGCCCGGACGTGGTTACTTCGTTTCGTCGGCCTTGTGATCGACGGTCTTGCCTGCAGTGGTCGTGCTCGAAGCTTCAGGCGCGTCCTCGTCGTTCATGCCCTTCTTGAAGCTCTTGATGCCCTTGGCAACATCGCCCATCAGTTCCGGAATTTTACCGCGACCGAAGAGCAACAGCACGATGACCAGAACGATCAGCCAGTGCCACATGCTAAAAGAACCCATTACGCTAACTCCTGTTGTGATGCCCTATTGATGTAAGAATACCCGACATCAAATCCAACATCTAATTCCCCGTAGATAGACGCTTAATGTCACGGTATCGACCATCGTGACAAGATAGTCCCCGGTCGAAAAGTCGTGAAGACAATTGTTTTCGCTCGGCGTGGCGAAACAAAGACACGGAGCCGGCTATTCCTCGGACGCGCCGCCTGGCGCCAGAAGGCCCAGTTCCTCGAGATCCATCTGCGTGATGGGGTCCTCGTCTTCGGTCAGCTCATCGTTCATCGACGGCGACGGAATATTGAAATTGGCCGGGATGCGGCCGGAGAGCAGCCCTGCCCCCTTCAACTCCTCGATACCCGGCAGGTCGCGCAGTTCTTCCAGCCCGAAGTGATCGAGGAAGTCGCGAGTGGTGCCGAGCGTTACCGGACGTCCCGGCGTGCGGCGGCGGCCGCGAAAACGCACCCAACCTGCCTCCATCAAGACATCGAGCGTGCCGCGCGAGGTCTGCACGCCTCGGATATCCTCGATCTCGGCGCGCGTCACCGGCTGGTGATAGGCGATGATGGCGAGAACCTCGAGTGCGGCGCGCGAGAGCTTGCGCACCTCGTTTTCATCGCGGCGGATGACGAAGGAGAGATCGGCGGCCGTGCGAAACGCCCAGGCATCGTCGACCCTGACCAGATTGACGCCGCGATGTGCGTATTCTTCCTGCAGCCGCAGCATGATGGCGCGCACGTCGAATGCTCTAGGCAGGCGGTCGCTGATGAAAGCTTCCGAGACGGGTTGGGCGGAGGCGAAGACCAAGGCCTCGGCGATGCGCGCGGCCTCGCTCTCGTCGTGGATGGTGTCATCCCCGGTGCGTTCGTTGCTGCGTTCGGCGTCGCCATTGTCCAAATCGATGTCTTCCAGATCGCTCACGCCGGCAACTCCTGTTCCACGACCTGCACCGTGGCATGGTTTGGTCCGCGCCGCATGTAGATCGGCTCGAAGACACCTTCCTGGCGGATTTCGATCTTTCCTTCACGCGCAAGCTCGAGCGACGCGGCAAAGGCGCTGGCGATCGCCGTCACCCGGTCTTCGGGGGAGACCATGTAGGTCAGGATATGCTGCTCGAGCGCTGTCCAGTCGCAGATCTCGCCGATCAGGCGGGTCAGCAACTCGCGTGCTTCGGTGAGCGACCAGACGGTGCGGCGCGCAATCGTGACCTGCGTGACTGCCTGACGCTGGCGCAGCGAGGCATAGGCCGTCAGCAGATCGTAGAGGCTGGCGTCGTAGGCGGATTGGTGGCGATCGGGGATATGCTCGGGCGCGCCACGGGCAAGCACGTCGCGGCCGAGGCGATTGCGGTTGACGAGGCCACCGGCCGCTTCGCGCATCGCTTCCAGGCGCTTCAGGCGAAACGCCAGCGATGCCGCCATTTCCTCGCCCGAGGGGCCGTCATCCTTGACCTGCTGCGGAATGAGCAGGCGCGACTTCAGGTAGGCGAGCCATGCCGCCATGACGAGATAGTCGGCCGCGAGCTCGATGCGGATGCGGCGGGCGCTATCGATGAACAGCAGATATTGTTCGGCAAGCGCCAGCACCGAAATGCGGGACAGGTCGACCTTCTGCGTCCGGGCCAGATGGAGAAGCAGGTCGAGCGGGCCTTCGAAGCCGGCGACATCGATCAGGAGCGCCGGATCGGTCGAGGCGCGGTCGGCGCCACCGTCCTGCCACAGCTTGTCCATCGGCGTTGCCGATGTCTGCGGGCGCTCCTGAGCCTTTGTCGTCGTCACGTCGTCTCGTTCCTTTCGCGATCAGACCGTCGCAAACATCGCATTGAATTCGGCGCGGATCGCGGCCTCGTCGGCGCCATCCGCCGTCGGGAACCCCTGCTCCACGCGCTTGGCGCGCTCGAGCGCTCCACCTTGCAGCAGCGGCACGTTGGCCACGACCTCAAGCATCTCATCCATATGGCCATTGCAATGCAGCACGATATCGCACCCGCCCGCAATGATATTCGCCGCCCGCTCGCCAAGCGTGCCGCTCAGCGCGTTCATCGAACTATCATCGGAAAGCAACAGGCCTTTGAAGCCGATGTGTTCGCGGATGATCCCGTCGATGACCTTGCGCGAGGTGGTGGCCGGATTATCCGGGTCGATCGCGGTGAAAACGAGATGGCAGGTCATCGCCATCAGTTCGTCCTTCATGGCGATGAATGGCGGGAAGTCATGGGCCTCCAGTTCCTCGCGCGAGACGCGGACGACCGGGAGCTCGTGGTGGGAATCGGCAAAGCCGCGGCCGTGGCCGGGCATGTGCTTCATGACCGAGAGAACGCCGCCGGCCTTCAGGCCCTCGGATGCGGCGATGCCCATTTCGGTCACCGTCTTCGGGTCCATGCCATAGGCACGGTTGCCGATGACGTTGCTGCTGCCTTCGACCGGAACATCCAGGACGGGCAGGCAATCGACGTTGATGCCGAATTTCGAGAGATCGAAGGCGTGCAGGCGCGACATCAGCCAAGCTGCGCGCTTGCCCTTTTCCGGGGCCTCTCTGTAGAGATCACCCAATTGCTGGCCGGAGGGATAGTGCGGCAGGATCGGTGGGCGAATGCGCTGGACGCGGCCGCCCTCCTGATCGATCAGCACGGGCGCGTGCCAGCCGACGCTTTCGCGCATCTCGGCCACGAGGTCGGCGATCTGCTGCGGTTCGGAAATATTGCGGCCGAACAGGATGAAGCCCCAGGGGCGCTCGCCCGCGTAGAAGGCCTTCTCTTCGGGCGTCAGGGAAAGGCCGCTACAGCCAAGGATCATCGCTTTTGATTCGGTCATACCCGAATCATAGAGACGCCTTGGCGAAATGCGAGCAGCGTCAACTGCCATTCACAAAAAAGAACGACGCAAAACTGCGTTCTGCAAACGAAAAGAGCGGCGGGTTGCCCCGCCGCTCTCAAGCAACTCAGTTACGAGCCTTACTTCGAAATCAGGCAGGAACCACCGGCTGCGCGATACTTCTCGCAGATCGCGGCTGCTTCGTCCTTGGAACCGGCCGTGATGCGCAGGCGGTAATAGGTGCCCTTGCCGGCGATGTCGGCCTTGCGGATCTCGTAAGGCATGCCAGCCAGCACGCCGCCGAACTTCTTCGACAGGCTTGCATAGGACTTCTTGGCTTCGGCTTCAGACGGCAGCGAGGCGATCTGGACGCCATAGCTGCCAGGAGCGGCCGTGGTCGGCTGGGCCTGTGCCGCTGCCGGCGGAACCGCCGCAACTTCCTTCGGTGCCTGGGCGGCTGGTGCCGGTGCGGCCGTTGCAGGTGCGAGAGCCGAAGCGCCCGGGCGCGATGCCGGGGTCGGCGCGGTGTCGGTCTTGGTGCTGGTTACGGCGCGGACCGGCGGGTTGACGCTGTCAGGCGTTGCGGCCGCGGCCTTGGCAAGCACGTTCTCGGAAGTCTGCTTTGCGGTCGGCGTAGCACCTTCGACCGGCGTCGAGCGAATGTCGGCGGACGCCAGCTGTTCGATCGTCGGAGCCGACGATGGCGCGATCTTCTGCGTCTGCACCGAGGTGGGCTTCGGCAGCGAGGATGCAGCAGGCTCCGGCGCCGGCTCTTCGCGGGCGACCAGTGTGCCATCCGGCTTGACGATCATGGTGCGGACCTTGCGGGCCGAGACCGACGGCGAACGATCGGCATCCGACGGAGCGGCAGCTGCCGTATCCGTCGCGCTATCGTTCGGCAGCAGGCGCGGATCCTCGGTGTCGCCGACGGGCGTTGCCATGGATGGCATCGGCGCGTCGTTGTCTTCAGGCAGCGTTTCCGGCGTCAGCGTGCGCTGAACGACGTCAACCGGCTGCTCGTCGCTTGACACCAGCGACTTCTGCTTCGGGGCTTCGGTGGCCGCGCCACCAACGCTGTCATAGACAGCCTTGTCCTGGTTCGGAACGGTCTTGCCACCCGGGTTTTCCGGAACGACCTTGACCGGGTCCTTGTCGGCCACGATGACGCGCGGTTCGCCGGTGGCGATACCGAGGCCGCCGTCGCGGGCCAGGAAGGAATAGCCGGCATAGGCGACGCCGCCGAAAATGACGATGGCGGCGGCGGCCGCCAGCATGCGCTTCATCGAGCGGGCGCGGCTCATATCCTCGGCGTCGCTCGCCGACTGGATCTGAACTTCCGACACCGTCTCGCGACGCTGCTGCACGGGCTCGTTGACGCTGCGGCGGAAATCTTCCTCCAGCGCGCGCTCGAATTCATCGAAGCTCTGGGCCTGCGGCTGCTGCGGCTGCTGCGGCTGCGGCCGTGCAACGGATGCCACGGCGGCAACAGACGCCTGGGCGCGAGCACGGATGTCCTGAGCCGGCTTTGCGGGTGCTTCAACCGGCTTGGCCGGCGTCAGCAGGTTGGCGATTTCCGAATCGACGTCGAAATCGAAATCCGACATCGCGGGAACGGGTTCGTGCTTTTCGACCGGCGGCAGCGTCGGGACATGCATCTCGACCGCTTCCATCTGATACTCCGCATCGGAGATCATCGACGGATCGAAGGGCAGCTCTTCCGTCGTGTCGACGACCGGTGCCGGCGCGCGGTAGGACGGCGCTGCGGGGGCTGCGGGCTCCGGCGAACGGTAGACCGGTGCGGCTGCCTGATAGGCGGGCGCCTGGTAGGTCGGCGCCTGATAAGCCTGTGCCGGGGCGGACGGCTGATAGGGTGCAGGTGCAGGCTGCGCGACAGGCTCCGGCTGGCGGACTGCCGGCTGGTAGGCCACCGGTGCTGCTACAGGCTGGGGCTTCGGCTGCTCGATCTCCTCAGCCACGACGGGCTCGACGAAATCGAGGTCGGCGAGTTCAAGCTCTATGCCTTCGAGATCCAGCTCGAAGTCATGGCCGGCGAACGGGTCTTCCGCGTCAGGTGCGGCCTTGGCGGCGACCGGCTGCGGCTCTGGTGCATAGCGAGGCGCTACGGGTGCTGCCGCTACGGGAGCGACGGCGACGGGCGGCTCGGGCACATAGGCGGGCGCAGGGATCGGGTCGTGGACGACCGGGGCGACCGGCTGGGCTTCCACGGGCGCAGCTTCACGCGCGGTAACCGGATACTGCGATACATCGGCCAGGAGGTCATCGATATCGAAGGCGATATCGTCGACTTCGGCGACGGCTTCCGTCAGCGCGGCATCGGCCTTGACGTCGCCAACCTTGGCGGCAGCGGCCAGATCGAAGGCGCCATGATCGACAACGGGTTCGACGATCGGCTCGGCAACGGCCTGTTCGAAAACGACGGCCGGCTCATGACGGTCGATCTCGGCGGGGAAGCTGGCGGCAGCTGGCGCTTCAAAGCGCGGCGCGGCTGGCACAGGCTCGGCGGCGACGACAGGTGCCGGAGCAGCGACAGGCGGTGCGGCCGGCTCTTCGCGGCGAGACGTATGGAAGTTGGCGATCGGCAAGCGGATGCTTGCGGCCGACCACTGCGGCGCCTTGGCGGGCTGAACCGGTGCCGGTGCGGCGCTGATCGAAAGCTCGAGCTCCTCGATCAGATCGCGGGCGCCGCCGGAGACAGGCTCGGCGGGACGCGAGACGCTAGCCGCCCAATCGGCGGACGACAGGATCGCGCGGGCATCGGGCTGCTCGATGACAGACGACTGCTCGATGACAGGCAAGGCCTCGTCTTCGACCCGTTCCGAGACAACCGGCGCTTCGTAATGAACCGACTCGGCCTCGTAGCGCGGCGCTTGCTCGTACTGCTGTGCGGGCTCGTAGTGCTGTGCGGCCTCGTAGTGCGGCTCGGGCTCGTCGTAGGTGACGGGCTCCGGCTCGGCATAGACTACGGGCTCAGGCTGAGGCTGAGCGTAAGCCGTCTCGATCGGATGATCGACGACTGCAGGCGCGGTCGGAGCGTCGTAACGCTCGAACTCGCGCAGCAATTCGTCTTCGAGATTGAAGGCAGGCTCCTGCCTTGGCGCCGCTTCGACGGTGTTTGCCGCTACACGGGGCTCAAAACCGACGATACGCGCAAGCTCCGCAAGGGGATCGTCGTCAGCAAAGAGGTTCGCATCGTTACGCGTGTCATACGCCCGCTGTTTATCTGCCATACTCATCCACTCGCAAATGCAAAGGTTTCGTGCCAGCGCATTGTGGGTAAATGGTGACGCTACCGCATCTCTTCCGGCGCAGCCGTTCCTGCGATGGCAAGACCCGACTTCAAAACGGACGCAACGGCGTACACCAGCCCTAGTCTGGTAATACTAGACTCTCGGCTCTTATCGTTAATAAATCGTAAGTCTACCTGATCCTTGCCCTTATTCCAATGAGCATGGAAAGAACTGGCAAGATCATAGAGGTAGAATACGACACGATGCGGCTCTTGCGATTGAGCCGCAGCCTCGACCAGCCGAGGGAACTCGGCAACCTTCGCAACCAATTGTAATTCCGCAGGATCCGAGATTCCGGACACGGCTTTCGCGAGGGTCTCAGGCGACACGTCGAGATCCGGAAACGCCTCTTTCGCCTGCCTGAAGACAGACATGCAACGGGCGTGCGCGTACTGTACGTAAAAGACCGGATTGTCTTTCGACTGCTCCGTTACTTTGGCGAAATCGAAGTCCAACGGCTCCGAGCTCTTTCTATACAGCATCATGAACCGCACCGAATCGCGGCCGACTTCCTCGACCACATCGCGGAGCGTCACGAAGTCGCCCGAGCGCTTCGACATCTTGACCGGTTCGCCATCGCGGAACAGCTTGACCAACTGGCACAGCAGAACGGTAAGCTTGGCCTTGCCTTCCGACACGCCGCGCGCGACCGCTTCGAGGCGCTTGACATAGCCGCCATGGTCGGCGCCGAGCACGTAAATCATCTCGCTGAAGCCGCGATCGAACTTGTTCTTGAAGTAGGCGACGTCGGCGGCGAAGTAAGTGTAGGAGCCGTCGGACTTGATCAGTGGACGGTCCATGTCGTCGCCGACTTCGGTCGAGCGGAACAGCGTCTGTTCGCGATCTTCCCAGTCTTCCGGCAGCTGGCCCTTCGGCGGCGGCAGCGTGCCCTTGTAGACGTGGCCCTTGAAGGTCAGGTCGTTGATGGCCGTGCGGATGGCGGCAGCGCCATTGGCGTGCAGCGTGCGCTCGGAGAAGAACACGTCGTGATGGACGTTCAACGCCTCCAGATCCTCGCGGATCATCACCATCATCGCATCGATGGTGCGATCCTTGACCAGCGGCATCCACTGATCCTCGGGCATGTTGTGCAGCTTGACGCCGTAATCACGCGCCAGCGCTTCGCCGACGGGCACGAGATAGTCGCCCGGATAGAGGCCCGCCGGAATCTCGCCGATCTTTTCGCCGAGCGCCTCGCGGTAGCGCAGGAAGACGGAGCGCGCCAAGACGTCGATCTGCGAGCCGGCGTCATTGATGTAGTATTCCTTGGTGACGTCGAAGCCGGCGAAGGACAAGAGGTTGGCCAGCGCGTCGCCGACGACGGCGCCACGGCAATGGCCGACGTGCATCGGGCCGGTCGGGTTGGCCGAGACGTATTCGACGTTGACCTTGCGGCCCTCACCCATCGTCGAGCGACCGTAGTCTGTGCCAGCAGTAATCATCGAGGCCAGCAGGCGCTGCCAGTAGCCGACGGCGATCCTGACGTTGATGAAGCCGGGACCCGCGACCGACACTTCGGCGACGTCTGGATCTTCCTTCAACTTTTCGGTGATGATTTCGGCCAGCGCGCGCGGATTTGTGCCGAGCGGCTTGGCAAGCACCATCGCCGCATTGGTCGCGACATCGCCATGGCTCGCGTCACGCGGCGGCTCGACGGCAATGCGTCCGAAATCCAGCTCGGATCGCTTTTCCTTGACCAGATCGATCTGTTCAAGGGCGGTTTTAATCCTGGCTTCGAAATCGGTAAAAAGGTTCATCGCACTCTTCCATGCATAGGCTGTGCCACACGGCATCCGCCCGGCCTTTGCCGAGCGACCGCTGCCTAGCGCAAATCGGGAGTCTGGTCAAACAATCGCCTGTGGGCGCTGATGGCGTAGGTATCGGTCATGCCGGCGAGATAATCGCCAACATGGCGCGCCTTCGGCGCCTCGGCCAGCCCCGCGATGTGATCCACCCAATAGTGGCTCTGCATCTCCTTGGGGTTGGCCATGTAGGCCGAAAACAGGTCGGTGACGATCTGCGCGGCGCCTGATCGGATGCGCATGATGTCGGGATGGCGGTAGATCCGCTTGAAGAGCATCGCCTTGATCTGCCTGTCCGTCTCGGCCATGCCCTCAGAGAACGTCGCGATCACGCGGCTGGCGTGCCTGACGTCGTCGGCGCTCTCGGGGCGGATTTCAGCAAGGCGCTCCTGGGCGACGGAGATCACGTCTTCGACCATCCGGGTGATCTGGCGGCGCATGATCTCGTGCGTGAAGCGGCTCGGCTCCAGAGCGGGGTAGCGCTCCCTCACCTCGGCCATCAGCCCAGCTAGGAACGGGATATCCTTGAGCATGTCGAAGGTGAGATAGCCCGAGCGCAGGCCGTCATCGATATCGTGGGTGTTGTAGGCGATATCGTCGGCGATCGCGGCCACCTGAGCCTCGAGGCTGGCGTAGGTGTCGAGCTGGAGATCGTGGATCTCGCAGTAATCGAGGATCGGCTGCGGCACGGGGCCGCGGGTGCCGGTTCCGTCCTTGGTCAATAGCGGGCCGTTGTGCTTGACCAGGCCTTCCAGGCTCTCCCACGTCAGGTTGATCCCATCGAAATCGGCGTAGCGGCGCTCGAGCTTGGTGACGATGCGCAGCGACTGGGCATTGTGGTCGAAGCCGCCATAGGGCAGCAGCACCTCGTGTAGCGCGTCCTCGCCGGTGTGGCCGAAGGGCGTGTGGCCGAAATCGTGGACGAGGGCGACGCCTTCGGCCAGATCCTCGTCGAGCTTCAGCGCCCTTGCGAGCGCGCGGGCGATCTGGGCCACCTCGATCGTGTGCGTGAGCCGCGTGCGATAGTGATCGCCATCCTGGGCGATGAAGACCTGGGTCTTGTGCTTGAGGCGCCGGAAGGCTGTCGTGTGGACGATGCGGTCGCGGTCGCGCTGGAAGTCCGAGCGGGTCGGGCTGGAATTCTCGGGATAAAGCCGCCCACGCGTCGTCCACGGGTCAGCCGCGTAGATTGCCCTGTCGCTGTTACCGAAGCCTAATGCACGTCTGTCGATCGTCATTCTTCACCGTCACTCGCCATGTCCAGGCGCACGCCCATTGACGCCGCCATATGCTCTTCATACCTATAGAGAGCATAAACGGCAAAGAGACGACGTATCGCCCACTTTGCCGCGGGCCGCGCTTTCATGATATAAGGCGCGATAGCATTGAAAAACAGCCGTTTATATTGATGGCTGGACCACTATTCTCTCCGGGTTTTGACCCCGGCAGGAGCAGACATGACCGAAGCAAGTGTAACCCTTTCCGACGCCGCGGCGAAGCGAATCGCCACTATCGTCGGCAGCGACCCCGGCAAGAGCGCGCTGCGCGTCTCAGTCGAAGGCGGGGGCTGTTCGGGTTTTTCCTACAAGTTCGACCTGACCGACGGCATACAGGACGACGACGTGGTCGTCGAGAAGAACGACGCGAAGGTGCTGATCGACAGCATGTCGCTAGTCTACATGGCTGGCTCTGAGATCGATTTCGTCGATAACTTGCTCGGCCAGTCCTTCCAGATCAAGAACCCGAACGCGGTTGCCAGCTGCGGCTGCGGCACCAGCTTCTCGATCTGACCGCCCTCTCCCGCTATCCACACCGAACCGGCCGAAGATTGTCTTGCGGCCGGTTTAACGTCTTGTCGCTTGTCTCAAGACCACGCTAGAAGAAGACGTCAAAGCGGAACGGGACAAAAGAATGAAGATCGCGACCTGGAACATCAACGGCGTCAAGGCGCGTATCGACAATCTCACGCAGTGGCTGAAGGATTCGAACCCCGATATCGCCTGCTTGCAGGAGATCAAAACGGTCGACGAAGGCTTTCCGCGGCTGGAGATCGAGGCTCTCGGCTATCATGTGGAAACGCATGGGCAGAAGGGCTTCAACGGCGTCGCCATTCTCTCCAAGACCAAGCCGGACGAAGTGACACGCGGCCTGCCGGGCGATCCGCTGGACGAGCAGGCGCGTTTTCTGGAAGCGGTGTTCTCCATTCCCGGCAACCGCGTTGCCCGCGTCTGCTGCCTCTATCTGCCGAACGGCAATCCCGTCGAGACCGAGAAGTACAGCTACAAGCTTGCCTGGATGGAGCGGCTGCGCACATTCGCGGCCGAGCGGCTGGCTTATGAAGAGATCCTCGTCCTTGCCGGCGACTACAACGTCATCCCAGAGCCGCATGATTGCTTCGACCCCAAGGTGTGGGAAAACGACGCTCTGTTCCTGCCACAGACGCGCGAGGCGTTTCGCAGGCTGGAGAGCCTGGGGCTGACCGATGCGGTGCGCGCGACGACGGATGCGGTGCCGGCGTATACGTTCTGGGATTATCAGGCCGGCGCATGGCCGAAGAACAACGGCATTCGCATCGATCACCTGATGCTGTCGCCGGAAGCCGCCGACCGGATGACCTCGACGGCCATCGAAAAACATGTGCGTGCCTGGGAGAAGCCTTCCGACCACGTGCCTGTGGTCGCCTATTTCGATTTCGCGGCCTAAGGGCTAGGCGGCACTAATCGAGGCCGGATCTCGGCGATCCGGTCTTACATCGCTCAGTCGGTGTTGCTGCTGGCGATCTTGTGCGAGAGGGCGATGGCGTTGCGGCGGTCGCTTTCGCTGGCAACAGAGAAAGCCTGCTCCTGCAGCGATTCCATCCAGTTGCAATCCTTCGGCTTGCAGCGATCGAGTGCCGCCGTCATCAGCGCCAGGCCGTTGGCCGACTGACCTTCCTGGAACAGGATATTGCCGAAGACGGACATGGCGCCCGGGTGACCGGCCTTACGGGCCTGGTTCAGCCACTTCTTGGCCTGCTGCGTGCTGGTGGCGCCGCCATCTCCGGCAAGCATCATCTGCGCCAGCTGGAACTGCGCTTCGGGAACGCCGAAGGTGGAGGCAACCTGGAAATAGATCTGACGCGCCTGGGTGAGATCGGTCTTCACGGGGCTGCCCGGAATGCCGTGCTTGTAATAGCCGGCGAGCGACAGAAGCGCGTTGACGAAGAAGCCGGTATCCTCGGAACCGGGCTCGACGCCCTGCTGGGCGATCTCGCTATAGATCTTGAAGGCTTCGAAATCGTCCTGCGCGACGCCGTCGCCATCGGCATACATGTTGGCGAGCGCCCAGCGCGAGCCGGTGTGGCCCTTTTCGGCCGCGTATTTGTAGGCTTCGACAGCCTCTTCCTTCTGGCCGTTCTTGTAGGCCTTGAAACCGAACTTGAAGAGATCGAAAGGACCGGATTCCTTGTTGACGCCCGACTTGATGTCGAACGCGCTCGCCGGACAACTCATCGCCGCGCAGCAGGCGACGGAGAGCCCCATAAGCATCAATCTGAAAGGTCTGAACTGGAACGTCAGCATTTCACTCGATTTCTTTCGTTTCCACCCATACGCGCCATCTCGAACATCCCGCCCGTTCGGCCCGCAGATAAAGTCTCTTCGGCGAGCGATCCCGCGGTGGGTTCCAAGACCCGCTTGCCCGCGTCGCATCCAGCCTTTTGCTCTCCAGAGAGAGCCATCATTTTCTTCGCACCGACTTTATCCGCCCGCTTCCCGGCGCGAACTGACGGCGATGCTTTCAACCTCATTCCAGCGAGCCCGCGGAGCGGCATTTCGCCTTCAGAAATGTCGTAGTCACCAATTGTGACAAAACGCGAGACGTCGTTACCGAAAGCCAGTCCGGAAAGCGGCAACACCGTCGAACGTGAGGAAATTGAAAGGCTTGAGAACGCTGCAATCGAACGGCGCTTTCCGGCTGAAACACCCTGTAAAACAGGCGAAACAAGCGAAGCGGCGGCAACTGCGCCACACCTCATGTCCGTCTTTTTCACACTCACCGAAAAACGACCCATCTTACTCTTTTACGCGCACCCTATGCCTGTCATTCCCTCGCCCGACATTACCGCTGCGCCTAGTTTGTGGCGGGAAATGGACAATTCGTGATGGAGCCCATCATACGCCAACACTCAAAAAAAACTGTTGCTGAATCGTCACAAAATGACACGTGACGAGAGCATGCTTAATGGCGCCCAGACAAAGAAAAGCCCGACAGTTTGCCGGGCTTTCACTTGCACTGATCTTGGCGGGTCAGAACTTGACCTTGATGCTGGTGGAGATGGCCGCGACGAGATCGTTGCCGAAGTCGTAGGATACGTCGTCACCATAGGTGACGCCGTTCTGCGTCAACGCACCCGACGAGCCGCTTGTCAGGATGCCAAGTGCGCCAGCCAGCCGCCACTCGATGTTCTCTGTTGGATTGTAGGCAGCGCCAACACCAAGTGTCCAGCTATCCGTCTGCGCGCCGTAGCCATGGCTCGTGCCGCGGTCCCACGTCAGGCTGACTGCGCCGCTCCACTGATCGTTGAACTTGTGACCGATACCGCCTGTGACGGTCCAGCCATCGCGGTATAACAGATCAAGCGAGGTCAACTGCGTGCCACTCGTGGCGGAACATGCGGTACCGCGCGTTGCAACTGGGCAAAGCGAGATAGACTGAAGAACGCTCCAGTTGGTCCATTTTACAGAGCCGAATGCCAGCCAGTCAGGCGCAATGCCGCTTTGAACCTTCAGTTCAAGCGAATCGGGTGCCTCAGCCGCGCCGAAGACATTGGTGATCCGCCCGCTCGCGGCGCCAGCACCAACCGGGACTTGGGTGAGATCAACCGTACCGGTCAGGTTGTCGTACTTAACCCGGCTGTTGTAGACCAAGCTTGCACGCAGCGCATACTCAGGAATCTCGTATGCGACGCCTGCCCGCCAGCCCCAGGCATTGTCATCCAGATCAAGCCGACCAATGCCGTTATAACCGGCGAACGCTGGACTTATGCCCGCGAGAACAACGGGTGAAACGACAAGACGCTCCTTGGAGCCTTCAATTTCCTGATAAAAGGTACCACCGATCAAGCGAAGCTGACCTGGACCAACGTCGAACTTGTATGAGCAGGTCGCGCCATAGTTCCGGCTCGACACTTTCGTTTCGATGTTGCTCTGGGCACCTACCCAGTTGGCTCCGGGATTGGTGTGGGCGCCGAATGGCTCGGAATAATCGATCAGGCAGTCGACGTCACCGTAACCGCCCTTTAGGCCGCCATAAGGAATGGCGTAATTCTCGGTCTCGTTGGTAGACGTGCTTCCGCCACCGGTTCCATTGATCCCCAGCCCGTCCGACGGGTCCGTATCTTTGGTATTCTTCAGCTTGCGCTGCGGCATGACATAGATCACGCCGGACTGGATCGAAAACTGCGATGCATCGAACAGCTGATCGATATTATAGCCGCCACGCTCAAGACCGCCCGCGAAGGCAGGTTGGGCCAGCGTCGAAATCATAACAAGCGGCAGGGCTGCCGCCAGAACCTTACGAGATGCCAAGGTGTCTCCCCCACTGAGGCAATTGCGATGGTGGGACTGTGACGGCGGGAGGTTAAAATGGCAACTTCGTGACCGGGCGCGATTGAAAAGTGAGCTAATGGATGCTTTACGTAAAAAATTGACGGGCACGTCAAAATTTCCCCAATTTAGAAAATGTATCTCAAAAAATCCCGGAATCGATCGAACGATAGGGCGATCGTTCTATACGAGCACAGATATGTTACCTTCTGACAACAGTTCGATTTTTAGGAAAAACTTCGTGGAAAAGCTGAAAAATGGTGCCGCTCCGGCCAAGTTGTGGCGGCGGAAGGCCTGATTACGGTTAATTTTTCGAAAAAAGGCGCCCGATTCTTCATCGGGCGCCTTGGAATGAAATACTATTGAAAGTTGATTTTACGAAGCTTCATCTACACGCGAGAGCGCGATCTTGAGGCTCGCAAGCTGGACCGTCAGCTCTTCCAGGCGCTCCCGTTCGGCCGCGACGACCTCCGGGTTGGCGTTGGCGACGAACTTCTCGTTGGAGAGCTTGCCGTTGATCCTTGCCATTTCTGCCTCGGTCTTGGCGATCGCCTTTTCGAGACGGGCCTTTTCGGCACCGAGATCGATCAGCGCGCCGAGCGGCAGGCAGACCGTCGCTTCGCCGGCCACGATCTGGGCAGCACCCTTCGGCGCCTGATCGGCCAGCGAAATGCCATCGACACGCGCGAGGCGCTTGATCGCCGCATCGTGGCGCGACAGCCGGTCACGCGTCAGGCTGTTGGCGTTGACGAAGACGAGCGGGGCTACGGCCGACGGTGGTACGTTCATTTCGGAGCGAACCGAGCGGATATCGGAGACGAGGTCGATCAGCCAGTTGATCTCGTCGGCTGCCGCGTCGTCGGCGTAGGACGGCGACGGCCATTCGGCGTGGCAAACCAGGCCATCACGCTCGCGACCCTCGCCTGCCGTATGCGCCCAGAGCTCTTCAGTCATGAAGGGCATGAACGGGTGCAGCAGCTTGTAGATCTCTTCGAGCACGTAAGCGACGCAGGACTGCGCCTCCTTCTTGGCGCCCTCGTCCGTGCCGCCGAAGATCGGCTTCAGCAATTCGAGGTACCAATCGCAGACCTGGTTCCAGACGAATCGATAGAGCACGCCGGCGGCATCGTTGAAGCGATAGGCTTCGATCGCCTCGGTGAGATCGCGTTCGGTGCGGGACAGTTCCGTCAGGATCCAGCGGTTGACCGTGAGCTCGGCTGCCTCAGGAATGAAATGCGGGTCGTTGACCACGCCGTTCATCTCGGCGAAGCGCGTCGCATTCCACAGCTTGGTGCCGAAGTTGCGATAGCCGGCGATGCGGGCCGGATCGAGCTTCACGTCGCGGCCCTGAGCCGCCATGATCGCCAGCGTGAAGCGCAGCGCGTCGGCGCCGTACTCGTCGATGAGTTCCAGCGGGTCGATGACGTTGCCCTTCGACTTCGACATCTTCTGGCCGTTCTTGTCGCGAACCAGCGCGTGGATATAGACCGTGTGGAACGGCTCGACCGGAACGCCGTCCTCGTCCTTCATGAAGTGCAGACCCATCTGCATCATGCGAACAACCCAGAACGGGATGATATCGAAACCGGTGACCAGAACGTTGGTTGGATAGTAGCGGTCAAGCTCGGGCGTCTTTTCCGGCCAGCCGAGGGTCGAGAACGGCCAGAGAGCGGAAGAGAACCAAGTGTCGAGCACGTCTTCGTCGCGCGTCAGGATTTCGCCCGGCTGGAAGTTCTCGAGTTTCTCCTCGACCCAAGCCTTCCAAGGTCCCTCATGGGCGATGTAGTGCTGGATGGCGGCCTGCAGCGCTTCTTCCTCGGTCTTCTCGACGAAGACCTGGCCATCGGGACCGTACCAGGCGGGAATCTGGTGACCCCACCACAGCTGACGCGAGATGCACCAGGGCTGGATGTTTTCCATCCACTGGAAATAGGTGTTTTCCCAATTCTTAGGCACGAAATTGGTGCGGCCTTCACGGACGGACGCGATCGCCGGCTGGGCCAGCGTCTTGTTGTCGACCCACCACTGGTCGGTCAGGCGCGGCTCGATCGGCACGCCGCCGCGGTCGCCATGCGGGACCACATGCTTGTGCGGCTCGATCTTGTCGAGCAGGCCTGCCTCTTCGAAAATCTCGACGATGATCTTGCGGGCGGTGAAACGGTCCTGACCCTCCAGACGGTCCCAGGCGCCATGAAGTGCTGCCGGATGATCGAGACCTTCGAGGAAGTCCTCGTTCTCCTTGATCGAGATCGAGGCATCGATGTTCATGACGTTGATGGCGCGCAAACCGGCGCGCTTGCCGACCTCGAAGTCGTTAAAGTCATGCGCGGGCGTGATCTTGACGGCGCCGGTGCCGGCGGTCGGATCTGCGTAGTCATCCGCGACGATCGGGATCTTGCGGCCGACGATCGGCAGGATGACATGCTTGCCGACGATCGACTTGTAGCGCTCGTCTTCAGGATTAACCGCGATGCCGGTATCGCCGAGCATCGTCTCCGGACGGGTCGTTGCGACGACGATGTAGTCGCGCGTCTCGAATTCCGTCGGCTTGCCTTCCTCGTCGAAAGCGATCGGGTACTGGTAGGTGACGCCCGCTTCCAGCGGATAGCGGAAGTGCCAGAGATTGCCCTTGACCTCCAGCTGCTCGACTTCCATGTCCGAAATCGCGGTCAGCAGCTTCGGGTCCCAGTTGACGAGACGCTTGTCCTTGTAGATCAGGCCTTCCTTGTAGAGGCTGACGAAGACTTCGAGGACAGCCTCGGACAGGCCTTCGTCCATGGTGAAGCGCTCGCGCGACCAATCACAGGAGGCGCCGAGGCGCTTCAACTGGTTGAAGATCAGGCCACCCGACTCGTTCTTCCACTCCCAGACCTTCTCGATGAAGGCTTCGCGGCCCATGTCGCGGCGGCCCGGAAGCTGCTGTTCCATCAGCTTGCGCTCGACGACCATCTGCGTGGCGATACCGGCATGGTCCATGCCCGGCTGCCACAGCACGTCCTTGCCGCGCATGCGCTCGAAGCGGACCATGATGTCCTGCAACGTGTTGTTCAGCGCGTGGCCCATGTGCAGCGAACCCGTCACATTCGGCGGCGGGATCACGATGGTGAAGCTTTCGGCGCCCGGCTTGGCGTTGGCGCCCGCGCGGAAAGCGTCCGCCTCGTCCCATTTCGCGGCGATCTTCGGTTCAACGGCTGCGGAATCGTAGGTCTTTTCGAGCATTTTTGGACCAAATCTGGAGGTTTTCTGGATGCGGGTTGTAAATAGGATGCCCGCCAGCAAGTCAATAAAAAAGCCGCCCCGGGGACCGGAGCGGCTCTTTGTAAAAAGCGACGGATCCGATCAGCGGCGCGGGCCGCGCGCCACGCGCTCGATCTCTTCGCGCACGAGGCGCTCGACCAGGGTCGGCAGGTTGTCGTCGAGCCAGTCGCGGAGCATCGGGCGCAGCATGTCTTCGGCGATCTCGTCCAGCGAGCGGCGCTCGGCGCCATCGATGGCGGCAGCCAGTTCCTCGAAGGAGCGGGCGATCTGCAGGCCGGCATCCTGCGACAGCAGCGACTGCTGGGTTTCGTCCATCAGGCTCGGCAGAAGGCGATCCGACAGCGGCACGGAGACCGGCTCGGCGTAGAGCGGCTGTGCTGCGATCGGCGCGGCAGCCATGGGCGGAGCGATTGCGACCTGCTCCTGAACCGGCGCGGCTGCGGGCTGAACGGCTTCGGCCTCTACGGCCACCGGCTGCTGAGGCGGCATTTCGAACGCCATCGCGGCTGGTTCGTCAGCCAACACGGGCTCGGGTGCGCGCTGCGGCGCCGGAGCCGCCTGCTGCATCACCGGGTGCTCCTCGGCGACTTGCTGCTGCGGCTGAGCTTCCATGACAGGGGCCGGTGCGACAGGCGCCGGCTGCTGGCGGAATTCGAGGGGCGGTTCGCGCTGAGGCTGCAGCGTGTTGCGCTCGGAGGCGGCGCGAACGCGGGCGGCGACATCCGCGAGCGACATGGCGGCGCGCGGCGCTTCCTGCGCGGGGGCCGAGCCCGCGGAATTGGCGGCGACGAAGCGCGGATCGGTCTGCTGCGGTGCGGGATCGGGGAATTCCACGCCGGCATAGGCCTGATCGACCGTCAGATGAATGTCGGAGCCGTGATCGTCTTCATCATCACCGTAAACAGGCGGCAGCGATGCGGAGAGTGCCCTGCCCGCGCCCGGCTCATTGCTTTCGATGATCTGGCGGATCGACGCCAGGATTTCTTCCATGGACGGTTCACGCGCTACGCTTGGCTGAGCCATATCTATCCCCGTTATTCTCAAACAACGACCGGATTGCGAGGTGTCGGCATCCGAATCACCCAGACTGTAGGATAGCCGATCGGGGAAAAAAATCATCGCGAATCAAATGACTGCCGCTTTGCACAGTTTTCTCAAAGGTCAATGACTGCTTCGACGGTCCGCTTGAAACAGAAACGGGCGCCAGTGGCGCCCGCATCATCGAAAACCTACGCCGCGCGTTGCTTAGAACACGAATTCGCGTGCCTTGGCGAAGCCCGGCAGCGGCTTGACGGAGGCATTGAAGAAGACGTTTTCGGAGACCGCGCCGCGCTCGCTGACGAACACAGTCGCGCGGGCCGAGCCGCCATATCCCTTGATGGTGACAAGGCGACCGCCTTCACGCAACTGCGAGAAGAGCGAAGCCGGAACTTCTTCCACCGCGCCGTTGACGAAAATCAGGTCGTAAGGGGCGCCCTTGGTGCTGCCGGCTTCAAGCGATCCCGTGACGACGGAGACGTTGGCGTAATCGGCAAGGTTTGCCGTTGCCTCGGAGGCAAGCGCTTCGTCTTCTTCGAGAGCGACGACCGAACCCGCGAGCTTGGAAAAGAGTGCGGAGACGTAACCCGTGCCGCAGCCGACATCGAGAACGACGTCATCCTTGGTCACGGCTGCAAGCTGCAGCAGCTTGGCGAGCGGCGATGGCTGCATCAGGAAACGCGCCGGCTTGCCGGCTGCGGCCGGACAGATTTCGACGTCGGTGTCGATGTAGGAGATCGCCTTGGCCTTTTCCGGGACGAAAGCCTCACGCGGCACGGCAAGGAAAGCGGCCTGAACGGAATGAGAGGTGACATCCGTGGTGCGGATCTGGTTGTCGACCATGTTGGCGCGTGCCGTCTCGAAATTCATAGTGTCCTCTCGCCCAATGAAAAGCGCTTATTGCTCACCCGTGTCTTAATCGCAGGGGAACCGGCTTTCAAGGCTTCCTTAGCGACTGCAGCAAGAATTCGGACATCGCGGCCACTCTCCCCGAGCCTTCGGAAAAATCCATGGTGACGTTCATGAGATTGTGATAATATTGCAACCGGAGGAATAAGGAGGAGAAGATCATGTCAGTCATAGCTGAATATTTCTCGCTGTTCGACTTTTTCATCGTCGCCGCCCTGATCGCGATCATGTGCTGCGGGTTGCTTGGAAAAGAGACAAGCTGAGATTTGGACACTTCCTCCCCGCAACCACGACGTTCAGGTGGTCGTCAGCTTTATTAGCGATGACTTGAACCACTAAGAACGAAGCCAGCGGGGTGTCATGTCGAAATCAGCTCTCTTGGGCGGTCTCTTTATCGGAGGCCTGCTTGCAATTGTCGTGATGATACCGCTCGTGCATGCTAGCGTGCCTGGTGTAGCGACCAATGGTGTGTCGCCGCTCGTCTCGCTGCAGGGCGGAAATTGATCGAGGTATAGCCGGCCGGGAAACGGCCTTCGCTGCATCGCACCGGCAGGCTTTCCGCCGGTTCTGTCCCCAAGAGAATTTTGGCGCCTAAAATCCCTCGGGTTTTTATACCGGAGATCGTCGCGCCGCCAGCTCCCAGCGGGATTATCGACGTCAGGACGGAATGCCCGAGCATCGAAGGGATGTATAACGGTCACGGCAGCGGCATTCGTCAGTAGAAGCGTTGTCCCTCTATGAAGCTCCGTGAAGGTCACAGCGGTCCGCGTGACCCGGATAGGCCGAGGCGCGAACCTCGTGTGGACGAGATTGGCCAGCAAATTCCGATTGTTCGGCTCCGCCAGCAGCTGGGTAACGAGCTGGCCGCCGACCAAGCGGAACGCTTATGGAGAGCGTTCCGCCATTTACGAGCGGGACATTGATGGTCCCGGACTTGGTTACCCAGTTACGAACAGACCATCACCAGGCGTAGCGCCGATCGCCGCGGCATGTTTGAACGCTCCGCTCGCCGCCGCGAGCCCTGCAGCATCCGGCGTGGTGCAGAGCCGGCTTCGCAGGATCGGAACCAAGCGGCACACCTATCGCCCGATCATTTCCGTAAATGTGAACGGCTTGATATCCCGTGGTGGTTCCTTTCAGATGTTAAATAGATCATTCGCGCAGCACCCTTCCGTGACCGCCGGCGATGGTGTATCGGTCGAGTTAATCGACGAGGGGTAGCAATTGAAGAAGCTCGAAGGACTACAGATCGCGCGCGGGATTGCCGCGTTCTCGATCGCCTACTTCCATTCGTGGGTAATTCTGATGTCTTTCCCGGCGCATACCGATGCGCCGATCTTGCTTCTGAAGAATTGGGGCTACCTGTCGATCGACTTTTTCTTCGCGATCAGCGGTTTCGTTATCTGTCTGGTTATCGATCGTCCGGACTTCAATTTCGGCCGCTTCCTGATGAAGCGCGCGTTCCGTCTCTATCCGATTTACTGGATTTGCCTATGGCTCTTCTGCCTAACGACTATCTATCGCGGACCGGTCGAGAGTGAAACGACGCTCAACCTTTGGTATTCATTTACGCTCATGCCGTGGAACGGATATCCCTACTATGATGTGGCGTGGTCGGTGCGCCATGAGATCTTGTTTTACCTCATTGCCGGCCTCATCGTTCCCCGCATCGGCCTGAAAGGGCTTGTGGGCGTGCTTGCCGCTTCCGCAGTAACTGCGACATGGTTCGATATCCCGCTGCATGACCTGCCGGTTTCGAAATACCATGCCGATTTCGCAGCCGGCGTTCTGGCTTTCATGACCATGAAACGGTTTAAGGAAGTACAGCCGGTCGCGCCGTTCCTGTTCGGTGCCGCCAGCCTCGTCTACGTTTGCTATGCCGGGTATACGAACTTGCTGTTCGTCCCCTTCTACTTCCTCATTCTCGGCGTGGTGAACTTCAAACCGTCAAGCATTGTCGCAAGGCCGTTCTTAGAGATCGGCAATGCTTCGTATTCGCTCTACCTCATTCACCCACTCGTATTTATAGTCGGCAACGTCATGGCGGGCCGGATGCAGCCTTTGCCGATTTGGGCTCAAGAGCCAATCAGGTGGGCTGCGCTTGCCGTCTGCTGCATCCTTGCATACATAAGCTGGCGCGTCGTCGAGCGACCAATGATCAAGCTCGGTGAGGCGCTTAGCCCAAGGTTACGGCAATCAGGAATCCAAGCGGAATCTGGTTGAGGCCACTATCCTACGGCTTGATACAAATTGAGCTGGGGTAGCCAAGCGCCCAATTGAGATGCCGCGGTCTGTCGGATGGAATGGAAAAAGGACGATATTCAGAATGAGCCTCTTGCGCTCTTTTAAAAATCGTTCTAAACGCCCGCCATCACTCGCAATTATCTACGCGATGGCCTCGTGGCGGAGTGGTGACGCAGAGGACTGCAAATCCTTGTACCCCGGTTCAATTCCGGGCGAGGCCTCCAAATTTCTCACCGACAAATGATCTGTTGATGTCTTGCGCGCTTGCAGTGCGCGGCCGGTGTCGTGTCAAGGCGTGATAGCGCACCGAAACTGGCGTCCCCTCCCGCAATAAAAAGCCTGACCGCCTTCCGGAGCGATCAGGTTTCTCGTCATTCCAATGCCAGCCTTGGCGTTATCACGGACTTACGCACTGACGGCGGGGGCCGGAGTTGGGCTGGTAGGTGTTGTCGGACGCGCGATAGGAGCGGTAGCGGCTGTAGCAATAGTCCACATGCGAGTCGCCAGAGCGAACGCGCGGCTGTGATGCGAGTACGCCGCCGAGGATGGCGCCTGCCGCCAATCCACCGATAATCGCGCCGGTATTATCGCTGTGACGGCGATAGTAGCGGTCGTCGTAGCGATTATAGTCTCGGCGATAGTAATCGCGACCTCGGTCGCTGTAGCGGTAGCGATCCCGGTTGCCATAGCAGTTGCGGTAAGGACCACAGCGATCGCGATACTCCGCCTTGGGCTCATTCGGTAGGCCAGTCAGTCCATCGACAGCCTTGCCGCGCGGGTAACGCACGTCGAAGGCGCTTGCCGGAGAGATGCTCCCCAGACATGTCATCAACGCCACGGCGATAATGGCCAATTTCTTCATTTCAGACCTCACAATCCACAGAGATGCTTCATCGTCGTCTCATGGCGGGATAACGCGCATTTCGGCAACTCGTTCCAATCACTTGGTTTTGCTCAGCATTCGCCAGCGAATGCGGCGATTTCGTGAAGGTTAACCCTGCGCGCCCGAATGACCGCCCGGCACTTTCTTTGGTTTGGTCGCTGCTTTATGACAGTTTTATGACAATACCCTTTCATGGATGGATACTATGCTGAGCTGGTTTCGGAAACTCATGCCACGCGAAGACCGGTTCTTCGATCTCTTCGCGCAGCACGCGAAAACAGTCGTTGGTGCGGCCGAAGCGCTGAATGAACTGCTTTCCGGAAACGACACCGAGAAGCACTGCGCGCGCATCGTCACGCTTGAGAACGAGGCCGACGATATCACCCGCGATGTCCTGCTCGCTGTTCGCCGCAGTTTCATCACGCCGTTCGACCGGGTCGACATCAAGGACCTCATTCAGTCGATGGATGACGCCATCGACATGATGCACAAGACGGTCAAGACCATCCGCCTGTTCGAGCAGAAGAGCTTCGATCCCGTGATGCAGGAGATGGGCAAGACGATCGTCGAGGCCGCGCACATGATCGCCGAGGCCATTCCCCTGCTCGACCGAATTAACGCCAACGCCCCTCGCCTGACGGCGATCGCGGAAGCTGTGACGCGGATCGAGGGACGGTCGGACGAGTTGCACGATCAGGGGCTGAAAGACCTCTTCCACAAGCACGGCGCGACCAACCCGATGGCCTACATCATCGGCAGCGAGATCTACGGCGAGCTCGAAAAGGTCGTCGACCGCTTCGAAGACGTCGCCAACGAGATCAGCGGCATCGTGATCGAGAACGTCTGATGGACGCCACCCTTGCCTTCCCGCTGCTTGCCGGGCTGATCGCGGTCGCGTTGTTCTTCGACTTCCTGAACGGCTTGCATGATGCGGCGAATTCGATCGCGACGATCGTCTCGACGCGCGTGCTCCGCCCGCAGTTCGCAGTTGCCTGGGCGGCCTTCTTCAATTTCATCGCCTTCCTGTTCTTCGGGCTGCACGTCGCCGAGACGCTGGGGACCGGGATCATCGATCCGGCCATCGTCTCGCCGATGGTGATCTTCGCGGCGCTGATGGGCGCGATCATATGGAATATCGTCACCTGGGTGTTCGGCATCCCTTCGAGCTCGTCGCACGCGCTGGTCGGCGGGCTGGTCGGTGCAGGGCTCGCCAAGGTCGGCTTCAGCTCGATCGTCTGGAGTGGTCTCTTGAAGACCGCCGGCGCGATCGTCATGTCGCCGATGATCGGCTTCCTCCTGGCGCTGTTTCTCGTTCTGATCGTCTCGTGGCTCTTCGTGCGGCAGACACCGTTCGCGGTCGACCGCACCTTCCGCATCATGCAGTTCGTCTCGGCGTCGCTCTATTCGCTCGGACACGGCGGCAACGATGCGCAGAAGACGATGGGCATCATCGCCATCCTGCTTTACTCGCAGGGATATCTCGGCGGCAGTTTTCATGTGCCGCTGTGGGTTGTGCTGTCCTGCCAGTCGGCAATGGCGCTCGGCACGCTGTTCGGCGGGTGGCGCATCGTGCATACGATGGGATCGAAGATCACGCGGCTGAACCCGATGCAGGGCTTTTGCGCAGAGACCGGCGGCGCGCTGACGCTGTTCGGCGCCACATGGCTCGGCATCCCCGTCTCGACCACACACACCATCACCGGCGCGATCATCGGCGTCGGCGCGGCACGGCGGGTGTCTGCCGTGCGCTGGGGCCTTGCGGGCAATATCGTCGTAGCCTGGGTGGTGACGCTGCCGGCCGCAGCACTGATTGCCGCCGCCTTCTACTGGATCGCCAGCCTCTTCGCCTGAGCGATCAATATCAGGAGGCGGAATTCCGCCTCCTGTGCCACCACACCGAAAATCGTCGTCTCATTCGCCGCGCGACATGCAGGTCGTGCGACAGCACCAGCACGCCGAGCGGAATCATCCAGAAGCCGAGAATCGGAAGAAAGCCCAGACATCCGCCGAAAATCAGCAGTCCGCCGATCAAAAGCCTTGCTATGCGCGACTTCGGAAGCGGAATGCGGGTCGGCCCCATGACGATGTGGCCGGTGGTGTGATCGATGCCAAAGCGTTTGGCGGTGTTTTTCGGGCTCTCAGTCATCCACAGCATGTGGGGATAACCTGAATGATTGCAAGGAGATGTCATTTTTTTGAAAAAACCGCTTGGCAAATCGAGCAAGCATTTGTATTAGCCCACTCACACCGCGGCGAGCGGTGATCCCTGGTAGCTCAGCGGTAGAGCATTCGACTGTTAATCGACAGGTCGCCGGTTCGAATCCGGCCCGGGGAGCCAGTTTCTAAAAGGCCTGCATTGAAAAATGCAGGCCTTTTTCTTTTCCGAAATCAAAGCGATAGGTTTCGCCTCGAGGTTCCTCGGCGACGGTGTGCGCTTGCGTCATCCCCGCGGGCGATGGAGCCACGGGGATGAAAGACAAAGCGGCGACATCAATAGCCGCAGGAGCGTCCCTCGCTGGGCCTGAAGCCATCTGAGCAGGCGCGGTTCATGGAATCGCCAGGCACATAACCGGATGCCGACCCCGCGGAGGTCGGGTAGCCCGCGCATCCTGTCGTGAGCGCCGAAAGGCCGATCAGCATGATCGCGGCCAGGACGGTTGAAATTCGCTTCATATGAACCTCCTCGAAAATGTCTTGGCTACTAAGCTAGCACGCAGCCGCCAAACGCCATGTAAATTTCTTGGGTCACGATTGGCGAACACTTATTGCGGCTAAGGCACCCTACCCTTGAAGCGTATCGACCTTGCGAAGATCCGGGAAAAGCCGCGTCCACAGAAGCACCACGACGATGGTTCCTAAGCCCCCTATGACGCCGGCAGCAACGGGACCCATCATGCCGGCCAGCATGCCCGATTCAAATTCGCCCAACTGGTTCGAGGTGCCGATGAAGAGCGAGTTGACGGCGTTCACACGTCCGCGCATCGAATCCGGGGTCAGAAGCTGAACCAGCGAGCTGCGCACCACGACGCTGACCGTATCGGCAGCGCCCACCACCAGCAGCGCGGCGATCGAGAGCGCGATGTTAGTCGATACGGCAAAAACGATCGTCGCGACGCCGAACACGGCCACGGCGGTCAACATCTTCGCTCCGACCCTGCTCGTCAGCGAGCGTCTGGCCAGAACGATCGACATGGAGAGCGCGCCGACGGCCGGGGCCGCGCGCAGCATGCCCAGACCCCAGGGGCCGGCATGAAGGATATCGCTGGCGAACATCGGGAGGAGTGCCGTGGCGCCGCCCAGCAGAACGGCGAAGAGGTCGAGCGAGATGGTGCCGAGCATCACGGGCTTGCTCTTGATGAAGGAGACGCCGGCGAAGACGGAGGCGAGCGTGACCGGTTCGCGCTTGCTCGGCGTCCATTCCATGCGGATCGAGATGACGTTGACGCTTGCGACGGCAAAGAGGACGGCGGCCACGGCGAAGGGAGCAACGGCATCGACGCCGTAGAGCAGGCCGCCCAGCGACGGGCCGACGATCAGCGCCGTCTGCATCATCGAGGTCGATGTTGCCACCGCGCGCTGAAGCAGCGAGGGCGGCATAATGCTGGGAAGAAGGGCTGCCATCGTCGGGCGCTCGAAGGCGACGGTCGCGCCCATGATCGTCACCGCCGTCAGGATGCCCGCTGGCGTCAGCCAGTTCTGCCAGGTGGCGACGGCAAGCGCCGCCGACACCGTGGCGAGGATCAACTGGCAGATCAGGCCGATGCGCCTTCGGTCGAAACGATCGGCGACGTGGCCAACCACGAAGGTCAGAACCACCATCGGCAGGAACTGGCAGAGCCCGACCATGGCCAGCGCGAAGGCGCTATGGGTCTGATCGTAGATCATCCAGCCCATGGCGATGGCGACGCACTGAAAAGAGAGAGAAGAGAAGACGCGGGAAGCCGCGAAATTGAGATAGCCGGGATGGCGCAGAACGCTATCCTGGTGAACTACTGATGCATCCATGAGAAAACTGTCCGGCCCGCTGCCGACAGCGCGCCTCTGGGGGTTGTTGCTGCAACCGTTTCCGCCCGGACAGTCGTCCTTGTCAATGGCATCGGGGCCGCTTTCCGTTCGGCCCCGCTAAAACACGTGATCGTGACCGCCAACGGTGCTTGCCGCGGCGGTCATCCGATCAGGGACGTTATCTCTTCTTCTTTGTCGAACGCACCTTGACCGGTGCCGGCGGCGGGATCAGTTCGGCGTCGGCGTAGCAATATCCGGCGACCCAGCCGTCGCTGGCGAAGAGCTTGGAATCACCCTCGGCGTGCCACTGGCAGGTCAGCGAGTTGGGATCCCATGCGGTGACGGTCACGTCATAGACGCCCTTGCCGGCGAAGGTGGTCTTGGGATTGCCCGTCAGACGCCAGCCCTCGGCCGGCTGCATTGTCCATGATACCCTCTGGCCCTTCCGGGCTTTCTGCTTGATGCCGAATTCGGGGGTCTGGCAGCGGTTGGTGGCGGGATCGCAGTTCATCTTCGCCGTCGACATCTGCGTCGGCGTATTTGTCACCACCGTCTGGCAACTGCTGAGCGTAAACGCCACGAGTGTCATGGCCAAGGCAACTTCATACCACATATCCGGCCTCCCATCCGTCACATGCTATCGATGGGGACCACATTACAGCATTACGACAGGCTCGGCTCTTCACCGTTCGGGGGATATGGGAGCCGACGATTACATCGAACGGCAATAGCGATCAGCCAAGCGAGGTGTGCGACGCGTGTTCTGGTACGTATCGCCTCGGCGCCTTCGCCTTCTCCCTGAGATTGTCGAAGAGCGCATAGCCGCCGGTCCAGCGACCGAAGCCGCTGGCGATATTGATATGGCCCGCAAGGCCGATGTTCCTGAGCTCGGTCTTCCACAGACGCGCGTAGAGCGTCAGGCGGTCGAGCTCCATGTAATGGTCGTTCAGGCTGCCGACGGTGATGCTGGGGAACGGCAGCGCCCGTGTCGGCATCGGCCCGAAGCGGATGGCGGCATCCGGGTGTCGCCGTTCCGTGGGGCGCAGGTCGCAGGGAGCGACCAACAGCGCGCCCTTGATGCGGCGCGCCGATGGCCGGTCGGCGAACTTCGCCGTCAGCAGGCAGCCGAGACTATGGGCAACGATATAGGCCTCGCCGTGCTCGAGCAGCACTGCTTCGAGCCGGTCGGCCCAGCGATCAACCAAGGGATCGTCCCAGTCGTCCTGCTCCACCAGAACGCTGTCGGGGCGGTCGCGGAGCCAGTAGCGCTGCCAGTGGCCCTGGTCGGAGCCGTTGAGCCCGGGAATGATCAATGTCGCTGTCATCGCCCTCTCCTAGAAATCGGAATAGCGCGGGCTGTGCATGAGCGCAGAGATTTCGTCGGTCATCTGCATGATGCGCTCGCGCAGATCAGCGCCCGTTCCATCCTCGATGTCCTCGCTACCAAAGCAGTATCGTGCCTCGTGCAGCTCGAGCCTCGCTTCCAGCTGGTCGCGGATGGTGCAAAGGCGATCAAAATGCCTGATGATACTCATCGTCGTCTCTCCTGTACGGCCGCATTCTCCGGCCGCAATCTGATGAGAGCAGTATTCTCTATCTTTTTAGTGGATTAAAGGAATGAGCATCCCTGCATGCGCGAACGAGGGGAAAAATCGGCATGCCGATCTCGCCTGAGGGCGACGATCGACCCACCAGGCGACCCGCGACGCGCGCAACCACCGATGCTGTCGGATAATTTACCGATGTGCCGTGTTAAATCTTTATGCGGGCTGAAACTTTTGATCCACACTCCCCGTAGCTTCGTAACAGAAGCAACACAGAAACAAGGGGATCACATTCATTGTCCGACGATGCAGCAAAGCCGCTTATCCTCTGGTTTCGCAAGGATCTTCGCCTCGACGACAATCATGCGCTGCATGCTGCCTGCCGCACCGGACGCCCGATCATTCCCCTTTATATACGCGAGCCCTCCTCTTCCGGCACCGGGCCTCTGGGCGGCGCGCAAGAGTGGTGGCTGCATCATTCGCTGATGTCGCTCACCGCATCGATCGAAGCGCTTGGCGGCTCGCTCAATCTTGTGAGCGGCGATGCGCTCGATGTGCTCGTCGACCTGATCAAGAAGACGGGTGCGGACACTGTCATGTGGAACCGCCGCTACGATCCGCCGGGCATCGCCATCGATACGCGCATCAAGCGGGAACTCGAGCAGCAGGGCCTCGATGCGCAGAGCTTCGCCGGCCAATTGCTGCATGAGCCCTCGCGGCTGAAGACAGGCGGTGGGACGCCCTACCGCGTCTATACGCCGTTCTGGCGGGCACTCGAAGGCGCCGGCGAGCCGCCTCACGCTGTCGATGCGCCGAAGAAGGTCAAATTCGCGCCGGAGCTTCCCGCAAGCGAGAAATTGGCGTCCTGGAAGCTTCTGCCGACCAAGCCGGACTGGGCCAAGGATTTCGCCGAGGTCTGGACTGCCGGAGAAGAGGCGGCGCGCGAGCGGCTTACGGATTTTCTCGATCAGAGCCTTGAGGGCTACAAGGCCGACCGCGATTTTCCGGCCAAGCAGTCGACCTCGATGATGTCGCCCTATCTGGCGCTCGGCGTGATATCGCCTGCCCGCATTTGGGAGGAGACGCGTGGGCTGGATGTGCCGCCGGACGATCTGGTTCACTTCCGCAAGGAGCTCGCCTGGCGCGAATTCTCCTACCATCTGCTGTTTCACTTCCCGAAGTTGCCCTACGCCAACTGGAACGACCGTTTCGATGGCTTCGAATGGAGCAACAGCACCGCGCATTTTCGCGCATGGACCAAGGGCATGACCGGCTACCCAATCGTCGACGCCGGCATGCGCCAGCTCTGGAAGCACGGCTTCATGCACAATCGGGTGCGGATGATCGTCGCCTCGTTCCTGATCAAGGACCTGATGATCGACTGGCGACGCGGCGAAGCCTGGTTCCGCGATACGCTTGTCGATGCCGACCCGGCAAGCAATGCGGCGAGCTGGCAATGGGTGGCGGGCTGCGGGGCGGATGCCGCCCCTTTCTTCCGCATCTTCAACCCGGTGCTGCAGGGCGAGAAGTTCGATCGCGATGGCGCTTATGTCCGCGAGTTCGCTCCCGAGCTTGCGGCGCTCGATACCAAATACATCCACAAGCCGTTCGCCGCACCGCAGAGCGTGCTCGACAAGGCGGATATCAAGCTTGGCGAAACCTATCCCAAGCCGATCGTCGACCACGCGACCGCCCGCGACCGGGCGTTGAAAGCCTACAACGCCGTAAAGGACGCAGCATGAACGCCCATTTTCACCACCCGCACAGTCGCTTGAAGATCGCGGTCATCGGCTCCGGCGTATCCGGGGCATCGGCGGCATGGGCGCTCAATCCGATGCATGACGTGACGCTATATGAGAAGGAAACGCGCGCCGGCGGCCATACCGCCACCGTTGATGTCGATTACGATGGAGTGCACATCCCCGTCGATACCGGCTTCATCGTCTACAACGAGCCGAACTATCCGAACCTGACCGCGCTGTTCGCGCGGCTCGGCGTCGCCACCCATGCCAGCGACATGAGCTTTTCGCTCTCGCTAGACCACGGCAAGCTTGAATGGAGCGGCAGCGGACTGTCTTCGATCTTCGCGCAGAAGCGCAATCTGGTGCGTCCATCCTTCCTCTTGATGATCCGCGAGATATTGCGCTTCAACAAGACCTGCCTTCTCGACCGCGCCGCCGGCCACCTCGCCGCACGCTCGATCGGCGACTATCTCGACTGGCGGGGCTTCTCGCCCGGGTTTACCAACAATTATCTGGTGCCGATGGCAGCTGCGATCTGGTCGACGCCGGCGGCGAAGATGATGCAGTTTCCGGCCGAGCACTTCGTCAACTTCTTCGACAATCACCGCCTGATCTATTCCAGGCAGCACCAGTGGCGCACGGTGACCGGTGGCAGCCGAAACTACCTCGAAAAACTGCTTGAGCCTCTGGGCGACCGGCTGAAGCTCGGGCTCGGCGTGCGCGCGGTCATCAGGACCGAGAGTGGCGTCACCATCGTCGACGAACGCGGCGAGGAGCGCCGCTTCGACAAGGTGATCCTTGCAGCGCATAGCGATCAGACGCGGCGCATGCTTGCCGACGCGACTGAGGAGGAAAAGCGGCTGCTGGCGGCCGTTCCCTATCAGCCGAACAGGGTGGTGCTCCACCGCGATCCGATGCTGATGCCGCAGCGCCGGAAGGTCTGGGCATCCTGGAACTATCTTCGTTCGAGCTCGGCTAATGGTAACGCCGATGTCGCCGTCACCTACTGGATGAACAGGCTGCAGGCGATCGACGATCGCTTTCCTTTGTTCGTGACGCTGAACCCTGATCGAGAGCCGGACCCAAGCAAGGTCTTCGCGGAGTTCAGCTACGAGCATCCACAGTTCTCAGCCGACAGCGTTCAGGCGCAGCGCGCGCTCATGGATATACAGGGACGCAACGGCTGCTACTTTGCCGGCGCCTGGACGGGCTATGGGTTCCATGAGGACGGGCTGACCTCGGGTCTTGCGGCCGCCAAGGCGCTCGGCGCGGCGCTGCGGTGGAGCACGCTGAAAACGGACAACATCGAACCGGAGCTGGACGCCGTCGCATGACGCAGGAACGCGAAGGACGAGGCGTGAGCATGCGCGACAACGGGCCGCCGCCTGAGGCTGCGGCAGCGCTCTATGTCGGCGACGTCATGCATCAGCGCATGAAGCCCTTCGGCCACCGCTTTCGCTATCGCGTGTTCTCGATGGCGATCGATCTCGACCGGCTGGACGAGGCGGATCGGCTGTCCGCGCTGTTTTCGGTCAACAAGCGCAATGCGGTGTCGTTTCATGAGAGCGACCATGGCGGCCGGATGGGCGCCAGGGCGCATGCCGATGAACTGCTGGGGCATGCGGGCTTGCGTGCCCAGCGCGTCGTGCTTGTCTGCTACCCCCGCATCCTCGGCTACGTCTTCAATCCACTCTCAGTCTACCATGCCTATGACAAGCATAATCAGCTGATCGCGATGATCTATGAAGTTCGCAACACGTTCGGCGAACGGCACACATACGTCTGCCCTATCGGCTCAGGCGAGGTCAGCGACACCGGCATTCGGCAGAGCTGCGACAAGATCTTTCACGTCTCGCCGTTCATCGAGATGGGCATGCGCTACAATTTCCGCATGCTGCCGCCGGGCAAGGAGATCCGTTGGCGTATTCTCGAAACCGATGCCGATGGCCCGCTGCTTGCGGCGACCTTCTCAGGACGACAGGTGGGGCTCACGACCAGGAACCTTGCGTGGCTCACGGCCGCCGTTCCGTTTTTGCCGATCAAGATCGTCGGCGGCATTCACTGGGAGGCGCTGAAATTGTGGCTGAAGGGCGCGAAGTACATCGCAAAGCCCGCGCCACCCGCCCCTGTCAGCGTGGTCGCGCCGCGCGAGAGGGCGGAGGCAGCGGAATAGCTAAGCGTGCTTCGATATATGCGTCGATCGTGCGCAACACAGGATTGGAAAATTGTTTGGCTTTTCCAATTTTTACGATAGCGTTCAAAGCAATCGCCGGGGGGCGGAGATTTTCAGCGCATCGTCGTCCTGAACCGGCCAAATCTTGCCGGAGGAGAAAACCATGAGTGATGCTAGTGACTTGACCGATTCTCAACGCAACGCGATCCAGCTGACGCAGCAGAATATCGGACAGGTTTCGAAGGGACTGCCGTTGCGCGCCAAGCTTGCGCTGAGGGCATTGCTTCGCATGCAGCATGGCTCGCTGACGATCGCCTTTCCCGATGGCCGCGTGGTGCGGGTGACCGGCAGCACACCCGGCCAGCACGCAGAGATCCACCTGAAGAACTGGAACATCTGCTACCGGGCGCTTTCCAACGGCACGATCGGCGTCGCTGAGAGCTATATGGATGGCGATTGGGACAGCCCCGATATCGCGGCGTTCCTCGAGCTGTTCATCGTCAACGACGAAGCGATCCAGGATTACGCCAACGGCAAGCGTGGCCTGCCCCGTCTCGTCGAGCGCATCCGCCACTGGATGAATACGAACACCCGAAAAGGTTCGAAGCGGAACATCTCGGCCCATTACGATCTCGGCAACGACTTCTACAAGCAATGGCTCGATCCGACGATGACTTATTCGTCGGCGCTCTATTCCACCGGCGCCAACGATCTGCAGTCGGCGCAGAACGCCAAGTATCGGGCTCTCGCCGAAGCGACCGGGATCAAGCCGGGCGACCACGTGCTGGAGATCGGCTGCGGATGGGGCGGTTTTGCCGAGTTCGCCGCCAGCGAACTGAATTGTCGGGTCACGGGCCTGACGATCAGCCGCGAGCAGCTGGCCTTCGCCGAGGAGCGCATCCGCAAGGCGGGTCTCAGCGACAAGGTCGACTTCCGCTTTCAGGACTATCGCGACGAAACCGGCGTCTACGACAAGATCGTTTCGATCGAGATGTTCGAGGCCGTCGGCGAGAAATACTGGCCCGCCTATTTCTCCAAGCTCGAGCAATGCCTGAAGCCCGGCGGCAAGGCGGGTCTGCAGATCATAACGATTCGGCCCGAGTCCTTCGAGCAGTACAGGAGCAATCCAGACTTCATCCAGAAGTACGTTTTTCCCGGCGGCATGCTACCGACCCGCGAGCATTTGGCGGAACTTGGGCGAAAAGTGAATTTGTCACTGGTGCGGGACTTCGGTTTTGGGTTAGACTACGCTCGTACTCTGGCCGAATGGCGAGAGCGTTTTTGGTCCGTTTGGGAACGAGTTCGCCCACTGGGCTTCGACGAGCGCTTCAAGCGGCTCTGGGAGTTCTATTTATTTTATTGTGAAGCAGGTTTCCGCGCCCGAAACATAGACGTCCGCCAGGTCGTCTTTTCGCGGAGCTGACGAGAGCGGGTGGCGGGACCAGACAGTCGACCTCCTGTCCCGGTCGCCATCCGCCTCGTCTATCCCTCCATAAACATCGTGATCGGTTGTCGGCGCGATGGCTCGTGAGCGACTGAGCTATTCCGCCGGGCTTGGCGTCACCGGGCGGCGACCGTCAGCGCGCGGGCGCTCCTGCCAACCGGTGGCGCGGTTCACCAGCCAGAAGTACAGACTGTAGGGCAACAGGTTGAGAGCCTTCAGCGTGTAGGTGAAGCGCTTCGGGAAGGTGATCTCGAAATTCTTCGACTTCAGGCCCGCATAGATCTCGGCGGCGGCCTCATCGACCGGGATCAGCGACGGCATCGGGAATTCGTTCTTGCGGGTGGCGGGCGTGTCGACGAAACCAGGATTGATGAGCTGGATGCGGATGCCCATCTTGTCGAGATCGAATTTCAGGCTCTCGGCCATGTTGATCAGGGCAGCCTTGGTGGCGCCATAGGCAGCGCCCGTGGGCAGGCCACCGTAACCTGTCACCGAGGAGACGATGGCGATCTGCCCCTGCCCCTTGTGCTTCATGTGACGCACGGCAGGCACGAGGCAATTGACCACGCCCTGCAGATTGACGGCGAAGCTCTGCTCAAAATCCTCGCGGCGCAGTTCCTCGGCATGAACAGGAAGATAGACGCCGGCATTGAAGACAGCGAGCGCCAGCGCGCCGTGCTCGTATTCGATCGATGCGAGCACATGCTCCATGTCTTCGGGATTAGTGACGTCGCCATCGAGAACGATGATACTGCCCGCAAGACCGTTGGCTTCCGATTGCAGCTCGGCGAGCTTTTCATGGTCGCGAGCGGTGACGGCGACCTTGTAGCCTTCGCTTGCCAATTTCAGCGCCAAGGCACGGCCGATGCCGGAGCTTGCGCCTGAGATCCAGGCAATTCCATGTTCGGGGCGGGCTACAAAATCGTTCATGGCGCGACTCCTCAGGCTGTATCGAAGAACGTCGAAACGGGCCCGGAAGTTCCTCTCAACCTCCCGGGATAATGGCTCTATCACGCTATTGTGGCTGCTTTCAGCCGATCAGGTCGCCAATCAGCTGGCGGAAGGACCCGGTCAGTTTGATGGGGGCATCTAGAACGGAAAATGCAATGCAGGGACGATCTTTTTCGGCCACCGGGCGGTGATCGATCGTCTCGTCTGCAACGGAGATGTCGCCGGGGCCGAAGCGGCCGCGATTGTCGTTGAAGGCGCCGTCAAGGATGAGCGTCAGCTCCATGCCCTTGTGGGTATGAGCCGGCATGGCGCGGCCGGGCTTGATCCACATGACGCTGACTTCGCAGCCGTCGATATCGACCGAATATTCCTTGAAACCGGGGAGCTTGGTCTTCCACGGCACCGTATCGACATCGAAGCCGACAAGGCGGCGCAGGGCGCACGGGAAGATGCTTGGTTTGTCAGTCGCGATGAATGGCTTGGGCTCGACCGGCGCGGCGGATGCGAAGATCCGCGCCAATCTGGCATCCCGGTCATCGAGACTTGCTTCGGAGGTCTGCTCAAGCTCTTGGCCGGCCAGAAACTCAAGGTCCTGCACCAGCATCCGACGATCCGGCTTCATTTCCAGATGCGATTCGACAAGAACGCGCGCCGGCTCCGGAAGGGAGCCCGCAACATAATACGCCATCAATGCATCGACCGTGTCGATATGCTCGTGAACCATGATGGTTTCGGTCGTTTCCGCTTTCAGTGATTGCTTTGTCATCATCCATACGATGAATGTCAATCTCCGGATCACATAGCGACCCGGATCAGCACGTGGCGAACCAATCTGGGACGGGAAGTCTAATTTTACCGTGTTGGTTGAGGGCGAGGAATAGGATTTCTTGCCAACCCAGCCTTGTGAAGGGAAAAGACCGTTCCTAAACTAAGTGTTTCAAAGAGGCAGATTCCATGACCGTTCATCCTTCCGTCCTAGAAGCCATTGGCAACACTCCCCTGATCAAGCTCAAGGGAGCGTCGGAGGCGACCGGTTGCACCATTCTCGGCAAGGCGGAATTCCTCAACCCGGGACAGTCGGTCAAGGATCGCGCGGCGCTCTACATCATTCGCGACGCCGAGAAGAAGGGCCTGCTGCGGCCGGGCGGCGTGATCGTCGAAGGGACCGCCGGCAACACCGGCATCGGCCTGACGCTGGTCGCCAAGGCGCTCGGCTACCGCACCGTGATCGTCATTCCCGAGACGCAGAGCCAGGAAAAGAAGGACGCGCTGAAGCTGCTTGGCGCCGAACTCGTCGAAGTGCCGGCCGTGCCCTACAAGAACCCCAACAACTACGTGAAGGTTTCCGGACGTCTCGCCGAGCAACTGGCCAAGACAGAGCCGAACGGTGCCATCTGGGCCAACCAGTTCGACAACGTCGCCAACCGGCAGGCGCATATCGAGACGACGGCGAAGGAAATCTGGGCGGATACATCAGGCAAGGTCGATGGCTTCATTTGCTCCGTCGGTTCGGGCGGCACGCTTGCCGGCACGGCGATGGGGCTGAAGGGCTTCAACAAGGACATCAAGATCGGCATCGCCGATCCGGATGGCGCAGCACTCTATGAATTCTACAAGAACGGCGAGCTGAAGTCCGCGGGCTCCTCGATCACCGAGGGCATCGGCCAGGGCCGCATTACCGCCAATCTCGAAGGTTTTACGCCTGATTTCGCCTACAACATCTCGGATGCGGAAGCCCTGCCCTATGTCTTCGATCTCGTCGAGCATGAGGGGCTTTGCCTCGGCGGCTCGTCGGCGATCAACATCGCTGGCGCGGTGCGTCTGGCCAAGGACCTCGGCCCCGGCCACACGGTGGTGACCATTCTGTGCGACTACGGCAACCGCTACCAGTCGAAGCTTTTCAATCCCGATTTCCTGACATCGAAGTCGCTGCCGCTGCCGGCATGGCTGACCTCGCCTGTCGATATCAAGATCCCATACGAACCCGCAGCGTGAGGCCCAATGCCCGTTAATGCCCTCTATCGTGACGACTTCTATCTCTCGACCTGCGAGGCCGTCGTCACCGCCATCCACGAAGACGGGGGCATCGAACTCGATCAGACCTGCCTCTACGCGACCTCGGGCGGCCAGCCGGGCGATACCGGCTTTCTCGAGCGCGCCGATGGCAGCAAGATCACGCTGGGGCAGACCAAGCATGGCGCCGCCAAGGACATCATCATCCATGTTCCGCTCGAGGGACAGGCAAGCCCCGAGGTCGGCGAGAAAGTGGTGCTGCATGTCGATTGGGAGCGCCGTCACAAGCTGATGCGCATGCACACGGCCTGCCACCTGCTTTCCGTTGTCTGCTCCTATCCGATTACCGGCGCGGCCGTCGGCGAAGAGGAAAGCCGTGTCGATTTCGACATGACCGACACGATCGACAAGGACGAGGTGACGGCGAAGCTGATGGTGTTGGTCGACCAGGACCATCCCGTTTACCTGCAGTGGATCACCGATGAGGAACTGACGGCCAATCCAGGGATCGTCAAATCGAAGAACGTGCGCCCGCCGATGGGGCTCGGTCGCGTCAGCCTCGTCTGCATCGGCGAGAACTCGGCGATTGACAGCCAGCCCTGCGGCGGCACACATGTTGCGACAACACGAGAAGTCGGACAGATTCACATCGCCAAGATCGAGAAGAAGGGCAAGGAAAACCGCCGCTTCCGTATCCGTTTCGGCGCTCCTGGCGACGACGCATAAGCATTGATTGGAGAGAGCAACATGAGCGAGACCACGAGCCGCTTCGTCGTTTCGGCCGATTGGGTCGAAAAGCAGCTGGGGACTTTAGGTTTCAAGGTGGTGGACGCCTCCTGGTATCTGCCGGCCCACAAGCGCGCCGCCAAGGACGAATATGTGGCGGGCCACCTTCCCGGCGCCGTGTTCTTCGATCAGGACGTGATCGCCGATCATTCGACCGGCCTGCCGCATTCGCTCCCCTCTCCGGAGTTCTTTGCCGCCGAAGTCGGCAAGCTCGGCATTTCAGAGACGGACACGATCGTCGTCTACGACGGCATGGGTTTCTTCTCGGCGCCGCGCGTCTGGTGGATGCTGCGTACCATGGGTGCCAAGGATGTCTACGTTCTGGATGGCGGCCTCGATGGCTGGAAGGCCGAGGGACGCGCGCTGGAGACCGGGACGGCCACTCCTGTGACAGCGGTGTTCACGCCGAAATTCCGGGCCGACAAGGTTATCCCCTTCGAGACCATGCGCGAGATCGTCGATGACTGTTCGGCGCAGATCGCCGATGCTCGCGGCGCCGGCCGCTTTACCGGCGAGGAAGCCGAGCCGCGCGCCGGCATGCGCTCGGGTCACATGCCCGGCGCCCGCAGCCTGCCGGCAACTTCGCTCTCGGCCAATGGCCGCTTCAAGGATGTGGCGACGCTGAAGACGATGATATCGGATGCGGGCATCGATCTCTCCAAGCCTGTCGTGACGAGCTGCGGCTCGGGCGTGACCGCCGCCGTGATCATGCTGGCGCTGGAAAGCGTTGGGCATGACGACAACGCGCTTTACGACGGCTCCTGGAGCGAGTGGGGTAGCCGTGAGGACACGCCCATCGTTACCGGCCCCGCAGAAGCGATCAAAGCTTGACCATGGCAAAAGCTCCCTCCTCGCTGAAGGCCCATGTGACCCGCCTCGAAATGACGGCGGCGCCGAAGACGAGCCTACCGGTGCCGGTCAATATCCAGACCGCCATCATGCGCGCGCCGGAAATCCCGCTGCCATTCTACCGCTATCTTTACCGCCAGGTCGGCGCGCGGTGGCAGTGGGTGGATCGTCTGAGGATGAGCGACGAGGAACTGGCCACCACGCTCTACGACAAGCGCAACACAATCTGCGTGCTCTATGTGAACGGCGCGCCTGCCGGGTTTTACGAGTATCTGACGATTGACGAGGATACGATCGAGCTCAGCCATTTCGGGCTGATGGAGCATGCGCTGGGTCTCGGGATCGGCAAGTGGTTCCTGCTGCAGGCGCTCTATGCGATCTGGACGCAGAACCCTTTGCGCGTGACGACCACGACCAACAATCTCGACCATCCCCGGGCGTTGCAGCTCTACCAGATGTTCGGCTTTTCGCCTGTCTCGACGGGCACCGCGATCGTGCGTCCGCTCAGCGACAAGGAGTTGCTTGAGCTGGCGAAGAGAAGCTAGCGGCGCGTTTCGGCTGTTTCTTCTGGCAAGAGCATAGAGGCGCAAGGATCGGGTGGCTTCCACCTGGGTTGGAGCGCATTCAAGGCAAGCTCGAAAAGGAGACTTGCCATGAATGCTCTATCTTTCACTGCGATGCCTACTGCTGACGCCGAGACGATCTGGAACGGCGGGAACGACGCCTATGGTCACTTGCCGGAGACAATGGTTTCCGATGGGCCGGGACACCCCTGCCGCCATTGCCTGAAGAACATAGATGCAGGCGAGGCGCTTTACGTTTTCGCCTACCGCCCCTTCCCGGAGCTGCAGCCCTACGCAGAGACGGGACCGGTGTTCCTGCATCACAAGCGCTGCGAACGCTATGCCGCCGAGGAAGTGTTGCCGCCTGTCCTGATGACGAGCCCCAACTTCATCCTGCGCGGCTATGGCCCCAACAACCGTATCGTCTACGGCACCGGCGCGGTGACCGAGGTCGCCGATATTCCTGCCTATGCGGCGGAGCTTCTGCGCAAACCGGAGGTCGCCTATGTGCATGTGCGCTCGGCGCGCAACAATTGCTATCAATGCCGGATCGACGGTTAAATCACGGAAAAAAGCCGGCTGCGGAGAGAGCAACCGGCTTCAGTTGACGTCGCGCGATGGACTTTACGCTACGTTGAGCACGGCTTCCGCAGCGTAAGGCTCGTAGCCCAGCGCCTCGGCAACGGCTTTATTGGTGACGCGTCCCTTGTGGACGTTGAGACCGTTTCTGAGATGTCTGTCTTCGGCGATGGCGCGCAGGCCGCGATCGGCGAGCGCCAGGCCATGGACCAGCGTGGCGTTGTTCAGCGCATGTGCGGACGTGACCGGAACCGCGCCCGGCATGTTGGCGACGCAGTAGTGCACGACGCCATCGACCTCATAGGTCGGGTCCGAATGGGTTGTCGCATGCGATGTCTCGAAGCAACCGCCCTGATCGATGGCGACATCGACGATGACCGAGCCCTTCTTCATGCCCGAGAGCATTTCGCGGGTGACGAGCTTGGGCGCAGCAGCGCCGGGGATCAACACCGCGCCGATGACGAGATCAGCGGAGAAGACCTCGTCTTCGAGCGCCTGGATACTGGAATAGCGCGTGTGGATGCGGCCGGAAAAGAGATCGTCGAGCTGGCGCAGGCGCGGCAGCGACTTGTCGAGGATGGTGACATCGGCGCCGAGGCCGGCGGCCATGCGAGCCGCATGCAGGCCAACCACGCCGCCGCCGATGATGGTGACCTTGGCCGGCAGGACGCCGGGCACGCCGCCCAGGAGAATGCCGAGGCCGCCATTGGCCTTCTGCAGCGCTGTCGCACCTGCCTGGATCGAAAGGCGACCGGCAACTTCGGACATCGGCGCCAGGAGCGGCAGGCCGCCACGATCATCGGTCACCGTCTCGTAGGCGACGCCGGTGACGCCCGACGACAGCAGGCCCTTGGTCTGCTCGGGGTCCGGCGCAAGATGCAGATAGGTGTAGAGGATCTGGCCGTCGCGCAGCTGCGCCCATTCGGACGGCTGAGGCTCCTTGACCTTGACGATCATGTCGCACTTTTCGAAGATGTCCTTGGCAGAGGACGCGATCTTCGCGCCCGCGGCGGCATAGGCCGCGTCATCGGCACCAATGCCGGAACCCGCCTTCGTCTCGATCCAGACCTCGTGGCCATGCGCGATATACTCGCGAACGGCTGCAGGCGTCAGGCCGACGCGATATTCGTGATTCTTGATTTCCTTCGGACAACCGACGCGCATCGGGGCGCTCCTCCTCGTTTGTTTTTTCCGCCTCGTCGAGCGAAGCGTTCACGAGTGAAATCCAATCACCCCGCGCACGAAATGTCCTTGCAAAGAGGATTTGCATGTATGGCATTTTTCGAAGAAAGATGCGTTTCAGACGCAATAATCGAAAGTTCTTCGAATGTCGGAACTCGATGCCATCGATCATGCCATTTTGAAAGCGCTGCAATCGAATGCCCGCATCACCAATGCCGATCTGGCCGCCAAGGTTGGCTTGTCCGCGTCGGCCTGTTCCAGGCGGCTCGACATCCTCGACCGCAGCGGCGTCATCCTCGGCTATCACGCGCATGTCTCGCCGAAAGCGCTCGACTACAAGATGATCGCCATCGTGCACATCTCGCTGTCCGGCCAGTTCGCGAAGACGCTGTCGGAATTCGAGACCGCCGTGAAGCGCTGTCCCAATGTGCTCGTCTGCTACCTGATGTCGGGCGAATATGACTATATCCTGCGGGTCGCGGCCCGCGATCTGGAGGACTATGAGCGCATCCATCGCGACTGGCTCTCGGCCCTGCCCCATGTCGTCAAGATCAATTCCAGCTTTGCCTTGCGCGAGGTGATGGACCGGCCCAATGTGGGCTTGTGACGGAGGAGCGGAATCACCTGCCTGCGCGGGTGTTTCCGGAATACGGCCGAGGCCGGTGTATTAAGAAGACGCCATGAGATCGAAGACCCGAGGCTATATTTTCGTTCTTCTGGCTATCACCATCTTTTCCATTCAGGACGGCATCTCGAAGCATCTGGGCGGCGCCTACCCGCCCGTTTTCGTGACGATGATCCGCTATTGGGCCTTTGGCCTCTTCACCATCCTTCTGGCCGCGAAGATGCGCGGCGGGATTGTCGCCACGGCGCGCACGAAACGGCCGGTCCTGCAGGTGATCCGGGGGCTGCTTCTCGCCGCCCAGGTGGTTGTCGTGATCAGTTGCTTCGCTGTGATCGGGCTCGCGCACTCGCAGGCGATCTTCTCGGCGACGCCGATCCTGATTGCGCTGCTGGCCATGCCGCTGCTCGGCGAGCGGGTGGGCTGGCGGCGGTGGACGGCGATCGGCGCGGGGTTGGTCGGCGTGCTTCTGATCCTGAAGCCCGATAGCGGCTCCTTCGATGTCACACTGCTGCTGGCCGTCCTCTCCTGCTTCCTCTTTGCTTTCTACGTCATCGCCACCCGGCTGGTCAGCCGCGACGATTCGTCGATGACCAGCTTCTTTTACACCGGTGTCGTCGGCGCTATCGCGATGACGCTGGTCGGGCCGTTCTACTGGACATGGATGGCGCCGACGGACTGGGTGTGGATGGCGCTCGTCTGCATGACCAGCATATCGAGCCACTATTTCCTGATCCGCGCCTACGACATGCTCGATGCCGCGGCCGTCCAGCCGCTCACCTATCTGCAGCTCGTCTATGCCTCGATCATCGGGGTGACGATTTATGGAGAGACGCTGAGCCTAAACACGATCATCGGCTCCGTCATCGTCGTCGCCTCCGGCATTTTCACGATCTGGCGCGAGCATGTCGTCGCCCGCCGGGAAGCAATGCGGAAGTAAAAATCGACCGCGCAATTTTAGCGAATTGTATAAATTCATTTCAATCTACGCGACGTATGCTGTCTCCAGTTCAATTTGGGAGAGGCGTCATGCATAATCTCAACATTATTACCCGAAAGGCCGAGCGCAAACCGTGCCGTCTGTTTGGAAAGGTTCGGTACCTGACCAAGGAAGTCGATGCGCGCATTCTGAACATGTCCATCTCGGGCATAGCGCTGGAAGTCCGCGCACCGCTGCATGCGGCTTCCGGCAGCCGCGTTCAGATCCTGGCCGACGATCTCGGCGTTCTCCACGGCGTCATTCGTTGGAGCCACAATGGCCGCGTCGGCATTCAGTTCGACCCGAATTCCAACGCCCGCGCCCAGGTGGCTTCGTACTTCCGGTTCTTCCACAAGGACGTGAAGCCGGTTCTGGCACGGTAGGTCGCGTCCGACACGCAGAAAGCGAAAAGCGATATTCCCCTGTCATTTACAGGGTTTACTCCTTCGAAAATCACCCTACTCTCGCCGCCGGGCGGGTGTCGCGTGATGTTTCGAAGGAGTTTTCATGTCTTCCAACCTTGATCTTTCATCCATGAACCGTCGTTCTCTACTCTCCGGCATCGCCGCCACATCAGCGCTCGTTCTGCTGCACCCATTCACCGCGCGTGCCGCCGCCAATCAGGCGCATCTCAGGCTGATGGAAACGACGGATATTCACGTCAACGTTTTCCCTTACGACTATTACGCAGACAAGCCGAACGACACGATGGGACTGGCGCGCACCGCGACGATCATCGACACGATCCGCGCTGAAGCCGCCAACTCGCTGCTGATCGACAATGGCGACGTTCTGCAGGGCAATCCGATGGGCGATTACATGGCCTATCAGCGTGGCTTGAAGGATGGCGACGTCCACCCCGTGATCAAGGCGATGAACACGCTCGGCTACACCGTCGGCACGCTCGGCAATCACGAGTTCAACTACGGCCTCGATTTCATGTTCAAGGTGCTTAATGGCGCGAACTTCCCGTTCGTCTGCGCCAACCTGACCAAGGGCCAGCTCGCCTCCGATCCGAAAAGCGACGAGCTGTTCTTCAAGCCCTACATCATCGTCGAAAAGATGATCAAGGACGGGGCCGGCAATGAAAGCCCGGTGAAGATTGGCTTCATCGGCTTCGTTCCGCCGCAGATCATGCTCTGGGATATCAAGAACCTCGAGGGCAAGGCGCAGACGCGCGATATCGTCGAATCCGCCAAGGCCTGGGTGCCCGCGATGAACGAAGCGGGCGCGGATATCGTGATCGCGCTCTCGCATTCGGGCATCGATGGTAGTGCGCCTAGCGACAAGATGGAGAACGCATCGCTGCACCTGGCCGCCGTCGACGGGATCGACGCGATCTTTACCGGCCACCAGCACCTCGTCTTCCCCGGACCGAAGACGTGGGATGGCATCCAGAACGCCGATCCGGTCAAGGGAACGCTGCACGGCAAGCCTGCCGTCATGGCCGGCTTCTGGGGCTCGCATCTCGGCCTAATCGATCTGCTGCTCGAAAAGGATGGCAAGAGCTGGAAGATCGTCGACTTCACGTCCGAAGCGCGGCCGATCTACCACCGCGACGACAAGAAGAAGGTCGTGGCCGATGTCGCCGACAAGAAGGAAGTCGTCGAGGCCGCCAAGGCGGAGCACGAAGCGACGCTCGCCTATGTCCGCACGCCCGTCGGCAAGACGTCCGCGCCGCTCTACTCGTACTTCGCTCTGGTCGCCGACGATCCCTCCGTGCAGATCGTCAGCCAGGCGCAGACCTGGTACATCAAGCAGATGCTCGCCGACACCGAATACAAGGACCTGCCGGTTCTCTCGGCGGCGGCTCCCTTCAAGTCGGGTGGTCGCGGCGGCGCCGATTACTATACGGATGTTCCGGCCGGCGATCTCGCCATCAAGAATATCGCCGACCTCTATCTCTATCCCAACACCGTCCAGGCCGTCGTCATCACCGGCGAGCAGGTGAAGAACTGGCTGGAAATGTCGGCGGGGATGTTCAACGACATCAAGGAAGGCACGAAGGACGCCGAGCTTCTGAACGCCGACTTCCCTTCCTACAATTTCGACGTGATCGACGGCGTCACCTACCAGATCGACTTGGCGCAGCCGCGCAAATATGACAATGACGGCAACGCGATCAATGCCGGATCCAACCGCATCCAGAACCTCGCGTTTGATGGCAAGCCGATCGATCCGAGCCAAAAATTCGTGGTCGTGACCAACAATTACCGCGCCGGCGGCGGCGGCAAATTCCCGGAGATCGCGGCCGACAAGGTGGTGTTCCAGGCGCCCGATACGAACCGAGACGTGATCGTGCGCTATGTGCACGAGCAGGGAACGATCAATCCGGCTGCCGACGGCAACTGGACCTTCAAGCCGGTGACGGGTGCGACCGCCACGTTCCAGAGCGGGCCGAAAGCCAAGCAGTTCATCGCCGACGTCAAGGGCGCGAAGATCGAGGATGCAGGCGAAGGCACGGATGGGTTCGCCAAATTCCGGCTGGTTCTCTAAGACAGGCTGCAGGCGGGGCTAAGCGCCTCGCCTACTCCGCCGCGAGTGGCAGATCGCGATCCTTGGTCTCGTTCAGCGCCGCGGTGAAATCGGCGTGGTTCGGGCAGAACGACAGTTTCGAATGGAAGGCTTCGATCAGCCATGTGGCGGCCGGGCCCGGCGGGTTGGCGATGCGCCGTATCGCATAGATCGGATACTCGCCCTGCTCGTAGGCCGGCAGATCGAGATGGACGAGCGTGCCGTTGGCCAAATCCTCGCGGATGATCGACGCCGGCAGGCCGCCCCACCCCAGACCGCCGCGGATCAGCGCATGCTTGGTGGCGATGTCGCTGACGCGCCAGGTCTTGTAGGACAGCACGTTGAAATCGCGGCCCTTGGTCAGCCCCGAGGCGTCGGTGACGACGAGCTGCACCTCCTCGCGAACATCGCTAAGCGTCAGCGACCTGTCGATATTGGCCAGCGGGTGGGAACGCGCGGCGACCGGAATCATGAAGGAATGGCCGATCTTTTCGACGGCGATCGAATCGTCCTGCTTCAGCAGCGCTCCGCCGATGCCGATCGTGGCCTTGCCCGACAACACGGACTCCATGACCATGCCGAGTTCGCCGGCGCTGAGATTGAGCGAAACGGAGGGAAAGCGCTCGCGGAATTCACGCAGGACGGTGACGACCGCCTGCGACGGCACCATGACGCTGATCGCCACATCGACCTCGGCCTCCAGCCCTTCCTTCAGGCTCTTTACCCTCGCCCGCATCACCTGCAGGTCGGTCATCAGCCGGCGGGCGTCCTCGAGCATGGCCTTGCCTGCCTCGGTAAGCTTCGGCTGACGGGCGCCGGAGCGTTCGAACAGCTGCATTTCCAGCTGTGCCTCGAGATTGGCGATGGTGTAGCTGACCACCGACTGGGCACGATTGAGCACGCGCGAGGCGGCCGAGAAGCTGCCGGTCTCGGCAACGGTCAGGAAAACCTGCAGCTGGTCCAGTGTCGGGTTGGGCAACATTACATCCATCCAATCGATCGATAGTCTTGATCGACATTATCACAGTTTTTTCGATAGGCCGCTAGACCTATTTCTTCACTCGAAGACGCGGTTCGACCTTCCCCCGATCGCGCCGCAAACGCAAAGACCAAAGGATTATCAATCATGTCGTCCATTCTGCTCTTGACCTCCAGCCCGCGCGCTGAGTCGCTTTCGACCGATATCGCCGTAGACCTCGCTGGCAAGCTCCAGTCGCAGAAGGCCGGCAGCGTCGTCGTTCGCCGCGACCTCGCCGCGAACCCGCTGGCCCATATCAACGACCTCTTCACCGGCGCCATCCGCAAGCCGGCGGACGCCCGCACGGCCGAAGAAAACGAAGCCGCGAAGATCTCCGACGAGCTGGTCAACGAGCTGCTCGCAGCAGACACCATCGTCATCGGCACCGGCCTCATCAACTTCAACATCTACTCGTCGCTGAAGAGCTGGATCGACAACGTCGCCCGCGCCGGCTTGACCTTCAAGTACACCGAAAACGGCCCGGTTGGCCTTGCCACCGGCAAGAAGGTCTACGTCGTTCTCGCTTCCGGCGGCGTCTACTCGCAGGGCCCGGCTGCCGGCATGAACCATGCCGTGCCTTATCTGAAGACCGTTCTCGGCTTCATGGGTATTACCGACGTCGAGACCATCTATGTCGAAGGCCTGGCCTTTGGTCCTGAAGCAGCCGAGAAGGCTGTCGGCGCTGCCAAGGCACGCGCTGAAGAACTCGCGCTCGCTGCCTAATTCAAAGGGCAGTCAATTCAGGAAGACGGTCGGCTTGCCGGCCGTCTTTTTGTTTGTGGAGACTTACTGTTAGCCGGCGACCGTGAGGCCATGGACGCCGGTCTGGCCGAAGACACAATTTCGGCCGTTTTTCTTGGCGCAATAAAGCCGCTCGTCCGCTGCCGACAGGATCGCCGTGAAGGCATCGCCATCTTCGGTGGCTGTCGCGACGCCGATGCTGATCGTTACCGGCTTGCCATCGGGCGTGGCGACGCTGTTTTCGATCGTCCAGCGCAACCTCTCGGCCAGACGCAAGCCCTCGGCGTGATCGGTCAACGGGCAGATCGCAACGAACTCCTCGCCGCCGAAGCGGAAGACCCGATCGCCGGCCCGCAGGATCGAGCCCAGGCGCGCTGAGATCGCGCGCAGGACATCGTCGCCCTGCAGGTGCCCGAACACGTCGTTGACGTTCTTGAAGTGATCGGCGTCGAGGATCATTACCGTGGCGGACTGTCCCTGGCGCAGTGATTCGCGGATCATGATCGGCGCTTCGAGTTCCATTCGCGTGCGGTCGTAAAGCCCGGTCAGCACGTCGCGGCCGGTGCGGCTCAAGAGATCATTGTAGCGCTCGCGGAAGGTCAGGTCGCTGAAGATATCGCCGATGGGACGTGCGCTCGATGTGGTGACTGCCCGGCCGATCCATTTCTCGTAGATCGCGAAGAGCACGGTGTAGATGCAGACGGCGAACATCTTCGCCTTCCATCCGCCCCAGAAGGCGGCGAGCGGGACGCCGACCGAATAGTGAAGCGCGCCGAAGAAGGCGATCTGGTCGAAAGTCAAAAGCACGAAGCCGCAGATCATGAAGCGGACCACTGGCCGTTGCCGGAGATAGCGGCCGAGCCGCTCGTAGAGCAGGATGATGCCGATGGCGTCGAGATAGAGGATGGCCGTGCCCCAGAGCATCAGCCAGCCCATTTCCTTCAGGAACTCGTCACTTGGAACGTTGCCGGACGAAAGCTCAAGCGGCGCGTGCCATTGCACGATCCAGGCGATTGCGACCGTCAGAATATTGCCGATGAAGAGCCCATAGATCGGCTGGCGGACGACGGCGGCGTCCTCCTGAAGATAGAGCATCAGGATCATCATCAACTTGCCGGTGAAGAACACCGACGATCCCGGCGAGACGATCCCGAACGGCAATTCGACATAGAAGACCGCAGCGAGGTAGGTCTCCATGAAATGCATGACGCCGAGTGCCGTCAGGAATATGCCGAGGCCGATGCGGGCGCGAAAATGCAGCAGCGTCACCATCAGCGCGAAGTAGCCGACGGCCTCGACGACGAAGAGGATGAGATTGACGTTTGAAATCAACGCCGCGACCTCCCGTCAATATTGCCATGCCACGGCACCTCGACCACTTTGTCGGCGGTATCGGCAGCGGATGTGCGGCGGGCATTCTGAGGCACTGGATATTCCTGCGATGTCTGCTGAGCGCAGGATCGCCGCAATGTTTTAAAATAGCATGAGGGAATGGCGGCGCGAGCGCTCAACACGCAGGGGCGCGCCAGCCTTCCGTGATCAGACCTGACGAACCTTGGCTCCGTCGCTGAACAAGGATGGTCCGTTCTGATCGATGATCTGCTGCGCCTTGCGCACGGTGCATTCGATCGCGTCATCCGTCGACGAAAACATGTCGGCGCGGATGAAATTGCGCACCAGCACCTCTTCGCCAACAGTCTTTTCGATGCGGCCGGCTAGGCGATACTGGCCGCCTTCCTTCATCGGTTCGGCATAGATCGTGCAATCGGCATAGGGCTGCGGATCGGAAGAAACACTCGAAGACGCCGCACCCGGCTGCTTTGCGCCGCCCGAGAACATGGAGAAAATGCTGGAAAAAATCGAAGCCATGATACGCCTTTGTGATGAGGGCGGATGCCATCAAAGTTAAATAGGGCCGTTGCCGTAAAAGTTAAATGATGAGGTTCGCGAGGATCTCGTTTTCGGTGATGTCCTCGAAACTGATACCCGATGTCTCGAATTTCGCGAACAGCGCCGCGAAGTTTTCCGGCGCCTTGGTTTCGATGCCGATCAGGACGGAACCGAAGTTGCGGGCGGTCTTCTTCAGATATTCGAAGCGGGCGATATCGTCATCGGGACCGAGTAGGTTGAGGAAGTCGCGGAGCGCGCCTGGGCGCTGCGGCAGGCGGAGAATGAAGTATTTCTTCAGGCCCGCGTAGCGCATGGCCCTTTCCTTCACATCCGGAAGCCGCTCGAAATCGAAATTGCCGCCGGAGACGATCGCGACCACCGTCTTGCCGCGGATCGTTTCGGGATCCATCGTGGCGATTGCGGTCAGCGACAGGGCGCCTGCCGGCTCCAGCACCACGCCCTCGACGTTCAGCATCTCGTTGATCGTGACGCAGATGGCGTTCTCCGGCATCAGCATCACCTGATTGCTCGGGAAGCCTTTCAGCGCAGCGAAATTGAGGTCGCCGATGCGGGCAACGGCGGCGCCATCGACGAAATTGTCGACCTTGGAGAGCGTCACGACCTCGCCGGCCTCGATGCTGCGCTTGAGGCTCGGCGCGCCCTGCGGTTCGACGAAGAAGAAGCCCGTGCTCGGCACCGTGTCCTTGAGGTAACCGCTGATGCCTGCCGCCAGACCGCCGCCGCCGACAGGCATGACGACGAGATTGGGGACCGTGCCCTCGGGCAGCTGCTGCATGATCTCGGAGGCCACGGTCGACTGGCCCTCGATGATATCCTCATGATCAAACGGCGGGACCATGACGCCGTCGATCATCTCGACGTGATCGCGGGCTGCCTTGTAGCACTGGTCGAAGAAGTCGCCGGTCAGCTTGATGGTGATGAACTCGCCGCCGAAGATGCGGGTCTTGTCGATCTTCTGCTGGGGTGTCGTCACCGGCATGAAGACCACACCGGGAACGCCGAAGTGGCGGCAAACGAAGGCAAAGCCCTGCGCGTGATTGCCGGCAGACGCGCAGACGAAGGTCTTGCCCGAGGCGCCTTCCTCGATGCGCTTGCGGAAGAAATTGAAGGCACCACGGATCTTGTAGGAGCGGACGGGCGACAGATCCTCACGTTTCAGCCAGATATCCGCGCCGTAGCGAGCGGACAAATGCTCGTTGAGTTGCAGCGGCGTTGCCGGAAATAGGCTGCGCAGAGCCTCCTCGGCAGCTTCGACATTCTGTCTGGTCACGGTCTCAATCCCTTGTTATTGCGCCCCACGCTATGCCATAGGCAGACCCTCGAAAGAAGCCCATTTTCAACCACAACGGTTCGGTCGCGCCCAGTGATGCGCGTTTTGGGAAAAGCACCAGAGTGTCGCGCACCGCGCCACGGAGATAACGCAATCGTGCAGTTAAACCGCCCGGTGACATCAATATTGTGAGTTTTATGACAGCAGACAAATTTTCGAAGCCGGTCGCCTGGCTCCTCCTCGCCGCCATCATTTTCGTAACGGTCTCGCCTATCGGCCTTCGTCCTCATACGATTACATCAGTCAACATCGACCGGGCGCTCGCCTATCTGGTGGTCGGCCTCGCCTTTGCCGTGGCTTATCCCAGGCACTGGCTCATGGTGGCCGTCCTGCTGATCGCGGGTGCGGTGTTCATCGAATATCTGCAATATCTGTCGCCCACCCGCCACGCCCGTCTTCACGACGCGGCCGTGAAAGCCTTGGGCGCCACGGTTGGCATCGCTATCGGATCGCTGTTCAACAGGGTTCGCGCCGCCAAGGCGAATGCGTCCTGAGGTCTGCCCCGCGCACGCATGCCCTTGACTGAATCGCCTCAGTCGTTGAATGAGAAGCCTGCGCGGGCGTGGCGAAACTGGTAGACGCAAGAGACTTAAAATCTCTCGGCCTTTGGCTGTGCGGGTTCGATCCCCGCCGCCCGCACCAGATGCCAGCGCTGTGACCGGCAGATCAATCTGAAAATCGCTCAGGCTGGTTCCTGGGGGTAGCGGCTTCCTCAGACCTTTTCTCATTGCCACGATGCCGGCAAGGAAGGGCACGAGGCGCGCGGTCGCCAAACGCTTCGTCTCCGCAATAAGCGCGCAGACGAGCGCCGTGATGACCACGAGCGGTATGAAGGAACGGATGTCGAGAAGGCCTGCCTTCGCGATGTAGTAGGCCGCAATGACGATCACGGTCTGATGCGCGATATAGTAGGTCATGATCGACTTGTTCAGATGCATGATGACCCGGTTCGGCCGGCTGGCCAACCGGCCCGCGAAGGCGAGCAGCACAAGCACGGCACTCCATTGGAAAACCGATCGGATGACCCTCACCGCGAGCACGAGGGCCTCCGGCCGCGCTTCCCTTGGGATGAACACGGAGAGTGCCGCAAGCACCGCCAGCGACAGCGTGGCAACGCCGAGGCTTATCCAGCGCTGGCGGTCGACCTCCTGCCAGAAGCTCTGCTCGTTGGCGAGCAGCGTGCCCAACATGAACATCGAGAAATACACGGCGTGAGAATAGACATCGGAACTGATGACCAGCGTCTCGCGGAAGACGGGATAGAGGCACAGCCTCAGGATCGACAGAAACGCGATAGGCGCCACGAACAATACCCTGCCCCGCAACTGCGCCGCCAGGGACGCCGATAGGCCGGGCCAGCGCCGCGCGAGCTGCGGCTGGGCAATCGACCAGGCGACGACATAGATCCAGAGATAGGCCAGGAACCACATATGCTCAAGCTGAATCCCGGAGACGACATAGGTCTTCCAGAATTCCCAATAAGAGAGATCGGGGGTGAAGTTGTACGGCGAGAAATAGATCTGCGGCGGCACAACCACGAAAACGCCGAATACGAAGGGCAGAAGGAGCTGCCGCGTGCGGGTCGTGCGAATTTCAGCCACGGATCTATTCTTGAGCAGCGATGCCGTGACCACGCCCGAAATGAAGAATAGCAGGCTCATCCGCCATGGATGCGACCCGATCGTGATCAGATCGATCAGCTTCGTGGTATCCGAAGCGTGGACCCACCAGGTCTTCGCTCCATAGACAAGGCTCGAATGGTAGATGATGAGCGTGCCAAAGCAACACACACGCAACGCATCAAGATCGTGACGTCGTCCATCTGGTCTGTCGCCCACCATATATCCCGCCCTCAGCCCCGGGGAGATACAACCATAAGGGAATTTAACAGACGTTAATTTAACCGGCTTGATTGAATATGTTTATTGCAATATTTCAAACCTTGGTGGAATTCGCCAGATAGTCCGACACAGCCTTCCGCAGCATCGCCGCGTCCTCCGAAGACATTTCATTCGGCCGGAACGTCACGTTCAGAACGTCGTTTCCGGAAAAGTAGCTGTAGAACATCAGCGCCGAGAGATAGCTGCCGTAGATCGAGGGGTGGTTGCAATCAAAGTAGAGATTGAAATCCTTCGGCTGGCTTTGAAGCGCTTCCCAAATCATGCCTACATTGACGAGCGCGACGCCGGTCAGCGCGGCGAGACGGGCATGCTGCCGCTGGATGTTGAGATGCATGTCGGCATAACCAGCCGGTGAATAATCGCCGGCCGTCTTCGGCATACCCGCATCCTTGATGCACTGATCGGTATAGCGCCAGGTGACGAACATGACCGGCACGTCGCCTTTCGCTTGGACTTCCCGGATCAGGTTTTGGGCATCATCCCATGCCGGGCCGGATTGCTGCGCGCTATATTGATCGCTGCTCAGCACCTGCAGCACGACTTGATCCCATCGCCGGGATAAGAGCGCCTGGGTTTTTTCGCTCTTGATGTGATAGCCGAGGCTGACGCCCGGTTCCGCATCCATCACGATGCGCAGTCTCTTGGAGTAGCCGGCGGAATCGGCGATGGCGCGCACCATCTGGGGCATATTGTTATAGAATGTGCGGCTGTTGCCTATGAACAGGGCGGTCTGCTCGGGCCTCTTGTCGAAATAGTCCCGGACGTATTGAACGCCCCCATTAACATATCCATTGAACGGCGGGAGGAAAAACATGCAGACGAGCAAGATCGTCAGCAATGCGCTTATTCGTATCAGCCGCAACACCTTGGAATCCCATGCTATTCAACAGGTGCTGACATAAGTATCAGCAAAGACGTAAAGGATGGGTTGCACGAACAGCGAAGAATCGAAGCATGTCCCCCAAAGGCGCAACGAGCCCCACGCCGGCATTCAGCCTCGGAGAAGTGGTCAACGCCGACCTGCGAACTTGAAGAATAGCGGAAGACAAAACGAGCGGCTGCGATGCATTTATGAGACATCGCTTAATTAATTAGTAATATCTCTTTCTTGCAACGTTAGAATGTGTTTGTATGCCCGCCGTCAGCAAAGCTACGGCTTTAGGGCGTGTATTTGTAAAGCTTGTCTTGTTTGGGAGTAAGACGATGGTTTACGATTGGGATGGTGCCAGAACACGGCGCCTGAGACTGTTTAGAACAGGCACGGCATTCTTGATCGCACTGGCGGTATTTGGGGTACCGCTGTTCGTTTACACGGCAAAATTCCACGGATTTTACGGCTAGACGACCGCGGCAATCAGCAGCGACGACTTCGATTTTATGACGGCGTTTCGACGCCACACATGAAAAGGCGCGGCTCGAAGCCGCGCCTTCACTGTTTCAAGGTGCCTTGGCTCAGGCGAGCTTTGCAGCAAGCTTGGCGACATGCGCGCCCTGGAACTTGGCGGCATCGAGCTCGATTGCCGAGGGCTGACGCGAGCCGTCGCCATCGGTAATCGTGGACGCACCGTAGGGCGAGCCGCCCTTGATCTCGTCAACGCCCATCTGACCCTGGAAGGCATAGGGAAGGCCGGCGACGACCATGCCCTGGTGGAGGAAGGTCGGGATGAAGCCAAGGATGGTGGATTCCTGGCCGCCGTGCTGCGTGGCGGACGAGGTGAAGACCGAGCCGACCTTGCCGACCAGCTTGCCGGCAAACCACAGGCCGCCCGTCTGATCCCAGAAGTTGCGCATCTGCGACGCAACCGTGCCGAAGCGGGTGCCTGCGCCGACGATGATCGCGTCGTATTCTGCGAGTTCGTCCACGGTGGCGACCGGTGCGGCCTGATCCAGCTTGAAGTGCGACGACTTGGCGACTTCTTCCGGCACCAGTTCCGGTACGCGCTTGACGGTCACGTCGGCGCCTGCGGATTTCGCGCCTTCGGCGACTGCGTATGCCATCGTCTCGATATGGCCGTACGACGAATAGTAGAGAACCAGAACCTTAGCCATCTTGGAAGTTTCCTCTTTCTGGGTTGCGGCGGGTGCTTGCGTTGGCGCACCGACCAAAATCCGTTTGATGAATTCGCGTATCATAAAGAATGCCTCGCAACGCTATCGTGCGTATGACCGATACGCTAGCGCATGCATTTTACGGCGGCCAGTCGCGCAGGCAGAGACGGACTGTTCAATCTTATCGCACGTTTCTGGCTTGCGTTCACATTTCCGTATGCGTTGGCACGGGCTTCCCGTCCGCCCTATTTGGTATAAGCTCGACGCCAAAGACTGAGTGAAGACAGAGACCTTTGATGACCCAACAGATTGTGACCGCAGCCATTCTGGCAATAGGCGACGAACTTTTATCCGGCCGCACCAAGGACAAGAACATCGGCCATCTCGCCGACATGCTGCTGCTTGCAGGCATCGACCTCAAGGAAGTCCGCATCGTCGCCGACGAAGAGGACGCTATCGTCGAGGCGCTGAACGCGCTGAGGACGAAATACGACTACGTCTTCACCTCGGGCGGCATTGGGCCGACCCATGACGACATCACGGCCGATGCCGTTTCCAAGGCTTTCGGCGTTGCCTGCCATCATGACGAGAAGGCGATGGCGCTGCTTGGCGATATGTACAAGCGCCGCGAGATGGAGTTCACCGAGGCCCGCCAGCGGATGGCACGTATGCCTGTCGGCGCAACGCACATTCCCAACCCCGTTTCCACCGCCCCGGGTTTCGTTATTGGCAACGTCTATGTGATGGCGGGCGTGCCGGAGGTGTTTCAGGCGATGGTCGACGCGGTGATCCCGACGCTCAGAACCGGAACGCCGGTGCTGTCGCTGGCGATCTCGTGCCCTTATGGCGAAGGCGATATCGGCACGCCGCTCGCCGCCATCCAGAAGGCGCATCCGGAAACCAGCATCGGCTCCTATCCGCGCTATGTCGGCCAGAAATTCTCTACCGAGATCGTCGTTCGTGGTCGCTCGCAGGCGGTGATCGATGCCGCCGGCGCGGATGTCGCGGCGATGATCGAAGGCATTCGCCGCGAGCGGACTATCCTGGAAAACCCATCAGCGGAGGCCTAATTTCTTTATGGAGCCGGCCTGCGGGACTTGATCTCGGTCAAGGAAACAAATGCCGGCCAAGCGCATTGCTTCTCTTACGGACTATTTCATCCGAGCAAGGAGATACCCATGTCTTACAAAACCATTCTTGCGATTCTCGATACTTCAGACAATTGCACTGCAGTCGCCGATCTCGCCTTCGCGCTGGCTGCGGAACACGGTGCCCATGTGATCGGGCTGCATGCGGAAACGATCGCCGTCGTGCCGCTCGTGGCGCCGATGGAGATTCCTGATCCCGTCGCCGTGCAGGCGCTGCAGGACATGGCGCATAGCGAAAGGGTCAAGATCGAGGCGACCGTTCGCCGCAAGGCAGAGGTCGAAGGCGTGTCGTTCGAGTGGCGAAGCTTCGCCTCTTCTACCGGTTACGGCTCGGCGCCGTTGATTGAAAGCGCGCGCAGCGCCGATCTTTTGATCGCCTCGCAGGCCGATCCGGCACGGCCGTCGGACAGTCACGTCGATGTCGATAACTTCCTGCTCGAAAGCGGACGGCCGGTTTTGATGATCCCCTTCATCATCCGCCAGCCGAAGCCGATCAAGCGGGTGCTCGTCGCCTGGAACGGTTCGAAGGAGGCGGCGCGCGCCACATTCGACGCCCTGCCCTTCCTGAAGGCCGCCGACGAGGTTGAGATCTTCTCCGTCGACCCGGTCGACAACGCGCTGCAATCGGCGGCGGTGGCGGGTGCGGAAATCGCCGCGACGCTTTCCCGCCACGGCGTCAACGTCACCCTCGCGACGGCAACGACAACGGACAAGAGCACCTCGGCCGTTATCGAGAACCGGCTGTCCGACAGCAGCATCGATCTGCTGGTGATGGGTGCCTACACGCATTCGAGGCTCTGGCAGATGATCTTCGGCGGCACGACGAAGACGCTCCTGCACTCCATGACGGCGATGACGCTGCTTTCACGCTAGAGAGGCCGCGATCAGCGGGGGCTTGCGTTTTGCAGCCAAATTCCGCTAATTGCCACGACCGACGACGAGCTCCGGCTTCGGTCCTTCCATCGCGCAGTCTCGGCTGCGCGATTTGCGTTTGACCCGAGTGAACGGAAGAGCGTCCGGCCGCCGGCAAACGGCGTGTCATCATTCATGCCTCGGAGCGAGCCCATGTCCCTTCCCGATAAAGCCTTTCCCGTTTCCTGGGATCAATTTCACCGCGACGCACGCGCGCTGGCCTGGCGTCTTGCCGGCCTCAACCGCGACTTCAAGGCGATCGTCTGCATCACCCGCGGCGGCCTGGTGCCGGCTGCCATCATTTCGCGCGAGCTCAACATCCGCCTGATCGAGACGGTCTGCGTCGCGTCCTACCACGACTATGTGAACCAGGGCGAGATGATGCTCCTCAAGGGGATCGCCGCCGAACTGCTTGAAGATGGCGGCGAGAGCGTGCTTGTCGTCGACGATCTGACGGATACCGGCAAGACAGCCTCCGAAGTCCGCACCCTGCTTCCCAAGGCGCACTTCGCCTGCGTCTACGCAAAACCACAGGGTGTGCCGACCATCGATACCTTCGTTACCGAGGTGAGCCAGGATACCTGGATCTACTTCCCGTGGGATATGGGTTTCAGCTATCAGGAACCGATCTCCAAGGGCAGCAAGGGCTGATTTTCCAGGCTTTTAGCAGGCGAAGACGAAAGCAACTTTAAATTGCTCCAATCTTTGTTTACTAACATCACCAAATTCGCTGTCCGCCCCTCGCCGTCCGCCGTATGATCACATGGCATCAGGCGGCAAGGGCGCGGCAGGGTGTTTGGGTAGAGGGCGGTCGCTAGCGCGACACTGGAACGACCATGCAGCGTTGGCGGTTTATCGGCTTGATCGCGGCTTTCGGGCTGTGTTTGAACGTGCATCCGCGCGCGGTGTCGGCCGAACCTGCCTATATCTCCGTCGTGCGCGAATATGTGGATACGCTCGTCAAGCCGATGATCAACAAGCCGAACGTTCTGGCCGCGATCAAGGCGCAGAACAGGAAGTTCGGCGATATCAGCCCGATGGATATCCAGGTGCTCGACAACAGCTACCGCTCGGAGATCAAGAGCGGGCAATGGCAGATGGTCACCCGCCTCCTCAACAATCCGGTCTCGCGATACCTCAAAGCCAAGCAGGATGATTCGCAAGGAACGATTGTGGAAATCTTCGTGACCGACCGGAACGGACTGAATGTCGCACAGAGCGTGCCCACCAACGACTACTGGCAGGGCGACGAAAACAAGTTCCTGAAGACCTTCGCCAGGGACTCCGACGAGGTCTTTATCGATCGCGCCAGCCGCGACGATGCCACGCAATTGCTGGAAACGCAGGCAAGTTTCACTGTTCGCGATGAGCGTGGAGAGGCGATCGGAAGCGCTACCGTGACCATCGCCATCGACGCACTTTAGCGCCTTGTTCGGCCTTGCGAATCACAAGGCTCATTTGCGCTCGAAAAGCCACCGCCAAATGACAAAATATGGCAAAATTAATCCGGCTTTGGCATTTCTCTTGCGCATCCCGTAGCAAGCCATTGAAATTCTTGCCCAACTGGTTTTTCCCCAGTCTCCACAGGCCACTCCACAATATCTTGTGGTGAACACTTCGTTAAGAACAAGCCCTTGACGGAATCGCCTGTTTTCAACTTAATGAACTTCGATGTTGCGGCGGCAGCTGAACCGGACATGACGAGGCCGGTTCTCACCAGAAATCGAGCATTGAATCAGGGCGTTGATCCATGAGGGGTGAGCCGCCATGAGTATGTTCTGCGCGATTTTTGCCGCCTGAAAAAGCGACATCCGGGGCTGGCGGAAAAAGGCTGTTAATACTATATTTAGTGATTGCAGCCACCATCACCACAAGATACAGGATGACCCATCTCCGGATGACACTCCTGTGACGATACGGAAACGAGAACTGGCTGCGCTCCTTACGGCGCCGCCGGAGGTGGAAACTTGCGCCTTGGTCAACGGGGACGGGGCGCGCGAGCTAGAGGTTAAGGCAAATGCGCATAGAACGCCGATTTACGAAGGCAGATCAGGGCGCTTACGCGGCTATCGAATTCCGCAAGGCAACCAGCGAGATCAAGAACCCTGACGGGTCGATCGTATTCCGCCTCGAGAACATCGATGTTCCCGCGCAGTTTTCGCAGGTCGCGGCCGACATTCTGGCGCAGAAGTATTTCCGCAAGGCCGGCGTCCCTGCCCGCCTCAAGAAGGTCGAGGAAAACGACGTTCCTTCCTTCCTGTGGCGCTCGGTTGCCGATGAGGCCGCTCTGAAGGAACTCCCGAAGGATCAGCAGTACGGTTCTGAAACCGATGCGCGCCAGGTCTTCGACCGTCTGGCCGGCACCTGGACCTACTGGGGCTGGAAGGGTGGCTATTTCTCTTCCGAAGAAGACGCGGCCGCCTTCCGCGACGAACTTGCCTACATGCTCGCGACACAGCGCGTCGCTCCGAACTCGCCGCAGTGGTTCAACACCGGCATGCACTGGGCCTATGGCATCGACGGCCCCGGCCAGGGCCACTTCTATGTGGACCCCTTCACCGGCAAGCTGACGAAGTCGAAGTCTGCCTATGAGCATCCGCAGCCGCACGCCTGCTTCATCCAGTCCGTCGAAGACGATCTGGTCAACGAAGGCGGCATTATGGATCTGTGGGTTCGCGAAGCCCGCCTCTTCAAGTACGGCTCCGGCACCGGCTCCAACTTCTCGTATCTGCGCGGCGAAGGCGAACGCCTTTCCGGCGGCGGCCGCTCCTCCGGCCTGATGAGCTTCCTGAAGATCGGCGACCGCGCTGCCGGCGCCATCAAGTCTGGCGGCACGACGCGCCGCGCGGCCAAGATGGTCGTGGTCGATATCGACCATCCGGATATCGAGGAATACATCAACTGGAAGGTCAAGGAAGAGCAGAAGGTTGCTGCCCTCGTGACCGGTTCCAAGATCGTCAATCGCCACCTGAAGGCGATCATGAAGGCCTGCGTCAATTGCGACGGCGACAATGACGATTGCTACGACCCGAACAAGAACCCTGCCCTGAAGCGCGAAGTGCGCGCTGCCAAGAAGGATCAGGTTCCGGAAAACTACATCGGCCGCGTCATCCAGTTCGCTCGCCAGGGCTACAAGGACCTCGAGTTCAAGACCTACGACACCGACTGGGATTCGGAAGCCTACCTCACGGTTTCGGGCCAGAACTCCAACAACTCGGTCTCGATCAAGGACGACTTCCTGCGCGCAGTCGAAAACGATGGTGACTGGAACCTGACCGCCCGCAAGGACGGCAAGGTCATGAAGACGCTGAAGGCACGCGACCTGTGGGAATCGATCTCCTACGCCGCATGGGCCTCGGCCGATCCGGGCCTGCACTTCAACACGACGATGAACGACTGGCACACCAGCCCGGCTGCCGGCCCGATCCGCGCGTCGAACCCGTGCTCGGAATACATGTTCCTCGACGACACGGCCTGCAACCTCGCGTCGCTGAACCTTATCCAGTTCAAGGATGCGGCTACCAAGCGCATCAACATCGCTGATTACGAACACGCCGTTCGCCTTTGGACGGTCGTGCTTGAAGTCTCCGTGATGATGGCACAGTTCCCGTCGAAGCAGATTGCCGAGCGCTCCTACGAATACCGCACGATCGGCCTCGGCTACGCCAACATCGGCGGCCTGCTGATGTCGTCGGGTATTCCTTATGACAGCGACGAAGCCCGCGCCATCGCAGGCTCGCTGACCGCGATCATGACCGGCATCTCCTACGCCACTTCTGCCGAGATCTCCGCTGAACTCGGACCTTTCCCGATGTTCAAGCCGAACCGCGAAGCCATGCTGCGGGTTATCCGCAACCATCGCCGCGCCGCTTACGGCGAGACGTCTGGCTATGAAGGCCTGTCGATCAACCCGGTCGCGCTGATCCACTCCGAGAACCCGGACCAGGATCTGGCGGCTCACGCCAAGAGCGCCTGGGACAAGGCTCTCGAGCTCGGCCAAAAGCACGGCTACCGCAACGCCCAGGCAACCGTGATTGCGCCGACAGGCACGATCGGCCTCGTCATGGATTGCGACACGACCGGTATCGAGCCTGACTTCGCGCTGGTGAAATTCAAGAAGCTCGCCGGCGGCGGCTACTTCAAGATCATCAACCGCGCCGTTCCGGAAGCGCTCCGCACGCTCGGCTACTCCGAGAGCCAGATCGCCGAGATCGAAGCTTACGCTGTCGGCCACGGCAACCTGAACCAGGCGCCGGCGATCAACCCCGGCTCGCTGAAGGCCAAGGGCTTCACCGACGAGAAGATCGAAGCGCTGAACGGCGCACTGAAGTCGGCCTTCGACATCAAGTTCGTCTTCAACCAGTGGACGCTCGGCACCGACTTCCTGAAGGCGACGCTGAAGGTCTCCGACGAACAGCTCGGCGACATGAGCTTCAACCTGCTCGAGCACCTCGGTTTCTCGAAGAAGGACATCGAGGCTGCCAACGTTCACGTCTGCGGCGCGATGACGCTGGAAGGCGCACCGTTCCTGAAGAACGAGCACCTCGCCGTCTTCGATTGCGCCAACCCATGCGGCAAGATCGGCAAGCGCTACCTCTCGGTCGACAGCCACATCCGCATGATGGCCGCTGCCCAGCCGTTCATCTCGGGTGCGATCTCCAAGACGATCAACATGCCGAACGACGCGACGGTCGAGGATTGCAAGAGCGCCTACATGCTCTCCTGGAAGCTCGGCCTGAAGGCAAACGCTCTCTACCGCGATGGCTCCAAGCTGTCGCAGCCGCTGAACGCCTCGCTGATCGAAGACGAAAGCGATGAGGACGCACTGGACGATCTGCTGCAGCAGCCGGTCGCCGCCCAGGCCGTCACCATCACCGAAAAGATCATCGAGCGTGTGGTCGAGCGCGTGACCCGCGAACGCGAAAAGCTGCCGAACCGCCGCCAGGGCTACACCCAGAAGGCTGCCGTCGGCGGACACAAGGTATATCTGCGCACCGGCGAATTCGGTGACGGTCGCCTCGGCGAGATCTTCATCGACATGCACAAGGAAGGTGCCGCCTTCCGTGCGATGATGAACAACTTCGCCATCGCCATCTCGCTGGGTCTGCAGTACGGCGTGCCGCTCGAAGAATATGTGGAGGCCTTCACCTTCACCAAGTTTGAGCCGGCAGGCATGGTCATCGGCAACGACGCCATCAAGAACGCCACGTCGATCCTCGACTACGTGTTCCGCGAACTCGCCGTCTCCTACCTCGGCCGCCACGATCTGGCGCATGTCGATACGTCGGACTTCTCGAACACGGCACTCGGCAAGGGCATCCAGGAAGGCAAGACGAACCTCGTCTCGACCGGCTGGACCCGCGGCTACAAGCCGACGATCGTTTCGAACAGCGAACGCCAGGCTTCCGGCGAGCCCAAGGGCTCGGCAACAACCGCCCCTGCCCGCGCTTCGTCCGGCGCAACGGTAACGTCGTTTGCAGGCGCTGCCGCCCGCAAGATCGAGCCGACGACCGCCATCTCGACCTCCGAAATCGTCGCCTTCAAGCGCGATTACGAAGAGCGCGCCAAGGAATTGGCCGAAGAGATCGCCGAGGAAGTGCTGGAAGAAGTCACGACCGAAAACCAGCAGCAGGCAACGGCGCTGTTCTCCGACAAGGCCGCCGCTGACGCCGCATCGGCCAAGACGGAAGCAAAGAAGATCGAATCCGAGCGTCGCGCCCGGTCGATCATGCAGGGCTACACCGGCAACATTTGCTCGGAGTGCCAGAACTTCACGATGGTGCGCAACGGCACCTGCGAGAAGTGCGACACTTGCGGCGCGACCAGCGGCTGCAGCTGATCAGCTTAGAGAACGCTAATGGATGGGCTTGTAACAAATGTCACTGGACATGGGGTTAGGATCCATCTTGGTCGCTTAGAAATGTCACGGTAGCCAAGAACACCGTGAAAACAGGCCAAATGACGCCTCCGGACGCTTTCGAGCGTCCGGAAAATACCTCAAGGAACAAACAGTGAAACAAACGCGATAGTAGAGACTGGCAGTGCATCGATACAATTCAGCATTCGGACGCCCCGTGGGCGAGTTAGAAGGAAGTTGTAATGAGTTGGTCACGACAGAAGAGTTTGCAGCGTATCCGTTCCTTCCGGGCCACGGCCCCGGCGGCAGCCATTGATCTGAAGAATTTCGACCAAGGATTCGTTGTTGCACGGCACGCGGCGAACCAGACGAAGATGAGGACCGGGGCCAAGAGCGAGCCGCTGATCTTCGATGTCGCTCCCAACGCGGCCATCCTCGTCGAGGGCGTTCATGTGTACATCCAGATGCTCGACTTCGGGGACGCGATGATCGAGCGCGAACGTGAGACCGAGGCAAGCCAACGTCGCGTTCTTTCGATGCTACACCTCAACTACGCCGCTTGCGATCAGGTGGCGGAAGAGTTCGAAGCTCAGCGTGTCGACTTCCACGGCTCAAGAATGCACGCCGTCATCATCTCCCCACCGGGCGCCGAGAACGCGAGGGAGCGAGCGGAGCGTGCGCTCGCGTTCGCAGATGCTGCCAAGCGCGCAATTGAGGAAGTCGGCCGGACGACCGAGAACGGACGCTATTCGACGAGGATCCGTATCGGCGTCGACAGCGGGTTGGCGGTCGCCGTCAACAGCGGCACGAAGGACGAACGCGAACCTCTGTTTCTTGGCCCCCCAGCAAACTATGCCGCGAAGTTGGCGGAAGGTGACGAGGACGGCATATTCATGTCGAATCAGGTTCGCCGCGACCTGGGTGTGCAGGAGATCGTGTCCCGAGACGTACTGTACTCTGAACGCCACACTGCCGCCTCAACGGTGGGTGGTGGTTTCGCCACCAAGATCAGCTACCTCACGAAGCGGCTCTCCGACGCAGACATCGCGAAGGCAGCAATGAGTGCGCAGAACCGCTTTGTCCTCGACGTCGGGACTGACGCGAGCTTCTCGTTCCATCGTCATACGCCCCCATTGAACTCCATCGACTTCTCGTTGCTTATGCCGTCGAATTCGATCCGCATGGGACTGATGTCGATCTTCGGTAGGTCGCAAGCGAAGCATCCTAGTTTTCCCCAAACATAAAGGACTGGTTCTCCTATCGGATCTGCATGGGCTGACGCCTGCCTCGTATCTTCCGGGAGATGACAAAGACTTGCCTGCGCGCCTTGGGCCCGTGTGCACCCAAATAAAAAAGATCGTTCAGCAGCTCGGTGTCAAGAAGGCAAGTTCCTGATCCTTCGGTGCTAATTCTACCCCGCGACATCCTGGGAGCCGCACGAAGAGTAAGAGGTACCTGTTCCGGCACGCTGGGCTTCCAGGTCACGTGGAAACAATCTAACGTCGGAGCCAAATCTGGGGGATCTGATGAAGAAGCGAGTATTGCTCTGCACGGTCGCGGTGGTGATGTCCACGGCTCCTTCCGCATTCGCGGCATGCTATGACGTCTCAAAAGGCGAACCTTCCGCGCTCAGTGGTCAACTCAGCCATCGGATCTTTGCCGGGCCGCCGGGCTTCGAGGACGTGCAGAACGGCGACACACCTGAGCCCGGCTACGTGCTCAAGCTGGAACAACCCATTTGCATAATGGGTGACGAGTTCGCCGATCCCAAGCGCATGTTCGACGAGGTGCAATTGGTGCCCAACGAGAAGACGGAGAAAGCGATGTCCAATCTTCGGGACACCGACGTTTTCGTGGATGTCGTGGATCCAATGCCAGCGCAAACTGGCCACCACCATCGTCCTCTCTTGGCGTGGGTGAAGGCAATTTCGTCCGGGCGCGATATCACGAAAAGCTACGGAACAGCGGCGACCACGATCGAGGCATTCTATACTGCCCTCCGCACTGGCGACGGGAAGCTGGCATCGACTTTTGTGATTCCGGAGAAGACACGCAAAGGTCCATTTAGCCCCCAGGCTCTGACCCACTTTACGGGTCGCTGTCTGAACCGATCGCTTTGATCGACCTACGTAGTGTAGCGGAAAGCCAATTCTCGGTGCGGTACCGGTTCCGGAATGGCAACAAGTCATGTGACGGAGTAGCGATCGTGACGATGACAAGACAAGGCGGTCGCGACTTCATTCGGGCCATCCGGGCGGAAAACGGCTGCTAGTGGGCGGTCACGTGTGCGAGCTAGAATGAGGTACCCAGAGCACAACGTCTTGAGGATTGTATTCAGCAAAGAACTTCAGCCCGGGATCGTCGTGTGACCTCGCCCTAAGATGATCCAGCAACATTGGTGGCATCGCCCGACCGTTCGCGAGCTCGAAGCTCACGTTGGGAACATCGGTTTCGTCTCCGAAATCCATGGCATGTGATCGAGCTATGTGTTTGTCTTGAGAAGCAAGCATAAAGTAGTGGAGGTGTCGGAGCGCTACCACGCAGTCGATGTTCGGGAATATAAGCGGTTGCCCGTCTGATTGTTTCGCGAAGGTATTCTCGGTCAGCAGTCCGGTGCCCTGATTTACCAAGGTCGAAATCGGCTCGTAAATGTAGTCGTCCCAGACGATGACCAGCAAGCTTGTAGTGTTCGCGTCAGCCCGAAACCCAACGAACTTTCTCTCTGCGTCCTTCAAAAAGTCTAAGATGGGGTTGTCGCGAGGGAGCGTAACGCCGCCCTCGGCTGATGCAGCCGCAAGTTCGCCGGATAGGCCGCCGCGATATGGAAACTGCGTGCGGTTCTCGCTGCGGTTTCGAATGTGCCTCAGCAGTGATGGAGTTTTCACCTCGACAACAAGCCTTGCTGACGGGGTTGTCACAAGCAATTCCGGCCGTGGTCCATTCGGCGCGGCCGCAGGCTCATGCTCAAATGTGGTCCCCTGAGGCCACTGAGCGGAGACGATCCGCTGTATCACAAGTATCTCGCTCAGTTTTTGCAATAACTGTTCGTAGTGGGGTTCGTGACGATCTCGTCCGCCGATCGACGACAGTTCGCAAAGCAGCGCCGTTCCAATCGCCGGTGCTACTCGGTCTATACTGACACATGCCCCGATGATGCTCGCGGCGAAGAGATGATGAGGAACAGTGACGAACTGCTGCTGGAACCAGTGGAAACCGGTCTTTGCCATCGCTTCCATCGAAACCTCGACGAGATTATAGTATTCGGCTTCGGTCACGGATTATCCTTTAAATCGAGCCCTCGGCCTAGGTTCGGGAACCCAAATGGCGGAGGTCTCGTCACCGTACGCTCTCGCCCTGCCGTCAATAACGCATTCTCCCACCCATGCACACCCAACGGCATCGAGCGAACCCTCGAACGCCTTTAGCTCCCAGCCTGGGGCGTCGAGTAAAGGCAACGTGAGTGCTTCCTTCACGCCGTGAACCTCAGCGTCCAGCAATCCGAGAATGTTCGTCCACGTTTGAATGGGATTTCCTCGCCGCGCCGCTGGATTTTCATTAGGCCAGTAGTTGCGGATTTTCGACAACATGTAGGGTAGCCTTCGATTGGCCGTGGCTAGTTCGATGAGAGCCGGATGCGGGTAGACCTCCAGAAGTGCCTGCGGATGCCGTTGTGAAACCGCTAGTGAATAACCTTCTCTCTCGAACGCGAGCCGAAGATCGTCGCTCAGCTTCCCTGGCCTTGTCGCACTGGGCGTATGCGTACTCGCATGTTTGGCACCGTACTGTGCGGAGATCAAGTTATCCGACACCCTCCTGCCGATTATCGGCGCAAGGGAAAGAGGCATGTCGATCGCAACGACATCGATGGCTGAGCCGACCCTTTGGGCGGCGGTGTTCAACAGCGCCCTAGCGTTTGGGATCGAGCCACGGTGGCGCGTGACGTGATCTGAACAGTGTTCCGCGATGAAGGCACTGTACGACGCCGCGACCGCAGCTAGGCCCCAGCCCCGGCCATTGTCGGCGACAAGTGCAACCCCACTCAGTTCACGATCGGTCCACGTAGCGTCGATTCCCACAACTGATCTCATGTAAACCTCGTGTCACTCCCGTGGTGCGATTTGACCTGATCGTTTTCTCGAATTTTTTTGCAGGAACAAGCGCTGTTTTTTCGGAACCTGTTGAATTCTTTCCACCATTTTCCACCTTGGGCAACCTGATGAAAACATGAATTAATAATTCTCGCCTAAGTAGATGTCGATGAAGTTGCGAGGTTCAGATGGCTTTCGAGATAGATAATTTCATAGACAAGCTCGCCAGCACCCTAGCTGTGCAGGGATTTATAGAGACAGCCCGCGAGATACGCGAGACGATAGCGGCGGGAGTTGCCGATCATGATGATTTTAGTGAGGATGGAAGCGCTCGCGACATGACCGATCGCGAGCAGTATGACCTTGCCGCAGAGATCATCGAGCGAAACATCGTCCAAACTTACGCCGCATGGGAAGTTTCAGTGGTTCAGCTTGCCGCTGCTCGGCCGAATGACGATGGCAGGATTGTTTTCCAAAAGGATTGGGAGATGCTGTTCCAGGTGATCGAAGGGGGGCAGAAGGCTCCGCTCGGATCCTTCGACTACCGGAAGCCTGTTTCCAAGATTGCCGTCCTAATCAAACGACTGAGAGGTATGGAGCCACCACCCTCACCTCCTCGCACAAAGGGCCCGTCGGGAAGCGGACAAAGTGGAAGCCCGGTTGCGGAAAATGATGAGCACTCCCAATACCGACGGACCACACGGAAGCGCCCGAGGTACGACGTGCGGGCAGCACTGAGGTTGATAGCTCAAGACAAACCTCTGTCCGGATGGCAGGACGTGCTCGTCGAACCCAGGATCCCTCGACCTGGCACCCTCCCGACTTTCAAGGACCAGTTTACGGACAGTCCTTTCGCATTTTCTGTTCTAAGCGGGCGGCACGATGACTGAGGAACAACTTCAACTACTCGATCAGATGAGAACGGAACTCGGAAACCTGGGAACGTATATCAAGGTAAAAAACTCCGGCGCGAGACCGAAGACAAAGGCCTTGAAGGACTACGATGGCAAGGGGAAAGTTTTCGAAGGCTTTCTTATGCTTCGCCTGAAGGCATCGCTGGAAGCGATTGGCGCAAAAACATCAATTGCGGACGGTGAAGGGGATGGACTCACACAGCTCGTGATCAGAGGCGCGCCTGGGCAGCTGAGGCGCTCTGCTCGGGGGCAAGCCACGTTTATCAAGGTTTGGTTCGGAGACAGGTTGATTGAGATTCACAATTCTCTGGTTTGGCCAGATCATATGGTCCACGGACAAGGCCACGAGATCGACGTTGCAGCAGCTTCGAGGGAAGTCTGCGATTTCCTGGCAACTTGGCACACAAACGGCTATTCTTGGTCCGATCGGGAGCTCCCCAATCGCCATCTCCCGAGTCCGCTTATGGGCATCGAGGCGAAATTTCGCGCGGATAAGCCAGATCGTGAACTCGGACGCTCGATTACGGGCCTCGCGATCCTAGTACAGATGCGACTTCTTTACCTGATAAGCCTTGCACAACCGACAAATCCAATACTTGAACAGGTTAGGGCCCTCGCCGGACACCACTCCTGCAAGGTTAAACATTCGAGCGCGCATCACGTCACTCTGGAAGGCGGTACAATTGACGCTCTTTTCATGAATGACGTTGCCAAGCAGATTGCGGAAACCTGGGACTAGGCATAAAATCGCTACCGCTTAATCTCGGCGCAAGGATCACGTCGACCTAACCGTCAGGTGACGATACGGGATCGATAGCGCGTCCTGTTTCACGCCCTGCTAGCGGGCCAAGGTATCCCTGCAGAATGATTGAATTGTACATCTGGACGAGGATGAGGATCCGTTGGCCACGTTGAACACACTGGCCCGTGCAGGGCGTTAGCGAATAGCTGCCATTTCACCACTCGAGTGCGAGTCCTTCCATCGAGATGGAACCGAGATTGGCGCGACAGTCGACCTTTGCGCAACTTCCGCTCGCATTTTTTCATCAAAAGCTCAGTCCAGTGGCGCGCGCGTCCGCTCCGCTTTATTTTTTTAAAGGCCCCGCTGCCGAACAGTCAATCCTTGGTGTAAAAGGAAGCGCGCCTCAGCGCATTTGAGTCTTTAGAATCGGTACGGAAATGACGTTAACTTGCGGTGCTTTGTTCTCAGGAATCGGTGGATTCTGCCTCGGCTTCGAACAGGCAGGGTTTCAATCCTCATGGGCAGTAGAGATTGATAACCATGCGGCAGAAACATATCGGAAAAACCTTCCTCATGTGCGTCTGATTACGAAGAGCGTGTCTGAAATTGACGTTGTCGCCGACAATCTGTCGCCCGTGGACATTCTACACGCGGGTTTCCCTTGCCAGAGTTTCTCCCAGGCCGGAGATAAGAAAGGGTTCGAAGATCCTCGTGGTCGCCTATTTTTCGAGATCATCCGGGTTATTGAACAGTTCGGTGCGCAAAAGCCAAAGGTTCTCGTGTTGGAGAACGCCCCCTTCCTCCGTTATGGCGAAGGCGGAGCGTGGTTCTTGGAAATTCAACGAGCAATCCAAAAGGCGGGATACTGGTTCCGGCCAGAAAACGCCCAAGAACTGAGCGCCTTCGAGCTAACGGAGCTGCCACAGCAACGCACCCGGCTCTTCATGGTGGCGCTGTCAATGGAACACTTTAATAGCGGCCGCTTCACCTTTCCGGCGGAGAAGAGTGTCGCGCCGAAGCGACTGAGAGATTACATCAGTTTCGATGAAAGCGTGGCCGATGAATACTATCTTGATAACGAAAACCGCTACTACAAGATGATTTCGGAAGCGGTGACAGACCGCGAGCGGCTCTATCAACTCCGGAAGTACGAGGTGCGAGCCAAGGAGGCGGGTGTTTGCCCCACACTAACGGCAAACATGGGGCTTGGGGGTCACAATGTCCCTTTCATTATGAACGGCCATGGGTTGCGGAAACTCACTGAAAACGAATGCTTGCGACTGCAGGGTTTTCCAGAGAATTTTTCTTTCCCAGAGGTTGTGCCGCGTGCAAAACGTTATACACAGGTTGGTAACGCAATAGCGGTTCCGGTAGCAAAGATTCTCGCGGAACGTGTTAAAGCCAAGCTTGTGGATGGGGTGTCGTAATTGGCAAAGGTGGGCTTTGAATTTCCGATTGACGCATCGGGTCAATGGGACGGCTTTAACGACTCCGCTATGGAGCATTTCAGTGGCAATCCTTTTCAGCATCTCGGCCGCGAGGTCCCGCAAAACACGATAGACGCGAAGGCTGGAAATCCGGCGCGCATTCGTGTTTCGCTCAAAAAAATTCCGCCATCCCAAATTCCTGACTTCGATGGCTTTTCCTCGACGATCGACAAGTGCTTGGATTCGGCGAAGGTCGAGCAGAACGAGAAGGCGATCAAGTTCTTCGACAACGCGCAAGGATTGCTGAAGAAAAAAGATCTTCTCGTTCTGCAAATTGAGGATTCGAACACGGTTGGCGTTAAAGGTCCGTGTGAGAATGGGCAGCCGTTTTTTGCCCTATTGAAAGCTACAGGACAAAGCCGGAAGGCCGACACGTCAACTGGATCCTACGGCATAGGTAAATTTGCGCCGTTCACTGTCTCGGGCCTGCGTACTGTGTTCGTGACGACGGTGTGGAAAGACGAAGGTGATCACTGGCACCACTACGTCCAAGGCAAGTCCGTCCTTATGTCTCACGTCGACAGGAAACGTGTGCGGCGAGGGACAGGTTTCTGGGGCGAGATAGCTGGTTGCATGCCTCTCACCTCCATCACCGATGATATTCCCGAATGGTTGCGAAGGACACATGACGGTGAAATCTCAGGATTCGCTGGGACGACGCTTAGCATCTTAGGATTCGATGCGGTAAGAGATTGGCAAAACGTCCTGACGGCCAACATCCTGATGAATTTCTTTGGCGCGATCAAACGCGGCGAGTTGGAAGTTTCAATCGATGACAGCCACGATATAAACTCAGCAAGCCTCGAGGCCCTCCTGAACGACCCTGCGCTAGCTAAGGTGGCCGACGAGCAAGAAGGTGAAGCAGGTCGGTTTCGCACGATTCTCAGCTACCTTGAGGCTCTTGATGGTGGCGAGGGTGTTTCCATCGAAAACAGTCAAAACCTTCATCTTGGCGACTGCCAGGTGCGAATCCTTGTGGGCGAGAAATTGCCGAAAAAAGTCGCCGTTCTGCGAAACGGTATGTTGATCACCGAGGAGCTTGCCGGGCTCAAGCGTTTTGGTGAATTCAAGGACTTCGTCGCCGTGCTCGAGTGCACTAGCACAAAAGGTCAGGCACTCCTTCGCGGAATGGAACCGCCTCGGCATGATGCCTTCGAACCAGAGCGGCTTCCACCTGATAAGCGTAGCGCTGGGAAGACGGCACTCAAAGAACTCGCCACTTTCGTCCGCGAAATGCTGAAGCGTCATGCCCAGGATCCCGTGACCGAAGTGACGAATCTTGATGAACTCGCCGACTTTTTCGCTGATGAAGAAGACGAAGGTGACGGTAAGAAGCGGGACGAAAACCCTGCGGGCAAGATCGTTATTCGCGCGAGACAAATTAAGGTAAAGACGCGGACTCCGAGTTATGTCCCCGCTCCTGTCGCGATCGTCTCCGACGCAGATGACGAGGGTGAAAGGCCTGATGATCAGAACGAGGACGGCGAGAACGTCGGGCCAGGAGAAGGCGGCGCGGGAGAACCAAAGACAAACGACAGCTCCGGCGGAGATGACGCGAGCGAGGGCGGGATGGGCAACTCTCAGCACGGAGCTTTTTCTGCAGCTCCAGTCCGGGATGTACGAGCTGTCCCGCTGGCTGACAAGCGTCGCCGTAGGATCGCGTTCACACCACTGAAGACGGGAATGGGACGAGTCGTGCTGCAGGACTCGGGAGCTGACACCGATAGGCCGCTCAATATCGTGAAATCGACGATCGGCGAGGTGTCAGCTGGAGTCGTCGGTTCGCTTCCAATGATTTCCGGTGAGCGTCTATCGTTTGAGGTCGAACTGGACCGCGAGTTCGTCGGCACGATCAAGGTCATTACAGATGCAGTTTGATCTCCTAAGGGCATTCCCCTACCCGGTTCTCCGTCCTTCGGTAGATGACTACATTGACGGTGACATTCAGGCCACGGTCGATTTCACACAGTCGGACGATGGCCTGACACTTACCGCCCATGTCACTTTCGCGCTATCCGTACCCGAGATCGTCGCAGAAATCGAAGCCGGACGGGCGGCATATTCGGTAGTGTTCGCATGCCGTGACACGTACTTCCGGAAGGCCGTGCTGAGTGATGTTGCGACGTACTCTCATAGTTTCCCAGCTGGTTCGATCCGCGGTGAGGTTTTAATCTATCCGTATGTCGTAGCGCGTACGGAAATTGCCGACTTTACTTGCAAATGGATCAATTCAGAATTTGGCCCTGGCCCATTCGCCTTCGAGCAAGGGGCGGCTTTGGCGCTTGAGGTCCCTCAGTCGATCTATGTCGACCGCGACGCGTTCAAGCCGATTAGCTCGGCCTTCCAGCTGGTCAAAAACTACGACGTGCCTGATGATCAGTGGCGGGTAGATCCCTACGGTGAAAAGGTAACGATCTCCGTCAGTCCCGACACCAAAGCCAAAATTGATCTTGCGCGTAACGACAGCGGGAAAAAGGCTATCCTGCTTAACTCGATCTATCTTGGCGCTGTCATTCAGTGCGTTTCGCTACTGAAGTATGAGACCAAGGAAGTCGAAGACTTTAGATGGGCCCACATCTTTCATAAAAGATGCGATGATCTGTCGATTAACTTGGAACACGAGAGCGCATCGTTTGTAGCTCAAGAGTTGATGAAACATCCTATGAAGCTCATTGACGCATATTTCTTTAAGGCGGACTCATGAAAGCCAGACTACTGAAGGGCGCGACCCTGGAAGAACTTCGGCAGGCGGTTCCGACCCATCTTCAGCAGTACCGGAGCGGAAGCTTCGAAAGTATTGAAGTCGACGACGCCCTGTGGTTTGAGCTCGATCGCGACGTGAATGAAGAGCGGCTCAAGGACATGTCATTCTCTAAGGCGGGCGACCATTACGAGGTGGACAATTGCATCGTCCTTTATGATGCCTTTAACGGCCTGACAGCCTATGAGGCCAGGGACGAGCGTCTTTGGACGTATTACGTCCACACCCATCTGTTGGAATATTCAAGGCGCCGATGGCCGATCCCGAGTGACGACGATCAAGCTGTCGCTCATATCCGACGCCACTTCTTCGCCCGCGACAAACGTCAGAGCGAGCGGGACAATGCAGCATCTCGGCTGTGGTGGATGGCGCACCTTTGCGCACGAGTCCCAGAGCTTGATCGGGATGTCGCGCTCGAAGCCTTTCTTTTCAAGTCGGATGTCAGGGCAAATCTTGTTGAGCGGCCAACGACATCGCAATCCACTGAGCTTTTCGGCGCAATCCTGCAAAACCTTGTCACATCCTATAAAGGCAACAAGAAGCTTTTTGAGCGACGTGCATTTCGCCGCTTAATGGCGGAAGTCAATTCCATCGGTGGGTACAAGCTCATTGACTGCTTCGACAATGCCCAAGCATCGAGCGTCGTTTCAGATCTCATTTCTACTAGGCTGACCCTCAGCGACATCTAAGCGATAAAGACGGCTTTCGCGGCTTTCGTGTTCTTTTCTGTCCAATTTTCTGCTCAGAGGCGACACACTGGTTGAAGGGCGTCACAGACGGGAAAATCGCGCAGTAAAACGTTTTGGCGTTCTCATTGTTAGTAGAGTAGCAGCGTTTTGTCCTCATGCCCACGCGGCTACGTTCTCCAATTCAACCCGCCGCCGAGTTGGGCACTCAGATAGCTGGCCCTCAGTCCTAGAAGCCCGGGAATGCCAGGCTCCTGACCTGTCGGCAGCCCATGACAACTCACGCAGGCAGGTACGCCATGATCCGCGTCGCCTCCCGTGACGATCTGCTCACCGCGTTCGAGCAATGCCTGACTGAGACGGGAGCTGGAGACTGGTCAGGAAGGTGCGGACGCTGTTCGGCGAAATGCTGGGCAATGGCTTTGAGGTGTTCGTCTGGCAGGAACTGCAAGAGATAGTTCACGGGCGGATAGTGCCGACGGCCACTCGTGAGCGCTATAAGCTCACTCGTGCGGACATGTCGGTCGGAAGCTGGACCGCATCGTCCGCGAGCACCGGACAGTGTGCGAATGCCACCCCTATGATCGCAATTCATGAGTAACGAGCCACGTCCAGATCCCCATCTTCACATGGAGCGGCGGGCGCGCCAGTCCCGACGCACATCCAGCCGCCTTCGCACCAGTTATCGGCCGATCGTCGGGGTCCCTTTTGAAGCTTTGGGGCGCGCGTTGTTTATTTGCGCCCTATTTTGGCGCGGACTTTTTTCATCAGTGGAGTGACTAATGACTCCACTGCTAGTAGCAAAAATACAAGCGGGCTCACCACGGATTCGGCCTGACGGAAATGCATCTATTCATCTGGAGCGAAGCAAGTTGACCAAAAAGATTAGCGGTGCGGAATACCCCCTATCAAAGATATTCAGTTCAGACTTCGAGTTCGTGATCCCCTCCTACCAGCGCCCATATGCATGGACGAATGATCAGACGGCTGAACTGCTGGACGATCTAGTAGCTTTCGGCCAGGTAGAAGACGAAGAAGGATATTTTCTCGGAAGCATCGTCCTCATAAAGTCTGAAGAAGCCGCGCTAGCCGAGGTGATCGACGGCCAGCAACGGTTGACGACCTTGACGATCCTGCTGGCAGCTATGGCGTGCGCCCATGGGGGTAAAAACAAGGAAGAGCTACGCTCATACGTCGTCGAACCTGGGAAGAAGATGGAGGGCATCGTGGCGAAGCCGCGTTTGGCCCTGCGCGAGCGCGATCGTGCATTCTTCGAGAAATTTGTTCAGAATCTTCAACTCGAAACGCTACTCGATCTGGATAGTGCATCGCTCGAAAATGAGTCGCAACGGAATATACAGGGAAACGCGAGATACCTGCTGACGGAAATCGAGAAGAAGTTTCCGACACCCGACGAGCTTGAGTCCTTCGTCAACTTCCTTTTGACCCGCTGCTACCTGGTGGCCGTCTCTACACCAACCCAGGCATCCGCGTTCCGTGTCTTCTCGGTGATGAACAGCCGAGGGCTCGATCTTCAGCCGACTGACATCATCAAGGCCGACACGATCGGAAAGCTCAAGACGGAATCCGAGCGACAAAAGTACAACGAAAAGTGGGAGGACATGGAGGTCGACCTGTCCCGCAATGGCTTTAACGAGTTGTTCAGCCACATTCGTATGATCTACGGGAAGGAAAAAGCAAAGCGTTCGCTGATCGAGGAGTTCAGAACTCAGGTTCTGCCGCAAAATCCAAACCCTGCGATCTTCATCGATGACGTCTTGGAACCTTATGCGTCCGCGCTGAGCGATATTCGATCAGCCTCATACACAGCGACCTCTCATGCAGAAGCGGTGAACTCCTACATCAGTTGGCTCAAGCGCATCGACAATTCCGACTGGGTTCCACCAGCAATGCTCTTTCTGAAGCAAAACCGTCACAAATCGGAGAAGGTTGCTCGGTTCTTCCAGCTGTTGGAACGCGTAGCCGCTTATATGCATGCTACCCGATACAATGTGAACGACCGTATCGATGTCTATGCTGCCCTGATTGACGAAATCCAGAGCGGGGCGGCGCCGGACCACATGAGCTATTTGCAGTTCGACAAACGCGAGATCAAGGAATTCCGAACCGCGTTGGATGGCGACATCTATGGGTTGCCACCGCGGCGCCGCAACTACTTCATGCTCCGTCTGGATTCGTTCATCGCCGATGGCGCTGCGAAGTACGATCCAAAAATTTTGACGATCGAACACGTCATGCCGCAAAATGTGAACGACGATGGCCAGTGGGCAGAATGGTGGCCGGACGAGGAGGAGCGCGACGAATGGGTGCATCGGCTTGCAAACCTTGTCCCTCTCAACAAGAAGCGCAATTCTGCTGCACAGAACTTCGACTTCGACCAGAAGTGTGAAATTTACTTCCGCGGCCCCAACAACGTCTCCTCATATTCGCTAACCACGCAGGTCCTTGGCCAAAAGACCTGGACGCCAGAATACCTGAAGAAGCGCCAGAAGGAACTGCTCGACATAATGATGCAGAACTGGGAGCTCGCCTGAATTCTGCGCGGGACGGCGGCCCACGCCGTCCCGTCTTCATGGCGTGATTGTCCAAAATCTACTCCAAGATCCGTGGTCGCCACGAGATCTATCTGGTGGAGCGGAAGGCACTTGAGGAAGCCAATTGGCGCGCTCAAAGAAGACGGTGCTGGAGAGCTGTGGGACGGGTTCCGCAGCGAGATGTCCAAGATCTGCGCATCCTTCGTCATCCCTCCGGCCCCAGGAGGCAATGTAGTGAAAGCCTATACAGCTACCAGGTCGACCTATGTGGAGGTGCACGTAGACGGTGGAGCGCTGACGATCCGCAAGACTTTCAAAAATCGAACTGCGCCGCGTGAATGGAAGGTCTTCACCGCCAACCAGCGGCAAATCAAGCACGAATGGAGTGCATTCAAGTGTTCGAAGCTCAATGCGCGCGGCGATGTGACCGCCGAATTTACGATCCGGAAGGCCGAGGACATTCATGTTGCGACCGAGGCTCTGAGGTCTCTCTACCTGCATTTCCGCAACCCTCGAAAATTGCCTCAAGGATGACCATTGCACTCTCCCCCGGCGCGCTGAAGTTGCGGGTGGGGGATGTCCTCTCGGTCCGCCTTGCTGTTACACGCTCATTTCGCTACACAATCTACGGGTTTAATAGCGAGAATGGGCATGCGGTCTGCAATTTTAACAGTAGCGCTGATGGCTGTCGCACCGACAATGGCGATAGCGCAAGCATTCGATTGGTCGGCGCAACTGGGCCAATCTCCAGCGGCACTGCAAGCTGCATTGGGACAGTCTGGCCGATGTGCGACCGGCGGCTTCTCAGTTCCAGTCAGGTGGGGCAACAAGGACACAACACTGTCCGACAATCTGTTCGACCCAGTCGACACCCCCGGCGCGGGGATGATCAGCATTGGCGGCAAGCCGGACCCAACAACTGATCACGACGATGAGCGTAGGTATTCATCGAGCAAGATTACGTCAATTCGGTGCACGATCGGACGAGAGGCAACCATCGAGGCTTATGCGTACGAGGATCGCCTCGTACGCATCAAGCTCAGCTTCGACCGATGCGACAGTCGAGAGCTGCGCGAAGACACGTTTTTTGGCAACATCATGGGCAGTGACAAGCCATTCATGGTGGAGCGGTGTGAAGGTGTCGATCTCAAAGAAAAGGACTTCGACACAGTTCTGTATCGATCCGTCAAAGCTCGCAACAAGTACGGCTACGAAAGTGAAGGATCCCCAGGAATGCTCGACTTCCAATGGTCGGGGGATATGGATGGTGAGTACGAACAGGCCGAGCGCTTAGTCATGTGGGATGTCCTTTGCAGTCGGAATTCACGGAACGAACTCAGCAGAATGGTTCCGCCGGACGGCATGGCATACCGATGCCTCATCGACGTCGAGAACGTAGATCCGTCGCGATGGTCGGCGACTGCAATGTACGAGATCCTTCGTCCGGGAACGATCTTTGACAGTGTAGCTTCTCGTCTGACGGCGAGGCGTCTGTTCATCGACATGCCAGCTGAACGAGTCGCGGCCCTCGCCATCAAGCCAGAACTTCAAGCCATGGTCGACGGAATCAAGTCAAAGATCGCCGCACGCTTGGAAAATGGCGATCAGAAGGAAAATGCCGTTTCCAATATCCTCGGCGGCGCTGGTAACTGACTAGCATTAGGTAACGTGCTTGATACGTTCACTGATCGCCTTCGCCAGGAACTTCTGCCAATCGAGGGTCTCCCGGTAGATCATCTCGTAGACGTATTGATCAGGCTTGGCCTGTAACTTGCTGTCTTCGAAGACTTTGTCACCGAAACCGAGGAGGCTTCGGTTGAGCAGATCCCAGTCGGCCGCGGCGGGTACGTATTTGGCTACGCAGTATTCGATGAACCCTGCCCTTGCCTGATCAGCTGGCATAGCTTTGAAGGGCACCGTCTCAAGATCCAAGCCACCATATAGTGCCCGATCTGGTTGCTGGTCTCCGGTGAGGAGCACGGCGGCGGTCCGGAACAGAGCCAGTTGCGTGCAGAAAGTGGCGTCCTTCCCGTCGCCGTTGCCCGTGCTGTAGGCATGATCCCACTGCACTTCAGCTTCCTGCCGGAGCGATGCTACAAACTCTTGGAGCTCCCCGTCTGACATCGCTCGGACGCGCAGCTGGTTTTGAGCGACCAGTGTTTCGAGATTACGGCGACTGTCTTCCGTGGACTGGTTGGCTATTGCAGGTCGCGGCGACGTAGGAGCGGGAGGCGTCTTCTTCGAAGACGGCTTCAGAAAGAAAAATGCGCCAACGGCGATTGCAGCGACCACAAGCCATATCATGGGAATCAGAGCCTTTGAAAATAGAGATCGTCACGCCGTAGCGGGCGACAGAGGGGGCTGCTTGGAACTGCGCGAAGCCTAGGGCGTTAATCATTGCCTCGAGGCACGCGAGTGATGGTAACGCTTCCCCACGCACTAAGGCTCTTGGACCGACCACCCTCCCCGTCAATTCTAAGCTGACCATCTTCGGTAATGCTGACTGCAACCGCCTTCATGTCGAACTCGGGCTCCTGGTTGGCGTTCTCGTTGACGCGTTCTACGTGGACGTCGAAGAGCTGTTTGCTCATCTGAAGTTCTCCCTGATAATTTCTGCGACTTGAGCATGGATCGCGTTTCCGAAAAAGCAGGGCGTGATCGTGAAAACAACTTTCCGATGTGTAGATCACAAGGAAGTTGAAATTCCGCGCGCGCCGCTGCAAACATGCGGCCGGAGGATTTCCCATGAGATTACTGCTCGCATGTCTGATTGGCCTGTTCGCCTCGAACGCGGCGGCCACCGACTACCCCACCACTGGGATGCTCTACAATCAGCAGGAAGACTCCTCGCTGACCTACAATTGCACCATGCAGCAGCAGAGCCAACGCCTTCGGTGCGAGTTCATTCAGACCGCGGTGCGCAAGAAGGCAAAGCCGGGTGACCTTGAGAAGAGGCTGGCTGACGCACGCACTGGCTATCCGAATGTTCTGAGCCAGTTCAAGGATCCCAAACAGTGCGGCATGTATGCCGCGTTATTCTCCGTCGGAAGCGGTGAGATGGATATCGACGAAGCTCTGAAGCGGTACCCGGAGATTTCGAAGGATCCGGTGGCCTTTAAACAGGGCATGGCGCGTCTGCGCGAGGAAGCCAAGTCTAGCCCGACGATGCTGGATGCGATGAAGGCGGTCGTCACCATGTGTGATCATCCGAGCGAAGAGAACTACCTCGCCATGACCCGAGCCGATCACGCCAAGGACATGAGGACGTGCCAGGTGAGTTCGAACCCATATACCCAAGAGTTTATATGGGTGGCTGATTTCGGCAACAGCGGGGCATGGGTGGTTTCCTCGCAACCCGAGGGTCCATGCGGGATCGTCCAGTTATCCCGCTTCGAGATGGACAAGGAGTATCCCGGTTTGTTCTGGCGATATATCGCCCGGAAAGCGGCAACCAATCCAACTGGCTCGCTGATACCCGGTTTTTCCTGTTCGGCCGTCGATCAGGGAGAGTATGTCTACGATTGGAAGAAGACGCGGTCGGATCACATGCAGTGTGAGTTTGTCGAGTTTAGCCCCATCTGAGCTTCGCGTCCGTATCCGCGACACCGCAACTGGAACTGGAGCTTTCCGCCACAATGAGATCTATATTGCTCTTAGCTTCCCTCGCCCTCAACGTCTGGCTTGCGATAACTGTCGTCCGGCTTGAGAACGTCCACTATGGCGTTCTTCTCGGGGCATGTTCTCAGGAAGACAGCTTGTCAGTGAGAGACCCTCTCCAGCGTCCGGCTTATCTGAAATGTCTGGAGGAAGAGCAGACCAGGACAGGCCCTTGGTATCACTTGGCCTACGCATTAGGCATTCTCTAATAGGATCCTCAATGGATCGCATCCGACGTGGGTGCATTGACACGCGTCGCAGCTACCCCGACGTAGGTGCCGATCAGCACGGTTGCCATCTCCTCCACCGATCGGCAGCCTTCGTTGTACAGCTCAATGGCGGCATCACAAAGAACCGAGGAGGCTTCGTCATCCCACATGGCATTGTAATGGCGATACCATTCTCGGACTGCCCCCGTCATGATCAGGTGGTCTTGTTCGGGTACGTCATCCATGAGAGGCCTCACGTGTAGGTATATCTGTCCCGTTATGGAGTTTGGTAATGATCGACCGTCTCGGCCGACAACGCGTCCGCCGAGACTGCCGACAGGCTGTGTCACCACGAGTGGTTCGTTGCGACGGCGACAACTCCAAGCGAGACCGTCGTCATAATGAAGAAATCGCGGAAGGCCGGGCGTCCGAGCTGAAACCGTTCCTGCCAAATTGGCAGGGCACAAGGTTTCCCTCCAAGCGGCGGACCATCTCTAACCTGAAGATATCACCGACGGCCGATTTCGGCCTCGACCTTCTTCCGGGAGTTTCCGGCAGATTTCACGGCTTTCTTGACCGTGTCCTTTGATACGGCTTCCTTCTTCGCTTCGTAGCTGACCTCGTGATCCTGGCCGCCGGCGACGCGAGCACGATCCTGGGCGCGGCCTCGGGATGTCTGTTTCTCTGCCATCGTGCATCTCCTTGCAGGGGTTTCCTTGGGAGAAACTCGCGACGATTCCAGTGGTTCCGACGCCGTGCAACTTCGATCGCGGTGAAGCCTCACAATGAAAAGGGCGCTTCTCGACTTGTCGTCGGAGCGCCCTTCGTCGGAGATGGCAACGTTGCGGCGGAGGCCATTGTCCGAGAACCTCATCTGAACGGATTCGCAAATGCCGCGCAAGTCCGGCTTCTGGTGCCGCTCGTGTCGACGGCCCGGCTCCCCACATCCCTTCCACCGCCTTTCCACAGGCTGTCCACAGGCCAACTGATTGATACTGAAACCCTCTCCCCGATTCCCGCCATGATGTGGATAAAGAGAGTGCGACGAATGGGTGACAGCCTAGTTTCTATCGGCAGAAGTGGGATTCCGTTTCGGAGTCGAAAGGTTTATGTTCCCTTCGCTTTCCTTGAGAGCAGGCGGCGGACCTCGGAGAGCGCGGCGGCGAGCATTCGATGCTCCCGCCGCTTTTGCGCATCCTTGCGGCGAGCTTACCGACCGGAATCAATCTGTGAGCGCGATTCCCTAACTCATTGAAAAATGATTCGTTTTGAGCCGGAACGAATCACCCTCGCACGTCTTTGAGTCACGACCCAAGTGATTCGGAGTAGAGCGTATGGCATCGGGACATCGAGCCCAATGGAAGGGCTTCCTCAAATTTGGCGAAGTGAGTTGCGGCGTGGCGCTATATACGGCGGCGAGCACCTCCGAGCGCATCACCTTCAACACGATCAACAAGGCCACGGGCAACAGGGTCAACCGCGTCTTCATCGACAGCGAGACAGAGGAGCGCGTCGAGCGGGAGGCGCAGACCAAGGGCTTTGAGATCGACAACGGCCAGTACATCATCATCGACCCCGAGGAAGTGGCCGCGACGATCCCGGAAAGCAACAAGACGCTTGAGATCGACGCTTTCATCCCCTGCACGGAAGTCGACGACGTCTATTTCGACAAGCCCTACTATCTGACGCCCGACAAAATGGGTGGCGACGCGTTCGTAGCGCTTCGCGATAGCATGAAGAAATCGAGCGTCGCGGCAATCGCGCGGGCCGTACTTTTCCGCCGCATGCGGACAGTTCTCATACGCCCTCACGGCAAGGGGTTGATCGCCACCACAATGAACTATGACTACGAAGTGCGCTCCAGCGCCAAGGCCTTCGAGGAGATGCCCAAGCTGAAGATCGAAGGCGAAATGCTCGATCTCGCTAAGCACATCATCGCGACCAAGAAGGGCGAGTTCGATCCGGCAACCTTCGATGACCGCTATGAGGCCGCCCTCGCCGAGCTGGTAAAGGCGAAGATGGAAGGCAAGGCGCTGCCGAAGCCGAAGAAGGTCGAAGTCTCGAAGCCAAACGATCTCCTAGCTGCCCTTCGTGAGAGTGCGGGGCTGCTGAAGGCAGGTGTGGCCGCCGAGGACACCAAACCGAAACGCACCGCCGCCAATGCCAACCAAGGCAGCGGTCGGCAGCGCGCCGCGCGCGGAGCGACGACGAAGGCCGCCTCCTCCGGAACCGCTCCGCGTCGCAAGGCAAGTTGAGGAGATAATCCATGGCACCGCGCTACTACTGGAAAGGCTACCTGAAGCTCTCGCTGGTCACGTGCCCCGTAGCGATGACTCCGGCGACCTCGGAATCCGAAAAGGTCCGGTTCCATACCCTGAACAAGGAGACCGGGAACCGGGTCGTTTCGCAGTACATCGACTCTGTTACCGGGAAGCCCGTGAAGGAAGGCAATGAGGCAAAGGGCTACGCCCGCGGCGAGGACGACTACATCATCCTGACGGAAGACGATCTCGATGCCGTCCAGCTCGACACAGTGAAGACGATCGACATCACAAAGTTTGTCCCCGCTGAAAGCATCGAGTGGGTCTATCTCGAGAAGCCCCACTACCTTACGCCCGACAACGCCGTCGGCAACGAGGCCTTCGCGGTTATCAGAGATGCGATGAAGTCGGACAATGTCGTGGGGGTTTCGAAGCTCGTGATCGGCCGCCGAGAACGTGCCGTCATCCTCGAACCACGCGATGAAGGCATCGTGCTGTGGTCTCTCCGCTTTGGCGACGAAGTACGGCCGGAGGAGAGCTACTTCGAGGACATCGAGGACGAAGCCGATCCTGATCTGATCCCGCTCGTGCAAAAGCTGATTAAGCAGAAGTCTGCTCACTGGTCACCGGACATGGTCAGCGACCCGATCCAGACCAGCCTTCTCAAGCTCATCGAGGAGAAAAAGAAGGCGCTGAAGCCGAAGAAGACGGCAAAGGGCGCTAAAGCCGAGGCCGCGCCTAAGAACAACGTCGTCAACATTATGGATGCGTTGAAAAAGTCGGTCGCAGCGGAGCTGAAGGGCAAGAAGGCCAGCTAGGAACAGCATCTACGGATGTCCGTTCAAACGATGGAGCAGAAAACTGCCAAGCCAGATTCATGAGCATCGTGGCTACCGGATCGCGATCTACAGCCCAAGCGGTCACCTCGCCGTTATCACCGGGCCGGGCGACAACAGGGTTGTCGTCTCTGGAGAGAATCGGGCGAGTTCGTCGATCGTCGAGGGCGCGGACGCGTGCGTTCAGAGGGCGATTGAGATCATCGACAGGCATCTGGCTTCAAGTAAGTAGGCACTTAGCTCTGGTGTAACGTCTTGACGAAGCGATCCCCGACTCCATTCTCCTTTGTTATGAACCGGATCCCTCGGCGTCCCAACGAAATCGACCATGATCGTTTCATACGTTGCCAGGAGGCGCTGGAGGACGCGGTCCTTGCTGCCGTCGAGGCCACCGCGGCAGCTGGATGGACGCTAGAAGAGGTAGCGGCGGCACTCGTGGAGCTGGCTGACAATCATATGCTTTCCCTACTTGCCAACCGCGATCTGACGCGCGAACTTGCCGTCCTCAAGAGATAGGGCATCGAGCGCGCATGTGCGGTAGGTTCACTTTCGAACATGAATGGCCAGCTTTCGTCGATCTCTACGATCTCCCTTGGCAATCCGAGCGCGGGCGAAACACGGAGGCGCGTTTCAACATCGCACCCACGCAGACGGTCCTCATGGTCCATAACGACGCTGACGGCGCGCAGATCGCCGAGGAAGCGCGTTGGTGGCTGGTGCCGTCCTGGGCCAAGGAGATGCCGAAGGCGGCTATGTTCAACGCCCGCATCGAGACGGTCGACACGGCTCCGGCCTTCCGGGAAGCGTTCAAAAGCAAGCGCTGCCTCATCCCTGCGTCGGCCTTCTACGAGTGGACGGCGAACGCTGAGGACGGAAAGAAGGATCCCTGGCACATCCATCTTCCGGGCGACGCTCCCTTCTCCTTCGCCGGGATCTGGGCGCGTAATGACAAGCTCGGTGTCACGAGCTGCTCGATCGTCACGATGCCCGCGGGAAACCCGATGTCGAAGCTCCATGACAGACAGCCTGTCATCCTCGATCCGTCCGCGTACAAGGAGTGGCTCGATCCGGCGACGCCTGGCGGGAACGCCAAGGAACTCCTGATGCAGAACCTCGATCACAAGCTCGAGTTCCATCGGGTATCCAGGGATGTGAACTCGTCGAAGTTCACCGGAAAGCCCCTCCCCGAGGTCAATCCGCTGTGACGATCACCACGAACCTCATCGTTGAATTCGTGCGGGCAGCGAACCGGATCCCGAAGCTGCCACAGGCGGAGCGCCGTCGACTGCTGGAGCGTGGCGTTACCGCGTCTGGTGCGCTCCGCGGCCTCCTCGTGAAGACTGGCAAGGTGGCACCATTTGATGAGTCCGCCGAGCGGGTGATAGACGACATTGCAAGGAACATCGACCAGATGTCAGACGACACCGTCGCGAAGGCTTTGCTCGCGCTCGCGGATCAGATTCGAACCCTTAGGATCCTCAATAGGGAACCTGCGGGATAACTGACGACGCTGAGCAACTAATTCCCCGCGGCCAGCTTAGTCCACCTCAAAGCAAAACCGAGATAGTGCTGATGGGTCCACTAAAATGGAACCTTTGTCTAAACGTCGCGCCCGAGTTCGAAGCCCACTTCGTCCAGACTGTCGCTCGAACAATGTTACCGTAACAATCGCCCATCCTGCTGGAGTAGCCCTTCTCGCAGACCTGCCTTTGGTTCGCGAGAGCGCTGTCGATGGGCCTCTCGCAACTGTCCCGTCGGGGCATCTTGCGATGTAGGTGCAGCGCTCGATGTAACAGTAACATCCTTGTCCGATTGCTTCCAATGGCATTCCCTCCACGCGTCCGCAGACAGCGGGCGGCAACACTGAGGGACCCGCACAGATGCGAAAGCTGCTGATCTTCCTGGTCGCCACAACTTTCCTCGCTGGAAACGTGCTCGCCGACCCTGCCGTAGTTACAACCGGGGTGAATCTCCGATCGGGACCGGGTACGGGTTTTGCCGCCGTAGGCAAGGTGCCGGAAGGGTCTCAGGTGGACCTCAAGGAATGCGACGCAAGTGGTGCCTGGTGCGCGATCGCCTTCGGCAAGGAGAACGGGTTCGTCAGCGGGCGATATCTGAGCCAGACGGCCGACACGCCCGCGTGGCCGAAAACCTTTACCGCCGACAACGGGGCGACGCTCACCCTCTTCCAGCCTCAGGTTGTCGATTGGCCGAACTTCGTCAAGCTCGACGCCCTCGTCGCAGCCGAGTTGAAGACGTCGAAGGACGCCAAGCCCGTCTACGGTGTGATTGGCATCTCGGCGAAAACGGTGGCCGACGACGAGACGGACAACGTCGTGCTGACCGACGTACAGCCGACGCAGGTGAACTTCTCCACTCTCGACAAGGAACAGCTATCGAAGCTCGCACTGGGCGTCGGCAAGATCATGCCGACCGATCCGATAACGGTGTCGCAGGACCGTCTGACCGCCAGCCTCGCGGACTATAAGCGGCTGAATGACGTTTCCGGCTTGAAAGCGGACGCACCGCCCATATTCACAAGCGAGACGCCCGCCATACTTGTCCAGACAGACGGAAAGGCGGTGCTTTCTCCGGTCAAGGGCGTCGAAGGCCTGTCATTCGTCGTCAACACCAATTGGGACGTTTTCCAGGCTGATGCCGACAAGACGTTCTACCTTCGAGACGAGAAGAACTGGCTGCAGGCCTCCAGCCTCGATGGTGACTGGACGGAGGCCGTAGCGCTCCCTCCACAGCTCGCAAATCTGCCCGAAGACGACACTTGGAAGGATGTGAAGGCCGCCCTCCCGTCCGGTAAGTTTGGCGAGAGCGGAGTTCCGAAGGTCGTCTATTCCGACGTTCCAGCGGAACTGCTGGCTTTCGAGGGGAAACCGAAGCTAGAGAAGGTACCTGGCACGGAACTCGAATGGGCGTCGAACACCACGAGCGACGTCTTCTATCGCCCAGCGGACAAGACCTGGTACGTCCTGCTCTCGGGCCGCTGGTTTTCCGCGGCTTCGCTTGAGGGCCTGTGGACGTTCGCGACGCCCAGCCTGCCCGCCGACTTTCAGAACATTCCGCAGGACGCATCCTACTATTCCGTCCGTGCGTCAGTGCCAGGCACCTCCGAAAGCGCCGAGGCCCGCCTGAAGGCCAGCATTCCCCAGATGGCCCGCGTCGCTCTCGATGGCAGCGTCAAGGTCGATGTGGCCTACAGCGGCGATCCGAAGTTCGAGCAGATTGACGGCACGACGCTGTCCTACGCGGTCAATTCGAATGAACAGGTCATCAAGGTCGGTGACAAGTACTTCGTCCTGAAGGACGGCGTCTGGTTCGTCGGCTCGTCTCCAAGCGGACCATTCGAGGTCGCCAAGGCCGTTCCCGACGAGATCTACAAGATCCCGGCATCCTCGCCGATCTACAACGTGACCTATGTAAGGGTCTACGATACCGAACCCGATGCGGTCTGGTACGGCTACACCGCCGGATACCTGGGCGCTTACCTCGCATGGGACGCGCTTGTCTGGGGAACGGGCTGGGCCTACCCGGCATGGTGGGACTTCGGCTGGTCGGGCGGCTATTGGCCATATTACCCACGTCCGGTCACATACGGCGTCGGCGCCTTCTACAATCCCGCCTTCGGCACCTTCGGGCGCTACGGCTACGCATACGGGCCATACCGCGGCATCGCGGGTGGAGCAGCCTACAATCCCCGCACCGGAACCTATGTGCGAGGTGGTGCAATTTCGGGACCGGTCGGCTCACGCGGGTTCGTCGCAGCCTATAATCCCAGAACTGGCAACGCCTTTGCCGCGCGTGGCGGATCTAACGTCTACGGTTCCTGGGGAACCGCCGCAGTCAAGCACGGCGGGGAGTTCGCACGCGTCAGCGGCGGGTCGACAGGAAATGCTGCCGGACTGCACTGGCACAATTCTTCCGGAGATCGCGGCTTCGTCGCCGGAGGCAGAGGTGGCGATATCTACGCGGGGCGCGACGGCAACGTCTATCGACGCGAAAACGGCGAGTGGCAGAAGCACACGCCGGATGGTTGGAACCCGGTCAACCGCCCCTCGACGGAAGGGTTGAAGAACGCGGGAGAACAATTCTCGTCGAAACATCCTGAAGCTGCGGACCGGATACGCCAAAACGTTCCAGAGCGCGTCCAGAACATACAGAACAGGGTTCAGGACAATCCGCAAGCAAAGGAACGCGTGCAAAACCGGATCGAGAGCAGACAGACGCCGCAACGTCGCCAGGTTCGCGAACGGGCACCGGACAATCTCGGCGTCGACCGCGTCGCGCGTCACGTCGGAAACCAGCGAGAGCTTTCACGGAGCTACGGGCGCCGAGACATCGGGCAGTTCAGCGGCGGAGGCCATATTGGTGGTGGCGGCGGTCGCGAGTTTAGCGGCTTCCATGGTGGCGGCGGCTTCCACGGCGGAGGTGGCGGCAGGATCCGTCGACGCTAATACATTTTTCAATTGGGACGAACTCGATGACCTTCAAGTTGGCACTGCGCCTGACATCCATCGCAACCGCGGCGTTGCTTCCATCCCTAGCGTTGGCCGCCGAAGGCGGTGCAGGCTTCTATCTGCTTGGTTCGAAAGGCCCCACTGCCGCGATCACGCCGCCACCTGGCGTCTTCTTCTCGAACGACGTCTACATGTATTCAGGCGATCTCGGGGGCGGCCGGGCGCTGCCATCAGGCGGACGACTTGCTGTGGGCGTCGAGGGCGCGGCAGTGATCACCGTCCCGACCGTCCTATGGATTCTTCCCGAAGAAGTCGCCGGCGGCCACGTGGGGCTGTCCGCCACACTGCCTGTAGGCTGGAAGAACACCGACGCCGACGTTACCCTTGCTGGACCGCGCGGCGGATCGGCGACGGGTTCGATCTCGGACGACGTCTTTACCATCGGTGATCCGGTGCTTGGAGGCCTCCTGGGTTGGGAGGCAGGAAACTTCCATTGGCAGACGAGCCTTCTCGTCAACGTCCCGATCGGCGACTATCAGGACGGTGAGATTTCCAACATTGCGTTTCACCACTGGGGCGCCGACGTCTCGGTGGGAGGTACATGGCTCGATCCAACGGTCGGGCTCGACCTCTCTGCCGTGGTCGGGATGACATTCAATGCGGAGAACCCCGCCACCGACTACCGGACCGGCAATGAGTTCCACTTCGAATGGGCCGCGGTCCAGCACTTCAACGAGCAGTTCGACGCAGGTCTTGTCGGCTACTACTACGACCAGGTGACCGGCGACAGCGGGGCAGGTGCTTCGAGCGACTTCAAGGGACGCGTCGCGGCTATCGGCGCAACGATCGGCTGGACCTTCAAGGCAGGCGAGCTTCCGATCTCCACTCGGATAAAATACTTCCATGAATTCGCGGCCGAGAACCGCGCGGAAGGCGACGCGGTCTTCCTGACGGTCTCGGTGCCCCTGTCGATAACCAAGCCGACTAGGGCGTAGACTCATAACGACCTGATCCAGATGCGGGTGGCGAGTAGTTTTACGGCCGCTAGGAAGTTTTGGGGGTCCTTGTCATATCGAGTGGCAATCCCTCTGAACTGCTTGAGCTTGTTGAAGAATCGCTCGACGAGGTTTCGCTGCCTATAGACCCATGAGCTGAACGGAAAGCTCTGCTTGCGGTTTCGCTTTGCTGGAATATTGGCCCACGCCCGTTTTGTTTTTGCCAAGGTTCGAAGGGCGTTTGTATCATAAGCCCTGTCTGCCAAAAGTATGGCACCCTTTCCGATATCCTTCAGCATTGGCTCGGCTACCCTGCTGTCGTGCACTTGTCCTGGGGTCAGGTCGATTCCAATTGGACGGCCATCTGCATCGACAAGAGCATGGATCTTCGTCGTCAAGCCGCCGCGGGAACGTCCCATGCAGCCATCGTCTTGATCCCCCTTTTTCCCGTGGCCGCATGTTGATGAACGCGGACACAGGAACTGTCGATCATGACAATATCGCCGTCGAAGGCCCTTGAGACCTCCTCCAGAACATGGTCCCAGACACCAGCCTTTCTCCAACGGACAAAACGATTGTAGCAGGTTGTGTAGGGGCCATAGCGCTCAGGAACATCCGCCCAGGGCGAGCCGGTCCGAAATCGCCACAAGATGCCGTTGATTACGCGCCGGTCGTCAACTCGCGGGACGCCGCGAGGCTTGTTAGGAAGAAGCGGTTGGATAATGCTCCATTCGAAATCAGTCAGGTCGAACCGGCGACGGGTCATCTGAGGCCTCCAAATCAAAGCCTCATTGAATCAAAGCCATGCCCGCGTGTGAACCCCGTTTATGAGTGTAGGGCCTAACATTGCGGCTCAGTGATGATCTCGGCGTCGTTTCATCGAACCGCGATATTCGCCTTGTCCTGCGTGGTGCTTTCTGGGTGCGGTCATCCGAGCGGGGTAATGGAACCTGTGTCGATCGCCACCGGAACGAAGACTGCGAAGGTCGACATGCTGGTCGCGACGACGCGTCAGTCCTCGGGGGATCCCCGCACGCTTTTCAACGGCGAGCGCAGTCCGAAGCCGTCGATGACCGACGTCGAAGTTTCGATCCCGCCAAAACGCGCATCGGGAACGGTACAGTGGCCGAGCAAGCTCCCTCCGAACCCATCGACAGACTTCGCGGTCACACGCGTCCGGCAGGTTCAGACCGTCGGTGAAGGACGAGCATGGTTCCGTCAGCACATCGAGGGCGGGCACGCGCTCGTATTCATCCACGGCTTCAACAACAAGTATGAGGACAGCGTATTCCGTCTCGCCCAGATCGTCCACGACAGCGGCATGCAAGCGACGCCTATCTTGTTCACCTGGCCTTCAAGGGCGCAGTTGACTGGCTACGAGTACGATAAGGAAAGCACGAACTATTCGAGGACCGCCCTTGAGCAGTCGCTACGCGTGCTTGCCGCTGATCCGGCCGTCAAGGACATCACGATCCTCGCCCATTCGATGGGAACGTGGCTGGCGATGGAGTCGCTGCGACAGATGGGAATTCGTGATGGTCACGTGAACTCCAAGATCCACAACGTCATCCTCGCCTCACCGGATATCGACATACAGGTCTTCGCCAAGCAATACGTCGAGATGGGAGATCCCAAACCCAAGTTCACGATTTTCGTCTCTCAGGACGACCGCGCGCTTGCGGCGTCGAGCTTCATCACTGGGAATGTCTCCCGCCTGGGCGCGATCGATCCGTCAAAGGAGCCATACAGATCGCGCCTTGAGCATGCTGGCATCACCGCCATAGACCTGACGAAGGTGAAGACAGGCGACAGTCTCCACCACGGCAAGTTTGCCGAAAGCCCGGAGATCGTCCAGCTCATCGGCCAGCGGCTGATGACGGGGCAGACTCTGACGGACAGCAATGTCTCGCTTGGGCAAGGCGTCGCCGCGGTAATTGGCGGAACAGCCCGCACGGTCGGCACGGTTGCCGGGGCCGCAGTTGCCGCGCCCCTCACCATCGCCGAGCGCCCCACAGGCACGCGGAAAGTCACCGGAGAAGACGTCGGCGATGCGCTTTCAAGCGACGAGACGTCGAAGCCGTTGACTCAATAGAGCCGTCTGCGGGGGATTGTTACCCCCGGGCGCCCTCGATGTAACTGTAACAAGCTTACCACCCTGCCGGGACTAAAGCAGTATCGCCCGGCACCGATCCGACCAAGACGCCCGACGATATCCACCTGTAAGCAGAGAGGAAACTGTGATGAGCACGCCCATCTATCGAAGACTTCTTGCAGCCACGGCCGCGGTCGCGATGACCATGACCTCGGCTTCGGTCGTCACGACCCATGCGTTCGCGCAGCAGGCCGCGCCAGCGACGAGCACCGCGTCGCCGCCAGCCGCTGGCGACGCGTCGAAGCCGAACATCCTCGTGATTTTCGGCGACGACATCGGGCAGACCAACATTAGCGCCTACTCGTTTGGCGTGGTTGGTTACAAGACGCCGAACATCGACAGTATCGCCAAGGGCGGCATGATGTTCACCGACTACTACGCCGAAAACTCATGCACGGCTGGCCGCTCGACGTTCATCACAGGACAGGTTTGCCTGAGAACCGGTCTCTGCAAAGTTGGCGCGCCCGGCGCACCAGTCGGCCTGCAGCCAGGCGACATCACCATCGCCCAGGCGCTGAAACCACTCGGATATGCCACCGGACAGTTCGGCAAGAACCATCTGGGCGACCGCGACGAATACCTGCCCACCAATCACGGCTTCGACGAGTTCTTCGGCAACCTCTACCACTTGAATGCCGAGGAAGAGCCTGAAGCCCCGTACTGGCCGAAGGACGATCAGCAGTTCCTCAAGGCGTACAATCCGCGCGGTGTCATCAAGGCGTCGGCGGACGGCAAGGTCGAAGACACCGGTCCGCTGACCAAGAAGCGGATGGAAACCATCGACGACGAGACGACGGCGGCGGCAATCGACTTCATCGGGCGGCAGGCCAAGGCCAATAAGCCCTTCTTCACCTGGATGAACACGACACGCATGCACGCGTTTACCCACGTCCGTGACTCGATGCGCGGCCAGAGCGGAATGCTCGGCAACGAGTACGCTGATGGCATGGTCGAACACGACGGCGACGTCGGCAAGCTACTCAAGGCTCTCGACGATCTTGGCATCGCTGACAACACGATCGTCGTCTACACTACGGACAACGGTCCGAACCAATGGTCGTGGCCGGATGCGGCGACGACACCGTTCCGGTCGGAAAAGGATACCAACTGGGAGGGCGCGTTCCGTGTTCCTGCGATGGTCAGGTGGCCGGGTCATATCGCGGCAGGTCAGATCTCCAACCAGATGGTCTCAGGTCTCGACTGGTTCCCGACGTTGCTTGCAGCCGCTGGCGACACCGACGTGAAGACGAGCCTTCTTAACGGCTGGCAACCATCCGGCAGCAGCACGACGTTCAAGAACCACCTTGATGGCTACAATCAGCTCGACTACCTCACTGGCAAGACCGACAAAAGTGCTCGAAAGGACTTCTACTACTTCGACGACGACGGCGATCTGGTGGCGACGCGCTACGACGACTGGAAAATCGTATTCAAGGAGCAGCCGGCACCTGGCGGACTTGAAGTCTGGCAGACCCCGCTCGTAACCTGGCGCGTCCCGAAGATCTTCAACCTCCGCATGGATCCCTACGAACGGGCAGACATCGTCTCTGACCAATACAACGACTTCTTGGTAAGGAACGACTACCTTCTGGTGAAAGGGCAGCTACAGAGTGCGGCGTTCCTCGAGACTTTCGTGAAATATCCGCCTAGCCAGCGTGTCGCGAGCTTCAACATCGAAGGCGTCCGCGCCCAGGTGGACAAGGCGATCGACCAGTCCTTCAAGGATCGCGGCATCGAAAAGTGAGATCAAGGGGCGCGCCTTTTCAGACGCGCCCCATTTCGTTCGTTTGAAGAGATTTCAATGACAGCTCGCGACGATATCATTGCACTCGGTCAACGCATCGGCCAGTCGATCATCGGACAGGATCAGATGGTCGAGCGCCTGCTGCTTGGATTGTTGGCGAACGGCCACCTTCTGGTCGAAGGGCTGCCCGGCCTGGCGAAGACCCGCGCTATCAAGAGCCTGGCCAAAAACCTCGATTCCGAGCTATCCCGTGTCCAGTTCACGCCTGACCTTCTACCCGCCGACATCACAGGGTCCGAAATCTATTTCTCCGAAGGCGGCAAAGGCGAGTTCAAGTTCCAGCAGGGACCGATCTTCGCCAACCTCATCCTCGCGGACGAGATCAACCGGGCTCCCGCCAAGGTGCAATCCGCGTTGCTGGAGGCCATGGAGGAACATCAGGTGACCGTCGGCGGAAAGAGCTATCCGCTGCCCGACCTCTTCATGGTCATGGCGACGCAGAATCCCATCGAGCAGGAGGGCACCTACCCTCTTCCGGAGGCACAGCTTGACCGCTTCCTGATGCATGTGGAAGTCGGCTACCCCGACGAGCAGTCGGAGGCCGCGATCATGCGGCTCAACCGCGACGAAGAGAACGCGGCCCATGGCGGGCCGAAAGCCCCACCGCCCCAGAAGCTTGGCGCGCAAGCCGTCTTCGACGCACGCAAGGAAATCGGCGCGGTTACCGTTTCCGACCCCGTCGAGAAATACATGGTGGCGCTGGTGTTTGCGACACGTTATCCGGACCGCTACGACAAGGATCTCGCCAGGCTGTTGCAAGTCGGGGTCAGTCCCCGTGGCGTAATCGGCCTGGACAAGGTATCCCGCTCCTATGCTTGGCTGAAGGGCCGCGACTATGTCACCCCGGACGATGTCAAGGCGATCGTCAACGGCGTTTTTCGCCACCGGCTGATCCTGTCCTATGAAGCCCACGCATCGAATACGACGCCCGACCAGGTGATCGACCGGATCACCGAATTGGTCGCGGTATCGTGAGGGAGGAGACATGGCTGCGCTCGACGGCGTCTATGTGTCGACCGAAGATCTCGTCGCTCTCGAGGGTAGAGCCCGTGACCTCAGCTTCGTTCAAAAAGCTCGCAGTCATCAGCAGCTCGCGGGGCGTATGAACTCTGCCATGCGAGGGCGCGGTCTCACTTTCGAGGAGCTGCGCAACTATCTTCCCGGAGACGATATTCGCTCCATCGACTGGCGTGTCACCGCACGCACAGCGAGACCCGTCGTCCGCGTCTACTCCGAAGAGAAGGAGCGGCCCGCCCTCATCGTCGTCGACCAGCGGATCAACATGTTCTTTGGGAGCCGACGGTCGATGAAGTCCGTCACCGCTGCAGAAGCAGCCATGCTTTGCGCCTGGCGCATCCTTGGTTCAGGCGACCGAGTGGGCGGCTTCGTCTTCGCCGATACGGAGACTTCCGAGTTGAAGGCGCACCGGAGCCGCAACGCGGTCATCGCCTTCGCCGACCAGATCGCGAAGCTGAACGCAAAGCTGAACGCGGATGCGCCGATCGGCCCGGCGAACGGGCAGCTCGACAGCGTGCTGGAAACCGTGGCGAACGTCGCCCATCACGATCACCTTGTGGTCGTCATCTCCGACTTCGACGGTCACGGCGCCCGAACAAGAGACCTCCTGCTCAGGCTGTCGTCGCGCAACGACGTCGTCTGCATCCTCGTCTACGATCCCTTCCTTCTTGCCCTTCCGACGACTGGCGACATCGTCGTGAGCGGCGGCGGTCCGCAGGCCGAGCTTGCGCTTCGCACGGCAAGCGTCCGAACTGCGATCGATGCTTTCGCGCGCAACCGCGGTCGGGAACTGCGCGCCTGGCAAAGCGAACTCGGGCTTCCAATGTTGCCAGTTTCGGCGGGAGAAGAGACGGCCCCGCAGCTTCGACGCCTGCTGGAACAGTCTGCATGGCGGCAAAGGAGACGGTGATGGAGGCGCAGGCGAAGCTCGATCCGACCACGGAAGCGGCGCTGCGCTCCCTGCACGACATCTACCAGCCGCTTCCGGTTTCCTGGATGCCTCAGACTTGGGGATGGGGCGTACTGGCTGGCGCTCTGGCAATCATGCTGGCCCTTGTCGGACTTCGGTCTTGGCACCGCTACCGTGCAAACGCCTATCGTCGAGTAGCGCTCTCGCTCCTTCCGGAAATCGAGCGACAAATTCGCAATCCAGCGACTCGGCGAGATGGCATTCAAAATCTGGGCGAAGTTCTCAAGCGCACGGCGTTGGCGGCTTTTCCTCGGGCGGAAGTGGCTTCCCTCTCCAACGACAGATGGGTCCACTTTCTCGATGTGAACGATGACCGCGGCGCGGGGCATGTCCTCGATCGTCTTTTGAACGACCTCGAATACCGCGGATCGGCGGTCGTCGCGGACATGCCGTCGGATGTTTGTGGCGATCTTGTCGCCGCCGCCCGGAACTGGATCGAGCGACACCATGTATCAGCTTGACCTGCCGTGGCTGCTGCTTGCACTGCCCTTTCCTTTGCTTGCGTGGTGGCTTTTGCCTGCCCACAGGGAGACGTCGGCTTCGATCAGGCTGCCCTTTTTCTCGCAGGTCGCGGAGGCGGCGGGCGTACGACCGACGGAGGGTTCGGTGGTTGCACGCCGCACATGGCTGCAGATCGCCTGCGAAAGCCTCGCCTGGTTTCTCGTGGTCGTCGCCCTTGCCCGTCCCCAGTTCGTGGAGCCACCGATCGTGAAGGTCGAGCCGCAACGCGACATACTGCTTGCGCTGGATCTGTCGCAGTCAATGGACGCCAGAGACTTCCCCGACGCGGGCGGAAAGCAATTGGCGCGGGTGGACGCCGTCAAGAAGGTCGTCTCGGACTTCGTGGGCAGACGGACGGGTGACCGTATCGGGCTCGTGGCCTTCGGTGACGCCCCTTACCCGCTTGCGCCCTTCACCATGGATCACGCGCTGGTCGAAACCCTGATCGCCGATGCTGTGCCGGGCATGGCGGGTCCCCGAACCTCCCTTGGAGACGCGCTGGGACTGGCGATAAAGATGTTCGAGAAGACGTCGGTGCCGGAGAAGGTGCTCATCGTGCTGACGGATGGCAACGACACCGCAAGCCGGATGCCACCGCTTAAAGCGGCGGATATCGCCAAGGCCAAGGGGGTCGTGGTGCACGCGGTGGGGATCGGCGACCCGATGGCCACCGGGGAGGACAAGCTGGACACCGCTACTCTTCAGAAGATCGCCGAGAAGACGGGCGGCCGCTATTTCTTCGGGGGCGATCAAGCGCAGCTCGCATCGATCTACGAAGAGCTGGACCGGATCACGCCACAGGACCAGAAGAACCAGTCCTGGCGACCGAGGGTCGAACTGTTCCACTGGCCACTCCTCGCGGCCATGCTTCTGCTGGCAGGGTTTCATTCGCTTTCAGGTGTGGCCGGGCTTTTCCGCCGGAGGGCCGCCGGATGATTGCGGACTTTCATTTCATTCGGCCCTGGCTGCTCGTTTTCCTTTTGCTGCCGGTCCTGATTGGGTGGCTGGCCTCCCGCGCCGTCGACGTCCGCTCCCAATGGAAGAGCATGATAGCGCCCCATCTTCTGGACAGCCTGGTCGTCGAAGCATCCGGCGGCTCGCGCTTTCGTCCGTCATGGCTGCTCGTCGCAATTCTTGTCGCCGGGATAATCGGCGCCTCGGGTCCTACATGGCGTCGCGAACCGCCCCCCTTCGTGCAGGATGTCGCGCCTCTGGTGATCGCGGTCGACCTCTCGCAGACGATGGACGCCATCGACGTAACGCCGTCGAGGATCGAGCGCGCCAAGCTGAAGATCAAGGACATCCTCGACGCTCGGCAGGGTGCGCGAACGGCCATCGTCGCATATGCCGGAAGTGCCCATCTGGTATTGCCTCCGACTGAGGACGCAGCATTGCTCGAAACCTATTCCGAGGCGCTGGCGACCCGCATCATGCCGAAGTCCGGCAAGGACACGGCGGCAGCCGTGAAACTTGCGGATGGCCTCCTCGCACGAGAGCAGGCGACGGGGACGATCCTCCTCATCACCGACGGTGTCGAGGAAGCGGCGGCGCAGTCGATCAAGGCGACGACCAACGCGGTGGTGATCCTAGGCGTAGGAACCTCGGAGGGCGGTCCCGTGAAGACGCCCGATGGCGGTTTCGTCGCCGCCCCATCCGGAGCACGTCTTTTTTCGAAGCTCGACGTCGCGAAGCTGGAGGAGCTTGGCAAGGAAACTGGCGCCGCCGTTGCGACGACGACGGACGATGATGCCGACGTACGGTGGGTCGCGCAACGGGTTAGGTCTGAGCTGGCGCAAAAGGCGGCCTCGGAAGGCGACCGCTGGCACGATCTGGGTTGGTGGGTCATCTTTCCTTTGGCGCTAGCCATGGCTTTCTCGTTCAGGAAGGGATGGGTCGTCCGCACCGTTGTGGCGTTGTTCGCGGTCCAGATGTTGTCGCCCGGCACGGCCCGCGCCGACGGACTGATCGACATGTGGATGACACGGGACCAGCAGGGCCGGATCTCCTTCGAACGAGCGGACTACCCGGCGGCCGCCACCAGATTCTCCGATCCGATGTGGAAGGGTGTGTCCCTCTATCGTGACGGCAGGTTTCAGGAGGCCGTGGACGCCTTCGCCTTGGTGGACAGCGCGGAAAGCTGGTTCGACCAAGGCAACGCTCTCATGCATCTCGCAAAATTTGAGGAGGCCGTCGCCGCTTATGGCAGAGCTTTGCAGACAAAGCCGAACTGGCCCGAAGCGACGGCGAACCTTGCGATAGCGCGACAGCTTCTCAAAATTGAGAAGGAAAAGCAGGAGGAGCAGCCGGAGCAGCCGAGTGAATCTCCCGATAGCGTCCAGTTCGACGACAAGGGAAAGCAGGGCAAGGAAGGCGTCATCGACGTGGCCGAACAGACCTCCGAGATGTGGATGAAGAATATCTCCGTCAGCCCCGCCGACCTGATGGCCAGAAAGTTCTCGATCGAGGCTGGGAGGCCGTCACGATGATCGTCTCAAGACCGCTTGTCATGGTGATCGGCCTCGTGACGGCTAATGCGGCTTTCGCCGCCGACCCGTTCGGGCGTGCGTCGATAGAGGGTTCTGAAGGAACCGTCCCCGGCCAGCAGGTCCACGTCGTCGTGGACGTCTTCGCGCCGGAATTCTTTACTTCGCCCCCGCAGTTCCCGCTCTTCGAAGTGGGCGGCGCTGTCGTCACGCTGTCGAGCGACCGGGCACAAAATCTCGTGCAGACGATCGACGGCATCCAGTATTCGGGGATCAGGAGCGGATACGTCGTTGTTCCCGAGAAAGCGGGAACGTTCAGGCTTCCGTCAATAGACGTCGATCTCGGCTATTCCGCGAGCGGCAATCCGATCCGGGCCAGGGTGACGATTGCCCTGCCCGCCTTCAACGTCGGTTCCGCGCCTGACCAGAATTCGACGCCGTTCGCCGCGCGCAGTCTTACGATAACCCAGTCCTTCGACCGGGATCCCGCAACCCTCAAGGTTGGTGACGCCTTGGTGAGAAAGGTCGTGATCTTCGCCGAAGACACGCAGGCGATGCTGATCCCCCCGCTCGACTTAGGCGACGACGCGGGCGTGAAGCGCTATAGCAAGCCCGCCGTTTTGGCCGACGGGGTGGAGCAGCGCGGAATTGGCCGCAGCGTCGAGACCGGGAGCTCCAGAACGGAGGACATCGTCTACACGACGTCGAGCGAGGGCAGTTTCACCCTTCCTTCGATTTCCTATCGGTGGTTCGACGTTGACTCCCACCAATCGAGTACCGAGACGCTTCCGCCCGTCAAGATAGCGGTTGCATCTCGTGCAGAAGGCGATCGACTTCCGCCGACGACAGGAAGTGATCCCGTCGCCTCGAACAGAATGAGCAAAGGCCTGCTCGCCACCATGCTGCTTGCCGCGGTGGACATCGCGGCGGCCTGGTTCCTTTGGCGGCGCTTTCCAAAACTCCGGGCAACGATTGAAGAGTTTCAAGAGCGACGTCGCAATTCTTCACGGCGGAGGTTGAGCAGGCTTCGGACCGTCATCCGGACGGGATCGGACGAGGAAATCTACCGCGAGCTACAAGCATGGAGCCGATTCCTGGGTTTCGGCACGATATGGGCCTGGGTCGAGTCTCAATCAGCTTCCGGGCTCGCGGCGCAGGTCGCGATATTGGAAAGACGTCTCTTCCGCTCCCGTGACGCTGAGTTGGATCGGGCGGCGCTGGCATCCTCCCTGAGGCTGCCCGAGGCGGCACGCGACGGTGCGGCGAGCCCCCTTCCCCCTCTCAACCCGACTGGCGAAAGGCCTTTGTTACGTCGGTTGTTACGGTAACAGCCTTTCTTCGCCCCACGCGGAAGCTAAGGTCAGGGCACATGACCTGGAGGTTGCTATGGCTATGGCATTCAAGGAAGCGGCGCACTCCCCCCGGCAAGAGGGAATGATCTGGATACCAGGTCGCACATTCACGATGGGATCGGACGAGCACTATCCCGAAGAGGCACCTGCCCATCCGGTTTCCGTCGATGGCTTCTGGATGTCGGAAACGCCAGTGACAAACCGACAGTTCAAGGAATTCGTGGAGGCGACGGGGCATGTCACCGTCGCCGAGAAGGCGCCGGACGCGAAGGACTATCCGGGCGCGAAGCCGCAGATGCTGAAGGCTGGCTCCCTCGTCTTCATTCAGCCCAAGTCGGTTTCCGGATCGGATATCACCCAATGGTGGACGTTCAAGTTCGGGGCAAACTGGCGGCGTCCGCTCGGCGGTCTCAGCGATCTGCGTGGAAAGCTCGACCACCCGGTTGTTCACGTCGCCCATTCCGACGCCATGGCCTACGCACGTTGGGCCGGGATGGATTTGCCGACCGAGGCCGAGTGGGAGATGGCCGCTCGCGGCGGGGCCGACGACACCGAATTCGCCTGGGGAAGCGAGCTCGCTCCCGACGGCGTCGCGATGGCCAACACCTGGTCCGGGACTTTCCCGACTCACTCCACCAAGCCGAAAGGAAGCGAAAGGACGTCGCCTGTCCGATCCTTTCCCGCGAACGGTTATGGTCTGTACGACATGATCGGTAACGTCTGGGAATGGACGGTCGACTACTGGTCGACGCGCCATCCCGAACCCGCCAAGCATTCCTGCTGCATTCCGAGCAATCCGCGCGGCGCGGACGCCGAAGCCAGCTTCGATCCTCGCCAGCCCGCCATCCGCATCGCACGAAGAGTTCTCAAGGGTGGCTCCCACCTGTGCGCCCCGAACTACTGCAGGCGATATCGGCCGGCCGCCCGGCATGCGGAACCGGAGGACACCTCCACCAGTCACGTCGGCTTCCGGTGTGTCAAAAGAACATGAGGCTGAGATGAGACTTCACATTCGTTTTCCGGACGGGCGTCTTGCTCGCGCGCTCATTGTGGGCCTTCTCTTCTCGTGCGGCGCAATAGAAAGAGCGTTCGCTCAGGACGCGCTTCCCTCTTGGAACGACACCGCCTCGAGGGCGCGCATCATCGATTTCGTCCACGCGACGACCACTGAGGGGGACCAAGGTTACGTCGCTCCGGAGGACAGGATCGCGGTGTTCGACAACGACGGCACACTCTGGTCCGAAATGCCGATCTACATCCAGTTCGCCTTCATGCTCGACCGGGTGAAGACGCTTGCGCCTGAGCACTCCGAATGGAAAGAGAAGGAGCCGTTCAAGTCCATCTTGTCGGGCGATCCGATGGGTGTCGGCAAGGGAGGCGAGAAAGGTGTCGTCGAGCTCGCCATGACGACGCACTCCGGAATGACGACGGACGAATTCGCCAAAATCGTAGCCGACTGGTTTGCCAGCGCCAGGCATCCTACGACCGGGAGAGCCTATTCCGAGATGACGTTCGTACCCATGCGCGAACTCCTGGACTATCTGCGTGCCAACGGCTTCAAGACTTACATCGTCTCCGGCGGCGGGGTCGAGTTCATGCGGGCGATCAGCGAGAAGGCTTACGGCATACCACCCGAGCAGGTGATCGGCAGCACCATCGCCACCGAGTACGCCATCGTTGACGACATTCCCGTGCTGAAGCGGCTGCCGAAGATCGACTTCGTCGATGACGGGAAAGGCAAGCCCGTCGGGATCAACAAGTTCATCGGACGCAGGCCGATCTTCGTCGCAGGCAACTCCGACGGGGACTATGAGATGCTTCGCTGGGGCACGGCAGGCAAAGCGCCTGGCTTTGCGATGATCGTCCATCATACCGATGCGCAGCGTGAAGCCGACTACGATCGCAACAGCGAGATCGGAAAGCTGGACAAGGCGCTCGATGAAGCGGAACGCAGAAACTGGCTCGTCGTCGACATGAAGAAGGACTGGAAAAAGGTCTTCGGGTTCGACAAGTAGGAGACGACCAGCATGAAGTGGATTGCAGCAATCCTGATCCTCCTGTCGACGTCCGTCGGACTGTCCGCACAAGAGGCGCCACGGCCGCAGAAGGTCGATGATCTGGTGCATCTGCTGCAGGATCCCGAGGTTCGCTCATGGCTCGAAAAGGCGCCGACTTCGGTTGCTCCTCCCGTTACATATCAGGTCGACGGACTAGCGGCGTGGGAGGCCACCACCCGCGGTAGGATCGACGCGATCCTTGCGGCAATCCCCGGAATTCCGAGCGAAACCATGGCTGCGGCGGCGCGCATTCGGGCCGACGCCTTGTCCCACGGCGGGCCTCCCGTATTCCTGATTTTTCTCGCTTTGACGGCGATCGGGCTTCTTGCGGAACGGTTGTTCGCTCGTTCGCGGCGACGTGAAGGCAATCTGCAGGACCGCCTCCTATCCATCGGAGTATTTACAGCGGCGATGGGGGCAGTGTTTTTCGCGTTCAACCTTCCTCCGCTGGCCCGCATCGCTCTCCTCGTGGCACTGCTCTCCCTCGTGGCCTACCGGGTCGTGGCGGCGCTTCTGGACGTGGCAGATCTGAAACCGCCCGTTCGAAGGCGTGTGAAGGCCTTCCTCGGGGTGATGATAATAGCGATAGCATTCGCGATCCTCGGTCGACCGTCCTCCGTCGAGGCGGCGACGTCGCAGGCCATCTCATTCTGCTTCTCCATCCTCCTCCTCGTTTTGGCGGTCGAAGGCATCATCGACACCTCGGAGCGTTCGGGACGCGCCCGTGTTGCACTTTCCCTTTGCATCGTCGGCACCTGGTTGCTTTGGTGCGTCGGCCTTCGCGGGCTGTTCTGGATCGGCGTGTACGCCCTCACGTTGCCGTATCTGCTGCGGTTCGTGGGTCGTGCCGTGTCCGCCGCCTTTCCTGCAGAACCGGACAGCTTGAGGAAGATCCTTCTTGTTCGCGGTGTCCGGGCGATCGTAGTGGCAGCGGCCGTCGCGTGGCTCGCTCTGGTGTGGAGACTTGATCCCAATTCTCTCGTCCACAGCGATCCCGCAGTGTCGGCCATATCCTACGGCCTCCTGAAGAGCGTAGTGGTCCTTCTCCTCGCCGATCTTGCATGGCATCTGGCGAAGTCGTGGATCGACAGGCGACTGGCTATCCGCATTGAAGGCGCGAGCGACGCTTCCCAAGCAGCGCGCCAAGGCAGGCTTCGAACGTTGCTGCCAATATTCAGAAACGTGCTTGCGGTCGCCGTGGCCGTCGTCGCTGGCCTGAGCGTTCTCGCCGAACTGGGCGTGGAGATCGGGCCGCTGATTGCCGGAGCCGGAATTTTCGGCGTCGCCCTGGGCTTCGGTTCTCAGACATTGGTGAAGGATGTGATCAGTGGCGTGTTCTACATGCTGGACGACGCCTTCCGGGTCGGGGAGTACATCCAGGCAAAAAGCTACAAGGGCACGGTTGAAGGATTCAGCCTTCGTTCGGTGCGGTTGCGCCATCATCGCGGGCCAGTGTTCACGGTTCCGTTCGGCGAGCTCGGCGCCGTCGAGAACATGAGCCGCGACTGGGTCATCGACAAGTTCCGCGTGAACGTCAGCTACGACGCCGACATCGAGAAGGCGCGCAAGATCGCCAAGAAGATAGGCGCCGAACTACTGGCGGACCCGGAGCTCGGACCGCTGTTCATCCAACCTTTGAAGATGAAGGGCGTCGAGGAATTTGGCGACTACGGCATCGTTCTCAGTTTCGCGATGACCACCGTTCCCGGAATGCAGACCTACATCAGGCGCAAGGCTTACGCCAAGATTCGCGAAGCGTTCAGGGAGAACGGCATAGAGTTCGCGACGCCGTCGGTGCAAGTGGGCAACGACGACCGGGACGCCGCTGCTGCGGCCGCGAGCGCAATCAGAACGGCGCAGGTCAAAGCCGCCGGGGCGGAGGGCTAGATGACGGGACCGGTCGACGATCGCCTTCGCATCATGCACGGCGGTCCGTTCGATCGGTTCATGGATCACGTCAATATGAAAGACCGCGGACGACGCGCGCTGCTGCTCGCCTCACTGTGCTGGGCGGTTCCAGTACTTCTTCTGCTGGCGACGGGCGGACGCCATGTCACGATAATTTTCATGAGCGACTGGGGGGTATGGGCGAAGTTCCTCATCGCGCCTATTCTGCTGACACTTGCCGAAAGACCGATTGGTGCCGCGATCGACGAATGCCTGTCCGGCGTCTTCAAGGTTCCGATGGTGACGGCAGGTTCGATGGCGGATGCGCGAAAGTCGCTGCAGCGGGCGCGGGAGCGGGCGATTGCCCCATTGCCGGAAATGGTTTGCGCGGCACTCGCGGTCATCGCCACGCTGGTCAACGTGGTGACGTTCATCAACGGCAATCCCCCAGCGTGGGCTGTGTCTGATGGAGGATTATCGTCCGCGGGAACTTGGTCCCTTGTGGTGGGCAACACCATCTACTGGTTTCTGCTGACAAGGCTAGTCTGGAAGCACGTCGTATGGTGGGGCTTCCTAAACGCGCTCGGTCGGTGTCGCCTCCGACTGGTTGTCACCCATCCAGACGGACACGGGGGCATCGGGTTTGTAGCAAGCTACCTTGCGGGATATGGGCTGTTCACATTGGCGGCGAGTTCGGTACTGGCCGCGGGCCTGGGCCATGTGATGCAGCGGCAGGAGGTCACGCCTGCGTTGTTCTCCATGGTCTGTGCGAGCTGGCTTTCGGTCGTCGCCATATATTTCGCAGCTCCTCTGGTCACGCTGGGAGCGCAGGTCTCCCGGCTGAAGCGTGAAACGATCAACCTCTCGACAAAAATCGCCGCAGACTTCGAGCGGGCTGAGGAACGGAGGATGCTTGGTAGAAACGCCGTCGACGATAAAGCGGAGGACGGCGCCTGCGCGGAAGATGTACGCGACGTGAAACCACTCTATCTGGCGGCGTTGAACACATCGGCACTGCTGCTCAATAAGAAGAACGTGATCCCTGCGCTTCTACCCGCGCTGCTTCCGCTGCTTGTCACGGGGGCCGCCTTTCTCCCGTACTCCGAACTCGGACCGATCGTGAAGCGGCTTCTTCTGCTGTAGGCTCAAGGCTTCAATGGCCGACCGGGAACTGGAAGTTCATGCCTGCGAATATCTGCCATCGCGGAGCGCCAGGCCCGTCGTGCCAAACAGTATACTGCGGCTCGACAAAGGCGTTCATGGTGATGCCCTTTTCAAGCTGGAAGACCTTTCCGAGGCCCGCCCCGATCGGGACGTACGACCGACCATTTTCAAGGTTGAAGTTCCATGTGGCGGTAGAGCGCAAATACCAACCGTCCGAAAAATTGATGTTGAGTATCGGCTGGAAGGTGGCAAGGTCCACATCCTCACGGTCGCTCTGCCCGGCGAAGGATGTCTGGTAGGTGGCCAGTCCACCGATGAGCCCCCAGCTTTGAGGCGCGACGACGATCCCCGCAGCACCGACCTGCCATTTCCCGCTTCCCAAGGATTCGTCCGTCGCCGTTGGGAGGACGACAAGTGGACCGGCGCCGAGCGTGACATCGCCCTTCTTCGGCAGAATGAAGATGTCCATCAATGTCAGATCGCCCAACCCGGTTACATAGCCACTCGGGACGTCGGGCGACGTCGCGACAGGGAGAGTGAAACGCAGGAGCTGCGGTTGGCCAAACATGTCCGATGGAACGAGCCCCCTCAGCAGGAACTGGTTCGCCTCCGGACTACCCGGCGCGTCGATGAAACTCGGAACGTAATAATCCTGAAGGTTGATCGTGATCTTCGGGGTAAGGGGATTGTTCGCTTCGTTAACGGCCTCATGCGCTTCCTGGGCATGCGCGGCGACGGAAACAAGGAACGTCGTCAGGACAGTGACTGGGATGCGCATGTTTAACTCCGGTTTCGCCTCGCGATGGGATCACTCGTCGAGGTCGAATGGAAGGGCGTAACTGTTACCGAACGGGCCAAGCCTTTGGTGACGGGTCTTTGTTACAGTAACAAACTCGCTTTTTCCTCGATGACATGCGCGTGATAGGTGCTGCTGAAGAAACGCTCCAGCCACGAAGGGAAGGCAACCGGGGCCATGGAAAAGCATAGGGACGCCTCCCGCCGTGGACTATTGAGGCTGATGCTTCGGCTACCTGCGTTGCGCGGCGAACTTCAGGTCATGTGGCCAGCGGATGCGTCGCTGCAAGCGCTTTGCGAGGCATACGAGGACGCTGTGGGCACGCTTGACCGTCTGCTGACGCGTGCGGGTGCCTCGGAGACGGGACTGGTCGAGGAGTATCGGGAGCTTTGCAAGGATCTGGAGACGGACGTGACGGCTCGCTGCGTACACGGCAGTCGGCCGCCGAACTAGGTGGTCATTGACCAAAGGTTCACCATATTAGAATGTCCGATTGCAACCTTGCGTATTATATACCATAGTTCCGGCGAGCTTGAAAACCGAGGGTGCGGGATGGCGGCGAGCGGCGTGAAGAACGAATTCGGGCCTGTCTCGGAGGATGAAGCCCGGTTCGAGGCGTCGCGCCTGATGTCGGACGAATCGTTTCATGTTTCTGACCGCCATCGCGCATTTCTCCGTTACATCATCGACGCGATGTTCGAAGGCCGCGGTGAAAGCGTGAAGGCGTACACGATAGCCGTGGATGTCTTCAACAGACCGGTCTCGTTCGATGCCGCAAGCGATCCAATCGTGAGGATCGAGGCGACGCGACTACGGGAATCCCTAGACAAATACTATGAGTTGCTGCCGCCAGAGATCCCAGTCAGGCTTGAAATCCCTCGCGGGCGGTACCTCCCCCACTATACCAGACGCGCCGAACCAGCAAATCTTGAGAGACAGTCCGAGCACGATGCAACGACAATCGAGAGCAACCCTGTTGGCTTGACGGAAGCGATAGGGCGCGTTGGATGGGCGCCTCGGCTGGGCATGGGTATCGCAGCGACCGTGTTTGCGCTGACCGCAGTCTATGCCGGATATGCGCTGCTGTTTCCGGCGGTTGCGGTCACGGGTCGACCGATCCTCGAACTTTCGATCGACAGCGTCGACGGACACAGCGCGGGTGCCGTCGATTTCATGAACCAGCTCTCAATGTCCGTGGGCAGGTTCGGATCGGCGAGGACACGTCTTCGAAATGGCAGCGACCCGGCCCCGGTGCTCCCAAAGGCTGTTCACGACGGGCTTTACAGGCTCGCCCTGCGCTATTCGGAAACACCGACGTCGGTCGCCCTTTGGTGGCAGGTGACCGACTACGACAACGGAGAGGCACTCGCGACCGGAGACGATGGCAGGGTCAAAGGCGCGGATGGCCGCGACAGCGCACTCCGTGCACTCGCGTATGGAATCTCGCGAAGGATCGCAGGACCGTTCGGCGTTGTGAACACGATGGAGCTTAACCGGAAACTCCCCACCGGAACCCTCGGCAACATCTGCATTCTCCGCGGCGACATCGCCGTCGAGCGCCGTGATATGGTCGCAGTCAAGGCATCCGTCCCGTGTCTGGAGGCCACCCTTTCCGCCGCGCCGAACGACGCCGACGCACTAGCGTCGCTCGCGCGCGTCATGGCATGGGCCGGGCGTACCGACCGGAATGCCGCGATGCTGTCCCGCGCACAAGATCTTGCCAACCAGGCGGCGATGCAGGCACCGCAGTCGGCCAGCGCCGCTCGCGCTCAGATGGCGACGCGATATCTCGCGGGGCAGATGGAGGGTGCAATCTCCGCCGCCCGTCGCGGGCTGACGCTCAACCCGGAAAACGCCGAACTTCAAGCAAAGCTTGCCATAATCCTTTTTCTCGACGGACAATGGGACAAAGGCCGCCGAGTTGCGGAACAGGCAGTGGAGCTTGCGGGAGAACCGCTCCGCGATACGAGCTTCGTGCTGATCTTCGACGCTTACAGACGTGGCGAGTTTCGGGAAGCAATATCGCTCTCAGCACAAGCATCCGCACTTGATGCTCCGACGGCGGCGTTGAAGCTAGCCGCCATAGCAAGATTGGGAGATCGCGACGTAACCGAAGACGAAGTCGCTCTGGCCCGAGCACAGCATCCCGATCTTGATCAGGCTGTGGGGGCGATGCTGTCGGGGCGCCGTTACGACAAGGGTCTCGAGGCCTCGTTGCGGATCGGGCTCGAGCAAGCTGGCCTTGTAGCTGCGCGCTGAGGCTTATCCTCCCCTCCTGTACAAGTGACGCATAACCTTCAACACGATCAACAGAGCCACGGGCAACAGCGTCATTCTCGGCGAACCAACGTTTGGTTCGAGCAAAAGATCTCAGTATACCCCCTTGATTAGTACGCGAACTCAGGCCTGCGCTATGGTTGGTGCCATTACCGAAACATGGAGCTTCGAGAAGCTGGTGAAGCTTTCCGGCTGGCGAAACGTCGTAACCACGAACGATCCGCCTACTGCTCTCGTCCATGATGGATCTGCGAACGAGAAGATCGTCACAAATGGCGTGGCCGCATACTACATCTCCAAAAAAGACCTTCCTGTTGACGAGGTCGAGCGTGCACGTCAGCTGCTTGAGTGGCTCCATGACCTTGGCGATTGGGCCGCTGGTGAAATCGTCGAGCGGCATCGACGCGACGAGGAGAGGCTAGCCAGCGGCTACTTCGACCTCAAGCCGCGACTTACCGTGCACGAGATGTTCGTGCGGCGATACGTGAAGAGGCATCCCGCCTCAACTGCCGACGATATCTCGATAGGCGTGGGCCTTCCAGGATCCGAGGTGCGAGCGCTGATCAACGACCTTTGTGATCGCGGAATCCTCGTCTCCAGCGATCATGGCGAAGCCCGGTTCGAACTGAGTGCCAGCGAGGAAGCCCGTTATCGCGATTTCAACAAAAAGGCGGCGTCGTAATGGATGCGGTAGCACTTCGGTTGAGTAAATTCAGAAGGGGTTCACGTAGTTCATGATCGCCACCTGCCTCAGCAGCACGCGCCGGATCACCTGAGCCGCCTTCACGCGGTTGGTGAAGATCGCCACCGTTCCACTGCTCCCTGCTGGCAGTTTCTCGGCAAACGCCTGATCGTCCAGTCGGATCCGGACACCGAACGGCAGCGTCTGTATAGCGGTCGGCTCAATAGCTGCTCCGGAGACTTTGGTCTGCCCCGTCACCACGGCCGGAATAACCGTCTCAACCTTCCCCGTGAAGATCTGGCCCGGCGCGTACTTGAATGTTGCCTCGATTGGTTGGCCGGGTTGGACATAACGTGCATCGATCTGCGGAATCTCCACACCGATGATTGTATCCGAGGTGTCGATGAAGGCCATGACGGGCGACAGCGAAAGGTTGGAAACGCGAGCACCTTTCCTTAGCGCCAAATTGGTCACGTAGCCGTCTGCGGGTGCCTTTACGGTCGTCTTGTCGAGATCCCACTGCGCCCCAGCGATCTCGGCGTTCAGCTGTTCGACTTCGGCCTGCCGTTGCTCGACGTCGTATGTCCTTCCAGCGCCGCTCGATTGCAGTCGGGTGGTTTCGGCCAGGCGCTGCTGGTTGAGGGAGAGCTGCGCCTGCAGAGCGTCGAGCTTTGCCTTGTAGGGCAGCGGATCGATCCTGAAGAGGACATCACCCTCCTTGATCGGCGTGTTCGCCTTTACCGGAACCTCCGTCACCTCGCCAGCGACATCCGGCACGATAGCGACAGAGTTGCGGACGACAAGCGCGTCACCCTGTGGCGCCCCCCAGCCCATCGGTATGAAAAGGCCGACTAGCAGTAGCAACAGGACGAGGACGGGAGACGCCTTCCAGAAGAGATTGAACCGGACCAGCTTCGTCTTCACGAGTATGAATAGGAGGAGCAGGTAGGCGTTCAGCAGGAATACGATCATTGGCGGCCCTCCTGCGCAGTGGAATGCGGGAAGTCGACGTATGCCCAAATGACGATCACTGGCCAGAGCACGAAGCCGAAGAACAGGGTGACCCAGCCGCCAACGGCTACCGCCTCCTTCCACGGATGATTTCGCCGCTTCGCGATCATGCCGGGCAGCATCGCCATGAAGACGACGACGAAGGCCGTGCTCGCGACGAGAACGATCAGAACCAGCCATGCGAAGATGTCTATCCCACTCACGAATGCCTCCATCGACCAACTTATGACCACCCAGCCGCAAGTGTCTGAGATGTATACTACAATGGGTTGAATGTCTAAGGATGAATAAATGCGGTATGAACGTGGAAGTAGATGGCCTATGACGGTTCCTCGCCTTCACCTTCAGTGTACCACCACCTAGAGTGCTACAACCTCGTGGAACGAACGCCCCCCTTGAGCACCACAACCTTCGCGCCGATAGAAACCCGGCCAAAAAGGTCGATGACGTCCTCGTTCACCATACGGATGCATCCCGAAGAAGCCTCGGTGCCAATTGTCCAAGGTTCAGACGTCCCATGGATGCGATAGAGTGTGTCGGCGCCGTCTTGGTAGAGGTAGAGAGCCCGCGCTCCAAGCGGATTGGACGGGCCAGGTTCGATCCTGCGGGGCAACTGCGCCACCTCGTTGCGCATGTCGTCGGTCGGATACCAGGCGGGCCATGTGGCCATTCGCCCGACCGTCGCAGTCCCAGACCACGAATGCCCTGATGCACCGACGGCAATTCCGTATTTCCGAGCTTTGCCGTTATCCTCGACGAGAAAGAGCTGTCTGGAGCGCGTATCTACGATGATTGTTCCGGGAGCGTAGCCATCGGGTGCAGCGACAACCGCTGGCCGATAGCGCTCGGCGAACTTGCGCCTGTCCACGGTTCTTACAGGATAGGGCTCGGCGCTGTAGGTCGGGTCACCCACTTCGGATACTGGACCCGTCTGGGTGGTACACGAAATTGCGAGACACAGCGGAAAGGCGCAGGCCAGCCGCAAAAGACCGGTCGGCGGCTTGAAAAGGATCATCCACCGCTCCGTCACTCGCCCCACTACCACCTGACGCGAAATCCAGCGGTGCCGTTCACGGAGTAGCTGTCGCCGAAGTTCGCCAGGCTGGTGTTGGCGGAGACCTCGGCGTAGACGGAATACTTGTCGTCGTTCCAGTTGTAGCTGCCGCCGACGCCAACACCGCCCCACAAGCGCTCAGGACCGCTCTCGAAGCTCGTTCCGGAGACCTCGACCTTTGAGGGATCGAGGAATTCGTAATAGAGGTTGGCGATGCCGTAGAGGTGGGTGCGTCGTGTGTCTCCGGCATCGTCCTTCCAGCTTGCATCCTTGTCAGCCGAAATGCCCAGACGTCCGATAAGGCTGTCATTATCGCCCGACGACACCCTGGCTCCGAACACATCCGTGAAGTCGTCGAAGCGGACGTTCGAATATGCGAGCTGCGCTTGTGGAGTCAGGGTCCATTCCCCGTTCAACGCGATCTTCTTGCCTGTCTCGACCGACAGGGCGTAGCCGAAGCCATTGTTGCCGTCAGCAAGGCTGCGGTGGGCCGTGTCGGAGGAAAGATCGCTGTCAAACCAGGTGACCGACGCCTGACCATCGACATAAAAGCCGCTCTCCGCGAGCCATGTCAGCGTGCCCTCGAAGCCGTAGCCGTTGGTGTCGATGCCACCGTCGCCAAAGATCGATGTCATATCGCTGGAAGCCCGGCCATAGCGAAGATTAACCCCGCCAATTAACTTACCGCCATCCTTGGTCTCGTACAGAAGTCCGTCCAGCCCCGCCTGAAGTTGCCAGATCCTGGTGTCATAGTCGGTGCCCGTGGTCGAGACCCGTGGTACCATATGGCTGTACTGCCCCTCGACGCGTGTCCAGATACCATTGGTCTCGATTACTGCGCTGGACCCCGAATAATAGCTCGCCTGTTCGGGGCTCACCCTGCATCGGAAGTTCTGGGCCGGATCCTTGCAGAACACCTCCTGTGGCGGGGAGGGTTCGGTCCAATATCGGTTGCCGACGCGCTGCTGCATCGTCGGCAGGCCATTCAGCTCCAGCAGGATCTGTGGATAGGCCTCGTAGATCGGGTCGCCCGGCTGATAGAGCGGCTCTCCGGGTAATGCCGGATCCAGGAAGGAACGCAGGTACCAGTTGTTGTCGGTGGCATTTGCCCCGACACCGCCGTAGTGCAGCGTGTAGGCGAACGCGCCGCCGACCACTGCCTGCTGGCCTTGCTTGGTGATGTAGTCGCCTTGAAGGGTGAATGCAGTCGGTACCGAAGTCGCGCCATTGATGGTGTCGACCACCAGGATGCCGTCGGCGACCGTCAGCGCGCCGGGACCGGTGGTGTTTCTTACGATCAGGATCGAGTCTCCGGTGATCGTCCCGCCGTCGACGATCAGGCGGTCGGATGGCGATCCATCGGCTCCGAGATAAGTGTTGAGGCCAATCGCCCCGCCCTCGCCGACGTAGTTGACGACCGTCAGGGTCTTGTAGCTGGAGAGCAGCGTCGGGTCTCCGGTCGGCGGCGTATACTGAATCAGGCTCGGGTCATTAAGGAGATTTGTTAGATTCGAATTGCCCGTCATGATCCAGAGGCTGTCATCCAGCAGGTCGACATTGGAGACGCTGCCAAGCGCGGTGAATGCAGATCCGATAACCGTCGAATGGGACACGGTTACATTGGCAAGGCCCGGAACAACTGGAAGAGCCGATGGCGGCGAGAAGACCGGAGGCGTTTCAAGTCCCTCCGGATCAGTCACGCCACCAGGACCAGCGTCCGGCACGGCCAGCGGCGGAAACTCGGTGATCGTACCAACTCTCAGCCATTCGCCGCTACCGCCGACGGTGGAATTCGTCAGCGATACATTGCCGATCCCGCCGACGCCGATCGTCGCACCGCTGGCATTGGACAACGAGCTATCCGAAAAGCGGGCCTCGGAGACGAACCCGGAAGCTCCTGCGACATACAGGGCCGAAGCGTCTGCGCCCGAGGCTTCCACACTTGTCCGGAGACCGGTCACGAGGCCGCCGCTGTTGGCGAGCGCGCCATGGGCATGTCTGCCAGTCGTCTTGATGGAGGATTCGACGAAGTTAACGGAACTGCCGTTATCTCGGGCGTGCACCCCGTCCGAGGCCTCGCCTTCGGTCGAAACCGTGGTGCGATTGCCGTTCACCGTCCCAGCCATGATTGCGCGCAGGCCGCCCGATAGATTGCCGTGGGTGGTGACCGAGGAATCATTGAGCGTGATGACTGACTCCGCATCGAGAAAATGCTCCACCGATGTGCCACCCGGCGCGTTGCTCCCGAATGTCTCGACGGAAATTCCGTTGCCCGTCAGGGTCGCTGGAAACTGCGCGCCTGCCTGCTCGACCGTGGCATAGAGCCCGACGCTCCCATCCCCCCGGGTCGTGATCGAATTTCCATTCAGGATCGTCGTGCCGCCGTCGTCGGCGACCGCGCCCATCGCGGTAAAGCCTGTGGTCAGCACAGACGTCCCGTTGGCTGTCAGGATGCCGCCGGGGTTGCGGGCGGCAAGTCCATGTGGGAAGGCGCTGAGCCTCACGTTGTCGCCAGATGTGGTGATCGAGCCGCCGTTCAAGGTGATCTGGCCGCCAAGGTCGGCAAGAGCTCCCATGGCATTGTCATTGCCGAGAGTCGTCAGAATGACATTCGTGGCCGTGATGGTGCCGTTGGCCGCATAGAGAGCGGGTCCGTCGCGCCCTTCCGTGGTCACCGAACCGCCAGTGATCGTCGCAGCGCCGCCTGTGATTGCGCGCAGTCCATAGCCAACGGCAGCGCTGCTGCGGATTGAACTGTTCGTGAAGTCGACCGAAGACCCGGCGTCCTGAACAATCACTCCGGTATTGTTCGACGACAGCAGGCTGCTTGCGGTGACTGTCGCCTGTCCGCCGTTGAAGACGAATAGTGCTGGCGCGCGCGTTCCGGTGACCGAGACATTCGAGTTCGAAACGACGGCGCGCGAGCCAGCGTCCTGAACCGAAATGCCATTGCCCCGCTGCCCCGTCGCCGTGATCGTGCTGTTAGCGATCTGAAGGACGCCGCCGGAGAGTGCTCGTGCCGCCGAGGACGGGTCGTTGTCGGCGGCCGAAGTGGAGGCGGAGGAAATCGTGCTGCCGTTCAAGGAAATCGTGCCGCCTGCCTCGGCACGCGCGCCATTCGTAAAATTGCCGGAGACAGTGACACCGATGTCGGTGCCCGTGATCTGGCTTCCGGCACCCGTCGCGTACAGAGCGTGGCTGCCCGCGATAGTGGCCGACCCCGCTCCCGTGGTGGTCACCTGCGTTCCGTCGCTGAGGGTGATCATGCCGCCATTCTCGGCCCGAGCTCCATTGGCCGACGCCCCTGCAGTGGTGACCGTGATCCCAGTCCCATCGATCCGACTTCCGGCACCTGTCGCAAACAAGGCGTGACTGCCAGGGATGGCAGCAGTTCCGACCCCGGTCGTCGACACCTGGGCGCCGTCGCCCAGCGTGCCGATGCCTCCGTTTTCCGCCAGCACCCCATACGAGGTCCTTGATCGTGTCTCTATTGTCCCCCTAATGAAGCTGAACGTGCTTCCCGTCCCCGTCGCCACCAATCCGTGATTGTTGAGGCCAGTGGCCCCGCCCAACATACGTATCGTTGAGTTGAACAAGGCGATGCTTGCGCCGTTCTCGGAGATGGCACCCCTCATGTTGCTGGCGACCGTGGTGCCATTGGGCGGCCCTATCGTGATTGTGGAATCTGTCGCACCGACGGTGCTTCCGATGCCAGTCGCCCTCAGCCCGATCTGTCCGGCTGAGTTTGCTGTCGTCGTCGCCGTCGTCGCCAACGTGCTGCCGTCGAAACTGATCGTGCCGCCAGACTCGGCAAGTCCACCTGTCGTGATGGCGGCGGTGAGATTCTCCGTTACCCCGTCCGCGGTTATCTGTCCTCCACTGATCGCACGGTAACCTACGGCGGAGGTCGGTGCGACATTGGTGACAGTGCCAGAAGCGACCGTACAACTCACACCCACCACGTTTGAGGGAGTTGGGCACGCCTGACCGAATGAGACACCCGGTGAGATCACCAGCCAAGCGACGATGAGCCCAAGGCCGATACGAGGTCGGCAAACGATGCCGGGAACAATTGCGGACAAAAGGAAGCGGACTTTTTTCGATGCCGCCTGTTTCCCTTTAAGTCGTGATGTAACCCAAGCGCAATACGGTTCGACCATTTCGGCCCCCATCTGCAATGCTTACCAAAACTTGCATTAGAAGAGTCGTATACACTCGCAATTGGCCATAGTTTCTGCGTCTTGTGAAGGTCAAAACAGGCAAACGCAACCTGAAAGCGCATTACAAGTCATAAACGACTAAGCACGCGGGGCAATTCAACATGGCATAGAGCACGGAATAGTCGCTCAACGGATCTCGGCCAGACAGCAACAAATCTCTCCAAGTGCCATCTCAGGAGACCGCGTTGATTGAGCAGCCATTCATGCTTCCTGACGAATTCGCCCCGTATCCGTTGGTTATTTGGACAGCTCGAAATCACCTGGCTTCCACGTTCCATCAAAAGCGGAGGGTTGCGGACCGTAAATCCGGAAATAGACGAACCAGCCCTTTCCCGGCGTTGTCTTGATCCAGCGGCCTTCGTGTCCGGCGGGTGCATCGGGGCCAAAATAAAGATCGACGTTTTCGCCCTTGAGGTCTTTGAGCTCGAACAGCGACCGCAGGGCGGCCTTTGCCTGATCCGTTTGTATCTGACTGCGCGTCTCGGCATCATAAACTGTCACCGACCAGAAGAGGCGGTCAGGCACGGGAAGTGGAACGCTGAGTCTGTAGCTCTTGCCGCCGTCGAGGTAGTCGCCACCTTTATCGCGAAGCCCGAGCCAGTAGAGTGACCCGGCCGCGGGATCGCGCCGAAACATGGCGGGAGACGTGGCAATCGCCTGATAGAACCATTTGTCGGCGGCATGAGTATCCCGATAATCCGCCGTATCCCAGGTTCCGTTCTCAAAACGCAAGGCGGCCCACTGCCACTGGCGGTCGGGCCACACCATCCGGTCTGGACGCTGGTCCGCAAAAGATTCGACGCGCATCTGCGCCGACCCTTCCTTCGCCGCACGTTCGAGAATGCCTTTCATCCGGTCGTCCGGATTGAAGGGTTGTCCCTTTATGATCCCAAGTGCGGCCAGATCGCCGTAGTGCGTCCGCTCGTCCTGCAGCGGCGGCTCGGCGTCTACGATGTCATGGAGCATCTGCCAGTATTCCAGCTTGTCCTCGATCTTCGTCGGGGTCTGGTCCTGCGGCATCGGGGTTTGGTCTATCCATGTCGGTTCGGTCCAGGCGGTCGCGGTGTCCAATGGATGAACCTTGATTGTCTGGAGACGTTTGATCGCTCCTTGCACGTCGCCTGCCTCAGGCAGAGCGCGCATCCCCGCTATCACCTGGAACGACGTTGCCCGAGCGACATAGTAGCCATCCGGGACCTTCCCTTCGTATCCGGGCGGTAGAAGCAGGTGCTTTCCACCTTTGCCACCGTCCGGGCCAGGAACGCCCATATCGGCTACCCAGCGCTGGTTGATATCGAGGACAGCACCGAGGAGCGGACCGGGCGGCAGTTCGATGACCAGCGGGCCGACATTGAGATCAAGGAGCATGCCGCCGTAGGGTGTGTCGGAGTTCAGCGTGAAGCCGACGTGGCGGGGCTGGGTGTCCATATACCCAAACACCTTGTTGGGCTGCACACCGAGCCGTTTCATCTCCCGGAAGATCGCCGCGCTGGACACCGTCGGATAGAAGAACCGATAGGCGTGGATTGCGCGGTTTAGATCGGTCTCGTCGGATGCTTTCTGCACTGTTGCAGCCGTGGGGTAGCCTCCCTTGAACTCGTAGTCCTGCGCAAGGGATGACCCAGCCCATGGGTACGCTGTCACAGCGAAGAAGGCCAAAACTCCGATTGCGCGATGGGTCGATCTCATATCGTCTGCTCCATTTTCAATGACCACCGTGACGTGGGTCGGTCGAAGCTGCTTGTCAGTGCGTTTGTGCAGGCATGTCCTGTCCCGCGCCCCGAGTTACCGAGCCAAAACCTTCTCCGCGTCCGGCAAGCTCCATGCCTTTTCGAAGAATTCCTTCTTCGGACCGTACACGCGGACCATCAGCTCGAACTCGCGTAGCGGATCGGTGGGAACCCAGTTCGATTCCTTGCCCGCTGGGGCCTTCGGTCCGAAGTAAAGGTCGACTGAACCGTCGGCGTTTTTCTGAACATCGGCCGCATTCGAGGCGCGGCTCGCTCGCTCCATGTTCCGGACCAACCCGTGCGTCTGCCGATCGTAAACCGTGACGGACCAGTATTGATCCACCGGAGCATTGGGCGGCACCGTCAGCTTGTACGTCTGCGCGCCATCCAAAGCATCGCCAGCCTTGTCCTTTGCAGTGAGAAGATAGAACTGCCCAGTCCCAAGCCGTTTGATACCGATGTAGCCAAGGGTGTAGATCACGGCTCTTGCGTCCGTCGGGTAGGCGTCCGGCAGGGCATATCCAGCCTGCGCGGCCTTGGCCAGTTCAGGTATCGCCGCGGGTCGCCAGTGCGTGCCTTCGTAGAAGGAAGTCCATCCGGCTTCGTACTTGGCGTCGAGCCAGGCCTTCGCCTCCACGGCGGCGGCATCGAGCTGGAAGCGGGTTTCGGCATCCGGTTTGAAAGGCTTGCCCTTCTCTATTCCGAGCGTACGCAACGGATCGATCATCGCGTTATCGCGGGTGATCCACGGCTCGTTCTGAACAATGCGATTGAGATGCTCGAAAAAGGTCGAGTCAAAGCGGATTGTGGAGTCGAACAGGACATCCTTGACATCGGTGAAGATGGTCGGCGGCGGGTTGTCGGCCTGCGCCAAGGGGTAGACCTTGATCTTTTTGCCATATTCGATGGATTTCGCGACGTCGGCGTCGCTGTGGCTTGCCAAATTCGAGCGCAGCAGCGCGTAGCCGCCGAACGTATCGGATTGCAATGCGCTGAAACCCTCAGGCACTTTTCCGGAGTAGCCGGGTGGCAGGATCACAAACTTGCCGCCCGCGCCCTTGTCGACGCCCAACAGCCCGACATCTTCAAGCGGCATCTGCCATACGGTGACGATGTTGCCATTCAGCGACCCGCCGTTTGCTGGCGGAACCTCGATCACCATGGGCCCGTTCCGCGTATCGAAGAACGTCATCAGGTAGAGCGTGTCGGGATTAGGCGTCAGCGTCTGGTTCATCCAGTCGAGCGCCTTGCCCCAATAGATCACCTCGCCGGGCTTGCCTTTGGTCTTGGTCAACATTTCCTGCAGCATAAGGTCGTAGTTGACTGCAGGCATACCCCAGATGACTGCCTCGACCGCCCTGCGGTAGAGGGCACGATCGTGGAGTTCATCGGCGGTGAAGCCTTGAGCTCGGGCGGTGCTTGGCCACGAGAACAGGCCTCCATTCCCTAGTGTTGTCGTCAGCGTGAATGCGAAAGCAAGAGCAACAAGTCGTCTACGCATCGAACGTCTCCATTTTTGCCCGTATTCACGGAATGAAACTCCACATCGTGAAGACAGCTGGCGGCGGCGGGTCTACGTGTCAGAACCGAAAGACGACCCCGAGGATCGGCCCGTGTTCAACGATGTCGTTTGTCAGGCTGCCGTTGGAGTAGTCGACGCCGAGCGCTCGGTAACCGATGACAGCGGAGATCGACTCCTTCCACTTGTAACCAACGCCAGCCATGACATCCCAGTCGAGGTCTGCCCCGCCCGCTCCGATATAGCCCCACCCGGTCAGATAGATTTCCGGTGTGATGGAATAGACCCCGCGGAAGCCTGCCAGGCCGTCGACCCAAGTAGCTTCATCCGTTCCCGACGCACCGCCCAGCGGTCCTCCGGTGAAAGATATCGTGGTCTCCGTCCACCAAAGCTTGGCACCTACGACGGCGTCGAGCCTGCTCTCCTCGTCGCCGATCAGGGTGTAGCCGACGCCCAGCATCGCGCTGAAGGTCTCCTGTTTGAGGTCGACAGAGTCCGCCAACACGCCGCGCGGCGTAGCGGAGTCGGAAGTGACGCGCGCGTATGAAATGTCCGTCAGGACGCTGAAGTCGCCATACCGCAGCTCTCCGGCTCCCATGAAGCCGAAATCGACGTCCTTTAGGATGTCGCCGAAGCTTTCGCTGCTGTGCACCTCGGGAAGACCGAACACAGCGGTATCACCCGTGATCCCCGCGATCCAGAGATAGGGCGAGAACGCGAATGTAACACGGTCCGGATCGCGCTCAGTCGGGCTTGGGGCGGTGACGGGAAGCGCGTCTGCGGCAAGGCACCCGGAGGCAGGCAGCAGTGAAGAGGTCATCAGAAGTGCCGCGCCAATCGGTATCCAAATCGATTTTGACATTGAACCCCCATTCATGCGGTCAAAGTCTATCAGTCTGGAATCAAAGCACTATGGGATCGCGTCCCAAATCCTGTGCTGTCGTCTCAATCAACCTGAAGGTTGACCAGCCATTCGCAAAACGCGTCGACCGGACCACCAAGGCTTGACCTTCCGCCGGGAGGGCGTTTTCCCCTCGCATCGCTGGGAGCGTATCCGAACTCGCGTCGAAATGACTTCGAGAACTCTTCTGGCGAAGAAAAGTGAAATTCGCTCGCGATGGCGTAAATGGGCTTCCGTGATCCGGCGTCGGACAGCGCCCTGTGGCTGGCGAGGAGCCTTTGCGTTCGGATTTCAGAGGCTACGCCATTGCGTTCGAAGAGACGGTAGAGCTGCGACCGCGACATCCTGAGAACCGTGCAAAGCTCCTCCGCGCAGAGGGTCGGAGAGTTCAGGTTCGACCTAATGTGCCTTCGCGCACGGTCGAGCAGTGTTGCAGAAAGAGGCCCGCCAGCTTCGTGAAGAGCATCGGGTTCCGGCGCAATACAGCACCTCAGCATCGCCTTGGTTGCCTCGGAAATATCCTGAAGGGTTTCAGGCTGGACGAATGCGACCTGTCTTTCCAGAGATATCAGATAATCCCTCAGCAGCGCGGCGAACGCCGGACGAAGGCCGTTTCTTATGGCGGCGTCGAACGCAGCGGCCCTTTCCGGAAAAAGTTTACGCGGCACATAAAGGAACAACATATTCTGCACGGTCGCCTCACCGCGCAGCGGCATCGCCAGGGATCGAACCGAAATGGCACCAGCCGGGGTGGTCAGAACATCGCCACCAGCTTCCATGACAGACATCCCGCCCCTGTTCACGCTGATTACCCAGTGATCGAGATCAGCGCGCCTGACAGCCGCTGGTCCAATTTCGTATGCCATCGGGTCGAAGGTCTCGTTGGACAGGATGAAATCGCCCAGATGGTACGCCGTCATTTCTGCCGCATAGCCATCGTGGGCATTCGGCTTCAGGTTCTTGAGGTCGAGTATGGGATTGGCGAGTTCCTGCCATGCGTCGAACTGTTCGTGAAGCGCGAAATCATGCGTGCTGAAGTGGATGGACCGACTGGGAACCGGGGCTGTACCGTCATCGTTAGGCCGCATGGGCGCTCCACAGGATTGAGCTTAAATTGTTCCAGCCCGCAGAATACAACTATAGCTGTCACTTGGGAAGCCTCGACACTATCGCGAACGAGGGATGACTCAAAGATGTAGGGGCCACCGTCCAATGCGTAATCGCGGCATCGATCCAGTCAGGATGAATGAAGGCGCCGACGACAACGACACTTTCCCGGTCGTCCATTTCATCGAGCTGTTCCAGCAGGCCGTATTTGGATTTGATGTCGTAGCTAGCATTGTCGCTGGTCCCTGTGGAGGCTCGGTTACCGCAGGCATCGAGTTCGTCAATGAAAAGGATCGACGGCGCCTTCTTCTTTCCCGCCGCAAAGCTCAGCTCCATTGCCTGTAGGAAATCTTCAAGATAACCCTTTGCTTGCCACTTGGCGTAGGAGCCTGGAACGAGCTCCATATTGCATGTCGCCGCGAGGAAGGACTGGGGGCTGGATCTTGCCAGTGAAATTGCCGACTGGCTCGCTGCCACGATTTTATGGGATGAGGTCGACAAAGGTACCTGCTTTCCGGGCCACTGGGCAACGGGAAGACGATATTCTAACGATGGGGCCGGAGCAGCTTAGTGGCGGCTATAGAGAGGTTGAAACGCCTCGTCAGGTCGCCCAGGGAACAGAATTCGTCTGGCTTCCCTGATGGCCTCGGCCTCACGGCGCTGTTTTGCGAGCATTATTCTTGTAACCTCGACAAATGGCGCCCCGTCTCTCTCGGCTACGCGCACCACACCACCTTGAGCAAGAAACTCGCAGAAGGCTTCGACCGAACGGAGCCGGGTCGTCAACTCAACGTAGCGATCTTCCATTCTGTCTTGCATGGCGTCCTCCTTCCCCCAAAACTCATATAAGAAATAGGTAATATGAAGGTTACGCTCCGACCCCTAAGTGATAAAGTTCCTTGAGCAAGACCCAACGAGAAGGGCGGCGTAATGCGAAGGGCGACACGACTAACTCGAGAGGAAATGGTTGTCGAGGCGATGGTACTGGCTGAACGCCAGTCAGCAGCGATGACATTTGAGAAGATCAAGTACCTCGAAGCTCTCGCTCGTATAAAGGAAACCAAGGTCAGGAACGAACGGGATCGACGAAAGCTAGAGCAGCGCGAGCGCGACGCGTATGAAGCGATGCGCTTTGCTATTCATCACAAACGTCTGTTTCTGAATGCGCTGTTGCGTACGGTAGAAGGCTTTGATCAGGAAAAGTCGCCAGCTTTGCGACTTTCCGTTGACCACAGATAGATTGACCGCCGAGGTGTGCCGGAAGTAGCATGCCGAGCATTTACATACTCGATTGCGCGCTCGCATGGGCAATTAGGTTTCCGCGTTGTCGTTAAACGGCAAACCCCGAGACCTCCATTCGTCACGCAGGATATCCTCAAGCTCGTCGACCGAGAACTCGTTGAAGTTTGCCCATAGCTGGACGGCCAGAGACTTGAGATCGGCCGTGTTTTCCGGCACGTCTTCAGCAGCAGCGGCGAGCCGGTATATTTCCGATCGAAGGTTGGATTGTTCTGTCATGGGCATCGCTCCCGGTTAGTTGCACACCTGAGTATGCCGTGAGACTGGCATCGGTTCCAACACTTCGCCTTCAACCCGTTGGCTGCCCGGCGCTCACCTCGATGCTTTCGGTAGCAAGACAGTCACGGACAAACCCGCCTCGGATCGTTTCTCAAGCGTGACGCGGCCGCCATAGAGTTCAGCAACATCCTTGGCTATCGAAAACCCAAAGCCGTCACCGGGCACTGTTTCATCAAGACGCACACCTGCCTTCATAGCTTCAGCGATCTCGCTTCCCTCGATGCCCGGACCATCGTCCTCGACAACAATCGAGATATTGCCGCCATCAGCCCTGCCGAGTACCCGGATGGACGAGTTGGCCCACTTGAAGGCGTTGTCGATGATCGCTCCCAGGATTTCGTCGACATCTTCCGGAGCACACCCAACGTGTAAGTCTGCCTCGGTATCGTTTGTCGCCACGATGCGCCTGTCGACGTACAGTTTCTGCATCATCGCCAGGATGTCGTCCACATGGGCGCCAAGCGCGGTGGACGGAGCCAATCCGGCTTCGGATAACCCTGCCCTGGCCCTTCCGAGATGATGCTTGATTTGGCGGTCGATCCTGTCGACGTGGCGACGCGCTTCGCCTGTCGGATCGCCGTTGTCGTTCAGCGCGAGATAGAGACTTGCAACCGGGGTCTTGAGGCCATGTGCCATATTCGCAAATTGAAGCCTCGTCTCCGCCAGCCGTTCTCGGTTTTTCTCTACCAGGCGATTGATTTCCCCCACGAGCGGACGCAGTTCTTCTGCCTGGGGCTGATCGAGGTCACGTGCGCGACCGGACGATACGTCGGCAACCTTCTCGGCCAGCTTTCGTAGGGGCGCGAGACCATAGCGTACCTGCAGCAAAATGCCTGCAACAAGCAGACCACCCAGGACAACCATCGCCGGAACAAGTAGCAGCAGCGACCGCAGCACGGGCCTGACGAGAGCCGAACGCGGCGCCGAGGCAATAATCTCGACCTGCTCTCCGGTGTCGAACGATTGCGAGGAGAGGAAGTGCAAGTCCTGCCCTCGATTGTCTTGCCCTTCGCCAGCACGCGGGCTTCCTGTGAGCAGACCTCGCCAATCAAATGGTTGCGGAGGGTTGGATAGGGTTGCTCCAGCAAGAGAACGAGACGTCGCGCGCTTCCCGGCGACGTTCACTTGCCAGTACCACCCCGAGCCCGGTCGATCGAAAGGTGGGCCGTCGAGATTGCCGTCAACGATAGGCGAGCCGTCGGCGCCGATCTTGATGGCGTTCCGAACAGCTTCGATCTGCACACTCAGGCGCTGATCGATCTGATCCCGCACCACATTGGCGACGATCAGCCAAAGGACCGCGGACGCAGTCACCAATGCCGCGGACGCGTAAGCCACGGCAAAGGCAATGAGGCGGCCTGCAATCGTTGTGGGCTTTCGGATCCCCAACATGGTCATCGGGCTCCTGCCGTGAGCATGTAGCCACGCCCGCGCTCCGTCTCGATCCTGTCGGCGCCGATCTTGCGGCGCAGCCTAGCGACAATGACTTCGATCGAGTTGGAATCAACATCGGCGTCGCCCTCATAGACCCGCTCGATCAGCTCTCTCCGGTCAACGATCGCCTCCTTGCGGAGCATCAGACAGGAGAGCACACGCCACTCGAATGCCGTCAGCTTCAACGGCAGCCCTGCAAGCTCGAAGGTTCCGAGTTGTGCGTCGAACGACAGGTCGCCGCATGTGATGACGGAGGCTGCGTGGCCTGCCGAGCGTCGAACAAGCGCGCGAAGGCGAAGGACTAGCTCGTCGACCCGGAACGGCTTGGTCAGGAAATCATCCGCGCCTGCCTTAAACGCTGCCACTTTGTCTGGCCAGCCGTCGCGCGCTCTCCTTTGAACTAGGGCGGGTTCGCTTAATTGAAACTGAACCGCGCCATTCAGTCTGTGTGTGGAGAGAAGATCGTATCGTCACCCTGTCAAAACCAACAGGAGACACCGCTGTGTCCATCGAAGACAACACTCCGGAAGCCCGCCCAGACCACAAACACGGACCCCGCCACGGCCGGAAAAGACATCTCGCCGCCTTTACCATCTCCGCATTCGCCGTCCTCGCAATCGGCGCGGCGGGAGGCGCAACAGCTATGAAGCTTACGCAACCAAGCGTCGAAATGGCGCCGCTGGCTCCCGTCGTGATCACCAGCCTGAAAGACAGCCGCAGCATCGTGACGATCAAGGGCAACGTTGCCGAGATTTACGGCAACAAGTTCATTGTTCAGGACGACAGCGGTCGGGCGCTGATTGAGACCGGTCCGGCTGGCGATGATGGAAAGCTCGTTGCGGTCGGTGAACCCGTCAGCGTTCAAGGCAGGTTTGACGACGGCTTCCTTCACGCCAGCTACATCGTGCATGGGGACGGCAAGACCGACGCGCTTCGCCTGCCGCCGGGTCCCCGGCCGCATGGTGGCCCAATGGAAGAAGCCTTGCGCCACATGAAACCTTAATCGGATCTCGTGCGTCGAACGACTTGCTTTAATGGAAGAGACTGGGCGGAACTGGAGAGGACGTGTTTTTCAACGCTGTCTCCAGTTCCATTTCCTTGTCACGGCCGTCCACTTAATGACCCGGGGATCGTGATTGTGTCCCAGAAATACCGCGCCTGCACAAAGAACGCAATGCGGGCAGGACAAAACGACGCTGTCGCGCTGCCATTCCTTCCTACGGTAGCGCTAAATCTTCAACTGTTTGAAGAATGCCTCATTTCTCAGTCGAGCGTCCTTCAGGACGTATTTATAGCTGAGCGCCTGAACGAAAGCCCGGTAATCCGAATTGTAGCCGTAGAACCCGCCCCCACCAGGAAGCGGCACATTGATTTGTGCGAGCCGAAGCCACTGACGCATTTTCGGCGTGAAATCCGCAATGATGTAGCAGAAGAAGGGTGTATCGGCCGTAACCTCTTGGATCTGCCCACCATCTTTGTCTAGGATTCTGCCATTTTGGAGATCCTCGATGTAACTGTAGATTTGAACGAAGGGGTTTTCATCCTCGTCATAGTCATTGCGGACAGGTTTCTTGAATTCTACGATGACGACGGGTTGATCGGTCCCAGGGCGGTGGTAAGCCGACCTGCCCGCAAACAACAGAACGTCCGGTCGGTCGGACGACGTATGTTCACTGACGATCTTTTTCAGCGCCTTATCGGAAGCCCAATATTCGTAATAGGTCAGCTTGTCGTCCACAATCCAAAGATTGTGCTTGTCAACATTGACGTCCTTGTTTGTGACCCGCATCGGCACAATAAAGCTATGCAACGCCTCTTCGGAATGATGTTTCATCGTCCCGTCTGGCTTGTATTGAAGCCGCTTCTCAAGGAGATCCAGCACAATCTTCCGGCGCACCGTATAGTCAGCAAGAACAGAAAATTCATGTTCCGTCAGGCGACCCAACAGTTCCGCGACACCCTTTTCCACAGGGTCCTCTTCCTTGGGTTCCGTTTTGGACAGGACCTCGACCCTGCGCTCGATGTCCCGGTTGTCACGGTAATCCAACACCGCAAGCTGCTGATAAATCTGCTCGGCGGTTCGGAAGTTTCGGGGAACGCTTGCGACTACGAACTGCTTCGGGTCGTCCACGAGGTACGCGTACCGAGGATATTTCTTGATGACCGATTTGGTTATATCGGCCTGTTTTTGAATCACCCGCTCTATTGATGAAGAGAGCACTTCTCGTATCGCAGTAAATGTTTGCCGTTTTATAGTTTCGAGCAGATCCGCGTCCAGATCGAATGCGGTCCGTTCGGAGTTGACGGAGTCGTCGAGCACCTTTCCAGACAGAACGCCTGCATAGGCATAGGACAGCTTGTCGCGGTCGATGTAGGTGACGAGCCCCAAAGCAAGACCGATATCGAACTCACTGACCACCCGACCATGCGCTGCAAGGTAAATCTTATGCGCGGCCTTGCCCTCAACCACGGATTTTTCGAGGAGATTGTGTTCAAGCTTCAGGGAAATCTCATCATTGATCTGAAGGGGTATGGCGTTGAGAGCCAGCTCTTTTTCCTTCAGGTATGCGCTCAGTTCGATTGACTCTGTGGTTCCCTCAACCGTGATCCTGGGACGCACTGGGGAAATCAGGTACGGAAGAAAATGAGCAACGACCTTTCGAACCGTCGTGTCGAATTTCGTCGGAAAGTGTTTTGCGTACGCCGATTTCATCCGTTTGAGGACAACTGTCGTTCCCGTCGCGACGCCGCTAGTCTCAACGAGACTATATCCTGATAACGGCTCTTCATTGTTGAGAACGAGTGTAAATGAGCGTTGGTAGAGCTTGTTGTCCTCTTCGAAGACACTGGTGATCTGTGCTTCGACGAAAACCTTGAGCCAAGAAAGTCGTCCCAGCCCCTTGCCGCCGCGGTTGGCCTTGTGCTCGCTGTCATAAGTCATGAACGAGTTGAAGTTGTCCGCGTTTAGGCCAATCCCATTGTCTCGTATCTCGATAGAAGGATTGTTCGATTCCGGATCGAGAAGCGAGATATCAATCTTGCCCATCTCTGCCCACTGCTCGCCATGTCGGTCTTGAATAGCGTGGAGCGAATTATAGACCGCTTCCCACAGCGGCAGCAGCGAGTTCGAGGGCGTTGACGTCCCGAGAACGTAGTTGTGCACCCTTCGAACCAAGTTGGCCTGAAATGTCTTCTGTTCAGTCATAGTTGTATCCCCCACGACTACAAATCAGATGTAGTGGGCTTTGCCAAGGCATGTATCCGGTTGAGATGCGTAAGGCCTTCAGACCGAAATCCGTCGGGACAGACAACTGGTGACGCAAATGGCGTGACCTCATCTTCGATCTCCTGGCAGCAAACGATCTGCTCTTGGGTCCGCGGTCTTATCCTGCCTTTTTTCTTGGAGCAATCAGGGAGGCGACTTCATTTCCATCGACAACACCTCGTTCGAAGACTGCCTCCGCGATGAGTTCGACATCGCCCGTCCTGTTCCGGATGATATCGATCGCTCGATCAAGCTCGGTGGTCAGAAGTCGTTCGACCCGGCTTCGCAGTTCCGGGTCTGCACGACGAAGTTTTTCCAAGTCGCCGGATGATGATAATTCGTAGTATTGAAGCGCACCCAGCCCGAGACAGGCGAGCATTCTCGTTGCCAAGTCACTCGCGCGCTGAAGATCGGATCCAACAATACCGCCGGATCCATCCTGAACTTCACCTAAAAAGACCTGCTCGGCGGCCATGGCACCCAGCAGCATTGCGATCTCGTTACGGTAGGCCTGATGGCCGCGGCTGCGCCTTTGCGCGCGCTTCCACTGGACGTGACCTGCTCTGGTGTCGCGGTGTCCGACCTCCTTCGCGACCACGATCAAGTCCAACTCTCCGACACCAAGTTCCAAGCCAACGACTGCGTGGCCCGCCTCGTGCAGACACGCCTCCCATCGCTCGTCTCCCGTGATCACCGTCACCGGAGGCAAAAGAGCCATCAGATCCTCCACCTCGACGGCCCGCCCTTTGCGCCGGGCCGCCCTTCTTGCGTCCTTAGCAGCCTGCGCCAAGTCGGCGCCAGAGTAACCGCTCGTCGCGATAGCCGCCTCATCTAAGTCTTTCGCGGAAATCGTCGCCCCGAGATGCAATTGCAACATGTTCGCTCGTGCTGCTCGGTCCGGATGCTCGACGATGACCTCCAAATCGAGCCGACCGGGACGTTTCAGGGCCGGATCGATATTTTGTGGATGGTTTGATGTCGCGACAACGATCACACCCTCGCGCCCACCGGACCCATCGAGCAGTTCGAGCAACGCGTTGACGACCTGTACATTGTAGTCGGCGTTGTGCCCGCTGAAACTTCCTCTGTCGCCAACCGCATCGATCTCGTCGAGCAACAATACGGTCGGGCCAAGCCGCGCCGCTTCTGAAAAGCTACGCCGCATTGCTTTCAACATGTCACCCAGATGCCCGGCCGATTGCCATGCCGCGCTCGAGGTTGGCATGAAGTGGGCCTCGCATGATCTAGCGAGCGCTTCCCCGAAAAGGGTCTTTCCAGTTCCCGTTCGCCCAGCGAGCAGGATGGCAGATCTGACATCGGACCACGGAATTCGGCCCTCACGCCAATCCTGGAGATCGGAGATCAATTCCAGCGCCCAGTCTTTTGCTGCACCGTATCCCTCGAGTTCTTCGACGCGGGGCTCCCATTTCGCAGCCTTTACAGGATCCTTCGGCAGCGCGGCCACGTGACTTTGCAATCTACCGAGCACATCATCCAGCGGTCTGCCGGGACGTAGCGCGAGGAAAAGGAGCCGTGGAGGAAACGCTGTCAGCTTGCGGGCAAGATCGAGCGGCAGATCCATGGCGACCGACGACTTCGCTGCCGCAACAAGATGCCGGGCGTGCAACGGGGATACGTCGACGATCCGATCAAGTGAGACGACCATCTCGCTTGGAAGTTCGGCGCCGTCTTGGATGAGGACGATCACGGCGGCCTTGAACCGCACCTTATGAAGGGCGTCCAGAGTATCGACATCCCCCTTGTCAGCGACGGTGATCGTGCAGATCACGTATTCATTGAGACTGGCTCCCTTCAGAACCAGCTCGACGGCATCCTTGTAGGCCTCGAGAGGCGCGTCCGGCGGCAACCGCAATCCGACCACTCGGTCCTTCACCAAAAAGACCCTGCAACGCCTGAGCGCGGCTCGAACAGCAATTGCGTAGGAGTGAACTTCGATCGTCGATGAGCGCTCTGTGAAGTTGAAGTTTCTCATCGTCCGACTCCTATCGACGAGGAAGACGGACGACGGTGTCCGGTCCGAGTAACGCTTCATCGAGGTCGACCTCGACGTGCCCCTGCAGGATAAGCGCGGCCATGGTTCGCATCGGTCGTCCGTCCCGAACGGCGGCGAGGCATTCCGCAAGCGTTAACGACCCCAACTCCTCAAGCGCGGCCGAAAGTCGGATCCGGTCGCCAAGTGGGGCATCGTATCCGGCGTATCTAATGAGATCCTTTGCGTTCTGCAGCCGCGGCTGCTTCCGGATTTCCGGCATGAACACTGGCTGGTATCGGTACCCTGCCCTGTATGCGGCATCCGTTACCCACCCGATGTTCTCCGGCAGCCGCTCCCAGATTTCGACCATCGTGCAGGAGTCTTTCGTCTCCACAATGAAGTCGACAATAAACGTTCGGCCGCAGGTATTATCACCGAACAGGGATGTGGAGCATTGCCAGCCCAGCACATCGGGATCGAGGTCCAGGAGGCAAGCATAGTCTCTAGCGCTTCGCGAGCGATAAAGAGGCGCACCAACGCATTTCAATGTGACATAGGGAAAGTACGGACGATAATCGACGAGATCGCAAGCAGCATCGCCTGCGGCATGAGCAGCCTTGGTCTTCATGACCTGCACTCCAGCGATAAGATAAGGGTTGGCGTCGGGAGCGGTCCCGAAAGCCGTTCAACCTATTCGTATCGTGGGTGCGAAAATGTTGCTCATGGCAAGAACATTTAGAGAACGCGCATATCCTCGTCAAGTGGCATCTTTCAGCTGCGTATTTCTACGCAGCGTACCTTGGAAGAGTGATCGTCCATAGTCGGCCAAAATCCCAGGCCGCCCGTCATTCTTCAATCTCTTGTAGGCACGACGACTGATCTGTTTGTCGTCCATGACTTCCTGCTTGGCTGGCAGCGAAACGTCGGTCCGCCTGCACGCCGATTGAAAGCACGGAGCTTCTCGGATGCCTCGCCCACACACATCGCGTGTGTTAACGATACCTTAATTTGCAATTTGACGGCGTAGGTTTTTCTGCGATGTTCACCCCGCAATTGAGGGGTTAATTCGTGAAATCAACACTTTGGGCTCGGCGCCTTGGCGCCGTAATGATGTCACTCGCCTCAGCGAGTTGCACAACAACGCAGGCGGAGTTTGTCAAGAAACCTTCTGCTGTCAGCAAGGCGGCTTTATGCAAGACCGTTTTGGACACGCAGGACCCGGTGTTCCAACGACAATTGCTTGGCGAAATTTCGCGTCGAGGCATGAGCGTTCCGGAATGCCAGCAGATGGTGATCCAGCAACAGCAAGCTGCTGCAGCTCTTGTCGCCATAGCGGTGGTGGGAACAGCGGTCGCGGTGTGCGCGAACAATAATTGTGGAGGCGGTTATGCTCCTGCGCGCCGCTACCCTGGGAATTGCTACTCTTACTACGATCGCGCGGTCGACGGCAGCCTTTGCGGAAACAGAAGCGCGATGTCGAGGCCGGGAGGATGGTGACCCTGCGGATCCTCCATCTGACACTGTTGTGTGTCAGTGCAATTGTGGGCTTCTGCAACGAAGCGAACGCTTACTGCTCCGAGCCCAGTGCGCCTTCATGCGCCAGCAATTATGGCGGTTTCGACGATGAGTGGGAGTTCAGCAGATGTAAGCGCGAGATGGAATCCTATAAGGACGACGTCGAACGTTTCCTTCAATGCAACGGAGATGAGGCCGAAGAAGCCGCACGAAAGGCTCGCGATGACAATGCGAGTGCCATGTCCGACTACAACGACGCAGTTGAGGCATTCAATCGAAGAGCGGGCGGCTGACGGCATCCTCTCATTCAATAACGACTGTACAGAGGCGGAAATTCCTCGTCTGGTCGGTCCGGGAAAAGCAGTTGTCTGGTATTCCGGATCGCCTCGGCACGGGCGGCGAAGTTACTTTGCCGTCAAAATCGAATCCTGTGCGTACCGTCGTCGCCTAAAAATCCCACTTGCTTTGCCCCCCGAAATCCTGAAAATCCCAATCCTGTGGTATCGCTGGTGAAGCGAGGAAAGGTTCGTGGATTCATGTTGACGATCGGCGAGTTGTCGAAAGCGACGAGCACGAACATCTCGACCATCCGCTATTATGAGACGGTTGGCCTTATTAGCCCTGCAGAGAGATCACAGGGAAATCAACGGCGATACTCTCAAACAGAACAGGATCGGCTTTCGTTCATCACACAGGCCCGAGATCTTGGATTGACGATCGAAGCGATCCGCGATCTCATTGACCTAAGCGCGCGTCCAGACCTTCCAGGAGATGATGCGCATCGAATTGCATCCGAACAGCTTGCAACGGTCAAAGGCAAGATTCAGCGCCTCAGAAAACTCGAGACCGAACTCACTCGGATGTCGAAGACCGACAGCACCGAAAGCAACCGTGATCGCGTCATCAAGTCTCTAGCGGACCGTTAGCGCGTCCGCTGCTCAATTCGGCCAAGGTGGCCCGATAGCGCTGAAGCTCCAAGTCGCTCAGGGTCAACAGACTTCCGTCCGCGGAACACTCCAAAATATCTCGACCAACTAGGTCATCGATTTGTTGATTGATGTCTCCGGTCCCGGCGACCACTGCACCTTGGATCTCGGCACGAGTTGACCAGGGGTTTTGCCGCAGAAACCGCAAGACCAACATTTGACGGCCAGTCAAACGTGGTTTGATGAGATGATACCCGGTTTCCTCTCGTTCCTCGTCCCGAAGCCTCCGTTCAACGATCTCCGTCGCAGCCCAATCACCCAGTGCGGACACCCGTGCAAGAATCTGGCGCGACCTGATAGTTTCATCGGAAGCGAGACCTTCCATGGCGACAAAGTACCTCGGAACACAGTTCTCGATCACCACTGCGTCGGACGGCGCGTCGTGGAGGTAGATGATAGGCGGCGCGTTGGTCGTAATGACGTTTCGATATCCGGACGCGACGACCAGTTGTACGAAGTCGCAAAGCTCCCCCTTAAGAGAGGTCGGATTCAATAAATCATCACTGTCATCTTTAGACATCGGCGGCTCCCAAGGCTTGCCGCATTATAACACGAATGTCGCTTGAGAACCGACCGCGCGGGAGTTGCGCCCCGGTGCACGGGCGCAACTGAGGTCCTCCAACCAAAAAAGAGTCCTGATTTTCCAGACCTGTAGCTACAGCTACTGTAGAATCAATCGTGCGTGATCTTGTGTCCTGGGCGAACGCCGGTTACGGTCCGCAAACAGCATACTTACTAATTGCTTAACGATTTCAGTGACCCGGTCGAGGCATCTCCATCTCGACCTGGATGATGTCGCGCGCCTGCCATCCCGCACCAAACGCTCCCCGCGCGCCTGTGGAGCTACGAGATCATGCGTCTCTTGGCGGGATTTGGTGCGCCCGACTGCAGCGTATTCAGTGCATTTGGCGAGCCGACACCCGTTGCTGTCGGTGACTGGAAACCAAGCCGCTAAGGATACTGTGATGCCGGAAAATGTCTTTCTACTCGATACAGATATCGTCAGCCTTTTCGGGCGACCAAGATCACCGCCAGGATTGAGGCCTTGGCTGTTGGAACTCGGCGTTGACCGTCTTGCCATCAGCTACCCCACCATCGCCGAGCTCATGCGTGGAGCACACATCAAGCGAAAGGAAGACCCCGAAAAAGCCGAACAGATTATGGCTTGGATCAGACAGGTCCTTGCAACCAAATTCCGTGCCCCTGTTATGACGGCAGAGGTCGCCGGGATGTACGCCCAGATGACATCGGTGCCGTCACTTCGGAACATGTGGACGGTTCAGAGATCCCAGAAAGGCAATCGTCTCGGCCATGACCTTATGATCGCCGCGGTGTCGATCACTTACCAGCTCCCGATTCTCACGGCGAACATCGCAGACTTCATGCGGATCAACGACCAATTCCCATTGCCTGGATTGTACCATCCCCTTGAGGGACGGTGGCGCTTGGCGCCCGATCGACAGATCCCGCTTCCACAACTCGACAAATCACTTCCGGATCACGGGGGTTTCGGTCTGCCCAGGATAGACGGCCGACAAAGCGAGTTTTGGGGTGTGCGTCTCGCGACATCACTCAGAGGAACAAGGCGCCACATCGACAGTAGCCACGAATTTGCCTGCAAGGGCTTTCGCGTCAGACCCATAGGTCAGAGATCGTTGGTGTACCTGTACCGTCGGTCCAGTTCACCCGAATTGGAATACGTCGCGCCATCGACGATACAACCGGGGTCCGGGCACACACAGCTTGCGTCAACGCCCTCTCGCTGATCGGAACCACGGAACCATCTTTCCTAATCGTTTACCGTGAACATTTCAAATGTCTCAACCTCACGCCTTTACTGCTCGCACTGCGTGCAATTGGTATCGGGTTGAGATCATGTCCAAAGAAAACCAACACATCACCATCGCTGGCGGAAAGCTGAAAGAGATCGCCAAGGCAGTTGTCGCCTCTCATCTTGAGGCTGCAGAAATCGTAGCCGATGCCATCGGCCACACATCGGTTGCTGAAGTCGAATCCTTGCTCACCGCCGCGGGCACGATGGAAATCGAAGCCGTCCGCCTGTTTATCTACCTGGGCACTCTTCCCCGAGACGTGAAAGATTTCCTCAGCAGCACGGCGTTGTCGTTGGAGGCTGTTAGAGCACTGGCCTTCGCGGATCCGGAGATACAGGACAAAGCGTATTGGTACCTGCGCCATAATAAATCGTTCGGGATCAGAGATCTGAAGCAGCTGGTCGAACGTCATCGACAAGACACTTTGGAACCGAAAGAGCGGATCGAGAGTGACCGCGCCAAGTTGCTCGACAGCCATATCGCTTCCAAGCTGACTGCGATTGAGAATGGAGTTGCAGAGCTTCGGGAAGCGGTCCGAGAATTCTCCGATGCATGGGACGCGGATCCTGATCAATGGCACGATGGCGTCCCCTTCGAGTATCGACCAGAGTACGGCGAACAATTCAACGCGCTGTCGTCTTATGCGCGCGGCATCCTCCGCGAGTTGAACGGCCTCGTCGATGCTGACCACCTAGAAGCCGACCTGACTGACGAAGCCCAGAAGCTGCGCCAGGCCCTCGGCGCACTCCAGCGCTTGGCGGACGGCGTGTTTGCTCACAGCGGCGGCTTCGGGTTTGAAGTCTCACCAAATGGATACTTCTCCCGAGACCTCTACGATGCCCTGGCCTACCTTGCGCAAAGTGAGGCGCGAACTGTCCCCTCGCCGCCACGAAAATCTTTGCAAGTTCTCGAGTTACTCGCCGGAGCGGGCGGAAGCTCCATCGGACTGATGAGTGCGGGATACGAGCACGTCGCTCTGATTGAGAAAAGCGGCGATCGCGTCAAGACCCTGCGGAAGAACTGGCCGGGCTGGAACGTTGTTAAGGCCGATATTCACGAGTACCCCAAGTCTTTGCTGCAGCGGCATCAAGGCATCGATCTTCTCTCAGCGGGCCTTCCTTGCGCTCCAGGAAATGAGAAAAAGAACAAGCCCGACTTGTTCCCTGCGGTTCTCGACGCGATTGAAACGGTTTCTCCCCGGAGCTTCATGCTCCACTATGACGTGGGCCAGCGGCAGACCGCGAGCGAACGTGATTATGCAAAGGTAGTTGCCCGTCTCGAGCAGGGAGACCATCGCCTTTTCGAGTTTACACTGGGGACAGAGAATTTCGGGCTGCCGCACGCCCGCGATCATCACTTCATCGTGGGAATAAGAAATGACATACTCGGTGCCTTCCCAAACCCAAAGACTCTAAGTCCAGTTTCCGGCACGATCCTGGAAGTACTCGGGCCGCTTGTCCTGCGCGACAGGCAGCCGTTTAGATCCGATGACCCCAAAGATCCCCGAAAGATCTTCAAACATTGGGCGGACGATTGGGAGTCCGCAAGGAAGGCTCACGAAGCGCCCACACTTCTTCCTACGCTTCTGACAAAGGAACTTTCCACGGAAGCCTGGCGAAAGGCGGGCTTCGACGCTAGCGAGGTCAGGGATCGTCTGCCAACTATTGGCGATGCGGAGCTTGCAGATACAAAATTCATCCCGTTTCTCACGACGGAAGTTCTAGCTGTGGCGCAAGGCTTTCCGTCTGAGTGGCAATGTCTTGCGGAGAAGTATGGCACACTCGGGATGATTGCTGAGGCGCTTCCGCCCGTTATGGCGAAGGTTGTGGGCCTCGCCATCGCATCGGTTCTGCGTAGCGAGACCGTCGATTTGATCGGCGCAATCAAGGAGCCAGTGATCAACCCTGCGCGCGTTGGCCTTGGGGAGTTCAAGCTAGATCTCAACAAATCACGCCACAGATGGCCGCTGGAGCACACGAAAGGTCATCCGCGCGTCCAGGCCAAAGCACAGCGTGTTCTCAGTGGCGAACTGATCCGGCTCGTCGAACCGAACCACATGCTGATAGGGCCGATCAGAGCCGAGATGGAAAAGCTTCGGGCGGAGCGAGATTTCCAGATGAATGCGGAGCTCCACGAGGAAGAGGAGCTTTACGATCACTTCAGCCCTTGAGGGCGGCCGCAATTCTATCGCCGATATATCCGCGGACTGAAGTTCTTATCGCACAGCTTCCGCAAGATCTCGTAGAACTTGAAACGGTCGGTGTCATAGAACTCAGCCTCGAACCTGCCATCGACGTGTACCTTGGCGCGCTCACCGGACAGCCATCGCATCGAGATCTCGACATCCCGGCCGCGCCGGTCCTTGAATTTGAACACCTCAAGTGGCGCTTTGTCATTGGGGCCATAAATCTGAAGAATCTCGAGGTCTTCTGCCCAACGGGCAACATCCTCATACAGGTCGCCGAAGTTGTCGTTGACGATGCAATTGGGGACGTTGAAGCACGGCGGTACAGTTCGATGGTATCCCATCACGAAGCTGAGCCACTCGAACATCTTCGCGTCGTCTTCGCCCCTGAGCTCTTGGCGCTGCACGTCGAAGCGCTTCCAAGATACGAAGCCTGTTTCGCCAAGCGCTCGGCACCCGAAGATCCCTACCTTGAGATACGCATCCTGCCAGGTCGGCTCCCGACCATTCGTGTCGTTGAAGATGATTTCGACAGGCGAATACCATCCGTCATCATCGAGCGGAAGAAAACGGATCCGCGCGGCGAACTCTGTTTCCCATACTTCCGCCATCACGCCGAGCTGCTCCAACAGTGGTCCGAGATGGTCGTTGACCTCGTGTAGGCGCTGCACGAGATTATTTTCTTTTGCTTTCTCCCGGATCTCGGCCAGGCGCTCATTGAGCTTTTCGTTCATTTCTTCCTCCAATCATCCTGGAAGAAGGATCGAATCCTGTCTCGCAAGCTACAAATCGCCAGCTCCTGCGCCTATCACGCGACCTCACAGGATTCAGTATTTCTGAGGCAATTGTTGACAATTACTATATAATATAAAATATAAATTCCCCTATCCGCGCTCGCGCGAAAGTATACACTGGTTTTTACTTTCTTCAATTGGTGCGCACTCAAATAAAATGTTAGACAAAATTTTATAGCCGTAGTAGCTGATTCCCATTCCAGCAACCTGAGCATGGAAATCCGCTATGTTTAACTTTCGAAGCCAAGCAGTCCGAATACACTGATCTTCTTGATCACCGGGATCCCGATCATGGACCCCCTATTCGTGACGCTCGAAAGTGCCGGTGCGCATACATTAGCGATATCTACTATTCATAAAACTTCCGCTAAGCCCCAAGGCGTCAGACCCTGTTTTCGAGGCATATTCGGCTCTGCTAGGGGACCGGATGAGTTTTCCTGGAGGTGATTGATGCAGATGTCCGAAAAGAATGCGACCCGCGAAAGCGCGCTGCTCGGACATCTGCATCAGAACGTCTCCCAGGTAGTCAGCAGCAATGATCTGGTTGGGTTCAACCCGGCTCTCGTGCAGTTGACGGCTCACCTTGGTGCCGTGGCCCGGCACCGCTCGATTAACGGCTTCGCCACAATGGCGCAGCGCGACTAACCCGAACCACCCCATCAGACTTCCAACCGCGTCACTGGCGCGGACGGCGAAGCTGCGTCCAAAAGAGGAAGACCACATGCCCCTGCTCACCAACGACTTCGATGACGGTCATCCCGTCAAGATCCGGTTCCGAAACGAAGCCCGTCGCTCGCGATACTCGGCTTCCCACTCCGAACGGAACGAGGTCGATGACGACGAATGCGACCTAGTCGAGCTGCTGGAACGCTTTGACCGTGACTCCGCTCGCTCCCGCAAGAAGAAGGCCTCTGCCCGCACGTGGCGGAAGTCCCGCGCCGAACGCGAGACGATCGCCGCAGCCCTTCCGACTGCCCGCAAGTAATTGAAAAAAAAGGATCACCCCATGGATCAGTTTACCACTCACTCCCGCCGCGCCGCCCATCCCAAGTTCACCCGTCTGGAGCGCTTCGAACAGGACCTGAAGGCATGTGGCGAGGTTCACCCTGCCCTCTGCAAGTGGCTGTTTCATCGCGTTGAAGCGCGTCCCGAAATGGCGTCCGCACTCGTCTTCGCAATGATCATCGTGGTCTGGCACCTCGAGCGCCCGATGGTCGATCCCTGCAATGCGTATGAGCTCTACCTTGAAGGCTTCTTGGCGCAGCGGGGCGGCCGCTCCGTCGAGCCGCTTGAGAAGGACGACTTCGACGACGCATTCGCTTCGATGGCCGCTGACCACTACATCGCCCGCGCGCTCGGTCGCGAGCCGTTGATCGTCGAGCATGGCGCGGCCGGGCGCATCCGCCGCGAGCTCTGGTCGGCGGGTCTCCGCGAACCGGACGTCAGCTTTCACATGATGAAGCTCGGCATCGCCTAGCCGATCTCGGCGGCGGCGATTGTGCCGCCGCCCTCCACACCCAGCAACATAAAAAAGGAAACCATAAATGTCGCACACCCACCCCGCCCGCCCCGATTTCGGTCCGGAAATCCCGGAAGTCTTCCACGCAGGACTTCACGCATGGGCCTCGAGCCACGTCCCCGGCAATTACACCAACGAAGAGATGAAGCTGTTCCGTTCGATGGCCCTTGCCTACGCCGATCCCACCCGCCCCACCATGCGTGAGCTCTACGCGGAGGCGTGCGAGATGCTCGACGAGGACGAAAAGCGCAGCGGTATCAAGACCCCGAAGCCGTCGGCCTCGATGTTCCGCAAGCTGATCCTGAGCCTGCCGTCCGAATACATCGACGCCATGCGCTACGGAACCCATCGCAGCCGGTACGCCAAGCTCAAGACCGCCGCCCCGTTTGTCGATGGCTCCCAGAAGTAATCACAACCATCTGAAAAAAGGAAATCTCACATGTACAGCAGCAACTTTGACCGCATTGTCCGCGAGATCGACGAAGTCAAACTCACCCCCCTCGACAGCAAGTCATGGGAGCAGCAGTACGCCAAGTTCCGGAAGCTGATGACCTCTCTAGTCGAGGCGGCAGTGGAGTCCGTGGCGACCGACTGCGGAGCCGCACCGCGCGGCATGGGCTTCTTTATCGATCCGAATGGGAAGCTCTCGCCGTTGCCACACGAAGGCGAGGTTGAAGCTTGGGACGCCCTATGCCGCGCACTCGAAACCGTCAACGAACGAATGCGTCAGCTCGGCCTCCACGAATGGGCGCCCATGTCATTCCGCATCTTCCAGAAGAGTGTCGACCTTCTGATCGCAGGCACACTGATCATTGGAGCCCGGCCCATGCCCGGCGCCACCAAGGCACTCCGCCAGAAGCGTTACGCCTAACCCTCAACCAGGAGAAATACGATGACCATCGAAGACGTCGCCTTCAACTTGGCTAACGCTGCCGTCCGCGAAGCCGCTGCAGCGGTCAAATCGGGATCCAGTTTGTCGGGCCGCCCGCAGGCTTACCTGAATTACGAACATCAGCTTCTCGCCATGGCACTGGATGCCGCCGAGGAAACTCCCGACCTCGAGCGCGAGATCTGGGGCACCGTCTGGTCTTCGGTGTGCGAGCTGAATGACCATCTCTTCGCTCTCGGCGTACCGGAGCTGAAGTTCGTTAACTACGCGATCTTCAACGCTTGGGTCGCTTGGCGTCTGGATCGTTCGCAGGTCGAGGATGATCTCGAAGCAGACTGCGAAAACTACGTCCACTTCCTCCACTAATCGCCCCTCATCAGCTGCAGAAGAAAGGTAGCACCATGGACCTCAAACACCTTGCATCCGTTCTGGATGAAATCAGCCTACGCCTCGACAACTCCAACAGGGCCAAGGCGACCTCGGCCGCCATCGACGCCATGCTCATCGAATTCGAGGAGGGATGCCTGGAACTGATGGTACACGACGCGCTCGACATGCCCGGCCATGTATGGGAATTCTGGAACCTCATGGCCCGCTCGTTCGCGGAGTTCAACACCGTCCTCCAGTCGAATGGCGACCGCGATCTCAAACTCGTGCCGTTCGACACCTTCAAGCAGATGGTTCAATCTGCTGCCGCTCGTCGCGAGGTGGCCCATGTCTGACATCATGACCCGGACCATGCCTTTCCTCCCCTCGCGCTTGGAGCAGCCCGGGACGTTCGCAACCAGGCACCCGGCGACTGGGAAGGTTCACCACTTCGAAAGCCGGGCCGAGCTGAACGCATTCCAGAAGGCGAACCGCTCGAAGTGGACCAAGTGGGGCAAGTCCCCTCCGCGCCTGATCTAATGCCACCTCGCGGGCCACCTATCCGGCCCTAATAGCCCTCCTCCTCTCATCAAACTTCCAACGCGGGCGCGAAGCCGTGTCCGCGAATGGGCACCCACGTCTTCAAGCGCAGCACCACAGGAGTTCAAATGCGCCCCGAGCACTTCATTCGCAACCACATGCTCGATCGCCGCAACGGCATCGAACGCGACTACACCATTCCGAGTGCCACCGTATGGCATAACCCGACGAAGGTGGCCCGTTATAAGCCCGTTCTCGAATCCGAAGGTCACCGCAAGCCCGCTCCGAAGTCGCCACTCAACTACCGCGGCGCCCAGCCCAACCTTGACGGCGAACACACCATGTACTTCGAAAGCGGTGTCGAGCTTAAGGCCGGACGTATCCTCCGCGCTTCGCCCCTTGTGAAGGAGTTGCGCGAGCAGTGGCCGAAGATCTGGTACATCGGAGCCGACGGCGAGTGGCATTGGACGGTAATGGACCTCTGGACTCTCGGCCACGATGGCATCCGGACTATGATCGCCGCCAAACCGTGGCAGATGATCCTCAAGACGGGCACGCTCGACATCCTCCGCCGGATCCGCGCTCAGGGTTTCTCCGAGTACGCCGACCGCATCAGCATCGTCACCGAAGCATTCGCTAACGATGACAATAACGCCAATGCGGAATGGATCCTCGTCTCGCGTGAGAACCGTAACGACGAGGAATACCTGATCGCCAAGGCAATTGTCGGCCGCATGATCGGCAACACCGTCCGCTTCTGGGATCTACTCCGTTCGGCCCCCGTCGAAGCCTACCGCCGCACGGCAGTCTGGAACCTCATCGATGACGGTGTCTTGAGCCCTGCCTCCCCCGGCCGCATCACCGACACCTCCCTTCTCATCGTTCGCGCAAACTGAGGACAACCAATGAACCAGCTCCTGACACCCGAGAATACCGCCGCCCGCTCGATCCCGATCTTCTTCTTCGGGGTAAACGACCGCGTCACCATCGATGGCAAACACCTCACAGTCGTCAACCAGACCACGGAAGGTTCGGTTCTAAAGAATAGTGACGGGCTCCATGAGCCTTTCACTCACGAGCAGATCTACATGATGTCGGTGGAGCGCCGCATCAAGGTGGAGCGCGACTATCACGACAAGGGCACCGCGCTGCTGGCCTTGAAGTACGGTAGCTTCAAGATCACCGACTTCGCCGATTACAAGGTCGACAAGGCACTGTGGTTTGAAGAGCTTATCAAGGAATACATTCGATTCGAGGCTGTAGGTAAGAAGCACCCCGTCCTGAAGGAGAAGGGCTTCAAACAGCGAAAAGTGTCTCTCGGCGTGGATTGCTTGAAATTCCTTTTGCCGATCCTCAAGACCATCGTGTCGGAACGCTGGAGCAGCAAGAACGGCGGCAAGGAGCTGTCCTACAGGCTTCCGAGCCCGCGTCATTTCAGACGTTTGCATGACCTTTACATCGACAGCAACTGCGACCCCTTGGCGCTCGTAAGCCTTAAGACAGGTCCGAAATCGCGCACGGTGCACAGACAGAAAGATCTCCAGCTCTGGCTGAAATACGTGGACAAGTATGCCCACAAGGATCGTCCGACCATGCGGGCCTGCTACGGCGAACTCGTAGCTGAAGTTCATCAACTCAATGAAGCCGCAGGTGCCGACGGCTATCGCTATAGCAAGCCCTCCCGGAAGGCGTTCGAAAACCTCATCAAGAAGCTTGGCGTCTATCACCTTATGACCACGCGCCATGGCGAAGAGTACGCCCGGAAGAAGTTCGCTATTGCGCACGGCGGACTCGAAATCGAACGCCCCGGCCAGATCGTCGAGATGGACGAATGGAAGGTGGACCTCGTAGTGCTCTTCACCCACCTCCGCATTTGGGAGAAGCTTACGGCGGAGGAGAAGAAGGCCATCGATAGCGGGCGTCTTTGGGTGACGGTGGCAATTGACCGCGCAACGAAATGCATTCTTGCGATGCACTTCAGCCGCCGCGCACCGTCCAGCCGCTCGTCGCTCGCCGCCCTGGAAATGATGGTCTCGGACAAGACGCTGATCTCGAGCGTCGTTGGTGCCGGTACGCCCTGGGAATACGGCCTGAAACCGGAAACGCTTGTCACCGACGCCGGTGCCGCATTTGTCGATAAAAACTTCCGCGCTGCCGTCGCCGCACTAAGGTGCGTGCATTCGTTCCCACCGACCGGAAAGCCCGCGGCACGCGGTACCATCGAATCTTTTTTCCACACATGTGGACTGCGCTTTCTACACTACTTCACCGGTCGCACCTTCTCGAACGTTGTTGAGAAGGGGAAGCGCAATCCCAAGGATGAGGTTTCGCTCAACATGGACGAGTTCAACCGTCTGTTTGTTCGCGCAATCCTGGACATCTACCACAACACGCCGCACTGGGGTCTCGGCTACCAGACCCCGGCAAACGTCTGGCGCAGCCTCTCTAAGAAGGCCGCAATCATGCAGCCGATCTGTGCAGAGGACCGCCGGACCATCTTCGGAACCGAGCTTGTCCGCACGATCACCGATAAGGGCGTGGCGTCTACGGGCATCCACTACGACCACCCCGATCTCCAGCGCATGCGCTTCGATCAGTTGGCGATCCCGCATGCGGATACGCCGACGGTGACGATCCGCGTCAGCCGACTTGACCTGAGTGCCATTTCGTTCCGCAACCAGGAAGGAAAGTGGGTGGAAGCCAATGCGACGATCGGCATTCCGCACGATACCACGATCTTCGAGTGGGTAGCCGCACGCAGCGAATGGCTGAAAATCCATGGCGAGAATGCCAAGGCCAATCTCTCGGACATGCTGAAAGCCGTCCGCGAGATCCGCGCTGCGGGTACCAGCGCCGCCATGCAGGCGGGCCTCGGCGTCGATCGCCTCATCGCCGAAAATTACGAGCAGATCGAGCGCGAGTACTTCAAGGACGGGATCGTTAACGACCTCCTCGCCCGCGCACCGGAACTTATCCCGCTGACCATCCCCCATAATCCTCTGGAAGTCGGTATCGAGGCGTTCGACGGCATCATGGCGAGCGAACCCGTGGAAGACCCGAAGCAGAAGAAGGAAGCCGAGGTACTGACGCAGCAGGAGTCCGCTTTCTCGGGCATGTCCTACAGCGATGATGACGACGACGACATCTTCTTCGAGGGAGAAATCTAAATGCAGGAGAACATCATGACCACTGATCACGCCGAGAGCTGCGATAGCGTCGAGACCAACATCTTCAAGTACGACTCAGAGTTCATCGAAGCCGCTCAAGCTGTCTTTAACAGCCTCGATCCGGAGGCGCAGAGGCGGGCAGAGATCGTAGGGCGCATGAATGCTTCCTATGTCGGCTCAAGGCCGCGGGACAGCCGTCTTGACCTTGCGTTCCAGGGAATTATCGAAAATGTAGCCGCGACACTGTTCGGAACGGCTGGAAAACAGCGTGCGATGATGGTCGTTGGCGAAAGCGGCTCCGGTAAGACGACGGCCATCAAGTGGCATATCGCAAAACGCCCCCAATTTGCGCCCCGAAAGAACACTAATGGCGACTGGGTCAGGAACCTTGTTTTCATGGAGCCGGAAAAGCCTCTGACTATCAAGGGCATCGCGCGAAGTGGTCTCAAGGCGCTCAATTACCCGCTAGACAACACCGTGCGAATGACAGCACAGGAACTCTTCGACCTCTGGAAGGTCCAATTGCGGGAAAACCAGGTACTTTACCTGTGGATTGACGAGATGCAGCACGTTCTGAAGGGGGAAACCACTAAGGAAATCCAGGACGTCGCGGACATTCTTAAAAGCCTGGTGCAGCTCAACGGCTGGCCGATCCATCTCATCCTCAGCGGAGTTCCCGACCTCGCAAAGTTCGTCCACCTGTCAGGCGATGCCGACGGACAGCTCAAGGAACGAAGCAATGTTGTGGAGCTTCTTCCTCTCGTTTACCCGCAGGATAGGAAGCGTATCGAGAAGATCATCATCGAGACCGTGACCAAGCACGCGGGTCTTGCCTTGGGCAGTGACATACTAGCGAAGGAAGATGAGGAAGCGGGACAGCCGAAGCCCGATAAGGGCGCCGACGAGGCAAAGACGGACGGCAAACATCCGTACAACTACATCTTGTCCGCAGATCTCGTCCAACGTGTTCTCCACGCCTCCAAGGGCCAGTTTGGATCCATCATCCAGAAGACACGCTCTGCCTGCGAGAACGCCATGCGGCTCGGAGACGATACCCTGCAAAAAGCTCACTTTGCGGCCTCCTATGCAGCAGGCGGTTGCCGCCCCTCGCAAAACATCTTCCTCTCACCGGACTGGAAGAACATTGACCCTGACCATTCCGTCACCGAGTTGGTCGCCCGGAAACGCGGACGCGGCGCAGCTGTAGTTCCGAACGCAAGTGCCAAGAAGAAGGCAAAGTAAGATGCCCAACCCGTTCCCGATCCGACCCACCGAGACTCTGCCCCTTTTCGTCGCTCGGTGCGCATCTAACAGCGGCGTCTCGCTGCCGAGCTTCCTTCGTCACATGCGAGCCCGTTTCGACCGGACGAGCGAGCTGGCTGACGCGATCGCGAAGTTGTCGAAGTTTACTCAGTGCCATCCTGAACTGCTCGCCTCCCGCGCGATGGTCACATCTTTGAAGAGCAGAACTACGATCAATGGACAGCTCTTGTTCATCAGGGATGTCGCCCGAGATGCCGCGCGTTACTGCCCCGCATGCCTGCAGGCAGATCTCAAAGCCTTCGAAGGCAAACCTTGGACCCGACCGTGGTGCCGCCCGTCTTGGCAGCACAGCATGCTTGCGAATTGCGTGGAGCACCGGACGCCCCTCGTCGTCCTCGCAGGCCCCAAGGCACAACTAGGCTGCTTTGACTGGTCGGGTGTCATCAAGAAGAACTGGAACGCGGTTTCGGCTGCCGATCTTCCACTTCCTGCTGTCCAGATCAAGCCTTTCGAACAATACTTCTGCGGTCGTCTTGATAGCCTGCCAGTCGAGAGCAACGATCTTCTGGACTCGCTGACTTTCGAGACCGCAATGAGCCTCTGCTGCGTGATTGGCGCAATGTTGGAAAACGACGAAGACTTCTCAACGCGACATGACACCCTGGAAAGGCGCTTCGATCTGGCCTTAATCGGATTCGACGCTCTTGCTGGCGGATATCGATCACTCACAAAGGTTCTGGAAGTCATTGATGCAAGGACATGGAAGGCTGGCTGGTCCGGCGGGCTGAAGAACGTGTATCCCCGCCTCTACGACTTCCTGCGCACCCGGACACGCCACATCGTCGAAGATGGGATCATGGCGCTCAGAACATTTGTTCGCGATCACGCCATGTCGGCGTTTCCGCTCGGCCCTGCCGACGGCTTCCTCTCCGGCGGCGGAACAAGGAAGCTTCACTCAATCCGAACGGCCTACGTCGAATATCGGGTTCATTCGAAAACCGTCAGGAAAGTTCTCGCGGCCAACGGACTGCTGCCGGAAGGCGCCGATACGCTGACGGACAACGAAGTCCTGATCGACGCCGCCGCGGTGGCCCGCGTGATGAATGCGTGGAAGGGGACTATGTCGGCCGTCGACGTGAGGAAGCGTCTCAGGGTCAGCCCGGACGTGATCACACAGCTCGTAGATGCCGATCTCCTAGAACGTACGGTCGCTCATCCCGATCTCCAGCTACGTTCCGGTTTCACGACGGCCAGTGTCGAAGGTCTCATGGCTCGGATCATCAAGAAGGCCACCGCCGATCCATCCGCAGACGGAATGACCCCGCTCGTGGAGATCCGTCTGATAAACTTCGTCGAGATCACGAAACTGATCCTAAATGGCGAGGTTGCGGCGGCAGTACAAAGTGGCATGGGTGTCCGCGACTTTCGACACATCCTTGTCGACAACGGGGCGATCAAAAGCGAAGTCTTTTCGGGTGAACCTGCAGGGACCGTTCCGATGTTCCGGGTGACCGACGCGCTAAAGGTCACGGTCCGGTCTGTCCGGGAGCTGGTAACGCTCGGCATGATCGACGTCGTCAAGGCAACCGGACCGCGCGGCGATCCGACGGACTTTTACGAGCTGTCCTCAGTCAAGGCTTTCGCCGCGGCCTACGTTTCTCGCACGGCGTTGGCGCGACGCCGAGGTCTGCATGGGCTCGACGAGTATCTCGCGGGTGTTACGCCAGCGTTCACACTGCGCGGAAATATCCGGCTTTACAAACGCTCGGAGCTGCCAAAGCGCTGAACTCACCTTCTTGATCATAGGACCCGCTCAGGCGGGTCTTTTTTTGTGCCTGGAGCTGGGAAGTGACATTTGTATGCGACCAACAACGTGGGCTTTCGCGGGTTTTCAAAATACGGCCATTGAATTAATTGAAGTTTTGGAACTTTCGTGACTTTTGTAATGAACCCATTCAGCTAATTAAAAAGGCCGTCCGCCTATCCAAGCGGGCGGCCTTTTCCGTTGGAGGTAGGAGGCAAATTACGAATGCGCATCCACGCCAGTCGTGTGCAGCCTGTTCCTCACATGGTGGACGCCATCGACCGAGGAGGCGGCGAGTTCGACTTTGCGGGCGATGCCGATTGTTTCGACGGAGCCTTCGACCGTGACGACATGACCGTCTGCGTGGACCTCGATGCTGTCGATATCGACTTCGGGAACGTTTTCGATGTTTTCGGTGACCCGCGCTTCGAGATCGTCGCTGTCATCGCGGTCGATCGTGTCGGCGCGCAGCGAATCCTTCAGCCGGTTCTCGTTGCCATCGCGGTCTATGCCGTCGATGCGGAAGCCTGGATTGTCGCTGCTGTCGAAATTGGCGGGCGTTTCGCCATAGGCTCGATTTTCAGGCTCCGTGGACGCGGCGTCCGTTCTGTCCGCATAGGGCCAGCCGTCGTCGATATTGCGCTCTTCGAAATCGCGATAGTCCTCGCTGCGCGACAGCGGCTTCTTTCCATCATCGTTGATTGGCATCGATCTTCTCCTTCAGCGTGTTTTCAAACAACGCCCAAGGGACCAGATGGTTCGCCATTTATGTCTCGCTTCTGACGGCCAACACAACCGACGTCGCGGCGAGACGCACCTCTTGATTGCAATCAGTTCGTAGAAACGCGCGAAGGAATGGCCTAGCCCTTGTATGTCAAAGCCAAGGGAGAGAGACATGGCGAGTTGTAAGGCAAGCAATGGCGATACTTGGGAGATCTACCAGACAAGTGGCCAGTGGCACTGGCGGTGCAAAGCGCCCAATGGAAAGATCGTTGGCGCGTCGACAGAAGGCTATAACAATCGCAGCGATTGCATTGCCAATGCCCAGCGCAACGGCATGACCTGTAACCCGGTCTGACTGCGCTTTCACAGAATTCGATCAGGCGCGCGGCTACATATCGGCGCGCGCGCCCTTTTGGCCGTTAGCGGACGGCCTTTTGCTCGACACCGGTGGCAGGTGCTGCCGACAACGGCACGTCATCGACCACTTCCTGCGCCACGGCGGAGAGGTCGAGATTGCCCCAGATGGATTTTTCCTTGCTGCGATCGGTACGGCGGGAAGTCTTGATTTCAACAACGAACGGCTTCGATTGAGCGCGCATGTGATTCCTACTGAAAAGCGTTGAACGAATCCATCAACGCAGCGAGCCTATGAAGCGTTCCCTCGCCGCGCAAGCGCATTCGGCGTCGCATCCCCTGACCTCGGCAGCCATATACAGCCTCAAGTCAGCCACGGGCAAAATTCACACCCATGACGCGAGCCGATGAGGGCGCTGCTACCGTTTTTTCGTCGCGACGGGCAGCCATGCAAAATTGTTTCAGGAAAATCCTTGAAGGAACAATCAATGTCGACTAGGTAGCACGTCGCCGAAGTAATGGCGTCCCAGCTCAGGCTTCGACGGCGTTCAATCGGCCAACTTTTCCTACTCGTGTAGAGGCACCGGCGGCGACCCCAGGTCGCTTATCGATCGTTTGATCGGCAGCCGGTTTGCAAACAAAATATCAGCGTGCGGATGGCACCTGGAAAGCGGAACGGCCGATCAACATCGCTCGCTTCGACGGCTAGGGAGTCGCTGACGCCAAGGAATGAAAAAGACTGCGAATGACCATTAAAGAGCGTTTTCTGAAACAGCAGCATGCCTGGATGATCGGCGCATGCTACTCCCGCAAACACCCCGATTTTCATCGCTACGGCGGCGTCGATGTCGCCGTTTCTCCCCGCTGGAAAGAGTGTCTCGACACGTTCATGAACGACATGATCGACACCCTGCCCCGCAGCCTGTCCGAGCGCCGACTGGCGCTGCGCAATCCGCGCCGGCCGTTCGAGCCCGGCAATGTCGAGTGGATTTTCGTCAGCAAGCATCGCGGTCTTCGCGCGCCTGACGGCACCCGGCCCGAACTACCTGAGGCGCGTCTGCGCCGCGCTTGAACGCTTTCAAGCGACTGATTATCGCCGGCTGGCGGGGTTTTCTTGCCCTTCCAGCCGGCGAATTTGTTTTGGGCTGATGTTAGCGCCTGCCGCGCAGGCTCTTGGTCAGCACGATCAGAATGAGGCCGACGGCAACGGCAAGCGCGCCCCAGTAGATCCAGGGCGTCTGGTCGATCATGAAGCTTTCGGCCGGATACGGAAAATAACCGCTACCCTGCCCCATCCAGATCAGACCGGCCAGGACCAGCAGGCCTTCGAGGCCATAGACGAGCTTCATCATCACATCTTCCTCCACGGCGCCCTACTCATGCTAGGACGCGAGCCTCACGATTTCGGGAAATCGGCGCCGAGGCTGGTGTCCTTCCATTCCTCGATCAGCGCCAGGCGCTCCTTCAGCTTGGCCGTGACCGCGCCATAGCCGAACTCGCCGAGCACGAGATGGCGTGGCGCGTTCTCGACCTCGGTGATCTTGATGATCGCTTCGCCGGCGCGCACGGGATCGCCCGGCTGCTGGCCGCTGTAACCAGCCGTCTGGCGCATGCGCGCGGCAGCCGTTTCCGCGTAGTCGGCGATCTTGCTTTCGGTCTGCCGCAGCGAACGGCCGGCCCAATCGGTGCGGAACGGGCCGGGCTCGACACAGGTGACCTTGATACCGAGCGGCGCGCCTTCGGCTGCAAGCGCATCCGACATGCCCTCGACCGCGTGCTTGCTGGCCGCGTAGTAACCGGATGCCGGGAAGCCGATGAAGCCGGCCACCGATGTGATGTTGATGACATGGCCGCGTCGGCGCGTCCGCATGCCGGGCAGAACGGCGCGGGTCATGGCGAAGAGGCCGAAGACATTGGCTTCGAATTGATCGCGGATCTCGCTGTCGCTGCCTTCCTCGATCGTCGATTGGTAGCCATAGCCGGCATTGTTGACCAGAACGTCGATCCGCCCGAAGCGCTCCTCGGCGGCCTTCACGGCGGCGGTGATCTGCGCCGCATCGGTCACGTCGAGATCGACGGCAAGCGCGTTGTCTTCATGACCGGTCACGAGATCGGCGACGCGGGCCTTGTCGCGGGCGCTGACGATGGTCGGCCAGCCGCGGGCGATGGTAAGTTTCGCCAGTTCGCGGCCGAAGCCTGTCGAGCAACCGGTGATGAACCAGACGGGATTTTTGTCTTGAGACATGGTGCTTTCCTGAAATGTTCGTCTGAAATTGAAAGCGCCCTTGGGTGTCCTTTGGGGATGTATTCGGGGGCGTCTTGGGGGCACCTTCTGATCTAGGGTCGTTCAACTGGTTTTTCCAGAATTGGCGGCTCGTTGCGGCCAATAGACGCAAAAAGGCCGCGCGCTCGCAGGAGCACGCGGCCGGATCGAACCAAGTTTTGTTTTCGGCTTACTGCAGCGTGCGCGGCGGCAGGCCCGGGACCATGGTCGCGCCCTGCTGAACAGGAGCGACGCCAGCGCCGGCGCCATCGAGGCCGGTGGCGACGACGGAGACGCGGAACTTGCCATCCAGATTGCGGTCGAAGATCGCGCCGACGACGATATCAGCATCGTCCTGCACCTCGTCGCGGATGCGGCTTGCGGCTTCATCGACTTCGAACAACGTCATGTCGGAGCCGCCGGAGATCGAGATCAGCACGCCCTTGGCGCCGCGCATCGAGATGTCGTCGAGCAGCGGATTGGCGATCGCGGCTTCCGCCGCCTTCATTGCGCGCTCTTCGCCCGAGGCTTCGCCGGTGCCCATCATGGCGCGGCCCATGCCGCGCATGACCGACTTCACGTCGGCGAAATCGAGGTTGATGAGGCCTTCCTTGACAATCAGGTCGGTGATGCAGCCGACGCCGGCAAACAGCACGCGGTCGGCGGTCATGAAGGCGTCGGCGAAGGTGGTCTTCGCGTCGGCGATGCGGAACAGGTTCTGGTTCGGGATGACGATCACGGTATCGGCAGCCTGGCGCAGCGCCTCGATGCCGGCGTCGGCCGTCTTCATGCGGCGGTTGCCTTCGAAGGTGAAGGGCTTGGTGACGACGCCGACCGTCAGGATGCCGGCGTTGCGGGCCGCCTGGGCAATCACCGGTGCAGCACCCGTGCCGGTGCCGCCGCCCATGCCGGCGGTGACGAAGCACATGTGCGAGCCGGCCAAGTGGTCCATGATCTCATCGATCGATTCTTCAGCGGCGGCGCGGCCGATCTCGGGCAGCGAACCGGCGCCGAGGCCTTCGGTCACATGCGCGCCGAGCTGGATGCGGCGCGAGGCCTTCGACGTGGCAAGCACCTGCGCATCGGTGTTGGCGGCAATGAATTCAACGCCTTCGAGGCTTTCCGCGATCATGTTGTTGATGGCGTTTCCGCCACCACCACCAACGCCGATCACCGAAATTCTGGGCCGCATCTCGGAAATCCCGGGCTTGGCGTTCGTCATCGCAATCTCCTTCGTGCGCATTCTTCCGTGGGCTCCACCGCTTTATCGGGACCCGAATCGCGCATCAGCCTATGGGCGCAAGAAGGCAGAGGCGGGGCGAAAGAACAAGATGCAGGCTTTTCTAAAATTTATCCGGAACCTTTTTTGAGGTTGGCGCATTAGGTCGATTCAAGCCAGTCAAAATGAAAGCCCGCCCGCCCATAAAGAGAGGAGTACCGCGCAGATGCCTATGCTCGCTTCCAGCCAGTCGATAGCCCCTCCGAAAGACCATGTCGTGACCGCTCAGGAAGCGCTGGAGCCGCTCTTCCTGCAGATCGAGGCCGAGGCTGAGTTGCGGATGATTTCCGCTGCTCTGAAGGCCGGCTGGTCGGCAGAGGACGCGGTGAGCGCGATCGACGAATTGCGTCGCAGCGAGTTGCTGCCGGGCGATCGCTGAACACCAAAAAATCATTCGCCTTCGAGGCCGGATGGCCTATCTCTACGCGGTCAAGTGATTGCGGAGATAGGATTTCATGACCATCAAGACCATCTGCATTTTTGGCGCCGGCGCCCTTGGCGGGATGATCGCCACCAAGATCGCGGCGTTGCTTGGAAGCGACGTCACGGTGTCGGTCATCGCGCGCGGCGCGCATCTTGATGCCATCCGCCGCGACGGGCTGACACTGCACGAAGCAGGCGCCGAGACGCCGATCAACGTGAAGGTGGTGGCGACCGACAATCCGGCCGATCTTCCGCCGCAGGATCTGGTCATCACAGGTCTCAAGGGACATCAGCTCGGCGCTGCCGCCGAGGGGATGGCGAAGCTGTTGAAGGATGACACGCGCGTCGTGATGATCCTAAACGGCATTCCGTGGTGGTACTTCCACCGCGACGACCACCCTAAATTCGCCGAACTGCAATTCGAGGAGCTCGATGAAGGCGGCGCGCTCTGGCGCCTTGTTGGCCCGCACCGCGTCATCGGTTGCGTCGCGCATCAGGGCGCGGAGGTCAGTCAGCCCGGTCATATCAGGCTGAGCAACAAGGGACGTTTCATTCTGGGCGAGCCCTCCGGCGAGGTCACGAGCGATCTTGAGGCCATTCAGGCGTTGCTGCAGAAGGCCGATCTCAACATCACGCTGTCACCGGAAATCCGCAACGACATCTGGAGCAAGCTGATGGGCAATGCTTCGTTCAATCCGATCAGCGCGCTGACGCGCTCCACCATGTCCGGCCTCATGGCCGACGTCGCCGTCAGCGACCAGATCGGCAAGGTGATGAAGGAGGTCAAGGCGGTTGGCGAGGCGCTTGGGGCCAACGTCGGCATGTCGGTGGAAGAGCGGCTCGAACAGGCGAGCCAAATCGGCCCTGTCCGCACCTCGATGCTGCAGGACCTGCTTGCCGGAAAGGCACTCGAAATCACGCCGCTGGTCGGCATGGTCGTGGTTCTCGGCAGGCTCGCTTCGGTGCCGACACCGGTTTCGGAAACCTTGCTTGCAATGGTTTCGCAGCTCGATCGCGAGAACTGCAAGCCGGCCTAGACGGCCGACCTGCCCTTCACAATGCTTTTCCAAGGCGCTCAGAAAATGAGTCCGGAAACGCCTGCAGCGCCTTGAAATCAGCCCGCTTTGAGCCAGCCCGTCATGCGATCGACCGCTTCGGCGATCTCGGCTTCGGAGCCTGCGTAGGACATGCGCATGGCGCGGTGCCCTTCCAGCGGATCGAAATCGAGGCCCGGCGTGGCGGCAACATCAATCTCGGTCAGCATCCGCTTGGCGAATTCCATGCTGTCGTTGGTGAAGCGCGTCACATCCACATAAGCGTAGAAGGCGCCATCCATCGGCGAGGCGATCGTAAGGCCCATGTCCGGGAGACGCCGCATCAGGAAGTCCCGGTTGGCGGCGTAGCTTGCCCTGTAGACATCGAGCTCGGCGGAAGCGCCAAGCGCTGCGGTGGCGGCGATCTGTGATAGCTCCGGCGCAGAGATGTAGAGGCTTTGGGCGACCCGCTCGATCGGGCGCACGAGACGATCGGGCAATACCATCCAGCCGATGCGCCAGCCGGTCATGCAATAATATTTCGAGAACGAGTTGATGACGATGGCTTCGTCGGTCAGTTCGAGCGCGCTTGTCTCCTCGCCCGCGAAGGTGAGCCCGTGATAGATCTCGTCGGAAATGAAGGCGATCGAATTGGCCGAACAGTATTCCGCCAGTTCGGCGAGCGCCTGGCGGCCGGTCACGGTGCCTGTGGGGTTTGCCGGGCTTGCGAGCAAAACGCCCTTCACGCGGACGCCGCTTTTCTTCTGGGCTGCCTCGATGCTTTGGGGTGTCAGCGTGAAATGCGTTTCGGCGGTGACGGGCACCTCGATGACCCGCAGGCCGAGCGCGCCGAGGATGTTGCGGTATGCGGGATAGCCGGGCCGGGCGATCGCCACCGCATCGCCGGCATCGAAGAGCGACAGGAATGCGAGGTTGAAGCCGGCGGACGAGCCTGTCGTGATCGCGATGCGTGCGGGATCGATGTCCAGGCCGTGGCGCTCGCGGTAATCCGCTGCAAGCGCTTGCTTCAGGCTCACAGTCCCTAGCGCATCGGTGTAGCCGATCCTGCCGTCATCGAGGGCTGCCTTCGCCGCATCAAGTGCGGCGCGCGGCGCCGGATGGGAGGGCTGACCGACGGCCATTGAGATTACCGGCCGGCCACTTGCGCGCCGCCGCGTCGCTTCCGCCAAAACATCCATTGCGTGAAACGGCTCGACTGCACTGCGCTTGGAAATGGAAAACAATTACTCTGCTCTTTCGACTTCGATTTGCGGCCAGACAAATGCCGCATTAGTGAGATCTTCACAATCCCGCGACCAGATAACGAACACGAGAATTCCTGTTTCTTTACGACGGAATGCGCCGTATTTTTGTTGCTTCGCATTGCGTTCCGATCATGGGACTGTGGTACCCGAAGCATTGAACGACCAAAATCACCTGCAAAGACGAGGATATCATGGCCATTCTCCCGAAAATCTTCACGGCGCTCGCGCTGACCGCCTCCGTAGTCTCCGCTCAGCCGGCCGCTGCGCTCGATGATGCGCAGAAGAAGGAGTTCGGCGAGTTCATCAAGCAGTACCTCATCGAAAACCCGGAGATCATGCTCGACGTGCAGGATGCCCTGCAGAAGAAGCAGGAGACCGCGCGCCTGGTGAAGGCCAATGCGACGATCTCGGAAAACAAGGCGACAATCTTCGATTCCAAATACGACATGACGATCGGCAACCCGAAGGGCGACGTCACGATCGTCGAGTTCTTCGACTATAATTGCGGTTACTGCCGCCATGCGCTGACCGACATGCAGACCATGCTGAAGAAGGACCCGAACGTCCGCTTCGTGCTCAAGGAATTCCCGATCCTTGGACCTGAATCGGTTGCCGCCCACAAGGTGTCAGACGCCTTCCGCAAGATCGCTCCGGAGAAGTACAGCAAGTTCCACGTCGCCCTTCTCGGCAGCGACGGGCGCGCCGACGAGGCGAGCGCCATCGAAGCGGCTCAGTCTCTCGGTGTCAGCGAAAAGCAGATCCGGGCGGAGATGGCCAAGAGCCCGAGCGACGCTTCCGTGCAGGAAACCTACTCACTGGCGCAGAACCTCGGCATAACGGGCACGCCGTCCTATGTGATCGGCAACGAGCTGGTGCAGGGCGCGGTCGGCTACGACGACCTCGAGACCAAGGTCAAGAACATGCGGACATGCGGCAAGACCAGCTGCTGAACCGGCCCCCATCAAATTGCCAGAATCCAGGTGCTTCAGCCATGTGGACAATGTGGCGCGATTCCTGATGCCTTGTCCAAAGGGCTTTCATTAAGCCTTTGGTGAGTCTATAGGTTGCCCTCGCACATTTGACGGAACACTCGATGACGCAAACCATTTTCGTCCTGAACGGGCCAAACCTGAACATGCTCGGCAAAAGAGAGCCAGGCATTTACGGCGGCAAGACGCTTCAGGACATCGAGGCGGACTGCAAGTCGGCCGGGCGAGAGCTTGGCGTCGATGTCGATTTCCGTCAAAGCAACCATGAAGGTCAGCTCGTCGACTGGCTGCATGAAGCCGGCGACAAGGCCATTGGCGTTGCGATCAACGCCGGCGCCTACACGCACACCTCGGTTGCGCTACATGATGCGATCCGCGCCATTTCCATTCCCGTTGTAGAGCTCCATATCTCCAACGTGCATGCGCGGGAAGAATTTCGCCACAAGTCGATGATCGCGCCCGCTGCAAAGGGTGTCATCGCCGGCTTCGGACCATATAGCTACATTCTGGCGCTCCATGCGCTAAAGAACGTCACCGCATAAAAAGACAGGGCAAAACTCATGGCTGAAAAAAAGAACGGTATCGACCAGGCACTGATCCGCGATCTCGCGAACATCCTCAACGACACGGATCTGACCGAGATTGAAGTCGAGCAGGACGATCTGCGCATCCGCGTTTCGCGCGCCGGCAACACGCAGTACATCCAGGCGCCGATGGCTGCCCCTGCTTACGCCGCCGCTCCGGCAGCGATTGCAGCTCCGGCCGCAGCAGCGCCTGCCGCTTCCGCCGCACCGGCTCGCAACCCGGCCAACACGGTTTCCGCACCGATGGTCGGCACCGCCTATATGGCACCGGCTCCGGGCGCGCGCGCATTCATCGAAGTTGGCGCGACGGTCAAGGAAGGCCAGACGCTGCTCATCATCGAAGCGATGAAGACGATGAACCAGATTCCTGCCCCGAAGTCGGGCAAGGTCGTTGAAATTCTTGTCGAGGACGGCAGCCCCGTCGAATACGGCCAAGCTCTCGTGGTCGTCGAATAAGGCGAACGTCATGGTCTCGAAAATCCTCATCGCCAACCGCGGGGAAATTGCCCTTCGCGTGCTTCGTGCCTGCAAGGAGCTCGGTATTCCCTGCGTCGTCGTTCACTCGACCGCCGATGCCGACGCCATGCACGTGCGCCTGGCCGACGAAAGCGTCTGCATCGGCCCGCCGCCGTCGCGCGACAGCTATCTGAACATTCATCAGATCGTTGCTGCCTGCGAGATCACCGGCGCCGACGCCGTACACCCAGGCTACGGCTTCCTGTCGGAGAACGCCAAGTTCGCCGAGATCCTCGAAGCGCACGGCATCACCTTCATCGGCCCGACCGCGGAACACATCCGCATCATGGGCGACAAGATCACCGCCAAGACGACGGCGCAGGAACTCGGCATCCCCGTCGTTCCGGGCTCCGACGGCGAAGTGAAGACCGAGGAAGAGGCCATCAAGACGGCCGCCGAAATCGGTTATCCAGTGCTGATCAAGGCAACCGCCGGTGGCGGCGGACGCGGCATGAAGGTCGCCAAGAGCGCTGACGACGTGATCGAGGCCTGGTCGACGGCCCGTACCGAAGCGGCTGCCGCTTTCGGCAACGAAGCCGTCTACATGGAAAAGTACCTCGGCAAGCCGCGGCACATCGAAATCCAGGTGTTCGGTGACGGCGAAGGCAATGCCATCCATCTCGGTGAACGCGACTGCTCGCTGCAGCGCCGCCACCAGAAGGTCTGGGAAGAAGCCAACTCGCCTGCCCTCAACGTCGAACAGCGCATGAAGATCGGCCAGGTCTGCGCCGACGCCATGAAGAAGCTGAAGTACCGCGGCGCCGGCACGATCGAGTTCCTCTACGAAAACGGCGAGTTCTATTTCATCGAAATGAACACCCGTCTTCAGGTCGAGCATCCGATCACCGAAGCGATCACCGGCATCGACCTCGTGCACGAGCAGATCCGCGTCGCCTCCGGCGGCGGCCTGTCCGTCACCCAGGATGAGATCCACTTCCATGGCCATGCCATCGAATGCCGCATCAACGCCGAGGACGCGCGCACCTTCGTGCCGTCGCCCGGCACGATCACGCATTTCCATGCACCTGGCGGTTTGGGCGTACGTATCGATTCGGGTGTCTATCAGGGCTACAAGATCCCGCCCTATTACGACAGCCTGATCGGCAAGCTGATCGTCCACGGCCGGACGCGCGTCGAGTGCATGATGCGCCTGCGTCGCGCGCTTGACGAGTTCGTGGTCGACGGCATCAAGACGACGCTGCCGCTCTTCCAGGATCTGGTCGACAATCAGGACATCGCCAACGGCGATTACGACATCCACTGGCTGGAAAACTATCTGGCCAGCAAGCCGGCTTAACCGCAATGGCAGGGTCGCGCAGGAAATCTCCAGGCATCACACCGGAAATTCTCCTGCGCGCCTATTCCATCGGCCTCTTCCCGATGGCCGAATCGGCTGACGACCCCGAGATCTTCTGGGTCGAGCCCGATCTTCGCGGCGTTCTGCCGCTCAATGATTTCCACGTTTCCAAAAGCCTCGCCAAGACCATCCGGCGCAAACCGTTCGAGATCCGCTTCGACCATGACTTCGAGGGTGTGATCGCGGCCTGCGCGGAGGAGACGTCGGGGCGCCCAAGCACCTGGATCAACCAGACGATCAGGTCGCTCTACGCATCGCTCTTTCGCATGGGACACGCCCATACCGTCGAGGCGTGGGATGGCGACCAGCTGGTGGGCGGGCTTTACGGCGTGTCTCTGGGTGCCGCCTTCTTCGGCGAGAGCATGTTCTCGCGGCGCACGGACGCCTCGAAGATCTGCCTCGTGCATCTGGTGGAGCGGCTGAAGGAGAAGGGTTTCGTGTTGCTCGACACCCAGTTCACCACCGAGCACCTGAAAACCTTCGGTGCCATCGACGTTCCGAAGGACGAGTACGAGCACATGCTCGCCACGGCGATGGCTTCGCCGCATCTGTCTTTTGCACAATAAAATACACGTTCACGTTGACGTTACTCCCAAGTCGCCTATTGTCGCGCCTTTGACGGGAGTATTGTTCATGAAGTTGAAAATTGCCGCACTGACGTCCCTCTTCGTTCTGGCAGCAACGCTGGCTCAGGCGAAGCCATATCAGGAGATGTTTCCGGGTGCGGATCGTTTCGGAGATGCCGACAAGGCTATCCTGGAAAAGATCGACTTTCAGCAAGGCGCGATCAAGATTCCCGGCGCGAACGCCACCCTCGATATTCCCGAGCAATTTTACTATCTCAGCCCGGCCGACGCACGCCGCGTGATCGTCGACATCTGGGGCAATCCGCCACAAGCGGGCGAAGGAACGATGGGGATGGTCTTCCCCGCTAAATACGCTCCTGTTGAGGGCGGATCATGGGGCTCTGTCGTCGAATACAGTGCTGACGGCTACGTCTCCGACGTGGATGCCGCATCCACCGACTACGACGAACTGCTCCAGAACATCAAGGACTCGATCGCGGAAACCAATCCGGAACGCGAGAAGCAGGGTTTCGAGAAGATCACGCTCGTCGGCTGGGCGTCGCCGCCGCACTATGACCAATCCGCGCATGCGCTGCACTGGGCGCGCGATCTCATCTTCGGCAACGACATGAGCCAAGCGCACACGCTGAACTATTCCGTGCGCGTCTTTGGGCGCGAAGGCGTCTTCATGTTCAATTTCGTGGCGGGAATGGACCAACTGAAGGAAATTCAGTCCGCCGTCCCCGACGTCCTGACCATGGTCAGGTTCGACAGCGGCAAGACCTACAAGGACTATGAAAGCGGAGACAAGCTGGCGGCCTACGGCATGGCAGGCATGATCGCGGCCGGAGCCGGCGCGAAGGTCGCGGCCAAAGTCGGACTGCTCGCAATGGCGGCCGTTTTCTTCAAGAAGGCCGGCGTGCTTGTTCTTGTTGCGGGAGCAGCGCTATTGCGGGCCCTAAAGGGACTGTTCTCCCGCAAGAAACCCTCGGCGTAATCGCAGAGGGTTAGTTCGTCTTGGCGTCGGGCGCAGGCACGTCCGACGTCGCCTTGCAGTCCTTCAGCCAGACGTCATAGATTGGGTGCTCGACGGCATTGAGGCCGGGGCTGTCGGCGAACATCCAGCCGGTGAAGATGCGGCGGATCTTGCGGTCCAGCGTGATCTCGTCGACTTCGACGAAACCGTCGATCTTCTGCACTTCGCTCTGGTCGCGCGAATAACAGGCCTTCGGCGTCACCTGCAGGGCGCCGAACTGGACCGTTTCGTTCACATACACGTCGAAGGTGGTGATGCGGCCGGTAATCTTGTCGAGGCCGGAAAAGACGGCGACAGGATTGTCGATGCGGGCGGCGAGAACCGTCTGCGGCAGGAAGGACAAGCCAAGCGCCAGGGCGATGCCGGCGGCACGCAGGACGGGGTTCCGCGTGAGAAGCTTCATATCTTTCCGTCTCCACCGCATTTCAAAAATAGAAGGCCGCAGTGTCTGCGGCCGTTCTGCGGGTATAGGTCAATTGTGGCCAAAAACCGGGCCGGACTGGCTGCTATATCAGCTGCCGGGCGTCCATGCGTCGTAGTCGCCGGTGACGCGCGGACGTTCGCCGGCAACGGCGAGCGAGCCCGGCGGACGGTAAGCCTGCGGCGAACCGGTCGGGTTGGCGCGGTGTCCCTTCTGCCATTCCTTGGCGACATAGGTCTCCTTGGACGGCGGTACGTCGGTGCGGTAGTGCATCCAGCCGTGCCAGCCCGGCGGGATCGCCGAAGCGTCCGCGTAGCCCTTGTAGATCACCCAACGGCGCGGAAGGCCGAAGGAGGTGGTGCCGCCTTCATAGTAGACGTTGCCCAATTCATCTTCGCCGACGCGCTTGCCGAAACGCCAGGTCGCGAAGCGGGTGCCGATCGTCTGACCGTTCCACCAGGTGAAGATTTGCAGGAGGAGAGTTTTCATGTCTTTTCCTTGTGCCTGCCTTGGGAGCAAGCGGGACCAGAATTCGATCCTTCGCTTATGCCGCCAGCGGCGCCTGTTGTCCAGTGATTCCGAAGGCAAAAGGGTTCATTTCAGCGCCATCTTGAAGCCGAGATGCGAGGGCTCGAAACCGAGCCGCTCATAGAAGCGATGGGCATCCTTGGGCTTGGCGTTGGAGATGAGCTGCACGCGCGGCAGACCACGCGCCCTCGCCTTTTCGATGCAGAATTCGATCATCCGGGCGCCGATGCCCTGGCCGCGCATGTCACTGCGCGTCTGTACGGCCTCGATGATCATGAAGGACGTTCCACGCCCGGTCAGCGTCGTGGTGATCGCGGTCTGGAAGGTGCCGACGACTTCGCTGGCCAGTTCGGCGACGAAGAGCGTCTGGTCGGGAGAGGCCGCGATGGTCTCGAAGGCGCGCTCGTAATCCGGCAACGCGTCTTCGGATTGGGTGTCGCCGTGCCCGCCGATATCATCGTCGGCGAACATGGCGATCAATGCCTTCAGATCGTCCAGGCGGGCTTCGCGAATGATGATCTCTTTGGCCATGGGATACGCTTCAATAGCTGGCGAGCGGTTTTTCGAGGATCAGCGCCGGTACTCCGGATTGGCCGGGGCCATTGTTTTCGCTCTGACCGACATCGGCGAAACCGAGCCGGTGGTAGAAGCTGATCGCCGCCTCGTTGCGCGGTTCTACCTCAAGCCGCATGATCTCGGCTGCTGGAAAGCATGTTTCGAGCTCGGCGAAGATATCGCGGCCGATACCCTCGCGCTGCAGCGAGGGGCGCACGTAGAGCAGATGCAGCATGACCGTCTTGGTCATCTCGCCGGACATCGCAGCATAGCCAACGCCGCCGATTTCCTTGCCGTCATCGGCCACCAGGAATTCGGCGTTCTTGTTTGCCATGCGCGTTTTCAACGCCGCGGGCGAGAAGAGCGTCGCGACCAGCTCATCAACCTTCGGCGCGCCAAGCAGCGTGTCGTAGGTCGCATGGAAGGTTTCGACCAGGAGAGCGCGAACCTTGTCGAGATCGCGCTCGCTGGCGGTGCGGACGAAGTAGACCATTTTGTTCCTTCCGGCATCGGCTATCCGAAAACCGCTTCACACTTTTCGGCGATGCCGGATGACCTATTCCTCGACGATGCCGAGCTTGGCCTTGACCAGAGCCTGGACGGCCTGCGGGTTGGCCTTGCCGCCGGTCGACTTCATCACCTGGCCGACGAACCAGCCGGCGAGAGCGGGCTTGGCCTGAACCTTGGCGACCTGATCCGGGTTGGCGGCGATGATCTCGTCCACGGCCTTTTCGATGGCACCGGTGTCGGTGACCTGCTTCATGCCGCGGCTTTCGACGATCTCGGCCGGGTCGCCGCCTTCGCTCAGAACGATTTCGAAGACGTCCTTGGCGATCTTGCCGGAGATGGTCTCGGCCTTGATGAGGTCGATGATCGAACCGAGCTGAGCGGCAGAAACCGGAGTCGATTCAATATCCTTGCCGAGTTTGTTCAAGGCGCCCAAGAGGTCGTTGATGACCCAGTTGGCCGCCATCTTGCCATCGCGACCTTCGGCAACGGCCTCGAAATAATCGGCGATCGCTTTCTCCGACACGAGCACGGAGGCGTCGTAGATCGACAGACCGAGTTCGCGCACGAAGCGCTCCTTCTTGTCGTCAGGCAGCTCGGGCAGATCGGCTGCGAGTGCCGTGACATAGGCGTCATCGAATTCGAGCGGCAGCAGGTCGGGATCCGGGAAGTAGCGATAATCGTGCGCGTCTTCCTTGGAGCGCATCGAGCGCGTCTCGCCCTTGCCGGCGTCGAACAGGCGGGTTTCCTGGTCGATCACGCCGCCGTCCTCGAGGATGGCGATCTGGCGGCGGGCTTCGTATTCGATCGCCTGGCCGATGAAGCGGATGGAGTTGACGTTCTTGATCTCGCAACGGGTGCCGAAGCCTTCGCCCGGGCGGCGCACGGAGACGTTGACGTCGGCGCGCATGGAGCCTTCGTCCATATTGCCATCGCAGGTGCCAAGGTAGCGCACGATCGAACGCAGCTTGGTCATGTAGGCCTTGGCCTCATCCGACGAGCGCATGTCCGGCTTGGAGACGATTTCCATCAGGGCGACGCCCGAACGGTTGAGGTCGACATAGGACATGGTGGCGTGCTGGTCGTGCAGCGACTTGCCGGCGTCCTGTTCCAGGTGCAGGCGCTCGATGCCGATCTCGATATCCTCGAACTGGCCCTGACGATCCGGGCCGAGCGAGATCACGATCTGGCCCTCGCCGACGATCGGATCCTTGAACTGCGAGATCTGATAGCCCTGCGGCAGGTCGGGATAGAAGTAGTTCTTCCGGTCGAAAATCGAACGCTTGTTGATCTGCGCCTTCAAGCCGAGACCGGTGCGAACCGCCTGTGCGACGCATTCCTCGTTGATCACAGGCAGCATGCCGGGCATGGCGGCATCGACCAACGAGACGTTGGAATTCTGCGGCTTGCCGAACTCGGTCGACGCGCCGGAGAACAGCTTCGAATTGGACAGCACCTGCGCATGGACTTCCATGCCGATGATGACTTCCCAATCGCCGGTGGCGCCGGGAATGAAGCGTTTCGGATCAGGCGTGCGAACGTCGACAAGGGTCATGGAAATGCTCTTTTGAGGCTATCTTATTCAACTGGTGAGGTAACGGAAATGGCTTGCCGGTGCAAGGCTTTCGGCATGGTCCCGGGCATTGCGACCCGGACAGCCGGCATTTTTCGGTTGTTAACGGGCCGCCGCTAAACTTCACCAATGCTTCTCACCGACATCGCCAAAATCATCGGACTGTTCACAGCCTGGAACGGGCTGGTGTTTACAATCTACTTCGTCGACAAGCAGGCCGCGCGCTATGGCCAGTGGCGCATCAGCGAAAAGACCCTCCTGACGCTTGCCTTCCTCGCCGGCAGCCCCGGTGCGGTGAGCGCCCAGCAGCTGCTGCGCCACAAGACGCGCAAGGAGCCGTTTCGCTCGGAGCTGATGGCGATCTGCGGCTTTCACGTGCTTGCAGTGGTCGCGCTCATCTCCGGCATCACAGCCAAGATGCTTGGACTGATCTAGAAAGCGCCGTAAGGCCCCTCGCCCTGCGACGACACCGGTTTCGATAGCCCCACCGAGGGGACGTCCCTGTCGAGCTTGGGATTGTAGGCGACCGACAACCAGTGAATGGCGTAGCCGTTCTTCTTGAAGAAGGTGATCGCCTCGTTGTTCTCGGCGTGCGTCTGCATCATCACGCTGTCGAGCCCCTGCTCCGCCACTTCCTTCTCGATCGACTGCAGCAGAGCCGAGCCAAGGCCATGACCGGTGAAAGACGGATCGATCCAGAAGTCGGAGATCGTTTCGTCGAGATTTTCGCGCGCCGCCCATCCGGCCGTGTGGCCGTTCCATTCGATGACGGTGATGGTCAGCCAGCGAGTCTCGGCGAAATTCATGAAGGCGCTGCGGGCAGCCGACGCCATCGCATCCGCCTCGCCGATCGGCGCCATGGCCTTCTGCCAGGCGCGCAGGCCGATCTCGCTCAGGGCCTCGGCCTCTCCCTCATGTGCATTGCGAATCGTGATCAATCAAAACCTCCGAAACACCGAGGAAATTAAACCACCGAATCGAGCCATATCAAAGCCTTCCGTAATGTCAGGCGAAGTTTATCCCGCATTGCGAAAGAGGGAGCTCGCTTGGCGCCGACCTTGACGCCGACGGGGCCGAAGCCTATCAAACCCTCATGTTGAGCTCGCAATCAGAGACCCGGTAAAGGCCCTGCCCGCAAGTTTTCTTGCGCGCATGGGCCCGACGAGAACGAAGCCCTGACGTCCCATCCGGACGCCAGATCGTTTTTGTGCGCCTTAAACGGCGCGGGACCGGATCAACATCTCCATGGATATTTCACGCGCGGAACAGCGCATCCTGCACTTGCTGGCCCAAGGCGGCCGCATCGAAATCGAACGCGACGACAAAAAGAAGATCGAGGCCGTCAACTGCCTTACCCGCGACGGCTGGCTCTACCCCGGCTTCGACCTCGAGCTCTTTCGAAAGCTCAAACGGCTGAAGGCGATCAGGTCGCAGACCGGACAGCCATACCGGATCACCGAACGAGGGCTGCGGCTGGTGCGCTCGCAGCTGGATAACCGATGACAGGGAAACGGCGCCGCTCGGGTGGCGCCGTTTTCACTTGGCCAGCAACGCCGCACGCATGGCGGCCCACTCTTCGCCAAACGAACCAGTCGCAACCGGCTTGCCAGCCAATCGATACCAATAACCGGCATTCCACTCATCGCCTTCGATGCGGTGGCAGAGCGCGTGACCCCAATTGAAAGGCTGTTCGCCTTCGTGGGCCTGGCAGATGTCATGCACGGCCTTCCATTCGGCTCCCATCACGAAATCCGCGGCAGCCAGGCGGTCGAAAGCCTCGATGAGCGCTGCAATCTGCGATGCCATAGACCGTCTCCTGTCCTTGGGTGTTAAGGCAGCGCCTTCTCCATATGCACCTTTTCGAGATCGATCCCCATACTCTTGGAAAACTCGATCCCGCGCCAGACGATAGCAAAACCACAGCGTTCATACAGCCGGATCGCGCCGGTGTTGCTGGCATGGGTACCGATGCGGGCCAATGGATAGCCGTCTGCCGAGATGAGGTTGAGGATGTGGAGGACCAGCGCTCGGCCAATGCCCCTGCTCTGATGACCCGGATGCACCCAAAGGTCCGACACGTAATCGCGCGCGCCATCCCGCGCCGTCCAGCCGGCGACTACGCCATCGAGTTCGGCAACGTGCACGTCACCGGATGTGCTCTCTGCGAAGATCGAAAATTCGTGCCGGACGCGTTCGGCAATCTCAGGGGCGAGATCATGGCCCTTGAAGGCGTCGCTGGATTTCCAGGCCGCAAAACCGACTTCGCCGACCAGCATGTGGTCGGCGATCGTCATGTCTCTGACGTTCAGTCCGCTTACCACCACTTGGCGGGGGTGAAGCGGCCGGCGGCCTGTTCGATGACGTGGGCCGTCTTGAAGAGGGTTTCTTCCTCGAACGGCTTGCCGATCAGTTGCAGGCCGAGCGGCAGGCCCTTGTGGTCGAGGCCGGCGGGAACCGCGATGCCGGGAAGGCCGGCCATGTTTACGGTGACGGTGAAGATGTCATTGAGGTACATCTTGACCGGATCGGATGCCAGGTCCTCGTCGGCGATGCCGAAGGCGGACGACGGGGTAGCGGGCGTCAGGATGGCGTCGACGCCGGCGTGGAAGGCAAGGTCGAAGTCGCGCTTGATCAGCGTGCGGACCTTCTGCGCCTGGATGTAATAGGCGTCGTAGTAACCGGCCGAGAGAACATAGGTGCCGATCATGATGCGGCGCTTGACTTCCTTGCCGAAGCCGGCGGCGCGGGTCTTCTCGTACATGTCGGCAATGTCCTTGCCGTCGAGGCGCAGGCCGTAGCGCACGCCGTCGTAGCGGGCGAGGTTCGAGGAAGCCTCGGCAGGCGCCACGATGTAATAGGCCGGCAGCGCGTACTTGGTGTGCGGCAGCGAGATGTTGACGATCTCGGCGCCGGCATCCTTCAGCCAGGCGATGCCCTGCTGCCAGAGCGTTTCGATTTCTTCCGGCATGCCGGCGACGCGGTATTCGTTCGGAATGCCGATCTTCATGCCCTTCAGCGACTGGCCGAGCACGGCTTCGTAATCGGGAACAGGCAGATCGACCGAGGTCGTGTCCTTGGCATCGACCGAGGCCATCGACTTCAACAAGATGGCGGCGTCGCGGACGTCGCGGGCGATCGGGCCGGCCTGGTCGAGCGACGAGGCGAAGGCAACCGTGCCCCAGCGCGAGCAGCGACCATAGGTCGGCTTGATGCCGACGGTGCCCGTGAAGGCGGCGGGCTGGCGGATCGAGCCGCCGGTGTCGGTTGCGGTGGCGCCGGCGCAAAGATGGGCTGCAACGGCTGCGGCCGAGCCGCCCGAGGAACCACCGGGAACCAGCTGCTGGTTCGAGCCTGCGGCGCGCCAGGGGTTGATGACCGCGCCGTAATGCGAGGTCTCGTTGGAGGAGCCCATGGCGAACTCGTCCATGTTCAGCTTGCCGAGCATGACGGCGCCGTCGTCCCACAGGTTCTGCGTGACGGTCGATTCGTAATGCGGCTTGAAGCCGTCGAGGATGTGGCTGCAGGCCTGGGTGTGGATGCCTTCGGTGGCGAAGAGATCCTTGATGCCGAGCGGAATGCCTTCGAGCTCGCCACCCTTGCCGCTGGCAAGACGGGCGTCGGAGGCTTCGGCCATCTGCAGGGCCTTTTCAGGCGTCACCTTGATATAGGCGTTGAGCTTGTCGTTGGCCGCCTCGATCGCCGAGATATAGGCTTCGGTGAGTTCGGTTGCTTTGATTTCCTTGGCGCGCAGCTTGGTGCGGGCTTCGGCGATGGTCAGGCTGGTGAGTTCGCTCATGATGGTTCGCTTCAAATCTTGAATGGCAACGAGGTCGGAAAGCGGCGCAAGGCCTTATTCGACGACTTTGGGCACCAGGAAGAAATTCTGATCGGTAACGGGCGCGTTGGAAACGATATCGGCGGCCTTGTTGCCGTCGGTGACGTCGTCGGTGCGCTTCTTCATCAGCATCGGCGTGACCGAGGTCATCGCCTCGACGCCTTCGACATTGACTTCGGAGAGCTGCTCGACGAAGCCCAGGATCCCATTCAACTCGCCGACCATGCGGTTTGCCTCATCTTCGGAGACGGCAATACGGGCAAGGCGCGCAACGCGCTTAACGGTGGCTAGGTCGACGGACATCATATTCTCCGGATGGGATTTTCCCACACGCTATAAAGGCCATGCCCGCTGTGTGCAACGGGCATGGCCTTTCGTTCATTCAGATTTCCGCCCTTTCAACTGAGGGCGAAGTGCGATTGCGTCAGAGAACGACGCTCTCGCTCGGCTTGATCGCCTTCACCTCGGTCTTTGCGCCATCCATGCCGGCGACGAACTTTTCAGGCGTCTGGTCGATGATCGGGAAAGTGCCGTAGTGGCAGGGGATGGCGGTCTTGAAGTTGAAGTAGCGCTGGCAGGCGAGTGCGGCAACGGCACCGCCCATGGTGAAGCGGTCGCCGACCGGGACGAGGCCGATATCGGGCTGGTGCAGCTCGTTGATCAGCGCCATGTCGGAGAAGATGTCGGTGTCGCCCATGGCGAAGATCGAGGCTTCGTCGTCGAAGTGCAGCATCAGGCCATTGGCGCTGCCGAGCGCGTGGGAAACACCGTCCTCGGTGATCTGGGCGGAGGAGTGCAGCGCGTTGGTGAAGGTGGCGGAGAAGCCGCCGAGCGGAACCGTGCCGCCGGTGTTGCCCATCTCGATCTTCGAAATCCCCTTGGTGCCGAGCCAGGAGGCGAGATCGGCGTTGGCGAGGACGACAGCGCCGGTTTCCTTGGCGATGGCGACGGTGTCGCCGACGTGGTCGCCGTGGCCGTGGGTCAACAGGATGTGGGTGACGCCAGCGGTCACGTCCTTGATGTCCTGGCCGGCGAAGGAGCCGTTATGCGTCAGGAACGGGTCGAGAAGGATGGTTGCCTTCGCGGTCTCGATGCGAAAGGCTGAATGGCCTAGCCAAGTGATCTTCATGAAATCTGTCCTTTTATTAAGTGATGCAAAAGCCTGTGTCGATGGGTATGGAGATAACCGATACCGCCGCAAAGAAAAGCGGTCGAGGCTTCAATTTCTTTTGACGGGATGAAACGACGATGACGGTGCTGACGATCGAGGAACTGGCGGCCGCACTTCAGCCGGGACAGGCAATTGCCGGTCTCGACCTCGGCACCAAGACGATCGGGCTTTCGATGTCGGATCTCGGCCGGCGATTCTCGACACCCCGTCCAGTCATCAAGCGTGAGAAATTCACCATCGACGCCGAGGTGCTTCTGAGCTTCGCCCAGAAGGAAAAAGTCGCGGCCTTCGTCATCGGCCTGCCGATGAATATGGACGGATCGGCGGGACCGCGCGTCCAGGCCACGCGCGCCTTCGTGCGCAACATGGAGCAGAAGACGGCCCTGCCCTTCGTCTACTGGGATGAGCGGCTGTCGACGGTTGCCGCCGAGCGGGCGCTGCTGGAGATGGATGTGTCACGCGCCAAGCGTGCCGAACGTATCGATTCGGCGGCCGCGAGCTTCATTCTTCAGGGCGCTCTGGACAGGCTGTCCTTGCTTGGAAGGGCAGCGCTCGAAGAACCGGACGCCTGACGTCCCCGCCACCAGGCGGCAATCTTCTTGCGCCTGCGGAAGGCCATGATGGCGAACACCACGAGGCTATCGACAACGACGGCGCGGGCGACCAGCGGCGGGATGGTTTCGGCCGGAATGCCGAGAATATTGGCATAGACCTGGAAGGTCAGGTCATGGGCCTGGCGCGTGAGCATGAAGATGCCGAAGCTCATGTCGTAGTAGGATAGCCAGTACCAGCCCGCCAGAAACACGATCGGACCGGCCCAGAAGATCAGGAACCACTTCATGCGGTCGCCCCTCTTTGTCGCTTTGCGAATGGCAGATCAAGCGAGACCAGCCATGTCGATAATGCCATCAAACCCAGCACCAGGGCCGGCACCGCGATATCGAGCGCGAGCACGGCAAAGAACATCATCGCGGCAACGAGGAACATGATTCTCGCGATTTTGGTTCGCATGGTTCCAGACAACTCAAACTTTGAAACTGCCTGGTAACCTGACTTCTTAAACACTGCGGCGCAACGTAAACCATTTGTTAAGGTTAACGGCGAAGCGGGAGGCTGTGGGAAAGTTTAGGCCCATTCAGCCGTAAACGCCGCGAACGATGCGTTTCAGTGCCGCTTCTGCCTTCTCCCAGTCCTTCGATGCCTTCAGCGCCAGACCGGCGCACTGCCCGCCGGCTGATGCCGAAAGGACGATATGCTGGATGGCGGCGATGAGAATCGCGTTGACGGCGACGGCGTCGACGCCCTTGGGTGGCGTCAGCGAGCCGCGCATGCGCTCCAGCCAAGTGGCCAGCGCCTTGGAGCGCGCTTCCGAGAGGCGGCGGACCTGCTCGGTGTTTTCAGAGACCTCCCAGGCGACGATGCGGCGCATCAGCGGGTCGTCGCGCAGCGCCTGCAGGAAGAGCAGCGACAGGCGTTCCATCAGGTCGCCATAGGTCAGCAGGAACATGCCGCCGGTATCTTCAGGAATGCGGTCCTTCACCCAAGTGCCGAGATCGGCGCCGATCGCGTCGACCAGCCCGTTGAGGCCGCCGTAGTAGCGATAGATCAGCTGCTTGTCGCAGCCGGCCTTGCGGGCCACGGCGTTGATGCCGAAGTTCTGGAACCCCTCTTCCGCAAGCAGCGCCTTGGCGGCGTTGAGGATCGCCTTTTCTGTCGCGCCACGGTCACGCACACGCTTTTCCGGTTCGGCCTGCGGTGCGCTGGCGATGGGGGTCAAAGGCATGGGGTCATTCAGCATCAGGGACTCGGATTTCAGGTGTCACTCATCGGTGAGTAACAACACCGCTCCGAACCGGCAACGGCGAACCCCTTGAAAGATTGTGGATTGTTTTCAGGCCATGCGAGGCCCGGCAGCGCAATGTCGCCGATCGGCGACATTGATCAGAGCGTCTGACCGAACCAGACGGTGCGCTCGGACGGTTCGACGAGCGACGGACCGAGGCGCGTAAAGCCGCGGGAGCCCCAGAAGCCGATACCGGCGGCATTCGTTGCGCTGGCGCCGAGATGCACGGATTTCACGCCGGCGTCTCTCGCCTGCGAGAGCCACAGGTCGAGCAGCTTCGTTCCCATCCCCTGCCCGCGCAGACGCGACAGCAGGTTCATATGGATATGCGCCGGGAACGCGTCGATGATCGCCGATGGCGTCGACGAAGGATGGTGGATGGCGGCGATGCGTTTCTCGTCGGCGTTCCAGAGTTCGGGATCGCTTTGCGGGCCCGGGTAGGCGCTGCGCAGCGCCGGCCACCAGTCGCGCTCAAGCTGGGCCTGGAACGCACGGGTGTCGTAGACGCCGACGATGTAGCCCGCCACGCCTTCCTCATCCTCGACCACGAAGGCCGTTTCAGGGCTGAGCGTCACGTAAGGCGCGGAATAGATGTGGCCGATGAGCTTACCGTCACCATGCAGTGACGTTGCGTCCTGGCCGGCGTCGCCCGTGACCAGCGAGATGTTGTAGATCTGATCGAGATCGTCGAGTCGGGCTTGGCGCAGCGTTGTCGTCATCAGGATGCCGGCGGATAGAGGAGATCGACGATGTAGCTGGCGTCGAAGCGGCTATCGAGCATGCCGTAGGTGGAGCGCCAGCCGCCGGCGAGACGGGTTTCGATGAAGGCATCGGCGATGCGCCCTGCCCCCAGGCGATAGAGTTCGGCAGCACCGGCCGCGAGCGCCAGCTGCTCGACGAGCAGGCGGGCAGCGCCCTCGTCGCGTTCGCAAAGCGCCATGGCGGCGCGCAGCACGTCGATGGTCTTCTTGCCGGCCGGGCCGAGATCCCTCGCAAGGCCTGCGAAGACGGTCTCGAAGAGATCCTTGCCACGGTTCAGGATACGCAGCACGTCGAGCGCCATGACGTTGCCCGAGCCTTCCCAGATCGCATTGACAGGCGCTTCGCGGTAATGGCGGGCGATCGGGCGCTCCTCGATGTAGCCGCTGCCGCCGATGCACTCCATCGCTTCATAAATGAGCGCAGGCGCGATCTTGCAGCACCAGTATTTGGCAACCGGGGTCATGACGCGGGCATAGGCGGCCTCCTCGGCGCTGCCGCGCGCGCGGTCGAAGGCGTCGGCGAGACGGAAGGAGAGTGCTGTCGCGGCGGCGACGTCGAGCGCCATGTCCGCAAGCACGCGGGTCATGATCGGCTGGCTGACTAGCATCTTGCCGAAGACGCTGCGGCCACGGGTGTGATGCACGGCTTCCGCCAGCGAGGCGCGCATGATGCCAGAGGATGCCAGCGCGCAATCGAGGCGCGTCAGCGTGACCATGTCGAGGATGGTGCGAACACCGGCATCCGGACCGCCGAGCAGGAAGCCGAAGGTATCGCTGAACTCGACCTCGGACGAGGCGTTCGAGCGGTTGCCGACCTTGTCCTTCAGGCGCTGGAACTGCAGGCCGTTGGCCGATCCGTCCTCGAGCAGACGCGGCACCAGGAAGCAGCCCATGCCCTCCTTGGTCTGCGCCAGCATGATGAAGGCGTCGCTCATCGGCGCCGACATGAACCACTTGTGGCCCGACAGGCGGTAGATGCCCTCGCTGACCTTTTCGGCAGACGTCGTGTTCGAGCGGACATCAGTACCGCCCTGCTTTTCGGTCATGCCCATGCCGATGGTGACGGCGGACTTCTGCATGGCCGGCTTGTTCGCCGAATCGTATTTGCGCGACAGGATTCTCGGCGCCCAGTCCTTCTGGACGGCGGGCGACGCGGAGAGAGCGGCAACGGACGCGCTCGTCATGGTGATCGGGCAGAGATGGCCGGTCTCGAGCTGCGAGGAGAGATAGAAGCGAGCTGCGCGGATCTTGTGCGCCTGGTCCTTCGCCTCGGCATCGGCCTGCGGGTCCCAGACGGACGAATGAAGACCAACGGACATGGAGCGGCGCATCAGCGCGTGCCAGGCCGGGTGAAATTCCACGACGTCGAGCCGTTCGCCGCGCGGGCCATGGGTGCGCAGCTGCGGCACGCCCTGGTTTGCCATGCGCGCCAGTTCCTGCGCTTCCGGCGAGGTGACGTAGCGGCCCATATTGTCGAGATCATCGCGAATGCCGCGCGGCAACGCACCAGTGAGGTCGACGATCAGCGGATCGGACCTGTAGGCGTTGATGCCGGACCAAAGGCTCGGCTGGTTGAGTTCGGCGAGTTTTTCTTCAGCGGATGTCATGAATCGCTTCTAGAGTATGAGGCGGGCAAAGGGAAACCGGAAGTTTGGCACTCCTTGTGCTTTAGCCCAATTGCGACAAAATTGCAGGGGGAGAGCGCGGTTTGCCCACAGCGCATGCTTGCCGCCGCCGCACGCACTCTTTATAGAGCCGCTGACGACAGCATAGAGGCAGGTTCATGGTCTTCTTTCCCCACCGCCACCTCATCGGTATCAAAGGGCTCACAGAGCAGGATATCACCTTTCTCCTCGACAAGGCCGACGAGGCCGTCAAGATCAGTCGACAGCGAGAGAAAAAGACGTCGACCCTCAGGGGACTGACGCAGATCAATCTGTTTTTCGAAGCATCCACCCGCACGCAGGCCTCCTTCGAGCTTGCCGGCAAGCGCCTCGGCGCCGACGTGATGAACATGTCGGTCGGCAATTCCTCGGTGAAGAAGGGCGAAACGCTGATCGACACGGCGATGACGCTGAACGCGATGCGCCCCGACGTGCTGGTTATCCGGCACTCCAGCGCGGGCGCCGCGGCACTGCTCGCGCAGAAGGTCTCCTGCTCGGTGGTCAATGCCGGCGACGGCCAGCACGAGCATCCGACACAGGCGCTGCTCGACGCGCTGACGATCCGCCGCGCCAAGGGCAAGCTGTCTCGCATCATCGTCGCCATCTGCGGCGACGTGCTGCACTCGCGCGTGGCGCGCTCCAACATCCTGCTCCTCAACGCCATGGGCGCCAGGGTTCGCGTCGTGGCACCGGCCACGCTGCTTCCTGCCGGGATCGCCGACATGGGCGTCGAGGTCTTCCATTCGATGAAGGAAGGCCTCAAGGACGCCGACGTCGTCATGATGCTCCGCTTGCAGCGCGAGCGCATGTCCGGCGCCTTCGTGCCGTCGGTGCGAGAATACTTCCACTTCTACGGTCTCGACGCGGAAACGCTGAAGGCGGCGAAGGAAGATGCGCTGGTCATGCACCCTGGACCGATGAACCGCGGGGTGGAAATCGCCTCCGAGGTCGCTGACGGGCCGCAGAGCGTGATCGCCGAACAGGTCGAAATGGGTGTCGCCGTACGCATGGCTGTCATGGAAACGCTGCTGATCTCGCAGAACCAGGGTCCCCGCAGCGAAGGAGCCGGCGCATGAGCAACTCGATCGTCTTCAAGAACGTTCGCATCATCGACCCCTCCCGCAATCTGGACGAAGTCGGCGCGATCGTCGTCGAGGACGGCGTGATCGTCGCATCCGGCAAGGATGCGCTGAACGAGGCCGTGCCCGCCGGCGCGACGGTGCGCGACTGCACGGGGCTTGTCGCGGCACCCGGTCTCGTGGATGCGCGCGTCCATATCGGCGAGCCTGGAGCCGAGCATCGCGAAACGATCGAGTCGGCCAGCCGGGCCGCTGCCGCGGGCGGCGTGACCTCGATCATCATGATGCCCGATACCGATCCCGTGATCGACGACATCGCGCTGGTGGAGTTCGTGAAGAAGACCGCCCGCGACAAAGCGCTGGTCAATGTCTATCCGGCAGCGGCGATCACCAAGGGTCTCGCCGGCGAGGAGATGAGCGAGATCGGCATGCTGATGGAAGCCGGCGCGGTGGCCTTCACCGACGGCCGCTCCAGCATCCACGACGCGCAGGTTCTGCGCCGGGTGATGACCTATGCGCGCGAATTCGGCGCGGTGATCTCCTGCGAAACACGCGACCAGCATCTGGCCGCCGGCGGCGTCATGAACGAGGGGCTGTTCGCAAGCTGGCTCGGTCTCAGCGGCATTCCGCGCGAGACAGAACTGATCCCGCTGGAGCGTGACCTGCGCATCGCCAAGCTGACGCGCGGCAAGTACCACGCGGCGATGATCTCGGTGCCCGAATCCGTCGAGGCGATCGAGCTGGCGAAGAGCCGTGGCGCGACGGTCACCTGCGGCATCTCGATCAACAATCTGGCGCTCAACGAAAACGACATCGGCGAGTACCGTACCTTCTTCAAGCTCTATCCGCCGCTGCGTTCGGAAGACGATCGCGTGGCGATGGTGGATGCGCTGGCGCGCGGAGCGATCGATATCATCGTGTCCTCGCACGACCCGCAGGACGTCGATACCAAACGCCTGCCCTTCGGCGAGGCTGCCGACGGTGCCGTCGGGCTCGAGACCATGCTCGCGGCAGCGCTTCGCCTGCACCACAGCGGGCATGTGACGCTGATGCGCCTGATCGATGCGATGTCGACGCGGCCGGCGCAGATCTTCGGCCTCGATGCTGGCACGCTGAAGCCCGGCGCCAAGGCGGATATCGTGCTGATCGATCTCGAAGAGCCTTGGATTGTCGCCAAGGACATGCTTCTCTCGCGCTCGAAGAACACGCCGTTCGAGGACGCGCGCTTCAGCGGACGTGCGGTCGCGACCTATGTCGCCGGCCAGTGCGTGCATACATTATAAGAAGACAAGTGGGGGAACATGGGCGCTGATCTCATGACGTGGCAGATCACCTGGCAAATCGCGCTGGCGGCGGCCGCCATCGGCTATCTGCTGGGCTCCATTCCGTTCGGACTGATCCTCACGCGCGCAGTCGGGCTCGGCGATGTGCGCAGCATCGGCTCGGGCAATATCGGCGCGACCAATGTTCTTCGGACCGGCAACAAGAAGCTGGCGGCGGCGACGCTGCTGCTGGACGCGCTGAAGGCATCGGCGGCGGCGTGGATCGTCTCCTACTTCTTCGGCTCGGAAGCCGCCGTCATCGCCGGCTTCTTCGCCTTCATCGGCCACCTCTTCCCCGTCTGGATCGGCTTCAAGGGCGGCAAGGGCGTCGCCACCTATATCGGCACGCTGCTTGGCGTCGCACCGCTGATGGTTCTCGCCTTCGCGGCGGTCTGGCTCGGCGTTGCTTTCCTGACCCGTTATTCTTCTCTTTCCGCACTGGTTGCAATGCTTGTCATTCCGGTTGCATTGTGGATACTGGGTGCAGAGAAGGTTGCAGCGATCATGGCGATCATGACGGTGATCTCCTACTGGAAGCACAAGGCCAACATCAGCCGTCTATTGAGCGGCACGGAAAGCAAGATCGGGGCAAAGGGATAGGATAGATGGACGCACGCAGCGCAAGGCCAAAAGGAATTGCGCTGACGGACAGGCAAAGGATTGCCTGGTTGCGTCTCATCCGCTCCGACAATGTCGGCCCGGCCACCTTTCGTGATCTCATCAATCATTTCGGTTCTGCGGAAGCAGCGCTTGCCGCCCTGCCCGGCCTTTCGGCACGCGGCGGCGCAACGCGGGCGATCCGGATCGCCACCGAGAGCGAAGCGCTGAAGGAACTCGATGCGGCGCACAGGTTCGGCGCGCGCTTTGTCGGCATCGGCGAGCCGGAATATCCGCAGGCGCTGAAACAGATCGACGGGGCGCCGCCACTGCTCGCGGTAAAAGGAAATCTCGCGGCAACGGCGCAGCCGGCCGTCGGCATCGTCGGTTCGCGCAATGCTTCGATATCAGGCGCGAAGTTCGCGGCGATGATCGCGAGAGAATGCGGGCGTGTCGGTTATGCTGTTATCTCCGGCCTTGCGCGTGGCATCGATACGGCCGCCCATCGCGCCAGCCTCGACACCGGCACGATCGCCGCCATGGCTGGCGGGCTCGATCAGCCCTACCCTCCCGAAAACGCCGGACTGCTTGAGGAAATCTGGAACGGCAACGGCCTGGCCGTTAGTGAAATGCCGTTCGGCTGGGAGCCTCGCGCACGTGACTTTCCGAGACGCAACAGGCTGATCGCCGGCATCTCGCTTGGGACGGTCGTGGTGGAAGCAGCGACGCGATCGGGCTCGCTGATCACGGCGCGGCTCGCCGGAGAGTTCGGCAGGCTGGTCTTTGCGGTTCCCGGCTCGCCGCTCGATCCACGATGCCACGGCACCAACGGGTTGCTGAAGGATGGCGCGATGATCGTTACCGCGCCGGACGATGTCATCAGCGCGCTTGCGCCGATATCGCAGCTCGACCTGTTTACCGCGCCGCTTGCCGAGGAGCCGGAACGCGGCGGCGGATCGTCGCTGCTGCCGCCTGATGAGACCGACAGGGCGCGCATCATCGACGCTCTTGGGCCGACGCCCGTGGAGATCGACGATATCATCCGGCACACGGAGCTCAGCGCCTCGGCCGTCTATCTCGTGCTGCTGGAGCTCGACATTGCCGGGCGGCTGCACCGACACCCAGGCGGGATGGTGTCCATTGCAATGGAGGTGTGACGACTTACATATGGGCGAGTTACATCCGGGCCACTTACATACGAGCCTGGAGATCGCCGGCTTCGACATATGCCATCTCGATCAGATAGCAGAGCATGTCGGCCTTTTCCTTTTCCGCCACCTGACGCAACTCGGCGAGCATCTGGCGGATGAAGGCAATGTTCTCGCGGGAGCCGGATCGGCCGGTATCCTTCTTTGCGTACTTAGCCGTCATGAAAGCACTCGCGCCCCAATTGGGAAGGGTTGATCGTCGCAGCCTGAACCACACGCGAAAAACGATATCGCAATAATCAGAAATTGCAATATGCGTCATATCGTCTTTTGGTTGCAACGCGTTGCAATGCGTAAAAATGCACTCAAAGTACTTGACCGAAACGAATTCCCTGTCCATGTCGGAGAACCGGCGACCGTGACACGGCAGGTCCTCTGCCCTGATATAGGCCGGCTGGCATCCATTTTTAGAGAATCATCATGAATGTTGTAGTGGTGGAATCGCCCTCGAAGGCCAAGACGATCAACAAGTATCTGGGACCCGGATACAAGGTGCTCGCCTCCTTTGGCCACGTCCGCGATCTCCCCGCCAAGGACGGCTCCGTGCTGCCCGACCAGGATTTCGAAATGCTGTGGGAGGTCGATGGGGCCTCGGCCAAGCGTATGAAGGACATCGCCGACGCGGTGAAGTCCTCCGACGGCCTGTTCCTCGCAACCGACCCTGATCGCGAAGGCGAAGCGATCTCCTGGCATGTGCTCGATATGCTGAACAAGAAGCGCGTGCTCGGCGGCAAGACCGTCAAGCGCGTCGTCTTCAACGCGATCACCAAGAAGGCCGTGCTCGACGCGATGGCCGAGCCGCGCGATATCGATGTGCCGCTGGTCGACGCCTATCTGGCGCGCCGCGCTCTCGACTATCTGGTCGGCTTCAATCTTTCGCCGGTGCTCTGGCGCAAGCTGCCCGGCGCCCGCTCGGCGGGACGTGTTCAGTCGGTGGCGCTGCGCCTCGTCTGCGACCGCGAATCCGAGATCGAGCGCTTCGTCTCCGAGGAATACTGGAACATCTCGGCGCTGCTGAAGACACCGCGCGGTGACGAGTTCGAGGCGAAGCTGGTTGCGGCGAATGGCAAGCGGTTGCAGGCACGTTCGATCGGCAATGGCGACGAGGCCGGCAAGCTGAAGGCGCTGCTCGAAGGCGCGTCCTACGTCGTCGACACCGTCGAGGCCAAGCCAGTCAAGCGCAACCCGGGACCACCCTTCACAACCTCCACGCTGCAGCAGGCCGCTTCCTCGAAGCTCGGCTTTTCGGCATCGCGCACCATGCAGGTCGCGCAGAAGCTCTACGAAGGCTTCGACATCGGCGGCGAGACGGTCGGTCTGATCACCTACATGCGTACCGACGGCGTGCAGATGGCGCCCGAAGCGATCGATGCGGCGCGTGGCGCCATCGTCGACCAGTTCGGCCAGCGCTACCTGCCGGAGAAGGCCCGCCTCTATTCGACCAAGGCGAAGAACGCCCAGGAAGCCCACGAAGCCATCCGCCCGACGGACTTCAACCGCTCGCCGGACAAGGTTCGCCAGTATCTCGACGCCGACCAGATCAAGCTCTACGACCTGATCTGGAAGCGCGGTATCGCCAGCCAGATGGCGTCGGCCGAGATCGAGCGCACGACCGCCGAGATCATCGCAGACAACAACGGCGAGAAGGCCGGATTGCGCGCCGTCGGTTCCGTCATCCGCTTCGACGGCTTTATCGCCGCCTATACGGACCAGAAGGAAGACGGCGAGCAGAGCGACGACGGCGACGAGGATGGCCGCCTGCCGGAGATCAATGCGCGCGAAAACCTCGCCAAGCAGAAGATCAATTCGAGCCAGCACTTCACCGAACCGCCGCCGCGCTACTCGGAAGCGTCGCTGATCAAGAAGATGGAAGAGCTCGGCATCGGCCGCCCGTCCACTTATGCCGCGACGCTCGCGACCCTTCGCGACCGCGAATATGTGATCATCGACAAGCGCAAGCTGATCCCGCACTCCAAGGGACGGCTGGTGACGGCGTTCCTCGAAGGCTTCTTCACCAAGTATGTCGAGTACGATTTCACGGCTGATCTCGAAGAGAAGCTCGACCGGATTTCCGCCGGCGAGCTGAACTGGAAGCAGGTTCTGCGCGACTTCTGGAAGGATTTCTTCGCGCAGATCGAAGACACCAAGGAACTGCGCGTCACCAACGTTCTCGATTCGCTGAACGAATCGCTCGCGCCGCTGGTGTTTCCAAAGCGCGAGGACGGCAGCGATCCCCGGATCTGCCAGGTCTGCGGCACGGGCAACTTGTCGCTGAAGCTCGGCAAGTACGGCGCCTTCGTCGGCTGCTCGAATTACCCCGAGTGCAATTACACGCGCCAGCTTTCTTCCGAAGGCGGCGCGGAGGCAGAGGGTGCTGCGCTGAACGAGCCGAAGGCGCTCGGCACCGATCCCGTCACAGGCGAGGAACTGACGCTGCGCTCAGGCCGCTTCGGGCCTTACGTCCAGCGCGGCGACGGCAAGGAGGCCAAACGCTCCTCTCTGCCGAAGGGCTGGAAGCCCGAGGATATCGACTATGAAAAGGCGATGGCGCTGATTTCGCTGCCGCGCGATATCGGCAAGCATCCGGAATCGGGCAAGATGATCTCGGCCGGCATCGGCCGTTATGGACCGTTCCTGCTGCATGATGGCGGTTACGCTAATCTCGAGACCGTCGAGGACGTCTTCAGCATCGGCCTCAACCGCGCGGTCACCGTGATCGCCGAAAAGGCCGCGAAGGGTCCCGGCGGGCGTGGTCGCACGGCAGCGGCCGCCCTGAAGGAGCTCGGCGAGCATCCCGATGGCGGCGGCGCAATCACCGTGCGCGACGGCAAGTACGGCCCCTACGTCAACTGGGGCAAGGTCAACGCGACGCTGCCCAAGGGCACCGACCCGCAGGCGCTGACCGTCGAGGAAGCCGTGGCGCTGATCACCGCCAAGGCCGGCAAGGCGCCGGCGGCCAAGAGCAAGGCGAAGCCGAAAGCGAAGGCCAAGGCTGCGGCGAGCGATGACGAGAAGCCGGCAAAGGCAGCCGCCAAGCCGAAGGCAAAAGCCAAGGCGCCCGCCAAAAAAGCTGCGGCACCCGCAAAGAAGAAAAAGAGCGAAGAGTGACCAGAATCCCGCGGGAACCAAAGGGCATGGGCAAGCGTCCCGACAAGACGGGACGCTCCAGCAGGGCGCCCGCCGTCGAGCCACTCAACATCCAGCACGGCGCGCTTCCCTCGCGCGAAGTGATCCTGCGCTTCATCGCCGATCACCCGCAGAAGGCCTCCAAGCGCGAGCTTGCCAAGGCCTTCGGGCTGAAGGGTGACAGCCGCGTCGAGCTCAAGCACCTGCTGCGTGATCTCGAACAGGAAGGCATGCTGCAGAAGACGCGCAAGTCGCTGATCCGCCCCGGCGCGCTGCCGCCGGTCACCGTGCTCGACATCACCACGCGCGACAAGGACGGCGGACTGATCGGCCGTCCGGCGGAATGGTCGGACGAGATGGGCGTCGCGCCTGCCGTCTCCATTCGGCAGTCCTCCTCGCCCGCCGGCCGCAACGGCAAGGGCAAGGCGCCCGTCGCCGGCATGGGCGACCGCATTCTCGCGAAGATTTTTGCCGCGACCGATCGCGGCGGTCCGGCCTATACGGCGCGCATCATCAAGATCCTCGACAAGCGCCGCGGCGCGCTGCTCGGCGTCTTCAAGGACGCGCCCGGCGGCGGTGGACGCTTGCTGCCGATCGAGCGGCGCGGCGAGGAAATGCTGATCGACCCCGATGACAAGGGCGACGCCAAGGACGGCGATCTGGTCGAGGTCGAAGTCGCGCGCCTGCGCAGCTTCGGACTGCCGCGCGCCAAGGTGCTCTCGATCGTGGGCTCGGTCGCTTCGGAAAAAGCGATCTCGATGATCGCCATCCATGCCCATGGCATCCCCTATATCTTCCCGCCGGCCGTGGTTGCCGAGGCGGATGACGCCAAGCCCGCGACCATGTCGCACCGCGAGGACTGGCGCGACGTGCCGCTCATCACCATCGACCCGGCTGATGCCAAGGACCATGACGACGCCGTCTATGCCGAGCACGATCCCTCGCCCGACAACGAAGGCGGCGTCATCGTCACTGTGGCCATCGCCGATGTCTCCTACTACGTGCGCCCTAATTCGCCGCTCGACCGCGAGGCGCTGAAGCGCGGCAACTCGGTCTACTTCCCCGACCGCGTCGTTCCCATGCTGCCAGAGCGGATCTCCAACGATCTCTGCTCGCTGCGCGAGGGACAGGACCGTCCGGCGCTGGCCGTGCGCATGACCTTCTCGAAGGAAGGTCGCAAGGCGGGACACACCTTCCATCGCGTGATGATGAAGAGTGCCGCCAAGCTCTCCTACCAGCAGGCGCAGGCCGCGATCGACGGCAATCCCGACGACAAGGCCGGGCCGCTGCTGGAGCCGATCCTGAAGCCGCTGTGGCATGCCTATGAGGTGATGAAGCGTGGCCGCGAGCGCCGGCAGCCGCTGGAACTCGACATGCCTGAGCGCAAGATCCAGCTGAAGCCCGACGGCACCGTCGACCGCGTTGTCGTGCCGCCGCGTCTCGATGCGCACAAGCTCATCGAAGAGATGATGATCCAGGCCAACGTCGCGGCCGCCGAGACGCTGGAAAAGAAGAAGCAGCCGCTGATCTATCGCGTGCACGACGGCCCGTCGCTCTCCAAGCAGGAAATCCTGCGCGAGTTTCTGGCAACGCTCGGCATTACGCTCGCCAAGGGCGGCAACATGCGCGCCAACAACTTCAACGGCATTCTCGCCAAGGCCGAGGACACGCCACACCAGACGATGGTCAACGAGATGGTGCTGCGCTCGCAGAGCCAGGCGATCTATAGCCCCGAGAATATCGGGCACTTCGGCCTGAACCTGATGAAGTACGCGCACTTCACCTCGCCGATCCGCCGCTATGCCGACTTGATCGTGCATCGCGCGCTCGTCGGCTCGCTCGGCTTCGGCGAAGGTGGGATCACGCCCGACGAAGAAGCGGCGCTCGACGATATCGCAGCGGAGATCTCCACCTTCGAGCGGCGGGCGATGGCCGCCGAACGCGAAACGGTCGACCGCCTCATCGCCCATCACCTTGCCGGCCGTATCGGCGAGGAATTCGATGGACGCGTGGGAGGTGTGACGAAATCGGGACTATTTGTCGCCCTGCCGGACTATGGAGCGGACGGCTTCATTCCTATATCTACACTGGGAATGGACTACTTCATCTATGATGAGGCGCATCAGGCACTGTCAGGTGAAAAGACCGGCCTCGGCTACCGCCTGGGAGACAGTGTCAAGGTGAAGCTGGTGGAAGCCATTCCGCTGGCCGGCGCGCTTCGGTTCGAGATGGTGAGCGAGGGGCGCAAGATGCCCACCGCCGTGCGTTCATTCCACAAGGGCGGCCGCCGCGACGCAAGCCGCGCGCGCAAGCAGGCCGGGACAAGACCCCCGAGAGGGCGTCGATAGGCGTTTTGGGACGCCGGGAAGGAAGTGCAGTCATGACGACCACCTCGAACAGCCAGGCGATCCAATACGGCGATGTCGATGAAACCAAGCGCCCGCTCGGCCAATCGATCAAGCGTGGCCTTCTCGGCCGTTGCCCGGCTTGTGGCAGCGGCAAGTTGTTCCGCGCCTACCTGAAGCCGGTGGACAATTGTGCCGCCTGTGGCGAAGCCATGCACCACCATCGCGCCGACGACCTGCCGCCCTACATCACCATCGTCATCGTCGGCCACGTGATCATCGCCGGCTACATGATGACCGATCTGATCTGGCCGATGCCGCTCTGGCTCACTTTCGCCATCTGGACGCCGCTGACGCTGCTCGCCACGCTGCTGATCATCCAGCCGATCAAGGGCGGGGTCATCGGGCTGCAATGGGCGCTGAAGATGCATGGTTTCGGCGGCCATAGCGATGAGCAGGATCAGTACGAAATCCCCGGCCGCCGGCATCAAGGCTGAAGACTTTCCTTGAACCTTCACCATCACGACATATTTGGCGTGTAGCAGCGCCGGATGTGCTGCGAACTCTGTTTGAGGCACCATGTCAACGCGTGCGATGGTAGGCTTATTTGACTGAATCTCGTCCACCGCAATCAGATCATTGCAGCCAACCTTGTTCATCTAGTAAAGCACACACGTCATCTGGGTCTGAGCCGTCATCTGAGGCTGGCATGACCATGGGGGCAGATGTGGCTTTCGGGTCGCGTTTGTGCGCAGCAGTTCTGTAGGGGTGGATATATGTCTCAGCCGCGAAACGGCACACCGGGCGATGTCGAAGAAATCCATTGGCCGTCTCTGGTAGCCGCCGTTTCATCGATCTCAGCGGTCGGTATCGCGATCGGACTGGGGTTGCCGCTTCTGAGCATCATCCTTGAGAAGCGCGGCATCCCCTCGACCCTGATCGGTCTCAATACGGCGATGGCTGGTGTCGCGGCTATGGTGGCCGCGCCGATCACGACGAAGCTCGCCCATGCCTATGGCGTGGCGCAGACGATGCTTTGGGCAGTGGTGGTGTCGGCAATCAGCGCCGTCAGTTTTTACTATGCGCAGGACTTCTGGATGTGGTTCCCGCTGCGCTTCGCCTTCCATGGCGCCACGACCACGCTGTTCATTCTCTCCGAGTTCTGGATCAACGCCGCCTCGCCGCCATCGAAACGCGGCTTCGTGCTTGGCATCTATGCGACCGTGCTCTCGCTAGGCTTCGCGGCGGGCCCCCTGCTCTTCTCCGTTCTCGGCAGCGACGGCATCCTGCCCTTTGCCGTCGGCGCCTGCGCCATTTTGATGGCGGCCATTCCGATCTTTGTCGCACGCCATGAAAGCCCGGTGCTCGAAGAGAAGCCGGAGCTGCATTTCATGCGCTATGTCTTCCTGGTGCCGAGCGCTACGGCCGCCGTCTTCATTTTCGGCGCGGTGGAAGCCGGCGGACTGGCGCTGTTTCCGATCTACGCGGTGCGCGCTGCCTTCACCGAGACTCAAGCGGCGCTTCTGCTGACGGTCATGGGGATCGGCAACATGATCTTCCAGATCCCGGTGGGGATGCTTTCCGACAAGATGAAGGACAAGCGCCCGCTCTTGGCCGGCATGGCCTTCATGGGCCTGATCGGCTCTCTGATGCTGCCCGTGCTCTCGCACAGCTGGGTGCTGATGGCCGGCGTCCTGCTCTTCTGGGGTGGCTGCGTGGCCGGCCTCTATACGGTCGGGTTGAGCCATCTCGGCTCGCGCCTCACCGGTTCCGACCTTGCCGCCGCCAATGCCGCCTTCGTCTTCTGTTATGCCGTCGGTACCGTTGCAGGCCCGCAAGTCATCGGCGCGGCCATCGATGTGGCCGGAAACAACGGCTTTGCCTGGGCGATTGCCGGCTTCTTCGGCGTTTATGCAGTGCTTTCGGCGGGCAGACTGCTTTTCATTCGAAAGCGGGGTTGACTTTTCAAGCTAGATTCGTAGTTTCGCGCCAGAATTAGCCGAGGCGCCTAGACGGATTCCAACGGCTTTCATTTCATTAAAGGCAGGACGACCATGGCCAAGGCTACAACAATCAAGATCAAGCTGCTGTCGACAGCCGACACAGGTTCTTTCTACGTCACGACGAAGAACAGCCGTACGATGACGGACAAGATGACGAAGACCAAGTACGACCCGATTGCTCGCAAGCACGTCGAGTTCAAGGAAACCAAGATCAAGTAATTTCTTGATCCTGTAGACCGCTTAGAAGCGCGCGCCACCAGGCTGCGCGCTTTTTTGTTGCTTGCGATACGGTCGCAGCCAGTTCGACTAAAGAGCACAAATGAAAACGCCGCCCTGCCCGTTTCAACGGATAGGACGGCGTTTTGCGAAAGGGGGTCGGTCAACAGGCAACGCGGCACGAGGAACCGCAGATGTTGCTTGCCGACCGACCGACCCCACGACCCAGGAGATGCGGCGGACCTGAGCATCATGGGGTATCAGCGCACCCCGCATAGGGAGTGCTTTATTTCTATGTATTGATCATTCGCGCGAAAACGAAAGAAAATCAACAAATTCTTAATGATGAGATTTATTAGCTTGATTTTATGGTTAAAAGTCCCGATTTGGGACGCCGTTTCGCGTAATTTTCTGCAACCTCGCGCTAGAATAAGATCCGGCACCAAGAATAGACGGACAATATAAGCGAGTAGTCTTCACGCTTGCAGACCGACGAAACAGCCTGAAAACCATCGAAATCCGCCAATCAGATTAAGCAAAGTGACGGCGCCTCACATTTTCTTCTGAGGCCGACAGCGTCTCTGCTGGCTCAAATCGGCTGTCGCGGGCAGCGCCGAGGTCAAAAGCCGACACTACTACTTGCGGCTAATCCGCGCACAGGGGCCGGACTGGCCCCGTTCAACTTTCTGTGGATGATCAATGCGCTGCGGGTCTTGGGCGCTAAACGGCCGATGCCAATATCAGGCCGCGGCGACGACTCGGTTGCGACCGCCGTTCTTCGCTTCATAAAGCGCAACGTCGGCCTGCTTCAGCAGATGACCGGGCGTGATGACCTGCGGCGTGCGCGAGGCGATGCCGAAGGATGCCGTCACCTGCAGCTCCTGGCCCGTGCCCTTCACCACGAAGGGTACGCTCTCGATGACACCGCGCAGGCGTTCGGCAACGGAGGCTGCGATCTCCGGCGAGGTATCGGGCATGACGACGACGAACTCCTCGCCGCCATAGCGGCAGGCGAGATCGGCACCCCGGACCGTGGAGCGGACGCGGTTGGCGAACTCTCGCAGAATATCGTCGCCGGCATCGTGACCGTGGGTGTCGTTGATCTGCTTGAAGCGGTCGATATCGGCGATCAGCACCGACAGCGGGCGACCGCGCGCCATCGAGCGATTGAAGAGCGTGCTGATGTGATTGTCGAGATAGCGCCGATTGCTCAGGCCCGTCAGTGGATCGGTGACCGCAAGCTCGATCGTCTGCTGCACATTGGCGCGCAGGCGGTCATTGTAGTTCTTGCGACGGATCTGCGTCAGGCTGCGTGCCACCAGCTCGTTCGGATCGACGGGGCGGACGATGTAGTCGTTGACGCCGAGATCGAGCGCGCGAACCACCATCTCGTCATCACCCTGCTCGGTGATGATCAGGATCGGCAGGAAACGGGTGCGCTCCAGCGAGCGGAGCTGCGAGCAAAGCCTGAGCGGGTCGTAGTCGTCGATATTGGAATTGACGATCACGAGGTCGAACGGATTTTCGGATGCTTCGAAGATGGCGGCCTGGGCATCCGAAATGGCAAATACGTTGCCGATCGGCTTCAGCGCCTTGATGATCCGCTCCTGCGAATTGGCGCGACCATCGACCAGCATGATCTGGCCGCCCTCGTCGCCGCGCTGATCGGCGCGCAGCAATTCGTCGATGCCCATCGTGTGCGCCGTCTGGGCGCGGATGCGCAGTTCGTCGCTCAGCGTCTTCAGGCGCAGCAGGCTCTTGACGCGGGCGATCAGCTGCAGATCGTTGACCGGCTTGGTCAGGAAGTCGTCGGCGCCGGCCTTCAGGCCGCGCACGCGGTCGGCCGGCTGATCGAGCGCGGTGACCATGACGACGGGAATATGGGATGTCTTCGGGTTGGACTTCAGCCGTTCGCAGACTTCGAAGCCGTCCATGCCCGGCATCATGATATCGAGCAGGATGAGATCGACCTGGTTGCGGTCGCAGATCGCCAGAGCCTGATAACCGTCGGACGCGGTCAGCACGTCGAAATACTCGGCGATCAGCCGCGCTTCGAGCAGCTTCACGTTTGCCGGGATATCATCAACGACGAGAATGCGCGCGGTCATAAGCTTCTTTCCGATCTATCAGGCGTCGCCCAGGTAGGTCTTGATCGTCTCGATGAACTTCGGAACGGAGATCGGCTTGGAGACATAAGCCTCGCAGCCGCCCTGGCGGATACGCTCCTCGTCGCCCTTCATCGCAAACGCGGTGACGGCGATGACGGGAATGACGTGGAGCTCGTCGTCCTCTTTCAGCCACTTGGTGACCTCGAGCCCGGAAACTTCTGGCAGCTGGATATCCATGAGTATCAGATCGGGGCGATGCTTGCGGGCGAGATCCAGCGCTTCCATACCGTTGCGGGTCTGGATGGTTCTGTAGCCGGACGCCTCTATGAGGTCGCGAAAGAGCTTCATGTTGAGCTCGTTATCCTCTACAATCATCACTTGTTTGGGCATCGAACGCGATCCTAAGTCCGTCATGAAAACCGTTTCGCCTGGCGAGAATGAACCCGCGAGCGCACCGGCCGCCATGAAACCGATTGCGGCACGCTATCGGTATTTGGTTGAAAAATAGGTAATTTACCGCAAGAAATGCAGAGCAACTTCAAGACTTCAAAGCAACACGCCGCCGACCCGCAAGAGACGGCCATCGCAGTTCTCGCCTGGCTCGCAAACGAACCCGATCTGTTTGGCCGATTCCTGGCGCTGACCGGCGTCGAGCCGGCGCAAGTGCGCAACGCGGTGAACGATCCAGGCTTCCTCTCGGGCATGATGGACTTCCTGATGCAGCATGAGCCGACAGCGCTGGCGTTTTGCCAGGCGAGCGGCACGCCGCCAGAGGTGCTCAATGCTGCCTGGCAGCATTTCTCGCCTGCCGGCCTCGGCTCGGGCGAGTATTGATCATGAGCGTGGTCACCGATCCCTCTCAGGTGCGCCTCGGTGATCGCCCACTGATCGTCTGCGATATCGACGAGGTGGTGCTGGAGTTTCTCTCGCCCCTCACCCGCTTCCTGCGCTCGCACGATTACGATCTCCTGCCGCGCTCGTTTCGGCTGCACGGCAATATCGTGTCGCTGCTCGATGGGGCGGAGATGGACCGGGACCAATTCGACCGCTTTCACGAGATATTCTTTGCAACCCAGGACCTGTGGCAGGAGCCGGCGGAGCGCGCCGTCGAGACGCTGCATGCGCTGGCCGCCGATGCCGACATCGTGTTTCTTACAGCGATGCCGCCGCGCCACCACGAGGTGCGCCGCAAGCTTCTCGACCGGTTCGACCTGTGCTTCGACATGATCGCTTCGGAACAGCCCAAAGGGCCGATCGTGGCTGCGCTGCACGACCGCCGGGAGCTGCCCGTCGCCTTTATCGACGATATCCAACGCAACCTCCTTTCCGTTGCCGACCATGTGCCGGAGTGTCTGCTGCTCAACATGATGGCGAATGCCGATTTCAAGCCATTCGCGCCGCCGCCCACCGGCACAATCGTGCAGGCGTCCGACTGGTCGCATGCAGCCGAGCTGATGCGCCGGCATTTTTCGACCACGACGACGCTCAGCAAAACCAGCGCATAAGCGCCGACGTCCTCTTGAGACTCTCGAACTTAGAGCGTAATGTCGCGATGTTCAACCTTTGTTCCCGTCGATGACCGCCAATCCTGCCAAGACACCCGGCTTCTGTCGCGACTGCCTTGCCGAGCAGATGGCGGAGGGGCGACGCTGTGCTGCCTGCGGCAGCCCCCGCCTCGTACGTCACGACGAGCTCTATGGCCTGACGCTCGCGCATATCGACTGCGATGCCTTCTATGCCTCGGTGGAGAAGCGCGACAATCCCGAGCTGGCCGATAAGCCCGTCATCATCGGCGGCGGAAAACGCGGCGTGGTGTCGACTGCCTGCTATGTCGCGCGGATCTACGGCGTGCGCTCGGCCATGCCGATGTTCAAGGCGCTTGAGGCCTGCCCGCAGGCGGTGGTGATCCCTCCCAACATGGAGAAATATGTCAAGGTCGGCCGCGAGGTGCGGGCGATGATGCAGGAGCTGACGCCCTTGGTGCAGCCGCTGTCGATCGACGAGGCATTTCTGGAACTTGGCGGCACGGAGCGGCTGCACAACGACCCGCCGGCGCGCACGCTGGCGAAGTTCGCCCGCCGCGTCGAGAAGGAGATCGGCATTACCGTCTCGATCGGTCTCTCCTACTGCAAGTTCCTGGCCAAGGTTGCCTCCGACCTGCAGAAGCCGCGCGGATTTTCGGTGATCGGCCGCGAAGAGGCGGTTTCGTTTCTGGCGCCGCGTCCGGTGACGACGATCTGGGGCGTGGGCAAAGCATTCGCCGCGATGCTGGAGGCCGACGGCATCCGCACAATCGGCCAGTTGCAGACCATGGACGAGACCGACCTGATGCGCCGCTACGGCACCATGGGGCAACGGCTGTCGCGTCTGTCGCGCGGGATCGATGACCGCGACGTGCATCTCAACGATCCCGCCAAAAGCGTTTCGGCCGAAACGACCTTCTTCGACGACATTTCGCGATATGAGGATCTCGTTCCGGTGCTGCGCAATCTCTCCGAGAAAGTCGCCTGGCGCCTGAAGAAGGGCGATATCGCCGGCCACACCGTCGTCTTGAAGATGAAGACGGCGGACTTCAAGTCGCGTACGCGCAACCGCAAGCTGGAGGACCCGACGCAGCTTGCCGACCGTATCTTCCGCACCGGCATCGAACTGCTGCAGAAAGAAACCGACGGAACCAAGTTCCGACTGATCGGCATCGGCGTGACCGACCTTTGCGACCCCACGCGCGCCGATCCGCCCGACCTGATCGACGTTCAATCCGGACGCCGAGCGGCGGCCGAAGCCGCAATGGACAAGCTGCGCGACAAGTTCGGCAAGGGCACGGTCGAGACCGGCTATACGTTTGGAAGCAAGCGCAATCAATAATATGTGAGCCCTACTCGGGATCGCCCATTTCAAATATTCCTTAAGTTTCGAGCATTACGCTCCGGCACGTAGTATTGCGTATCGGTTGGGTTCAAATGTTCTCGCGTCTCGTCTTCGGGCTCGGCTTGCTGTCGGCCACCGCCCTCGTGCACCCCGCGTTCGCCACGGACGCGCGGGCGCTGCAAATCTTCGTTTCCAAGAGCAAGCAATCGCTGGCCGTCTATGACGGCACCGAGGTCATCGCGACGTCGAAGATATCGAGCGGCAAGTCCGGCCACACCACACCAAGCGGCATCTTCTCGGTTATCGAGAAGCAGACCTACCACGAATCCAACATCTATTCGGGCGCGCCGATGCCGTTCATGCAGCGGCTGACGTGGTCGGGCATCGCGCTCCACCAGTCGAACTCCGTGCCGCGCTATCCCGCCTCGCACGGCTGCGTGCGCATGCCTGATGCATTCGCAAAGCAGCTCTACAAGATGACCGAGATGGGCGTGCCCGTGATCATCACCGACGCGCAGCTTGCGCCGGAGCCGGTCGACCATCCGATGTTGTTCAGCCCGCACGCGCCGCCTCCGGCACCGCTGCTATCCGATGTCGAGCTACGGCCGGCGATCGGCTCACTGCCGGTGCAGGTGGCGATGAACGAGGTTGCGATGCCGCGGCTGCAGGTGCAGCCGATCGTGGCGCCCGTCAACGACCAGCCGGTGAAGATCCTGATCACCCGCCGGGCGCAACGCGAGACGATCATCGACCTGCAGACCTATCTCGCCGAGCTTGGATTTGCCGTCGGTAACGCCGACGGCTATCTCGGGCCGGCGACGGTTCAGGCGATCGGCGAATTCAAGAAGCAGCATCCGATGAGCCCCGAGGCCGCCAAGTCACTGATCAGTGACGACCTGCGTCGCGCGGTCTACAGCGCCGCCGGCAAGGGCGAGCCGCCGAATGGCGTGATCATGGTGCGGCAGGGATTCCAGCAGGTATTCGAGGCGCCGGTGACGATCGCCCAACCGGAACTGGCGCTCGGGACGCATTTCTTCAGCGCGCACGAGGTGAATTTCGAAGACGGCACCACCGAGTGGCTCGGCGTGACGCTGCCCAATACCTTGACCAGCCAGACGATGAAGCGGCTGGGCATCAGCACGATGGAAAGTTCGATCATATCAGGCACCCCGATCCTGAACGCGCTCGGCCGGATCACCATTCCCGATGATACGAGACAGCGGATCGACGCGATGCTGACGCCGGGATCGACGCTGACGATCTCCGACACCGGCGTCGGCCCGGAGACCGGTCAGGGCACCGACTTCATCACGCTGACGCGCGGCTAGACGAGTTCCACATCGATCACGCCGGGTGCCGAGCGCATGGCGGCGGCGATTTCGGGCGTGATCCGGTATTTCTGCGCCAGTTCCACCTCGATCTCGCGCTTGCCATCCTCCTTGATGACGATGAAGGAGACGAGGCCATCGCCTCTGGCGTTCAGATGGGCGGCAACGGCGCGCAGCGGGCCGGAATCACGGACATAGACGCGCAGCGCCTTCTGCATCTGCAGCGACTTTTCCTCCAGCGACTGGATCGTCTGGATGCGGAGGCCAATGCCCTCGGGCCGTTCTTCGCCGGTCGCGGTGATGACGAAGGATTTTCCCGATTCCAGCATGTCGCGATACTGGTTCAGCATCTCCGAGAAGAGCACCGCTTCGAACTGGCCTGATGAATCCGAGAAGACGATGATGCCCATCTTGTTGCCGGTGCGCGTCTTGCGCTCCTGCTTGGAAATGACGGTGCCGGCAAGGCGCGCATTGCTGGCGCCCTGCTTCACGGCGGCAGCGAAATCACCGAAGGTCTGGACGCGCATCTTTTCCAGCACGCTGCTGTAGCTATCGAGTGGATGGGCCGTCAGGTAGAAACCGAGGACCTGGAATTCCTTGAGCAGGCGCTCCGAGGGCAGCCAGGGGGAGAAAGGCGGCATCGAAATCTTTTCCGGGCCGGATGACAGCACCCCGCCGAAGATATCCGACTGGCCGCTCAGCTTGTTTTCCTGGGCGCGCTGGGCATAGCCCATGATGCGATCAATGCCGCCCGAAAGCTGGGCGCGATCGAGCTCGAAGCAATCGAAGGCGCCGGCGAAGATCAGGCTTTCCAGCACGCGCCGATTCACCTGCTTCGGATCGATGCGCAGGCAGAAGTCCTCAAGGCTGGCGAACGGCGTGTCGCCGCGCACTTCGACGATATGATCGACGGCCGATTCGCCGACACCCTTCAGGGCCGCCAGCGCGTAATAGATGCGGTTGTCGCCGGTCTGGAAATGGCGGAACGAGGTCTGCACGGAGGGCGCGATCACCTCGATACCGAGGCGCTTGGCATCCTGGCGGAAGTCGTTGACCTTTTCGGTGTTCGACATATCGAGCGTCATCGAGGCGGCGAGGAACTCGACCGGATAATGCGCCTTCATGTAGGCGGTCTGGTAGGAGACGATGGCGTAGGCTGCGGCGTGCGACTTATTGAAGCCGTAGTTGGCGAACTTTGCCAGAAGCTCGAAGATGTTATCGGCCTGCGGCTTCGACACGCCGTTCTTGACGGCGCCGACGACGAAGCGCTCGCGCTGCTGGTCCATCTCCGCCTTGATCTTCTTACCCATGGCGCGGCGCAGAAGATCGGCCTCGCCGAGCGAATAGCCCGACAGCACCTGGGCGATCTGCATGACCTGCTCCTGGTAGACGATAACGCCCTGCGTCTCCTTCAGCAGGTAATCGATGGTCGGGTGGATCGATTCGAGCTCTTCCTCGCCATGCTTGCGGGCATTGTAGGTCGGGATGTTCTCCATCGGACCCGGACGATACAGCGCCACGAGCGCGATGATGTCCTCGATACAGTCGGGACGCATGCCGATCAGCGCCTTGCGCATGCCAGCACTTTCCACCTGGAACACGCCGACCGTTTCGCCGCGCGAGAGCATCTCGTAGGTCAGCTTGTCATCCAGCGGGATCGCCGCGAGATCGACCTTGATGCCGCGCTTGGCGACGAAATCGACAGCTACCTTCAGCGTCGTCAGTGTCTTCAGGCCGAGGAAGTCGAACTTGACCAGACCGGCCTGCTCGACCCACTTCATGTTGAACTGGGTGACCGGCATGTCGGAGCGCGGATCTCGATACATCGGCACCAGCTTCGACAGCGGGCGGTCGCCGATGACGATACCTGCGGCGTGAGTCGATGCGTGGCGGTAGAGACCTTCGATCTTCTGCGCGATGTCGAGGAGGCGGGCGACGACGGGCTCCTTGTCAGCCTCTTCCTGCAGCTTCGGCTCTTCCTCGATCGCCTTCGACAGCGGCGTCGGGTTGGCCGGGTTGTTGGGCACCAGCTTGCAGATCTTGTCGACCTGCCCGTAGGGCATTTCCAGCACGCGGCCGACGTCGCGAAGGGCGGCGCGCGCCTGCAGCGAACCGAAGGTGATGATCTGCGCCACCTGCTCGCGGCCATACTTCTTCTGCACATAGCGGATCACCTCTTCGCGGCGATCCTGGCAGAAGTCGATATCGAAGTCGGGCATCGAGACGCGTTCCGGATTGAGGAAGCGTTCGAAGAGCAGCGAGAAGCGCAGCGGATCGACGTCCGTGATCGTCAGCGCGTAAGCAACCAGCGAGCCCGCGCCGGAGCCGCGGCCGGGGCCGACGGGAATATCCTGCAGCTTGGCCCACTTGATGAAGTCGGCAACGATCAGGAAGTAGCCGGGGAATTTCATGCGCTCGATAACGCTGAGCTCGAATTCCAGGCGGTCGCGGTAATCCTTCTCCTCATAGCCCGCAGACATGCCGAGCGTCTGAAGGCGCATGTCGAGACCTTCGACCGCCTGGCGGCGAAGCTCCAGCGATTCGGCGCGCTCCGCCTCTTCCGGATCCGCGGTGGCGCCGGTGAAGCGCGGCAAGATCGGTTTGCGGGTCTTCAAGACGAAGGAGCAGCGGCGGGCGATCTCCACCGTATTTTCAAGCGCTTCAGGCAGATCGGCGAAAAGCTTCACCATCTCGGCGCGACTCTTCAGATAGTGATCTGGCGTCAGGCGAAAACGCGTGTCGTCGGAGACAATGGCGTTGTGCGCCACAGCCATCAGCGCATCGTGCGCGTCGTAATCGTCGCGGGTCGGGAAGAAGGCCTCGTTGGTCGCGACCAGCGGGATCTCGTGCTCATAGGCAAGGCCGATCACCCGCTGCTCGTGGCGCTTGTCATAGGTGCCCTGGCGCTGAAGCTCCATGTAGAGCCGATCGCCGAACTTGTCCTTCAGAGACAGCAAGCGCGCGGTCGCCGGCGCGATGTGCCCCTCTTTCAGCGGCATGTCGATCGGGCCGGTCGATGCGCCGGTCAGCGCGATCAGCCCCTCGGTGCCGAGTTCGTCCAGCCACGACGCCTTGATGTGGACCGCCTGCCCGCCTCCCTCGCCGCCGAGATAGGCGCGGCTGACGAGATCCACCAGCCGTTCATAGCCGGCATCGGTGGCCGACAGAAGCACGATCGACGGCAGTTTCGCCAGCTGCTGCTGGCCGCCGCGGCGCTCGGTCTCAAGCCCGTCTTCCATATCGATGGAAACCTGGCAGCCGATAATCGGCTGCAGGCCCTCGTCCATCGATTTCTGCGCGAATTCCAGTGCGACGAATAGATTGTTGGTATCGGTGATGGCGATCGCCGGCTGGCTATCGCCCGATGCCTTGTAGAGAATTTTCTTGAGCGGCAACGCCCCCTCAAGCAGCGAGAAGGCGGAGTGCACACGCAGGTGAACGAAGCCCGGCGTACCGCCGATGAAGTCGCTCGCGCCGTTTTCAGTGCCCGCCATGATATGCCTTTCCGCGCATCCGTATGAATCGGATGCATTGTCGGATTTGGGGACGTCGATGTCCAGAGAGGCGGGTACCATCGGACCGCATGACAGCCATGCGGTCCCCGTTATTCTTACATTGCCATGCAGATCAAAGAGAAGCTGGCAATGAACATTGCGATGGAGGTGAATGCTGCGATATCGCGGATCATGTCAGTCATTTGGCTCTCCTGTGCTCTTATGTTTTTATTTTGTTCCGCTCTTGTTCCGTTGTCAACAGGATTGTTTTCTGTTTGGTTAACGGCAAACAGGAGACGAGCATGCGTCGATTCATCTTTGTGGCAGTCCTGCTTTCAGCCAACGCGGCCTTCGGCGCGGATCCTGATCCGGCGCGCATCGTCGATGTCGCGGTCGGCGACTGGAACGGCGATGGCAAGCCGGACCTGGCGTTGCTCGCCGAGGCTCCCAACGATGCCGCCGACGACCAACTCGGCGTCTACATCTATCTGCGGGATGACCACGACCTGTTGCGGCTTACGACCAGCGCACCCGGCAAGATCTGGGGAACCACGGTGGCTGAGGGGATTTACGGCCAGGAGCCGTCGATCAAGGCGGCGGGCAAGAGCTCGATCGCCATCTATTCGCAGAACAGCGCCATCGGTCGAGACCGTTGGGAGCAGACGCTGACGCTCGCCTATCGCAACAACCAATTCGTCGTCGCCGGCTACACCTACAGCCATTACGACACGCTAAATCCGGATGGCGGCGGTTCATGCGATTACAATGCGCTCACCGGCAAGCTGCAGCGAGACGGCAAGGATGCGAAGGCCGAGGCACGCACGATCACGATTGCCGACTGGAAGGACGAAACCGGGCAGTCGATCTGCGGCGGCTAGATTGGTCCTGACCCGACAGTGAAATCTCAGAAATCCACGACCTTGCCGTCGGCGATGGTGACGCGGCGGTCCATGCGGGCCGCGAGCTCGTGGTTGTGGGTGGCGATCAGGGCCGCGAGGCCGGACTGGCGCACCAAGGCCTCCAGGGCTTCGAAGACGTAGCTGGCGGTCTCGGGGTCGAGATTGCCTGTTGGTTCGTCGGCGAGCAGAAGGCTAGGCGCGTTGGCGACGGCGCGGGCGATCGCCACGCGCTGCTGTTCACCACCAGACAATTCGCCGGGACGATGGGCGCCACGGTGGCCGATACGCATGTAGTCGAGCAGCTGCCCTGCCCGCACCTTGGCTTCGTTGCGCGGCAGACCGGCGATCATCTGCGGCATCATGATGTTTTCAAGCGCCGAGAATTCGGGAAGCAGGTGGTGGAACTGGTAGACGAAGCCGATCTCGCTGCGGCGGATCGCCGTGCGCTTGTCGTCGGAGAGGCCATTGCAGGCATTGCCGCTGATGGTGACTTCGCCGCCATCGGGATGCTCGAGCAGGCCCGCCAGATGCAGCAGGGTCGACTTGCCAGTGCCTGATGGAGCCACAAGCGCGACGATCTCGCCGCTGTTGATGGTCAGGTCGGCCTTCTTCAGGATCGAAAGCTGGGTCTCTCCCTGGCCATAGTGACGCTCGACGCCGGAAAGCTTGAGAACGGTATTCCGCTTCATGTAATCAGCATTCCTTATTCGTAGCGCAGGGCCTGCACGGGATCGAGCTTGGAAGCGCGCCATGCGGGGAAGATTGTCGCGAAGAAAGACAGCGTCAGCGCCATGACGACGACGGAGACCGTTTCGCCGACCTCCATCTTGGCCGGCAGCTGGCTGAGGAAGTAGAGCTGCGGGTCAAACAGCACCGTGCCCGACAGCCAGGAGAAGAACGCGCGGATCTTCTCGATGTTGATGCAGACGATAACGCCGAGCAGCACGCCGGCAAAAGTGCCGACCAGGCCGATCGCGGCACCCGTCATGAAGAAGATCCGCATGATGGCGCCGGAGCTCGCGCCCATGGTTCTGAGGATCGCGATATCGCTGCCCTTGTCCTTCACCAGCATGATGAGACCGGAGATGATGTTCAGGGCGGCGACGAGAACGATCAGCGTCAGGATCATGAACATGACGTTGCGCTCGACCTGCAGCGCCGAGAAGAAGGTCTGGTTGCGCTGGCGCCAGTCGGTGATCGCGATCTGGCGGCCGGCTGCCTGCTCCACCTTGGGGCGGAGCTCATCGATATTGTCGGGATTGTCGACATAGAGCTCGATCGATTGCACCAGTCCTTCGGCGTTGAAATAGAGCTGCGCTTCCTCAAGCGGCATGTAGATGATCGTCGCATCATATTCCGACATGCCGATCTCGAAGATGCCCGAGACCTTGTAGGATTTGACGCGCGGATTGATGCCCATCGGCGTCACGTCACCTTCCGGTGATATCAGCGTAATTGTGTCACCCGCCTGCAGTCCCAGTTGGTCGGCCATGCGCGAGCCGATGAGAACGCCCTGGCCGGCAGCAAAGCCAACGAGGTCGCCGGACTTGATGTTGTCGGAGACGGTTTTCACCTTGCTCAGGTCTTCGGCGCGAATGCCGCGAACCAGCGCGCCGGTGCCAGCGCCGCCGGCACCCGAGGCCAGCGTCTGGCCTTCGACAAGCGGCAGCGCCACCTTGATGCCGGGGACGGCGCCCAGGCGATCAGTCAGCGCCGGATAATCCGTGAACGGACCATCGACCGGCTGCACGATCATGTGGCCGTTGATGCCGAGGATGCGCGAGATCAGCTCGGTTCGGAAACCGTTCATCACCGCCATGACGATGATCAGCGTCGCGACGCCGAGCATGATGCCGATGAAGGAGAAGCCCGCGATCACCGAGATGAAGGCTTCCTTGCGGCGTGCGCGCAGATAGCGCCACGCCACAAGTCGCTCGAAAGCGGAAAATGGCCTGCTGGCCGCAGCCGAGCCGGATTTGGATCCCTGCTGGCTCACCGCTGCGTCTGCCATTTCGCCTCCCGCCTTCTTCTTAGCCCAAGAGCTTATTGATTGCCGCGTCGATGGTCATCGTTTCGCGGGCACCGGTCTTGCGGTCCTTGACTTCCACTTCGCCGTTCGCGACCGCGCGCGGGCCGGCGATGATCTGTACGGGCACACCGATCAGGTCCGCGGTTGCGAACTTGGTGCCGGCGCGATCGTCGGTATCGTCATAAAGAACATCGACGCCGGCCTTGGAGAGCTCCGCGTAGATCTTCTCGCAGGCTGCGTCGCAAGCGGCGTCGCCGGCCTTCATGTTGATCACGACGACATCGAAAGGCGCAACCGAGGCCGGCCAGATGATTCCGTTCTCATCATGCGATGCTTCGATGATGGCGGGAACAAGGCGTGTCGGGCCGATACCGTAAGAACCCATGTGGACGGCGTGTTCCTTACCATCAGGTCCCTGCACCTTCGCGCCCATCGGCTCGGAATATTTCGTGCCGAAGTAGAAGATATGGCCGACTTCAATTCCGCGTGCGGACAGGCGATCGCTCTCGGGGATGGCGTCGAAAGCGGCTTCGTCGTGCATCTCTGAGGTGGCGGCGTAGACCGAGGTCCACTTCTTGAAGATCGCATCCAGACCGGCGACATCGTCGAAGTTGGTGTCGACCGAGGGGATATCGAAATTCACGAAATCCTTGTGGCTGTAGACTTCCGATTCACCGGTGTCGGCAAGGATGATGAACTCGTGGCTGAGATCGCCGCCGATCGGGCCGGTGTCGGCGCGCATGGGGATGGCGCGCAGGCCGAGACGATCGAAGGTGCGCAGATAGGCCGCGAACATCTTCTTGTAGGAATGCTCGGCGCCTTCGCGGGTCATGTCGAAGGAATAGGCATCCTTCATCATGAATTCGCGCGAGCGCATGGTGCCGAAGCGCGGACGGATCTCGTCGCGGAACTTCAGCTGGATGTGATAGAGGTTCAGCGGCAAGTCCTTGTAAGACTTGACCGAAGACCGGAAAATATCGGTGACCATCTCTTCGTTGGTCGGGCCGTACAGCATCGGACGGTCCTGGCGGTCCTTGATGCGCAGCATCTCCTTGCCGTAGGCGTCGTAGCGGCCGCTTTCCTGCCAGAGCTCGGCCGACTGCAGGGTCGGCATCGACAGCTCGATGGCGCCGGAGCGGTTCTGCTCCTCGCGGATGATGTTGTTGACCTTGTCGAGCACGCGCTTGCCCAGCGGCAGCCAGGAGTAGATCCCCTGCGACTGCTGCCGGATCATGCCGGCGCGCAGCATCAACCGGTGGGAGACGATTTCAGCCTCCTTGGGGTTTTCCTTGAGGATGGGCATGAAGTAGCGAGACAAACGCATGGCGAATTCCAGAGCTGTTGAGACGCCGCCAGATAGCGGAATCGAAGGCAATCACAATGTTGGCAGCGTTCATAACCGCTTCGCGGCAGGAAGGAAACCCGCGAGGGATTTCCACAGGCTTCTCTTAGAGCAAGTTGGAGCCCGCAAACCGAAGAAACCAAGAAAGCGGCGAAATTATAATGACTTGCGCGAAACTCTTATTAACAGAAAAAATTTACTCGAGTGTAGCAAAAATGCAAAAAAATCTGATGACAAAGCACAATCTTTGAGCTAGCTTTAGCCCACAAAACAGGCAGGGAGTTCAAATCCCTACCATTTTCGCGGTCAAGTCTTGGGAGGATCAGATCTTAGGCGCGCTTGTCGCAGCCCCGGTAACGGTTAAGGATCACGCGATACTTAAAACAAGGCTTTTAGCCTTGTTTTTTTTTGGCTTTTCGACACCACGCTCCTAGCTCGAAACGCCCATCTTCCGCAACGTAAGCTGCCCATTCCGTTACGGCACCTCCATGCCGGAACTTGATGACACGCGTATGACGCTCACTCTCTCGCATCTGCTCAATTGGTGAGCAAACGCCCTTAAACGTTCGAGAATGACGGGCCGATCTGCGGAAGGGCGTCGAAGCCCCAGCCGAAATAGGTCGAGCAGACATACCAGAGGGTGTAGATGACCGCGGAGACCAGCGTCGTCAGCGAGAAGGTGAAGAGCGGCCGAAAACGCGTTGGTGCGCTGTGCACGGTGCCGAGCACGATATCGTCGTCCTCCGCCTGCGTCCGCAAGCCGATCGGCAAGACGGCAAAGAGCGTCATCCACCAGACGATGAAGTAGACGGCAAAGCCCTGTAGAAATGTCTGCAGCATAAGATCTCCCACCCAAGCGGCCGCATCGGGCCACCGCCCTTATAAGGCGGAACAGCGACGATACAAAGCGGTGTTGAGAGGCTTGTGCGGTCTTGGCGGCGTTTGGGTCACTCTGCCGCAGTGGTTAGACCTGCTCGAGCTCGATCAAGGTGCCTAAGAAATCCTTGGGGTGCAGGAAGAGCACGGGCTTGCCGTGGGCGCCGATCTTCGGTTCGCCATTGCCAAGCACCCTCGCCCCGGCGGCCAGCATCTGGTCGCGGGCCGCGATGATATCGCTCACCTCGTAGCAGATGTGATGCATGCCACCAGACGGGTTCTTCTCCAGGAAGGCCGTTATCGGGGATTGCGGGCCGAGCGGCTCGAGCAGTTCGACTTTGGTATTCGGCAGTTCGACGAAGACGACGGTGACGCCGTGCTCCGGCAATGCCTCGGCCGCCGATACCGTGGCGCCCAGCGTGTCTCGATAGGCGGCCGTGGCGGCTGCGAGATCGGGAACGGCTATGGCGACATGGTTGACGCGGCCGAGCATCGGATCAGACCTTGGTGACGAACACGGTGACCAGCGGCTTCTTGCCCCAGATCTGGTTCGCCGTCGAGCGAACCGCGCGGCGCATCGATTCCTGCAACAGGTCCAGATCCTTGCGGCGTGCGCGCGGAATGCTCTCGAATGCGCTCAGAGCGGCGTCATAGAGCGTATCCTCGAACTCATCGCCCTCATCGTCATAGACAGGCAGGCCGATCGCCACCATGTCGGGTTCGCCGATTATATCGAAGCGGGCGTCGATCACGACGTTCAGCGCGACATGGCCGACATAAGAGAGCTTCTTGCGGTCGCCGATGCCCATTTCGTCGAAATCGCCGATCAGCGTGCCGTCCTTGAAGATGCGGCCATGCGGCGCTTCGTCGATCACTTCCACGGTACCTGGCGCCAGGCGGAGGACATCGCCGTTGCGCACGCGCGGAACGGTGGAGATGCCGGATTGCTCCGCGAGCTCCTTGTGGGCGGTCAGATGCGTGGCTTCGCCGTGCACGGGAACGACGACGGTCGGCCGCGTCAGTTCGTACATCTTCTGCAGCTCGTTGCGGCGCGGGTGGCCGGAGACGTGAACGAGCGCTTCGCTATCGGTGATGATGTGAACGCCCTGCTCGACGAGGCCGTTCTTGATGTCCTGAATGGCCTTCTCGTTGCCCGGGATGGCGCGCGAGGAAAAGACGACCGTGTCGCCTGCCGCCAGCGCCACGTTGCGCATCTCGTCACGCGAGAGCTTGGCAAGGGCTGCGCGCGGCTCGCCCTGGCTTCCGGTCAGGATGACGACGACGTTTTCGCGCGGAATATATCCGTATTCCTCTTCGGCGATGAACGGCTTGATGCCGTCGAGCAGGCCGAGATCGCGGGAGACGTTGACGACGCGCTTCAGCGAGCTGCCAAGCAGCAGGACTTCGCGTCCGGCGGCTTCGGCGGCTTCAGCCACGGTGCGAATACGACCGACGTTCGAGGAGAAGGTGGTGATCGCGACGCGACCTTCGGCGTTCTCGATGATCTTGCGCAGGCTTTCGGACACGTCCTTCTCGGAGGGCGATACGCCGTCGCGGAGCGCATTGGTCGAATCGCACATCAGGGCGAGCACGCCTTCATCGCCGAGCTGGCGGAAACGGGCTTCATCGGTCAGCGGGCCGAGCGACGGTTCGTGGTCGATCTTCCAGTCACCTGTGTGGATGACGTTGCCCAAGGGCGTGCGGATCATCAGCGACATCGGCTCGGGGATCGAGTGGTTGACGGCCACGCCTTCAACGCTGAAGGGGCCGACATTGACCACGGTGCCCGCGGTGAACGGCGTGATCGGGATTTCGACCATCGTCGACTTTTCGTAGTTGCGCTTGGCTTCCAGGAGCCCGGCCGTGAAGCCTGACGCGTAGACAGGAACATTGAGGCCCGGCCACAGATCGGCCAGCGCGCCATAGTGATCCTCATGCGCGTGGGTGATGAAGATCGCCTTCAGGTTCTTGCGTTCCTTGGCGAGGAAGCGGATATCGGGCAGAACCAGATCAACACCCGGCAGATCGGGACCTGGGAAGGTCACACCGCAGTCGACCATGATCCACTGGCGATGCGCGGACGGCCCATAGCCGTAAAGGGCGAGATTCATACCGATCTCGCCAACGCCGCCCAAAGGCAGAAATACCAGTTCGTCCTGCTTCGCCATACTGCTTGTTTTTCCAATCATCCAAAGAAGACGTCGCCGGCGGCGATCGTCATCATCCTGCCTGCCCCCGTATCGAGCAGCAACAGGCCATTATCATCAATTCCGCTGAAGTGGCCGGAAATCGAACGGTCCGGCAGATTCACGGTTATCTTTTCGCCAATACCGCAAGCGACATCGCGCCAGCGGGCAGTGATATCGCGAATACCGCGGCCGCGGTCCCACGCTGATAGCACATCGGCCATGGATGCGAACAGGTGCGCGAAGAGTTCCTGTGGAGAGGCGGAACTTCCCTGCTCGCGCAGGCAGGTCACGGGATAGAGTGGATTGTCGGGCATGAAGGCGACGTTGATGCCGATGCCGATGACAAGGGCGTAGCGCCCATCGGCCAAGGCCTCGCCTTCCATCAGGATGCCGCATGTCTTTTTGCGCCCGATCAGGATGTCGTTCGGCCACTTGACCTCGAGCGGCTCTGCGCTCGGCGGCAGAACCATCCGCACCGCCTCGTGCACGGCCACCGCAATCGCCAGCGGAAGGGACGAGATGCGCTCCATTGGCGCCGGATCGATCAAGAGAAGAGAAGCGTAGAGGTTGCCGGGCTCAGACACCCAGGGACGACCACGGCGGCCGCGGCCGCCGGTCTGTCTTTCCGCGGTAACCCAGAGGCGACCGGCGTCCCCTGCCCTGGCACGGGCAAGGCATTCGCTATTGGTGGACAATGTCTCCGACAGAGCCTCGTGCCTGAAGTCATCGAGAGACTTCAGGCGCCGTGGGTCGAAGCTCATCAGAACAGCGTCGCGGCTGCGAGTTCAGCAGCACCGCCGATCGGACCGCCGATGAGGACATAGGCGAGAACGAACAGGCCGGAGACGCCGAAGACCAGGCGCAGCGAGCCCGAGACGCGGGCGAATTCGCCGGTGGCTTCATCGAACCACATCAGCTTGATGACGCGCAGGTAGTAGTAGGCGCCGACAACCGATGCGAGGACGCCGATGATGGCAAGCGCATAGAGCTTGGCTTCGATGGCGGCGACGAAGACGAAGTATTTCCCGAAGAAGCCTGCCAGCGGCGGGATACCAGCCAGCGAGAACATCAGGATGGTCAGCACGGTCGCCATCATCGGATTGGTGGTCGAAAGGCCCGCGAGATCGGCTACGTTTTCGACAACGGTGCCATCCTTGCGGCGCATCGACATGATGATCGCGAAGGAGCCCAGCGTCATGACCATGTAGATGAGCATGTAGAGCATCACGCCCGAGACGCCCGTCTGCGAGCCGGCGGCAAGACCGACCAGCGCGTAGCCCATGTGACCGATCGACGAATAGGCCATCAGTCGCTTGATGTTCTTCTGGCCGATCGCGGCAAACGAGCCGAGCAGCATCGAGGCGATCGAGATGAAGACCACGACCTGCTGCCAGTCCGCCATGACGGGCTGGAAGGCGGTGATGACGATACGCGTCATCATGGCCATGGCGGCGATCTTAGGCGCGCTTGCCAGGAAGGCCGTGACCGGGGTCGGCGCACCTTCGTAAACGTCCGGCGTCCACATATGGAACGGAACCGCCGAGATCTTGAACGCGATGCCGGCGAGGATGAAGACCAGACCGAAGATCAGGCCAAGCGAGCGCGCACCATCCACCGTCAGCGCCTGGGCGATATCGGCGAAGTGGGTGTGGCCGGTGAAGCCATAGACCAGCGACATGCCGTAGAGCAACATGCCTGAGGAGAGAGCGCCGAGCACGAAATACTTCAGGCCGGCTTCGGTCGACTTGACGCTGTCGCGGTTGATCGCGGCGATGACGTAGATCGCCAGCGACTGCAGCTCAAGGCCGAGGTAGAGCGAGATAAGGTCGTTGGCCGAAATCATCAGCAGGATGCCGAGCGTGCAGAGCACGATCAGAACCGGGAACTCGAACTTGTCGAGCTGGTTCTCCTTGGCAAGGCCGAGCGACATGAACAGCGCCACGATGGAGCCGACCAGCGCCGTCACCTTCATGAAGCGGCCGAAGCCATCAGCCAGGAAGACGCCGCCGTAGGCAAGGCCTTCGCTTGGAGCGAAGACCAGCCAGAGGGCCGCGACCGCCAAAAGGATGATCGCGAGAACGCTGACCATGCGGCCGGAGCGCTCGCCTGAGAATACGCCGATCATCAGCAGGACCAGAGAGCCGATCGCAAGGATCAGTTCCGGTATCGAAAGATGCAGGCTTGCGAGTAGTGTTTCAGAGGTCATATCACAAAAGTCCCGTCATCATTTCATCGACAGCGCGACGTCATGCGCTGCCTGGACTGCGGCCGAATAGCTGTTGATCAGATGGTCGACGGAGGCAGCGGTCACATCGAAGACCGGAGCCGGATAGACGCCGAAGAAGATCGTCAGAGCAATCAGCGGGTAGAGCATCAGCTGCTCGCGCGGCGACAGGTCGAGGAGAGCCTTAAGCTTTTCCTTGTCCAGCGTGCCGAAGATCACCCGGCGATAGAGCCAGAGCGCGTAAGCGGCCGAGAGGATGACGCCGGTAGCGGCGAAGAGCGCGACCCAGCTGTTGACCCGGAAGACACCGATCAACGTCAGGAATTCGCCGATGAAGCCCGAGGTGCCGGGAAGACCGACGTTCGCCATGGTGAAGACCATCATCGCAACAGCGTATTTCGGCATGTTGTTGACGAGGCCGCCATAGGCCGCGATCTCGCGGGTGTGGGTGCGGTCATAGACCACGCCGACGCAGAGGAAGAGCGCGCCCGAGACGATACCGTGCGACAGCATCTGGAAGATCGAGCCCTGCAGACCCTGCGCGTTGGCCGCGAAGATACCCATCGTCACGTAGCCCATGTGGGCAACCGAGGAGTAGGCGATCAGCTTCTTGATGTCTTCCTGCATCAGCGCCACCAGCGAGGTGTAGATGATGGCAATGACGGACATGGCGAAGACCATGGGCGCGAAGAAATCGGAAGCAACAGGGAACATGCCGAGCGAGAAGCGGATGAGGCCGTAGCCACCGAGCTTCAGGAGGACACCTGCCAGGATGACGGAACCAGCCGTCGGCGCCTGAACGTGCGCGTCGGGAAGCCAGGTGTGGACCGGCCACATCGGCATCTTCACCGCGAACGAGGCGAAGAAGGCCAGCCATAGCCAGGTCTGCATGTGCGGCGGGAACTTGTAAGCGAGCAGCGCCGAGATATCGGTCGTGCCAGCCTGCCAGTACATGGCCATGATGGCAAGGAGCATCAGCACGGAGCCGAGCAGCGTGTAGAGGAAGAACTTGTAGCTGGCGTAGACGCGATCCTTGCCACCCCAGACACCGATGATCAGGAACATCGGGATGAGGCCGGCTTCGAAGAATACGTAGAAGAGAACGATATCGAGCGACACGAAGACGCCAACCATCATCACTTCCAGCATCAGGAAGGCGATCATGTATTCCTTCAGGCGCTTCTCCACCGAGAACCAGCTGGCGAGCACGCAGAAGGGCATGAGGAAGGTCGAGAGGATGACGAACAGCATGGAGATGCCGTCGACACCGAGATGGTAGCTGATGCCCGTGCCGAGCCAGCCGTGCTTTTCGATCATCTGGAAGCCCGGGTTCGCATTGTCGAAACCGATCCAGATGAAGAGCGACAGGATGAAGGTCACGACCGTCGTCAACAGGGCAATGTTGAGAACGTTGCGGCGGCCGTTCGGGCCGTTCTCATTCATCAGAAGCAGGAGCACCACGCCGACGAGCGGCAGGAAGGTGACCGTGGAAAGAATAGGCCAATCGGTCATCAGAGGGCACTCCCGAGCATCATCCAGGTAACGAGCGCTGCAACGCCGATCAGCATGGCGAACGCGTAGTGATAGAGGTAACCGCTCTGCAGGCGCACGACGCGGTTGGTGACATCGACGACACGGGCGGCAATGCCGTTCGGGCCGTAAGTGTCGATGACGCCGACGTCACCCTTCTTCCACAGGAACCGGCCAAGGGCCTTTGCCGAACGGACGAAGAGGAAGTCATAGAGCTCGTCGAAGTACCACTTGTTCAAGAGGAACTGGTAGAGCACCCGATGCTGGCGTGCGAGCACGGCCGGCGTCGATGGCGACTTGATGTACATGTACCAGGCGGTCACGAAACCGATCACCATGGCGATGAAGGGGCTGAGGGCAACGAGGGCCGGAACGTGGTGGAACTCGTGGACCAGCTCGTTGTGCTCCGAGGTGAAGAGCGCGCCCTTCCAGAACTCGGCATATTCCTCACCATAGAAGTGTCCTTCGAAGAACCAGCCCGCGAAGACCGCGCCGATCGCCAGCAGATAGAGCGGGATCAGCATGACCTGGGGAGATTCGTGCACGTGGTGCATGACCTCGTGCGAAGCACGCGGCTTGTTGAAGAAGGTGAGGAACATCAGGCGCCAGGAATAGAAGCTCGTGAACAGAGCCGCGATAACCAGCATGGCGAAGGCGAAGCCAGCGACCGGCGAATGCGATGCGTAGGTCGCCTCGATGATCACGTCCTTCGAGAAGAAGCCGGCGAAGCCGAACGGCGTGAACGGAATGCCGACGCCGGTGATGGCGAGCGTGCCGATCAGCATCATCAAGAACGTGACCTTGATGTGCGGACGCAGGCCACCCATGTTTCTCATGTCCTGCTCACCATCGACGGCGTGGATGACCGAGCCGGCGCAAAGGAAGAGCAGTGCCTTGAAGAAAGCGTGCGTGAAGAGGTGGAAGATGGCCGCGCCATAGGCGCCGACACCGAGAGCGACGAACATGTAGCCGAGCTGCGAGCAGGTCGAGTAGGCGATGACGCGCTTGATGTCGTTCTGCACGAGGCCGACGGTGGCCGCGAAGAAGGCGGTGATCGCACCGATGATGGTGACGACGGTCAACGCATCCGGAGACAGTTCGAACAGCGGCGACATGCGGGCGACGAGGAAGACGCCGGCGGTGACCATGGTCGCGGCATGGATGAGCGCCGACACAGGCGTCGGGCCTTCCATGGCATCAGGCAGCCAGGTGTGCAGCAGGAACTGCGCCGACTTACCCATCGCGCCCATGAAGAGCAGCAGGCAGGCGCCGGTCAGCGCGTGTGCCTTGTCGAGGTGCATGCCGAAGAGGTTCAAGACCACTTCGCCGCCCTCGCCGCCTTCATGCGCGAAGCTCGCGGCATTGGCGAAGATGGTGTCGAAGTTGATGGCGCCGAAGAGAACGAAAACGCTTGAGATGCCGAGGATGAAGCCGAAGTCGCCAACGCGGTTGACGATGAAGGCCTTCATAGCGGCGGCATTCGCCGACGGCTTCTTGAACCAGAAGCCGATCAGCAGGTAGGACGCCAGACCCACGCCTTCCCAGCCGAAGAACATCTGGGCAAGGTTGTCCGACGTGATCAGCATCAACATCGCGAAGGTGAAGAGCGACAGATAGGCGAAGAAGCGTGGGCGATGCGGGTCATGGTGCATGTACCCGATCGAATAGAGATGGACGAGCGTCGAAACCGAGTTGACGACGATCAGCATGACCGAGGTCAGCGTGTCGATGCGCAGCGACCAGGAGACGTCGATCCCGCCGGACTGGATCCAGCGCAGGACTTCTACCTTGATCGGGCCGCCTTCGACATGGCCCATGCCGACAGTGATGAAGACGTACCACGACAGAACCGCCGTGATGATCATCAGACCCGTGGTGACGAATTCCGACGCCTTGGCGCCGATCGCGCGGCCGAAAAGGCCGGCGATGATCGCGCCGATCAGGGGAAGAAAGACGATAGCCTTATATAAAAACATAGCCTTATCAGCCCTTCATCATATTGACGTCTTCCACGGCGATGGAGCCGCGGTTGCGGTAGAAGACGACGAGAATTGCGAGACCGATGGCCGCTTCAGCAGCAGCGACGGTCAGAATGAACAATGCAAAGACCTGGCCGACGATGTCGTTCAGGAACGACGAGAAAGCGACCATGTTGATGTTGACGGCGAGCAGAATGAGCTCGATCGACATCAGGATGACGATGATGTTCTTCCGGTTGAGGAAGATGCCGAAGACGCCGAGCGTGAAGAGGATGGCGCTGACCGTCAGGTAATGGGAAAGTCCGATGACCATTGTGTTGTTTCCTTAAGCTCGCGCCTGCCTCAAAGCCCCTGCCCCGGCTTCACCGAGATCACCTCGACGGCGGTCTTCGGGTTGCGGGCAACCTGGTTTGCGATGTTCTGACGCTTGACCGTCGTGCGATGCTTGAGCGTGAGCACGATTGCTCCGATCATCGCGACCAGCAGGACGAGAGCGGCGATTTCGAAGAAGTAGACGTAATTCGTGTAGAGCACGTCGCCGAGGGCGGCGGTGTTGGTGCGTTCGGTGATCGCGGGGATCGGCATGGCGACCGTCTTGGCGATCTCCGGCGAGATCACGCTGCCGCCGACCACGACGATCAGCTCGGCCGCGAGGATCACCCCGATCAACGCGCCGATCGGCGCGTACTCCAGGACACCCGCGCGCAGCTCCGTGAAGTCGATGTCGAGCATCATGACCACGAAGAGGAAGAGAACCGCCACGGCGCCGACATAAACGACGAGCAGGATCATCGCGAGGAATTCAGCCCCGAGCAGCAGGAAGAGACCGGCCGCGTTGAAGAAAACCAGGATCAGGAACAGAACCGAGTGAACCGGGTTCTTCGACCAGATGACCATGAACGCCGACGCTATCGCGATAAAGGCGAAAATATAGAAAAATAGAGCCTGCAGACCCATGTTCGTGCCTTCTTCATCTTCCCACGGGCTGCCGGGTACTCCCCCCGCCCGATGAAGCTTCGCATTGGTTACCGCGAAGCTCTGGTGCATGTTGACTGGGCGACGCTTCAAGCACCGCCCGGCATTTCAATTTCAATCAACGGTACGGAGCGTCGAGAGCGAGGTTGCGAGCGATTTCACGCTCCCAGCGGTCGCCGTTCTCGAGGAGCTTCTGCTTGTCGAAGTAGAGCTCTTCGCGCGTTTCCGTCGCAAATTCGAAATTCGGGCCCTCGACGATCGCATCGACCGGGCAAGCCTCCTGGCAGAAGCCGCAATAGATGCACTTCACCATGTCGATATCGTAACGGACCGTACGGCGGGTGCCATCGTTGCGGCGCGGGCCTGCTTCGATGGTGATCGCCTGAGCAGGACAGATAGCCTCACACAGCTTGCAGGCGATGCAACGCTCTTCGCCGTTCGGATAACGACGCAGAGCATGTTCGCCACGGAAGCGCGGGCTGACCGGTCCCTTTTCGAACGGATAGTTCACCGTTGCCTTCTGCTTGAAAATGTAACGGAACGTCAGCCAGAACGCGCTGATGAATTCCCTGAGGAACAACGAGCTGACGGCGTTTGACAAGCCTGCCATTATCTAACTCCATTCGCTTGGCTGGTTACGATGTAACCAGCGGCCGCAAGAACTACCGTGAAAACGACTGGCATCCAAAACCGGTATATAAACCGAGTGTGCTTTTCGAGCACCTCCAAGTTCCATCCGGTTATCGGCATTTGCCAATCATCACCCAATTTTTCGCGCTGTTGCCGAAGTGCCTTCGGCAAAGCAAAGATATTTGCGCCAAACGCCAGAGCCATCCCAATGAGGCCGCCTCCGACAGTTGCCGCGATCTGAAGCATTAGGCCCCTGCCGTCAGCTTCAGCACGAATGCAACAATGATGACCATGGCGAGCGACAGCGGAAGGAAGACCTTCCAGCCGAGGCGCATCAGCTGGTCGTAGCGGTAGCGCGGCACGAATGCCTTGACCATCGCGAACATGAAGAACACCAGGCACGACTTCAGCATGAACCAGATGATGCCGGGAACCCAGTTGAGGAACCAGACGTCGACCGGTGGCAGCCAGCCTCCGAGGAACAGGATCGTCGTCAGCGAGCACATCAGGACGATGGCCGCGTATTCGCCGAGCATGAACATCATGTAGAGGGCGGAACCATACTCGACCATGAAGCCGGCGACGAGTTCGGATTCGGCTTCCGGAAGGTCGAAGGGCGGACGGTTGGTTTCAGCCAGTGCCGAGATGAAGAAGATGATGAACATCGGGAACAGGGCCAGCCAATGCCAGTCCAGGAAGGACGATGGCATGCCGAGACGCGTGCCAATGCCGCTCTGCTGCGCGTGAACGATATCCGTCAGGTTCAGCGAACCTACGCAGAGAAGAACGGTGACGATGACGAAGCCGATCGAGACTTCGTAGGACACCATCTGTGCCGCGGAGCGCAGCGCGCCGAGGAACGGGTACTTCGAGTTCGAAGCCCAACCACCCATGATGACGCCATACACTTCAAGCGACGAGATCGCGAAGATATAGAGGATGCCGACGTTGATGTTGGCGATAACCCAGCCATCCGCGAAGGGAACCACGGCCCAGGTCGACAGCGCCAGAAGCACGGTGACCAGCGGCGCCAGAAGGAAGACCGCCTTGTCGGCGCCAGCCGGAATGATCGGCTCCTTGAAGACGAACTTCAAAAGGTCGGCGAAGGACTGGAAAAGGCCGAAAGGACCCACCACATTCGGTCCACGGCGCAGCTGTACGGCCGCCCAGATCTTGCGGTCGGCCAACAGGATGTAGGCGATGAAGACGAGCAAGCAGACGAGGACGAGAAGCGACTGACCGACCATGAGGAGGCCTGGCCAGACATATGTTGAAAGAAACGATTCCATAGTCCCCTGCCCTTACTCTGCCGCGACTTTGAAGTTGTTGCGGGCCAATGCCGAGCACTCAGCCATGACAGCCGATGCGCGCGCGATTGGGTTCGTCAAATAGAAGTCTTTCACCGGCGATGCGAAGCCGGCCTTGTTCATCTTGCCGGCTTTCTTGGCGACGGCAGCAATCTTGGCGCTGTCGCTTTCGGCAATCTCGTCGGCGGCCGCGAAGTGCGGGAACGACTGGTAAAGCTTGGCGCGCAGCTGGCTCAGCGAGTCGAACGGCAGCTTTTTGCCGAGAACGTCGGAGAGCGCGCGGATGATCGCCCAGTCCTCGCGGGCATCGCCCGGTGCGAAGCCTGCGCGGTTGCCGATCTGTACGCGGCCCTCGGTGTTGACCCAGGTGCCGGACTTTTCCGTGTAGGCTGCGGCCGGCAGGATGACGTCTGCGTTCTGTGCGCCCTGGTCGCCATGCGAACCGATATAGACGGTGAACTTCGCCTTCTTGGCTTCGAAGTTCATTTCGTCGGCGCCAAGCAGGAAGAGAACGTCCATCGAGGTCAGCATCTCGGCGGCATTGACGCCCTTGTCGCCCGGCACGAAGCCGAGATCGAGACCGCCGACGCGGGCAGCAGCCGTGTGCAGGACGGCGAAACCGTTCCAGCCGTCGACCACAGCACCGACAGTGCCGGCGAGCTTGGCAGCACTTGCGAGAACGCCTGCGCCATCAGCGCGCGAGAGAGCGCCCTGGCCGATGATGATGAGCGGCTTCTTGGCGTCGGTCAGAACCTTGGCGAAGCTGTGCGTGCCGTCGACCAGATCCTTCAGCGTATCCGGACCCGAGCCGAGATATTCGTAGTCGTAGCGCAGTTCGCCGGCTTCGCCGATCACGCCGATCGGGAAGTTGCCGCGGCGCCAGCGCTTGCGGATGCGGGCGTTGAGAACAGCTGCCTCGAAGCGCGGGTTGGCGCCGATGATGAGCAGCGCGTCGGCCTGTTCGATGCCTTCGATCGTCGGGTTGAAGAGGTAGCTTGCGCGGCCGAGCGACGGATCAAGTGCCGTCCCATCCTGGCGACAGTCGAGGTTCTCGGAACCGAGCGACTTTACCAGTTCGGACAGAGCGTACATTTCTTCGACCGAAGCGAGGTCGCCGGCAATGGCGCCGATCTTGTCGCCAGCGGTCGAGGCAACGGCCGACTTGATCGCGGCGAACGCGTCCGGCCAGCTTGCGACCTGCAGGCGGCCGTCCTTGCGAACATAAGGCTTGTCGAGGCGCTGCGTCTTCAGGCCATCCCAGATGAAACGGCTCTTGTCGGAGATCCACTCTTCGTTGATCTGGTCGTTGACGCGCGGCATGACGCGCATGACTTCGCGGCCACGGGTATCGACGCGGATCGCCGAGCCAAGCGCGTCCATGACGTCGATCGTTTCGGTCTTGTTCAGTTCCCACGGACGGGCCGTGAAGGCGAAGGGCTTGGAGGTCAGCGCGCCGACCGGGCAGAGGTCAACGACGTTGCCCTGCAGCTCGGAGGTCATCGCCTGCTCGAGATAGGTGGTGATCTCGGCGTCTTCGCCACGACCGATCAGGCCAAGCTCGGCAATGCCGGCGACCTCGGTGGTGAAGCGAACGCAGCGCGTGCAGTGAATGCAGCGGTTCATGACCGTCTTGACGAGCGGTCCAATGTACTTGTCCTCGACTGCGCGCTTGTCTTCCTGATAGCGCGAGCCTGCGATACCGAAGGCCATGGCCTGGTCCTGCAGGTCGCATTCGCCACCCTGGTCGCAGATCGGGCAATCCAGCGGATGGTTGATCAGCAGGAATTCCATCACGCCTTCGCGGGCCTTCTTGACCATCGGCGTGTTGGTGAAGACCTCGGGCAGTTCGCCATTCGGGCCGCCGCGGATATCGCGCACGCCCATGGCGCAAGATGCCTGCGGCTTCGGCGGGCCACCCTTGACCTCGACGAGGCACATGCGGCAGTTGCCGGCAACCGAAAGGCGTTCGTGGAAGCAGAAGCGCGGAACTTCAGCACCGGCTTCCTCACACGCCTGAATGAGGGTGTAATGATCCGGGACCTCGATCTCGTTACCGTCAATCTTCAGTTTTGCCATCGTCACTCAGTCCTGTTTCCCGTTCACCGGAAGCCGGTAAACAAACCTATTCTGCAACGTTTCCACTGCCAGGCCGGATTTTTATCCCGCTGACACTGGTGTCGTCCAAATTTTCGTCTCCGCCCCCCGAGGCCCGGGAACCGGCCTGCGACGTCGCGGCATTGGGACCCTCCCCGCGCCGCTCAGTCTTGTCTCTCCTCCGATCGCGATCCGCGACCGGACATCATTACGTCCGCTTCCGGCCCTTTGCCGTCAGCGCCTTGGCCTGCGCCACCCAGCCATCGCGGGCGATGCGGCCGTCAAAGCCAAGCTCCGCGTCAAAGCGGGCCACATCGGCATCCGACCAGCCAGCGATCTCGGCGAGCGTGCGAACACCCTTGGCGTTCAGTACCTGCTCGAGCTTCGGGCCGACGCCGGAGATCTGCTTGAGATCATCGGCTTTCTTGCCACGCGCTGCCGGCTTGGCGGCAGCAACTGTCTTCGTCTTCGCCACCGGCTCGGCCTTGTCGGCAACCACGGCCAGCTTCACGCGTTCAGCCGTCTTCTTCGGCGCGGCCGGGCGAATGTTTTCCGGCTTCACGTCGATCTCGGGCTTTGGCTCTTCTGGCGGCGTCTCGTCGAGAACAGCCGCCAGCTTGTTCGAGGCTTCCATCGCACCCTGGAGAGCGCCGAAGAAGGCGCCGACCATCTGCGTGGAGAAACCGAAACCGATTGCGGTCGCGGCAGCCATGGCGGCTGCCGGATTGACCATCATCGGCGCGATCGGCAAGGCGCGGGCATTTTCCAGCATCTCGGCGGCAAGACGGCCGAAGTCGGCCGAGAAATCGGCGACCCCTTCCTTGTTCTTGCTGTCGGATGCGTTTGCCATCGTCTTACTCAGCAGCCTCGAGAACCGCGCCATGATCCATGGCGTTTGCCGTATACTGATCGATGCGCGCTTCGATCTCATGACGGAAGTTGCGGATCAGACCCTGCACCGGCCATGCGGCAGCATCGCCGAGCGCACAGATGGTGTGGCCTTCGATCTGCTTGGTCACGGCGAAGAGCATGTCGATTTCGCGCTTCTGAGCGTTGCCCTTGGCCATGCGCTCCATGACGCGCCACATCCAGCCAGTGCCTTCGCGGCACGGCGTGCACTGGCCGCAGCTCTCGTGCTTGAAGAAGGCCGAGATACGGGCGATCGCCTTGATGACGTCGGTGGACTTGTCCATGACGATCGAGGCGGCCGTACCGAAGGACGAACCGACCGAGCGCAAGCCGTCGAAGTCCATCGGCACGTCGATCATGTCCTTGGCGGGAACGATCGGGCACGATGCACCGCCCGGAATGACGGCGAGCAGGTTGTCCCAGCCGCCACGGATACCGCCGGCGTGCTTGTCAACGAGCTCACGGAAGGTGATGCCCATTTCTTCTTCGACGGTGCACGGCTTGTTGACGTGACCAGAGAGCATGAACAGCTTGGTGCCGACGTTGTTCGGACGGCCGAGTGCCGAGAACCAGCCGGCGCCGCGACGGAGAATCGTCGGAGCAACGGCGATCGACTCGACGTTGTTGACCGTGGTCGGGCAGCCGTAAAGACCCATGTTGGCCGGGAATGGCGGCTTCAGGCGCGGCTGGCCCTTCTTGCCTTCCAGGCTTTCGAGCAGCGCGGTTTCTTCACCGCAGATGTAGGCACCGGCGCCGTGGTGGACGAAGATGTCCATCGGGTAGCCCAGCTTGTTGTTCTTGCCGAGCAGACCGAAATCGTAGCACTCGTCGATCGCAGCCTGCAGCGCCTCGCGCTCGCGGATATATTCGCCGCGAACGTAGATGTAGGCGGTGTTGGCGCCCATGGCGAAGCTAGCGATAACACAGCCTTCGATCAGCGTATGGGGATCGTGACGCATGATGTCACGGTCCTTGCAGGTGCCGGGCTCGGATTCGTCAGCGTTGACGACCAGATAATGCGGACGGCCGTCGTTTTCCTTCGGCATGAAGGACCACTTGAGGCCCGTCGGGAAGCCTGCACCGCCACGACCGCGAAGACCGGAGGCCTTCATCTCGTTGATGATCCAGTCGCGACCCTTTTCGAGGATCTGCTTGGTGCCGTCCCAGTGGCCGCGGCTCATCGCGCCCTTCAGGGACTTGTCCTTAAGGCCGTAGATATTGGTAAAGATGCGATCTTTATCTTGTAACATGCTTCACCTCTTACCGCGGCTTCTTGCCGAAGACTTTAATGTATTCGGCTTCGCCGCCCTTGGCGAGCGCCTTGGCCTGCTTGACCCAGTCGTCGCGATCGATGCGGCCCTTGAAATTCAGGTAGCCATCGACCCACTCGCGCTCAGCCTTCTTCCAGCCCGCGACCTGCGCGAAGGTGAAGATGCCCAACTCGTGCAGCGTGCCTTCGATCTTCGGGCCAACGCCCGAGATCAGCTTCAGATCATCAGGGGTCGCAGGCTTTTCGATACCGGCGGGACGGTTCTTGTCTGTCAGCGACGGCTTTGCCGTTGCCGGAACCGGTGCCGCGACGCCCGGCTGTTCTTCAACGGCCTTGGCGTTTGTTGCAGCAGCCTTTGGCGCGGTGACAGGCGTCTTCAGTGCGGCGTTCGTCTCGGCGTCCGTGCTCTTGGGACGAGCAGCTTCGGATGGAGGGACAGGCGCGGCATCAACCTTGGCCGTTGCGGCATCGGTTGCAACCTTCTTGGCCGGAGCCTTTTTCTTCGGCTCTTCGTCGGTCAGCGACGTCGGGCCGCCTTCCGGAGAGGAGAAGTGACGGTCGATCTGCGGGCCGGGTGTTACGCTTGCGCCATTGCCGGCATCGAAGGTGTCGATGATCTCGGCCAGGCGCTCCGGCGTCAGGTCTTCGTAGGTGTCCTTGCCGATCATGACCATGGGCGCGTTGACGCAAGCCCCGAGACATTCGACTTCTTCCCAGGACAGCGTGCCCTCGGCGTTACGCTCGAACGGATGGTGATGGATCTTGCTCTTGCAGATCGACATCAGGCCTTCCGAACCGCGCAGCATGCAAGGCGTCGTGCCGCACACCTGGATGTGAGCGCGCGTGCCGACCGGGCCGAGTTGGAACTGCGTGTAGAAGGTCGCGACCTCGAGAACGCGGATGTAGGCCATGTCGAGCATGTTGGCGACCTTTTCGATCGCCGCGCGCGTGACCCAGCCGTCCTGTTCCTGCGCTCGCATCAACAGCGGTATGACCGCGGATTGCTGACGGCCCGCAGGGTATTTCTGGATCGTCTTATCCGCCCAGGCCGCGTTCTCGTCATTGAAGGCGAACGCGGCAGGCTGGAATTGATCTTCGGCTAATCGACGAACGGACATTCTTCCTCACGCCTTGTCAGTTTAGGGCGCCACACTGCGACGAGGTCAGAGACTTCATCTCGCAAGCGTAGGCCGACTGGTCTTTCTGCAGGAACACAACGAAGAACTTTCCACCGTTGGGGACTGCAGCCTTGATTTGATAGCCCTTGGACAAAAGCTCGCCCATGGACGCCTTGTTTGCCGGCGGCGCTACGTCGTCCTGACCCAACTTGGGGCCAAGTCCACCGGCTTCCTGCGCGTATGCGCCAGAAGCCAGGAGGAGAACGACGGTAACGAGCGACGGCAGTTTCATTAGCGGTCGACCTCGCCGAAGACGATGTCGAGCGAACCGAGAACGGCGGTCACGTCAGCAAGCATGTGGCCCTTGCAGAGGAAGTCCATCGCCTGCAGATGGGCATAGCCCGGGGCGCGGATCTTGCAACGGTAGGGCTTGTTGCTGCCGTCGGCGACAACGTAGACGCCGAACTCGCCCTTCGGCGCTTCGACGGCCGCGTACACTTCGCCGGCCGGAACGTGGTAGCCTTCGGTGTAGAGCTTGAAGTGGTGGATCAGCGCTTCCATCGAACGCTTCATCTCGCCACGCTTCGGCGGAACGACCTTGCCGTCGATCGAGGAGACCGGGCCGACCTTGGCATCGCCGAGCAGGCGGTTGACGCACTGCTTCATGATGCGGACGGACTGGCGCATTTCGATCATGCGGATCAGATAGCGATCGTAGCAGTCGCCGTTCTTGCCGATGGCGATGTCGAATTCGAGATCGTTGTAGCACTCGTAGGGCTGCGAGCGGCGCAGGTCCCAGGCAGCGCCCGAACCGCGAACCATCACGCCCGAGAAGCCCCAGGACCATGCGTCTTCCAGCGATACGACGCCGATATCGACGTTACGCTGCTTGAAGATGCGGTTGTCGGTCAGGAGGCCTTCGATATCGTCGAGAACCTTGAGGAAGGGATCGCACCACTTGCCGATATCCTCGACCAGTTCCTGCGGGATATCCTGGTGGACACCGCCCGGACGGAAATAGGCCGAGTGCATACGGGCGCCACAGGCGCGCTCGTAAAACACCATCAGCTTTTCGCGTTCTTCGAAGCCCCAGACCGGCGGCGTCATCGCGCCGACGTCCATGGCCTGCGTCGTCACGTTCATGATGTGCGACAAGATTCGGCCAATTTCGGAGTAGAGAACACGAATGAGCTGACCGCGAATCGGAATTTCCAGCTTCAGCATCTTTTCGACAGCGAGCGCGAAAGCATGCTCCTGGTTCATCGGCGCGACGTAGTCGAGACGATCGAAATAAGGAACGGCCTGAAGATAGGTCTTCGATTCGATCAGCTTTTCGGTGCCGCGGTGCAGGAGGCCGATATGCGGATCGACGCGCTCGATGATTTCGCCATCGAGCTCAAGCACCAGACGCAGAACGCCGTGCGCGGACGGGTGCTCCGGTCCGAAGTTGATCGTAAAGTTGCGAACGTTATGTTCAGTCATAGCGACGCGCTCCGCGCTGGCAATTGGCATGAGACGACGAACGGAGAGGCTTCAAGACAGTCGAGCCTCATCTCAATTCGCAGCCTTCTCGTCTCCCGGAAGTACGTAATCGGTGCCTTCCCACGGGGACGTGAAATCGAAATTGCGGAATTCCTGCTTCAGTTCGACGGGTTCGTAGACGACGCGCTTGGCGGCATCGTCATAACGTACCTCGACGTAACCTGTCGTCGGGAAGTCCTTGCGCAGCGGGTGGCCTTCGAAGCCGTAGTCCGTCAGCAGACGGCGCAGGTCGGCATGGCCGGAGAACGGAATGCCGTACATGTCCCAGGCTTCGCGCTCGAACCACTCGGCGCCCATGTAGACAGACGTCGCCGACGGAACGGAAACGCCATCGGCAACAGCGAGCTTGACGCGGATGCGCAGGTTCTGCTTCGGCGACAGGAGATGATAGACGACATCGAAACGCTTTTCGCGTTGCGGCCAGTCGACGCCGCAAATGTCGATCATGCTGACGAAGCCGCAACGCGGATCGTCGCGCAGGAACGTCAGCAGCGCGACAATCGTTTCCGGCGTCGTGGTTACGTTCAATTCGCCATAGCTGATCGATGCATCGACAATCAGATCGCCGCGCATCTCGCGGAGATACGACGACAGTTCGCTCAAGGCTTCACTCATGACAGTCCTCCGCCCTTAGCGCTCAATCGTTCCGGTGCGCCGTATCTTCTTCTGCAGAAGCAAGACCCCGTAGAGCAGCGCTTCTGCCGTGGGGGGACAGCCCGGCACGTAGATATCGACAGGAACGACACGATCGCAGCCACGCACGACCGAGTAGGAATAGTGATAGTAGCCACCGCCGTTTGCGCAGGAGCCCATCGAGATGACGTAACGCGGCTCCGGCATCTGGTCATAGACCTTGCGGAGCGCCGGCGCCATCTTGTTGGTCAGCGTACCAGCGACGATCATGACATCAGACTGGCGCGGCGAAGCGCGCGGAGCGACACCGAAGCGCTCCATGTCGTAACGCGGGCCGGAAACCTGCATCAGGCCTTCGACGGCGCAGCAGGCAAGACCGAACTGCATCCACATCAGCGAGCCGGTGCGGGCCCAGGTGATCAGATCGCGAGTGGAGGTGACCAGGAAGCCCTTGTCGGCCAACTCGTCATTGATCTCGCCGAAGAACGCACTGTCGCTGCCAACAGGCTTGCCCGTTGCCGGGTCGATGATGCCTTTGGGATGCGGCGCGACGAGCGCCTTGTCGCTTGGGGCTACTCCCATTCCAGGGCTCCCTTTTTCCACTCATAAATAAAGCCGATGGTCAGCACGAGAAGGAAGACCATCATGGACCAAAAGCCGAACCAGCCGATCGCGCCGAAAGAAACGGCCCACGGGAACAGAAAGGCGACTTCGAGGTCGAAGATGATGAAGAGAATCGACACCAGGTAGAAGCGGATATCGAATTTCATGCGGGCGTCGTCGAACGCGTTGAAGCCGCATTCGAAAGCCGAAAGCTTTTCAGCATCAGGCGCCTTGTAGGCAACGGCGAACGGCGCAATGAGCAGCGACAAGCCGATTACAAGGGCGATGGCAATGAAAATGGCGATCGGAATATAAGAACTGAGAAGTCCAGTCATCAGGTTCATCCCTGCTTGCCGCCTGCGCCGGGAGGCGCGGCCTGAGCATTTGCCCGGCAAGCGAACGTGCGTTGCAACAAGCCGTGGTTAGCGCAGCCACAGCCAATGCGCAAGAGTTTTAGCGTGTCAATTCCAATTGCACACGTGCGACATTATTAGCCACGCACATTGTTTTTGCGACAAATCAACGCACAGCCCGCGATCTTGCATGCCAGCCCAGCATTTATTGCATGACTGAGAGGCTTTCATGAGTGGAAAGTGCAGGATTTGGCAGGACCAAGCCGCGAACTCAGGCTGCCGAAGCGCTTGAGAAGTAAGGCATATCCGCTGTTCGCGCCACATTCGCCCGCGCAGACGACCGCGAACCGGCTCATGTCTATGTATTTGATATACAATCGTGATTCTCGAGCAACTGTCGGATGCCGCGTGCGACGCACTTGGCCGCAGCGCCAAGCGGACGGGCAAGATCGGTGATTTTGCGGCGGTTAAGTGCGCGTTTCCTCATCTAAAGTCGGTGAATTGTCGGCAAGGCGGAGTATCCGCTCCGATTCGACTGAAAAACTGCGCCAATCGGGTCGCTATGTCGCAGGCTCAACGGCTAAATAAAGGGCATTTCGGCCAATGGATATTGCGCGCGCCCGAGTCCCGGAACGGGCCGCGCGGGGCGATTAGGCGGGTGCGCGGCGGCCTCATCAGACGCACTCTCAAGACCCGCGATTCCGGACATGCGCGAACGCTACTTAAATCCATAAGTTGCGCGAAATAACCTCGCTGGGGAGGCCCATTCCGACACTTCATTATAAGGACAAAGCAGCTCAAGCACGGCAGCGACAGGTGGCTTTATCGGCAACCGAGGACGCGGCAGGTCGATTGAGTATCGAGAGGCACCGAAGAGGCGTCTGAGCGCGACTGTCGCGGCTCCTGGCAGGCCACGCGCCGCCGCCTGCCCTCTTGGCGACGACGACCCATGCCGAAGGCATAGCGAAACGCGCAGGACTAAAACAGCGATGCGCATGAAACGCGCCTCAAGGACAGAAAGGCGCAAGCGCACCTTGTAGGTGATGTATATTATTGAGACATTCTGGAAGAGAATGGCGCGAGTGACGGGGCTCGAACCCGCGACCTCCGGCGTGACAGGCCGGCACTCTAACCGACTGAGCTACACCCGCGCATTTTCAGACTGCGTCGTTCCGGACCATGCTTTTCAGCACTTACATGAAATGGCGCGAGTGACGGGGCTCGAACCCGCGACCTCCGGCGTGACAGGCCGGCACTCTAACCGACTGAGCTACACCCGCATTCATTTCAAGCAGTCCGGATGCTTTTCGCGTCCGTGTCAAAGCAGCTTGCCGCTTCGATGAGCGGCTAACTACGGGGTTCGCATTTGAGTGTCAAGCAGGTTTGGAGACAAAACGATGACAGCCTGCGATTTGTTTGTGGGTGAATGAAATCAGATCGAAAATCCCCCCTATAGAAGAGCCTTCCAAGCGCTGGCGCTCCGGATACCCGCCAGCGGACGATCCTATCACTGCCCTCCCCTTGGCCTCCTCTTGTTGATTTTTCTTTTCCACAGACGGAATTACCGGGAAACCGGGGCATTGGTGGAGGCCGATCGAAAAAAATCAAAAAATCTTCACAAACGCTCTTGCGGTTTGTCCGCGATCCGCATAGATCACGGCCATCGACGCGGCGGACATGATCCGCACCGCGGAGGGCGATTAGCTCAGTTGGTAGAGCGCCTCGTTTACACCGAGGATGTCGGGAGTTCGAGTCTCTCATCGCCCACCATTTTCTCTCCCCTTTGTGTGATTGATCGGCCGACAGCTTTGATTTTGCTGCGGTTGCTAATCCCGTTTCCGGCGATTAGGTTCCGGCCAAATCGAACGGCACCTCATGTGCTTCAGGCGGAGATAGAATCATGAAAACACGCGAAGATCGCCAGGCACAGCGGGCAGCCATGCCACGCACGCAGCTCAGCGCCCACCACATGGAAAACGCCCGCCTGCTGCCGGATCGTGGCGAATTGCTCTATCGTATTCCCAATGGCGGCGTCGGCGTCGAGATCGGCGCGGCGTTCGGGGAATACACGGCGGAGATTCTCGAAAAGAATCGCCCGGCCCAGCTTTATCTCATCGATCCCTGGAGCATGGACCGCTACAGCTCCGGCCTCGACCAGATCCATACCCAGTTCGGCAAGCAAATCGAAAGCGGGCAACTGCACCTGATGCAGGGCACCTCGCTGGAGAAACTCGCCGAGTTCGAAGACGACTTCCTCGATTGGGCCTATATCGACACGGATCACTCGTTCGAACTGACCTGGCAGGAGCTTTTGCTCTGCGACCGCAAGGTCAAGCGGACCGGCCGCATCGCCGGCCACGACTTCTGCACCGGCAATACGGTGAAGCCGATCGTCTATGGCGTCGTCGAGGCCGTCACCAAATTCTGCAAGGATTATGGCTGGCAGTTCGAATTCCTGACCGTCGAATCGCATGCGCACTTCTCCTTCTGCCTGAAGCGGCTCTGAGTCGCGCAGGCTTTACGGAAAAATGGCAGAGGCGGGCGTGCCGCCCTGCCCTATCTCCTATGTCTCAAGCGCTTGTCGGCCTTTGTGTGGACTGATAGTGCCATGAAGGAAACGAGGAGGATCATTCCAATGAAGCAGCATTCTTTCGGCCACCTGCCGCACACGGTGAGCAATATCGGCTTTGGCGCATGGCAGATCGGCGGCGCCTGGGGCGACGTCAGCGAAGCTGATGGACGCGCAGCACTCAATGCGGCGCTCGATGCCGGCATCACCTTCATCGACACCGCCGACGTCTATGGCGACGGCCGTTCGGAAAAGATCATCGCCGATGTGCTTGAGAGCCGTGGCGGCGAGCGCCCGATGGTCGCCACCAAGGCCGGCCGACGACTCGATCCGCATGTGGCGCATGGTTACACCAAGGCCAATCTCGAAGGCTTCATCGACCGCAGCCTGAAGAACCTCAAAGTCGACAGCCTCGACCTCGTGCAGCTGCACTGCCCGCCGACGGAGGTGCTTTATCGCCCGGAGGTGTTCGAGGGGCTGAACGAGCTGCAGAAGGCCGGCAAGATTCGCGGCTATGGCGTCAGCGTCGAGAAGGTCGAGGAAGCGCTGAAGGCGATCGAGTTCCCCGGCGTGGTCAGCATCCAGATCATCTACAATCTCTTCCGCCAGCGCCCGAGCCACCTTTTCTTTCAGGAAGCGCGGCAGAAGAACATCACGGTTATCGCCCGCGTGCCGCTGGCAAGCGGGCTGCTCTCCGGCAAGATAAGCCGTGAGACGACGTTTGCGAGCGACGATCACCGCAACTTCAACCGCCATGGCGAAGCGTTCGATGTCGGTGAGACCTTCGCGGGCGTTCCGTTCGAGGTCGGCCTGCAGGCGGTCGAAGAGGTTCGCAAGCTGGTTCCCGAGGGCGCCACGATGGCGGCGTTCGCGCTGCGCTGGATTCTGATGAGCGACGCCGTCACGGTGGTCATTCCCGGCGCCCGCAACGCCGAGCAGGCGAAGGCCAATGCGGTGGCCGCCAGCTTGGCGCCGCTGACGCATGAGGTGATGGCCGCGAGCCACGAGATCTACGACCGACTGATCGCGCCGCATGTGCACCAGCGCTGGTAACAGCCGCATCTTATCTAAAAACAGAAATGGCCGGGCATAGACCCGGCCATTTCCTTGTCTGGGCTTTGCCCGGATTACTTCTTGTCAGCGTAGGCCTTGATGGCGGCGGCGACTTCGGCCTGCGCCTTCTCGGCGTTTTCAAAGCCGTTCAGCTCGACAACCTTGCGCTTTTCCGGAATCTGCTTGTAGACGCGGAAGAAGGCCTGCAGGCGCTGCTGCTCGATCTCGGGAAGATCGCTGATTTCCTTGATCTTGTCGTAGCTCGGGTCGATGTCGCTGGCCGGAACGGCAACGATCTTGTCGTCCTTTTCGCCGCCGTCGATCATGTTCAGCACGCCGATCGCACGAACCTTGATGATAGCGCCCGGGACAACCGGCTCGCGGGTGTAGACGAGCGCGTCGAGCGGATCGCCGTCACCGCCGAGCGAGCTGGTGATGGAGCCGTAGTTGGCCGGGTAGATGACCGGCATCGACTGGAAGCGGTCCACGACGATGTGGCCGGTCTTGGCGTCGATTTCGTACTTGGTGAAGCTTCCCTGCGGAATTTCGATCGCCGTGAAGAACTCCTTGCTGTCGTCCTTCGGCTGCGGATAGTCGAGATAGGAAACATAGTCGGAAGCGGCGGCGACGCCGGCCGTGAGAAGAACGGCAGCGGCCGCAGAAATAATGGTCTTCATAAGAGATACCCCCAATTGGCATTGCGAAGAAACGCCCTCCGCCTATGGGGTTTGCATTACAGCGATGTGACATGTGCCGGGCGCTCGGGATCATCCACATGACAATCTCGTGAGCGCCCGGAACAGCGCTTATTCGGCTCCGCGCTCGCGCTTCATCTCGTGGCGCATGAGGAACAGCGAGGCGCAGAGGATCAGGGCGGCACCGAGCCACAAATAGCCCGCCGGCGCATAGCCGAAGACCAGCCAGCCGGCGAGAACGTTGAGCGGCAGCTTCAGATCGTCGAAGGGCTGGACATAGGCGGCATCGGCCGCGCTGTAGGCGAGCGTCAGAAGGTACTGGGCGATCGCCGTCAGCAGGCCGGCCGCGACGAGCAGAATCAACACCGTGCCTGTCGGCATCGCGAAGCCGGCCGCAAAGGCAAGACCGCCGTTGACGGGCGTGAGGAGCACGAGCAGCCACACGGTGATCGTCTCCGGCTTCTCGATCCCCGTCAGGCTCTTGGTGATCAGCGACGAGGCGCCCCAGAGAAGTGCCGACAGGATCGGCAAAAGTGCCGCCCAGCTGAAACTGTCCGACCAGGGCTGCAGGATGATCATGGCGCCGGCAAAACCACAGGCCGTGGCGCTCCAGCGCGCTGCCCCTACCCGTTCACCGAGGAACAGGCGGGCGCCGAGAATGATGAAGAAGGGTGAGGTCATGACCAGCGCGATGGCCTGCCAGATCGGTACGCTTGCAAGACCAGCGACCCAGGTCTGGACACCGAGAGCGGCCAGCACGACGCGGATGACGTGGCGCCAGGGGTATTGGGTGCGCATCGCACCGAGGCCAGTCTTCCACAGGAAGGGTAGCGAGAAGACGAGCGCGAAGGCATATTGCCAGAAAGCGACCGAGGCCGACGGAAAGGCCAGGGTCATCGTCAGCCGTTGAGTGACGACGTTGAGAACGGCGAAGGCGATGCCGGCAAGCACCATCCAGCTTGCGCCGGCGAGTGCACGCGATGCGGATATGGAAATCTGGGTAGTCTGATTCATGTCATTCATCCGAACAAAAGGACCAACACAAATCAGGACGCATGAACGCGGGTGCCGACGCGGCGGACGATGCCGCCCCGCGTACCCTGCTCATTCTCTTTCATCCGGACTATGACCGTCGGCTCCGGAATTCAACCGGATCTGCTGACCCTTCTCACCTGGAGTGAGAAGGCGCTCGCGGGCTCAAGCTTGCGCTCTTACCGCCGGTGGGGAATTGCACCCCGCCCTGAGAATGATCCATGCGTAGTTGAAAGCCGCGATCGCGGCAAGTCTCGCAAATGCGAAAAGGGTCCGGCTTTCGCCGAACCCTTCGAATACTTGTGCTGCCGGTCTCGTTGCCCGGCTGCCAAGCAAATCCAATCAGCCGTTGACGGCTTCCTTCAGGCCCTTGCCGGGCGTGAACTTCGGCACGTTGCGTGCCGGAATGTCGACTTCAGCGCCGGTCGACGGATTGCGGCCCTTGGTGGCAGCGCGATGGGAAACGGTGAAGCTACCGAAACCAGCGAGGCGAACGTCGCCCTTGCCCTTGAGCTCAGCCTGGACAACTTCGAAAACAGCGTCGACGGCCGAAGCGGCATCGGTCTTCGAGAGTCCTGCCTTTTCGGCAACTGCGGACACGAGTTCATTCTTGTTCATGTTTCCACCCCTTTCAAATGGTTCGAAACGACTCAAATCTATAGCCGGGCACGGAATTTGGTGCATCAGGCCCGCCGCACCCCAAAGAGCCTGCAAATAAAGGAAAAGCAAGCGTCTCCGTACGGTTTTCACAAAAAAAGGCTGGCAAAAATGCCAGCCTTTTCAGGGTTTTTAAGCAATAGGGCACGAATGTGGCAAACAAGGCTCAATGAGCGATGGAAGTGCCGCTTTCGTCGTGCCCTTCGACCGTTGCGATAACAGGCGTTTCCACCGTGCCGTCCCACTCGATCGCCTCCGGTCTGCGGACCAGAGCATGCTTGATCACCTCGCCCATACGGGACACAGGGATGATCTCCATGTTGTTCTTCACGTTATCCGGGATCTCCGCCAAATCCTTGGCGTTTTCTTCCGGGATCAGAACAGTCTTGATACCCCCGCGCAGCGCGGCGAGCAGCTTTTCCTTCAATCCGCCGATCGGCAGGACGCGACCACGAAGCGTGATTTCGCCCGTCATCGCCACGTCCTTGCGAACAGGGATACCGGTCATGATCGAGACGATCGCGGTTGCCATGCCGACGCCGGCCGATGGGCCGTCCTTCGGCGTGGCACCTTCCGGCACGTGGACGTGAATGTCCGACTTGTCGAAGCGCGGCGGCTCGATGCCGAAATCGACAGCACGCGAGCGGACGTAGGACGCCGCCGCAGAAATCGATTCCTTCATCACGTCCTTCAGGTTGCCGGTCACGGTCATGCGACCCTTGCCCGGCATCATGACGCCTTCGATCGTCAGCAGTTCACCACCAACCTCGGTCCAGGCCAGACCGGTGACGACACCGACCTGATCCTCGCCCTCGGCTTCGCCGTGACGGAAGCGCGGAACACCCAGATAGTCCGAAATGTTCTCGGCGGTAACCGCGACCGATTTCGTCTTACCCTTGATGATCTCGGTGACCGCCTTGCGGGCGAGCTTCATCAGTTCACGCTCGAACGAACGGACACCGGCTTCGCGTGTGTACTGCTGGCTGATCGCCATCAGGGCATCGTCCGAAACCGAGAATTCGTTCGGCTGCAGAGCGTGTTCCTTGATAGCCTTCGGCAGCAGGTGCCGCTTGGCGATCTCGCGCTTTTCGTCCTCGGTGTAGCCGGCGATACGGATGACTTCCATACGGTCCATCAAGGGCGCAGGGATATTCAGCGTGTTCGCCGTCGTGATGAACATCACGTCCGACAGATCGTATTCGACCTCAAGGTAATGGTCCATGAAGGTCGAGTTCTGGGCCGGATCGAGCACTTCGAGCAGAGCCGACGACGGATCGCCGCGGAAGTCCTGGCCCATCTTGTCGATTTCATCGAGCAGGAAAAGCGGGTTGGACTTCTTCGCCTTCTTCATCGACTGGATGACCTTGCCGGGCATCGAGCCGATGTAGGTGCGGCGGTGACCGCGGATTTCAGCTTCGTCACGAACGCCACCGAGCGCCATGCGGACATACTCACGGCCGGTCGCCTTGGCGATCGACTGGGCGAGCGAGGTCTTGCCGACACCCGGAGGGCCGACGAGGCACAGGATCGGACCCTTGATCTTGGTCGCACGGGCCTGGACAGCCAGATACTCGACGATGCGCTCCTTGACCTTGTCGAGACCGAAGTGATCGGCTTCGAGGATCTTTTCGGCGTTGTTGAGATCCGTCTTGATCTTCGACTTCTTAGACCACGGAATACCGAGCAGCCAATCGAGATAGTTGCGCACGACGGTGGCTTCCGCCGACATCGGGCTCATCTGACGAAGCTTCTTCAGCTCGGCATCGGCCTTCTCGCGACCTTCCTTGGAGAGCTTGGTCTTGGAGATGCGCTCTTCCAGTTCGGCCATCTCGTCGCGGCCTTCCTCGCCGTCGCCGAGCTCCTTCTGGATCGCCTTCATCTGCTCATTCAGGTAGTATTCGCGCTGGGTCTTCTCCATCTGGCGCTTGACGCGCGAGCGGATGCGCTTCTCGACCTGAAGGACCGAGATCTCACCTTCCATGAAACCGAGCGCCTTTTCGAGGCGTGCCTTGACGCTGGTGGTTTCCAGCATCTCCTGCTTCTCGGTGATCTTGATCGACAGGTGCGAGGCGACCGTATCGGCCAGCTTCGAGTAGTCGTCGATCTGGCTGGCGGCGCCAACAACCTCGGGCGAGATCTTCTTGTTGAGCTTCACGTAGCTCTCGAATTCGGACACGACCGAACGGCTCAGCGCTTCCAGTTCGACCGGATCGTCGTGCGGCTCTTCGAGCACATGACCGAGCGCTTCGTAGAAATCCTCGCGGTCGGTGTAGGCGTCGATTTCAGCGCGCGCGCGGCCTTCGACGAGAACCTTGACGGTTCCGTCTGGAAGCTTCAGCAGCTGCAGAACGTTGGCGACGGTGCCGACATTGTGGATGGCGGACGGCTCGGGATCATCGTCGCTGGCATTGATCTGCGTGACGAGCATGATCTGCTTGTCCGAGCCCATGACTTCTTCGAGCGCGCGGATCGATTTCTCGCGGCCTACGAAGAGAGGTACGATCATGTGCGGAAAGACCACGATGTCGCGCAGGGGCAATACTGGATAAGCGGTGCTCGCAACTGACGTTTTCTTCGTCATTTTATTTCCTTTCCATCGTCCCGTTGCCGGGCTCTTCTGGCGCGACCGTTTGGGACCGGCCGCACTCTCACTTGCATTAACAAGTGGAGGTTCTGACTATGCTTTTCAAGCTGCCACATGGCCCGTGTCCGCTTGGACATGACAGCTATGCTACAACGGAACACCTCACTATGTCGCGCCTAGCTGGACCAGCGCTGACCATTTCCGAACCGGCTAAAATACAATGCCGAAACACACCAACGGAATCATTGCATAATTGCCAAGGGCGGATGAATTCGCAACGGCAACGAACGTGGTTTCAGGCGTCATCAGCAAGTTTTATCGGCATTTGGAGGTGCCGCGAACGGTTTTTCAAATAGAAAGGGGCCTGCCAACGGCAAGCCCCTTAAATTCACGGTTCGTATCGCGCTGATACTTAGGCCGAGGCGTTGGCCTTTTCTTCCTGGCGATCCGCGTAGATGTAGAGCGGACGCGAGGAGCCGCGGACGACTTCGTCGGAGATGACGACTTCGCGCACGCCTTCGAGCGTCGGCAGTTCGAACATCGTGTCGAGCAGGATCTTTTCCATGATCGAACGAAGGCCGCGGGCGCCGGTCTTGCGGGTGATCGCCTTGCGGGCGATTTCGCGAAGGGCGTCCTCGTGGAAGGTCAGCTCGACGTCTTCCATCTCGAACAGGCGCTGGTACTGCTTGACGAGCGCGTTCTTCGGTTCCGACAGGATCTGGATCAGTGCGTCCTCATCCAGGTCCTCGAGCGTCGCCAGAACCGGCAGACGACCGATGAACTCGGGGATCAGGCCGAACTTGACGAGATCTTCCGGCTCCAGTTCGCGCAGCACTTCGCCGACGCGACGGTCATCCGGAGCGGCAACGCTTGCGCCGAAGCCGATCGAGGTCTTTTCGCCACGGGCCGAGATGATCTTGTCGAGACCGGCAAAGGCGCCACCGCAGATGAACAGGATGTTCGTGGTGTCGACCTGCAGGAATTCCTGCTGCGGATGCTTGCGGCCGCCCTGCGGCGGTACGGAAGCGACCGTGCCTTCCATGATCTTCAGAAGCGCCTGCTGCACGCCCTCGCCCGACACGTCGCGGGTGATCGACGGGTTGTCGGACTTGCGCGAGATCTTGTCGACTTCGTCGATGTAGACGATGCCGCGCTGCGCCCGCTCGACGTTGTAGTCGGCAGCCTGCAGAAGCTTGAGGATGATGTTTTCGACGTCTTCACCGACATAACCGGCTTCCGTCAACGTCGTGGCATCGGCCATAGTGAAGGGAACGTCGATGATGCGGGCGAGCGTCTGGGCAAGATAGGTCTTGCCGCAACCGGTCGGACCGACCAGCATGATGTTCGACTTCGCAAGCTCGATTTCGCCGTTCTTGGTGGCGTGCGCGAGACGCTTGTAATGGTTGTGAACGGCAACGGACAGGATCTTCTTCGCCTGACGCTGGCCGATGACGTATTCGTCGAGGACCTTGATGATGTCCTGGGGCGTGGGAACGCCATCACGGGACTTGACCATCGAGGACTTGTTTTCCTCGCGGATGATGTCCATGCACAATTCGACGCATTCATCGCAGATGAAAACTGTCGGTCCGGCAATCAACTTGCGGACTTCGTGCTGGCTCTTTCCGCAGAAGGAGCAGTACAGGGTGTTCTTAGAGTCGCCGCCGTTGCTGCCGCTGACTTTGCTCATATCACTTTCCTTCCAGCACGCCGCATTTCAAGGTGAAAGTGCGGTCAACTCATTGGCCTGCCCCACTTGGAGCTACAGCCGGCCAAGGCCGTCAAGGGGTACGAACCGGGTCCAGACTAGGCCGTCTTGGCCCCGGCGGCAACGAACTCCCCTTCGAAGCCAAATGCTATGTCATAAAAATTCAACATAGCATTAATACTTGAGAATGGTTCACCCGCCACTCGGTTTATTCCCTAGTTCGATCACAAATGAGATAGAACTGTGGCGGGGAAAACACCATCCCTAGTTCTGACTAGGCGCAGCGCCTTCGATCTCGACGCGAGACGTCAGGACCTTGTCGATCACGCCCCAGTCCTTGGCTTCCGCCGCATCCATGAAATGGTCACGGTCGAGCGTCTTTTCAACTTCCTCGTAGGTCCGGCCCGTGTGCTTGACGTACACTTCGTTCAGGCGGCGCTTCATCTTGAGAATGTCGCGTGCGTGACGCTCGATGTCCGAAGCCTGGCCCGAGAAGCCGCCCGACGGCTGGTGAACCATGATGCGCGAGTTCGGCGTGGCGAAGCGCATGTCCTTGTCGCCGGCTGCGAGAAGCAGCGAGCCCATGGAAGCGGCCTGGCCGATGCACAGCGTCGACACGGCAGGCTTGATGAACTGCATCGTGTCGTAGATCGCCATGCCGGCGGTGACGACGCCGCCCGGAGAATTGATGTAGAGCGCGATTTCCTTCTTGGGGTTCTCGGCTTCGAGGAAAAGCAGCTGGGCGCAGACGAGCGTCGCCATGTGATCCTCGACCGGACCCGTCAGGAAAATGATGCGTTCCTTGAGCAGGCGCGAATAAATGTCGTAGGAGCGTTCACCGCGATTGGTCTGTTCCACAACCATCGGCACGAGGGCCATAGCGGTATCGACTGGGTTTCTCATGTGCGTCCTTTGTCAACGTCTTTCCGGCCCGACGCCGGGAATCAAAGAAAATGCCTTATCCCTACATAGAACTTCCCTACCCTTCTCTTCAAGACGCGCCTTGGGATAACGTTAAGACGGTGGGAAACCATGCCTGTTTTCATGGGCCCTCTGTAGGGAGATTCTTCGAAACCGTCATTAACGGCGGCGGGCCATACTCCCGGCTCACAGCTTTTCTCTTCAGCAAGATGAAGAAATGCTGAATTCGCCCAGTATGGGACGCCGGTCATTTACCTCGTGGAAAGCCTATCGCCAGATAACGGACGAGGCCTGCGGGCCGCCGCTCCGCGATTAACAAAGTCGCCAGCTTATTTAGCGAGGATGCGGCCATACAAGGGGTATTGCCGTGTTCAATGTTACGACAGGACTGGCCATTTGGTGCTCCGAGGCTATGACGCTCGCGCTGGTCGCGTTCATTGCCTGGCGCCATAATGTCCGAGATAAGACTTATTTCTATTGGGGCTGGGGCTTTGCGCTCAGCGGCATTGGATTTGCACTGGTGGCATTGCGCGGCCACATTCCGAGCTACCTGTCGATCGAGGCGGGCAATACCATCGCGCTTGTGGGCCAGAGCGCCTGGGTGGCTGGATATCTGGCGCTCGACCGGCGCAAGATCGAATGGTGGGTGCTTTTGCCGCCGGTCGTCTGGCTGGCCGGCGTATTCCTGCCCTGGGTGCACGACGACTATCCGAACCGGGTTGCCCTCTACAACCTCGCCTCGGCAACGGGCGCGACGGCGCTGACCATGGCGGTCAGCTCGCCCGGCCTCAACCGGGAATCGGCGCGCGCCAAGCTCGCGGTCATGTTCATTCTGCAGGCCTGCGTCTGTTTTATCGCCGCCGGCGCGATCGCCGTGCTGTCCCCGGGTGATATGGAAGCAGCCAACATCGCGGGCCTCGCCGCCATGGGTACGGCGCTGATGCTGACTCTTGCCTGCGCGCTGACGGTTCGTCTCATCATGGAGCGCTCGGAGCAGAAATTGCGTATTCTCAGCCTCACCGACACGCTGACGGGTGTCCTCAATCGCCGCGGGCTGTTTGCGCAGTTCACGCGCATCCAGACGAAGGCGTTCGACGAGAACCGCCACGTCGCCGTTCTTCTGTTCGATCTCGACAATTTCAAGCGCATCAACGACCGCTTCGGCCATCAGGGCGGCGATGCCGTGCTGACGGTCTTTGCCCGCATGGCGCAGCAGTTTACGCCCGCAGGCGTGTTCGGCCGCATGGGCGGCGAGGAATTCGGCGCGTTCGCTAGCGTCGCCGACCAGACCGAGGCCGAGGCGCTCGCCGAAACAATCCGCACCGAGTTCTGCCGCGTTCCCGTCAGCACCGGCGATGCCATCATTCCGGCCACAGTCAGCATCGGCGTGGCGCTTGCCTCGCCCATCGAGGCCAACATGGACAAGCTGGTATCGGCAGCCGACCGCGCGCTCTACGCCGCCAAGGCCGCGGGCCGCAACTGCACCGTCACCTTCGGTGAGGCCGAGGCGGCCGCGCCGCCACCGCCGGAAGAAAAGCCGGATCACACGACGGGCGAACTCGTGCCGACGCTCGACGACCAGATCCATGCGCTGCGTCGTGTGGGATCACTTGGACGCTGACAATAGGTTGTACTCTCTTCCCGAGATTGTGCAAATCCGCTAAGCCTCGGGCATGATCACATTGCCTTACATGTCCATTGACCCTGCTGCGCGCCGCGTCTCCATCGATGCGCGCAGCCCCTTGTTCTACAGCAATCCCAATGCCGCATACGCGGCATTGCATACCCACTGTCCCACATTTTACTGGGAAGAGCAGAAGCAGTGGTTCTTCACCTCATATGACCATGTGAACGCGCTGTTGCGCGACCGCCGCTTCGGCCGGCAGATCCTGCATATCGCCAGCCGCGAGGAACTGGGGCTTCCCGAGCCCGACCAGCACGTCGTCAATTTCGACCTTGCCGAACGCTATTCCCTGCTCGAACTCGAGCCGCCGGAACACACACGCCTTCGCACGCTCGTCAACCGCGCCTTCGTTTCGCGCCATGTCGAGAAGATGAAGCCGGAGCTCGAGGAGCTCGCCAACCGGCTGATCGACCAGTTCGAGCACAAGGGCGAGGTCGAGTTGCTCTCGGCCTTCGCCGACATCATCCCGGTCACGATGATCGCGCGGATGATCGGCATCCCCGAGGAGATGGGTCCGCAGCTCCTCAAGTGGTCGCATGCCTATATCCGCATGTATCTATTCGGCCGTACCCGCGCCGACGAAGATGGCGCTGAAAAGGCCGCGAAGGAATTCGCCGATTACGTGAAGACCGTGATCGCCGAGCGCCGCGCCAATCCGCGCGACGATCTTTTGACGCACATGATCCACACCGAGCACAAGGGTCAGTATCTGACCGAGGACGAACTCGTCTCGACGACGATCGTGCTTCTCAATGCCGGGCATGAGGCGACCGTGCATCAGATCGGCAACTCGGTGCGGATGATCCTCGACAGCGGCTTTGCGCCTTCAGAACTGTTCAAGGACGAGGAAACGACGGAGCGGACCGTCGAGGAATCGCTGCGCATTTGCGCGCCGGTTCACATCTTCCAGCGTTGGGCGCTGGAGCCGGCCGAGATCGACGGCATATCGTTCAAGCGTGGCGACAAGGTGAGCCTGATCCTGGCCGCAGCCAATCTCGATCCGCTGAAGTTCACCGATCCGCTGACCTTCAAGCCGGATCGCCGCGAAGCGCCCAATCTCTCCTTCGGCGCCGGCATTCACTTCTGCATCGGCGCGCCGCTGGCGCGGCTGGAGCTCAACGTGGTGCTGCCGATCCTGTTCGAGCGCCTGCCCGGCCTGAAGTTGGCCAAGACGCCCGAAGTAAAGGACGTCTACCATTTCCATGGTCTCGACCGGCTCGACCTCAGCTGGCCGACTAAATAAAACGACCGCGCTCCCTTTCGGGGAGCGCGGCCATCTGCCTTGGGAGGCACAGCTGCCGGGCGGCGGCAGGCTGTTCTCTGATTACTTGGCCTATTCAGCGGCCTGCAGCGTCGGAACCGGCTGGTCGAGCTCTTCCGGCAGCTGGCCGGCCATGGCGGCGGCGAACTTTTCCTGGTCGAGTTCATTTTCCCAGCGGGCGACCACGACGGTGGCGACAGCGTTGCCGACCAGGTTGGTCAGAGCGCGGCATTCCGACATGAAGCGGTCGATGCCGAGGATCAGCGCCATGCCGGCGACAGGAACCGAAGGCACGACCGACAGGGTTGCTGCGAGCGTGATGAAGCCCGCGCCGGTGATGCCTGCGGCACCCTTGGACGACAGCATCGCAACGAGGAGCAGCAGTATCTGGTCGGTAAGCGACAGATCGATACCGGTTGCCTGGGCGATGAAGAGCGCCGCCAGCGTCATGTAGATGTTGGTGCCGTCGAGATTGAACGAATAGCCGGTCGGGATGACCAGGCCGACGACCGAGCGCTTGCAGCCGGCGCGTTCCATCTTCTGCATCAGACCCGGCAGGGCCGCTTCCGACGAGGACGTACCGAGGACGAGCAGCAGCTCTTCCTTGATGTAGCGGATCAGCGACAGGATCGAGAAGCCGTTATACTTCGCAACCGCACCCAGCACGACCAGCACGAAGAGAAGCGCGGTGATGTAAAAGGTGAGGATGAGGTAGGCGAGATTGGCGACCGAGCCGATGCCGTACTTGCCGATGGTGAACGCCATGGCGCCGAACGCACCGATCGGGGCAGCCTTCATCAGGATGGCGACGAGGCGGAAGACCGGGGCGGTGAGCGCGGTCAGGAAATCGGTGACCGGCTTGCCCTTTTCGCCGACCATGCCGAGCGCGATGCCGAACAGGACCGAGAAGAACAACACCTGCAGGATATCGCCCTGGGCGAACGCACCGACGATGGTTTCCGGGATGATGTTCATCAGGAAGCCGGTGATCGTTGTCTCGTGCGCCTTGGTGGCGTAGGTCGAGACAGCCTTGCCATCGAGCGTTGCCGGATCGATGTTCATGCCGGAGCCCGGATGCAGCAGGTTGCCGACGATGAGGCCGACGATGAGCGCCAGCGTCGAGAAGACGATGAAATAGAGCATCGCCTTGCCGGCGACGCGGCCGACCTTCTTCAAGTCCGACATGCCGGCAATGCCGGTTGCGACCGTGAGGAAGATGACCGGTGCGATGATCATCTTGACGAGGCGGATAAAGGCATCGCCGAGCGGCTTCAGGCTGGCGCCGAAATCAGGCCAGAAATGGCCGATCAGCATGCCGGCGATGATGGCGACGACGACCTGGAAATAGAGATGCCGGTAGAACGGCATCTTGGTCCGCGGCTCGGCGGCTGGAATTGCAACACCCATAGTGTCCTCCATAAAGCCCCCAACCTGACCGGCCTCCCGGGGCAACTGCGTTTCAATCAACAGCCTTCCGGCTATTCGCAGTTACGTTGCAATGACCGTGCCAGTTTCCGCGCGCCGCAATATCGCCATGATTCAAAAGGCTTTTCTTCCGGGCCGAAACGTTGCCGGAGTTCGATTGCGCGAATTACCGCACAATTTCATTTGACGGATGTGCGAAAATCCGCACATTAAACGCCATGCCAGATACGCCGAGCATTCCGGGTTTTGAGACTATCGACGACGTCGATCGCAGGACGCGACGCGGCTGGATCCTGTTCGTCGCCTTCTCCGCCGCTTTGCTTGTCGCCGCGCTGATCGGTGCGGCACTTTACGGGCGCAGTTCGTCGATCAACGCGCTGGCAACCCAGAGCCAGACCGATGCCAGCCTGAAGGTGGCGCTGCTGACGGCCGTGCTCGAGCGTCCCCGGGCGCTGCCATTGCTGCTTGCCGAGGACCAGCAGGTCCTGAATGCCCTCTCCTCCACCAGCGTCACCGATATCGACATATTGAACCGCAAGCTGGAGCGGCTGGTGACGGGCACGCAAGCCGCGGTCCTCTATGTCATCGGCACCGACGGTCTCGCTATCGCGTCCAGCAACTGGCGCGAACCGATCAGCTTCGTCGGCAACGACTATACGTTCCGCGACTATTTCAAGCGGGCGATGCAGCAGGGAACGGCGGAGCATTTCGCGCTCGGCAGCGTCAGCAAGCGACCGGGTCTCTACATCTCACGCCGGGTCGGCAGCGCCGACGCGCCGCTCGGCGTCGTAGTCGTGAAGCTGGAATTCGACCAGCTCGAGACCGACTGGCGCGACACTCGCCGGCCGGTCTACGTAACCGACGAGCACGGCGTCGTGCTGATCACCAGCATCCCCTCATGGCGCTTCATGACGGCTGTGCCGGTGCCACAGCAGGAGCTCTCAGCCATCCGCGAGAGCCTGCAATTCGGCGATGCGCCGCTGACGCCGCTGCCGGTCGTTAGGCCCGACATCATCGACCCCAAGACGTCGCTGGTTTCCGCGATCCTGCCCGGCAGCAATGCCGCGGAATATCTGCGCCTCTATGCCGCCGTACCGACGACGCCCTGGCGGCTGGAGTATCTGGTGCCGACGGAGGCCGCCGTCGCCTCCTCCGTGCGGGAGATGCGGCTGCTGTCGCTCGCCGTGCTGGTGCCGATCCTCGCGGTCGCGGCATTCCTGCTCCGGCGCAGGCAGAGTGCGGCCATGCGGATTGCAGTCGAATTATCGATGCGAGAGGAGCTTGAGCGGCGGGTCGTCGCCCGCACCGAGGATCTCAGCCGCGCGCGTGACCGTCTGCAGGAAGAGATCGCCGATCACAGGAACACCGAATCCAGGCTGCAGGTCGTGCAGCAGGAGCTGGTCCAGGCAAACCGGCTCGCCATTCTCGGCCAGGTCGCAGCCGGCGTCGCGCATGAGATCAACCAGCCGGTCGCGACCATCCGCGCCTATGCTGATAATGCACGCGTCTTCCTAGACCGCCAACAGGCCGAGCCGGTGAAAGAGAACCTCGGCGCCATCGCCGCGCTGACCGAGCGGATCGGTTCGATCACCGAGGAGCTGAAGGCCTTCGCGCGCAAGGGCCGGACGGCACCGGAGCCGGTGGAGCTGAGGGATGTGATCGAGGGCGCCGTGGTGCTGCTCAAGAGCCGCTTCGCCGGACAATTGCAGGCGCTCAGCATCAAGCTGCCGCCGCCGGGGCTGCAGGTTCTCGGCAACAGGGTTCGGCTCGAGCAGATCCTCATCAACCTGTTTCAGAACGCGCTCGAAGCGCTGGAGGGGCGCAGCGATGCGCGGGTGGAGATCTCGGCCGTCGCGACGGATGAGGACGTCGAGGTGATCGTCGCCGACAACGGCCCGGGCATACCTGCCGCCATCCTCGCTTCACTGTTTACGCCCTTCAACACGTCCAAGGAAAAGGGTCTCGGCCTTGGCCTGGTGATCTCGAAGGATATCGTCGCCGATTACGGCGGACGCATCGAGGTCTCCAGCAGCGACCAGGGAACAAGCTTCATCGTGCATCTCGTGAGAGCAAAGCCATGACAGACGCCGCATCCATCTTCCTCGTCGACGACGACAAGGACCTTCTGCGCGCCACCAGGCAGACGCTGGAACTGGCGGGCTTTTCCGTTTCCGCCTTTTCGTCGGCGGTCGATGCGCTGGCGGTGCTAACGCCGGATTTTCCCGGGATCATCGTCTCCGATATCCGCATGCCGCAAATGGACGGCCTGCAGCTGTTCGACCACGTGCAGCGGCAGGACCAGGATCTTCCCGTCATTCTGGTGACGGGTCACGGCGATATTCCGATGGCGGTGAAGGCGATCCAGCAGGGTGTGTATGATTTCATCAGCAAGCCCTTCCCCGCCGACCGGCTGGTGCAGAGCGTGCGCCGGGCAGTGGAGAAGCGGCGTCTGGTGCTGGAAAACCGAGCACTGCGCAAGGCAAGCGAACAAGTTCGCGACGACCTGCCGCTGATCGGCCAGACGCCGGCGATGGAGCGGCTGCGCCATACGCTCAGACAGATCGCCGATACCGATGTCGACGTGCTGGTGACCGGCGAGACCGGCAGTGGCAAGGAAGTCGTAGCCAGCCTGTTGCACCAGTGGGGGCGGCGCAAGGCCGGGAACTTCGTGGCGCTCAATTGCGGCGCCCTGCCGGAGACCGTCATCGAAAGCGAGTTGTTCGGGCACGAGCCCGGCGCCTTCACCGGCGCGCAGAAGAAGCGTGTCGGGCGTATCGAGCACGCTAGCGGCGGTACGCTGTTTCTCGACGAGATCGAGAGCATGGCGCCGTCAACACAGGTGCAGATGCTGCGCGTGCTTGAAATGCGCGAGGTGACGCCGCTCGGGACCAACGAAGTGCGACCGGTCGACCTGCGGGTGGTCGCAGCCGCCAAGGTCGATCTCGGCGATCCCCGGCAGCGCGGCGAGTTCCGTGAGGACCTCTATTATCGGCTGAACGTGGTGACGATCTCAATCCCTCCGCTCAGGGAGCGTCGCGACGACATTCCGCTGCTCTTCGGCTATTTCGCCGAGCGCGCGGCGAAGCGCTTCAAGCGCGACATTCCGGTCGCGTCGTCCGCCGTGCACCGGCATCTGCAGGGCCACGACTGGCCCGGCAATGTCCGTGAACTCTCGCATTTTGCCGAGCGTTTCGTGCTTGGCGTCGATCAATTCGGCGGCAGCGCATCCGAGGCGAAGCCCAGCGATCTTGGCGAGGGCCTGCCCCTGCCCGATCGGCTGGATCGCTACGAAGCAAGCATCATCCGCGACGTGCTCGACGCCAATGACGGCGATGTGCGCAGGACGATCGCGGAACTCGGCATTCCGCGAAAGACCTTCTACGACAAGCTGCAGCGCCACGGCATCGTGCGTGCCGACTTCGCGCCGAGCGACGAGCGGAACTAGCCCGCCGTCACACCATAGCGCGCTGCCGGCTTGTTGTGCGAGAGATTGGGCCCGAGCGCCAGGCGCGCTGCCGTTGCGACATCGAGATCGCCGCTATCGGGCAAGGACGGGATGGTGACCAGCTCGCCCTGATCGAAGCCCGCAAGGGCCGCGTCCACCATGTCGTTCACGTCCATGACCATCGACGGCGGCATCTGATCGAAGGAGCGGCCGACGCGCTCGAAGATTTCCGTGCGGGTCAGGCCGGGCATGACTGCCTGAACCTTAACGCCCCTTTCCGCGACTTCCGAATGGATGGCCTGGGTGAGGTTGAGGACGAAAGCCTTGGTGGCGCTGTAGGTGCCATTGAAACGCTCCGGAATATAGGCAACCACCGATGCGATGTTGATGATGGCGCCCCTGCCCCGCTCTGCGAAGGCCTGCGCGGCGGCAACAGCCAGCCGGTTGGCGGCAACGACGTTCAGCTCGATCATCGTTTCGAGATAATCGATGTCATCCTCCACCAGCGTGCCCTTGGGGCCGATGCCGGCATTGTTGACGAGCAGGCTGATGTCAGCGTCCTCGCGTAGGCGCTTCTCGACGATCCTGACGTCGGCGCGATCGGTGAGGTCGGCCGGAAGGACACTCACTTTCACACCGGCCTCACCAGTCAACCGGTCGGCCAGCGCTTGCAGGCGCGCGACATCGCGGGCGACGAGAACGAGATCGTAACCGCGCTTGGCAAGGCGATCGGCATAGGTGGCGCCGATGCCGGACGAGGCGCCGGTGACGAGTGCGGTTCCGAGAGATGCAGTGGACATGGTGGCATTCCTTCCTTGTTTGAACCCGCCCTGCTCGGTCTCACGGGGCGCGTTGAATTTTACTGGTATATGCCACTATATTTAGGCGACGGATCGGTGCGCGCAAGAGGCGATTGAAAAAGATGTGACGTTTAGCGGTTGACGGATCGCCACCAATCGGAAGACATCACCGATGGAGAACATGCAATGGCAGAGAGCAACACCCCTGACGGGGCATGGAATTATTGCAGCAACAGCGCGCTCAAGCGCGCATCACGGCAATTGGGCCAGCTTTATGAAGACGTGCTCGCGCCGAGCGGCTTGAAGATCACGCAATACACGCTGCTGACGCAGATCAAGCTCGGCCGCGAAACGCCGCTGAAGATGCTAGCCGAGGCGATGGTGATGGATCTCTCCGCGCTCGGCCACACGCTGAAGCCGCTGCAGCGCGATGGTCTCGTGGAACTCGTGGCCGACGAGCATGACCGCCGCGTCAAGCGCGTGCGGCTGACCCAAAAGGGCGATCAGCTGTGGAATGAGACGAACGGCCTGTGGCGCGAGGCACAGGCAAGCTTCGATGCGGCCTTCGGCAAGGATGCCTCCGAAAACCTGCGGCGGACCATGGATCTCATCGCATCACCGGGCTTTGCCGCGGCATTTTACGCCGCCCGGCAGGATCAGGATTGAAGAGCGCAGCAAGGATGTCCCTGCACGGGGACCGCGCCATCAGAGCCTGATGACGTAGTCCTTGCGAGTCGTTTCAATGACTTCCCAGGTTCCCTTGAAGCCAGGTCTCAGGATCATCCGGTCGCCGGCGCGCAGGTGGACGGGCTCGCCATCGTCTTCGGTGACGACGGAGTGGCCAGAGAGAACGTTGAAATATTCCCACTCGTCATAGACGATCCGCCACTTGCCCGGCGTCGCCTCCCAGATGCCCGCATAGAGACCGCCGTCGGCCTCCTCCAGGTTCCATGTCCGGAACTGCGGATCTCCCGCGATCAACCGATCCTCTGCCGGGGCGCCGACCTCGGGTTCGATGCCTGAGATATCGAGCTTGAGCTGCTTTGCCATTCCGCCTCACACCTTCGCCAGCGACTGTTCGAGATCAGCGATGATGTCCTTGACGTCCTCGATACCGATCGAGAGGCGCACGACGTCCGGGCCGGCGCCTGCGGCGGTCTTTTGCTCGTCGGTCAGCTGGCGGTGGGTGGTGGAGGCCGGGTGGATGACCAGCGAGCGGGTGTCGCCGATGTTTGCAAGGTGCGAGAAGAGCTGCAGGCCCTCGACCAGCGACTTGCCGGCCTCGTAGCCGCCCTTGACGCCGAAGGTGAAGACGGATCCCGCCCCCTTTGGCGAATAGCGCTGCTGCAGCGCGTGGTTCGGATCGTCCTCAAGGCCGGCGTAGTTGACCCAGGCGATCTTGCTGTGCGCCTTCAGCCATTTGGCGACCGTCGCGGCGTTTTCGCTGTGGCGCTGCATGCGCAGCGGCAGCGTCTCGATGCCTGTGAGGATCAGGAAGGCGTTGAAGGGCGAGATGGCAGGGCCGAGGTCGCGCAGGCCGAGAACGCGGCAGGCAATGGCGAAGGCGAAGTTGCCGAAGGTCGAATGCAGGACCACGCCGTTATATTCCGGCCGAGGGCTCGAAAGCATCGGGTAGTTGCCGGATTTCGACCAGTCGAATGTGCCGCCATCGACGATGATGCCGCCCATGGAATTGCCGTGGCCGCCGAGGAACTTGGTCAGCGAATGCACGACGATATCGGCGCCGTGTTCGATCGGGCGGATGAGATAGGGGCTGGCCATTGTGTTGTCGACGATCAGCGGCAGGCCGTGCTTGTGGGCCACATCGGCGATCGCAGCGATATCGACAAAGGTGCCGCCGGGATTGGCGAGGCTTTCGATGAAGATCGCCCGGGTATTTTCGTCGATCTGGCTTTCGAAGCTCGCCGGATCGGCGGAATCACCCCAGCGCACCTGCCAGCCGAAATTATCGAAGGCGTGGCCGAACTGGTTGATGGAGCCGCCATAGAGCCGCTTGGCTGCAACGAAGTTTTCGCCTGGGCGCAGCAGCGTGTGGAAGACGATCATCTGCGCGGCATGACCGGAGGCGACGGCGAGTGCCGCCGTGCCGCCCTCGAGTGCTGCGACACGCTCTTCGAGCACAGCCTGGGTGGGGTTCATGATGCGGGTGTAGATATTGCCGAATTCCTGCAGGCCGAAGAGTGCCGCCGCGTGATCGGCATCGTTGAAGACGTAAGCCGTCGTCTGGTAGATCGGTGTGGCGCGCGCGCCGGTCGCCGGATCGGGCTTTGCGCCCGCATGCACGGCCAACGTATTGAAACCCGGATCATTCGCGGTCATGAAGTCCTCCCGTTCTGATTTGACTTTGCTGCTTTAACTTCGCTGGGCGGAGCATAGCGGACGATCGGCAAAAGTTAATCGCCATCCATTTCAACCGAGACGCGTTTGGCGAAAAATTTGCCCTTCTCAGCCGATGAGGCGTGGATACTCGATTGCCGGGCAGCGATCCATGACGACCTTGATACCGGCCGCCTCGGCTTTGGCGGCAGCGGCATCGTCGCGCACGCCGAGCTGCGCCCAGATCACTTTCGGTCGCGGGTTCATCGCCAGCGCCTCGTCCACCACCTCCGACAGATAGTTGGAGGCCCGGAAGACATCGACCATGTCGACCGCAACGGGCACGTCAGCGAGGTGGCTGAAGACCTCCTGCCCCTGGATGCGCTTGCCGACCTGGCCGGGATTGACGGGCACAACCTCATAGCCGCGCGAGAGAAGATAGCCCATGACGCCATTGCTCGGCCTTGCGGGATTGGGCGACGCGCCGGTGAGCGCGATCGTCTTCACCGACCGGAGGATATCGAGGATGTATTCGTCGCTATAGTTATCGTGATCCATCTTTCCTTGTCTCCAACTCAATGACAGCGCTAAGGCGTTTCCTATATATAATAGGTACGCCAGATGCCGAAGGAGGAGATCGCCGTGAGAAAAGTGCTTGTGTTCGCCGCCGCGCTGCTCGCTGCCACGCCGGCGCTCGCCATATCGCGCTATAATTCGCAGACGATCAGCTGCGATCGGGCACGCGCTGCCATCCACAACGAGGGAGCGGTCATCTTGCGCTACCCCTCCACCCGCGTTCGCGGCATGACGCTCTACGACAGATATGTGCGCAACAGCCGCATGTGCGACGGCAACCAGTATGCCGAGTGGACCACTGTTCCGACCAAGGACAACCCGAAATGCCGGGTTCTGAACTGTCAGAATATCGACAACCTGGACGGGATGCTGTTCATTCCTGACTATTCGCTCTGAGACACGAAATTCCGGTTGAGCGGCTGCTCATCAGACGGGCATAAAACCCACCAATTTTGACAGGCCGCTCGCCGCTCAGCGTGCCAATTTGTGCTCTATTTACATCACCCATCCGGGTTAATGCACTCACCGCGACCTGTGTTCACTGTATATCCCGTTTATGTCCTCATTTGTTCATGGCCATTTTAGAAACACCTCATAGTTGAATGAGGAAAAAATGTTTGAAACTTCTGGCGTACGTATCGCAACGACCGCTTGACGATACGATCGTCCGAAGGTTGCATAATCGATTAAGCAGAGACGGCACTGCATAGCTTCATCTCAATGGCCGCTGTTGCATTTTCCTGATGACGGCGTAACAAGCTTTGTCCCGACTTTTCGCCACACCATCAGGTAGTTCTTTTGTCCCTCACCGTCATCCTGCTGGTCTTGTTCGGCGCGCTTCTTCATGCGACCTGGAACGCCTTGATCAAGGCCGGGACGGACAAGGCGCTGGACGCCAGCCTGATCTCGGCGGGCGGCGCGATCGCGGCCCTGCCGTTCCTCCCGTTCCTGCCGTTTCCCGCTATCGAGGCCCTGCCCTATATCGGCGCCTCAGCGATTTTGCAGTTCGCTTATTTCCAGCTGGTCGCAGGCGCCTATCGAGCCGGCGATATCGGCCTCGTCTATCCGCTGATGCGTGGCTGCGCGCCGCTGCTGGTGGCGGCAACGAGCGGTTTCGTACTCGGCGAGAGCCTGTCCGGCGGCGCGCTGATCGGCACGATCACGATCTGCGTCGGCATCCTGACACTCGCCTTCGAGGCCAAGCGCGGCAGCGGCCACGCCATTCGTCTGGCGCTCGCCAATGCCGTGGTCATCGCCACCTACACCTATGTCGACGGCATCGGGGCGCGGATATCCGGCAATGCGATCTCCTATACGCTGTGGATGTCGCTGTTGCCGCCGGTGTTGCTGCTCAGCTGGGCCATCTCTCGGCGCGGCGCCTATGCGGTTGCGATGCATGTGAAGGTGAACTGGTGGCGTGGCCTGATCGGCGGCACCGGATCGATCGCATCCTACGGGCTGGCGCTCTGGGCCATGACCAAGGCGCCTGTCGCCACCGTCGCCGCGCTGCGCGAAACGTCGATCCTCTTCGCGCTCATCATCTCCGTCGTGTTCCTGAAGGAGAAAGCCAGCCCCTGGCGCTATCTCGCCGGCGCGATCATCGCGCTCGGCGGGCTATTGCTGAAGCTGGCTTAGAAGGCTCCGAGCTCTGCCGGGTTCAGTCCCTCGACCAATCCGGCATCCTGTTTTCCAGGAATGCCCCGATCCCCTCTTCCGCATCCTCGGTCATCATGCTGTCCACCATGACTTCGGCGGCATAGCCATAGGCCTCCTCGATCGGCATTTCGACCTGGCGATAGAAGGCTTCCTTGCCGATCTGGAGCGCCATCGGCGATTTGCTTGCGATCACCGATGCGTATTTGGTGACGACCTGTTGCAGATATTGTTTCGGCACGATGCGGTTGACCAGGCCGAAGTCCTTGGCAGTCGAGGCGTCGATCGTTTCGCCGGTCAAAAGCATCTCCATCGCCTGCTTGCGATGGGCGGAGCGGGTCAGCGCCACCATCGGCGTCGCGCAGAAGAGGCCGATATTGACGCCCGGCGTGCAGAAGGTCGCGGTATCGGTGCAGATCGCGAGATCGCAGGACGCGACGAGCTGGCATCCGGCGGCGGTCGCAAGGCCGTCGATCTCGGCGATGACCGGCTTCGGCAGCTTGGTGATCTCCAGCATCAGATCGGCAGCGAGAGCGAAGGTCTCCTCGAAGAAGGCTTCGCCGTCATCCGCGTCGGCGCGATGCTCGGTCAACTCCTTGAGATCATGGCCGGCCGAGAAGACACCGCCCGTCGATGCGATGATCACGACGCGCACGTCGTCGTCCTCGGCCGCATTCTGCAACTCGCCCATCAGCGTCTCCATCATGGCGAGCGACAGGTGATTGGCGGGAGGATTGTTCAGGGTCAGCCGCAGCACGCCATCGGAAAGCTGGCGCAGCACGAGCGAACCGCTGGCTTTGCCGGCATCGGTGCGGAACGATAGAACTTCGGCCATGATGAAACTCCCTGCATGTCGATTTCGTGCTATCAGTCCTGCCACAAAAGGCCAGTCATTTCGAGGAGAAGCGATGCCGTTGGCGCCAGAGCGCTGCCATCGAGGCGCTGAAAATTGAGGTATCAAAATACCACACAATTAACCCATTGATTTCATTTATTTGTTTTTACGGCTGCAGCCCGCGGCAATATTGACGCTATCGGCCTCAACCTCTATACACACCGCCAGAACGCAGCCTTTCCCGGCTGCTTTCTTTTTGGTGCGCCCTCGGGCTCCCAAATCAAGCAACAAGAAACGCCCTTTCGCCTTCGGGCCAAGGGATCAAAAGAGAGTAACTACTATGGCAACCTTCTCCCAGAAGCCTGCAGAGGTAGAGAAGAAGTGGGTCATCATCGACGCCGAAGGGCTTGTCGTTGGTCGTCTCGCTTCTGTTATCGCCATGCGTCTGCGCGGCAAGCACAAGGCTACCTTCACTCCTCACGTTGACGACGGCGACAATGTCATCGTCATCAATGCCGACAAGGTCGTATTCACCGGCAAGAAGTACTCCGACAAGGTTTACTACTGGCACACGGGTTTCGCCGGCGGCATCAAGGAGCGTACCGCTCGCCAGATCATGGAAGGCCGCTTCCCGGAGCGCGTTCTTGAAAAGGCAGTCGAGCGCATGGTTCCGCGTGGCCCGCTCGGTCGTCGCCAGATGAAGAACCTGCGCGTTTACGCTGGTTCCAACCATCCTCATGAAGCTCAGCAGCCTGTCGCTCTCGACGTGGCCTCGCTGAACAAGAAGAACGTAAGGAGCGCCTAAGAATGGCTGACCTCTCCTCCCTGAAGGATCTCGGCACGGCTACCGAAGCTTCGGCTCCGGCACACGTCCGTAAGGTCGATTCGCTTGGCCGCTCCTACGCGACCGGCAAGCGCAAGAACGCTGTTGCTCGTGTATGGGTCAAGCCGGGCTCCGGCAAGATCGTCATCAACGGCAAGGAATTCACGGAATACTTCGCACGTCCGGTTCTGCAGATGATTCTGCGTCAGCCGATCGTCGCTGCTGCCCGTGACGGCCAGTTCGACATCATCGCAACGGTTGCAGGCGGCGGTCTTTCCGGCCAGGCCGGTGCCGTTCGTCACGGCGTCTCCAAGGCTCTCACCTACTTCGAACCGGGCCTGCGCTCGGTCCTGAAGAAGGGTGGCTTCCTGACCCGCGACAGCCGCGTCGTCGAGCGTAAGAAGTACGGTAAGGCCAAGGCCCGCCGTTCGTTCCAGTTCTCCAAGCGTTAATCGTTTCGGACTTCGGAATGTGGAAAGGTCGGGTGCAAACCCGGCCTTTTTTCGTTTTGGCATGCGCTTTGACAATTAGGTGCCGTGAATTATGATTCACGCATGATGGATATCGCCCCAGGCGAAAGAGATCTGAACATGCTTCTCGAAACCACACGCTTCGACATTCAGGATCACCTGAAGACGCCGGAAGACCGACTTCTTTATCTTGAGGCGGCATTCGACGATGGCGATCCTGCCCTTATCGCGCATGCGCTAGGCGATGTCGCCCGGACAGTTGGCATGACGTCTATCGCCAAGGACGCGGGCGTCACGCGGGAAGCGCTCTACAAGGCGCGGGGCGAAACTGGTGATCCGCGGCTGTCTACCTTCTTCGGCGTCATCAAGGCGCTTGGGCTGAAGATTTCCATCAAGGCGGATCAGGACGCCGCTTGAGTTTCATCATGGGCCTGATACCGGGCCCATGATTTTAACCGAGCTTCCAAACCAAAGGACAGTCACTTGGCCAACAAGTCGATCGATCATGCTTTCACGGCGACGAGCCTCACCTCGGCGGCGACGGACCCGACGTTTGCGGGTGCGCTGTCCTTCATGCGCCGGCGTTTCACCAAGGATCTGACCGGCGCCGACGTGGTGGTCTGGGGTGTCCCCTTCGATGCCGCGACCTCCAACCGGCCGGGTACGCGCTTCGGGCCGCAGGCGATCAGGCGGGCTTCGGCGATCTTCGACAATGATCCGCAATACCCCTTCAATCGCGATCTCTTCGCCGAGATGGCCGTCATCGACTACGGCGATTGCCTGCTGGATTATGGCAACCACCAGGAGACGCCAGCGGCAATCGAGCGGCAGGCGAAGACGATCGTCGATGCCGGCGCCTTCATGCTGACGCTCGGCGGCGACCATTACGTGACATGGCCGATCCTCAAGGCGCATGCGGCCAAACATGGCCCGCTGGCGCTGGTGCAGTTCGACGCGCATCAGGATACGTGGTTCGACGACAGTAAGCGGATCGACCACGGGTCCTTCGTGGCGCGCGCGGTCCGCGATGGGATCATCGATCCTGATCGCTCGATCCAGATCGGCATCCGCACGCATGCGCCCGACGATTTCGGCATCAACATTCTCTACGGCCACCAAGTAGAGGAGATGAGTGCTGCCGAGATCGCCTCGACGATCATCTCGCACACCAAGGGCGCGCCCAGCTATCTGACCTTCGATATCGACTGCCTGGATCCGGCCTTTGCGCCCGGCACCGGCACGCCGGTTTCGGGCGGCCCGTCCAGCGCCAAAATCCTCTCGGTGCTGCAGCGGCTGCACCAGCTCGATATCCGCGGCGCTGATGTCGTCGAGGTGTCCCCCGCCTACGATCACGCCGACATCACCGCCATTGCGGGGGCGACGGTCGCGATGTATATGCTGGGGCTGCATGCCGAACGACGCGCGACAGCGTCACACGGCTGACTCATCCATCTTCCAAAATGATTCCGGACTTCTTTCTAACCTATTGAAAGTGTGAGCAAGACAATGGCACCGAAGATCTTCATCGATGGCGAACACGGCACGACGGGCCTGCAGATCCGCACGCGCATGGCCGGCCGCCGCGATGTCGAGCTTCTGTCCATTCCGGAAGCGGAGCGCCGCAATGCCGCGATCCGCGAGGACATGCTGAACAGCGCCGACATCGCGATCCTCTGCCTGCCCGACGATGCGTCGAAGGAAGCCGTGCAGATGGTCTCGGCCAACAACAATGTCCGCGTCATCGATACCTCGACCGCCTACCGCGTTGACCCTTCCTGGGCCTATGGCTTCGCCGAGATGGACAAGGAACAGGCCGGCAAGATCAGTTCGGCCCGCTTTGTCGCCAATCCCGGCTGCTATCCGACCGGCGCGATCGGCCTGATGCGGCCGCTGCGGGCCGCAGGCATTCTGTCTGACGGCTATCCCGTCACCGTCAACGCTGTCTCCGGCTATACCGGCGGCGGCAAGCAGATGATCGCGCAGATGGAAGACCAGAGCCGTGACGACGCGATCAACGCGCCGCATTTCCTCTACGGTCTGACGCTGACGCACAAGCATGTGCCCGAGATGAAGATCCACGGCCTGCTCGACCGCGCGCCGATCTTCGCACCATCGGTCGGCAAGTTCGCGCAGGGCATGATCGTGCAGGTTCCGCTGCATCTCGACATGCTGGCCGCAGGCACGACGCTGGAGAGCGTCCACGCGGCGCTGACCGCGCATTATACCGGCCAGGATATCGTGACCGTCGTTCCGCTCGCCGACAGCAGCAAGATGGCGCGCGTCGATGCCGTCGAGCTCGCCGGCAAGGACACGATGAAACTTTTCGTCTTCGGCACGCCGGGTGGTTCGCAGGTCAATCTCGTCGCCCTGCTCGACAATCTCGGCAAGGGTGCCTCGGGCGCTGCCGTGCAGAACATGGACCTGATGCTGGCCTCCTGAGAGAGGCCGGGATCTCATGTCGCTTTCCGGTAGCATGGCCGATATCGGTGCGTGGCTTTCCGCCGCGCTGCCCGATCATGGACTTTATACGCTGATCGCCATCGCCTGCATTGCCGGGCTCGCTCGCGGCTTTTCAGGCTTCGGGGCGGCGCTGATCTTCATTCCGCTCGGCGGCGCCATCATCGGCCCGAAGCTGATCTCGCCGGTACTGCTCGTCATCGACGGGCTGGCGACGCTGGGGATGATCCCGCCCGCGTGGAAGCGGGCGAACCGGCGTGAGGTCTTCACCATGGCCGCTGGCGCGATGCTCGGCGTTCCCGCCGGAACGGCCGTGCTGACGCTGATGGACCCGCTGCTCTTGCGCTGGTCGATCACCGTCATCGCGCTGCTGCTGCTTGCCCTTTTGATCTCGGGCTGGCGCTATCACGGCGAGCCGCATTCCTATCTGAGCGCTGCGGTCGGGCTGGTGGCCGGATTGTTCAGTGGTGCGGCCCAACTCGGCGGGCCTCCCGTCGTCGCCTACTGGCTGGGCGGAAAGACCGAGTTCACCAAGGTCCGCTCCAACATCATCATCTATTTCGCGATATCCACCTGCTTCAGCGTCGCCAGCTATTATGCCGGCGGGCTGTTCGTCGATACCGTCTTCGCGCTGACGCTGGTCATTCTGCCGAGCTATACGATCGGCCTGTTTCTCGGCTCCAAGCTTTTCGGCTTCGCCAAGGAAAGCACCTTCCGGATCATCTGCTACGGGCTGATCGGCGCCTCTGCCTTCCTCGGCATGCCCGCTCTCGATGGCCTACTGCGCTAGGGCAGACGGCCGGCGGGCTTGGCCGGTCTTGGCGACCAGCGCCTCGCCGGGACCGTGGACGGCCGCGAAGAGCAGGCCGGCCAGGAAGGTGAAGTGGTCGATGAAGAAGCCGAACTCCGCTTGATTGCCTGCCCAGCGCCCGGGTCCGTGGAATGCCACGGCAAGGAAAATCACATAAATCCCCGCCAGCAAGGCTGCCGGCGAAAAGAAGATGCCGGTTAGAAAGGCGAGCGCCAACCCCAGTTCGAAGAAGGCCGCGATCCAGGCAAGAAAGAGCGGGAATGGAAAGCCCGCGCCGGCGATGTAGCCGGCCGTGGCCGTGATATCCATGAACTTGAAGCTCAGCGCCATGATGAACACGCCGGCGAAGATCAGCCTTGCGATCAGAATTGCGATTGTCCTGCCCATATGTCTCTCCCTGTGCCGATAGCGGCTGATACGTGAACGCTCCGCAGCGCGATTGCGCCGCCGTATGATGCAAGGACGAACGGCATGGGGCGCTCCCGACATGCCCTTGCACAATCTCCTTCCGCCCCTTGTCATTCTGATTCAAGTGCTTCGCAAGTCGAGTCCGAAACGCGCCGCAAGTCCATGATTTCGGATTCGATTTAGCGATCGCTGTCCGCCGCCAGCCGACGCCACCTTTATGAGATTTCTATTTCCCGTCGAAGACCCGCGAATGGATTTCATACGCCGCGCGGCGTTAGCCTTTGGTCGAAATTCAGAGGTAGACGTCATGCGAGACTTCCTATTTCCCCACCCTCCAACCGGCCGTCCACGACCGCCCGTGGCAAAGCGGCAGATGCGTGAGAAGCGCACAGCGCACGTACTAATCGTCTTCGGCCTCGTGCTGGCGGCCGTCGAGATCTACGTCATCTGGGGCAGTATCTGACACGGCCATGCGGATCGACACGCGACTACGACTGGGAACTGTCATCACGGCGCTGGTCACGCCATTCAGAAACGACCGGTTCGACCTTTCCATGCTCGAGCGGCTGGCGGAGCGGCAGATCAATTCCGGCATCGACGGACTGGCCGTCTGCACAGTCACCGGCGAAGGGCCGACGCTATCGCTGACGGAGCGGGCGGCCATCATCCGTACCTGTGTGAGGGTCGCGGCTGGGCGGGTGCCCGTCACCGCCGCCACCGGCACCAATGCCACATCGACCACGATCGCGCTGACTTTGGAAGCGCGGGAGCTTGGCGCCGATGCGGCGCTGGTCACCGTGCCCTATTATTCGAAACCGGGGCAGAAGGGCATCATCCGCCATTTCGAGCAGGTGGCGGCGGCGAGCGATCTGCCTGTCATCATCGACGACAGCCCTTCGCGCTGCGCCAGCAGCCTGGCACCTGAAAGCCTGGAGGTGCTGGCGAGTGTTGAGAGTATCCTCGGCGTCGTCCATTCGAGCGGTGAAGGGCCCCGGCTTGCGCCGTATCTCCGACAGCGCTTCGTCTCCCTGTCATCCGATGACGGAAGCGCGCTTTCGAGCCTCGCTTGCGGAGACGGCATGCTGTCGTCGGGCGCGAATGTCGAGCCGCGCCTGTTTGCTTCGCTTCATCGCTCGGCGAAGGCGGGCAACGTGGCGGCGGCCACGGCTCTGCAGGACCGTCTGCAGCCGCTCATTCGGGCGCTTGCGGAAGGTGGCTCGCCGGCTCCCGTCAAATACGCACTGCATGTGCTGCTTGGCACGTCCCCTGACGTCCGCCTGCCGATGGTCGGCCTCGATGCCACCGGGAAGGCTGCGGTTTTCGCCGCCCTGACAGGGCTTGCCGATAGCCGTCGCCAAGCGCGGGCCGTCTAAGCCAGACAATCCCAATCACAGCCTCGATCATCCAATCTGAAAGGAAAGATCATGCCCTCCTCCAACGCGCGTGCCCTCGCCCCGACCATCGAGCCCAGCCCCCTGCCGCGCTTTACCATCGGCCGGAGCAAGGGTGGCGGATGGGTGGTTCAGGATCGCGAGGGGCGCGTCGGTGGTCTGTTTGTCAGCGAGAGCGCCGCATTGCATTTCGCCTCCGACGAATGCGATCACGATGCCACGCAGATCGCGATCATCCGCACACGAACACTGCTACCCTTCGATCAAGCCGATAAGGGCCGACATGTGCACTGACGAGACATGATCCACCTCCGCGGGAGCGCGCAACGGCGTTCCCGCTGGCGTTGGCGAACGCTTCCTTAACCGCCGTTTCGTATCATCTGCCCCTACCCCACCCGAGCAGACACGATGTCGAACAAGCCGAATTTCCGCTTTACTCATTATGATCTCAAGGAACAGCGCGCCGGAACGGTGATCGAGGTGACTTTGAACGCGGTCGCCAATGTTCGACTGATGACATCGCCGAACTACCAGCGCTTTACCGAAGTGCTCGACTTCAAATATGTAGGCGGCGTTGCGCGCAAATCTCCGATCCGGGTGCCGATCCCCGACAGCGGCCACTGGCATCTCGTGGTCGACATGGAAGGCCATCACGGTCTTGCGGAATCATCCGTCAAGATCGTCACCGCGCCATCGGCTCAGACACGGGCGTCGTGATCAGCGCGGATTGCGCTCTTTCCTGAGTTTCGACCACCATTCAAGCCGCTTGCGGATATCGCGCTCGAAACCGCGCTCGGGCGGATCGTAGAAGGTCTGGCGGCCCATCTTCTCCGGGAAATAGTCCTGGCCGGAAAAGGCGTCCGGCTCGTCGTGGTCGTAGCGATAGCCTTCGTTGTAGCCCTCATCCTTCATCAGCTTGGTCGGCGCGTTCAGGATGTGCTTTGGCGGTAGCAGCGAACCGTTCTGCTTGGCGGCCATCGTGGCGGCCTTGAAGGCGGTGTAGACGGCGTTCGATTTCGGCGCGGTGGCGAGGTAGACACAGGCCTGCGCCAGCGCCAGCTCCCCCTCGGGCGAGCCGAGATAGTCGTAGGCGTCCTTGGCGGCATTGCAGATGACCAGTGCCTGCGGATCGGCAAGGCCGATATCCTCGACCGCCATGCGTACCAGCCGACGGCCGAGATAGAGCGGATCCTCGCCGGCGTCGAACATGCGTGCCAGATAATAGAGCGCCGCATCGGGGTCGGAACCGCGCACGGATTTGTGCAGCGCCGAGATCAGATTGTAGTGGCCGTCCTGGGCCTTGTCGTAGACGGGGGCGCGGCGCTGGACGATCTTGGTCAGTCCCTCGGTGTCGAAGATTTCGTCGCGGCGGGCGGCACGCCAAACTTCCTCGGCGAGCGTCAGCACGGCGCGGCCATCGCCATCGGCCATGCGCAACAGGCTGACGCGGGCTTCCGGCGTGAGCGGCAGCTCCCTGCCCTCGATCGCCTCGGCGCGGTTCAGAAGCTCGGCCAGGCTCTGATCGTCATGCGACTTGAAGGTCAGTACGCGGGCGCGTGACAAAAGAGCGGCGTTGAGCTCGAAGGACGGGTTCTCGGTGGTGGCGCCGACGAGGATGACGGTGCCGTCTTCCATCACAGGCAGGAAGCTATCCTGCTGGGCGCGGTTGAAGCGATGGATCTCGTCAACGAAGAGCAACGTCTGGCGCCCATCCATGCGGCGCAGGCGGGCGGCCTCGAAGACTTTCTTGAGATCGGCGACGCCGGAGAAGATCGCCGAAATCTGTTCGAAGGCAAGACCCGCCTCGCCCGACAGCAGGCGCGCGACGGTGGTCTTGCCGGTTCCGGGTGGGCCCCAGAAGATCATCGATCCCAACGAGCCGCTTTCGATCATCCGCCTGAGAACACCGTCCTCGCCGGTCAGGTGATCCTGACCGGTGACGTCGGCGATGGTCTGCGGGCGAAGCCGATCCGCGAGCGGCCGCCTGTTGGCGACCTCCGGCGGAATGCGCGGCGCGAAGAGGTCATTGCTCATCGGAAGAACTGCCGGATGCGCTGGCCGTTGCGCTCGATCTCGACGCGCCAGAAGCTCGGGTTCTGCGCGGCCAACGTAGCAAGATCCTTCGTGGTCTTCACATCGGCGCTGTTGACGGAGACAATGATGTCCTTCGGCTCGAAACCGAGCTGTTGGGCAACGGAGCCATCCTTCACTTCCGAAACGACGACGCCCGTGCTCTCGCTTGCCATGCGCAGCTCATCGGCCACGCGCGGCGACAGGTTCTCGACGACGGTGCCTGTGAACGGCGAACGGCCGCCGATCGTGCGCTGATCGCGCGGCGTCGTCTCGGGCGCCTGGCCGAGCGTCATCTTCACATGCTCTTCCTTGCCATTGTCGGTGATGGCGAGATCGACAGGCTTGCCGAGACCGGCCGTGGTCAGGCGGTAATACAGTGCGTCGGGATGCTCCACCGAGATGCCATCGACGGCGGTGATTACTTCACCCGCCTTCAGGCCGGCCTTTGCGGCCGGGCCGCCTTCCGTGACCTTGACGACGATGGCGCCGCGCGCTTTCTCGAGGCCGAGTGCATCGGCAACGTCGGAGGTGACAGCATCGAAGGTCGCGCCCACATAAGGACGCTCGAAGGTCTTCACGCCCGCGTCGGCGGAAGCGACGAAGACTTTCACGAGGTTGGCGGGGATGGCGAAGCCGATGCCGTTGGAGCCGCCGCCGCGCGAGAAGATGGCGGTGTTGATGCCGATCAGCTCGCCCTTCATGTTCATCAGCGCGCCACCGGAATTGCCGGGGTTGATCGATGCGTCGGTCTGGATGAAGAAGCCGAACTCGTCCTTGACGACCTGGTTACGCGCCAGCGCCGAGACGATGCCTGACGTGACCGTCTGGCCGACACCGAACGGGTTGCCGATGGCCAGCACGAGATCGCCAACCTCAACAGCGTCGGAATTGCCGATCGGAAGCGCCGGGAACGTCGCCTTGGTATCGACCTTGAGCACGGCGAGGTCCAGACGATCGTCCTTGAGAATGACCTTGCAGGGAAACTCGCGACCATCCGAGAGCGCGATCTTGATTTCGTCGGCGCCTTCGATGACGTGGTTGTTGGTCACGATCGTGCCGTTCGCCTCGACGATGACGCCGGAGCCGAGCGAGGACTGCTTCTGCGTACGGTTCGGCATCTGCTGGCCGAAGAACTGCTCGAAGAAGGGATCGCCGGCAAACGGCGACTGACGGCGAACGGTCTTTTCCGCATAAACGTTCACCACCGCACCCGCCGTCTGCTTGACGAGCGGCGCGAAGGACAGCTGCATCTCCATCTGGCTCTGCGGCACGGTCTTGCCCGTCTCGCTATTCGCCGTTTGGGCATGAGCGTTGATCGGCAGTGCAAGCACCAGAGCAAGCAGCGGCAGAGAGGCGCGCTTCAACAGGTCGTGCATAAGAATCCCTTCTTGAAATCGTCTTGAGAGAACGTTGTAGTGCCGGACGCTAGAAAGGAAAGAGGGCGGAAGCATGGAAGATCAAGGCGGGTCAACCGATGCGCAACATACTTGCCAAACTGAGTCAGGAACGACAGGCATGCAACTGATATCAAAGGCCAAACTGTGGGCGAAATCACTGAAGCGTGACATCGTCGCGCTGTGGCTTGCCGCGCGGGACAGACGCGTACCCTGGTACGCGAAGGCGGTCGCTGGCGGCGTCGCCGCTTACGCGCTATCGCCGATCGACCTGATCCCCGATTTCATTCCCGTGCTCGGTTATCTCGACGATCTCCTCATCGTGCCCTTGGGCATCATGCTCGCCGTCAGGCTCATCCCGTCCGATGTCATGGCGGAACTGCGCGTCGAGGCCGCCGCGCGTCTGGAGCGGCCGTCCAGCCGCGCCGGGCTCATCGTCATCCTTGCCATCTGGGTTTGCTGCATCATCTTCATCGGCATGGCATTCTTGAGAGCCAGATAGACGGACAGGAACCACTGCATGACGCGATATCGCCAGCCCCTTCTTTTCACCGCCGCCGCCCTGCTGCTTTCATCCGCCGGGATAAGCCACGCGGCGAGCTTCGATTGCGAAGCCAAGGAGTTGAAGCCGGACGAGAAGGCGATCTGCGACAACCGCGCGCTGAACGACGCCGATGTGAAGATGGTGACGACCTTCGACCTGTTATCCGGCCTGCTTGCCATGGGCTCGCGCGGCACGATGCAGGATGAGCAGACGGCGTGGCTGAAGAAGCGACAGGAGTGCGCCGCCGACGTCGCCTGCATCCAGGCTGCCTATGACGAGCGGCTGAAGCAGCTGGCGGAAAGCTACAAAAACATAAACCGGCCGCTTTGAGGCGACCGGTTTAATAGAACAATTGACTTTTAATCAGTAGGTTCAGCGATCGCCGAGATCGCGAACGGCGCCGCGGTCGGCGCTGGTCGCGAAGGCGGCGTAGGCCTTCAGCGCGGTCGTGACGTTGCGCTTGCGCTTTTCGGCCGGCTGCCAGCCCTTGGCGTCTTGTTCGGCGCGGCGGGTCGCCAGTTCCTGGTCGTCCACGCGCAGGCTGATCGTGCGGTTCGGGATGTCGATGTCGATCATGTCGCCTTCGCGCACAAGGCCGATGGTGCCGCCATTGGCCGCTTCCGGAGAGGCGTGACCGATCGACAGACCCGAGGTGCCGCCGGAGAAGCGGCCGTCGGTGATCAGCGCGCAAGCCTTTCCGAGGCCCTTCGACTTCAGGTAGCTCGTCGGATAGAGCATTTCCTGCATGCCCGGGCCGCCCTTCGGGCCTTCGTAGCGGATGACCACGACGTCGCCGGCGACGACTTCGTTGGACAGGATCGCCTTTACTGCCGCGTCCTGGCTTTCATAGACCTTGGCCGGGCCGGAGAACTTCAGGATCGATTCATCGACGCCAGCGGTCTTCACGATGCAGCCGTCGAGCGCGAGGTTGCCCTTCAGGACGGCGAGACCGCCATCCTTGGAGAAGGGATGCTGGGCATCGCGGATGACGCCGGTTTCGCGGTCGAGGTCGAGTTCTTCCCAACGCGAGCTCTGGCTGAAGGCGACCTGCGTCGGAACACCGCCGGGAGCGGCGCTGAAGAGATCGAAGGCAGCCTTGTTGTCGGTGACCGCGACATCCCACTGCGCCAGCGCTTCGCGCATGGTCGGCGCGTGGACGGTCGGCAGATCGACATTCAGCAGGCCGGCACGGTCGAGTTCGCCGAGGATGGCCATGATGCCGCCGGCGCGGTGAACGTCTTCCATGTGAACGTCGGCCTTGGCGGGCGCGACCTTCGACAGGCAAGGAACGCGACGCGACAGGCGATCGATATCGTCCATCGTGAAATCGATCTCGCCTTCATGGGCCGCCGCGAGAATGTGCAGAACGGTGTTGGTCGAGCCACCCATGGCAATATCGAGCGCCATGGCGTTCTCGAACGCGCCTTTGCTGGCGATAGTACGCGGCAGAGCGGTCAGATCGTCCTGTTCGTAATAGCGACGTGCGAGCTCGACGACGCGGCGACCGGCTTCAAGGAAGAGTTCCTTGCGGTCGGAATGGGTGGCGAGTGTCGAGCCGTTTCCTGGTAATGACAGGCCCAGGGCTTCCGTCAGACAGTTCATCGAGTTTGCCGTGAACATGCCGGAGCAGGAACCGCAGGTCGGGCAAGCGGAGCGCTCGATGACGGCGACGTCTTCATCGCTGATCTTGTCGTCAGCGGCTGCGACCATGGCATCGACGAGGTCGAGCGCAACCTTCTTGCCGTTCAGCACCACCTTGCCGGCTTCCATCGGGCCGCCAGAGACGAAGACCGTCGGGATATTGAGGCGCAGCGAGGCCATCAGCATGCCGGGGGTGATCTTGTCGCAGTTGGAGATGCAGACCATGGCGTCGGCGCAGTGGGCGTTGACCATGTATTCGACGCTGTCGGCGATCAGCTCGCGCGAAGGCAGCGAATAGAGCATGCCGTCATGGCCCATGGCGATGCCGTCGTCGACGGCGATCGTGTTGAACTCCTTGGCGACGCCGCCGGCCGCTTCGATTTCGCGCGCGACGAGCTGGCCGAGGTCCTTCAGGTGGACGTGACCCGGCACGAACTGGGTGAAGGAGTTGACCACCGCGATAATCGGCTTGCCGAAATCCGAATCCTTCATGCCCGTGGCGCGCCAAAGGCCGCGCGCACCCGCCATGTTGCGGCCGTGGGTCGTGGTTCTCGAACGATAAGCTGGCATTGGTGTTTCCTCACAACATCGGAAGTCTTGCGCGATACCGGGCGGATCTTGACGACACGCTCCGACTATCGCTGCTTTTTGGAATTGTCCTAATCCAAAGAGTATATGCTGTCACTACCGGGAAAGGCAAAAGCGGTACTCCTCGGTACGCCTCAGGCGCCCATCGATCATATACGTGGGCAGAACGTGGTTTGTTACAGGCGGACGGTACGTTTTCGCTACACGATAAGTTGGCTTCCCGGGCGGCCGCTTCAAGGCGTAAACAGTGATCCGAAACGAGCTTGAATGCGTTCAAGTTCCATGCCGAGCTTCTGTTGCTCAGGAGGATATCATGCCCGTCTATCGTCCACCCAAGATTGCTTCGTCTGAGATCACGCCGCGCCAGACCTATCTTGATCGCCGCCAGTTCCTTGGCGCCGCCGCGATCGGCGCAGTGGGTCTATTGGGTGCCGGCACTGCCAGCGCAGCCGCACTTACGACCGTCGACAGCAAGTACAAGGTCGACGAGAAGCTGACCCCGATCAAGGATGTGACGACATACAATAATTTCTACGAGTTCGGTCTCGACAAGGGTGATCCGGCGGCGCTGTCGGGCGACTTCAAGCCCACGCCCTGGACGATCAAGGTCGATGGCATGGTCAACAAGCCGGGCACCTTCGATCTCGACGCGCTGATGAAGGAATTTCCGATCGAGAGCCGTACCTATCGCATGCGCTGCGTCGAGGCATGGTCGATGGTGATCCCATGGGACGGCTTTCCGCTGGCCTCGCTGCTCAGCAAGGTCGAGCCACTCGGAAGCGCCAAGTATGTCGCCTTCGAGACCGTTGTGCGCCCGGAGGAGATGCCGGGGCAGAAGGGCATCTTCCAATCGCTTGACTGGCCCTATGTGGAAGGTTTGCGGCTCGACGAGGGCAACCACCCGCTGACGCTGCTTGCCGTCGGGCTTTATGGCGAGACGCTACAGAACCAGAACGGCGCGCCGATCCGGCTGGTCGTCCCGTGGAAATATGGATTCAAGGGCATCAAGTCGATCGTGCGGATCACGCTGACGGACAAGGAGCCGAAGAACACCTGGCAGGTCACCAATTCGCAGGAATACGGCTTCTATGCCAACGTCAATCCCGCCGTCGATCATCCGCGCTGGAGCCAGGCGACCGAGCGGCGGATCGGCGAGAGCGGATTCTTCGGCGCCAGCCGACATCCTACACTGCCGTTCAACGGCTATGGCGATGAGGTGGCGAGCCTCTATACCGGCATGGACCTGAAGGCGAACTTCTGATGGCAACGCTCTCGTTCAGCCTGCCGAAGCGATGGCACTCGGCCTCCGTCTGGCTGCTCTACGCCGTCGGGCTGCTGCCGGCCGCCTGGACCTTCTATCTCGGCGCCACCGACCAGCTGGGGGCCGATCCGGTCAAGACGTTCGAGCTGTTCCTCGGCCTCTGGGCGATCCGCTTCCTGGTGCTGACGCTCGCCGTATCCCCTGCCCGCGATCTGCTCGGCTGGAACTATCTGCGCTATCGCCGCGCGCTGGGACTTCTCGCTTTTTACTACGTGGCCATGCACTTCACGGTCTACATGGTCCTTGACCAAGCGCTCGACGTTTCCGCTGTCCTCGACGATGTGATGAAGCGTCCCTTCATCATGTTCGGCATGGCCGGCCTTGTGCTGCTCGTGCCGCTGGCTGTCACCTCCAACAACCTGTCGATCAGGAAGCTCGGCTCGAATTGGATCTGGCTGCACAAGCTGATCTACATCATCGCCGCCTGCGGCGCGGTGCACTTCGCGCTGTCGACGAAGCTTCTGGATCTCGAGCAGTATGTCTATGTCGGCCTGATCATCCTGATGATCCTCTATCGGTCATGGCGGCCGATTGCGCGCAGTCGCAAACGCAGCCAAGGACGGCGCGGCACTGGCGGGCGGACCGAAAAGGTCGCCGCGTAAAACTCGAAGGCCCAGCGCGGCGACGCCGCTTCTACCGAAATCAACGTCTCAAACGAAAACAGCCGGGCTTTTCAGCCCGGCTGTTTTTGCTTCCGGCGAACCGGAAAATATTAAGCGGCTTCAGCAGCAGCTGCTTCGGCTTCAACGCGAGCCTTGTCGGCTGCGCCCTTGGCGAAGGTGTCGCGGTCAACGAATTCGATGACGGCGAGAGCGGCGTTGTCGCCCTGGCGGAAGCCAGCCTTCATGATACGCAGGTAGCCGCCGTTGCGGGTTGCGTAGCGCGAAGCGATCGTGTCGAAGAGCTTCGAAACAACAGCGGCGTCGCGGATCTGCGAAATCGCCTGACGACGAGCGTGCAGGTCGCCGCGCTTGCCGAGGGTTACGAGCTTTTCAACGATCGGACGGATTTCCTTTGCCTTCGGCAGGGTGGTCACGATCTGCTCATGGGTGATGAGCGAAGCCGCCATGTTGGCAAACATTGCCTTGCGGTGGCTAGCGGTTCTATTCAGCTTGCGGCCGGCTTTACCGTGGCGCATTGCTATTCTCCTTCACATGCAGGCATCTCGCCCGCCGTTTGATGGTTAGTATTGGTCTTCGTAACGCTTGGCGAGATCTTCGATGTTCTCGGGCGGCCATGCCGGCACTTCCATGCCGAGGTGCAGGCCCATGGAAGCGAGAACTTCCTTGATTTCGTTCAGCGACTTGCGACCAAAATTCGGCGTGCGGAGCATTTCTGCTTCGGTCTTCTGAATGAGGTCGCCGATGTAGACGATGTTGTCGTTCTTCAGGCAGTTTGCCGAGCGAACAGACAGTTCGAGTTCGTCCACCTTCTTGAGGAGAGCCGGGTTGAAAGCAAGTTCGGTGACTGCTTCTTCTTCGGTTTCCTTCTGCGGCTCGTCGAAGTTGACGAACACGCCAAGCTGATCCTGCAGGATGCGAGCCGCGAAAGCGACGGCATCTTCGCCGGAGATCGAGCCATCGGTTTCGATGGTCATGTTCAGCTTGTCGTAGTCGAGAACCTGTCCTTCGCGGGTATTTTCAACCTTGTAGGACACCTTCTTGACCGGCGAATAAAGGCTGTCGACCGGAATGAGACCGATCGGAGCATCTTCCGCACGATTGCGATCGGCCGGAACATAACCCTTGCCGTTGTTGACCGTGAATTCCATGCGGATTTCGGCGCCCTCGTCGAGCGTGCAGATCACATGCTCGGGGTTGAGGATTTCGATATCGCCGACCGTCTGGATGTCGCCAGCCGTTACAACGCCCGGACCCTGCTTACGCACGACCATGCGCTTTGCGTCGTCGCCATCCATCTTGATGGCGATTTCCTTGATGTTCAGAACGATGTCGGTGACATCTTCACGAACGCCAGGGATCGACGAGAATTCATGCAGCACGCCATCGATCTGCACAGCCGTCACTGCGGCACCGCGCAGCGAGGACAGCAGAACGCGGCGAAGCGCGTTGCCGAGGGTGAGGCCGAAACCGCGCTCCAGCGGCTCTGCTACGAGCGTCGCCTTGGTGCGCGAGCTCGAAGAGAACTCGACCTTGTTCGGCTTGATCAATTCCTGCCAGTTTTTCTGAATCATATTTTTGCCTTCCGTTCGTTGCCACCATCCAATCGTGGCAACCGAGCTTGAGAAGCATCGGGAGCGAGGATCCGCTCACCGATGTTGTGAATGGCGATGATCAGACGCGACGCTTCTTGCGCGGGCGGCAACCATTGTGCGGGATCGGGGTCACGTCGCGGATGGACGTGATCATGAAACCAGCAGCCTGGAGGGCGCGCAGAGCGGATTCACGACCCGAACCCGGACCGCAAACTTCAACTTCCAGCGACTTCATGCCGTGTTCCTGAGCCTTCTTGGCGCAGTCTTCAGCAGCGATCTGAGCAGCGAACGGGGTCGACTTGCGCGAGCCCTTGAAGCCCTTGGCGCCAGCAGACGACCAGGCAATGGCGTTGCCCTGTGCGTCGGTGATCGTGATCATCGTGTTGTTGAAGGTCGAGTTGACGTGAGCGACGCCCGACGAAATATTTTTACGTTCGCGACGGCGAACGCGTACGGCTTCCTTGGCCATTTTAATCCCTTTCTTGGATCTCTGCACCGCCGTAATACCAGCGGCTACACCGGAACGAGACCTTGCGGCCCTGCCCCAAACTCAAAAGAGGCCGGCGCAGACCGCCAGCCCCCTCACCTCCGGTTTCCCGGAAATTACTTCTTCTTACCAGCGATAGCCTTTGCCGGGCCCTTGCGGGTACGAGCATTGGTGTGCGTGCGCTGACCGCGGACCGGAAGGCCACGGCGATGACGCAGGCCGCGGTAGCAGCCGAGGTCCATCAGACGCTTGATGTTCATCGAGGTTTCGCGACGCAGGTCACCTTCGACCTGGTAATCGCGGTCGATGGTTTCGCGGATCTGCAGGACTTCAGCGTCGGTGAGCTGATTCACGCGACGATCAGCAGGAATACCGACCTTCTCGATGATTTCCTGTGCGAATTTCGGACCGATCCCGTGAATGTACGTCAGCGCGATTACAACGCGCTTTGCGGTCGGGATGTTGACGCCAGCGATACGTGCCACGCCTATTCTCCTTGCGTTCCAGTTGCCATCCGGCAAGTGGTGTCTCGTTACACGGCCTTGAAAGGCCGCAATTACAATTCAGGTTCTCAACAAGTCAAAACGATCGAACCCGGAATTCCTATCGGAAGTCCGCGCCGATCGCATCAGATATCGCGAGTTGGCGCGGTGTTTAACGGAATCAGTGCTGAAAAGCAACCGCTCCCGCCAAGTTTTATTTCCAAAGCCTTACAGCTTCGAAAGTATGCCCTCGATCTCGCCGGTGACGTGATCGATGTCTGCCATGCCATCCACCGACTGCAACTTGCCCTTGGCATAGTAGTAGCCGATCAGCGGCGATGTTTCCTTGTAGTAAGCGCCGAGACGCGTCACCACGGTTTCGCGGTTGTCATCGGGACGACGCTTGAAGTGAGTCGAACCACAGCGGTCGCAGACCCCCTCCACCTTCGGCTTGACGTTGGTGTCGTGATAGCCGGCACCACAGTTCGCACAGGTGTAACGGCCCGAAACGCGGTCCGCGAGGATAGCGTCGTCGACCTGGATCTCGACGACCTTCGACAGTTCGATGCCCTTGCCCTTGAGCATGGCTTCCGTCGCATCGGCCTGAACCAGCGTGCGCGGGAAACCGTCGAGGATGAAGCCATTCTCGCAATCGGGCTGGTCGATACGTTCCGACACGATTGCGATGACGATGTCGTCAGAGACCAGCTTGCCAGCATCCATGACGGCCTTGGCGCGCTTGCCGACTTCGGTACCGGCCTGAACGGCGGCGCGAAGCATGTCACCCGTGGAAAGTTGCGGAATGCCGTACTTTTCCACGATCCGCTGAGCTTGAGTCCCCTTACCCGCGCCCGGCGGCCCCAAAAGTATAAGTCTCATCGACCCCTCTTTCCTCCACGCAACTTCGATTTCTTGATCAGGCCTTCGTACTGCTGCGCGATCAGGTGACCCTGAATCTGCGCGACCGTATCAAGAGTTACGCTAACGACAATCAAAAGCGAAGTGCCACCGAGGGATAATGGGATCCCTGTCTGCGACACGAGGATTTCTGGAAGAATGCAGACGAATACGAGGTAGATCGCGCCGATGACCGTGATGCGGGTCAGCACGTAATCGATGTACTCGGCGGTGCGCTCGCCGGGACGGATGCCCGGGATGAAGCCGCCGTGCTTCTTCAGATTGTCGGCCGTGTCCTTCGGATTGAAGACGATGGCCGTATAGAAGAAGGCGAAGAAGGCGATCAGCAGACCGTAGAGGAGCATGTAGAGCGGCTGGCCGTGGCCGAGTGCCGCGACGATGGAGGTCACCCAGGTCGGCATGTTGGTGGTGCTGGCGAAACCCGCGATCGTTGCCGGCAGGAGCAGCAGCGAGGAGGAGAAGATCGCCGGGATAACGCCCGAGGTGTTGAGCTTAAGCGGCAGGTGCGAGGTATCGCCCTGGAACATGCGGTTGCCCACCTGGCGCTTCGGATACTGGATCAGAAGGCGACGCTGGGCGCGTTCGACGAAGACGATGATCGCGATGACGGCGATCGCAACGACGATGACCAGCAGGATGAGGCTCGTCGACAGCGCGCCTGTGCGGCCGAGTTCGAGCGTACCGGCAAGAGCCGAAGGCAGGCCAGCGGCGATGCCGGCGAAGATGATGAGCGAGATACCGTTACCGATACCGCGCGAGGTGATCTGCTCGCCGAGCCACATCAGGAACATCGTGCCGCCGAGCAGCGTGATGACCGTGGAGACGCGGAAGAAGATGCCCGGATCGACAACGAGCCCCTGCCCGCTCTCAAGACCAATGGCGATGCCATAGGCCTGCAGCGTGCCGAGAAGCACCGTGCCGTAGCGGGTGTACTGGTTGATGATCTTGCGACCCTGCTCGCCTTCCTTCTTCAGGTTTTCGAGCGCCGGCACGACCGAGGTCATCAGCTGAACGATAATCGAAGCGGAAATGTAAGGCATGATGCCGAGCGCGAAAATCGCCATGCGCTGAACAGCGCCGCCCGAGAACATGTTGAAGAGGCCGAGAATGCCGCCTGCCTGACCCTGGAAGGCCTGTGCATAGGCCTGCGGGTTGAGGCCGGGAAGCGGAATGTGCGTTCCCAACCGATAGACGAGGAGAGCTGCCAGTGTAAACCACAGGCGCTTCTTGAGATCCTCGGCTTTGGCGAAGGTCGAGAAATTGAGGTTGGAAGCCAACTGTTCCGCTGCAGACGCCATGCGTATCTCCGCGCTACCGGTTTCGGGCTCTGACCAAGCGAAAGGCAGAACGCCGGATCGGCATTTCTGAATTATTCAAAAGCGGGCTTCGGACGGATTGCGGGCGCAACCTATGCCTCACCCTGTTGTTCGTTCAACCTGTCTTGACGCACGTGCATCCGACCGGTTTTTGTGAGGCTCACATATGGGAGCAAAACCGCCCGGTGTGAAGCACCCCGGGCGGTTTATCATAGATTAAATTATTCTGCAGCTGCGGCAGAAAGAAGCGTGACGGAACCGCCAGCCTTTTCGATCTTTTCGACTGCCGGCTTGGAAGCGCCAGCAACTTCGAACTTAACCTTTGCCTTCAGCTCGCCGTCGGCGAGAACGCGAACGCCGTCCTTGACGCGACGGATAACGCCGGCAGCCTTGAGAGCTGCTGCATCAACCGTGGACTTGGCGTCGAGCTTGCCAGCGTCGATAGCAGCCTGAACACGCTCCAGGGACACGACAACGAAGTCGGCCTTGAAGATGTTGTTGAAGCCGCGCTTCGGCAGACGACGGTAGATTGGCATCTGACCGCCTTCGAAGCCGTTGATGGCTACGCCCGAACGGGACTTCTGACCCTTGACACCGCGACCACCGGTCTTGCCGGAGCCCGAACCGATACCGCGGCCGAGGCGCTTGCGGCTATGGGTCGAACCTTCGTTGTCTTTGATTTCATTGAGTTTCATAGCGAATACTCCCTGCTTACTTCTCGTCGACGATGCGAACGAGATGCTGGACAGCACGGATCATGCCACGAACGGAAGGGGTATCTTCCAGCGTGCGACGACGGTGCATCTTGTTCAGCCCGAGACCGATCAGCGTGCGCTGCTGGACATCCGGACGGCGAATCGGGCTGCCGATCTGCTCGACGGTAACCGTCTTTGCTTCGGTCTTCTTTGTAGCCTTGGCCATGGATCAGCTCCTCTTATTCTTCAGAAGCGTTACCAGAAGCGGCACGGCGAGCCTGAAGCGTTGCATACTTGATGCCGCGCTGTGCTGCGATGTCCTTCGGGTGAACCTGGTGCTTCAGAGCGTCGAAGGTAGCGCGAACCATGTTGTATGGGTTCGAGGAACCGGTCGACTTGGCGACGACGTCGTGCACGCCGAGCGTTTCGAAAACAGCGCGCATCGGACCACCGGCGATGATACCGGTACCGACCTTGGCCGAACGAAGCAGAACCTTGCCGGCGCCGTGGCGGCCGTGAACGTCGTGATGCAGCGTACGGCCGTCACGCAGCGGTACGAAGATCAGTTCGCGCTTGGCAGCTTCAGTTGCCTTGCGGATTGCTTCCGGCACTTCACGTGCCTTGCCGTGACCGAAGCCTACGCGGCCCTTCTGGTCACCGACGACGACGAGGGCTGCAAAACCGAAACGACGGCCGCCCTTGACGACCTTGGCGACGCGGTTAATCGCGACCAGCTTGTCGACGAATTCGCTATCGCGCTCTTCGCGGTTCTGGCGATCGTCGCGCGAACCTTTTCTTTCCTGTGCCATTGTCCTTTTCCTTTTTCTTTTGCGGGTGGAACGGCAGACAACACGAGGACCGCAGCAGCCTCCCCTATCGAGGAGCGTTTGCGGTCCGGTTAAAATCCGGCCGGAGCGCTGAGCTCCGGCCGGAAATTCATTAGAAGGTCAGACCGCCTTCGCGGGCTGCATCTGCCAGGGCCTTGATACGGCCGTGATAGATGAAGGCGCCACGGTCGAATACGACTTCCTTGACACCAGCCTTGGAGGCGCGCTCGGCGACGAGCTTGCCAACGGCGGCAGCTGCCGCGGTGTCAGCACCGGTCTTCAGAGAACCGCGCAGGTCCTTATCGAGCGTCGAGGCAGCCGCGAGGGTCTTGCCGGCAACATCGTCGATAACCTGAACGTAGATGTTCTTCGAGGAGCGATGAACCGACAGGCGCGGACGGCCATTGGCCACCGACTTGAGATGACGGCGCACGCGGTTGGCACGACGTGCAAGTGCTTCTTTCCTGCTAGCCATTTCGCGTGATCCTTACTTCTTCTTGCCTTCTTTGCGAACGATACGTTCGCCGGCATACTTGACGCCCTTGCCCTTGTAAGGCTCAGGACCGCGGTATTCGCGGATTTCAGCGGCGACCTGGCCGACCTGCTGCTTATTGATGCCAGTGACAACAATTTCAGTAGGCTTCGGCACAGCGATCGTGATGCCGACCGGCGGCTCATAAACCACGTCGTGGCTGAAACCGAGAGCGAGCTGCAGGTTCTTGCCCTGGAGCGACGCGCGGTAACCAACGCCGTTGATTTCGAGCTTGCGCTCGTAGCCGTCCTTAACACCCGTGAAGATGTTCTCGATCATCGTGCGGGACATGCCCCACTTCGAACGAGCATCCTTCGACTGCGTGAGCGGCGTCACGACAACCGCATTGTTTTCGAGCTTAACGCCGACTTCGTCGTTTGCGACGAAGAACAGCTCGCCCTTCGGGCCCTTTGCAGTAACCTTCTGGCCTTCGACCGTAGCCGTAATCCCAGCAGGAATCTGAACGGGCTTCTTACCGATACGAGACATTTTTATATCCTGTCTGTTCGCTATGGAGATCGATGCTCGGTATTAGAATACCGAGCAAAGAACCTCGCCACCAACGTTCTGTTCGCGAGCCTGGTGATCAGCCATCACACCCTTCGGAGTCGAAAGGATGGTGATGCCGAGACCGTTCGCGACCTGCGGAATGGACTTGACCGAGACATAAACCCGGCGGCCCGGCTTGGACACACGGCCGATCTCACGGATCACCGATGCGCCTTCGTAGTACTTCAGCTCGATGTTGATTTCAGACTTGCCATTGCCGAAATCGACAAGAGCGTAGCCACGGATGTAGCCTTCAGCCTGGAGAACATCGAGAACACGTGCACGGAGCTTCGAAGCAGGCGTCGAGACCGACGACTTGCGGCGGGAAGCGCCGTTACGGATGCGGGTGAGCATATCGCCCAACGGATCAGTCATTGTCATCTAACCTGCTCCTTACCAGCTGGACTTGACGATGCCCGGCACCTTGCCGAGATTGCCGAGTTCACGCAGCGCGATACGCGACATGCGCAGTTTGCGGTAGTATGCGCGCGGACGGCCCGATACTTCACAACGGTTGCGAATACGGGTCTTCGATCCATCGCGCGGCAGGGATGCCAGCTTGATCGAGGCCTTGAACCGGTCTTCGATCGGAAGAGCCTGGTTCATGATGATCGCCTTCAACTCGGCGCGCTTAGCGGCCTGGTTGGCGACCGTAATACGGCGGCGCTTGTTCTTTTCAACTGCGCTGGTCTTCGCCATGTGTGGTTCCTTTTCTACGCTCGTCGTTACGGTTACTGACGGAACGGGAAGTTGAACTCTGTGAGCAGAGCCCGTGCTTCGTCGTCCTTGGTGGCCGTCGTGCAAACGATGATGTCCATGCCCCACATCTGATCAACCTTGTCGTAGTTGATCTCAGGGAACACAATGTGCTCCTTGATGCCCATGGCGAAGTTGCCACGGCCGTCAAAGCTCTTCGGGTTCAGGCCGCGGAAGTCGCGAACGCGCGGAAGCGCGATGTTCACGAGACGGTCCAGGAACTCGTACATGCGAGCGCCGCGCAGGGTAACCTTTGCGCCGATCGGCATATCTTCGCGGACCTTGAAGCCAGCGATGGAGTTGCGTGCACGGGTGATGACCGGCTTCTGACCAGCGATAGCGGCCAGGTCAGCTGCGGCAACAGTCGGCTTCTTCGAATCAGCCGTTGCTTCACCAACACCCATGTTGATTACGATCTTGTCGAGCTTCGGAATCATCATCTCGTTGGCGTAGGAGAACTTCTCCTGCATCGCCGCACGGATGCGCTCGACATATTCCTTCTTGAGCCGCGGCTCGTACTTTGCCTGAGCCATCAGATCACCTCACCGGAACGCTTGGCCACACGGACCTTCTTGCCGTCAACAACCTTGAAACCAACGCGGGTCGGCTTGCCGTCCTTGTCGATGATCGAGACGTTGGACAAGTGAACCGAGGCTTCCTTGCTGATGATGCCGGCTTCCTGCGTCTGCGTCTGGCGCTGGTGGCGCTTCACGACGTTGACGCCACGGACTACGGCGCGATCTTCCTTGGGCAGAACCTGAAGGACTTCGCCAGTGCGGCCCTTGTCCTTGCCTGCGAGCATGACGACCGTGTCGCCCTTACGAATCTTTTGCATCGTTCGTGCTCCTTACAGAACTTCTGGAGCGAGCGAGATGATCTTCATGTGGTTCTTGGCGCGAAGTTCGCGCGGAACCGGTCCGAAGATACGGGTGCCGATCGGCTCTTTCTTGTTGTCGATGAGGACTGCTGCATTGGTGTCGAAGCGGATGATGGAACCATC